>Ga0315274_10000010_pt1 | contig 389585 bp, 305 predicted proteins | sample YL17G02_20_MG_FD_203700 | JGI IMG/M metagenome (GOLD analysis project Ga0315274, IMG submission 203700) | Sediment microbial communities from Yellowstone Lake, YNP, Wyoming, USA - YL17G02_20 | ecosystem: Environmental > Aquatic > Freshwater > Lake > Sediment | place: USA: Wyoming | collected... | reverse complement strand
CGGGGATGAACTCACCTGTGACAGCACCTTAGCTTCAGCCATTGTCACCTCCAATCCTTCAACTGGTGTGACTTACCTTTGGACTCCTGCCCCGGTAAGCGGGCAAGGGACTGCGCATGCCCGCTACGATGCACCGGGTAACAAAAAAGTGGTGGTGACCATCACTGCTACCGGGTGTAAAGACTCCTGTGAGGCGGTGATCACTCAGACTACCACCAAGCCGATCTTAAGCTGTTCCGGTGACGAGCTCACCTGTGACAGCACCTTAGCTTCAGCCATTGTCACCTCCAATCCTTCAACTGGTGTGACTTACCTTTGGACTCCTGCCCCGGTAAGCGGGCAAGGGACTGCGCATGCCCGCTACAATGCACCGGGTAACAAAAAAGTGGTGGTGACCATCACTGCTACCGGGTGTAAAGACTCCTGTGAGGCGGTGATCACTCAGACTACCACCAAACCGGTGTTAAGCTGTTCCGGGGACGAGTTGTCCTGCGACAGTTCACTGGCTTCCGCCACCGTCACCTCCAATCCTTCCACCGGAGTGACCTACCTCTGGACTCCTGCACCGGTAACGGGTCAGGGAACTGCTCATGCCCGCTACAATGCTCACGGAACCAAGTGGGTCATAGTTACCATTACCAGCACCGGCTGTAAGGACTCCTGCAGTGCCGAGATCACTCAGGATGCCACAAAGCCACTCTTAAGCTGTTCCGGTTATGAACTCACCTGTGACAGCACCTTAGCTTCAGCCATTGTCACCTCCAATCCATCTACCGGTGTAACCTACCTCTGGACTCCTGCGCCGGTAAGCGGACAAGGGACTGCGCATGCCCGCTACAATGCACCGGGTAACAAAAAAGTGGTGGTGACCATCACTGCTACCGGGTGTAAAGACTCCTGTGAGGCGGTGATCACTCAGAATACCACCAAACCGATCTTAAGCTGTTCCGGGGATGAACTCACCTGTGACAGCACCTTAGCTTCAGCCATTGTCACCTCCAATCCTTCAACTGGTGTGACTTACCTTTGGACTCCTGCCCCGGTAAGCGGGCAAGGAACTGCGCATGCCCGCTACGATGCACCGGGTAACAAAAAAGTGGTGGTGACCATCACTGCTACCGGGTGTAAAGACTCCTGTGAGGCGGTGATCACTCAGACTACCACCAAACCGATCTTAAGCTGTTCCGGTGACGAGCTCACCTGTGACAGCACCTTAGCTTCAGCCATTGTCACCTCCAATCCATCTACCGGTGTAACCTACCTCTGGACTCCTGCGCCGGTAAGCGGACAAGGGACTGCGCATGCCCGCTACAATGCACCGGGTAACAAAAAAGTGGTGGTGACCATCACTGCTACCGGGTGTAAAGACTCCTGTGAGGCGGTGATCACTCAGAATACCACCAAACCGATCTTAAGCTGTTCCGGGGATGAACTCACCTGTGACAGCACCTTAGCTTCAGCCATTGTCACCTCCAATCCTTCAACTGGTGTGACTTACCTTTGGACTCCCGCCCCGGTAACGGGTCAGGGAACTGCTCATGCCCGCTACAATGCACCAGGTAACAAGTGGGTCATAGTTACCATTACCAGCACCGGCTGTAAGGACTCCTGCAGTGCCGAGATCACTCAGGATGCCACAAAGCCACTCTTAAGCTGTTCCGGTGACGAGCTCACCTGTGACAGCACCTTAGCTTCAGCCATTGTCACCTCCAATCCATCGACTGGAGTCAGTTATCTCTGGACTCCCGCCCCGGTAACGGGTCAGGGAACTGCGCATGCCCGCTATGATGCTCCGGGAACCAAGAAAGTGGTGGTGACCATTATCGCCACCGGCTGTAAGGACTCCTGCAGTGCCGAGATCACCCAAAACCTGATACCTCCTTCCATCACCTGTCCCGATAGCATGGTAGTTCATAATGGACATCAAACCAGTGGTAACTTTACGGTAACCCAACCCCAGGGTGACTCAATTGTTCAGGTTACGGCTGGGGTTACCCCTACCGGCACCGGAATAACCAACCTGACCGTATCTGGTGGCACTGGAAGAACCCCCAGTACTGGTCACGTGGAGTTTGATGCTGATTGCAGCTATCCGGGACTTTATATTATATCTCTGGAAGCTACAGATAAATGCGGATTAAAAGATACCTGCAATTTTCAAATAAGAGTATATAATACACCACCACAGCTAACCTGTCCCAACGATGGAATCATCAATGCCACGCAGACTTTTATCAGCTCCAACTTCTCAGTCATCGATCTGGATGGTGATTTGACCTCGGTAACCTTCCTGGATATAACTCCGACCGCCACCAACAATCCCACCATCGTAGGAAATCATGTGGAGTGGGTGACCACCATCTACGAGTACGGGGATTATATCATCCGGCTGGTGGCTACCGATCCCTGCGGACTCAAGGATACCTGTCAGTTCAAGGTAACGGTTTACAACGAGGGGACTAATGTACTCGATTGTCCGGAGGACGACAGCGTTCATACCGGTGTGAAATTTATCAGCACCAACTACTCGGTTACCGGTCCGGGAGCTAATCCCGACTCGGTTCGCATTATCTCCATTACTCCACCTCCCGCGCACCAGCCCGTCAAAGTTCAGTATCATGTGGAGTGGCAGACCGAATGCAGTGATTCCGGTAAAGTTTTCACCATTTGTTTGGAGTCTAAGGACGACCTCGGCCTCGGAGATTACGACACCTGCTGTTTCTATGTTACGGTATATAACCGGCCTCCCCAGCTGGTTTGCCCGGATAACGATACCACGGCTGCGGGTGGGACCTTTATCAGCACCAATTTCTCAGCTTCCGACATTGATGGTGATCCGGTGATCGTCAGCATCTTGAGCGTCTCTCCATCACCTGTGCACAATCCCACCATAGTGGAAAACCATGTGGAATGGATTACCGACTGTGATGAAAGAGGAGAACATGTGATCAAGCTTGTAGCAACTGATCCTTGTGGTCTTAAAGATACATGTGAATTCACAGTTAACCTCATCGAGAATACACCTCCTCAACTTTTATGCCCGAGTGATGGACATGCCAATGCGGGTTTAACTTTCACCAGTACAGATTTCGAGGTGATCATTTCGAATGGTGGTTCGGCATACGTACAGTTACTGGATATCAATCCGACTCCCCATGGGAAATTACCGATCATAGTCGGTGATCATGTAGAGTGGATGACCCACCTGCTGGACCAAGGGGATTACTTTATCCGTCTGGAGGTAAGCGATAATTGCGGGAATAAGGATACCTGTCAATTCAAGGTAAACATCTACAATTGCCATAATCCGAATTTCGATATCACCGTCTCTCCTGACACGCAATTCATCATTGCTGGTCAAACCGCCGGTTATGGGGTGAAGTTAACCCGATACTTCAACTTGGACAAACCTTGTACTTTAACTGTCTCCGGATTGCCCCATCCGGGAAGCGGTGTTTTTGATCGAGCCAGGTTTAGCCCCACCGACAGTACCATTTTGAACATCTTCACGTCTCCATTGACTGATACAGGTAGGTTTGTCCTGACCTTGAAAGCCTGGACTCTGTGCGGTCCGGAAGCAGACTACGTTGAACATGAGATCACTTTCCTCCTCAGGATTCTCGATCCTATCGACGCTGGGGACGAGTTAGATAATCCCAATACACCCAGCGGTTTTGCTCTATTCCAAAATCAACCCAATCCATTCAATCCGGAAACCCGAATCAATTACTGCCTGCCGAAACCTTGTTATGTTAAGCTTATTATTTACAACGTCTTAGGTCAGACGGTTAAAACCCTGCACCAGGGATATCAGAATGCCGGAATGAATACCATAACCTGGGATGGCAGAGGGAAGAATGGAGCTGAATTAAGCAGTGGGATCTACTTCTACCGACTCGAAGCAGGTGAATTTGTACAAACCAAGAAGATGTCATTAATGAAATAATCACAGAAAGCCATGTAATTTAAAAGCCCCCTGATTTAGCCAAAACCAGGGGGCTTTTTTTAAAATAAACCGTTGAATGATAAGTGTTCATATTTTAAACATTCTTTTATATTTGGAATTAGTAAAAATCGAAGAAAATCCTTGACAAGCAGAGTAAAGTCATTATATTAATTTCAGTTGTAGTTGCGTTTAGGGCTGAGTATTACTTCTCACTGCAAGAGGAAATCTTGAATAATCCCGCTATATTTGCGGGTGTAGTGTAAGTGAAGGTATCATATATTTATCTGAAACCATGATTCTAATACTCAGATTAGATTATTCACATGTTATATAACATTGAAATATATACAATAAAAAGAAAAAAGACGAGGAGTAAGGATGAAACTCAAGCTATTACTTTTTGTAGTCGGTCTACTGTTTCTATCATCATTTCTGACATCTTCTAAGGTTCTCGCTGACAATTCTGATCCGAGTATCTCTATTACTCCAGATACCAGTGTCGTTACATTATTTGGCGATTCGGTGAGAATCTGGATTCAAGCCTCCGACCCAGATCCACAAGATACCATTACTGTAGAGAAGACATATGGAACGGGAACCTACGATCCCAGAACCGAACTTGCTCCTATCTCGGATGAGTTCTATTTTCATCCAGATACCAGCGGTATCTACACCTTCATCTTTCCAGTGACGGACGAACAAGGAGCAAGCAGTTCCGACACAACTCATATGTTAGTGTGTGTGGTGAAGGTAGATTTCAGACAGAGCGCTAACAAGGATGCTCCTTATTCCCCGGGGGACATACATTGGATAAACTCGATTTTACAGGCGAGCAACTCACAATACTACGAGGGTATGTCTACCCTCCAACGGATTGTCTTTATTCAAATTCCCAAGACTTCAGGCCACGTGCACACCTTGAATTTCAGTCACCAAGCAAATAAAGCTACTTTCCACGCCTACGATTTTCTCACCTCATGGCCTCAGGGAGTGCAAGCAGGGACCGAAATTGGTGGACCTACTATGTTCGTGAACTTAAACGAGTGTGGTCCGGAGATAGGCCCTCCAGCAGATATGGGAGCAATCTGTACTGCTCTTCACGCCAGCGGATTCACCGCCACTCCTAACGCTCCTGATGCTATGGGTACTCTCTTGGGCGACAACGTAGCATCTAAGGTGACTGCTTATGAAGCCAACTTGGGTAACCGGACAGTTAAAATTTACGGCAATACACCAATTTCAGCTGCGTCTCTCGCATTCACCGGCTACAGCGGAAGCACCGATAAGTATGCTAACTACACGCTAACATGGACATCGAGTTCGGATTCTATCGTCATCGAAATGGCTGGTCATCTAGCTGCAGGCACAGACCCGATGGGTCAATCGGGTGTTGGCTATGGTATAGGAAGAGGTTCTTCCAACATCTCAGGAGGTCCATACCACTTCAAACTATCCAGTCTTGATGGTAACTCAATTGGTAGCCAAGACAACCAGATCAAAGGAGCAGACATCTTTTGTCACCCCCCCATATGTAATATAACTCCCTCTGTTAATGACGTTTGTGACGGCGGATCTGCAACATTCACAGATAATACCACTTCGGGCGCACCGCCGTATACATACTGTTGGACGAAGAGACCTTACTCGGATTCTTGTCTTTCCTTCACCTCTACCCTTACGATATCAAACGCTACTGTAGCGGATGCCGACTCCTATCGAGTGATAGTGACTGATACTAACAACTTTAAAGATACCTGCTATGCGGTCTTATTAGTCAATTCTCCACCAATGGTGTCTGTTCCAGAAGCTGAAACCGTATGGGCGGGGAATACCTTATCCTTCAATGTGACTGCGACCGATGCTGATCCTCTTGATACTTTGACCTTAACCAAAACCGGTCCGGGGGATTTCTCATATACACCCGGAGTCTCTCCAATCATGGGAATTTTTAGTTGGACTCCTACTCCGGGAGATACGTTAGGTTCTCCTCATATGGTTATTTTCCAAGTTGCGGATAACTGTGGGAGAAAAAGCAGCATTGCAGATACATGCACCATTGTTGTGCTTGCTAATAATCCTCCCCAAGTCAACTGTCCAAACACTCAGAATCACCACATAAACACTAATTATACCATCTCCCAGGTGGTGGCGGATGATGATAACCAAATCACATCTCTAACTGCTTACTTTACTGGAGGGGGTGTGACAAACCTGACATTAACCAATGTTCAAGGGATAGGCACAAAACATGCTACGGCAGACGTTAACTATGACGTGACCAACCATTGTGCTGCGGGCGGCTTTGTGTGGGTTATTGCCATCGATAATTTCGGAGCTGCCGACACTTGCTTCTTTGGTATCAATATGTCCAACTCCCCGCCGGTTCTGACCTGCCCTGCTAATGACAGCGTACAAGCGGGGAATAAATTTACCAGCGGTAATTACTCCGTAACCGATCCGGATGTTGATACCGCTCCGGTCACCTTATTGAGTATCATTCCTTCTGCCACTAACAATCCCACCATCGTGGGGAGTTACGTGGAGTGGAATACCACCTGTGCAGAGAAAGGAGATTACACCATTAAGCTTTTGACTACCGATCCTTGTGGAGCCAAAGACACCTGTCAGTTTACGGTCAAGGTTTACAATCAACCTCCGGTCTTGACCTGCACCGGTGACGAGATCACCTGTGACAGCACCTTAGCTTCAGCCATTGTTACCTCCAATCCATCGACCGGAGTCAGTTATCTCTGGACTCCTGCACCGGTGAGTGGTCAGGGGACTGCGCATGCCCGCTACAATGCACCCGGTAACAAGAAAGTGGTGGTGACCATCATTGCTAACGGCTGTAGAAAAGACTCCTGTGAGGCGGTGATCACTCAGAATGTTACCAAACCAGTGCTAAGCTGTTCCGGTGACGAGCTCACCTGTGACAGTACCTTAGCTTCAGCCATTGTCACCTCCAATCCCTCTACCGGAGTAACTTACCTCTGGACTCCCGCACCGGTAACGGGTCAAGGGACTGCGCATGCCCGTTACAATGCACCAGGTAACAAGAAAGTGGTGGTGACCATCACTGCTACTGGGTGTAAAGACTCCTGTGAGGCGGTGATTACCCAGAATGTTACCAAACCGGTGCTAAGCTGTTCCGGTGATGAACTCACCTGTGACAGCACCTTTGCTTCAGCCATAGTCACCTCCAATCCTTCGACTGGTGTAACTTACCTCTGGACTCCTGCACCGGTGAGTGGTCAGGGAACTGCGCATGCCCGCTACGATGCACCAGGCAACAAGAAAGCGGTGGTGACTATCACCGCTACCGGGTGTAAAGACTCCTGTGAGGCGGTGATCACCCAGACTGTTACCAAACCAGTGCTAAGCTGTTCCGGTGATGAACTCACCTGTGACAGCACCTTTGCTTCAGCCATTGTCACCTCCAATCCTTCGACCGGAGTAACATATCTCTGGACTCCTGCACCGGTAACGGGTCAAGGGACTGCACATGCCCGCTACAATGCATCCGGAACCAAGAAAGTGGTAGTGACCATCACCGCTACCGGGTGTAAAGACTCCTGTAATGCGGTGATCACCCAGAATGTTACCAAACCAGTGCTAAGCTGTTCCGGTGATGAACTCACCTGTGACAGCACCTTTGCTTCAGCCATAGTCACCTCCAATCCTTCGACCGGTGTAACCTACCTCTGGACTCCTGCACCGGTGAGTGGTCAGGGAACTGCGCATGCTCGCTACGATGCTCCGGGAACCAAGTGGGTTGTGGTTACAATAACCGCCACCGGTTGTAAGGATTCCTGCAATGCGGTTATTACTCAGACTACCACCAAACCAGTGCTAAGCTGTTCCGGTGACGAGCTCACCTGTGACAGCACCTTTGCTTCAGCCATTGTCACCTCCAATCCTTCGGTGGGAGTCAGTTATCTCTGGACTCCTGCACCGGTAAGCGGACAAGGGACTACGCATGCCCGCTACGATGCTCCGGGAACCAAGTGGGTTGTGGTTACAATTACCGCCACCGGTTGTAAGGATTCCTGCAATGCGGTGATCACTCAGAATATGATACCTCCATCCATTACCTGCCCGGACAGCATGATAATTCATAACGGACATCAATCCAGTGGTAACTTTACGGTAACCCAACCCCAGGGTGATTCCATAATTCAAGTTATAGCCTGGGTTACACCAACTGGCACCGGAATAACCAATCTAACGGTGTCTGGTGGCACTGGTAGAACCCCCACCACTGGTCACGTAGAGTTTGATGCCAATTGCAGTTACCCCGGGTCTCATATTATATCCCTTGAAGCCACCGATAAATGCGGACTCAAGGATACTTGCAGTTTCCAAGTGCGGATATATAATCAGCCTCCCCAGCTTACCTGTCCTGCTAATGGGAGCGTGCATGCGGGGAATAAATTTACTAGTGGTGATTTCTTTGTAACCGATCCGGATGGTGATACCGCTCCGGTTACCTTCTTGAGCATCACTCCATCGGCCACGAATAATCCCACCATTGTGGGGAATCATGTGGAATGGAATACCACCTGTGTCGAGAACGGAGATTACACTATCCAGTTAGTTGCCACTGATCCCTGTGGATTGAAGGATACCTGCCAGTTCACGGTCAACGTTTACAACCAGCCACCTCAGCTTACCTGTCCGGATGATGGTATTATTAATGCCACTCAAACTTTCATCAGTACTAACTTCTCTGTAACTGATCCGGATGGCGATGTTGCTACAGTTACTTTTCTGGACATCACTCCATCCGTCACATATAATCCCACCGTAGTTACAAGCCACGTGGAGTGGATGACCACTATAAGCGAGTATGGAGACTACATCATACGTCTGGTGGCCACCGATCCCTGCGGGCTTAAGGATACGTGCCAGTTCAAGGTGACTGTATATAACGAACACACCGGCGAACTTGTGTGTCCGGAGGACGACAGCATTCATGCCGGACTGCTATTCACCAGCACCAATTACTCGGTTTCCGGTCCGGGAGCCAATCCCGATTCGGTCAGGATAATCTCCATAACCCCACCTCCCGCCCACCAGCCCATAAAAGTTCAGTACCATGTGGAGTGGCAGACCGAGTGCAGTGATGCCGGTAAAGTGTTCGCCATTTGTCTGGAGGCTAAGGACGACTTCGGAGATTACGACACCTGCTGTTTCCATGTAACCGTGTATAACCGGCCTCCCCAGCTTACCTGTCCCAATAACGGAAACGTACATTCTGGAACTACGTTCACCAGCACCAACTTCTCTGTAACGGATCCGGACGGGGATGCTGCCACAGTCACACTGGTAGGCATAACTCCACCCGTCACTAACAACCCCATCATAGTGGGAAGCCATGTGGAGTGGTTAACTACTTGTAATGAAAAAGGAATTTATACCATCCGGCTTTTGGCTACAGATCCTTGCGGACTTAAGGATACTTGTGAGTTCACGATCAACGTTTACAATCAGCCTCCGGTCTTAACCTGTCCCAACAATGGCACTGTTCATGCTGGGCAGAAATTCACCAGCTCCAACTATTCGGTGAGTGACCCGGAGAGTGACCCGACCACAGTGACGTACTTAGGCATTACCCCGGGAGCTACGAATAATCCCACCATAGTGAACAGTCACGTGGAATGGAATACCACCTGTGCAGAGAATGGTAATTACCTTATCCGTCTGGTAGCAACTGATGCCTGTGGACTTAAAGACACATGTGAGTTCACAGTGAACGTTTATAATCATCCCCCCGAACTCACCTGCCCAGTGGACGGTATAGTCGGACAAGGAGCTTTATTTACAAGCGGTAATTTCCAGGCCACTGATCCAGAGGGTGGTGTTACAGAAGCGGTAACAGGCATTACTCCTCCCGCCACCAACATGCCGTACATTGTGGGAACTAAAGTGAAGTGGTTCGCAACCTTCAATGAATCTGGCTTCTACACCATAACACTAAAGGCTACTGATGAGTGTGGTTTGTTTGCTACGTGCACTTTCGTAGTGGAAGTCACGGTTGGTACGGTTGGTTTGGACTTTCAGGTTAATATTGGTACATCTGAGTGTGTTAATCCTGGACAAATGGCCTCTGTGCCTATCATATTGAAGAATACACCGGCATTTGGTGGATTTGAGCTGGAAGTGGATTTTGACTTCACCGCCATGACTTTTGTCGGCGTGGATAGAAATCAAGCCATGATCCCGGACGAGGAGCATAAAGATCAAATAACGGGTAAGTGGTTCGAGAAATTCGCCTACCGTCTGCTTCCTTGCCCAATTTGCGGTTGCTGCAAGTATAAGATACTCTTGTTCGGTATGTATGACTTACCGAACGGCATAGTGGGCAGGCCAATTCCCGCAACTACTACAGAGACAGTACTCCTGACGCTCCATTTCGTGGTGAATAACGATGAGAACCTGAGAGGAATGACCATTCCAGTTTGCTGGGAGTGGGAAGGAACCTTAAATAGTGCAGTTCCTCCGGTACTGACTTACGACTGGGATTGCGCAGAGAATACCTTCTCTGACGTGAGCGGAAATACGCTCTACACCAGTAATCTTACCTGTCAGTATAACGCGCTTCCCGAGTGCGATGCTCCGGGTGCTATTGTGGATACTGTGAACTTCCAGGTTTGGAACAACGTAGATCACAACTGCTACCAAATCTGCGGTGGTGTTCAGGTTTGCGATACTGAAGATTCGTTAGATTGCAAGCGTGGCGACATCAACCTCAACACCATGCCTTATGAAGTAGCTGATGCAGTGTTGTTTGCCAGCTACTTTGCTCAGGGTATTGTTGTGTTCGACCCAGATCCGGCAGTGCGTGCTCTTCAGATCTGCGCTACGGACGTCAACGCTGACGGCAGAACCTTAACTCTGTCAGACTTGGTTTACTTGATCAGAGTTATCCTGCATGACGCGGTTGTGATTCCGAAGCTGGCTCCGTCTTCAGTTGCCAACGTGATTGTTTCCAACGGAACCATCACCGTCGAGGGTGCCAACATTGGCGCCATACTGTTTGAGTTTGACAGCGCGGTTAACCCGACGCTTCTGGCAAATGGTATGGAGATGGTAGCCGGAACCAATAAGGTTCTGGTGTACATGAGCCCGAATACGGGCAATAGCCTAGATGTGGCTTCTCAGGTGATCAGCTATACCGGCGATGCCAAGCTGGTAAGCGTGGAAGCGGTGGATCGTGACACCCGTGTGCTTACGACTGCCATCACTGCCAAGGTAGCCCCGACTACCTTTGCCTTGCATCCGGCTTATCCCAATCCGTTCAATCCATTCACTAACCTGAGCTTCACCCTTCCGGAAGCCGCCAACTACAGCATGAAGATATACAACGTGGCTGGACAGTTGGTGAGAGCTTACGAGGGAGTTGGATCGACCGGCATGAACGTGATCACCTGGGACGGAAAGGACAATGCTGGCAACTCCGTTTCCAGCGGTGTCTACTTCTACAAGCTTACTTCTGGCAAGTTCAGTGCGATCGAGAAGATGGTTATGATGAAGTAAGAATACCTCTGCCCCATCTTGAAAGTTTAGAAGGGAGTCCAATGCGGACTCCCTTTTTTTATTAACAAATTAGAATAAGCTACGTATACTTAAAGACATTTTGAATACTTTATACGGATATTTCCCATATGCCAATAAGGGACATAAAAAAACTAGAGTTGTGAACAAAAAAAACTTCTTACTTTATTCCGATTTGAATCGTCTTTCTCCACCGGTTTTGTCTCCTTCAAAGCGGCAGGGACTTATATCCCAAACTTTAAAGGATATCAGGAACGTTTTTAATGCGACCTTTTGCTGGATTTCCATCTATGTAGACGAATCCTTTCTCCTTAAGAGCGCGGGATCGAACCTGAAACACCAGAGATTGATTACCTCTAAGCTCCTCTGCAAACTCTCTCCCCGACTTCTGAGGAAAACATATCCTCTTATCTATAACCGAAGCTCGGAATCAACAAAAATTAACGAAATCATATTCCGATTCCTCTCTGAACAAAACATCAGCCGGTTTATGGGAGTCCCTCTCCTACAAGCGAATCAATTAATCGGCAGTCTTAACGTGGTAAGAGAAAAGGATTCTCCCGACTTCACTTCGCATGACTTGAACTATCTAATACTTCTGGGTAATCAAATTGTTATGTCTATGGAATCTCCTTCTATGGAGGGATCGGTAAAATCTCTGAAATTCCTTGAAGCCATCATCGACCATATCCCCAATCCTGTATTTATCAAAGACAAAAAACATCGCTGGATAGTCCTTAACCCAGCTATTACCAATCTGTTGGGGTATTCTCGAGAAAGGATGTTGGGTAAATCAGATTATGACTTTTTCTCCAAAGAGCAAGCAGATTTTTTCTGGAAAAAAGATGAAGAGATGTTTCGCACAGGGAAGGTTATAGATATTCCTGAAGAGCCGATTACCGATCACAAAGGAAAAATTCATTATATTCATACCAAGAAAGCTCCCTTGAGAGATTCATCCGGAAGAATTACCCATTTGGTGGGGATAATTGAGGATATCACGGAGCTCAAACACACAGAGAGAGATCTGATTAAAAAAGAAAAGATCGCTCGCGAACGCGCCCTGCTTTTAAATGATCTCCGCACATTGTACCAGAAGGACCAGGTGTTGAGTCGCACTTGTAAAGCTATTCGTGATTCCGAACTTTTCGAGCGCGCGGTGATAACATTACATGATGGAGCGCGACAAATAACCCATCTTGGTCAAATCGGATTACCTCGCAAGATGATTGAGCTTGCCCGAAAAGCTCCTCCCTTGGACCGTAAGCAAATAAAACGAATAACGAGCAAAAGGTTCCGGATATCTGATTCATTCTTCATTCCGGTCGAAGCTGGTGTGGATTTCAGTAAGAGCGGCCGTTACATCCTCCAGAAGAAAGGGACACCTCATGCTGATTGGCAGACAGGGGATGAGCTGTTTATTCCTCTGCGCGATTTTACCGGAAAGATTATGGGGTATCTTTCAGTGGACACACCTAAGGACGGATGCCGTCCCGATCTTATGAATATCCAATCTGTGGAGATGTTGGTGGAAGCTGCTGCCTCCCGTATACGGGAACTGGATGTTCAAAAAGCGCATCGGGATTCTGAAGAGAACTATCGTTTGCTGGTGGAAAATATCAAAGAGGGAATTTACTCAATTCGAAAGGGGATATTTACCAGCGTCAATAACTCCATCTGTAGAATGTTCGGTTATAGTAAGAAAGAGCTTATCGGTATGCCAGCTTGGAATCTGGCTGTACCTGAAAAAAGAGAAAGCATTAGGAAAGTGTTTTTTGAAAAAGCCACCAAAAAAGATTTTTCGCCGGTGGAAGTTGAATGTATCCGGAAGAATGGCTCTGTCTTTATTGCAGAAATAAGATTAAGCAGGATTCCCATAAAAAACCAATTCTTAGGGATAGTTAGTGATATCACCGATCGTAAGAGAACCGAGGAGGAGCTGGCTGTATTGAAAAGACATCTGGAATTCATACTTGGCGCTACTAAAACCGGTGTGGACATCATTGATTCCAATTTTAATATTCTATATATAGACCCTGAATGGCAGAAGGTTTATGGTGATCCCAAAGGTAAGAAGTGCTACAAATACTTCATGGGAAGGAATAATGTCTGTCCGACATGCGGCATACCAGAGGTGCTGAAAACAAAGAGGCCAAAGGTCACGGAAGAGCTGCTGGTCAAGGAATCTAACCGTCCGATTCAGGTTACCACCATACCGTTTCAGAATGAAAAGGGTGAATGGTTGGTAGCAGAAGTTAATGCGGATATCTCCGAGCGAAAACAAGCAGAAATAAAATTACGGGAATCTGAAGAAAAATATCGCTTATTGGTGGAACATGCAAATGAAGCCATAGTAGTAGCTCAAGAAGGGCATATGAAGTTTGTTAATCCCAAAATGATCGAGATTCTGGGTTATTCAGAAAAAGAACTCTTATCAAAACCCTTTACCAAGTTTATTCATCCTGCAGATCGAAAGATGGTGGTGGAGAGACACCTCAAAAGGATAAAAGGAGAAGAAGTACCCTCAATTTACGATTTTCGAGTAATTAACAGGAAAGGTGATGTGAAATGGCTGGAGATTAATGCTGTGACTATCACCTGGGGTAACAAACCCGCCACCTTGAATTTCCTGACTGACATCACTAAACGAAAGCAAGATGAGTGGCTCAAAGAGCAATATCATGAACAGAAGATGCTGTTTGGACTCACTCAAGCCTTATCTTCTGCCACTGATTTGGAACATCTGCTTAAGATAGCTGCTAAGAAGGTAACGGAAATTACAGGTACTGAGCGTTGCTCAATCGCACTGGTTGATCCAGAAGGAAGTTCAGCCACCTTAAAAACAATTCATGCACCTGGAAAAATCATTAAACCCAGCTTATTAAACTATCGCTTCACCCCCAATGTTTACCCCCAAATAATGGGGATGGTTGTCCACAATAAACCATACTTGATGAATGATGTGGATTCCCTGCCGGTACGAAGTCCAGAAAGTAAATATTTTCGGAGCCGAGGAATTAAATCCGCTATGGCAATTCCTTTAGTCTCAAGAGGTAAAACCTTAGGATTTATTACGAGCTCAAGTATGGCGAAATTACATACTTACACACCAGAAGAGATTAGACTTCTGCAGACCATTGCCTCTCCTATAGCAATATCTATAGAAAACTATCAGCTTTTGGAGAATTTGAAAACGCAAGCTTTAGATTTGAAAAAACAGACGCATGAGAAGGACATCCTCTTAGAGATAAGTCAGGCGCTTTCACAAACCATGGATGTCGACAAAGTAGCAATTGTTGCTTCTCAAGTTGCAGGGAAAAGCCTGGGTGTTGATCGTTGTTCTGTGATTCTTCTAACGGAAGAAGGCAATCATGTTGAAGTCAGGGGAATATTTTCTCAATATGGTGGGGAAGTAAAATATCTTTTAGGAAAACAATATCCCGTAAACATGGAACCACTCTGGAAAAACATAATCGCCAAAAGAAAGGTTCTAGTTATAAATGATATCGCTGCATCTTCTTTCAAAGGCATAATAAGGGAACACCACCTTAAGGAAGGATTAAAATCTTTGTTGGTCACCGGAATGTTCTTTGGAAATAAACTGATTGGCGTTTTAGCTCTCAGCTCCGTTACCAAACTCAGATCTTTCTCTCGAGATGAGATCAAACTGGCTCAAACCATAGCTAACCAGGTCGCGGCAGCTATTGAGAATGCCCGGCTTATGCAGGTGGTGAAGGTTCATACGCATGAGTTAAAGGAGCTCTCCTCCGAGTTGATGCAGGCACAAGAGGGCGAGAGGAAAAGGATTGCCCAGGAGTTGCATGATCAAGTGGGTCAAATGCTACAATCCATGAAAATGAATCTGGACCGAATAAAGAGAAACCTATCTAATGAACCCCAGAGGATGGAAGATACCAAGGATTGGCTGCTTGACACGGAAAAACTGCTATCCCAGACTATAGACGATATCCGGACATTGACCTTTAATCTAAGACCAAGCATGCTGGATGATTTTGGTTTGTTTTCCACTTTGAGATGGTATACAGAGGATTATTCAAGAAGATCTAATGTCAAAGTGACCCTAAAAGGAAAGGAGGATAAATATAGATTCCCGCTGGAAATTGAAGTGAACTTATACCGGATAATACAGGAAGCCCTGACTAACGTGATAAAGCATGCCGTTGCCACTGAAGTCACAATCTTTCTGTCCCATAAAAATTCTTGCGCCATCCTTTCAGTGAAAGATAATGGTAGAGGATTTGACATCATCAAACTGTCAGGCTCTCCTCATAAGGGAACTGGAATTTACAATATGAAGGAAAGAGTGAACCTGCTTGGAGGAAGTTTTGAGATTATTTCCAAACCCGGCAAAGGAACCAGAATAAACGTAAGAATCCCATTCACGGAGGTTAAATATGAAGAAGGTTAGATTATTGATCGCTGACGATCACAAGATCTTTCGTCAGGGAATCAAAAAACTATTGGAGGAAGAGCAAGATCTTCAGGTAGTAGGCGAGGCAGCCGATGGACGCGAGGTAGTTAAAAAAGCAACCGAGCTGAAGCCGGATATCATACTGATGGACATCGCTATGGCTAACTTGAATGGCCTGGAAGCGACCAAGCAGATCAAGAAGGTACTACCCGAATCCAAAATAATAATGCTAACCATGCACAAAAACGAGGAGTACGTTCTGCAGTCTTTTCAAGCAGGTGCCTCCGGATACATATTAAAAGAAGGAGCCGTAGAGGAACTGGTTTCGGCCATTCGGTCCATCTATGCAGATAAATCCTTCCTAAGCCCCACCGTCTCCAAAACTCTGGTAGATGCTTATCTGAGAAAAATGGAGACGGGTAAGACCGAGACACCGTTTGATCTGTTGACCGACCGGGAAAGAGAGGTACTGCAGCTCATCGCGGAAGGCTTTACCAATCGCGAGGTGGCTAAGCAGCTTTTCATCAGCGTGAAAACCGTGGAGGCTCATCGGGCTCACATCATGCAGAAGTTGAACATTCACGATATCGCCAAACTGGTCAAGTATGCCATCCAGAAGGGTTTGGTTGACTTGAATGCGTAATACCGCCAGCTTAATCATTGATCTGTTTGATTTTTGATCACTTAGTAACCTTTTGGAATATAATCCAAACAAAAATCATACGGATTGACTCTTTTTGGCATCAAAATAAGGTGAGTTACCAATTGCCAAGATTTCCGGTGGTATTATATTGAATGTGAAATTTTGAATTCATCTCGAGGGTGTGCCCTGTAGCTTTGGGTAGTTCCTAGCCCCCCTCTACCCTTACCAAAGCACACCCTCTTTCTCTATCTGGACTTTCCTAAATATGTGCAAATTTCAATATTCTTCCCCATTCCTAAGATTCCAATAGTCTCAATCATTCCGCTATTCCATTAGGATTTATACTCCACAAAACATCGTACCTTCTAAGCCATAATGACAACAATTGGAGACTTATCCTTCAGATGCAATTAGGTTCTCATGTTTTGGTTTGATTACCATTCATGCTGATATACCATAGGAAATAAACCCTAATATGGAATTATCCAATACCAAAACTGGATGGTTTTGGAAATAACGGTTGACAATCGTCTCTCCGGTTTCGTATATTGCTAACGAAAATAAGTTGAATGGTTTTTAAACATCCCTGGAGGAGGTGAATTCAATGGCGATGAAAATCACTGACGAGTGCACTGCTTGTGGACTTTGTCTCCCCGAATGCCCCCAAACGGCAATCGGCGAAGGTGATTTATATGTTATCGATCCCAATACCTGCAATGAATGCGAGGGAATAGAGGGAGGATCGCGCTGCGTGGCCATCTGCCCGGTAGGCTGTATTGAAAAAGCAACTTAAGCCGAAAAATTATTGAAGAAAAAGTGCGCCGAAATAGACCAGGAGGAAATCCACTATGGCTTTGTTTGCGGCGCATTTTTATTATATATATTTTCCTTCCTCCGAAAACAAAACATAAACTGTTTTCAGGTCGTATTTAAAGAGGATAAAAGAGGTAATATTTTCCAAATATGGGTAAATATCGATTCTTAGAAAATGTTGCTATTGCGGATTCCGCCTTTGAAGCGCAAGGGGAAAGCATAGAGGATCTGTTTCAAACCTGTGCCCAAGCCACTTTCGAGGTGATGGCTGATACCTCCACCATTGAATCAAAATTGAAAGAGGACGTGGAACTGGCGGGGGAAAATTTGGAGGAGCTTCTGTTTGACTGGCTGGCGGAGTTGATCTACCTGAAAGATTCGAAATCCATGCTTTTTGGTAAATTCGAGGTTAAAATCGAAGAGAAGGAAGGTTACAGACTCACCGCTTTGATATGGGGTGAACCGGCGGATCAGAAGAAACATAAAGTGAGGGTAGATGTGAAGGCAGTCACCTATCACCTGCTGGAGGTTAAGCAGGTTGAAAATATGTGGACTGCCAAAGTGGTATTGGATACTTAAGGAAGACTCGAAGAGCGTTTATCGGTTTCGAAGGGCGTTTCGATATGCGAGCATCGATTATCGAAATTCGATACGAGCTTCGCCACCGATAAACGAATTTCGACTTACTTTTAGAAAAAGAGGTGTCTATGCAGATGAAGAAAATTCAGGATGGAATCTGGGAAATTCCCGTCACCGAAAAAGAAGGTATGAGGGTGCCAGCTCGAATTCTGGGATCGGAAAAACTGATACAGATCATGGATAAGGGAGTTATAGAACAGATCACCAATGTAGCCTGTCTCCCCGGTATCCAGAAACATGCCATGTGCATGCCGGACGGACACTGGGGTTATGGATTCCCCATCGGCGGAGTGGCTGCCTTCTCCACTCGGGATGGAGTGATCTCCCCTGGCGGAATCGGGTTTGACATAAACTGCGGAGTCAGGTTAATCCGTACCAATCTCACCTTGGATGAGGTTAAGCCGAAGATGAACGCCTTGATGGATACCCTTTTCAAGCTGGTTCCGGCTGGGGTAGGTTCCAGTGGTTTCGTAAAATTGAACTCCGGCACATTCAAGGAAGTGATGACTAAAGGAGTGGATTGGTGTATAGAAAATGGCTATGGCTGGGAAGAGGATCGCGAGAGAATCGAAGAAAACGGGCATATGAAGGGAGCCAATCCCGCTAAAGTGAGCCAAAAGTCGATTTCCCGTGGCTTGGACCAGATGGGAACACTTGGGTCTGGAAATCATTATCTGGAGATACAGGTAGGATTAACCGATCAGATCTACGACCCAGATATTGCCAAAGTTTATGGAATCAGCATACCCAACCAGGTATTCATCATGGTCCATTGCGGCTCGCGGGGATTCGGTCACCAGATTGCAACGGATTATCTGCAGACATTCTTAAGCTCCATGAACAAGTATGGACTAAAGATACTTGACCGGGAGTTAGCATGCGCTCCTTACAATTCGCCCGAAGGACAGGATTATTTCGGAGCTATGGTTTGCGCCGCCAACTCTGCTTTTGCCAACCGGCAGGTGATCACGCACCGCATTCGGGAAGCCTTCACCGAGGTGTTCAAGAAGGATGCTGCGGACATGGGCATGCACATCATCTATGACGTGGCGCATAATATAGCCAAAATAGAGAGGCACAAAGTCGACGGAGAGGACAAGGAGTTGATCGTTCACCGCAAGGGCGCTACCCGCTCCTTTCCGCCGGAAAATCAAGCTGTACCTGAGATATATCGGAAAGTTGGACAACCTGTGATCGTCGGCGGCTCCATGGAAACCGGATCATATCTTTTGGCGGGGACACAAAAGGCGGAGGACATGACCTTTGGCTCTACTTGCCACGGAGCCGGGAGAGTGATGTCCCGCACGGAAGCCAAACGAAGGGTGCGGGGAACCGAGTTAAGACAGCGGATGACCGATAGAGGCATGGTGGTTCGGGCGGTCTCGATGTCCGGATTGGCGGAAGAAGCCGGACTAGCCTATAAGGACATCGACGAGGTGGTTACAGCGGTTGACAGCATCGGCATCTCCAAGAAAGTCATTCAACTCAGACCTTTGGGGAATATTAAGGGATAAGAAAGTCAAAAGCGTTTAAAGTTCAAGGTTTGAAATAAAGGTTTAAAAGTTCAAGGGTTCAAAGGTTCAATAATAGCAAAAGCGTTCAAAGTTCTCCGCCAGAGGCGGATCCGCCTTCAGCGGAAAAGTTTAAAGTTTAAGGTTAAAGGATTCAAGGGGTCAAGTGAGTTGCTACTGCAACGGATTCATTTCTGAAAAGGTTAGTGTCATAAGCAAATTATCCCCAACCTGCCTTCTAAGCGCCAGAAGTAGTTCCTGACGCGACAAATAGCTGAATGCAATTGATAATCCCCCTGAATCCCCCTTTGATAAAGGGGGATTTTTAATCAATTTAAGGACAGAGAACATGACGGGGTGGGATATTCGTTTGAACGCTTTCGCGATTCCCCGCCCCCAAGAAAGGTAAAGGACAAGGTGTCCGTTACCAACGGGGGGCTAATGAATCATTTTGAGAGTATATTTATGCTTTACTTCCTTTTATGATATTTCTTATATGACTTGACAAGCTTACTTAACTGCTTATCCTTTTTGCGTTTTTCGAGATAAGATGCCTGATGGAATTCAGATTCCCTTTTAAGCCGTAAATAACTTGAGTAGCGTTCTTCGCTTAACTCTCCTTTTTCGAACGCCAACCGAATGGCACAGCCGATTTCGCTGGTATGAGTACAATCGGTAAAACGACAACTTTTGGAGTACTCGTAAATATCGGAGAAGCTTTCGTCTATACCGGTGTTGACGTCGATTATTCCAATCTCCCTCATTCCGGGGGTGTCAATTATCATTGCGCCTTTATCCAGGACAATCAACTGGCGTGATGCGGTAACATGTCTTCCCTTACCGTCCTTCTCGCGGACTTCTTTGGTTTCAAAAAGCTCTCGACCCAGAAGATGGTTCAAGAGAGTGGTTTTACCGACGCCGGATGATCCGAGCAGACAATATGTTTTCCCTTTTTCCAATACCTGTTTGACCTGATCCAATCCGTATCCGGTTATATTGCTTAACGCAATGACCCTGCAATCGATCTTCGATTGTCTGACCTCCGATATCTTCTGACCCAAATCCTCGGGACTGACCAGATCGCTCTTAGTCAATAGGAGTATCGGCTCAATCTGCCCTTCATGGATCGTTACCAAATATCGTTCCAGCCTTCGCAGATTGAAATTGAAATCGCATGATTGGACAATGAAGGCAACGTCAATGTTGGACGCAATCATCTGGTAGTCTATTTTCTTCCCGGCAGCTTTCCGCCGTAAAACCGATTTTCTCGGGAACAGATCATGTATGATGGCGAGGGAGTCGGAGTTATGGTATTGCACAAAAACCCAGTCTCCGACGCAGGGGAAATCCACACTTGAGTTGACGGAAAATATGAGTCTGCCCGACAACTCGGCCGGAACTTCGTTGTTTTCGTTTCTGACGAGGTATCTTTCCCGGTTGACTGAGGTTACCCGAGCCACGCAATATTCGGACTTTTTTAAATTCTCCCGTTGTTTTTGAAACCAATGATCAAATCCGATGTCTTTTAGATCCATAGCTTTGTTCTAATCTCTGTTTGTTATGGTTACCAACCACGCATTAAAGACTTTATGTCTTTGATGTCCTATGTTTATTATTCTATATATCAACTTTCATGAAGTTTGTTTGATTATTCATGTAAAAGCGTATGCTCCTTTTCAAAAAACATTCTTTTTGCAAAGATTTGGTTAATTCACTAAGTAACGAATTTTTATATCAGAAGAAAAAATGAAGAGCACTCCTTCTTGGTATTAATATGGCTAAAGCCAAAGTCATATAAGTTTCTTTAACCGTCAGCTAAAGCTGACGGCAATTGATAATCCCCCTGAATCCCCCTTTGTTAAAGGGGGATTTTGATTTAAGTTTAGGACAGGGATCCCGCCAAGGCGGGATTTCGCAAGCTCAATGAACCATGAACCATACGGTTCATGGCAAGCCTTGTCCCTAAGAATTGTGGTTCTGGTGCATCTGGTGCTTCTGATGATCGAGTCATTATTTTGATGTGAGTTATTGATAAGAGTTATTGTGTTCATAGCGAAAGAGATAGCGGGTTTATTCGACTGGTGGTTCTGGTGCATCTGGCGCTTCTGGTGCTTCTGATGATAAATTATCATTTTTTTCATCCAAATAATGCACCTTTGGAGATAAAAGATTATCATTCCAAAAGATAGCGGAACAACCGTTAGAAGTTCTTGCCTTGGCGAATCCCATCCGGTTAAGTAGCCGACCGATGCGCGAACTGGTGAGACGGGTTTCCTCGGATCTGCCCAGATTGTAAGCATCGGTGATGGCCTTGACCGAGACAATGCCGTTCTTCACCTCGAATCGTAAGCTATAGATGGCGGCCTTGATCAGAGATTCGAGGCTGTTTTCGTCGGGATACATTTTTGGCAATTCTTCCTGTCTAACTTCTTCTATCATATCCCAGAAGGATTTTTGATCCGAAGTTTTAGCTACGTTTCGTGTTAGCTGGATAATTTTCAACAAATCCTGAACTCGGGGTTTGTAAGAATCTTCATTCATTTTTTTAACCAGCTTGTCAAGCAATTTTTCCAGAAATTTCCCTAACTCGGAGTCATCTGTCCAATCAAGCGCAGGGTCTACGAGTTCGCTTTTGTCGTTTTCACTTGATCTATTCATTATTAGTCCTTTTCTTTTATCTAAGCAAGCTGATGAGGTATATAATCTTACTAATTTATAATCCCCCTTAGTCCCCCTTTATAAAAGGGGGAGTCAGAATTAACTATCCCCTCATATATTCCGCTCCCATCCTTTTCACCACAAAAATAGTAGAGAAATTGTAGTGAAACCTCGCCCCTATAATCCCCCCCTCTCCCGCCTTTGATGGTTCGACTTCGCTCACCATCTTCGACGGATGGAACGGATTAGCAAAGTTGTGCTTTAAGGGTCACTATAAATAGCGAATTTGCTCTGGGGGAAAAGAAAGAAATGGGATTGGATTTAAACAGAGGGTGTTAGGAACCTGGGGATTCTTGAGATATTAGTTTCTGTCCGAAAGTCCTAAAGGACATTTCGGACCTACGAACCACCTCCTCTTGCGTCTCACAAGGCACTTGAAAGGAAACAGCCTCATTGAATTTAAATATCGGACCACCGTTGAGCGCGGTAAATGCCTGACCATCGATTTCAAATTCCACGGTCATTACCGTCCCCTCCGGTCTTCCATGAATCTCATAGCCCTCTTTTCCATAGCGAGTAATTCTTCCGATCCTGGAATTCTTAAAGATAGAGGTGTAAAACTTAGCTGCCTCTTCGGCTTGGTTATCGAACCACAAACATGGTGTGATTTTTTGAATGTTGGTTTGCATAGTATTTTCCTTTCAATCTGCCCATCTGTCAGGGATTCCGGGAGTCTTTCCAGATGAGTTTCTCTTTCTTTCGTTCTTGGAAGAAATCCGGACATTTGCCGTCGCCACGCCCGGTAAATCCTCCGTCGGGAGCACACATCCTGTTGCCGTTTACATCATAGAGAATGCTGTATTGGTCACAACATTGCGGCGGAACGTAAAAGACGGTTTGACATCGATATTCGTATCGCCAAATCGACTGTGGAGGATTACCCACGGGATCACTCTCATATTTTGCGATGAGGTTCGTTACCCATTCCGGGTTCTCGTCGGGCGACGTTGAATGTTTGCAGCTAATGATAATTAATAACAGAAGAAGGAAGATTACAATTTTTTTCATATAATATCATCCTTTCTTCAAGCGGGCTAGTATTGTTTATATGTATCCGCACAAGATGCGGAACATTGTTTTTCGACCCATGTAACACGCCCCGACACTTATTTAGAGAGCTTTGCCGTCAACTTTATCTCTGGCCCGGTGAGTGCCTTAGACACAGGACAGTCTTTCTTGGCAGCTTCTACATAACCCTTAAAGGCCTCTTCACTGAGATTAGGAACGTCTGCTTGGGTATCTAATTCAATCAATGTGATGGTAGGACCTGCGTCCAAATGTACGGTGGCTGTCGTATAAATGCGCCGGGGAGTGAAGCCCGCCGTAGTGAGCAGCGCCGATAGAAACATGGAGAAGCAGGCAGCGTGCGCCGCGCCAAGTAATTCCTCCGGGTTCGTCTCTGGTCCGGTCTCAAAGCGTGAAGCATAAGTATATGGTCCCTGGTATACTCCGCTTCCCAGCTTTAAAGTGCCTGAACCTTCTTTCAAGGTTCCCTTCCACTCGGCAGTGGAGATTCGAATCGCCATTGTATCCTCCCTTTCCTCTATACTTAGAGTCTAATGTTTTCGCTTCAACCAACCAACATGGTTTGTATTTATCCCTATGACACCCCAGGTTCGGTTCTGTCGATATTATGCATTATAATTACTCGATCATGCGTGTCAAGCACTTTTTGAGATTGGTTGTCGGGTAGCCCTTCGGTATGAACCATGCGGTTCATACCTTCGGGCAACCTGACCTACAACTAAATATACAGCGGACAGCCACAAGGGCTGTCCCTACGAATACTGATGGTTTCAAGCCTTAATCGGCAAGCCGTGAAGGCTTGCCTACGCGCTGGCAAACAATTTCACCCTCACCTTTATCCTCTCCCATCAAGGGAGAGGAGATTCCTCTTCCCCTCCACCGCTTTTTACGTTTTGTTAGAACCCCCTTAATCCCCTTCAGGGTGTCCTTCGATCCCGAAGGTCTCAGGATCGAGGGAAATCCCTTTCCTTCGACACTGAGTCTCAGGACGAAGTGCAGGGTGAACCCCTTATCAGGGGGACTTGGATTTTTTCCTGGAAAAACCGCATCAGTCCCGCCGAGTCGGGATCTTCGCTTTGCTCCGACAAGCTGATGCACTCCAAATTATAACGTCGTGGCAATAAATCGTGGTTTAGTATTTTATTGGTTGGCATTTAGGGCAGAAGTAGCTTGATCTCTGGTTAATTTTGATTCTTTTTATTCGAGCACCGCATCTTTTGCACCTCTCCCCTTCCCTGCCGTAAACTCTATGCTGAAGCTGGAATTCACCCATTCTTCCGTCTACATTCAGATAATTGTCAATGGACGATCCCCCTGCCTTGATCGCCTTACCCAATATCTTATTTATGGATCTGTACAATCGTTCTAATCTGAATTCACTTAACCGATCTATTTTCTGAGCCGGATTTATTCGGGCTTCGAATAAAGACTCATCTGCATAGATATTTCCTAACCCGGCGACGATATGCTGATTAAGAAGAGCTGATTTGATCCGCCCTTCCCTCTTCCTGAAGAGTTTGACAAACTCGGAAGTTGTGATGTCGATGGCATCGGGACCTAATTTCGTTAGCTCCGATACCAGATTCTCTTTGTCCGTATCGAAAACTTTTATCTTTCCGAATTTCCTTTGATCGTTGTAACATAGATGCGTATTCGGGTTACAGAATTTAAAGATCAGATGATCGTGTTTGCCAATGGATTTTGTTTCCGAGCGGTGCTGGCCTGATACTTTATTAACAAAAAGCAAATTGCCGGTCATCCCCAGATGAACCAAAATGGTTCTATCTCCGGATAAATCTATAAGCAGATACTTGCCCCTTCTTCTCACCCCTTTAATCTTTTTCTGGGCAACTGCTTGCTGGAAGATTTCGAATTTTTGTTTTACTATTTTGGGGAAAATCGCTTGAACTTCTTTTACCTTCTTCCCTACAATCGCCTGTCGCAGTCCTTTTGCAATAGTCTCTACTTCGGGCAACTCTGGCATAGTTATTTTCTTCGTTTTCCTCGAGCCTTTGATTCTTAGTCTAGTTTTGTATTAGGAGATTTTTGAAGAGTATTTTTGGAGTACGTCCAGCCTTCAGCAGGGAGCTGCACAAACCCCGCTAAGCGGGATTTCCACTTCGCACAAGCAAGCTTGTGCACTCCTTTAACCCTCTCACACTATCTCTATCATCCGGTCAATTGCCTTTTTTGCTCTTTGGGCAATATAAGGCGGGACCTCGATGGAGTAAACCATATCCTGCAAAGACCACAGGATCTTCTCCAAATTATTCAATTTCATATTGGAGCATTCGGACAATTCACTGGCCGGATAAAAATGCTTCTGCGGATTCTCTTTTTTCAATCGGTGGAGTATGCCAATCTCAGTGCCGACGATGAATTCCTCGGAGAGAGATTCTTTGGCGTACCGGCAGATGCCGGTGGTGGAGAAAACCTTGTCTGCCATGGCGATCACATCCGGGGTGCACTCGGGATGGACCAGTACCTCTGCCTTGGGATATTGGGCTTTCTTTTTCAGGATATCCTCAGCCAAAATCCGCCTGTGGGTGGGGCAAAATCCATCCCACAAAATCATCTTGCGATTGGCTTGCCTGGAGACGTAATCTCCCAGGTACTTGTCGGGAACGAACAGAATCTCTTTATCCTTCGGAATCGATTGGACCACCTTCACCGCATTGGCGGAGGTGCAGCAATAATCGGATTCGGCTTTTATCTCCGCCTTGGTATTTACATAGCTGATTACCACCGCTTCCGGGTACTTCTTTTTCATCTCCTTCAGCTGTCTTAAGGTGATCATGTTCGCCATGGCACAGCCGGCATTTACATCCGGCATCAGCACGGTTTTATCGGGGGAGAGGATTTTGGCCGTTTCAGCCATGAAATGCACACCGCAGAAGATTATCACGTCCGCATCGGTTTTAGCAGCCTGCCGGCTCAAATCGAGGGAATCACCAACGAAACCGGCAATGTCCTGAACCTCGCCTAGCTGGTAGTTATGAGCCAGAATTATGGCTTTCCGCTCTTCCTTTAGCTTCAATATGTCACTCACCAGCTTATCCGGCTGGATTTCAAGCACGCTCATAGATTTACTCTGAAGAATAGATGGTCTGATCTATCTTTAATTTCAGAACAAACTCAGAACAGATTAAGTTTTCGGCTTCTTTTCCGCGGGGGTGGCATCCTTGGTTTCGGCGGTTTCAGCCACAGATTTGTTCAGATCGTCAATCAGCTGATCTATTGGAACCCCGTGAGCCAACGCCCCCTGTTCGATAGTTTCATCCACTGCGAGATGACAACCGAAACAGTGCATTCCGTACATAAAGAAAGTCTTTACTGTCTCCGGATACATGCTTAAGACTTCGCCAAAAGTCATCTCCTTGGTTATTTTATTCGATCCTCCCATACATTTCCTCCTTAGGGAATATTCAACGTTTACTTTTATTAATTAAGTTCGTTCTAAATAATACCGCCCTTTATCTCGAATTATTGGACTTCATGTTTCATATAACGCTGGAAAGCAGGTTCTGATAACCTCTAATGTCAGGAGTACATGTCTTGTAAGGAATCAGGTTACCTTATCCAATATTTCTGCCAGATCAAAGACCGTCATCAAAGTTTCCATTCCCTTTTCTTTTATTCCGTCCTCCAGCATGGTCAAACAGTAAGGGCAGGCAGTTGTAATCACAGAAGCGTCGGCTGCGGAGATTTGATCCACCCGCAGATGATTTATCCTTTTCCCCAGAGTCTCCTCCATCCACATCCTCCCTCCCCCGGCACCACAGCAGAAACTTCTCTCCCGGTTTCTCTCCATCTCCACTACGATGGTATCCGGTATGGAGCTTAAAAGCTTACGGGGAGCGTCATAGATATGATTGTGCCGGCCCAGATAGCAGGAATCATGATACGCCGCCGTCATCTCGATTCCGGTTTTTAATTTCAATCTCCCCTGCCGGTAAAGGTTCCAGAGAAATTCGGTGTGATGATATACCTGATAATTACCGCCAAACTGGTGGTACTCGTTTTTGAAGGTGTTGAAGCAGTGAGGACACAGGGTGACGATCTTTTTTATCCCGTAATTATTGAAAATCTCGATATTCTGCTGCATCAGGATCTGAGCCAGATATTCGTTACCCATTCGGCGGGCGGTCTCTCCGCAGCACTTCTCCTCCGAGCCCAAAATCCCGAAGTTCACCCCCGCCTTCTGCATGAGCGCTACTAGACTGCGGCTAACTTTTTTATTCCGTTCGTCAAAAGACCCGGCACAGCCCACCCAAAGGAGATATTCGACGTCTTTATTCTCAGCCATGCTTTTCAGATTTAAATCCTTTGCCCAATCCGCCCGGGTGGCGAAACCGATGGTCCAGGGATTGTAATTCGTCTCCATATTCTTGAAAAACAGCTTGACCTCCGGAGAGAATTTGCTCTCCATTAAAACCAGGTACCTTCTCAAATCCACCACCTTGTCGATCACCTGGATGAAAACGGGACAGGCTTCATGACAGGCGGCACAGGTAGTGCAAGCCCAAAGCTCGTCTTCGGTAATCACGTTCCCGCCAATGGGAAATTCAGCTTCCTGAGCTTTTGCCGGAGATTTCAGACTCCTGGCTGATTGATTTAAATGGTTTTTTAAATCCTGTATGACTTTCTTGGAAGAAAGGGGTTTACCCGAAAGATAAGCCGGGCAATTATCCTGGCACCTGCCGCAGCGGGTGCAGGCATCCGTGTCCAACAGTTGTTTCCAGGTGAAATCGTGCAGCTTCGCCACGCCAAAGGTTTCCTGGTTCTCGATATCCAGAATGGGTTTGATCTCTCCCGGGGGGGCAAAAGAGCGGAAGAACTGGTTTAAAGGAGAAGTGACCAAATGAATAAGTCTGGAATATGCCACATATCCGATAAAGCTGAAAGCCAAAAGTATGTGAATCCACCAGAAAGTGGCATGAACCGTCCGCAAAGACGTTTCAGCTGTGGTGGACGATGAGAATATTTTGCTTACCTCCCAGCCGACGAATGAATATCTCTCAAAATCCGGTCTGGTGACTGCTATTCGAAGTCCTTCGACGAAGAAGCCAGTGACGAGGATTATAAAAATCAGTATCAGGACGATGGCGTCTTCTGCTTTATTGTCTAGTCTGTCGGGCTTTAGAATATATCTGCGAAAAGCAGCTAGCAGCACCCCTATTATGGCTAAAAGCCCGAATAAATCCAGGATAAAGGAAAAGGTCAGGTAGAAGTTCCCCTGGATGAACACCTTGTCGAAAATTAACCTGGTAAAATCCTCCTGGAAGAAAATCAGAAGAGTGCCTATCAGAAGTAAAAGAAATCCCCAGAAGATGAACAGGTGCATGATCCCGGGGTATGGTTCCTTGAGGATTCTTTTGTGAAGGAAACCGTAGGAGAGAACGGAACCGATTCTTCTGGAAAGGTTATCAAGTCTATTCTCTTGTTTTCCAATTTTCCATAGTCGAATCCGTTTGACCAGACCGAAAATAAAGATCAGGATGGCGATCAATCCCAACCCGTAAACGGGCCATCTGACCCAACTCCCCACATTCCAAAAAATCTCTCGCGTTATTTCCATCATCTAACCTTCTCATTTTTCACTTTTGAATCATAGAACTCTTAAACCTAATTCGCCTTTTTACTCCAGAGTACACTTTTAACTACCACCGCTGAGCCATGAAGGCTCAGCTACGCGATTTTTTAATTGAATCTTTGAACTTTCAAACTTTTCCGCTGAAGGTGGATACGCCTTTGGCGGATAACTTTGAACGCTTTTGGTTTTTACTGTTGTGCTTTTATTTTCTTCACCTCTTCAGTCAAGAGAGGAACAATCTTGAAAAGGTCCGCCACTATTCCGCAATCCGCCAGCTGGAAGATGGGAGCTTCCGGATCCTTATTGATGGCTACGATGTATTTTGACGTTCGCATACCCGCCAGATGCTGGATGGAGCCGGATATGCCGCAGGCGATGTAAAGATTCGGATTGACCACTTTTCCGGTTTGTCCCACCTGCCAATCGTGCGGGGCAAATCCAGAGTCGACGGCAGAGCGGGAGGCTCCAACTGCGGTTCCTTCACCGAAGGCAGAAGCCAAATCTTCCAATATCTTGAAATTCTCCTTGCCTGCCATCCCCCTCCCTCCGGAGACGATAACAGAAGCCTCGGCCAGATCGATCATCTCACCAGCGGTCTTTATGGTCTCTTTCAAAATAGCCTTCAAATCCTGGGGCTTGACGTCAACCGTGATTTTAGCAATTTCCGATTTCTGTGATCCCTTCTCTACTACCGGCAGAACATTAGGTCTCAACGCAGCCATTTGGGGCTTTGCTTCCGGGATTATGGTATCCACTAATACTTTTCCGGCAAATATCGGTCTTTCTGCTACAAGGAATCCCTCCGGGGAGATATCCAATCCTGTGCAATCGGAAGCCAAACCGGTTTGCAATCGCGCTGCTACCCGGGGAAATATGTCTTTGCCGGATGCGGTAGCCCCGCATAAGAGAATATCCGGATTGTGAGATTTGACCAAATCAGAAATCACCCTGGCATAGCTTTCGTTGGAGGGATGTTTTAAAGCTTCGGAATCGCCCACCCATATCTTTTGCGCCCCATAACCATCCAGCTCTTGTGCCAATTTCTCTATTTGATATCCCAAGAGCAACACCGAAACGGAGCCCCCAATTTTTTCCGCCAGCTTCTTCCCTATTCCCAGAAGCTCGAAGGTGATTTTCTTCAACTTGCCGTCTTTTTGTTCTGCAATGATCCAAACATCCTTTGGCATTTTCTGTCCTTTCTTTGAGAAACAAGTATTTCATCCACAATCGTTGTAATCAATTAATAAATGAATATTAAGATTCGAAGCTGGTTTGTCGGTTTCGAAACTCGTATCGATGTTCGAGATTCGAACTTCGAATTTCGAAACGAGCTTCGCTACCAACAACCTAACTTCGAAGACTTTAGTTAAATCAGCTTCGCTTCCTCGTGCATCATCCTTACAGCTTCTGCCACCTGCTCTGCCGGCTCTCCTTCGATCTTCTTCCCGGCTTTTCTTTCTGGAGGAAGCCGAAAGTTCTTGGTCTTCAGCTTGGAGCCGGCTTCACCCACATCACCAGCAGCCATACCCAGAGTGGCGAGATTTATCTCCTTGATCACTTTCTTTTTCGCTTTCATGATTCCCGGAAGGGAGGCATACCGCGGCTCATTCAAACCCTTTTGTGCTGCTGCCACTGCGGGAAGCGGCATAAAAATTATCTCCTCCACTCCCCCCTCTGTCTCCCTTTTGGCTGTGGCAGCTTTCCCGTCTGCTGATATTTCCAAACCAACCACTACAGGCACGTAAGGTAAATCCAACAGCTCCGCCAAACAGCCGAAAACCTGGGAACAATCGAAATCCACTGCCTGTTTTCCGGTAAAAATCAAGTCGTATTTCATTTCTTTGATGACCTTCGCCAGGATTTTCGCAGTGGTAAAACTATCAGACCCCTCGAAAGCCGGATCGTTCAGATGCACTCCTTCATCCGCACCCATGGCTAAAGCGGTTCTGATGGCTTCGGTGGCGCGAGCTGGACCTAAGCTGATGATAGTTACCGTCCCGCCGAATTTCCCCTTGATTTTCAGCGCTTCCTCCACCGCATACTCGTCATAAGGATTCATCACATATTTGATCCCCTCGGTGACGATCCCGGTCCTTTCAGGATTAATCTTTATCTTGGTTTCCGTGTCGGGAACCTGCTTCATGCAAACAATCACGTCCATCTTGATCCTCCGAAAGTTCGAATGAACTCATGCCAGCTTGAGAAACTTTTCACAAAGATAAAATATCAAGTGGCAACTGTCAACAAAAACCATACAACCTGTTATAAGGGAATTTTGTCTTCCCTGATGTAATGAATATATGGTATAAGAGATTGCTTTGAATCACACTGTTACAGGAACCCCTTCTCCCTCATCCATTCGTCATTGTATATTTTGGAAAGGTATCTGGAACCTGAATCCGGAAGAATAGCCACCAGAATTTTGTCTTCGCTTAGCTTTTTAGCGACTTTAAGAGCTGCCCAGACTATACCACCGCTTGAACCACCGGCAAAGATCCCCTCCTCCCGGGCTAATCTGCGCGCCATCAGAAAGCAATCCTTATCCGTTACCTGGATCACATCGTCCATCACCTCAAAATGAAGAGTGGGACAGAGCATGTCCTCGCCGATTCCTTCCACAAAATATGGATGTGGTTCAATCATTTTTTTCGTTCTGAAATAATCATAAAATACCGATCCCTCGGGATCAACTCCGATCGCCCTGATATGGGGATTTTTCTCCTTGAGATATTTTGCCGTGCCGGACATCGTCCCGCCCGTGCCGATTCCGATTACCACGTAATCCAGCTTCCCCCCGGTCTGTTGCCAGATCTCAGGACCCGTGGTCTTATAATGCGCCTCCGGGTTCCTCTGGTTGAAATACTGCTCCAGCATAACGCTATCCGGGGTTTCGGAATGAATCCTTTTGGCAACCTCGTAATAGCTCTCCGGTGAATCCGGAGGTACGGCAGTGGGAGTAACGACGACTTTGGCTCCGAAAGCCTTGAGCAGGTTGATCTTCTCCTGGCTCATCTTATCCGGAATGGTGAATATGGCTTTATACCCTCTGGCTGCCGCATACATGGCTATGCCTACGCCGGTGTTACCGGAGGTCGCTTCCACAATGGTTCCACCCTTCTTCAGCTTCCCCTCCTTCTCCAGCCGCTCCAGCATGTAAAATGCCATCCGGTCCTTGACGCTTCCGCCCGGATTCAAATACTCCAGCTTTACCAAAACTTTAGCTTTTATCCCCGCACTCACCCTCTTCAATCTTAAAAGAGGCGTATTTCCTACTAATTCGGTGATATCTTCGTGATACATGCTTCCTCCGGTAATAATCTAGGATTGTTATCCCAAGTAAAGAAGATAATTGAAATTGTCTTTCCCTCAAATATATTAATTGAATATAGAAGGATCGGATGGCGGGTCAAGTGCTTTTTAAAGGATTTAAACATTCGTTTCGAAGATATTATGGTAAGGATAAAGCTCTGTACTCCGACATGTAAGAATCACAAAAATATTGTATTCCTTGATAAAAAAACTTGACAAACTGAGTGTCGGGGATATTATTTGAAGAAAGAGGTTAAAACGAGGGAGGTCACGTTGAAATCAAAAACCATATCAGCACTGGTAATATCTTTTATCTTTTTCTCTTTGTCCCTTCCGGCAAATGGAGAAATTAAACTTAAGTATTTCGCAAGGCTTATAGAACACACTTATGATGACCAGCAATTTACCATTTTTCGAGGGAACTCTGTCGATTATCGGAGTTCCATACTGATAAAATTCACCGATTCGCTTATCACTGACCGGACCAGGATGAAACTGGAAGCAAGGGTAATCAGAAAAAACGGAGGGGGATTCAAAATCCCGGTATCGGGATATCCTCTTTACAGCGATTCCGAAAACATCTCCATCCCTCCACCCTCTGATGATAGTAACCGGGTTGAGCCACCGAAGGAGAATTATATCCCATTGAAAAGATGGTCCATTGAACCCGGTGATAAAATCCACGTCTTAATCTATGAGGAAGGAAACCGCTCCCGGCTTTTTGAAAGATACGTTCCTGTCAAGAAACAAGGGTTACAGGGAGATATGTCCTTCCCTATTTTATCAGTCCAAAGGGGCGGAAAGCATCCCGGCAGTTTGGGAGCGGGACTAAGCTACACCGGCCGGTACGTTCATCGGGACAATCGTCTGCTGGACATGATCGGCTGGGGAGGGAATCTCTCCTTTTTGGATTTCGAACCCAACCAGAAAATCGAGATCGGCATCGGCTTCGTCGTCACCTTCCCGGACGATATTTTCCAGATAGGGATCGGCAAAAACCTTACCATAGACCATGACTCCGGTTACTACTTCCTGGGCATCAATCTCTGGGGAGTCAAAGAAAAACTTGGTTGGTGAGAAATAAATTATTCCTTTATTTATTTCTCACCCAGTTTCTTCTCCAGCTTCTCCACCGTTTTGGTAAGCTCATCCAATTTCCGGTGAAGCGAAGCCAACTCCTCCTTCTCCTTGCCCCTTATCCGGGTCGCAAGCTCATCCACCCTTTCATCCACCTTGGCCTTGATCTTGCTGATCCTCTCTTCGTGCCCCTTCAAAAGCTCCTTGACCGCCTTGGCCTTGTCGGATTGAGACATCTCGCCCCTTTTGATCATCTCATCCACGATCTTCTCCGCCTTCTCCTTGGTGAGGTCAAAAAGGCCCAAACCGAACAGAAGGGACTTTTCGAAAAAATCCTTTGCCATAATACCTCCTTGATTTATAAGGAACCGGATTAACCGGGTTGCCTGTTTTAAATTCCTCTTGTTTGCAGATACCGAATCGGAAAAAACCCGGGACAAAATGGATAAGGTGACGTCTTTTCCGGTATCTTTATCTACGACTTTAAAATCAACGTTATTTCTGATTAATTCCGCCAAGTCCTCTTGCTTGATAGTCCTTTTAAGATGAGTATCGTATAATCTTCTATTCCCGTATCTTTTTATGATCCGTGCCTGCATAATATCAAAACATCAGTTTTATTATTTTCATCTTTTTCTAATGACTATTGACTAATGACTGATGACGGATTTTAATATAGTGCACCGCACAATAGAAGTCAATTTATTTTATATTAATATATACGAATTCATTCAACAGAGCATAAGATAAACTGGTGTTTTATGATCTTGATCAAGTATTTGGTTTGATGAAGATTTACTGAAATCAAAACCGAGAAGGCTCTTTTGCCGGCGCAGAATATTGCGAAGTAGTTAACGTTTTATTTTGCAATAAAGAAAGAAACCTGACGATTATAAGAATAAAATTTCATCCGCAGTTTCTTGCGATATTTCAAACAGAACAAGATAGCAGCATGCATTGCAGCTTTAATTAATATAATTATCCTATTGTCTTATAATAGCTTGGCGATTGCCGCATTTGGATTATTATATTATTCAAACTGGCACGGAATTTTCATATATATATTGCTGTATTTCCTCCTTCTTCTTGTTTTATATAGCTTTGAGCTCCAGCCTGTGATGAAGAGAACACAGGCTGGAGCTATTTTATGGGATTATGTGATACCGATTCGAGGGTGGATGGTACAAAGGCGGTTGAAAATTAATTTAATAAAATCTACTGGCAGTTTTCAGTTGACTATCTCCAGACAGGCATATTTTGCCAAAAGCTTCTTTTTAATCCCGTTTCTGAAGACCACTATCAGGGTTAAATTCTCCCCGGAACCTTCCCGGAAGAGGATCACCCCTTCACCCCACTGGGAATGAAGCACCGTGGTACCTATCTGCAACATGGAGTCGTACGAGTGGTCTGATTCGAAGGTAAAAGATTTAATGTGGTCCGAATCAGCCTCATCCGAAAACCTTTCCTTGCCCTCCCGGATATAACCTTCAACCTGCAAAAGCTCTCCGGGGATTTCATCCAAGAATCTGGATTTTAAGTTTATCATATCGGCAAACCGACGCCGGTTGCGGGCACAAGATAAATATAATCGCTCCTTCGCCCGGGTGATTCCTACATAAAAAAGCCTCCTCTCCTCTTCCAGCTCGGATGGATTCTCCAGCGAGCGGGAAAGCGGGAAAAGACCCTCCTCCAATCCGGCAATAAAGACCACCCGGAATTCCAGTCCCTTGGCAGCATGTAAAGTCATGAGGGTTACCGCGTCTTTTGACTTATCCCACATGTCTATGTCGGTGATCAGAGAGACCTCTTCCAAAAAAACTTCCAGCGTGGGATTATCCGACCGTTCCTTGAATTCTGTCGTTGCATTCACCAACTCCTTGACGTTTTCCACCCGGTTATCCGCCTCAATGGTCTTCTCTTTCTTCAGAGAGTCCAAATAACCGGTTTTCTCTGCCACCAGCCCGGTGATTTGGTCCACCGGCAATTTATCCTTCAGCCGGGAAAACTCAGTCAATATGCCATGGAATTCCTTAATCGCATTCTTCAACCTTGGAGAAATTCCTTCTATCTCCCGGACATGCTTAATCCCTTCGAGGAGGTTCAGATTATTTTTTGAGCTGTAATTTTCCAACTTGGATATGGTCTGAGCGCCGATTCCTCTTGCCGGCACGTTGATTATTCTCTTCAGGCTGAGATCGTCCCTGGGATTGGCTAATACCTTCAGATAGGCCAGCATGTCTTTTACCTCTTTTCGCTCATAGAACCTTACACCGCCGACTATCACGTAAGGTATGCCCGAGTCCCGCAGCCTCTGCTCGAAAACGCGCGACTGGGCATTGGTCCGATAGAGAATGGTAAAATCGGACCGGGAATAGGTGTCCTGTTGAATCAAATGCTGGAGATGCCCCACGATCGCTTCCGATTCCTGATACTCGTTTTCCAGAAACCAGAGGTTGATTTTCTCCCCGCCTGGTATCTGGGTATATAGGGTTTTCCCCTTTCTCTGCAGGTTGTTCCTTACCACCGCCCCTGCGGCATCCAGGATGACCTGGGTGGAGCGATAGTTCTGTTCCAGCTTCACTATCTTGGCGTCGGGATAATCTTTTTCGAAATCCAGAATGTTGTTGATGTCCGCACCCCGCCAACCGTAGATGGACTGATCCTCGTCCCCCACCACGCACAGGTTCCTGTTTTTTGAAGCCAGCAGATTGACCAGCCGGTATTGAGCGTGGTTGGTGTCCTGGTATTCGTCGACCAGTATGTATCGGAACCGGTCCTGATATTTCTCCAAAACCTCGGGGCAACGCGTAAATATTTCCACCACCCGCATGATCAAATCGTCAAAATCGAAAGCATTCGCCTGGGCTAATTTATTCTGATAAAGCTTGTATAGCTTGGAGACATTCTCCTCGAAGTAATCTTTGGTTTGGGATGAAAAATCCTGCCAGGTGATCAACTTATCCTTGGCAGAGGAGATGCGGTTTTGCACCGCATCGGGAGAGACCTTCTGGGGAGAGATCTCCAGCTCATCCATGCATATTTTTAAAAGCGATATCTGATCGTCGTCGTCGTAGATGCTGAAATTCTTGGTGTAACCCAGAAGATGCGCTTCCGTTCTCAAAATCCTGGCACACCATGAATGGAACGTGCTCACCCATACGCCGCTTCCCGCCGGACCGAGTAACTTTTCCACCCTCTCCTTCATCTCACCCGCCGCCTTATTGGTGAAGGTCACCGCCAGGATTTTAGCCGGATGGATTCCCATCACCCCTATTAAGTAGGCGATGCGATAGGTCAGTACCCTGGTTTTGCCGCTGCCCGCACCTGCCAAGATCAAAAGCGGACCGGAGGCGTGAGTTACCGCTTCTCTCTGCGCCGGATTTAGATCCTTCAAAAAATCAATCATATCATCACTTTCGAAATTACGTTTTTAATAAGCCCAAACTTTCTTTACAGGTAATTATAATACGTAACGTATATATTTCAAATAGTTTTGATGAGGGAGGACAAAATCTGCCCATCTTTTGTACTTCCGAATGTAATTACCGAGGAGGAACTTGCGTGGCCGACCTCGCTTATGTCGGGATATTCTTTATCAGCTTGCCCGTTTATTTAGAAATAACTTGACAAATTGAAATCCGTGTAATTAAATATAAGTGTATATATAGGTAAATGAAACCAGGGTGGTAAACGGAAGGATCAAATGGAAATAAAAAAAATAATCGGGATTGAACCGGGTCCGCCGGGATTTCACGTTTTCAGCGCCTTCAAACTTCCCCGCATGGGTTTGCCGATTATGGGGACGGTTTTAAGGGACAAAGGTTACCAGGTGAAAATCTTCTGCTCCGACATTGCTCCCATAGATTGGTCGGAGGTTTTGTCCGCGGATCTGGTGATGATCTCCACCATCACCAGCACTGCCACCGAAGCTTACCATATCGCCAGGAAAATAAAGGAGAAGGCGAAGGTTTTGGGAAAGGACATCCCCATCGTCATGGGAGGGGCACATGTGACCTTCATGGCTCATGAAGCTTTGGAACATCATGCGGATTTTGTGGTGAGGGGCGAAGGAGAGGAGACCATCCTGGAGCTTTTGTCCTGGTTGGAGGACGGGAACGATCCCGACGTCATTTCCCGGATAAAGGGATTATCTTATAAGATTGGAAACCGGGTTCATCACAATGAGAAAAGACCTCCCCTGATGGACCAGGATTATCTTCCCACCCCCGATCTGTCTTTGATCCAGGGCTGGAAAAATCCATCCATCTTTCCCGTGTTAACTTCAAGAGGTTGCCCTTTTGATTGCACCTTCTGCTCAGTAACCAAGATATTCGGTCACCGGTACCGAACCAGAAACCCGGAGAAAGTAATCGAGGACATAAAGTATTACCATGAATTATATCCCCATTCCTGGATATTTTTCTACGATGACAACTTTTCTGCGGACAAAAAGAGAACCAAAAGAATTTTGGAGTTAATGATCGAAAATGATCTGCATATATCCTGGACTGCTCAAAGCCGGCTGGATGTGGTAAAGGATAGGGAGCTGCTTCAACTGATGCGCCAATCCGGGTGTAAAGTCCTGTATATCGGTCTGGAATCGGTTAATCCGGAAACACTGTTGGAATACAACAAACTGCAGGTAGTGGAGGATATGGAGGAGGCCATCCAGACCCTGCATCAATATAAAATCAAAGTTCATGGGATGTTTGTACTGGGCGGAGAACAGGATGACCGGGATACGGTGATGCAAACTGTAAGATCAGCCATTAAGTGGAAGATCGACACGGTTCAGATGGTGATATTAACCCCCCTTCCCGGAACCCCGGTATATGAAAAGATGGTGTCGGAGAACCGGATTACCTCCTTCGACTGGAGCCAGTACGATGGCCATCACGTGGTTTACAAGCCCAACAAAATGTCGGTGTGGGAGCTGCAGTTCGGAGTGATGCTGAAAGCCATGCCTAAATTTTACTCACTGTGGCAGGTAATCAAGGCTGGAGTTAAGTTCAAATTCAAAAACTTCATATATCGGTCTTACGGACATTGGATGCTCATCAAATGGAAAGTGCACAACAGCCGCTATCTGGAAGAGTTAAAAGCTTTCTCCTCCAAGTTGATTAGCAAAGACAAAAGCAAGCGATTGTTCAAGCAGTTGTAGGTCAAGCATGGCGGAGCCTGCTTGACAAAGCAAAAGAACTAAAGAGGCTATCCAAAGGTGGAAAAAGTTATAGAATTTTCTCAACATGCTCTTGACAATATGGCTGATAGAGGGGCATCAAGGGAGGAAGTTGAACTGACAATTAGGACAGGAGAATGTCTTCCTGCCAAAAAAGGAAGACTATCCTTCCGTAAGAATTATAGCTATAATTCTATGTGGAAAGGCAAATTTTATCAGGTTAAACAGGTGATGCCGATTGTAGCTGAAGAATCGGACAGATTTATGGTTGTGACTGTCTATACATTTTTTATTGGGGTGTAAAATGAAGATAAAATACGATCCAGAGGTTGATGCCGCTTATATCTCTTTTAAGAAAGGACCAATGGAAGTAACTACCATACGCTTGACAGAAGATGTGGCTATTGACCTTGGTCCGAATGAGGAGATCGTGGGCATTGAGATTCTTGATGCCTCTGAGCATTTGGGCTTTAAAAAAGATAAGCCAGTGATAGAGATTGAAAACATCAAGGTGGCATAGACTTGACTCTATGGTCACTGGATGCTCATCAAGTGGAAGGTGCATAACAGCCGTTATTTGGAGGAATTGAGAGCGTTTTCCTCCAAGCTGATCAGTAAAGATAAGACCAAGCATCCCGCTAAAGGATAAAGTAGATCATATTGTAGTTAAAGTAAGGTCGATCTCACTATATCGAGATCGACCTTTTATTTTAACTTTTGTTTCCTATAATCTGCATTGTATCAGAACTTTGTCCTGACATGCTCTCAAGCGTCAAAAGCAAGCCCTGAACGCAATTCTTATCAAACCCGTTCAAACGGATCAAATAGCTTTTTATATTCCTGCAGGGCAAATCTATCGGTCATTCCGGCGATGTAATCGCAGATCAACTGCATCTTATTCTCGTCCTCGAGCCGATGGTGAAATGAGGGGGGAAGCTGATCGGTGTTTTCCAAATACACTTCGAAGAGCTGGTGGATTATCCTTTTAGCTTTGTCCGCCATCCGAATCATGCGATAATGACGGTACATTTTGTTAAACAGAAACTGCTTCAGCTCATGGTTCAACCGCTTGGTGACATCCGAAAAACTGATTATGTTATCTTTGACCTTTCGAACGTCCTCCAGTGTTCTGATTTTGGTAAGCTCAATCCTTCGAGTAGTCTCCCCTATTAGATCAGAAACCTCGAAGTTGATCAGCATTCGCACCATTTGATGTCTTCTTTGAGTCGGGGTAAGTTTTGAGTATCGTTTCTCCAGATTTCTGGTCAGATCGTTCCAGATGGTGATCTGACTTAACTCTTCCTCTTTCAAAACGTCCGAAGCCAAACCGTCGTCAATGTCGTGGCAATGATACGCTATCTCGTCTGCCGTATTCACTAACTGACATTCCAGCGTCGAATTATCCTGAGGAGAAAACTCGCTGGGGATAGGATGGTCATACAGAGTCTCGTGTTTTATTATCCCTTCTCTTACCTCGTAGGTTAAATTGAGTCCCGGGAAGTCGGGATATCTCTCCTCCAAAATGTCCACCACCCGAAGGGTTTGCCGGTTATGCTCAAAACCACCGTGGTCCCTCATGATCCCGTTCAAGGCATCCTCGCCTGCATGACCAAAGGGGGTGTGTCCCACATCATGCACCAGCGCGATGGCTTCGGCCAAATCCTCGTTCAATCTCAAAGCCCGGGCGATGGAGCGTGAAATCTGAGCCACCTCGATAGTATGGGTCAAACGGGTGCGGTAATGATCCCCCTCATGGTTGACGAAAACCTGGGTCTTGTATTCCAAACGGCGGAAAGCGGTGGAGTGGATTATCCGGTCCCGGTCTCTTTGGAAATTGGTCCGGTAAGGGTGGTTCTCTTCCGGATATTTTCGACCTTGACTTTCGCTGCTTTTGGTAGCAAAGGGAGATAGAAACCTCTCCTCTTGTTGCTCCACCTCCTCCCTAAAACAGGATGGATTAACCATGTTCTTCCCCCATTGCGGAAATGCCGTTCATACTTCCCCAAAGAAGTCCTGGCCGACATTTCGGACCAAGTTAAAAGAATCAATAACCTCTTACCCGGATTTGGCTGATCTCCTGTTTTATAGCATTCGCCTCATCCCGGTTAGGAGCAAACCTCAAAGCCTCCTCGAAATATTCCAATGCCTTCGGAAAATTCTCCATGTCTGCATAGATTAAAGCCAGGTTTTTGCTGGCCAGATAATATGTGGAATCCAGCTGAACGGCACGCTGAAACGCCATTAAGGCCGAATCATATTCCATCTTTTTACCGTAAACGATCCCCAGATTGTTATAAGCGTCGACAAATCCCGAATCCAGCCTTATGGCGGCTTTGATCTGCACCAAAGCTGAGTCGTCCTGATTCGACATCTCCAGGCTGCTACCGAAGTTGTTACGCCCCTCGGCGTAATTGGAATCCGCCTCCACTGCTCTTCGAAAAGCCATCTTGGCCCAGCGTGGTACATTTTTTCTCTTAAGGATTACCCCGATGGCATTTTGAGCCACCGGATCATAAGGAGCTGTCTGGGTGGTGTTGGTCCAGAGATGATAATCGTTCCGGAATATCCTGGCTCTGCTTTTGATGGTAAAAGCATAGAAAATGAGGATCAAAGCAAACAGCAAAGCTATAGCATATCCCGCCTTTATCACTATTTTTTCTGGAAAATGAAATGACTTCTTGGGTGTCGATTCCGATGCTTCCCCGGCTGATCCCTCCGGGGAATCGGGGACTGCACCCCCCTCGGGTGTGGAATCCATCGCCAGGCTGGTTGACGGTTCGGTTTCAGTCGTGATTTCTCCTTTGGGTTTTCGATGGGGCAGTAGGATCTCGAACCAGTTTTTATCCCAGCTAATTCCCCAAACTGCGATCTGACCCATAATCAAACAAAATCCGATCGATGGAATATACCCCCACCATTCTTTAACCGAAGCATAGAGGGGCACCAAATTCAAAACCGGTATCAATGTCACCAATATCCAGAATATTCCAAAGGAAACCGGTTTGGTTGTTTTCCGCAATGCGCGTCCCAAAGCCAAAACCACGGCAAAGAAAACCAGCGCTCCCCAAAACTTCAGGCTAAAAATTGTGGTAATGGTTAAGACTCGAGGAGAGAAATTGAGGAAAATAGGAAATGTGAATTTTTTGAAATAATAAAAATATATGGGAAAGACGGTGAGAAATCTCTGAAATAGGTTAGCAGAGATATTTGGTTTCCCCGTTCCCAAATTACCTATAACCGATACCCTCCATATCAGGTACAAAATGGTCACCACCGCAAACGGAAGGTAGGGGATGATTTTCCTTTTCAACTTGCCTTCCTCGGAGGCCCAATCCCAGACAAACAAAAATAAGGGAAGAACAAACACGATCTCTTTGGAGAAAAGTGCTGTTATGTATGTGATAATCGATCCTGCAAAAAGCAAGGCTCGGGGTGCCCCTGTATGGTCCTTCCTTTTCACGAACAAGATCGCTGTCAGAAGCAAAAAGAAACAAGCGATTACGTCGGTGCGTCCCGAAATCCAGACTACCGAGTTGGTATGGATGGAATGAGCGGCAAAGAAAAGAGAAGCAAAGAGAGAAAGCAGCTCGTTTTTGAAAATCAAAAATATCAACAGGTATAGAAGTATGACGTTGGCTGTATGAAAACCAACATTCACCTGGTGGTAGCCATGGGCCGCCTTTTCGTACCGATAATTAATGAAATTGACCAAAGTTATTACCGGACGATAAAAAGGAATCGGCTCGTAAGTCTCTGCGGGGAAGGGTTTGTCCCAAACGGTTTTCAGGTTACTCCAGTCTTTGAGAAAATCTGCCTGACTGGAGATGAGCGGTACGTCGTCTGCCACAAAACCGGTTCTTATTGTTTTGTAATAAACCAGAATCGATACGGCTGCTATTAAAATGATAAAAACCACGTGTGTCCATTTACCGGTCATCTGAAAGTTCTCCTTTTTTTGAGCCGCTCTACTTATCCGATAACGTTCCGACGATTCCCAATTATACCATGATTTCAAAATTTTGTCAATGTTTAATCTGCCTGGAACAAAACCCACATCGTTATAGAACGGTCTAAGACTTCTTATTATTTTATTCCATTAGCTCTTTTCATATGGCTTCTCGCTCATTCTTCCCTATCATCTCCACAAGGGAATAAATTCTTCGACGTATAATCCGCAATTATTCACTCTCCCGGCTTTTCAGATCTACCCTTTTGCTGTCTGCCGGTATTATCAGTTTTAACTTGGTCGCTGGTATGGATAGATTGAACTTTCTTTCCACGTATTTTACTGAAGCAATATCCTGACCGGAGGTGATAATTTTTACCACTCTCGGAACCTCATATGATTCGTATTTTGTATAACTCTTGTATTCTATCTTATAATAATCCCCGCTGGATTTTTGCGTTAGACTTGTTTTTAGTAATCGACATTTCCCCGCATCCACATGATATTCCTTTATCCAGTTTTCATCTTCGCATCTATATACAAAATACTTCTCCGTTTTGCTTACAAATCTAACCTCCGGTTCCATCAAGCTTTCTTCTCTCAAAATCAAGTTCAGTAGCACTTGAAAGGGAATATTCCAACTCCACAGACGGGTGTTTTCCAGATCGGAGATCCTCCCTGAAAAATATTGGTTTTCCCTTGGGAAATAAATGGTAAGAGTATCATCTGTCCCCACAGCTTTAAAAATGTCCGCTCCTAAGAAGGAGCGGGGATAGAAGGCAAAAGAATCCGGGGCTTGGTAAAATATCTCAACTTCTCCGGAAAATTTCGCTTCTTTTCCCTTCAATTGAAGATTTAGAAGACAGGCTTGGCTAGTGAACTCGATTCTGTTCTTTTGGACACATCGCAGCACGTTTTCCGGAGTTCTGTCTTGAGGGAGGATCTTCGGTTTGGGGGCACAATTTGTAATCAATAGACCAATCCAAATCAATAGTATAAGCGCAGCCGAAAACAAACGAATTCTAAGATCGGAGATGTGAAAACAAAACTCCCTTGGTTCATTCATCCGTTTCGTCCGTCAAAGATGGTGAGCGAAATCGAGCCATTAAATACTTCAGACCCTTTAATCCAGTGGTATGAACCGTATGGTTCATACCGTTGGTTGCATTTTAAAAAAACCTGCTGAAATCCGCACCGGCAAAAAGATAGGAAAAGAAATTCACAAAGGGGCTTAAAATCCAAGATAATATGGGTATTCCGGCAAAGCTGGTCACCATGATGATCCCTATCAACAAGAACGGGCCGAATCTTTCCAGTTGTTCCATCTTGTATTCATATTGAGACGGTAGAAGGCCCATCAATATCTTGGACCCGTCCAGGGGAGGCAGGGGAATCAAATTGAAAAATGCCAAAACCAGATTTATCATCATCCCGTATACCAACATCAATGCGAATACACTGAATGAAGAAGATCCAAACATAAGATAACCGGACACCGGATGAATCAGACGGATGATAAGCCCGCACGCCAAAGCCGTTAGAATGTTGGCTCCCGGACCGGCCAAGGATACCCAGATTAGGTCCTTTTTGGGATTACGCAGATAATAGGGATTGACCGGCACCGGCTTGGCCCAGCCCAGATGAACCAGAAAGAGCATGATGGTTCCGAGGGGATCGAGATGAGAAAGCGGATTCAAGGTCAACCTTCCGGCATTTTTAGCCGTCGGGTCACCATACTTGTATGCCACCCACCCGTGTGCGTATTCGTGTACGGTCAGGGCGAAAAGAATGGGTGGGGCGATTATTAATAGACTGATTATTCTTTCCAAATCAATAATCCTAAGTTTAGCATTTTATCTGATGCCAAAGTCACTTAGCGGGAGGGAGAATTTGGTATATTAGTATAGGTAAAACAGGATTCACCTCGAAGCATATTCGTTATTCCTGATAAAAAATCTCCACTTCCTCTTTTTCTCCTCCGTTATACCTATACGTGAAGAAGAACCGATTTTCTCTATCGTTTCTCCCCTGTCTTCGACATAGATAATATCAGAACACAGATCCGCCCCGTTCAATTTCAGGTCAACGCCCAGAGCCTGACACAGCTTAGCTGGTCCACTGCTTAGATCTTTCAGATCCTTGCGCTTCCTTCTCTTCTTCATTGATTCTATCCCGCTGGTCGGTTCGAGTGCCCGTATCAACACCGCTGCCGGGTATCTCTTTTTCTCAGTAACCAAATTCAGGCAATGATGCATCCCATAGGTGAAATAAACATAGGTGTATCCGGGATCACCAAACATAACGCTGTTTCGTGGAGTCATGCCCCGATAGGCGTGGCTGGCTGGGTCCTTGTATCCTATATATGCTTCCGTTTCCACGATCTTCCCGGAGAGAATTTCTCCATTCATCTTCACCACCAGATATTTCCCTAAAAGCTCTTTCGCTACTTTCAAGGTGGGTTGATTATAGAAATTCCGATTCAATTTTTTAATCATTTCACCTTCTATTAGACTCCATAAAATTCCCCCTCACCTTAATCCTCTCCCCTATGGGGAGAGGAAATGATATTCGTCATTGGCCATCTATCATTTGTTTTTGATATTACTAAACTTGCTTAATACAAACGGATGTGTTTCCTTTTTCTTCAACTCAGCGATTGCCCGGATTCCCCTTGGATCCCCGATCTCCTTTAAGGCTTCCACGGCAAAAGCTCTGGTAACCCAGTCTTGATCTTTGAGTTTGTCGATAAGTGGAATCACTGCTTGCTTGCTCTTCAATTTGCCTAGAGATTCGATGGATAAATGCAAAGTGTAATCGGTGGAATTATCTAAAAGGATTAGAAGAGGTTTTAGGGAAGGCTCTCCCAACTCAACCAGGGAACTGGCAGAGGTCATCCGCACGCTGTAATGTCTGTCCGACAAACCCCGAATCAGATACGGAATCGCCTGATAATCTTTTATCCTTCCCAATGCCACCGCTGCGCTTTTCCTCACCACTTCCACGGAATCCCCCATGCGAAGGCTTAAATCTTGAAAAGCAGAGCTATCGCCGATCTTTCCCAGCGACTCACAAACGTTGCCTCTGATGTTATAGTTGTTTCTTGTTAAGAGTTTGATTAATGGTTTCACTGCTGTAGTATCTTTAATATCTCCCAGAATTCGAATGGAAAGCTCCGTTTCGTCCTTATTCTGGCTTTCTAACCTCTCTATTAGAGGAATAACTGCAGGTTTCCCGATCTTCCCCAGAATGCGTATGAGAGTCCATTTCTCTCTCGCGTCTTGGGTAGTGAGTTTCTCCATAAGATATGGAACTGCTTTCTCACCCATCGCTACCAGCGTGCTTTCTGCCGGTTGAGCTTGATCTCTATACTTTTCTGATACACCATTTGACACAATAAAAAGACTGTCGACTTTTTCCTTTAAATCTTCCTCACCCACCATATCCTGGCAGTAACCGCTGCTGATAAAAATCTGGAGGGTAATTAAAATGCCTAATAGCTCGAATTTTCTCATTCTTGAAGCCTTCTATTCGCTCTTATTATGATAAACTAATCTTATTTATCTATACCCGCTCCCCATTTTGACGGGGTAGTCCACCAGGTGCTGTCCTTTCCATTCCCATTGTACCGGTCCTTTCCGGACAGATCCAAAATGATCCCGATTGATCCATAATCTCTTCTCGGGTCGCCGAAACCCTGGGTGTTGTTATCCCTTCCAACATAATATCCGTCATTTCCTGCTTCATCCACTAAAATGCCAATTCCATTGGCACTCCCCGCACCCTGGGACAGATCATAGGCAACGTAATTATCGTTACCGGACCGGTCCAGCAATAGCCCCAAAGCCAAATCATGCCCGCAACCCTGGGAAACGCCATGCGAGATATAAACATCGTCCCCTAAACTGTCTTCCAGAACTCCCAACGTCATATGAGTACCTGCACCCTGGGCGTATTGATAGGAGACATATTTATCATTCCCTTCCTGATCCATTAAAGTCCCCAGGCTCCACCAGTAGCTCGATCCCTGACCGAATATGTCGGAGGTGTACAAATCGTTTCCCGCAATATCGTATAATATCCCGATCCCGCCGGACATGATCGGTCTCAAACCGTAAGCAAAACCCTGGGATAGGCTGATGTAATGATCTTTGTATCTTAAAATGTCCTTGTATTTCCCGCCGGCGAAGTAACTATCGTTGCCGGAAGAATCGATCAAAATTCCCATTCCTCCGGTGAATCCAAATCCTTGAGCGTATAATGCGGCAGAATATTGATCGCTTCCGGACAGGTCTATCAAACCGCCCATTCCAAAACTCCCCGCTCCCATGGTGAAGGTGTCTCCGAAGTATTTGTCATTCCCCTGCTCGTCTATCAACAGACCTGTGCCAAAAAGTCCGGAGCCGAGGGAAAAATTCTTGGTTAGGTAAGTGTCATCTCCGGAAACATCTATCAGTATCCCTGACCCGAAGAAACCCGAACCGTATGTATAATCGCTTGCGGAACTATAGACGTCATTCCCAGCCAGGTCGATTATAACCGAAGAGTTGAACTCTGAAGATGGGTTGGCAGAAAGATGGTATTCATCGTCACCTCCCAAATCAATAATGATAGCAGGTGATCCTAAGTATTTGGATGATCCATATCCTCCAATTATGATCTCTCCGATATGAGTCTGTAACCTAAAAATCAAGTCGTTTTCTTTATCTTTTCGGTCTTTTACCAAAGGTTTTATCCGGGGTTTCGTCTTAACGAATTCAAGTAATCCGGAAAGACAATTTCCAGTTGCAGAAGCAAGCTCTTTCCCCCCTTTCACAATCTCGCTTACATCAACTTTTGAAAGATAAGGAATGATTTTCTTGGTTAGCCTTTCTTCGTGATCGGACTGCGCATCCAGTTCTTCCGGGGTTTTGAATTCGTCGTTTATATCCTCTAATAGAATAACGGGAAAGCTATCTCTTAAACAGTTTTTCTCTTCAACCGTCAAATTGAAGAAAGATTTATGAGTGCTAAAATTGCAGGCTTCAATCCCCTTCAAGAGGGAGGAAATCACGTTTCTTATAGGTTCAGGTAGTTTTTTTGTGGATTTACTATATTCACCGATAGTCCTATCACCTTCTGAATTGGTTTCCTGGTCGGCAGGTTTGATTTCACTAAATGAAAACTCTTTATCCCTTGTTTTAAGAAACTTGGACCAGTTGAAGGGTAAAGAAAATCTTCTTTCCCAGGGTGATGCTTTCTCCCAATCCGATCTTAAATTTGAGTTGAATGTAACTAGGTCTAATGGATGCTGCATGATTTTGCCAATCAGCTCCAGCCTGAACGAATCCAAATCAACGCAATCGTCCCGGAAGGTCAAATCCTGCAGGGTCATCTTTATGCATCTCAAGGCGTCGGTCAACCCTTCTTTCGTCTGGGGGCTTAATGCAGGAAAATCAGTGGAGATCTCTTGTGAGAAAGAATGCGGAATGAACGCACCCCATATGAGTATGGCCAGAATTACCAATATCGTTCTTTTCATTTCTCTTTTTCTGCATCGACTTCCGGTTTCACTTTTTTCTTGGCGGTCATCTTTAGTACTATGATGCTGACCTCGTAAAGGAAATATAAAGGTCCGGCAAGCATCAGCTGGGTAAATGCATCCGGTGTAGGAGTGATGACCGCTGACAATATCAAAATTATCACGATAGCATACTTTCGACCCTTAATAAAGGTTCTGGCGCTTATTATCCCTATCCTCCCCAGAAAAAAGGAAACTACCGGAAGCTCGAAGACCGCCCCAAAAGCCAAAGTCATATAACTGACGAAACTGACGTAATCCTTGATCTGAATCATCGGTTTCAGTTTATCCGTCCCGAAACCCATGAGGAATTTTATGCTCATCGGAAGCACCATTAAGAAACAAAATGTCGCACCTATCAAGAAAAAGATGGTGGAGGAAATCACCACGGGGAATATCAGCTTGACCTCTTTGGCAAAAAGCCCTGGGACTACGAATTTCCACAGGTGGTAAAATATCACCGGAACGCTTACGATAATACCGGCGATCAGTGAGATCTTTATACGGGTGGAAAAAGCCTCGGTCGGTGACATGAAATAGACTTGCTGATCCACCGGGAGAGGACTGGTAAGGAAATTGAGCAATCGCTCGGAAAACAGATAGGCCACGATGGACAGAATTAACACGGAAAACAAGGATTTTATTATCCTTGACCGCAATTCCTCCAGATGGTCCAAAAACGACATTTCTCGAATTTCTTTCCCCATTTCGAATTTCGAAAATTGAATTAAACTTACTTCAGAAGACCTTTGAGCTCATCCATGAATTCGCTGACGTCTTTAAATTTGTGATACACCGAGGCAAATCTCACGTATGCCACCTCGTCCAAATCCTTCAATCGTCTTATTACCTCCTCTCCCACTTCCTGGCTGGTGATCTCCGGCTTGGAAAGATTCTGAAGCTTCTCCTGTATTTCATCCACCATAGCAGTAATTTGTTCGGAGCTTATCGGGCGTTTCTTGCATGCCAGCTCGATTCCCCGCTGCAGCTTTTGACGGTCGAAAGGCTCCCGCCTGCCGTCATTCTTTATGATGGTAAGAGAGACGTCTTCCACGTATTCATACGTAGTAAATCTCTTCCGACACATTTCGCATTCCCTCCGTCTCCGGATCGATTTTCCGTCCTGTGAGGTCCGCGAATCCACCACCCGGTCCTTGTCCTGTCCGCAAAATGGGCACCTCATTTTCTCCTCCCTCCTTTTATAACGGAATTATCAGGTTTCTTTGGATAAATTTGAATCTTCACCTTCGCTTCCTTCAACATATCCTTGGACATCCGGTCGGGGTAGCTATCCTGGATCACGATCTTCTTTATTCCGGCATTGATGATGAGCTTGGTACACAGAATACACGGCTGGGTGGTGGAATACATGACCCCATCCCTGATGCTTACTCCAAACAAAGCCGCCTGTACTATGGCATTCTGCTCTGCATGTGTCGCTCTGCACAATTCATGTCTCTCTCCCGAAGGAATTTTCAGCTTCTCTCTTAGGCAGCCGATATCCAGACAATGTTTGAGCCCGGACGGGGCGCCGTTATAACCGGTGGCCAAGATCTTCTTGTCTTTGACTATTACCGCCCCCACCTGTCTCCTCAAACATGTGGAGCGGGTGGCAGCCAATTCCGCTATCCGCATAAAATACTCGTCCCAGGAGGGACGAACATGCATGGCTCTGCGCCTTTTATTATCTGTTTTCTTCGTTTCTTCAGCCATGTCAGCTATTTAAAATTAATCCTTACTTTGGTGTCTATATCTGCTTTCACAAACTCAGCGGCATTACCCTGGTTTGTCGATATTTCCAGGAAACCGGAGCTCCCTATGACCGCCCCTATCTCTTCTTCCGGAATATCATAGTATGATTTGGCGATGTAACTTATCTTATTCCGCTTTACTTCAATTCCCTTGATGCTCTTGAGGTGGATAGATTTCGCCTCAATGTTAGTTGTCAAATTACCAAAATTGTCCACGTGGATTATCTCACCGATAATGCCTCTCTTGGTCACTTTCGTCTGCGGAATGAATAACTTGGAACACTCCATCGCCGGAGCTCCAAATTCTCGGATATCCACACCCATAGACAGGTATGCCGCTACAGGTGCAAAGATGTCCCGGGCATGAAAGGTGGGAGAAGGTTCAGATAAGAGATATTTTTGGTTGGAGATGGATATTATCTCGACGATTTCTTCGTCTTGAAGTATGAAACTGAATACCCCGTTATCCGGACCCACAAAAAGGAAATCAGCTGATTTGATTAGAAGCGGCTGGCGCTTGCTTCCCACACCAGGGTCGACCACTACCAGATGAATGGTGTTCTGTGGAAAATATCTATAGAAATTGTTCAGGGCGAATGCTGCTCCCCAGATATCAAACGGTTCAATTTCGTGGGTTACGTCGACGATCTCCGCATCCGGATTAATCCTTTTGATAATCCCTTTGACCGCTCCAATATAACCATCTTTTGTGCCAAAATCGGTGGTAAGGGTGATGATTGGTCGTTTCATTTGAAATGTCTAAAAGTTACCCACACAAGGGTTCGAGGATTCAAGGATTCGAGGTTTCAAGTGAAAAGCGAATCGTAATCCCTGGTTAACTGACATCCCATTAAACAAGCACAATATTAAAGGATTAAGGTAAAATGGCAAGAAATTTCTTTTATAGTTCCAAAAGGTTCAAACCTGTATCGGAATCCGGTTTTCTTTCGATCTTGGAATCGGAAGGAAGTATAAAAAACTCTCCGGTAGCGGAAATGGTAGCAGAGAAGATATGTCCGGTGACCGAGGTAAAGTCAGAACCTCCTGCGGTTACATGGGCATGGATGAATGGTTTACCTTCCAAGTAGGAAATCGATCCGGTGACATTTCCAAACTCTAAGTCCTGAGGGAATACTTTCTTGATATATGTTTTATTCTCGGCGTCGAAGTAACCCAAGGTCAAATCCTTAAGTGCACCCAGACCGAAAACGAAACCGCCCGGAATTTTCTGTTCTCCAACAAAATTCGTCAATGTGACTATTATCTCTTCCCCTTTTATGAGTCTGATAATAAAACCGTTTGCGATCTTTCTGAATTGCATTTTTTATCCTCTTTGGAAAAAAGCATCATGTTAAATATCCTCTCACCTTTGTGGGTGTGTCATAATTTCGATTTATGTAGCCGCAGATTTTAGTTTGCGAAATCGATATATTGAATTCCCTAAACTTACGCAATCTGAAGATTGCGGCTACAAACCCAAAACACAATTATAATACAATCTCCTTCGGGGTGAGGGTCAGGGTGAGGAGGTATATTTAGAGATTACCTTCACGAACTAAAAGCTATCCTGTCTCCTTTTTTATCCAATCCAGGTATTTCTCCGATCCTGCCAGAATGGAAGTAGCTATGATCTCCGGCACTTCGTAGCTGTGAAGTTCCAACACCCGTTTCTTCAGGTTTTCAAAAAGCACATTCTTGGTCTTGGCAATGAGTAGAATTTCATCTTCGGAAGTAATCTGTCCTTTCCAACGAAAGAAAGATTTCACCCCTCCAATCATATTCACACAGGCAGCCAATTTCTCCTTGAGCAGAGTGGAAGCGATCTTCTCCCCTTCCTTCTCTGATTTGACCGTGATGAAAACCATGATGTAATCCGTCATCGTTTTATCTTCCTCTTCAATACCTGCTCGATTCGATCCACCTTGCCGGTGAGCCGGTTTTTAGCTTTCTTGCGATCATCAACGGTAATCACCATGTATACCCGATTGCTCTCCTTCGCTAAAGCATGATGGCACTTCTTTATCACCCCGAAAACCTGGTCCCAGTTTCCTTCCAACACCGTACTCATGGCTGAAGTGCGGTAGGGCAATTTGCTTTTGTCGATAATGTCTATCACCTTGGCCACATATTTACCCACTGACTCCCCCTTATCTAAAGGGAATATGCTTAAAGAGGCTAACATAGAATTCTCCTTTCCTTATCCGGCTTATAATCCCCCCCGCAGACTGAAGTCTGCGGCTACCCCAACATCCCCAATAATAAATTATTTACGATGTATAATCGGATCGGGCGCGATCCTTTACCTTTGTTGTGTTTTTTAATGTTCGATTGAGAAATCGTAAATCCGGTCATCTGACCGAAGAAGGATAATTCCCTATCCCTTCCATCTCAAATTCAAATCCTTGGCTGCTTTGACTTCATCCAAGCGACCGACCGGGGTGACATGTGGAGCGGAGGTTACTACCTCCGGATTCTCCTCCACCTCCCTGGCGATTTTAATCATGGCTTCGGCAAATTCGTCCAAGCTTTCCTTGCTCTCCGTTTCCGTCGGCTCAATCATCAAGGCTTCATGAACGATCAAAGGGAAATATACCGTGGGGGCATGCAAACCGAAATCCAAGAGCCTCTTGGCAATGTCTAAGGTCTTGACGCCTTTTTCTTTCTGCTGGTCTCCGGACAAAACAAACTCGTGCTGGCAAAAGTCATCATGGGGGAGGTGATAATAGTGCTTCAAAATCTCTCTAAGATAATTGGCATTGATTATCGCATTCTCACTGACCTCTCTTAAACCCTTTGCTCCGTTCTGGCGTATGTAAACATAAGCTCTGATCATAACCCCGAAGTTTCCATAGAAGCTGTGCATCCTGCCGATAGATTGGGGACGTTTGTAATCCAGATGATACTCCTCCGCTCCTTTCTTATCTGCTCTCTTTACCACCACAGGAACGGGCAGAAATGGGGCTAAGCTTTCTTTAACCCCGACCGGACCGGAACCGGGTCCCCCGCCGCCGTGAGGGGTGGAAAACGTTTTATGCAGATTGAAGTGAACCACATCAAAACCCATATCTCCAGGTTTTACTATTCCCATGAGTGCATTCAGGTTAGCTCCATCCATATAAAGTAATGCTCCAGCCTCATGAACCACTCGGGCTATCTCCAGAATGTCAACTTCAAATAAACCGAGAGTGTTGGGATTGGTGATCATCAAAGCTGCCACATCCTCACTCATGGCTTTCTTCAATTCCTCGATGTCTATTAACCCTTTTGAATTGGATTTTATCTGCACGGTGGAAAAACCTGCAGTGATTACCGAGGCGGGATTGGTTCCATGGGCCGAATCCGGTATTATAACCTTGGTCCTGTTGCTTTTATTCTTTTTATGATAAGCATGGATAATCAAAAGACTGGTCAACTCCCCGTGCGCTCCCGCAGCCGGCTGTAAAGAGATCTCATCCATTCCCGATATCTCCTCAATATACTCCCCCAGCTCGAACATCAGTTTAAGCGCCCCCTGATAAGTATCTTCCGTCTGGAAAGGGTGAAGGTGAGCCAAACCGTTTAACCGGGCCAAGGTTTCATTGATCTTGGGATTGTATTTCATGGTACAGGAACCCAGAGGGTAAAATCCCTTGTCCACATGATGATTCATGATGGAAAGCCGGACAAAATGCCGGGCTACGTCCACCTCACTTAATTCAGGTAGTGATGGCAACTCATCTCTTAACCGGTCTGTCGGAATCAACTCTTCGGTTTTCTTTTTTGGAACGTCTAATACCGGAAGAGAAAAACCTTTTCTCCCGGTTGAAGACAACTCTAGCAGCAGTTTTTCACTCATTTATCTTTTACTCCTCGCCCTTGACATGGATGAATAATATTTTTCAAATCATCCGAAGCTTTAAATTTCAGCTTTCCCCTGAGTCAGCTAGAGCTTAACACTCCATTAACTTCTTCATATCTTTTTATAAATCCATTCAATAATCTTTATTTATTAATTTTCTTTTTTATCCGTGGAATCCATCCAGACGGACACCAGTCTGGGCGCTTCATCTGCTAACTTGAAAGAACGTCGCAATCTGTCAATTATTTACTTCTTTTCACCTTTCAGATCTTTAATCCTGCCTTTAACCCAAGCCGTATCCGGTGAACCCGGGTGATTAATCAAGAACGCCTGATAGAGCTCAATTGCCTTGGTGGTGTCTCCGGATTTGGCATAACAATAAGGAATGTATTCCTCGGCATCCGCAGCCATTTCACTGTTGGGGAATTTTTGCAGGAAATACTGGAAAGCATCCACTGCCTTGGAATAATCCTTCTTCCTTACCTCCAGTGAAGCTAAGCTGTAAAGTGCGTCCGCCGTTTTTCCTTTTTGGTTATCCTGATCCAATTCCACTACTTTTTGATAGTACAAGGTGGCTTTATCATATGCTCTGCGGCTTTCATATTTCTCCGCCAGCTGAAACGCCCAGTTTACATCGGCTGGATTTGATCGGAATTTATTTTCCAGATCACTCAAGGTATTCTTGCCCTGAAGGTAATCCTGGATGATGGCAACGAAAGTATCTGCCGGCACATATCCATATATCCGGTCAATCTCCTCACCTGAGCTTTTCAAAAGTACCACCGTGGGATAGCCAGCTATGTTATATTGGTCCCTAACCATGGTGTCTTTTTTCGCTTCAGCTTTTACAAAAATCATCTCCGCAGACAGGTTGATCACGTTTTGACGGGTAAAGGTTGAATCCTCCAACCTCTCACACCACTGTCACCCCTCCGACCAGAAGTCGGCAATTACGGGTGTATTCTTTTCCGCTGCCATCTTGAGGGCATCCTCCAGAGAAACCGCCCACTCTATTTTAGTGGGCGCTTTCTTGGCACATGTACTCCACACCACCAACCCTAAAAGCAAAACCGCAATCACTGGGAGTATTTTTTTCATCCCGTCCTCCTATTTTAACCTGACCCTTCAATTTGCTATTCCAAATTGCTGACCGTTTGTTCCTTGATAGCTTTGCTTTCCTCGTACTTGTCTTCGGGAACGTAGATTTTGTAACCGCCCTTATTCTTGGTCACGTACCCCAAACCCTCCTCCAGAAAACTCCCCGAGGTTTTTAAATAACAGGGTATGCCGCTGTTTTCCAAAGTCTCCTTCAGAAATTCGGCATAGACCTTGTTCCGGGTACGGTATAACAATACCAAATTCTCCGGCAGATCCTCAACCGAATCGTCCGATTCCGCATCCTCGGGTAATTCCTCTATCAGATCCACCTCACAATCCGGGCATCTCTTCGTTCCGGGACTATATTCGGATTTGCATAAAGGACAGAAAGGCATATCGATCCTCAAATATTGATTATGGGATTTGATATGGAAACCGACTCATTGTCTGAATATCCTAATGTGTTAATTTTTTCAATTCCTCCACCAGGTAGTCGATCTCCTCTTTGGTCCTCTTCTCGGTTACACATACCAGAAGCTGGTTTTTCCACCTGCGATCAAAAAAGCTCAAATCGATTCCGGCCAGGACGTTTCTTTTGAGCAGTGATTTAATGATTCTTTTGGGTGGGATAGAGGTCTCCAGCACAAATTCCTTGAAGAAAGGGGCATTGAACTTCTTTTGGTAGCCATCGATTCCGGTAATCTTATCCAGCGCATAATGGCTCTTTTGCAAACATTGTTCCGCCACCTCTCTTATTCCCGATTTTCCCATGATGGAGAGATATATGCAGGCGGAAAGAGCACACAGGGCTTCATTGGTACATATATTGGAGGTGGCTTTCTCCCTGCGGATGTGTTGTTCCCTGGTTTGAAGGGTCAAAACATATCCCCGCCTCCCTTGAGCATCGGTGGTTACTCCTACGATCCTTCCCGGCATTCTTCTTAAAAGCTCCTGTTTGGCAGCGAAATATCCCAAATAAGGACCTCCCAGGGAGAGGCTGTTCCCCAGAGCTTGACCCTCCCCCACTGCTATGTCGGCATCGTACTCTTTGGGCGTTTTTAAAATTCCCAGTGAGATGGGATCACAAACCAGGACCAAAAGAGCGCCTACAGAATGTATCAGGGGTTCCATTTGACCGACGTTCTCCAAAAGGCCAAAGAAATTAGGCATCTGAATGATTACGCACGCAACTTTATCGGAGATCCTCTTTTTTAGCATCTCTATGTCGACCAGCCCCTCGTCCAGCGGCAACGTGCCTATCTTCATTTTGATCGACCCGCAGTAGGTATCCAGAACCTCCCGGTAATTCGGATTCAGCGACCCCGCTACCAGTATCTCGTTTCTTCCGGTGTGGGCATGTGCCATCAAAGCCGCTTCGGCAGCAGCGGTTGCTCCATCATACATGGAGGCATTGGCCACCTCCATACCGGTCAGCTCGCATATTAAGGATTGAAATTCATAGATACTCTGAAGGGTCCCCTGACTGACTTCTGCCTGGTACGGTGTGTAAGCGGTATAGAATTCGGATCTGGAAATAAGCTGATCCACAATGGCCGGAAGGAAGTGATCGTAAGCCCCCCCACCCAGAAAACAGATCATCTGATCGGTGTTTTTATTCAAACCAGCCAGCTCTTTTACAAGCCGGCTTAATTCCAGCTCGGATAGAGGTGGGGGGAGTTTCAGCTCGTCGCGCAGGCGGACTGAGTCGGGGATTGCCCGGATCAATTCGGAGAAACCCCTCACCCCTATTTTCTCAAACATCTCTTTGCGGTTTTGATCGGTATTCGGAACGTAGCTCATGCTTTCTTTAATTTAAAGGTTCGCTCTAAATGCTCTTCTTCGCAATGGTTAAAATCCCCGGTGGGATAGAACCCGCTTAGCTTGCCTGTGGATTCATAATCCGATTGAATTTTTAAGAAGCTTTCTGGAAATTTATCTTTTCTTTGAACCTGCTATTTTACATCCCTACCAGTTTCCTGTAATCCACCGGGGAAAGAAGAGTATCCAGCTCCTTGGGATTTTTTATCTTGATCTTGACAATCCAACCCTCTCCATACGGATCGGAGTTTATCAGATTGGACTGGGATGATAACTCGGTATTTACCTCTATGATCTTTCCGCTGACCGGAGAGAAGATGTCCGATACTGCTTTGACCGCCTCGATGGTGCCAAAAGATTTCATCTGCTCCACCTCCCCGCCCACCTCTGGAAGCTCTACAAATACTACGTCGCCCAGCTCTTTTTGGGCGTAATCGGTTAAACCCATGGTAGCTTTATCCCCCTCCAATCTCACCCATTCATGCTCTTTGGTGTATTTTAGATCATCTCTGATTTCAACTTTTGTCTCCACGACTCCTCCTCTGTGATCCTATTAAAGTTGACCAAACATTTTTCTGACTTAATCCTTCCAAGGGAATTTAAACAGATTCGACGAAAAAACCAAATGGAAATATGAGAAAATCGCTGCCGGAATTGGTAACCGGGAACAATTTATCTTGAAGCCTTTTCCGTCTCCGGCAAGTCCTCCTTGAGCATCTCTTCGATCAAGGACGTGGTGAACTGACCGCTGATAAATCTCTTGTCCGAAAGGATTCTTTTATGAAAATCGATGGTGGTGGAAACCCCTTCGATGATGAATTCATCCAGGGCTCTGCGGGCTTTCAAAATCGCCTCTTCCCTGCTCTTCCCGTGAGCAATAAGCTTGGCGATCATCGAGTCGTAGTAGGGGGGGATGACGTATTTGGCATAAGCATGGGTATCCACCCTTATTCCATGACCTCCGGGAACGTGAAAGCTGGTGATCAATCCGGGAGAAGGCATAAAGTTTTTCTTAGGATCCTCCGCGTTTATTCTGCATTCTATGGCATGCCCCCGGAACTTGATGTCCTCCTGTGAAATCCCCAATTTCTCTCCGCTGGCTATGCGAATCTGCTCTTTGATCAAATCCACATCCGTGATCTCCTCGGTCACCGGATGCTCCACCTGGATGCGGGTGTTCATCTCCATGAAGTAGAAGTTCTTATCCCCGTCCAATAGAAACTCAATGGTTCCGGCGCTCTGATAATTCACGTTTTGGGCACCTTTCACCGCAGCTCTTCCCATCCGTTCTCGAAGAGATGCATCCACCACCGGGGAGGGGGATTCCTCCAATAGCTTCTGATGCCGTCTTTGCAAGGAGCAGTCCCTTTCCCCTAAGTGTACCACATTTCCGAAGCTGTCCCCCAAGATTTGGAATTCGATGTGTCGAGGATCGGAGATGTATCTCTCTATGTACACCTCCGGATTTCCAAAAGCGGCTTGAGCTTCCAGCTTGGCCATCTGGTAACCCTTGATCAACTCAGCTTCGTTGTTTGCCATTCGCATTCCCTTGCCCCCGCCGCCGAAGGAAGCTTTTATGATCACCGGGAAACCAATGCTTTGACCTAAGGATAAGGCCATCTCCTCTGATTCCACCACCCCTTCGCTTCCCGGAATAACCGGGACCCCAGCCTCTATCATGGTCTTCTTGGCCAGCGCTTTGTCCCCCATCAATCTGATGCTCTCCGAGGTTGGGCCGATGAACTTTATGTCGCACGACTCGCAGATCTCGGCAAAATCGGGATTTTCAGCCAAGAATCCGTAACCCGGATGAATGGCATCGGCGTTGGTAACCTCCGCTGCGCTGATAATTCTCTTGGGATCCAAGTAGCTTTCCTGGGATTTGGCAGGACCTATGCAGACGTCTTCGTCCGCAAATCGGACGTGGAGGGATTGGGTATCCGCTTCGGAGAAAACCGCCACCGTCGCGATCCCCAGCTCCTTGCAGGCCCGGATGATGCGCAGGGCGATCTCCCCCCGGTTGGCAATCAAGATTTTCTTAAACAAATATACTCCTACCCGATTCTTTTAGTTCGAATTCAATTCTGACAATCTAACTTGCAGTTCCGGTATACCCTTATCTATTCGAAATTCCGTCTGAAGTTATCGTACAACTCTATACTCTGTTTTATCTCCTTCTCTCTTTCGTCTCGGTAGCTTTCTCGTACTCATGCCATCCTCTGTCCGCCGCTCCGGTGATCCCTTTGACCCTCAGCTCAAAATCGTCCGGATTGCTGGCTTGAATCATAGCTTCCTCATACGAGATCAATCCTTGTTTATATAGGGACATGATGGATTGATCGAAGGATTGCATCCCGTACTGAATGGCTCCGCTTTCGATCAGCTCGATGATCAAAGGCGTTTTTAAAGGGTCGATCAGGTATTCCTTTACCAAACCGGTATTAACCAGCACCTCCACTGCGGGTACCCGTCCGGGAGCATCGCACCGGGGCAAAAGCCTCTGGCAGACCACCGCTTTTAAGGTGGAGGACAAAAGAAGCCTGATCTGCTGGTGTTGATGCGGGGGAAAGAAGGAGATGATTCGGTTTATCGTCTCCAACGCATTCAAAGTATGCAGGGTGCTCATCACCAGATGTCCGGTGTCGGCAGCGGTCAGAGCTATAGACATCGTCTCTAAGTCCCGGATCTCTCCCAGCAGAATGACGTCCGGATCCTGCCGGAGCGCATGTCGTAAGGCGGTTACGAAGGATTCGGTATCGCCGCCTATCTCCCTTTGGGCGATGATGCTTTTTTTATTACGGTGGACATATTCGATGGGGTCCTCAATAGTCAAGATGTTCTCCGCCCGGTTGGAATTTATACTATCAATCATCGCCGCCAGGGTGGTCGATTTACCGCTTCCGGTGGTACCGGTGAGGATGATCAGGCCCCGGCGATTGTCTGCCAGCTTTTTCAAAACCGGCGGGAGATTCAATTCCTCAAAAGTTGGTATGATGGTGTTGACCGCCCGGATGGCCACACCAACGGTTCCCCTCTGTTTATAGAAGTTGATCCGGAAACGCCCCATCTTGGATACGCTCAAGGCCAAATCCAACTCATTCCTCTGCAGAAATTTGCTCTTTTGTTCTTCGGTCAGAATCTGGCTCATGATCTCTTCCATGTTCTGAGGAGTAACCAGCTCATCCTCCAGAAAACGGAGCTTTCCGTCAATCCGTAAAGCAGGCACGACTCCGATCCGAATATGTAGATCCGAAGCTTTGGTAGAAAGCATCTCCTCCAGCATCTGTTTAAGCGTCATAATCTCCCCTCCTTTTATTTACCGGTCATGTTTTTGGGATCAAGTGGGATACTATCGAGGTATCCATCGAATCCATAGATATGAGTCAAATAACTCAATACCGTTAATTACTTTCTATCCATAACTTCGGCTAAAATCAAGTTCTTATTGAATTTTACGGTGAAATATTCACACTATATTTCAGAAGGCACGTCTCATTGTTTGTGGTGAATTATTAAAATGAATTTAAATACGCCTTTCTATATGACGCTTCAAGCCGGTTCGATCAAAAATAGGATCTGGCCGAATTCAACCGGTTTGGCATCTTCCACCAGTATCTTGGCTACCCGTCCTGCTACCTCCGACTCAATCTCGTTCATCAGTTTCATGGCTTCTATGATACATACCACCTGTCCGTTAGCTATCTGCTGATTCAATTCCACATACGGTTTAGCATCGGGAGCCGGTGCGCGGTAAAAAGTCCCTACCATAGGGGATTTTATGGGGATCAGGTGATCGGTATCTTCCACAATTTTAACCGGTTCTTTGTTGGCTGCCGGTGCCACAATCACCGGTTCTGCTTTGGGTTCTACCGTGATGGCAGCAGTTCCCTTCTCCAGACTGGTGGGATTCGATTCCTTGGGTTTTTTGGAGATCCTCACCTTTTGCCCCCATCCCGAAACCTCCAACTCACCTATATTGGATTCCTCTACCAGCTTGATCAATTTCCTTATCTTAGATACCCACATAACTTCTCCCTCCTTTCGAGGGTTCAAGCAGGGGACCAGTATCTAACTAAGCTTCTGTAAGGTTATTGTTATTACTAAAATTTGTCTCTGAAGTTTTTTAACAAACCTCCATCTACAACTCCAGCAATTTTCTATCGGAAATAGTTAGAACTTCATACCCCCTTGGAGTAACCAAAATGTCGTCCTCTATTCGCACTCCTCCCCAATTCGGAATGTAAATTCCCGGCTCTATGGTGATCACCATCCCCGGTTCCAGAACCTGTTGGTTGGTCGGATTTATCGCCGGATTATCATGAATCAGAAGCCCGATCCCGTGCCCCAAGCCGTGTCCGAAATATTTTAAATAGCCGGCTTTTTTGATGATATCGCGAGCGACCTTATCCAGATCGCAAGCCTTGATACCCGCTTTGACCTTACTGCTGGCATATTGCTGTGCGTTAAGAACAGTATTATAGATCGCTTTTTGTCTCTGGGTCGCTTTCCCCACCAGCACTGTCCTGGTTAGATCGGCAGTATAACCGTCCCATACCGCACCGAAATCCATGGTAACGAAATCCCCTCTTTGGATCTTTTTGTCTGAAGCCACCCCATGGGGAAGTGCCGCTCTTTTGCCCGAAGCTACGATGGTCTCGTAATATGGGGTGGAGGAGCCGAATCCTTTCATCCGGTATTCGATCTCCGCCGCCAAATCCAGCTCTATCAGTCCCGGTTTGATAATGTTCAAAATCTCGGAGAAAACCAGGTCCGTAATCTCCGCCGCCTTTTTTATGCTCTCGATCTCTTTCTGGTCTTTTCTAATGGTCAGAGTTTCCACGCTCTGTTCCATGGGTACCAAAAGGCAATAAGGCAGCAGGGTTTTCAAATTCCGGTAAACTTTACAGCTGACGAATTCCGATTCATACCCCAGCTTGATTCTTTTGGATTTAAGCTTGGGTACATCGGGTAGACCGGTATAAAGATCACGCTGAACCACGGTGATTTTTGAGCCTTTGACCTGTTCTTTTGCCTGTTCCTGGTAGCGGAAATCCGTCAGGAAGCTGGAACTGTTTGGGGTTATAAGCATTATGCCGTTGGAGCCGGTATATCCGGAAAGATACCTGACATGGGGTAGGCAGGTGACTAAAAATGCATCCAGATTTTCGTCTTTCAAGATCTTCTGTAATCTCTTGATCCTGCTCTTCATAATCTAAACCTCTTGATTGCTAGCTATTCTGCTCTTTGGATTTGATCCCCCTTTTGGCTGCAAGACAATCTTCCAATTCCGTTATACGTTTTTCTAAATTCTGGTCGGCAGGATTTACATCCAGCATCCTTCGGTAAATCTCCAAAGCCGAAGCTATATGATTCTGTTTTACGTATACTTCGGCCAGGCTCCTGGTCAAAAAGGTAATCCTCTTCTTGTCCTTTCGCTCACTGGAACCGGATGTATCGATCTCTTCCTTGATTACGTCCGAATCGAGATTATTCGCATTATCCGCGGATGTGTATTCCAAGAATCTCCTCCCTCAACTCCCCCCTGATCCTCCTGACCACAGAAACGATAACATTTCTCCTGACCGGTGTCAAGCGAAAATTTCCAAACCAAAACGATACGCTAAAGAAAAATCTTAAAAGAACTCTAAAAAGTATAAAGCTTGAGCATGACCAGTATGGATTATGGGGAAGCTAAGAAGTTACGTTTGACTATATCGATTAACAATTTTCCGGATGATATTTTTAGTCGATCTCCCCGGAACCTGCTTGACGACAATCACCCGACCGCCGGCAGATTCAACAATTTTGTTGCCCACTATTTTATTTACGGTATAATCTCCCCCTTTTACCAAAACGTCCGGAACCAGATTAAGGATCACCTTGAAGGGGGTCGTTTCCCTGAAGATTAGAACGTAATCCACCATCTCCAGCGAAGCGATGATCTCCGCCCGATCATCCTGCGGAACAATGGGTCTTTTTCCCCCCTTGATTTCACGGACGGAGGAATCGCTGTTGAGCCCCACTATGAGCACGTCCCCCAGCGATTTGGCTTTTTTCAGGTATTCGATATGCCCCCGGTGCAGGATGTCGAAACATCCGTTGGTGAAAACGACCGATTTTCTCCGTCGTTTCAGTCCCTTCCGCATCTGAATAAGCTCTTTTAAACTCTTTATTTTTGAGGATTTTTTCATAAATCTTTATGGATGTTAATGGTGTTCCTAATGCGAAAAAGTGGAAGAATTGATGAAATCCTTAAGCTCGCTTATCAATTCCTCTTTAGTCACCTGAGCAGTTCCTACCTCTCCTACCACTATGCCTGCCGCATGATTGGAGATCAATGCCGATTCCTTATAATTGGCTCCGGCTGCATATGCACAGGTAAAAGAAGAGATCACCGTATCTCCGGCTCCGGTTACGTCGTATACCTTCTTGGCTCTGGTGGGCAGATGGGTAAGCGTCCGGTCTGACTCAAAAAGAGACATTCCCCTCTCCCCCCGGGTTATAAGTAAAGATTTGACTTTAAGTTTCTCCAAAAGACCCCATCCCACCTCCTCCAAGATCTTTTCATCCTGGATGCGTTTACCATAAGCGAATCCCGCTTCATGGTGATTGGGGGTTATCAAAGAGACTTCTTTATAATTCATGAAATGGGTCTCCTTGGGGTCTACCGCTACAAATACCTCATTTTGCTTACACAATTTTATAAGTTCTGATAAAAGCTGATAGGTTATCACCCCTTTTCCATAATCGGAGATGATCATCCCCCCTATGTCATTTATCTTACCTTTTACGAAATCTATGATCTCCACTCCAATTTCTTTCGAAATCTCCTCGGTATTTTCCCGGTCTGCCCTGACCACCTGCTGGTTGTGAGCTATCACCCTGGTTTTTACGGTGGTCCGGCGGGGGTTATCCCTTAAAATCCCCTCTGTGGTTATTCCCGTTTCATTCAGGACATCTATCATTCGCTCGCCGTTTTGGTCATTCCCGATGACCCCCACCAATATCGGCTCGTCACCCAGGCTTTTCACGTTCAAAGCCACATTAGCAGCACCACCTAACTTAAGCGACTCCTTGACAATCTCCACCACCGGCACCGGAGCTTCCGGTGATATGCGGGAGACGTTCCCCCAGAGATACTCATCCAGCATCACATCCCCCAAAACCAATATTCGCCGACCTCCCCATTGTGAAAAAATGTGATCAAATCGCTCTTTCAGAATCCTTTCCAATCTTCCTCCCACGGAAAAATTGAACCTTTAAACTCTTGAACTTATGAACTTCTTAATTCTATCATAACCAAATCAAAATCCCCCATCTTATGCCATCTCCTTCCCGGATCGAAACTATTTCACACTCCCGCATACCGTCTTCCTTTTTGTGGAATTTGACTAAACATTTTCCCACAGACGTTCCGACTACCCCGCCCCAGAATACGTCTGAAACAAAATGAACGTTATTGTTCACCCGGCCCAACGAGACCAAGACCGCAAAACCATACGATATTAGTCTTACCATCCAGCTGTGATATTGTTCCGCAATTACCGAGCTTAAGGCAAAGGCGTTGGTGGCGTGACCCGACGGAAAAGACAAAGAATAAGACACAGGGGGGAATCTCAACGGATCAAAGTGAAACGCCCCTTTGTCGGCAAAAGGTCTGGCTCTCCCCACTGCATATTTGATCCCTGAAGTAATCCCCTCGGACAAAATCACCGACTCCATGCAGAGCAGCGCCGTCTCCTTGAGCTTATGGTTTTTAAGAACCAGCCCGGATAGATAAAGTCCTCCGATGGTAAAATTGGTAATCCGTCTGGTATATCGGCTGGTCCATCTCGATACCCTATCGGTGTCGATGGTTCGGTTTCGTTGGGCTGCCTTTTGCAAATCCTTATCCAATAACATGAGTTCACCAGTACCGATTGACAGGGTAGTGACAAGTAAAATATCGTTTTGTTTCCAGCGTAATGGCGAAGTCAAAACGTGCCTGGTGTCGTTATAGAGATACTTAATCAAACCATCCGCGGATTCAACTCCGTTTGGTTCTGATTTCGCTCCACCTGATGACGGCAGAAACATCAAACCGACAACCAGAAGCAGGATGCTCCCCTTGCTTCTGCTTTTTCCTATGCCTGCCGTCGTTCTTTTTGTCATAATCTCTTTGACAAACCGCCGTTTGATTAAAGTTTTTGCTTGACATCGGCTATTAATATATTTAAATAGATAGTCAAATGCAAGCATAATAAGGCAGTTGAGAAACTCTCAACGGCAAGGAGATAAAATGGAGCAGAAACAACATCGAATTAACGTGGAATTAGGCGAAAAGGAATCTGAAGGAATTTATTCGAACCTGGCATTGATTTCTCATTCCCCCTCGGAGTTTATCATAGATTTTGCCCGGGTTATGCCTGGAGTGCAAAAAACCAAAGTTTACGCCCGAATAGTAATGACCCCGGCTCATGCCAAAATGCTGCATGACGCTCTGGGAGAAAACATAAAGAAGTTCGAAGGGCAGTTTGGAAACATTAAGCTTTTCGGAATGGAAGAAAGGGAAAAGGGAATAGGATTTCAAGCTCAAAAGGGAGAATGAGCAGTCAAAAGCTCTGGATCAATGGCCCGAACCGTAGGGTTCACCACCGGATTGAACGGACAAAACCGGTCGATTCTTATTGTCTGTTTAGCTTCTCCCTCTTCTTGATCCATCCACAAACAAAATCTACATTTTAAAATCGGGAGTTAATTAAGTGAACAAACAACCTATTGGTAGCTTCACCTTTGTCTTACACTCGCACCTGCCTTATGTGATTGCCCACGGCAAATGGCCCCATGGCATGGATTGGCTGAACGAGGCTTCGGCGGAAACGTACGTCCCTTTTCTCAATGTTTTGAACGAGCTGGTGGATGAGGGTTATTCTCCCCGGCTCACCATCGGGATCTCCCCGGTTCTCTGCGAGCAGCTGGTCGACGAATCCTTCAAGCAGGAATTCTCCTCTTATCTGGAGAGCAAAATCCATGCCGCGGAACAGGACATAGAAGAATTCACCAAGCATGAACGGAAGCTGATGCTCCAGCTGGCTTATATGTGGAGGGATTATTATTCCAAGATAAAATCCGACTTCGAAAACAGATATGGACGCAATATCATCCATCAATTCAAGAGACTGCAGGATGCGGGTCATATCGAGGTGATGTCCTGCGCCGCCACTCACGGTTACCTGCCTCTTCTTTCTCAGGACACGTCCGTTCAGGCGCAGGTAAAACAAGCGGTGCAAAGCTACAGTAAATTTTTCGGAAAACCCCCCCGGGGCATCTGGCTTCCCGAGTGCGCTTACCGGCCAGGCTACAAATGGGCACCGCCGGTGAAGACCAGCTTGGGGAGGAAAAGCTATCTGCGAAAAGGGGTCGAGGAATTCTTGAGCGAGAACGGAATAGACTATTTCATTATCGACAATGCCTTGCTCAAAGGAGGTAAAGCCATCGGGGTATACATAGATAGATTCCAGGCTTTGAGAAAACTGTGGGGACAGTTCGAAAGAGAGTATAACCCGCGGGAGGAGGACGTCGAAAAAACCCCCCGGGAGGTTTATCTGGTCGGAACCGAGGGAAAAAAGCCGGTGGCGATCTTCACCCGCGATCCGGAGACCGGGTTGCAGGTCTGGAGCGGAGAGTGGGGTTATCCCGGTGATGGCAACTATCTGGATTTCCATAAAAAACATTTTCCCGGAGGTCACCGCTACTGGAAGGTTACCTCGGCCAAGAGCGATTTGGCTGACAAGTGGGAATACTTTCCCGAGGATGCCCAGAAGAGGATCCCGGAGAATGCCGCACATTTCAAAGGTCTGATCAAAAACCTTTTGAGCAAATACCATAAAAAGACCAAAAAGAAGGGGATCATCTGCGCTCCTTATGATGCCGAGCTTTTCGGGCACTGGTGGTTTGAGGGGACCGGATTTCTGAAATTGGTTTTAAAATACGTGGCTGACGATCCGGAATTGGAGCTGACCACCTGCAGTCGTTTTCTGGATGAAGTAAAACCCACCCAGGTAGTCTCGATTCCCGAAGGTTCCTGGGGAGAAGGTGGCTATCATTATATCTGGCTGAACGAATGGACCGAGTGGACCTGGAAGCACATATACGAGGACGAAGTGAGAATGCAGAGGATAGTGCAGGAATTTGGGGAGACCAAAGACGAAAATCTAATCAAGATATTAAAGCAACTTTCGCGCGAGCTGCTTTTGCTCCAGGCGTCCGACTGGCAGTTTTTGATCTCCACCTGGAGCGCCCGGGACTATGCGGAATTGCGTGTGACCGAACATCACCAGAATTTTGTCCGGTTAGCGGAGATGGCTGAAAAATACGGACGGGGTGAGTGGGTGGATCCGGGGGAATGGGCATTTTTAGGCGATGTCGAAGCCAGGGATAACCTCTTCAAGGAAACAAATTACAAGTGGTTTGGCAAGGTGGAATTCCCACCGCGAAAATGAAATGAAATAAAATGGTTGCTTGCGTCTAAATCAATTTAATTGCCGGTAACCGGGAATGGAAATCATGCAGACATATTACAAAGGGGGTGAAATCAAAAGCAGATAAATCCTTTAGGTTCTAACGAAGCGTTCCGCAGGAGTAGAACCCCAGCTAAGTAATGGTTGGTAGCGGATAACTTGTCCTTTAAGAAAGAATCTGTTACCGTAAACAGATTATCCAAGCATTACGTCGCCTTTAAATGCAGGTGACAAACAGGAGGTTAAGATGAATATCTATGTAGGCAATTTGTCGCGTGACGTTACCGAAGCAGATCTGCAGGAAGCCTTTTCAGCATTCGGACAAGTTTCATCCGCTTCTATTATCAGAGATAAATTCAGCAACGAACCACGGGGATTTGGATTTGTAGAGATGCCCTCCAGGGAAGAGGCTCAAGCTGCCATTACTGGACTTATGGGTAAGGAGTTAAAAGGACAATCCCTTAACGTCAGCGAAGCGCGACCCCGTACTGAGAGAAGTGGAGGGAGGGGAGGAGGAGGAGGAGGTAGGGACCGGAGGAGAGGTGGTGGAGGACCAAGACGTGGTGGCAGCGGGGGTGGTGGGAGGCGATTCCGATAAAAATTGTATTATAGGTAACCGCGGTATGAACCTACCGGTTCATACCGCGGACTTTAGTCTGCTTATAGTTTACGCTAAAAATAATTGTCCAGCACAATCTAAAGATTGAGGTTACCACTTTTAACCATTATAACTCAAGAGGTGAGAGATGCAAAAAAGCATGTTCGCTTTTTGCCTGTTTCTGGCTTTACTTTTAGGACTTTTCTGCAACCTATGGGCGCAGGAAAAGGATGCGCTATCTCCGCAGCAAAAACAGCACTTACAAAAGATCGCCCAGATGCTCCCCCAGGATGCAAGAACATGTCTCCCACCTGGAATTTTGTTTTCTGAAAAACCACGGGAATCCGGTAAAGTCACGGCTGCAACCGGAGCCATCAGCGGGACAGTAACCAAAGCTGCCGGTGGCGGTGGAATAACCAAGGTGGTTGTCCGGGCCCACCTGTGCGAGTGTCCCTCCTACAGCAATTATGACAGTACAGATGCCAGCGGCAACTATCTCATTCCGAACTTACCTGCAGGCAGGTATACGGTTTGGACCGATAACGATTCCATATTCACCAACGTTTACTACGATGATAAGACCTGGCAGAATGCAGATACGGTAACAGTTGGCTCTGGCACGCTTCCCAACATCAATTTCAGCCTGCGGGTGGGAGCAAAAATCACTGGGACATTAACCCTTACTGGTGTTCCTTTCCTTTATGGTGTATTAGTATGGGCAAGGGATACCCTAACGGGTGAGATTTTCTCGGATACTCCTTATAACTACTCTGGTGACAATGCTGTCTACAACATCAAAAGATTGCCTACCGGTAAATACAAACTTAGAACCTACGACTTGCTCATGGGCTATATCGACGAGTATTATAACAACGATTCCACCTGGGCATCCGCCAACCTCATTTCTGTGACAGAAGGTACCAACTATGGCCCGTATAATATTACCTTGGAAGTAGGTGCCACCATCGAAGGAACCGTATCCAGCTCTTCCAAAGGACCTCTTGAGGATATTATGCTCTGGGCATACTATGTGCCTGATAAGTTCGAGTGGATACACATGGGGTTCACTGATGCCAGCGGGAATTTTTCCATAACTGGATTACGCAGCGGAAACTGGAAGGTGGTATGTTATGGAGATGACACCTACGAATGGGAATGGTATAATAATACCGGTACTTGGAATTCCGCTACTAACATATCTATTACCGCTCCTAATACAGTTACAGGTAAAGATTTTTCTCTGAATATCGGAGGTTCGATAAGCGGACACGTTTATGGCGAAGGAAGCTCTCCTCTTGCCGGTGCCGATGTTTCGGCATTCGACACCGCTTTTGGTTGGTCTGGCTTGATAATGAAATGGGACGAGACTGATGGCTATGGATATTACCAGATAACCGGCTTACGCAGCAGTGCTTATTATGTCGAAGCAACTGTTGAATGCGACTATCAGTTGTACGATCACACCGATTCCATGCTCGAAGCAGATCTGGTGAGCGTCTCTTCACCTGGTGATCACTCCGGAATTGATTTCAATCTTACTTCTGCAGTAGAAGACAAAGAGGATCAACCGGGTCTTCGACCTACAGCATTTGAGCTCAAACAAAACTACCCCAACCCTTTCAATCCAGAAACCGAAATCGAATACAACCTGACCAGGCCTGCCCAGGTGAACTTGACTATTTACAATCTACTGGGGCAAAAGGTGAGAACCTTGGTTAATGAACGTCAACCGGCTGGCTCTTACAAAATCACCTGGGACGGGAAGAGCGAACAAACGAAGATTTCATCCAGTGGCATATATTTCTACCGGTTGGAGGTCAATGGAGTTCCCTTAACTAAAAGAATGGTTTTGTTGAAATAGAACTGATTCAATTTCGAGCTGTAACCTGTTTACCGATTCCTAAGAATCAAAAACCCTTGAGTCTAGTACTCAAGGGTTTTTTTAATGCTCAGGTTTTGAGTGTAAACCTTTGGGTTCACCTTAGATGATAAAGCCGAGGTTTTATACTCCATTTGGCTTCTCTAAATGTTTTTTATTCACTCTGGGGTAACATCTTTCTTAAACTAATCCTCGGATACCTTCTTGAAAGCAATTCATATATGTAGATCACGATCCCTGAACAGATAATCCCCAGGATTATTCCCCCCGCTACATCTAAAGGATAGTGTACCCCTACGTAGATGCGTGAATACGCCACCATAGAGGCAATAAATAAAAATACGAATCTCCATCGCCGATAGATGTATGATAAAATTATGGTGCCGGTGAACATGTTGACAGCGTGAGAAGAAGGAAAGGAAAAAGATCTGGTGCAATTTATCAGCAGATGGATGTTCTCAAGTACATTGCAGGGTCTTATCCTACCCACCAGCGGCTTGATCAAACTATTGCAGAGTTGATCGCTTATAGTGATCCCTACTATCAAGAGCGCAATCGCAATTCTACCCCTTTTCCCTCCAAATATGGCAAGCAAAACAACCATTAGTGCTATAGGAATCCGCCAGTAATTCAAGTTGGTCAAAATAGGCATTAAAAAATCCAAAACGGCATTCTGGACTTTGACGTTTAGGACAAAGAAAAGCACGGTATCTAACTGAACGATTCTTTCTAGGATTGAATACATCATATTACTTTAACACTTTATAAAAGTTAAATAACCTCTTCATACTTTGCCGATGTTCTCTTTTTACTGGACTGTATAAAACTTCTAACCTCTTCTAAAGTCGGAATCCCTGTTCTCCCCCCTAACTGTCTGCATTTCATGGCAGCGCAAGCATTGGCAAATTCCACAGTCTTCTTCTGTGACCAGCCTTCAAGCAGCCCATAGATGAATGCTCCGTGAAAAACGTCACCCGTTCCGGTGGTATCGACCACTTTTACTCCAAAACCGGGGGAATGGAACATCTCGTTTTCTGTCCCACAGATGCAGCCCTTTTCTCCGATGGTAACCACGGCGGTTTCGCATCCGGTCTTCAATAACTCACCGCATGCCACGTAAGTATCGGACGTACCGGTAAATCCGCAGGCAAATCGCCTGGACACTATCAGATGATCCACGTAGGGGAGAACTTTTTCTGCTCCTTTTCTCAGACTTCCCACATCCAGGCAAACTTGGACAAATTGTTTTTTAGCCCATCGAGCCACCGCAATATTTATCTTTGGCTCCCGGGCATCCAGATGCAGGAATTTGGTGGAGATGGATTTTAAAAAACCGAGATCATTTTCAGAAAGTCGATTTTTCTTATCCCGGTCCAAAGCCACGGTTCGCTTACCTGTTCCCTTATCTACCCAGATGTAAGCTTTACTTGTTTTTATCTTTTTGTCCACCACCACCCAGCGGGTGTCCACCCCCTCCTTTTCCAATTGCCATCTGACCAGCTCCCCGTCTGCATCATCACCCACCTTTCCGACATAAGCGACTTTTGCTCCCAGCCTGGCTAAGGTAACCATTGCAGTCGGTACCGGACCTCCTCCCTGTATTGAGGATTTGACTACGTCCACCTTATCATCCAGCTGGGGGTAAGGGTCGAGCATCGATAGAAAGTCCACCGCATTCACCCCCAAGCCCACGCAATCGTATTTTATATTTTTACTTGAATTTGACCTGACCATTGGTCGCTTCTATTAATGCGTTCTTTAACCTATCCGACCAGCTGCTTCTTATTTGAATTTTGACCTGTGCTTGTTCACCGAAAAAACTATCCAAAGTTTCAACTCCGTATTTACTGAAAACCAGCTGTATTTTTCCGGTCATATTAACCGGATAAGATAACTCAATGTCCGAAGTAAGCCACCCGGCAATTATTTCTGACTTTTGTAGAACGCCTTGAGCGGAAGTGCGGTATGCCCGGGAAAGTCCTCCGGTTCCCAGCTTGATCCCGCCGTAATAGCGGGTCACCACCACCAAAATGTTGTGAAGTCCATCCGATTCTATGGCAGAGAAAATCGGTTTCCCCGCAGTCCCCCTCGGCTCTCCGGCGTCGCTGTATTTTTCGATTTCCTTTTGTCGATTTTTGACTCGCCAGGCATAACAGTTATGCGTGGCATCATGAAATTCCCTGGAGATCTTTTGAATCCACTCTTTGGCAGTCTCTTCGGAGTCGACGGGAACGGCAGTGGCGATGAAAATGGAGCTTTCTATTTTTATCTTGTCCCGGACTGAAGATTTTATGGTCAAGTATTCGTCAGGGGGATTTGGGCTCATGTCTTGAGTTCGTCTTTCGACTTGGGCATCAGGTATTGTTCGATCATCCGGTTGAGCCGCGAGCTATAGATCAAGTCGAATTTTTCCATTTCGAACGGGATTAACTTCTCCGCCTTCAGTCGTACCAAAGCCGCTTCTTTTCTTGCCTCACCCAAAGTCAGCCTACCGCTCTTTATTTTATCACAGACATCGTCCACCATCTGCTGAAGTTTTTTTAGCCTTTTATTATTATCCAGATAATCGTCAATATCCTTTGTCATTATTTTAAATATCTCCCGCTAAAGAAATCTGAAAACGCTACCCCGTAATCGCTCGATTTATCGAGCTACCCAGAGTTATGTTTAAAAAAGACACTGGACTACCATATCCAGATCATCCACCCCCTCTAGAATCACCGCTCCTTCCGCCGCTAACTCCTCCACTTTTCGTGAATTCTCCTTTCTCATCACGTACAAGGGCTTCCCTTGTTCGATGGCGATCTCCGCTGCATTCATGGTCCCTTCGCTCTTGTTCTCATTCATCTCCACCAGAATCACCGCTTGGGATAAACCGACCACGATTCGGTTCCGCGCCATCAGCTGTCCCACCTTAACCGGAACGTCTAGATCATATTCGGTTATCAAAGCTCCGTGTTGTGTGATCTCCTTGGCTAAAGTGACGTTTTCCCCCGGATAGATTTTGTTCAATCCTGAGCCCAAAACCGCATAGGTCTTCCCTTCCTGCTGGATGGCGCCCACATGGGCGGCGGAATCGATCCCCTCCGCCAGTCCGCTGACCACCACCACCTCATTTCGAGCCAGGTGCTTGCCAATCTGCACTGCTAAATTTACCCCCCAGCTGCTGTACTCCCGATGAGTGCCGACCACTGCCACAAAGGAGGGATCGGCAAGAGGAAAATCTCCCCGGTAGTAAAGCAGGGGCGGAGGATCGTTGATCTGCTTGAGCATCCCGGGATAGTTATCATCCAGTAAGGTGGAGATACCTACCCCCAACTCCTCCAGATAAGATATGCGGTTCTCGATCTCCCTAAAATCTTCTTGGGAACTAAGTAATTGCTCTGCTTTCTGGGGAGTCATTCGGGGGAGGGAGGAAAGATCTTCTATGGAAGCCTTGAAGACGTTTTCCACCGATCCGAAACTCAAAAGCAGCTGCTGGAACCCCTTGGGTCCCACCTTCGCTTTCTCTCGTATAGCTATGACATATTTCCGGTGATCCAATTCAGACCTCAAATGTATCTTTCCATCCAGAATTTACGAGAAAAATCAATCAGAGCAAGCAAAATAGATTAAGGATTTTTCGATCGAGTATCTATATAAAATTTAAAACTATCTTCGACCGGATGAATCACCCATGCCCGGACAAACGCTCTTGGCCAAGACCAGTGCATATATTTTATCAGCTTCCGCTAGTCTTAATAGGGACGACAACTCGTCCAAAGTAGCTCCGGAAGCGATAACATCGTCCAGTAAAAGAATTCTTTTTCCTTTAAGGTCAATCGGTTTTGCTAATTTAAAGGTGTTAAGCACATTCAGCTGTTTGGATTCTTTCCCCACCACTTCTTTTTGTGGTCGGGTGAGCCTGGCGCGTATGAAAGCTTCCCTTTCCCAGCGTATCCTTGTCCTTTGTTTCACCCTCTCCGCTATAAACGATACCGGATCGAACGGTCGACTTTTAAAAGAGGGGGGGACGGTCAGGATCAAATCTGCGGATTTCAAAATCAAGTTGCTATTTATGAATTCGGATACCAAACCGGATAGAAGCTCGCCGGAATGACGGTTCTGCTCATACTTGAACGAGTGGATCAGAATGCCCAGCTTGGTTCTTTTTCGGGGCAAGGTGTCCCATCGGCTGTATTCCCCCAAAGCAAAACCCTCATCGAAGACACCATCAAGAACAACGGGTTCTATTTCAGATAAAGAGATAGACTCAACCTTCGCAGACGCAGAGAGAAAAAAATCCATTCCGAATTTGCCGAAGATTCTTCTGGCGCTGTTCATTGGCATAACGAAAGCTTAAAAAATGTTTACGTTGTAATATCCCTACGAGCCACAAGAATCAAACGGAGAAAAGATCTGTTAATATAAAGCTACCTCTACACAACCCGATCCCAGCTGATCATGCATCGGATTCGATCTTTAAATGCCATTCGCCTGCGCCAGAAGGTTCTTTTGGGTAAGGAGATTGAGGGCATAAAGCAGATTGTCGCGGTGCGCTTTGAAATCCGCCAAATGTTCCGGTTTCACCGGTTCGACCGGAGGGGAGACCATTCTGAGGGGATTGACGAATCTTCCGTTGACTTTAACCCGATAATCCAGATGGGGGCCGGTGGACAGTCCTGTGCTCCCCACGTATCCGATCAGATCCTTTTGTTTTACCCTTGAGCCTGACCGGATCCCCTTGGCTATTCCGGAAAGATGCCCGTAAGAGGTAACGAAACCATTGGCATGGCGAATTTCCACCACTTTTCCTAATCCCCCACTCCGTCCAGCATAAATCACAACTCCATCAGCGGAAGAAACTATCGGGGTACCGGTTGGAGCTGCATAATCCACCCCCAAGTGTGGTCGATATCTTTTAAGGATCGGATGGAAACGACCATAGGAAAACCGGGAGCTGATCCTTCGAAAGTTCAAAGGGGATTTCAAAAAGGCCTTCCTCACCGATTTCCCGGAAGGCTCATACCAGTCCTTACGTCCACCGGGGGTCTGGTATAATACCGCCTGGGTGATCTGGCTGCCTGAACGGTATTCTGCTGCCAGGATGTCTCCATATTTAACAAAATTACCGTCCATGGTATATTCCTCGAATATCAGCCGGAAGCTGTCCCCCCTTTGTGGCTCGGTCAAAAAGTCTATCTCCCATTCGAACACCTCTGCAAACTTAAGGATCAATTCAGGATTCCTGCACTCCTCGATCATCGATTCCCATAAAGAGCTGCCTATCTCTCCCTGGATGGACCTGATGATGCAATTGAATTGAAGAGGTTCTATGGTGGCTTTCAGCTCCCCCCTCTCTCTCGTCACCCGGCATTTCTGATCCAAGCCCTTTTGATATTCAAACAGCAGTATGGAATCGGGAGTGGTCACCAGAGTATAGCAGTCACCGGGGAGGGATTTTCGCAAATCCAATTTTCCTTTAAGAGCAGAGATCAGATCATAGGCTAACTGTGAGGAGAGACCCTTTTTCAGCAGGGAAAGATATAGTGGTTCGTTTTTCTCTATCTCCCCTTGAAATATGCAGGCCAAAGGCAGAGGATTTATACTGGCCTGCTCGACCTTGACATCTTTCTTTTCGAACAGTTCCAGCCACCCTCTTAACAAGGACAAGATCGCAATCAAAGTCAAAAAAGAAGCGATACGTATTATTCTTCTCTTGTTGATGGAACCTAATTTCATCTCTCTTCCTCAAATACCTCCGCGGAAAAAATGAACAGTTCCGTATCCTTCTCTCTCCAGCAGTTGGGATCGTTTATCCCCGCTTTATAGCACAGCTCATTCAGGAAAGTGGTCCGGTCCCAACCCTGTTCCGTCGCTACCTGCGGCAGGAAGACCCCCTGGTAGTACCCTTTTTTCAACAAAACCCCGTGCCTTCCTATTTGAATTTCGCTTACGTCCTTTATCTTTTTCAGCGGGGTAAGAACGGAGATCTCCAAATCCAATGACGGTAGCTCTTGGGGTGAAACCGGGTTAAAGCGGGGATCGTTTAAAGCTGCTGCTTGTGCCATCTCTCTTATGGTGATATAAAGAGGCTTGATCGCCTCGATATAACCTATGCATCCCCGGAGCTGGCCATTTTCACGAATGGTGACGAACGCTCCCCGTTTTTCTTTAAGGATGGGGGAGTCGACTTCGAACTCCGGCACTTTTTCCCCCTTGACACAGTCTTCGATGGTGGTTCTGGCGATATTCATTAAAGTGGTTTTATCCTTTGCTGATAGGCTTAAATCCTCGCTCCCCTTCTCCATCTCCTTTTTATTGCTGCCCGTGGATGCGGATTTGGAGTCATAAACGACCGCCGCCATGTACCCTACTACAGCGGATTTATCACCGGTGACGTCTCCGGAGTTGGCATATCTCACCACTTTGGCTTTATCCGCTCCCAATCCCTTGGCTGCCAGCATCACTGCTGCTATAGGACTGCCCCCGCAAGCTTCACATAATCCCGCCCCCAGGTCGTCAAACAAGCCTTCTGGGTCAAATGAGTTAACATGGTTGATCACCACACTATCTAAACGGACGGCTTCATTATACGGGTGGTAATGTGAGAGATCCGAACTGGCAACAATCAAAACATTTTTACCTTTGAGTGATTTTTGTAATGCTTCCGCCAAAGCTTGACAGGTGGCCCAGTCCTGATTTCCGATCACGATCGGAACCAATTTGAATTTTCCCAATACCAATTGCAGAAAAGGAAGCTGAACCTCTATAGCATGCTCCCCCCTCTGTCCCGAAAAACCGTGCCCCTGGTCCGAAAGAAACACCCTTTTATTTACGCTGGCTATCTCCCCGGCCAAAGTTGTATCCACCGGAATTATTCCCAACGGGGTCTGGTAAGCTCCGCCATTGTAAACCGCGGCACCAGGAAAGTAAGCTACGTGAGAGGGGGAGATCACCACCACCGTTTCGTAAGAGAAACCCTCCAGAAGCTTATAGGTATAAGCCGCCACCTGACCGGAATACATATATCCGGCATGGGGTGATATCAGCGCCACGATTTTCCCCGGAATCGGCTCCTTTCTGGCGTTTTTAAAGTATCCGCTCAACTCCTTGGAAAGAGCCATTGGGTTATCCGGATAAAACTGCCCAGCTACCGCCGGCTTTCTGGTCTTTTCCATTTTGAAATTTCCCTCCTTCGCGGTTCCTCCCTCTGCCTTGGAATCTGATTGCCTGCCGCAGTTAGAAAGATATAGAAAGACAAATAAAAAGACAAAAAGAAAATACACTTTTCTTTGCATTTTATTTGACCTCGACTTCTATAACAGTTATACCGCGAATTACAGGATCAGATTGATTCTTTCATCTACTTAGGGTTTTGTGTTTTTCCTACCCTAAAACATACTTTTTATGGATTCTTATTTTTCTGTCCTGGTCATACCATCTCACCAGACAGATATTGTGTATGGTTAATTTATAATTGAGGTGGTAATTTTCCAAATCCTTTTTAGCTTTACGAAACTGATTAAGGGTAAGGTCACCGTGGGCTAAGGTTAAGTGGGGAAACCATTCTTGCGGAGTACAGAATCTGAATGTCTGGAAGCAATATTTTTGCAGTAGATCATCGATCTTTTTATGAATACTCTGTAGGGTTTTGGTTCTTGTCACCGAAAGGAAAATGACCCGCTCCGGTTTTTCAAAGGTGTCTATTCCCCCTATGGTGATGGGAAATGGGATTATTTCAGAGGATAGATTCTTAAGTTTTGAATCAATGGTTTTGAGGTCTTCGCTCAACCCTCCCTGAAAACTTAAATGAGGATGCGGAAAATTCTGGACCGCTTTGGAATCATACTCCTTTTCGAAAAGCCGCCACATCTTTTTTGTCTCTTCATAAGCCTCCCCTTCTAGAATCGAAACAACGCCAAGTTTATTTGCTCTCATCCCTATATCTTGGAAGTTGGTTGTTTTCTCAAAAGAATTCAAGAGATCCACAATTGTCGATAAGCATTTTAGTGGACAAGCAAACCGCATGTTTCTATTTTCTTTTTTTCCTGGCGCTCTTCCTTTTTGGTTTGTCCAGAGCCAATTCCAGTACCCGATCCATGGTATCGACAAAAATAAATTTTATCTTCTTTTTTATCTCATCCGGGATCTCCACCAAATCTTTCTGATTCTCCTTAGGTAGGATCAAAGTCTCCACCCCCGCTCGATAGGCAGCTAAAGCCTTCTCTTTTAAGCCTCCAATGGGCAGGATCTGTCCCCTTAAAGTCAACTCGCCAGTCATGGCTAACTTGGGTTTGACCGGCCTTTCGGTCATGATGGAAGCAATGGCAGTGGCCATGGTAATTCCGGCGGATGGTCCGTCCTTGGGTATGGCTCCTGCTGGGACATGGACATGAATATCGTATTTGTCGAAGATTCCCTCCGGGATATGTAACTTTTTGCTGGCGGAACGGATGTAAGAAAACGCGGCTTGAACCGACTCCTTCATCACCTCACCCATATAGCCGGTCAAAATCAACGATTTCTTCCCCTTCATTTTAGTGGCTTCCACGAACATCAGATCCCCACCGGTCTGGGTCCAGGCAACCCCGGGAACCACTCCTATTTGTGCGGTCCTTTCTACTATCTCCTGATAGAATTTAGAAGGTCCCAGAAATTGCTCTAAGTTCTTTGGGGTAATCTCCACCTTCTTCTTTTCCCCGGAAGCGAACATCTTAGCTACCTTGCGGCAAATGGTGGCCAGCTCCCGGTCCAGATTCCTCAATCCCGACTCTCTGGTATAGTCGTTGATTATCTTCCTTATGGCTTCATCCTGAAAGGCGAGAATCACCGGCTTGAGTCCATGATTGGAAAGCTCTTTGGGGACCAAATGCCTTTTGGCGATCTGCAGCTTCTCCAGATCCGTATATCCCGGAAGCTCGATCACCTCCATTCGATCCCTCAGAACGCGCGGGATCGGATCCAGAATGTTGGCGGTGGTGATGAACATCACCTTGGACAGGTCGAAGGGGACGTCCAGATAGTGATCGGAGAAGGTGTTGTTCTGCTCCGGGTCCAGAACCTCCAGCAGGGCGGAGGAAGGATCACCTCGGAAATCCTGTCCGATCTTGTCCACCTCGTCCAGCATGAAGATCGGGTTATTGGAGCCGGCTCGCCTGATCCCTTGGATTATCCTTCCGGGAAGAGCACCGATGTATGTCCTTCTGTGTCCCCGGATCTCCGCCTCGTCGTGCATACCGCCTAAGGATATGCGGTTGAATTTCCTTCCCATGGCCCGCGCTATTGAAATCCCCAAAGAGGTTTTTCCCACCCCGGGCGGACCCACGAAGCAGAGAATAGGTCCCTTCATATCCTGCTTCAGCTTTCTGACCGCCAGATACTCCAAAATCCTTTCTTTGACCTTCTCCAGATCGTAGTGATCCTCGTCCAAGATCTTCTTGGCTTTCTTTATGTCCAGAATATCTTCGGTGGTTTTGCTCCAGGGAAGATTTACTAACCAGTCCAAATAAGTTCGGGAGACGGTGTACTCTGCGGCAGCCGGATTCATCTTGGATAACCGGTCTAGCTCCTTTTGAGCTGTATCCTGTGCCTCAGCCGACATCTTGGCCTCTTTTATCTTCTTTTTGAATTCATCCAGCTCCACCGTCCGCTCATCCGCTTCCCCCAGCTCCTTCTGGATGGCTTTAAGCTGTTCCCGCAGGATATATTCCTTCTGAGTTTTTCCCAATTCGCTGGCAGTCTGCGATTGGATCCGCCGGGAGAGCTCCAAAACCTCCACCTCCCGGTTAATGTGGGACAGAACTTTTCGCAACCTCTCCTTGGTGTCGAAGGTTTCCAAAAGCTCCTGTTTTTGATCCACGCTGATGTTAAGATTGGAGGCGATCAGATCCGCCAGACGGTTGGGATCGTCGGTATTGATGGCGGTTATCTGCAACTCTTCGGATAGGTACGGTGCCAGCTCCACCACCTTCTTGAGAAGATCCAATACGTTCCGGACCAAAGCCTCCACCTCCACGCTCTTCTCTGCGGTCTCCTCGATCATCTCGATCTGTGCCACCAGGTAAGGCTCGGTCTGACGGAAGCTTTTTATCTTCACCCGGGATAAACCCTGTACCAAAAACCTTACGCTCCCGTCGGGAAACCTAAGCATCTTCAGAATGGATGCGGCAGTTCCCACCTGGTAGATGTCCTCGGCTTTTGCCTGCTCGACGGCTGCATTCTTCTGGGCAAAAAGTCCTATGATCTTTCCGCTCATCAAGGTCTCGTCTATCAGCCGGGCATGTTTTTGATCGGTGACGATCAAGGGCACGATCAGGTAAGGGAAAACGACCGTCCCCTTGATGGGGATGATGGAGATCTCCTCTCCGATCTTCTTGGTATCCTCGACTATTTTCTCGTTTTCTTTTAACAAGTTCGTTCTCCTTAAATGGTTGGCTTTAAGAACAGCAAATGATTGTGGAATTACAGGTCCTTAGTCTTCTATAAATTCTCACTCCACATCGATCTTGATCTCCTTTGACTTGCCGACCTTTCCCGGTTTTCTGGAAAGGTTTATTTCCAAAAATCCATCTTTATATACCGCCTTGACGTTCTCTCCATCCAACGGCTCGGGCAGCCGTATGTTCCGCTCAAAAGGCCCGTAGTTTATCTCCATATTTTGATATGCGGTTCTGTGAGCAGAGGAGTGCTCCTTCCTTTCTCCCTGAATGATCAAAACGTCGGCAGACATAGTAATGTTCAAGTCCTGCTGCCTCATTCCCGCGATCTCCATCCGGATGGCGATCCCCTCATCGGTTTCATAAACGTCCGTGGGGGGTCTCCATACTCGCCGGGAAGTTAAAACCGGAGAATGTTTGAGTTTGTAAAAATGATCGAATAGAATGTCCATCTCCTCCTGAATTCTCCGAACGTCTTTCCATATGTCTTTTTTGAAATCATCCATACCGCACCTCCCGACTTTCCGGTTAATTTAAGAGACTGATCACCTCTGTTTTCCCGTCTCCAGCTCAATTTGGATGCTGTCTATGGCACCTTTAATCTCCGGAGCATCTTCGGGATTAGATCTTAGGTAGATCTCCATGAGTCTTTCGGCCTCCTGTTTCCTCCCCAGGTGTGCATAGGTGATGGCCAGCATCCGGTATGCTTTTAAATAGTTCGCATCCAGCCTAAGCACCATTTCGAAGCATACCGCTGCTTCCTGATATCTCTCCTCTTTTCCTGAAATGTTGCCCAGAGCGTAATAGTATTCTGCCTTCCTTGGTCCCAGATTGATGGCTTCCCTCATCTCCGAAGCTGCTTCCTCATACTTTCCCTGCTCCGCCAGACAATGTCCCAGGCTGCTGTGAAGAAGCTCCAGCGAAAGGCGATCCGACGCCACTCCAATAGCCTGTCTGAAAGCCTCTTCCGCCAAATCGAACCTTTTTAATCTCAGATACGCATTTCCCAGTGCTCCAAAATAACGCAGATTAGGATTTATGGCAATAGCTTTTTTCCAGTAGTTTGCGGTTTTTTCGTTTTCTCCCCTGTCTCGAAAATAGCAGGCTAAGGTTTCGTATCCATAGGCAGCTCGCGGAATATCCAAAATCAAAAGGTCCTCAAATCTCGCTACAGCTTTCACCTGAGACGCATTGACCCATATCCAGGGAAGGGTGAATATAAGAGAGGTGATGAAAAGTACCAGCGTAATTCTGCTCGGCTTTATGGCTTTCCATATTTCAACGTTAGTAATAAGAAGAAACAACAGCAGGAAAGTGATCCCCAGACCGGTGAATGCAAAAAGATCCCAATCCCGGGCATACCCCAGCTTGGGATCAACCAGCCAGGCGAATAAGAGAGATCCGACTATGGTCCAGATAAGGAACTTTGCCACCTTATCTCTTAAGTCCATGGATTTTCTACCAAAAAAACAGAGAACGCCCCCCAGAATTATCCCCACGGGGAAAATCAAAACCTGTTGGTTAAGAAAATCCAGAAGGTGAGTCAGTGAGAAAAAAGAATAGAAGCTTTCCCCATCTCCGAAGGGATAAATAAGGAAGGATTTGACCGGTGCCTGGGGAAATACGATTTTCAGAAGATACATTCCCAGTCCGATTATCAAGACCGTCAGGACCAAAGCCAGGAGTTGATCGATTTTTAACTTGGCGGATTTGACCTTGGTTCCCTTTGGAGATGGGGCAAAAGTCAAATAGACCAGGGATGGCAAGAAAAACAAAGCCGCCAGATGAAATCCGGATGCCAGAATAAGAAAAAGGCACGGCCAGACGAATTGACCCTTCTGCTTTAGGAATCTCATACCGAAGAAAAGATAGGCCACGATTAATATATACATAAAAGAGTAGCTTTCGATATAACCGAAAAACAACTGGCTGGCGCCCCCGATGGTCAGAAGCAGAAAGATGAGCAGCTTTTCCCTTCCGTTTTTTCCCCAAAGGTCACAGATCAAAAAAACCAGGAAAACGTATATAGCCCCAGCCAAATAACTCAAAATCCTATAGGTGGTGAAACCATCCGAACCGAATAATCTAGAAATCAGAACATGAAAATAAAAATCGACAGATTCGGTGATATTAAATAATACTCCCGGTTTTATCTCCGAAGCACGCCAGTATCCGTCACCCAGCAAGGGGGTTCGGGTTCGGAAAAACCATAGAGGGACTAGGCTGAGCATGCTGGCTATAGTGTATATCAGGTATCTATTGATTTTCTGGATTTTGTTTGCCAGCGTAGAAAAAACCAACTTCAGAATTTTGATAATAATGCCGTTTAGGCTCGGAATCAGAATAATCAGCAACCCCGCCGCCGATAAAGCAATCCGAAACCCCAGCGGAAAATAATAAAGCTGGTTTATGCCCCAAAGCCGGGCATGTGGAAAAAAGGAGGCGAGCAGATGGATCAGGATGAAGAAAACGCAAGCCAGAATGATTCCCCTTTCCATTTTGATATCGGTAAATCCTGACTTGAGGGTATGCTTCGTTTCCGGACTTGTTATAACCACCTTAGCTTATCCTTCTTTCTTGATTCTTCATGATCTTACCCCTTAACTTGCGTTATATTGCATTTTGCAATTTGCATTTTCCAATCTGCAATCATCTCTTTAATTTACGATTCCTCTTCTCTCTTTTCCCCCTCTATAACCTGGTCGACTTCATTTCTCCGGTTCTTGAGTCAACTTCCGTGTTATATCCATCAGAACCTCCCGCACTTCCGACTCATCTTCAGCTTGGGGAGAACGCTCAAGATAAAGCTTTAGATTTTTCTCTGCCAAAGCATACTCGCCCAGATTATAGTAGGAGTAACCTAAGTTGCGGTATAGGGGAAGGTATCCCGGATTGGACGCCAGCCCCTCCTCGAATACCTGTATGGCTTCAGGGTACCGTTTCAGGTTGGTCAGAAGGACACCCAGGTTGTCGAAGTATTGGGTGAGGTTTGGCCTGGCTTTAATGGCTTTGCGGTACTCGGATACGGCTTCCTCGTTTCTTCCCAACCGGACATAAACTTCCGCCAAGCCAAAATGGGTAAAATCGAATGTGGAATCTACCTTAAGCGACCTCTGCAGTTCCTTCAACGCCAGATCGTACTGTTGATTATTGAAGTAGACCGTGGCCAAATTGTCGATATAGCGGGCGCTTCCGGTGATGGCTATGGCTTTCTCCCATTGAACGATCTCTTTTTGCCACTCCCCTTTTTGGTTATAATAAATGGCCAGGTTCTCGCGTCCTGACGGGCTCCTCTTCTTGTCCAGATCCAAAAGGTATTCGATTCTCTCCACCGACTTTTTTTCCGAAGCGTTGACGTATATCCAGGGAACGGTGGATATCAAAGAGGTAAACAGCAAAGCCAGGGTGACGTATCTCAGATCTTTTTGTTTTGCCTCCCTCCAGCTCTTGATGAATACATAGATTCCCAGAATCGTACAACCCAAACCGGTGAAGGCAAACAAATCCCAATCTCGCGGGTAACCCAGCTTGGGATCCATAAAAAAAGCATAAGCTAAACTGCACAGGCTTAAAATCAGAAGAAACCGGAATATTCGGTCTTTGAAATTGATCTTTACCCAAAAACTAAGGATCGAAAGCAACCATATCAGGATACCGACTGGCGTGATTAAAAGTTGATGATTCGCCAAATCCAAGAGATGGGAGGAAGAGAAGATGGAATAATAGTTTTGATCTTTCCCCAAGGGAAATATCAAATAATAACCCAATCCCTTCCTTTCCGGATTATAGTATTGCAACAGGATAGTTCCCCCGGCGATAACCAGGATGGTCGCTATGGTTAAAATTATCCAACCCCTTCTTTTGGTTTTCTTGGCAGCATCGGGATGTTTGTTTCTTTCTTGATAAATCAAATACAAAAGCGAAGGAAGAAGCATCAGGGCAAGAAGATGAAAGCTTAGGGCTAATAAGAAAGCCAGAACCGGCAGCAGGATTTTGCTTTGATTATCAAGATAGTACAAGGAAAGAAAGATGAAGAGAGCAATGGCAACGTAAACTAGTGTATAGCTCTCCACATAGCCGAAGAAGAGTTGGTTTGCGCCCAGGGTAAGGATGACTGAAAGAATAAGCCCTCTTTCCTTATAATCTTTGCCTAAAAGATCCGCCAACAGTTGACACAGAAACAGAAAAAAGATGCCAAAGAGAACGCTCAAAACCGCATAAGTCCGAAAGGCATCCCAGCCAAAGAAATTGGATATCTTCACGTGCAGGAAGAAATCAAAGGGTTCGGTAAAGTTGGATAAGGTTCCCCCCAAATTGATCTCTCTGGCTCTCAAGAAGCTATCCCCCAAAAGATAGGTTTTCACTCTAAAAATCCAGAAAAACACCCCTCCCGCCAAACTGAATAAAATATATCTAAGATATCTCCACCTGCTTTTGATTTTGGTTTTCCTGGAGGAAGAAAAGCTGTACCAAAAGCTACCCAGGGCTTTGTTTACCTGTGGAATTAAAATAAGGATTCCGGTGATTACCAAAATCCATTTCCAGACAGGGGGTAGAAAATAAAGGAGATTTAATCCCCAGAGCCTTTCTTTGGGAAAATACGAAGCAATAAGATGAAGCAGTATTAGAAGAAAGCAGCCTATACCGGTTATCTTTTCGGTTCTGCTCATACGTTGAATCGGAAAAAAATCACGTCCCCGTCCTGCACGATGTAATCCTTCCCTTCCAATTTCAACTCCCCTTTCTCTTTGGCTTTGTGAATGGAGCCAAACGCTAAAAGCTTATCGACGGTTATCACTTCCGCTTTGATGAAACCCCGCTCCATGTCGGTATGAACCGTCCCTGCTGCTTTTATGGCTTTGGTCCCGGAGGGAATGGACCAGGCTCTGACCTCATTCTCGTTGGCGGTAAAAAATGAAATCAGATTCAGAAGCTTAAAGGAGATGTCGATCACCCGTTCTATTGCCAGCTTGTCCACCCCCAAATCCTCCATGAAGGCTTTTCTGTCGTTTTCGTCCAACTGCGAGAGTTCCATTTCCAGTTTTCCGCACATGGAGCAAACTGCTATCCTGCTGTGCCGGGTGAACTCGGAGAAGTCTGACTCAATATTCACCCGCTGGCTATGCTGGTTCTCATCCAGGTTTAGTATGAGGAGTAGCGGTTTTAAGGAGAGGAAGGCAAACCCGCGAATCATTTTCTCCTCCTCCGGGGAGAGGGAAACTTCCCTCAAGGGTATACCCTGATCCAGAGACTCTTTGAATCTGTGAAGAATCGCCAGTTCCCTTTTCTCCTCATCCACTTTGGAGCTGGTTACCGACTTCTCCAGGCGCTTCAGCCTTTTCTCTATGATGTCCAAATCGATTAAAATTAAATCTAAATCCAAACTTTTTATGTCTCTCTTGGGATCAACCGAACCGGATATATGACTGACATTTTCATCTGCAAAAACCCTCACCACGTGTGCCAGCTCATCCACTTCTCTTAAGGAATGATAAAATTCGCCTTCCGAGCCTTTTTCTTTCGTCTCCTTCACCAGACCGGCAACGTCGATATATTCCACTTCCGCGGGGGTGGTCTTCTTCGGTTGGTACAAGGAAGCGACCTTATATACTCTTTCATCCGGAACTTTAACCATGCCCCGATTGGCTTCTTTAACCCCCAGGGTGAATTCCCCTACCCTGGCATGGGCACTAGTTAAGGCATTGAATATCGTGGTCTTTCCCACAAACGGAAGACCGATAATCCCAATTTTCATAGCTTGAACTTCCTTAGGTTAGCTATTAACGCTGTTCTAAGCATCGTCATACCGAATCAAAAGATCTTCCATGAACCAGAAGTAATTTCACTAAACAAAAATCCCCGGTTTTAAATTTGCACTTTGCACTTTTCATTCTGCAATTTGCATTTAAATCTGTATTCTGAGTTCTATATCTTGATCTCCTTTATGCTTAAATGGATCCAATCCGGCTGTAATTTCTCTTCCAAGCTCTTCAGAATCTCTTTGTCTTTATATTTACCTGAAGTCACAAAAACCGTCTTCATCCCCAGTTTCTTAGCACCGGCCAGATCGGAGAGAGGATCATCGCTTATCATTATGCAATTTTCGGGTTTTGCTTCAAATCTATTCACCGCCTCCTGGTAAATCCCCGGCGCTGGTTTACCCATAATGATTGCCTTCTTCCGGGTACTATATTCCAGCGCTTGGACTACGGCTCCGACGGATGGAGACAACTCTCCTTTTTCGTCTTTATATAACCGGTTGGAATGAAGCGCCAGTAAATAAGCATCGTGTTTGACCAGCACATTGACCGCAATCTTAAGCTTGTTGAAATCCAGAGATGTATCCAATCCCACCAGCACCGCTTCCACTTTATCACCAGAGGGAGTTTCGATTCCGTTTTCATTCAGATAATCTCTCAGGTGAGATGCACCTATAACATAACACTTTTTTACCTGTTCCTGTCTTAGCCAATTCAAAGCAACTTCCATGCAGGTAATCAGATTCTCCGGTTGAACATTAAATCCTATGTTCTGCAATAATACCAAAAGTTCCAAGGGCTTATGGGTGGTGTTATTTGAGACTAAAGCCAGCTTATGAGGATATGAGACTAAGGAATTTATCCAGTCAATCGCCCCTTCGATAGGGGCATAGGATTTATCCTTTACTATTGTCCCTTCGATATCTACCAGATACAATTTCTGATTCATGATATAAGTTTAAGCTATTCGCAGCCCTTTGTCAAACTATTTAGAGGGACGTTCTAAGTGTTTGCCTTCGGGCAAACCATCTTTATTAAGACAGACTGAAGCATGACACGCCGGATGAAAATTCGCGTGAAGACATTTTCTTTCATGATGATTTATTACCTGTATTTCTTCATTAAGTTTGCCACGGTTTCTGCTCCAGATATTTTACAATTTTCTGAAGCCATTCGATTGGCAAAATCAAGAGATTGAATCAAATCCTTTGTGTCTAAGTAACGTGTCAGAAATCCCGCTGAAAAAACGTCCCCGCAGCCGGTGGCATCTTTGAATCCATGGACTTTTATCCTTTGACACCGTTCAAATTTGACCTTCTCCCCTTTTTTATAAATCATAACCGCACCTTTTTCTCCTAAGGTAACCAGCAGTACCTGAAGTCCTAAACCTAGCACATAGATACCAAAGTCTCGAATATCCTTTAAGGATTTCACCTTTCCCCCGGATAGAACATTCAATTCCGGCAGATTGGTTTGCACAAAATCAGCTGCCTTTATATACTCTCTCCAATTCCTCGGCATCTTTAAATATCTTCTCCCGGTTTTGTCCATTCCCAGTGTAAGACTATGAATATCCAAGTAAATAAGAGCTTTCGTGCTCTTTCTAATCCGTTTTAAATCTGTCAGTTCTATATCAAATCCGGAAATGAAATTTACCAAAATCACCTGACTATCCAGAAAAGGTTTGACCTGCTTGAACCTTAAAACCGGAACCCTGTTTTTTAGGATTTCGTCTCTTTGATTGTCTTCATCTATCATCAGTAAAGCATGATTATTTTTTCTTCTTACTTTAAATATCCCACTTAAATTTACATTCCCGAATCCTTTAAGAGTCGAAGTTACCTTACCATGGACATCATATCCCAGATTGCATACCGGATAAATTTCCACCCTTTTTCCCCCTAACCCGGATAATGCAGACAGATTATAAAAAATCCCTCCGAAGCTTTCTGTCCTTTTTCCGTTAGGGAAAATTATGCTGTCTTTATTAATGGTTCCGATAACTGTGATTTTGAATTTGTGCATGGGGGATAGTAATAATCGGTTGAATTTCGATTCCTCTATCCTCCTCCCCATTATTTGCTGAGGGGAACTAAGGGGGAGAAGTTGAAAGTCGTGATACTACTGCCTCATAAACCTCTTCCGTGGCTATCTCTTTCATGCATTTAAAATGCTTTTGCGGACATTTTCTCTTTCCGTGTATCCCGCAAGGACGGCACTCCATTTTTTTCTGGATAATAACGTGGCCTTCACCATAAGGGGCAAAGCCAAACTCCGGGATGGTGGAACCAAAGATCGCCACCACCGGTCTTTTCATCGCAGAGGCAACATGCACCGGGGCGCTGTCATTGGAAAGGATCACCTTACATAGTGAAATTATGGCAGAAGATTGGAGTATATCGGTTTTGCCGGCTAAGATTACCGATGGAGTTTTCATTTGATCGGCAATCCCCTGGCAGAGTTTTTGATCCTCCTCAGAACCTAAAAAGACAACCTTCACTCCGGCTTTTTGTTGAAGAAGATCCGCCACTTCGGCGAATCTCTCCGGAAGCCATCTTTTTGTTGCCCAGACCGAGCCGGGAGCAATCCCTACTATTTTTTCCTCTTCTCGAATATCGGAATCATGCAGAAGCTTGCGAGCATAAGAATAATCATCCGGCGAAGGAAAAAGCTCAGGGTTTACATTTTCGGGATGATAATCGAAATCGGAAAGAAGTGAGAGGTTGCGTTCGATCTCATGGATATTCGCAAGGTAGTTCACTTTTTCTGTAAACAGGGAGGAGCCTGCACTATTATCGAATCCAATCCTCTTAGGTATGCTGGAAAGATAAGACAAAAGGGCGCTCCGGAGTGAGCGGTGCGGAATCACAGCCAAATCAAATCCTCTCTCTCTGATTTTGCCAACCAACTGGAAAAAGCGTATCGGTCCCTTTTTGTTTCTTTTGTCATATACCAAAATCTCGTTTAAGTATGGATTATTCTCCAAAACCTTTTTAGTCTCCGGGATGAGAAGGAAAGATATGAATGAGTCGGGGAAAAGCTCCCGTAAGGCTTTGATAAGGGGCGTGGAGAGTATTGCATCCCCCAGAAAAGCAGTCTGTATGATTAAAATCCGCTTAGGTACCATGCATCTCATTACCTCTCCACTATAAAACTGTGTCACAATTCAGTTTTTTGTAACCGTCCATATGGACGAAAACAGCTCGGTGGATTCCAATGACTTACGCAATCTGAAGATTGCGGCTACAAGGTCAAAACACTATCATGACGCATCCTCAATGTGGAGAGGGGGAGGGGGTGAAGTCATCCGTTCAATCCGTTTCATCCGCTGACAGAATTTTCATACTCTTTGGTCGTGCTCTTCCATCTGCGGTGTGGCCAGAACCAATGATCCGGAAATCTTCGAATATATTCTTCCAATTTTCGGGTATAAGCCTGAGTCAAATTTCGAATATCCTCTTCCTTATCTGAAGTCTTTTCACCGTATATTGGCTTTTCAAAAATTATTCTCTGCTTCTTATTCTCTTGTCTGATGATGAATCCCATGATAATGGGAGCATCCATCTTCAAGGCAAAAGCAGCCGGTCCTTTGGGTGTGGATGCAGGTCGATTGAAAAACTCCACTACCGTTCCGTCACTCCCCGCATCCTGATCTGAGAGCATCGCCACAAACCGATTTTCCTTCAAAGCCTTGATTATACCCTTGGCGGCAACTCCCATTTTGATTATGCCGATCCCCATGGAGCTTCGGTAATCGTTCATCATGTTATCTACTAAAAGATTGTGCTGCTCTCCTACCAGAAAATCGATGGGATACCCTTTTTGACTTGTAGCTGCTCCCATCAACTCCCAACTGCCAAAATGCCCTGCCACTAAAATGGCTCCCTTTCCCTTCCTTAGTGCTTCGTCAAAATTCTCAAGTCCTTCAAATTCAGTCATCTTGAGGATTTTATCTTTATCCAAAGAAGGAAACAGAGAATACTCCACCATGGATTTTGCGAAATTCTTATAAGCCCTGCGTCCAATTTTAACCAGTTCCTTTCGTTCCAATCCCAAAGAGTTTTTTAGATTAATGAGAGTCACTCTTCTTCTTATCCTTACCACATCAAAAGCCAGCCATCCCAAAAAGGAACCAAAAGCCTGAGCCCAGCTATAGGGTAATATTCTAACCAATGCACCAACCAGATAGGTGATCCAGTATTCAATTTTGTGTTTGATCATCCGAAGGCTCATCCTGCTTTTTTATACCCTGCTCCTCCAACTCCCATTCCTTGACGGTCCTCTTGGTATACCGTCGCTTGAGAAAATACAAAATCACGATCAGAAAAGCAAGCCCCAGCCATAGGGGGAATGTATCCCCCAGGATGCTCACCCAATTGTATTTGGATTTCAGATATTTTTCAAAATCCAGCTGAAAGGATAGATAATTCGAGCCAATGGTCCGCAAAAAAGCGATATCCAAGCTGGAGCCATGGGCTAATTGAGTCATCAGCTCTTTTTCCGTCCCTTTTCCGTATTCGCTATAGAGGTAGGAAACGGCCAGAAAACTTTCGGTATATGCCAATTCCGCCTTGTTTTGACTGAAGGCATTTACCGATTCTATGTCGGATAATGAAATAGTGGAGCCGGTCAAAACCGCACGGGCTATAGCAATGTCCTGCCCTATAGCCCATTCCTGGGACTGGTGCATGGCGAAACCTTCGTCCAGCCAGCGGGGTATCCTTTTTCCACCGGCGTATTTTCCCAAAAATATATGCGCTAACTCATGAGTTACCACCTGAGTGAAAGGACGGTAATATTTAAAACGGTAAGGAGATTTCAAAATTATCACATTCTGTTCCGGGATAGCACATCCCACCCCCCAATCGGGAAAACCACCCCCCACCAGCGAAAGAAACTCATCTTCGCTGTTCACCGCATAAACACTGACTACATCGGTTAACGAATCCTCCAAAAATCCGGAGATCTTCGAATAGGAAGTCTGCAATACCCCATTTATCTCAGAAGCTAAATGCTGATCGTGGGTATAAATATTGAAATGAGATGTACTTTCCGTTGGAGTTGAATCAGTAAATAGCGGGGTGGTAGATTGTGATAAAGAAAATTGGGGTATATAAAGAAGGGTAAAAATTAGAAGGTTGGTTATATGTTTCAAATTTTTCATGCATTTTCGATTTTATATTTTATTCCTCATAAGACGTCAAGAACTTGTTACATTTTATTTATTATGTTTTGAAGTCCTTTCAATATTCTCTTTGACTAGTTCAATTTGCTTTGGCATTCCAATTTTTTCAAATAAGTTAAGTGCACCATTATAATACTTCAAAGCTTGATCCAGATCTCCTTTAACTTGATAGATCAGACCAATGTTATTTAAAGTAGATGCTTCACCAGCCTTAAAACCTATCTCCTCCTGTATCTTTCTTGCTTTCTCATAATAAGTCAATGCTTCATCTAAGTTTCCTTTTGTATATAATACCAATCCAATTGCATTTAGGTCTTGTGCCTCACCCTGCCTAAAACCTATTTCCTTATGAATCTTTAAAGCATCCTTAAAACAACTCAAAGCCAGATCCAAATATCCTTTATCCTGATGGATTAAACCGATGTTGGCAATAACATTAGCCTCACCCTCCCTATAACCTCTCTCTTTATCAATCTTCAAAGCTTCCTGATAATACCTAAAAGCCTGTTCCAGATCACCTTTAGCTTTATAAACCAGACCGATATTACTTAAAGAATTTGCCTCACCTTGCCTACGGCCTATCTGCCTATTAATCTCTAAAGCATCCTGTTGATACTTCAGAGCCAGATTAAGTTCTCCTTTAGCTTGATAGATCAGACCAATGTTATCCAACTGATTTGCCTCACTTTGCCTACGACCAATCCGTCTATTAATCTCTAAAGCATCTTGATGATACTTCAAAGCTTGATCCAGTTCTCCCTTAAATTGATAGATCACACCGATGTTGCCCAACGCATTTGCTTCACCCTCCTTGTAACCTATTTCTTTTTCAATCTTCAAAGCATCTTGATGATACTTCAAAGCTTGATCCAGTTCTCCCTTAGATTGATAGATCACACCGATGTTGCCCAACGCATTTGCTTCACCCTTTTCGTAACCTATTTCCTTTTCAATCTTCAAAGCATCTTGATGATACTTCAAAGCTTGATCCAGTTCTCCCTTAGATTGATAGATCAGACCGATGTTGCCCAACGCATTTGCTTCACCCTCCTTGTGACCTATTTCCTTTTCAATCTTCAAAGCGTCTTGCTGATACTTCAAAGCTTGATCAAGATCACCTTTAGATCGATAGATCAGGCCGATATTACCTAAAGCTGAGGCTTGTCCTTTTTCATCTTTGATTCTTTTCCCAATTAAAAGGGCTTCTTGGTAATGGTCCTCGGCTTCTTTTATCATACCCAATATAGAGGAAGCGTTACCAATCAGAAGCAAAAGGGCTTCTCTCTCGCCGTCTGTGGTTTTTAGTTCTAAGCATACCTTAAAAGTATCTATCGCTTCAGTATATTTTTCATCATTATATAGAGAATAACCTTTTTCAAAAAGCCTTTTCAACTCTGGGTTTTTGGTTTGTGGCAAACCATCGAGATAGTCAAGAACTCGTCCAAGCATCTCCTTATTTTCTCTTTGTTCCTGTTCGATATTAGTTAACCTTTTTTCTGTTTCAGAGGGGACAATTAACTCCAAAATGGGTTTACCGTAAGTCAATAGGGCAAAACCAATCACTATTAGGAGTCCCCTAGTTACTTTAAACCTCTTCTTCTCCCTATACTCTTTAATAGCTAAGTATAAACCAAGAATCAAAAGTAGAATACTTATAAAAATGAAAATTTCCTTCCACATAAACTTATCTTCTTTTCTTCTTCCGTGTGAAGTTTCGCGACAACTTGATCTTTTACTGGGTAATCCCCTTCACTAAAATGTGAAACTTAAGTAATTGGGATTCAAAATATTTGTATTTAATAAAATCGCAAAAGCAAGCTTTTGCACTCCAAAATATCCACTTTTCAACAGTCCCTTAAAGGCTTGGCTTGCGAACCATAAAGGTTCGCCTACAAGCTTGCGAGCCATGAAGGCTCGTCTTAGTATGACAAAACGGAGGACAGCCACAAGGGCTGTCCCTACAAACTCAGAAGTCTGCCATGATTTTGTAGCGGACGACCGACGATGGACGGCGGACGTTTTCATTTTTTCTTCTTTTTTAACAATTGATCCAACAAATCCTGTCCCTTCTCTTTCAATTGCTCTTTCGCCTTGTCTCCTTCTTCTTGTGCTTTCTCTTTCACCTGTTGCTTGAACTTATCCTGGGGTTGGGAAGTATCCAGGGCAAACTCCGGATTGGCGACCGGACCCTTTATTTTGATGTCCAATACCACCCTTCCCTGATCGTTTTTCAGATAATTGGAGAAAGAACCCAGCGCATCGAACCTGGTGGAAAGAGCTGGCGATAGAACCACATTCAGTTTATAATCCAAAGACCCGTCTAAACCCACAGATCCGATTAGCTGAAAATCGCCATCTTTGGTAACGGAAGAGAAATCATCAAACCATACCCGTGAATTCTCTACCCTGAAAACATTCCACAGTGTCTTTATCTGTTGCTCCTTGAAGCTGTCCATTTTCAAAAAAGAAGCAACTTTATCCAGAATATCCCAGTTTACCAGCTTACCGTCGGCAAACGTTACTTTCCCCTTGGCAAAAAGAGTTTTCCGAATGTCAGTGAGTTCATTCCCCTTGCCGGAGAAGTTGGCGGTCATGTTTAATTTTCCATACAAATGATTGTCGAATCCGGTAAACCTGGAGAGAAAATCGTTCGCCTCGATTTGATTTGCGGTAAAATCTATGTTGTACGGGATATGTTCGATGTCGTTCAAATCACAGGTGACTTTTCCCCCGACCGATCCGGAGTAAACTTTGGAAACGACATTATCCAGGTGCAGAACGCCATCTTTGACTTCGATTTTAGCGGAAAGATCGGTAAGCTCAACTTTCCGGAAGATCGCTTTCTGAACCGAGACTTGCCCTTCAACATCGATATTTGGCAAAGGGATAATGGTATCGGCACTCGCGGTTTTTTCTCCTGCCTTTGTCTCCTGAGACTGTGGAAGTATCTCATCCAAATCCAGAAGCGGAGAATTCAAACTGAAATCCAAAAGCGGCTTTTTACCCTGCTTGAACAGAAAATATGGAATAGCTCCATAGACTTTCCCTTGTAGACTTAAAGATGATTTGCCCAAAGATAGACTCAAATTGGGAATGTCTATATCCCCTTTTTGAAAAGAGAGAGCGGCATTAAGATCTTTAACTGGAACTCCCAGGGCAGGGGTTGATGCTTCAACATTGCTCAATTGTACTTGTCCGGAAAGGTTCATCCCCTCCGGTCCCATGGCTCCACTGGATCTTTTTATCTTGCCATATGCCTTCGCATTTATATCGGCATTACCGGCCAAACTTGTTTTTTCCGGCATTCGCACCACTTCACTTACGATAGCCAGGTTCAACTGGGCTTTTAATTCCGCCGTGAGATTCGGATCAGAGAAATTATCCACCACTACTTTTAGCTCCATCGGCGCCTGACCTAATTTTGCCTGGGAAGTATAGAAATTCAAGCTCTGATTGGTGAAATTCACCTCTCCGTAGGGCATGTTGAACGGCTCGGGCACCCCGGCGAAATCAACCTTTACGTTATTCAATTCTATCTTACCACGAGCCTGTAACGGCTGCTCTCCTTTAGTTTCCCCTTTAAACAAAACCGTTATCTTCATGTTACCAGATACGTTAAGTTTACTCACCAGGGAAGCTTTCGTTTGGGGTAGAGAGGTAATTAAATCTGACATGGGAATCTCGTTGGACTGCACCACCAGATTCAAAACCGGAGTGGTGCTTATATTCTCTATTCTTCCCTTGACTTCCATCTCTATTTTGGCAATCCCGATTTTTATGGATTTGATGTCCAGCCAGTCTCCGGGCATGTTCAGATTGATATCGTGCTCTAGGGAAAGGGTAAGCGGTGGAAGTTTTCCCTTATAATCAGGAAGCCTCAATTCAATCTGCGGTACCGTTATCTTACCTGCGATGGTGGCGTTTTCCATTGTCTCGTCTAAGGAGAGCCTGGCGCTTTGATCCAACCGGTGCAGGAAAATCTCTTTCCCCGCTTGGCTGTCCAGATAGTGGACCTCACCGTTTTTTATCTCCATTTGATCGAAAGCTATCGGTAAAACGATCTTGCCTCCCTTGCTTTGGATCAGATCACCATAATTGGAGACCCCGGACTGGATCTTTTCCAGATTGATTACTAGATCCTTCAGGATCAATTTTCTGATCTCTATCCTCTTGTGCAGAAGGGGCAGGAGTTTGACCCGAACCTGAAGCTGGTCAAATTTGATGAGAACGTCTTCAGTATATCCAGAGGGATTTAAAACTTTCACCCCATTTACGTCCACCCCCAAGCCTCTCCAGATGGAAACGTTGATATCCTGAATCTCCACCTTTCTTTTAAGCGCCGTTTCTATCCGTGGAATCAGCATAGCCATAAGTTTTTCTTTGGTGAAAACAATTTTGACTATAACAGTGGCTATGACGATCAACAGAATTATTCCAATAACTATGCCGACGAGTATTTTTAATCCTTTTTTGGATTTCATGGAATATCCCTCTGCCCAAAAGAACTTTTGTTAAAAATTCACCCCTCACCATAACCCTCTCCCCTGTGATGCCATGCTAATACCTGTATCAAAGGGAAAGGGTGAGGGGTAAGATAATATCAAAATCGATTGAAGAAATTAAAAGATCTTATTTCATTTTCACTGCAATCCTTTCTTTGCCATATGTTCTTTGACCACCTTTTCCACCTCTTCCTCTGAAGCCGGACCTATGAAAGGTGTCTCTCCGTCCACAAAAACGTTCATCTCACCGTACTTTTCCAAATCCTTCCTCTCTCGCAGAAAGTATTCAGTTACCTCGACAGACGGAGAGAGCTTTTTGGCGGTATTGATGATCTGGTCATAATTCACTATCATGAAGGGACAGGAATGAGACCAGACCACGTCCAAATTCACCTTGTCGGGTTTGTTATTGGGGGTGAACTTGGGCTTCAGCCATTTTGCTTTCGCATCCTCTTTATGTTTATATAATAGCATATTAAGCGGTCCCATGCGGGATGCCACCACAAATCCCATCTTCTCGAAGAACTCCTTGGGCATCCAACCTTCCACCGTATAGGTAACCACACCCTTCCGGTCCGAGGTGGCTTTGAGCAACTCCTCCATCAGTTTTCCGCCATAACCTTCCTTCTGCAGATTCTTGGGAACGAATATGCAGGGCATAAAATATAGATTCTCACCGGAGATTCCGGCAAAACTCTCTTCCAGAGGATAGAACTCCGCTCTGCCCACAGGTTTTCCCTCATCATACGCCACCAATCCGGTCCAGCCTTTTTTCTCTTTTTTGAAAAACAGCTCGGCTGTTTTATTGAAAGCCTGCTGATACTTGATATCCTCTTTAAGGCAGCCGGTATATAAATCCCGAAGATTCCCCCGGCTGGCTAATTTGATCTCCACCATGGCAACCTCCATTTGGCTTGAGGGTTTACAGTTTCATTTTTAGTTGTGAAAAATATATTTTTCTTGGCAAAACAAACTTATCTTCCAATGAGGTAAATAGGGTAATCGCAGTTTAATATTTTTCTCAATCACCAAGTACAATTACATCTTATATTCTTATAATTCATTTTCAACTTTTGCCACATTGCTTTTGTTTCTTTACAAAGTGCTACATTCTGAAAATCATATACTTTCCTTAAATATGTAATAATACTTGAATACATTTTCAGTCGAGTGGAAAAATCTATCTTCTTTCCCCAATTTGAACTCTCTTTCAAGTAGTGAACCCAAGATTTGTCCTTAGTTCCATTTATAGTGCTTTGCAGACCACGCAAAGAACCAAGAGTGATTCTTTCAGGAGTAAATCTTGAAAATATTTCATCTATTAGTACTTGATAATTTTTCTCCCAATTCTCAATAGGAACCATAGGATCAATTCTTATCCTTATTTCATATCCTATGTTATATAATTGTTCAGCTGCTTTGATTCTGTCCAAAACTCTCGGGGCTTTCTTTTCCCATAATTCATCTACAGGTGATGCATTTAAAGTGAAACTCACAATAACCTGATTGTGTGGATTCAATTGTAAAAGATTCTTAATATTGCTCGACTTGGTTACAAATAATACTTTGTGTTTATCCTGTGTTTCAAATAGGGGAATTATAAATTTCGAAAATGCATTTAAACCATTCTCCAACATAAGTGAGTCTGCAAGCTCTCCGGCATTCAGAATCTCTGGCTCTTTTACTTCATTAAGAAAAGCTTGCACATGTAACTTCACTTTTTCCAAATCCTTAATGACTGGTTTAATACCTTCAGGTCTAAATCGGAAAGTGCCTTTAAGATAACACCAAGAACAATCGAAAGGGCATCCATAAGCCCATTTTAGTTCCACAAAATGCGGGCATATCACGTCGGTGTCTTTCTCCGGTAAAGGAGTTTTATCGAAACGGGTGATAATTGAGCCATCATTAACTTGGCTAAAAGATGTCTCTTTTTTATCATCAATTTTTACATATTGTTTATAACTAATTTTGAGTTTACTTGGTTGTAATTGTGTTTCAAACAAAATATTCTGATATTTGGAAGTAGGAATATCCTTCTGGAGTAAGGAATTTGAATTGTGATCTGGAAAGCTTAAAAAAGGATTATATCTATTATTTTTATTGTTCGTTTGAGTAACACCGATATTTCTCAATACTTTTTTCAAATCTCTATCTAAATAGTTTGTGTCTTGTAAAACAGAACCCAAGACCTCATTATATTCAACGAACTTTTTACTTTTGTATTTACTAAAAATCTGCTTTTGAAATGTTTGGAAATTTACTTCTTCAAATAGAGATGGTTCAAAATACCTCTTGCTCTGTTCACTGAACATCACTTCCTTCATTATTTTGAATCCAGTTAGATTCTTGGTTGCATATACCAAATAGTAGAAAGTCCGGTTCTTCATAGTAAACTTGTTCCGGAAGCTCCAAGCATAGGAACCTCTCTGCCTAAGTTGCTGCTTATATAGTTCTATCAGGTCTCCCTCTCCTTTCACTGTCTTAAAGTCCGAAGTACCAAATAATTTGGTAATTGTGTTCTTCACTTTTGGAGCTTTAAGCCACCTTTGAATTGCATTGTACTGAAAATTTATTAGAACTTCCTTATGTGGTAAACTTAGAATGGCTTCTATCTTAGTGAAATCCATACCCGAGAATCCTTCCGGATCGATAAAGAAGAAAGTAGGTGAGTTTTCGGTTTTATGTAATATCGCATCAATAAACGACAAAAACTCACCATTATGTGTCTTAACATCTAATCTTTTTTTGAATCTCTTGAGTGAATCCTCCAATATCTTATATCGTTGTGGTTCTTTTTCAACACAAATGCAGTGAAATCTGCAAGTTTGCTTTTGATATTTTAATAAAATATCACAAGCTATGACAGGTGAACCAGGTTCACCTGTCTTTGTATATCTTCCAGTTCCAGCGAAAGCATCGACGTAGTAAGCATTGCTGACCCAAGGTTGATTTGAAATAATTTTCGCCCAAGGTTCTAGATAATTCTCAAAAATATTGTGCTTGGATACAGTTTGAAGTTCTTTTTGATCGAATAAATCTTTTCCTAATTCTTTCTTCATAAATTCTTTTTTCAAAGTTTTGTTTTGTTCTTTTCTGTAATTTTTTAGTCTTCTTCCGTTTTTCGTGGTATTGATGAATTAAATCACTGCTTTTTGGGTGGCTAACTTTAACAAATGCGGAAGACTTTTTTTATCAGCTTAGCTCATCGGCCACTCTATCTATGATCCCTCCACCCAACACCACCTCTCCTTGATAAAATACTGCCGACTGCCCTGGAGTAATTGCGCGTTCCGGTTTATTAAATCTAACCTTAACTTTTTCCCCTGTCAACGGATAAATCCTCCCCTTTTGGGGGACGTGTTGATATCTGATTTTTATCTCGCAATCGATTTCTTTGTCTAATTCTTCAAAAGCGATCCAGTTTGGATTTGTAACTATAAACGATGATTTAAGAAGATCACCATTTTCTCCTATAACTATGGCATTTTTCTCCGCATCTATTCTCACCACATAGAGCGGTCGACCTAAAGCTATCTTCAAGCCTTTCCTTTGTCCGATGGTATAAAATTGTAATCCTGGGTGTTCACCTATTATTTCACCTTTCAAGTTGAAGATCGGACCCGGTCTAATCTTATTTTGCCCCTTGCCCCTTGCCCCTTGCCCCTTATTTTCCAGCCATTCCTTAATGAATCTCGGATAATCATTGTCTGTCACAAAACAGATCTCCTCACTCTCTTCTTTAGCTGCTACCTTTAATCCATTTCCCCTGGCGAAATCTCTAACTTGCTTTTTGGTAAGATCACCCAAAGGAAAAAAGGTTCGACGCAAATCATCCTGCCTAAGACCCCATAGAGTATAGGATTGATCCCGGGTGGAATCAACCCCCTTGAGGAGCAGAAATCTGTTAAGCTCCCGGTCATATTCAACTCGAGCGTAATGTCCGGTGGCTATTGAATCCGCGCCCACCGACTGTGCTTTTTTCCACAAGCTGCCCCACTTGATTTTCATGTTGCAGATGATGCAGGGATTAGGGGTTCTTCCTTTCAGATATTCGTCTACAAAATCTGAGATAACCTCTTTTCTGAAATCATCCCTTAAATCCACCACGTAGTGAGGAATGCCAATCTTATCACTTACTGCACGGGCATCGTTCAATGAATCCAAGGAACAACAGTGACCATCCGGGTGCAGTTGTCCGCCCACCTCTTTATAGTCCCATAACTTCATGGACATCCCCACCACCTGGTATCCCTTTTGATGCAATAAAAAAGCCGCCAGCGAACTGTCCACCCCCCCACTCATGGCTACCACCACCAGCGGTTTTTTACCTTCCGGATTATTTCCCATGATTAGGTTTTATGCTGATATGAAGAAATTTAGCAGAATCCTCTGGGTTTCCATGTATATGAATGGAAGGCTAAAGCCTTCCTCTATCCCTTTAATTAACTAAGATTTATTGCGCGCTCTCTCGCTTTTATTCTATTTCTATAATCCTCTATCGCTTTATGCAGAGCATCCGCTGCCAGATTGGAGCAATGCATTTTGATAGGCGGCAAGCCATCCAATGCCTCTGCCACCGTGTCCCGGGAGATTTTCTCCGCCTCCTCCAGAGTCTTTCCCTTCACCAGCTCGGTCACCATGCTGGAGGTAGCTATGGCGGCACCGCACCCGAAGGTCTGGAACTTTGCATCCAGGATCTGGTTGTCTTTGACCTTGATGTAAAGCTTCATTATGTCCCCGCAGACCGCATTTCCTATCTCTCCGACTCCATCCGCATCCTTGATCTCTCCCACATTGCGGGGATTTTGGAAATGTTCCATTACTTTTTCGCTGTACATATTCTCTCCGATATTCTCTGATCTATTCCCTCATCCACGAAAAGGTGAGGAGGGAAACAAAATCAAAAAGATTATTCTTATTTTCCTTTGGCGTAAAGTGGTGACATAGACCTCAGTCTATTTACGATCTCGGGAAGTATGCTTGCTACGTACTCCACGTCCTCCATGGTATTGCCCCTTCCAAAGCTGAACCTGATCGCTCCCTGGGCGATTTCCGGCGCAATGCCCATGGCAGAGAGGACATGTGAGGGTTCCAGTGTTCCGGAAGTACAGGCAGATCCCGATGTTACGGCTACGCCTTTGAGGTCAAGGCTTAAGATTATGGATTCGCCTTCCACCCCCTTAAAGGATAAATTCAAAGTGTTGACCGCTCGGGAGTTTAAGTCTCCGTTCAAAATCACGTCCGGAACCGTTTCAACCAGTTTCCGGTAAAACGTTTCCGTCAGATTCTTAAGATGCCGGTTTTGATCGTCCAATTCCCTGAGCGTCAACTCCACGGCTTTGGCAAAACCTACGATCCCCGGTATGTTCTCCGTTCCCGCCCTTCTGGAACGTTCGTGATGACCGCCATGCGACCAGGGGGTAATTCGTACCCCCTTGCGGATATAAATCGCCCCTACTCCTTTGGGTCCGTAAATTTTGTGTCCCGACATGGAAAGCATATCCACGTTCAGCTTCCGCACATCTATTGGTATCTTTCCCAATGCCTGCACCGCATCTGTATGAAGATAAATCCCTTTATCTTTGACTATTCGGGAGATATCCTCCATTGGCTGTATACTTCCTACTTCGTTATTGACATACATGATCGAAACTAAAATGATATCGTTTTGGACGGCTTTTTGCAAATCCTCCGGATAAACCACGCCTTTGGAGTCGACCGGAAGATAGGTGACGTTAAACCCCTCCTTCTCCAGGAATTTGCAGGACTCCAGGATGGCGTGATGTTCGATCCGGGAAGTGATGATGTGCTTGCCTTTATTCCGATTGGCAAAGGCAGTCCCCTTGACGGCGAGATTGTCGGATTCGGTTCCTCCGGCGGTAAAAAAGATCTCGGAAGAGGAAACGCCCAAAAGCTGTGCTACCTTCTCTCTTGCCTCCTCCAATGCCACCTTGGCCTCCCGGCCAAAGCCATGTATACTGGAAGGGTTTCCAAACTTATCCTTGAAATACGGCAACATCGCTTCCAGAACTTCCGGATGAACCGGAGTGGTGGCATTATGATCCAGATAAATTCTCTTCATCTTTTCCTCCGCTGGTTGAAAAACTCGATATTTTTATGGTCGCAGGTTGGTTCTTTTAAATCAGCTAAAGTCACGCTGGAAAGCGCCCCGTCGATTAAGTCCTCCAATTTCTTCCACAGGATTCTTGAGCTGCAGGCAGAAGGACCGATGCAGCTTTTCTCCCTCATCTCGGGTAAATCACAGTGGGAGATCGAAATGGGACCGTCCAGCGCCCGGATAACCTGGCTCACCGTTATCTTATCCCCGTTTTTGGATAGAATGTACCCGCCCTTTGCACCCCGGATGCTTCTCACCAGCCCGGCTTTCTTTAACCGGTGCAGTATCTGTACCAGATAGGTTACCGACATCTGCTGTCTCTGCGAGATTTCCTTTATGGTTACTGGCTTCTTCCGGGACTTGAGCGCGATCTCCAGAAGCGCCCTCAAGCCGTATCTACCTCGAGTGGATATGTTCATGCTTCACCTTTTTAAATTATTACGGAAATCAAGATAATAATGTTTACTAAATTTGTCAAGATTAATATTAAAAAATATACTCCCGACCTAATATCAACTCTATGTTGTTTTTAGTTTCCTCAGCAATTCCGAGGTCGAGAATTTGATGTTGTTTAAAAGAACCAACACAGAGATCACTGCAATCCTTCTGCCACCTGCCAGAATCAGATCATCCAGGTTGTTGAGATTTATTCCTCCTATGGCGAAAAAGGGAATGCTGAGGTTGTCTTTAGTTTTTCGGATTAGGTCTAATCCGAGGGGTTTGTCTATCTTTTTGGAAGAAGTATCGAATATGGGACCAACTCCAACATAATCCGCCCCCCCCCTTTCCGCTTCCATGGCTTGTTCAATGGATGTAGCAGATACACCGATAATCTTTGCTGGACTTAATTTCTTTCTTACCTCGGCTAAAGGCATATCCTCCTGTCCCACGTGCACTCCGTCCGCATCCATCTTTCTTGCGATCTCCACCCGATCGTTGACGATGAAAGGGATATTTTTAGCTTTACAAATGGTTTGCAGTTTTAATGCCGTCTCAAGAAAAATGTCGTCATCCGATTCCTTGTCCCGATATTGAATCATCTCTGCCCCACCCTCTATCGCCTGCGTCACTACCTCTTCGACATCCCTATTCCCACATATTCCTTTGTCTGCAATGACGTATAGCTGAATTTTAGCGAGCAATTCCTTTTTATTCATTACCGCTCCCTCACTCTGTTTTCTCACCGTAAGAAGAGTAAGTTATTTTTTTAATTTATACCTGCTTGCTGATTGAATCAGCCAATCAAACAAAACCTTAGAATTTTTATCCATCATCAACTCCGGATGCCATTGAACGCCTAAAATCAAACCGTCCTCTTCCGTCTCGATCGCTTCGATCACCCCATCTTTCTCCGACCAGGCGGTGGCAACCAATCCCGTACCGACCTTCTTCACCATTTGATGATGGCTGGTATTGACCATTATTCTTTTCTTTCGGATTATGTCGAATAGCTTGCTCCCCTCCTGGATGATGATGGCATGCTTCTTCCTGTATATGGTCGAACCTTCTAGTGTGTGATCACGAAAACTCTTCTCGGTGGAAAAATCCTGATAAAGGTTCCCGCCGAAAGCAACGTTCATAAGCTGCATTCCCCGGCAGATCGCCATCATGGGAATTCCCCTATTTCTTGCTTTTCTCACCAGGGAAAGCTCAAATACATCCCTCTCCGGGGTGATGTTGAGATTCTTGGCTTCTCTTTTTTCTCCGTAAAAAACCGGATCGACGTCATTTCCCCCGCTGATCAACAACCCGTCCAACAGGTTTAAAAGAGGATGCACGTTATTTCCCTTGGTTGTATTGGGCAGGAGAATGGGAATCCCCCCGGATCTTTTCATCGCTTCATAATAGCTCCTTTTCAAGAAGTCAAAAGCATAGGCGGTCGGATATCTCCTCCCTTTTTCATCATATTCCATCGAGCAGGTGATACCTATGACGGGGGCTATTTTCTTTTTATTCATTCTTGCGGAATTAGCTGGTAATGAATCCATATTTCTGGATCGCATAGTTTATCATTTATACAAATCCCTTCAGACTTTGAATTTTACCTATAACCTAACACTTTTCACCTATAACCTTAGAATGCGTACAGTATGCTCAAATGGAACCTGCCGCTTTTAGGACTTTTTTTAACGGGAAGTTGTCTGCCATAATCCAATCTTAAAGGGCCAACCGGGGTGAAAAACTGAAGCCCCAAACCTGAGGAAAGCTTGAAATTATCTAACTTTATATCTATGACCCTATCCCATAGATTGCCCGCATCCACAAAGATGGTGTATCCGAATTTCCAGAATAGCTCCCGGCGATATTCCACGTTACCCAGGATCATGATCTTGCCGCCAATGGGGGTTCCGGTTTCATCCACAGGACCCATGCTGTTCTCCTTGAATCCCCGCATGGTTGAAGCTCCTCCCATATAGAAACGGTCGAAGGTGGGGACATAATCCTTGTGGGTCAGCTCCTGAGCATAACCCAGTTTTATGCGGGTGGCCAGCACGTTTAAAATCCTCTTTTTCCCCATAAGGTTGTACCGGGACCAAGAGAAAGTAGATTTGGAGAAATTGTTGTCCCCTCCCAAAAATCCCCCGACGTACTCGGTGTAAATCTGGGTGTAGGAACCGTTCAGGGGGACGAATATGTTATTGCGATTGTCCTTCTCCCCGGAGAGAATTATCTTGCGACGCACGTTTATCCCCAGTTCCCTTTTGTACGTCTCCAGCTCATCCGGAGGAATACTGTAAATTTTCACCTGTTCATAATTGTGGGTAAGCCAAACCTTGGTGTGTTTGGAGTATTCCCGACTGAAATTGATATTGCCTCCATAAGATTCGATCCGATACTTCTGAATGGGATTCTTCACTCCCGGCTCATAATACAAATCCATATCCAGAAGAGTTCTGCTTCCCAAAAACCAGGGTTCGACATAGGTAAGGGTAAAACGATTGGAAAGCCTCTGTATTTTCGACACCAGCATGAAGCTGGAAAAGGCTGTGACTCCGATCTTCCGGGATGTTCCGGCTATGTTCCTGTTCCCCCATTCGCCCGTAAAATCCGCGGTCAGGTATTCCTGCTGATTCACCGACTGGGGCGAATTTTGCGCCAGCTCCCCCCGGAAGCTGACATAATAGGGTTTCTTTTCTACCATCTTCAAGATAAAATCAGGCTTATCTGGTTTTTTCTCCACGTCCTTGGCTTTTAAATTGATGTAACTGAAGAGCCCGGTGGAGTAAAGTCTTTGTTGACTATCCAAAATCTTGTCCCGGGAATAGAGGTCCCCCTCTTTTATGGTCAACTCCCGTCGAACCACATTTTCTTTGGTCAATTTCAACCCTTCATAAGTTACCTTTCCAAAAAAGACTTTCTTGTCCGGGTTCACCTGAAATGTTATATCCCGAACAAAATTGTCCTCTCCACCGGATAATTGAATCTGAACATCGGCATATGGATACCCGTTGTTGGCATAAATGGATTTGACGTTGAAAGTCACCTCGTATATCTTGGTCCAGCTAAAGGGGTTCCCTTTTTGTAAAGGTTTTATCATCTTAATGGATTTATCCGCCAGTTCTGGTAGCCCCTCTTTCAAGGTGATATTTCCAAACCTGGTTTGCCCCCCCTCATTTATGATCACACGGAGTCTACAGCTTTGCTCCTCTTTCTTTTCTGCATTGATCTCACATTTCGCGTCAAGAAAACCATTGATATGGTATAGGGAGTCTATGAAAAACTGATCCAGTTCTGCTTTCTTGGGATTAAATCTTCTTTTTTTGAAAAGGTTATACCATTTATTCTCTTTAATGCTCATCTGGTCTTTGATTTTGTTGGCGGAGAAGTAACGATTCCCCTCGACCTTAATACTTTCGATTATCGGTTTCTTTTGATTGGCTGCAAAGACCGGAGAGTAAAAAAGGATAAATCCCAGAAAAAGCAGAACCAATGAGGGGAAGCGCTTTACGAGAAAATTTTCCATAAGGTGGTTTGGATTCGCTGATAGTCAGATTTAAACGGATAATTTAATATTCCCAGTTTAAATTCAATCCGAAATGGAAAAGACCCTGTTTATCTCTGCTCCCCTCCAACAGTAGATTTTTGCTTAGCCTGTATTCTACACCGGTCTCCTGTCCGCTGGATTGCGAAAGGCGGCGGGTGTAACGGAAGTATATCTTGTCCGAGACATATTTGCCTACGGTGATCTGGGCATCGGTCAATTGCATCTTCTCGTTCCAGGCGGGGACGATTTCGAATGTCTCTACCCCCAAGCTCTGTCCGGCAATATTCTCCAGGAACCTGCTGCTGTAAGCACCGCCCAGGCTTTTGAGCACCCTCTCCTGAAACAGGCTCCCCACTTTAGTCGAATCCACCGAGGAGAGACCGCGCTGAAAAGCCAGAAGTTCTATAATGTCTTCCTGGGAATAGGGGGAGCCCGAAGCCGGCTCCACCTCGGGTTCCAGAATTGTCCCTTTGATGGCCAGTTCAATCTCATTGGTGGTTCCGGTGCTCACCACACCTCCGGTTCCGGACGAGCTGGGTGCACCTCCCCCCAATCTGTTGGATACTAATAAGTCGATCTTGGGATTGATCTCTTTTATGTTATCGAAGGTGAAGGTTCCGCTCTCGATGTTGAACTTGGTTCCATAAAGAAAATATTTCCCCCGGATTGTCTCCATGCTCCCCAATATTCTCAACTCGCCACTTTCCCTCAGCACTTTTAAATCACCTTTCAGCTCCAGATTTACGTCGTTGTTTATGATCCAGCAGTTATTGGGAATGGTTATGTCAAAATCCCAGTCCCACAAACCCTCCTCCGGATAAGAGGGGGTAAGAGAAGATTCAGAGCCGGAGCCTGAAAAAGGCTCCCGGTAGAAAAGCTGGGGTATTATTATCTGAGCGGAGACCAAAGGGAGTGTTTTTCCCGTAATCTGAAGGCTAAAGTCGGCAGTGGCTGAAAGATCGGCATATTCATAATTTACCGGTATTTTATCGCCCGAGAAATAAAGATCATAGTCTATATTGTTAATGTCCTTCAGGTTTATGGTGCCGAATCCGTTGACCTCCCCTCTGATCTTACGCTTTTTGGAAAAGATCCTCCAGATTTTCCAGAAGGCGCTGCCCGATTCGATTTCCCCGTGTTCCATGAAACCGCTTATTTGGTCCAGGACCAGGTTTTCATTCTGCATTTTCATCTCCACCGTCAGGTTCTCCACCGGATCCGCCAGCTCGGCGAATTTCAGGCTTCCGTTTTTTATCGTCATCCTTCCGTCAAGCTGGGGATGAAACAAGCTGCCCGAGATATTCAGATCCCCCTCCAGGTCTCCTTTCAGGTATTCGACATCGGGTATGAACCAGCGGATTAATTCCAGTCGCTTCCCTTTAACCTGCAGTTTGAAACTTTGGGGTGTTTCCAAAACTCTTTTCTCCGTCGCATAAAATGACAAATCCAAAGGTAGATATCCGGTGAGGTGGTATTCCCAGTCCGTTCCCAAGACGTCAAGATTCTTGACCTCCAGCTTTTTGTCTTTATAAACCAGGTCGGTGGAGAGATCTCCAAGCTCCATACTCTTGAACTTCAGGGCTTGTATCTGACCTTTCATCTCGATTTGGGGATTTTGAAAATCTCCCTCGAGATCTGCCTGTGCCGAGAGTTTACCCTCTATCGGCTCCGGAGTCAGAAGCACTGCCCAGGGAGGGATTTCCAAGCCGGAGATATCGACCAAAAGAGACATCCTCTCTTCAAAATCCACCATGCCGGATAAACCCACCTCTCCGGTCTCCCCGGAGAGAATGAATTTTCGGATTACCGCCTTTTCGGTGTCTAAGTCCACCACCGTGGGAGCGAAAGTCTGCAGGCGGTTCCCCCGATAATTCAAAACCACCTGATGTAACAGTAAAGTCTGAGGGATTTTAGAGGCATCCAATTCCCCCCATAAATTAACGTCGTAATCTTTGCCGGAAAGCCGGGTGGTATCGATTTTGATCCAATCCCCATCCACCTCCAAGTGGGAATTTAAGCTGTCGTAATCCACCCCCCAGGCATTCCCCCGAAGGAATTGAACCTCCACCTCCCCTTGGGGTTTGGTGATGAAATTGGCTAAGGATATATCTACCTTCGCATCCGTGCTGTAAAGTTGGTAAACATAGCAGGAGTCGGAGACGAACTTTCCCTGGAAGTCAAAATCAGCCGTTTTTCCTGACAGCTTTAGCGTGGCTTTTCCCCTACCCATCATCTGTTTTATGAAAATCTGATACCAGAAATCTTTCAGGTCAAGGAAACTTACCGAGGCGTCAATATCCACGTCCCCCTCGTACTGCAATTCGCCGCTTAAGTCGACCTGGGTATTCTTGTAGTCAACCATAAACTGAGGGTGAAAAACTATGGCGGTGTTGGTGATATCCATTATTCCCGAGGCAGCGCTGAAACTATACTGCTCAATCCTCCCCTTCTGCAGGTTTATCTCTGCTTCCATCACCATTTCCTTGTCCGAAAACGATCTACCCATAAAGCTGACATATCCGGACAAATCAGTGTGAAGACTGCCGAAGACAATCTGGTCAAGATTAAGATTGCTTACCGTCCCTTCGAATTTATACTCCTCCGGTTTTTTGCCCAGGTCAAGCTCCCCCTTTCCATCCAAGGGGGATCCGAAAACTCTGCCTTGGATGGAGGAGAAGGTAAGTTTTTTATTTTGATATGCATATTCGGTTTTCACCTGTTCGAACTTTCGTTCGAATAGGGAACCGTCCAAAACTGCCTCTCCTCCGAATTCCTTGAAATCTCCTTCACAGGTCCCCTTCACATTCATCAATCCCTCCAAGCCTACTCCGGTTAATTTCTGTATATCTGCTAAATTGACCGGTGTGGCTTGGACGGACAAGGAAAACTGTGGGATTTGGAGGTTGTGGATGGATCCAGAAATGTCCAGGTCCGACCCCATAGTTTTGACCTTCATCCCGTCAATCGATAAACTATCATTTACGAACCATAACGAACCTCGAAATTGCTGAACCGGGAAATCCTTTTGGGTATAGGTAAATTCACCGTTGAGGATATCGGCTTTGATCCCGTCTTTTTCCTTGCTCAGCGAAAGCTCAAGGTTCAAGCTGTCGATGGTGGATTGTTTTTCTCCGTTGGTATAATTAAATACCCCATCATTGATCTTTAGCAGCCCAACTTTGAAGTCGAATAAACCGGTAGGGGGGGAAATCTTACGTTTAGGGGATGATGGTAAAAGAGTTTTGCCCTCAGGTGTTTTCTTAACGGTAATAGAAGGACGCTCTACGATCAGTGAATCCAGCACCCACTTTTTCCTCCATAAATTAGATAAGCGATAATTGATTTTCAGATCCGGAATGCTCGCCATCCGGTATTCATTCCCCTCTTTGACCAGATCAACCGTTAAATCCTTTACCCTTAACTCTCTCCAGAATGGTCCGCTTATGTCCCCCACCTTTACCCTGACCGAATACCTGTTTTGAACGAAAACCTTCAACAGCCGATTGGCCTGCTGCTCTAGCAGTTTGGTTTGAGTCAGAAGCCCCCAGAAGACCAGGCAGGCCAATAGCAGGAACGATAAAAGATATAACGGTATTTTAAATCTCTTCTTCATGGCAGAATGATAATCTCCGGTATGATCTCATTAATTTCGGCTGGACGAACTCCCCTCCTGCAAGGCTCAATCGGGTGTGTGCATAAAGTGGCACCAGTTTTATGTCCACCCATTAAGATTATACGATCATATGAAAAATGAAGCTTAAGGTCAAGTTTAAAATAACTGCGGTGTGCGCGATAACTAGTTAGCAACAAAAAACTTATCAATAATTGGTTTAAGATGAATCTGGATCCGTCTGGCGGAACTGAGCATTCATCTATAATCATATGTGCCGGAGAATACCGAGATAGCAGGTCCGGTTATATAGAGGCGATCATTCTCTTTTTTCCATTCTATAGTAAGCTCACCTTTATCAAATATAGCGGTCACCTTGCGATCGAGTTTGTGATTCAAAACACCAGCTACCGTAGCTGCTGAGGCTCCGGTTCCGGATGCCAGAGTCTCCCCTACCCCCCGTTCCCAGATTTTTAGCTGTATTCTCCTTTTGTTTAGAACTGTCACAAACTCCACATTGGTTCTTCGGGGAAACAAGGGGTGATTCTCCACCTTCCTTCCGATTTCCCTCCAATCAGGGTAGAATTCCTTGACAAATATCAAAGTGTGCGGATTTCCCAAAGAAAGGCTGGTGACCGTTACTTTCCGTCCGTCAAGATTTAAGCTTTCACTGATACACTTTTCCCCTTTCCCTTTCATTGGTATCTTCTTTCTTTCCAGAATGGGCTTTCCGATATCGGTGCAAATCAAGAATGAGTTCCCGGTTTGTATGATCTCCGTATGGATTATCCCCGCTCTGGTTTCGATATCCTGAATTTTACTTTTGGACAAATCCCGGTCATAAAGAAATCGAGCAAAACATCGAATCCCGTTACCGCACATCTCTGCTTCGCTTCCGTCCGGATTGTAAAATATCATTCTGAACTTATGGGTTTTTCCCGGAGCGACCAAGATCAATCCGTCCGAACCAACTCCGAAATGTCTATCACATATCTGCCTGGAGAGATCAGGAAAATTCACTTTGTTTAGATCCTGTTTGAAACAATCTGCATAGATGTAATCATTCCCCAAAGCCTGCATCTTGGTAAATTTGATTTGCATAGTGCCCACCGTTTACAATTAAAAGGAGTGCACCAGCTTGCTGGTGCGAAGTTAGGTTTAAATTCCTCCGATTTCGAAATGCCAAGCTTCAGCTTTGCTGATTGACTGCTTGAGTTATTTATTCGGTTAAAATCTTCTTTTCACTAAATCCACCGAATTCTGAATCACTTCTTTGAATTCTTCTTCCGTCAAACCTGCACCCAAACCCACCTTCCGCCTCAGATCCTCACTCAATAGCTCCCTCGGGGTATGGGCATCGGTGTTGATTACCAGCTTGGTGTGATATTTTCTTGCTAGCATAACCAGACGACCATTAGTCAAACAGTGCCCTTTACGAGCGGATATTTCCAGGTGAATCTCCCTTTCCTGCGCCAGCCTTACTTCCTCATCGGTGATTAATCCTGGATGAGCCAAAATATCGATATCGCTTTGCAGGGCAAAAAGATTGGTTCCCGGATAAACCGGCTCGACGGGTGATTCCCCATGCACCACCACGATTTTGGCACCCAGTTTTCTTGCTTCCTGAGCCAATTCTGGTATCAATGATGGAGGCATATGAGTTATCTCCACCCCTGGCAAAACCTTTATCTTGGTTTCGCATTTTGCAGAGTTCAGATGCTCAGCTAACCTGACCAGTTGATTTAAAACCGATTCCATGGTTCCGGAGTCGACATGATCCGTAAGGGCTATGGCTTCATATCCGGAAATCTCCGCCCTACTGACTAACTCGGAAGGAAGAACCTCCCCGTCGCTTAAGGTGGTATGAGTGTGCAGATCGATCATAATAATCGCTCCTTACTAAATCTATTTTCCGAGTAATAATTTAGACGTAATCCTCTAATTATGCAAACTAATTTTAGTGGCTCCCCGGAATAGTTTCTGCTTTGGAAACCAGTATTTTTGACTTTATTCTTACATAGCAACCTTTTTAATTCAGAGAGCAGAGAATCTTTGGAATTTAACAAAATAATGCTTGACAAATTGTCGAAGATGTATTATTAAATAGTCAGATCCCGAAAATCTGAGATCAAACCTTTATGACCCTTTGCTAAAGGCTTATAAAACCAAGAACCTTTAACCTCTTACTGCGGAGGGTCTCATGTTTTCTTTTAAACCCAAATCAATTATTGGGCAAGCGCTTGCCACCATCTGTATCGTGCTTGCCCTGGGGGTGCAAAAACCGGGTTATGCCCAAACCCTTGGCGACTCAAATCCGGTTGGTCCCATGCAGGTGGAAAATCCTGCTTCTGGCAGGATAAGTAAGTCTATATTAGCCTCAATCAAGATAGACACAACCAGCCAGTACTATGGACAAGTGGCAGAGCTTCCCATTCTAATTCGAAACGACGTACTGATCGGAGGCTTTCAACTGCAAGTTGATTTTCCCAAGGATAATCTTTCCTTTATAGGAGCTGAAAGAGGGGAAGTTTTATCAGATACAGCCAATGGGGAGTATGACTGGGAATTTTTCACCTTCTATCTTTCCAGCTATAACGACACCCTTAATAGATGTAGTATAAACGGAGCATACGACCTGTCTGGTGATTCACATCAAGGAGTTCCACTGGCAATACAGCCGGACTATGCTAGCCTGGTGGTGTTGAAATTCTTAATTGACTCTGGCAACTTCACCCCTGGAATTCTTTTACCCATTATTTTTGAGTGGGAAGGGACAGTTGTGGACGATAGTTTGATCGAGGATTGGGATTGTACGGAGAACACCTTGTGGGGGCAATCTTGGGATACAGTATTTGCAAGTCAAAATCCTGCGCAGTTCAGTCCTGACCTTTGTCCTTTTGGTGGAGGGGTGACATTATCTCCCTCGTTCGAGTTCTTGGACGGAGGAGTGTACGCATTTTATGACTTAACCCAGACAGGTGATATAAACCTGAATGGTATTTCATATGAAGTAGCTGACTGGGTGTGTTTTCAGAATTTTCTCTTACATGGAGACAGCGTACTGATAAACCCTGAACAACAAGCTCACAATTCAGATGTGAACTGCGATCTTCTCCCCTGGACCATTGCCGATCTTCTGTACCTGTGCCGGGTCATCCTCCATGACGCTGTTGAAATTCCCTGCAAAAGTCAGGAGTTCGCTTATCCAGAGCAAACTCTCTATCAGGGGAAAGTTTCGGATGAACTCGCAGTGGTCCCCACCTCTGCCCACCCGGGAGAAACCGTTTCCGTACCCGTGTGGTTGTCTAACTCCACCATAACCCGAGGCGTAACTTTCAACGTATTATTTGACAGCGCTTCTCTTTCAGTCGAAGGGGTGGACACCTCTCAAACTCGGATCGAAGGTTGGCAAAATATTATTCCGGTGATCAATCCTGGAGAACTGTTTTTCTTCGGCTATCCCGATTGGTGGTACGCCCATCCTTTTTCTTTCATTCCACCGGGGGGAGGTATTCTGTTAAGGATTAACTTTAGGATAGCTGATAGTGTTTCTCCGGGGATATCTTTGCCCATTACTTTTGAAACCGAACCGAATCTCGGACATTACAATGCATACACCGATACTATCGGTTTGACTTTCGTTCAACCGTCTACCATTTCCGGATGGATATTCACCGACGTGATATCCGGTGATGCCAATAGTGACGGTATTCTGGATGTGGGAGACTTGGTTTACCTGTTGAACTATTTATATCGAGCCGGCATTCCACCCAGTCCGGTGAGCTTAGGCGACTTCAACAACGATACCGAAGTAAATGTCTCCGATATAGTTGCATTGATCAATTATCTCTTCCGCAGCTGATCTTCTGAAGATAAAAACCCTCTCCTTTGATATTCTATAAGGAGAGGGTTTTTTATTTATGTCTCGTGGTTTTCAAAATGGGGGAATTGAGAAAGTCCTTTTCTCATTTTCAGTTGACAATCCGATATTTTATGTTACTTTTAAGTCCCTGGAGAAAAACGTTTCATGCTAAGCAGAGATTCTCACATAAGCAATTTGATAGACTTGGCATTGTCTGAGGATATAGGTGGCGGTGATATAACCTCGCAGACATTAATCCCAAGTAGTTTGACCGGCAAAGCCATAATCGTAGCCAAACAGGAGGGGATTATTGCTGGATTGGAAATAGCCAAGAAAGTTTTTCAAACGGTGGATTCAAGGATCGTTTTCAAATATCTTAAGAAAGATGGGGAGAGAATCAAAGAAAAAGATAAGATAGCTCTAATTCAGGGAAAGGTAAGAAGTATTCTTTCGGCAGAAAGAACCGCACTTAATTTTCTTCAAAGACTTTCCGGCATTGCCTCTCTTACCGCAAAATATATGGAAAGATTAAAAGGGACAAAGGTGATGCTCCTCGATACCAGAAAAACCACTCCGGGTATGAGGATTTTAGAAAAATATGCGGTGAAGATGGGGGGTGGAGTAAATCATCGGATGGGACTTTATGATATGGTCCTGATAAAGGAAAATCATATCAAAGCTGCCGGAGGGATATCAAAGGCAGTAAAAAAGGTAAAATCTAAATGTCGTAACAGAAAAATCGAAATCGAGGTCAGAGATTTCAAGGAAATAGTAGAGGCAGCCCTAACGGCGACGGATTGGATTATGCTGGACAATATGGATATCCGGGAGATGAAAGAAGCCGTTAGCCTTATTCGGTCCGCAAATCAAAAGATCAAGATCGAGGCATCCGGTAGAGCCACTTTGAAGAATGTCCGGGACATAGCGTTGACCGGAGTTGACTTCATCTCCGTCGGGGCTTTGACCCACTCCGCTCCTGCCTTGGATTTAAGCCTGATTTTGCTCTGACCACATTCTCTGTGTCTTTGTAAGGGTGTAGCTTTAGCTCCACCCGTTCAAGAACGCAAAATTTTTGAACCTTTTTATCCATGAAACGAAGCATCCAAATCGCTGAAGAGGAACTGATAACCTTCCTCCAGAAAAATCGACAAACCCAGTTGAGCACCAGGGAGATCTCTGAAGAACTGGGAATCCACCCCTATGTGATATATCAGGTGATTAAGGAATTACGCAGATGGGGATTTAATATCTCCTCCGAAAAGGGGAAGGGTTACAGGTTATTGGAAGCCCCGGATTTCCTTTTCCCGGACAAGATCAAACGGAGTCTTAAAACCAAGATCATAGGCAAGGAGGTGCTCTGTTACCGCACCTTGGGATCCACCAACAACCTGGCGTTTCGTCTGGCAGAAAGCGGATCGGCAGAGGGAACTTTGATCGTTGCCGACGAGCAGACCAAAGGGAGGGGAAGGATGGGACGAAGCTGGTATTCGCCACCCCGATTGGGCTTGTGGATGAGCCTGATTCTCCGTCCCGACATACCTCCTTTCAAGGCTCCCGGCCTTTCCATTTGTGCAGGTTTGTCATTAGCCCAGGCCATCGTTGATCTCACCAGCCTGGATGCCAAAATCAAATGGCCCAACGATTGCTACTTGAACGGGAGGAAAGTCGGGGGCGTGCTTTTGGAACTATCTGCGGAGATCGACCGGATCAATTTTGTGATAACCGGTATCGGAGTGAACGTGAATCACCAGTTAAGCGATTTCCCTAAAAACCTCTCCTCTTCTGCCACCTCCCTGAGAATAGAGACGGGGAAGGATATTCCGCGAATAAAACTTTTAGCCTCCTTTCTGGAGAAATTCGAAACCATCTATGTGGATTTCAAGAAAAACGGACTCTCTCCGCAGAATCCGCTGATAAAAAAGTTCTCCCTACTTTTAGGCACGAAAGTAACGATAAAGTATGGCAAGGAAAAAATCGAGGGTATTGCCGAAGATATAGATGAAAATGGTTCTTTGATTATGCGAGTAGGAAAGGAAAAGAGGGTAGTAACTACGGGAGAAGTCACCCTGGCTGATTATTAAAATGGAATCAGACACTCGTTAACTATAAAATGTATTATAACCTTGACTTTCCTGGGAAGAGAATAAACGGAAATTTTGCTGTTGACTATTAGCTTTGAAAATTGCGTCTTATTGCGGAGGTCAAATAATGCTGTTAGCTATTGACATTGGAAACACCCATACGGTTTTGGGAATATATCAGAACAATAAACTGCAGGAATATTTCCGAGTGGCATCCACTCATACCTTGACCGTGGATGAAAGCGGTATCCTGGTGAAACAGCTATTCCCGGAATATCGAAAGATAAAGGATGTGGTCATCTGTTCCGTGATCCCCCCGCTTACCCCGGTTTATCAGGAGATGAGCAGAAAATTCCTGAAGGTGAAACCTGTATTAGTGAGCTGCCAGCTCCCTCTGGGGATCAAAATCCTATATACGGACCCTTCTCAAGTAGGAGCGGATCGGATTGCCAATGCAGTAGCAGGATATCAGATTTACGGGGGACCCTTAATCATTGTGGATCTGGGAACCGCTACCACATTCGACGTGGTCTCGGAAAAAGGGGAATATCTGGGTGGAGCCATCGCTCCGGGGATAGAGACATCATCGTGGAATCTCTTCCAGCGGGCAGCTCAGCTTTTCAAAATCAGTTTGGATAAACCCCAGGCAGCCATTGGGAAAAACACTGAAGAAAGTTTAAGATCGGGTATAATATATGGCAGTGTGGGTCAAATAGACGGAATAGTCAATCGAATCAAACGGGAATTGAAGCAAGCATATAAAATAAGGAAAGCACCAAAAGTAATAGCTACCGGTGGGCTGGCGGAAATCATCACAGAAGAATCGGCTACCATACAAAAGGTCGATCCTACCCTCACCCTGGAAGGATTAAGAAGAATATATCTGCAGGTTAAAAATTCTCCAAAAAAGTAGTTGACAGGAAGAAGTTAATTTGATATAATTTCAAACTGCATATAAAGCAGAAATAATCGTTGACCGGGGAACAGAATAGGTTAACTTTTTTTTGCAAACTCATTAGCACTCTCCATCGTAGAGTGCTAACAAGATATGAGAAGCAAACCGTAAATCAAATTAACTCTTAGAAGGAGGTGCTATTATGCAGGTTAAGCCATTGGCTGACAGAGTATTGATAAAGCCGTTGGAGACAGAGGAAATGAAAAAAGGAGGGATAATCATCCCGGATACCGCCAAGGAAAAACCCCAGCAGGGTGAGGTAGTGGAAGTTGGTCCGGGACGGGTGGGTGAAGAGGGAGACAAAATCCCCATGGAGGTAAAGAAGGGAGATAAGGTGCTCTACGGAAAGTATTCCGGCACCGAGGTAACCATCGCCGATGTAGAGTATCTTATCATGCGGGAAAGCGACATTTTTGCAATCATAGGATAAACCGTCCACCGTCCACGATGGGCAGTTCATTGTTGAAATGATTTTAGCGGCGGACTGCGGTCGGCGGACAGCGGACAATAAAGGAGGTAGAAACATATGCCTAAAATAATCGAATTCGATTCGCAAGCACGAGAAAAGCTCAAAAGAGGAATTGACAAGCTGGCAGATGCGGTAAAAGTAACGTTGGGTCCCAAGGGAAGAAACGTGGCATTGGACAAGAAGTGGGGTTCTCCGACCGTAACCAAAGACGGTGTCACCGTTGCTAAAGAGATAGAGCTTGAAGATCCCTTTGAGAACATGGGAGCGCAGATGGTCAAGGAGGTTGCCTCCAAGACTTCGGACGTGGCTGGAGACGGAACTACTACCGCCACTGTTCTGGCACAAGCCATATTCCGGGAGGGTTTGAAGAACGTAACCGCCGGTGCCAATCCTATGGCTCTCAAACGAGGCATCGGGAAAGCGGTGGAGGTGGTGGTGGAAGAACTGAAGAAGCTCTCCAAGCCGGTCACCAGCAAAACCGAGATATCCCAGGTGGGAACCATCTCGGCCAACAACGACAAATCCATCGGGGATTTGATCGCAGACGCCATGGAGAAAGTCGGCAAGGATGGGGTGATCACGGTGGAAGAGGCCAAGACCACCAAGACCGAGTTGGAAGTGGTCGAAGGGATGCAATTCGATCGCGGCTATATCTCCCCCTATTTCGTCACCAATCCCGACACCATGGAAGCGGCGCTGGAGGATCCTCTGATTCTGATCCACGACAAGAAGATCTCGGTAATGAAGGACCTTCTGCCCATACTGGAGAAGATCGCCCAACTGGGTCGACCCCTTTTGATCATTGCCGAAGAGGTGGAAGGGGAAGCATTGGCTACCCTGGTGGTGAACAAATTGAGAGGAACTCTCAAGGTCTGCGCTGTCAAGGCGCCGGGTTTCGGGGAGAGAAGAAAGTCCATGCTGGAGGACATTGCGGTTTTGACTGGCGGTAAACCGATCTCCGAAGAGCTGGGATTCAAACTGGAAAATACGGTCGTCTCCGATCTGGGAAAAGCCAAGAGAATCACCGTGGATAAGGACAACACCACCATAGTGGAGGGCGGCGGCAAGACCGAGGACATCAAGGGAAGGATCAATTCCATCAAGAAGCAGATAGAGGAGACCACCTCGGATTATGACAAAGAGAAACTGCAAGAGAGATTGGCCAAGTTGGCCGGCGGCGTAGCAGTTATCAATGTAGGAGCAACCACCGAGACGGAGATGAAGGAGAAGAAAGCCCGGGTAGAGGATGCGCTGCATGCTACTCGCGCCGCAGTCGAGGAAGGAATCGTTCCCGGCGGCGGTGTCGCTTTCTTGAGAACCATCCCCTCCCTGGATAAGTTGAAAGTGACGGGGGATGAAGCGGTGGGGGTCGCCATCGTGAAGAAAGCCCTGGAGGAGCCGATTCGCCTGATTGCCGAGAATGCAGGAGTCGAAGGCGCGATCGTGATCAATCAGGTTAAGGAGAAGAGCGGAGCTTACGGTTACAATGCCGAGACCGAAAAGTACGAGGATCTGATGGTCTCCGGCGTGATCGATCCGACCAAGGTGACCAGGATTGCTTTGGAGAACGCCGCTTCTATCGCCTCGTTACTGATTACCACAGAAGCTCTGGTAGCAGATAAACCAGAGGAGAAAAAGACCCCTCCGATGCCCTCGGGCGGCGGGTACGGCGGTGACATGTACTAAAAGCAGGTGATAGGTGATAGGTTTTAGGTTATAGCGAAAACCAGAATCCCGGTAAAACGGGGTTCTGGTTTTTTTTAGGATTTTGGGAGTGTGGAAGCTTGCTTCCACAAGCATTAGCAAGCTAATGCACTCCGAAGACCTCCCGACTGCTGGACTTGCTGGACTTGCTGGACTTGCTGGGGTTGGTTTTTCATTTTTTAATGCTCGGGAACTCACCCCTGTGTCCCCTCTCTTAAGAAGAGAGGGGAAGATAGGATAGATTGTTGTCTCCGAGTTTTTGCCGGAGGAAGGGGTGCATCTGGGGTTCATTTTTAATTTTTTCTCACTTTTCCCTACGGGCAGGCCTTCAACCTATTCAAGGTTAGGTTGGTGTCAGGAGCCAAAGGGCTCCTGACCTACTGGACCTGACCTACTAGATGAACAGTTGCGGTAAATCATCCACCAGAGGCGGTTCCGCCTTCAGCGGAAAAGTTTAATGTTTAAAGTTCAAAGTTCAAGGTTTCCCGCCATAGGCGGGTCCGCCTTTGGCGGAAAAGGTTCAAGGGTTCAATATTCGAAAAAGGGTTTAAAAGTTTAAGGGTTAAAAGGTTCAATAGAATCAAGCATGAATTCGGTAAGGGGGCAGGTATAATGCACTGCCTCTCATAAATACCGGTGCCATCCTTTTCACCATCGAAGTTGTATCGAATTTGCTTTTTGAGGAAAGAGAGACAGCGGGTTAGGAGTGAGAGTAGATTGGTGTCAGGAGCCAAAGGGCTCTTAACCTACGAACTAGAAATATCGATCATAACCCGCTTTCTGCTAAATCTATTCTGTATACAAAAACATTATAATCATTTATTTAATCTTGTCAACAAATTTAATAAGGCTTTTCCATACTCCTTTTGTGGGACTGGTAATGCTTTAGGCAGAGCCCATCACAGGCTGGAGAACCCGTCTAGGAACTGAGCCTGTAGGATGTGTTAACAAACAAGATTACGGATGGGGATGAAGGGCAGATTGGAGTCTGGAGCCAATGGGCTCCTCACCTACTAACTTTACGAACATCATTATAGTACTAAGAAGAAATATCCACCGCTAATGGAAGATAGTTATTTGAGTAAGAGCATCTTTTTTGCTTCAGTGAAATCTCCTGCCTTCAATTGATAAAAGTATATTCCGCTTGCCACTTCCTTTCCATTATCGTCTTTCCCGTCCCAAACCACCTCATAGTTCCCTGCTCTTTTCGGCTCATCCACCAAAGTCCTCACCTTCTGTCCCAGAATATTGTAAATTTTGAGGGTGGTGGGGAGAGGAACTTTGAACTTTGAACCTTGAACTTTGAACGTAACAGTGGTTATTGGGTTAAATGGATTGGGATAATTCTGCTTCAAAGAAAAGCCGGGAATTACCTGGGTCTCCTGATCTTCTTCCACCGCGCTGGCTGGAGAACAAGCGATAACTGAAATGCTGGAACTATAAGAATTGCCGCTGTAGACCTTGTTGTTGGTGGAATTGTGGGCTAAGGGGGAAGGATAATCTCCCACCCCCACGGTGGTTAGCACCGAATTACTTGCTCCATCAATGATGGTGACATTGCCACTATTACTATTGGAGCAGTAGATTTTGTTGTTGGTGGGATTATAGACTAAAGCTTCAGGATCAGCTCCCACCCCCACGGTGGTTATCACCGTATTGCCCGCTCCATCTATGATGGTGACATTGTCACTATTACCATTGGCGCAGTAGATTTTATTGTTGGTGGGATTGTAAGCTAAAGCCAAAGGATAATCTCCCACCCCCACCGTGGTTATCACCGTATCACCTGCTCCATCTATGATGGTGACGTTGTCACTATTACCATTGGCGCAGTAGATTTTGTTGTCGGTGGGGTTGTAAGCTAAAACCCAGGGAAAATCTCCCGCCTGCACGGTGGTGATCACCAAATTACTTGTTCCATCAATAATGGTGACACTGTCATTATTTCTATTAGCGCAATAGATTTTGTTATTGGTGGGATTATAGGCTAAAGCCCAAGGATAATCTCCCACCCCTACCGTGGTTATCACCGTATCGCCCGCTCCATCAATGATGGTGACATTGTCACTCCCATAATTGGCGCAGTAGATTTTATTGTCGGTGGAGTTGTGAACTAAAGCACGGGCACCACTTCCCGCGTCTACCGTAGTTATTATCGAATTACTTGTTCCATCAATGATGGTGATATCGAAATAATGGGCGCAGTAGATTTTGTCGTTTATGGGATTGAAGGCAAAACCCTCAGGACCATTTGCCATCCCCACAGTGGTTATCACGGAGTTACCTGCTCCATCAATGATGGTGACATTTTTAGTCCAATGATCGGCTGAGTAGATTTTGTTATTGGTGGAATTGTAGGCTAAAGCATAAGCTTCATCCCCCACCCCGGATGTGGTTATAACCGAGTTATTTGCTCCATCAATGATGGTGACATTGAAACTACGGTAATTGGCGCAGTAGATTTTGTTGTCGGTGGGATTGTAGGCTAAAGCATAAGGACTCCATCCTGCCGGCGTTGTGGTTATCACCGAATCACCCACTCCATCAATGATGGAGACATTCCAATTGTTAAAGTTGGCGCAGTAGATCTTGTTGTTGGTGGGATTGTAGGCTAGACTGTAAGGTTGATCTCCCACCTTCACTGTGGTTATCACTGAATCACCTGCTCCATCAATAATAGTGATACTGTCACTCCCCCTATCGGCACAGTAGATTTTGTTGTTGGTGAGGTTATAGGCTAAAGCATAAGGTTGATCTTTCACTCCCACTGTGGTTATCACGGTATCACCTGCCCCATCAATGATTGTGACATTGTCACTTCCATTATTGGCGCAGTAGATCTTGTTGGTGCTGTCATTGTAAGCTAAAGCATAAGGATTGTCTCCCACCGCCACTGTGGTTATCACCGCATTACTTGCTCCATCAATAATGGTGACATTGTCACTTCCCTGATTGGAACAATAGATTTTGTTGTTAGTGGGATTATAGACTAAAGCCCGCGGAGCATCTCCCAGAGGTCCTACTGTAGTTATCACTGTATTACTTGCCCCACCAATGATGGTGACATCATCGCTCCCATTGTTGGCGCAGTAGATTTTGTTGTTGGTAGGATTGTAGGCTAAAGCCACAGGCTGATTTCCCAACCCCAAAGTGGTTATCACCGAATTACTTGCTCCATCAATGATGGTGACACTGTCACTCGCAGAATTGGCGCAGTAGATTTTATCATTGGAAGAATTGAAGGTGAGCGCATAGGCACGCTTGCCGACGGTGATGCCAGCTAACCTTTGGTTGGTTGTGCCATCTATGGCTACCACTCTTTCGCCGCCGCAAACAAAGATTTTGTTGTCTACAGAATTGTAAGTAAAGGCACACGGTCCGCTGACTCCTCCCAAGCTATCCGGTAGCCAGATGGTGGCGATGACCGAGTCGGATTGAGAAAAACAGGGCGAGCAAAAGACTAAAGATAAAATTACAGAAAAGCTCACAATGAAACTTATTCTTCTGAGCATAGTAGCCTCCATTGGTTTTTAGATTTGAATTTCTCTTTTCTCAAACGTAAGAAAAATAAATTGTATTGTATGGTTTGTCAAGAGAAAAGATGAAAAATTCAAAGAGATGCGGTCAACGGATGAAACGGATGGAAAATCGTCTGCCATCGGCAGCCCTTCGACTTCGCTCAGGACAAGTCCGCAGTCCGCCACAAAAAAAAGATAGTGAACTAAGCGGGTAAATGTAGCGTAAGGTCTCAGCCTCCATTCGGCGTCTTAATCAAAATTCTTGCTCTTTGGTTATCATTTAAATATCTTGGCTTGTATAAAGATATGGGTATGTGGTCGAAATGAAATATGAAGACCAAACCCCCTATCCTAGGGATCTTCGATATCCCCCTTATCAGGGGGACTTAAAGCAAGGCGTCAGGAGCCAAAGGGCTCCTGACCTGGTTGGCTGGCTGAAGTCGTGGCAATAAATTGAAAACGCACCGAGGCGTGAAGCCTCGGCTACGCGGCTAAAGATGATCAGAAATGAATAAGAGAGTATTTATATCCATCATAATTATCCTTTGTCTTTTCTTTCTGCTTGCCTGCCTTTCTTTTGCCCAGCAGAACGAGAAATCCGGAAAAGCCGAAGTTTCCAAAGAGCCGCTGGAGCTTTTGAACGCGGATTTCTCCGAGCTGAGAATGGAAAAAGACAACGTCATGGTCAACCTGATCGGGAACGTCTCTTTCCAGCAAGGGGATTTGAACTTGAGAAGCAGCCGGGCGGTGTGGTACCGCACTGCCGGGCAGGTGGTTTTCATCGACAGCGTCAGAATCGAGGATTCGACACAAACTTTAACGGCGGACCGGGTCACCTATTACAAGAACTCCGGCAAGGCGGTAGCAGACGGGAACGTGATCCTCACGAGCAAAAAAGAGGAGGCGCAGATTCGGGGACAGCACGGAGAATATGACCGGATGAAGAAATACGTTTCCTTTACCGGCTCTCCGTCTTTGGTCATAAAACCGGATAAAGGCGACAGCACCATTACGGTCACCTCAGAGAATATGGAATATTTTCCGGACGAAAGAAAAGGGGTGGCTAAAGAGAAAGTAAATATCACCAAAGCAAACATGACCGCTACGTGTGACGAAGCTACCTGGCTGAATCGGGAGAACAAGATCGTTCTGACCGGAGAACCGGAAGCGGAAAAAGGGAACGACCACCTCACCGGCGATAAAATGGCGATAGTCCTTCAAGACGAAAAGGTGAAAAGAATCGACGTGGAGGGGAATGCCCGGGCATCTCATGTCGAGATGGCTGACTCTTTGACTCAAGTCAAACAGGAAAGCTCTTTAAGCTCCAAGAATATGAGCTTCCTCCTGCAAGATGAAAAGTTAAGTCAGGTGATCGCCAGCGGTAACGCCACCAGCATCTATTACCCTCAAACTTCGAAGGAATCTCAGAAAGGAGCCGGTGCGGAAAAGAACGAGGCAACGGGAGATTCAATCGATCTCTTTATGTCGGATGAGCGGTCAGACGACCGCCCGTCTGGGCGGATCAGCCGGGTGTTGATCAAAGGGGGAGCGATGGGAGTTTACGTTTTTCCCCCCGAAAATGCCAAGGACAGCACCGGAGTTGAGGATACCATCCGTTATTCTGCGGACTTGATCGATTATCCGGTGAAGGACAATCTGATCAACCTGCTGGGAAACGCCACCCTTCAATATGAGCAGGTCTCCCTTACGGCGGGAAAAATAGTTTACCAAACCCAGGAGGAGATACTGGTAGCCGAGGGGATAAAGACCAAAAGGGACGATACGACCGTGGTGGAAGAATCCCCGGTGCTCAAAGACGGGAAAGACGAGCTTAACGGCGAGCGGATGAGTTATGATCTTCGCTCCAAAAGAGGTAAAGTAAAGACGGGGGTAACCAATATCCAGATGGGAACCTATCGAGGCGAGTTGTTGAGAAAGATAACCGATGACGTGCTTTTGGCGGATAACGGCACTTATACCACCTGCGACAAACCCGAACCGCATTTCCATTTTTATGCCCGGCGGATGAAGATCATTTCCAGGGACAAGGTGATCGCCGAGCCGGTGGTTATGTATATTGCCGATTTACCCGTGGCGGCCATACCGTATTACGTCTTTCCCATAAAACCGGGACGGCATTCCGGATTCTTGACCTTTGATTTTGGCAATCTACAGGCTCAGCAGAGATTCATCCGGAATCTGGGTTACTATTGGGCTGCTTCGGAATATTGGGATCTGAAGACTGCTTTTGATTATTACGAAGGGTCCGGCTGGCTGATCCGTTCACAAACCCGGTATGCCCGGCGTTACGTTTTAAACGGCAGCATATCGGGATCGTATAACCGGCAAACCAGCTGGGACATGGCGACCTTTACCAAAAGGAGGCACGATAGGTGGGATTTAACCTTCAGCCATTACCAGACCATCTCCCCCACCCTCTCCCTCACCGGAACCGGCTCTTTCTTAAGCGATAAGAATTACTGGCACGACCTGAATTTGGACCCGGTGGAGAGAAGGAACCGGTCGTTGTATTCCCAGGCGAGTTTAAGCAAGAATTTCAAGACTTCCAGTTTGACCTTTGCCGTTGACCATAGATGGAATTTGGATACCGATGAGCGGACCTTGAACCTTCCGGTGGTTCGATTCAACCGCACCTCATTGCCTCTTTTTTCCCCCAAGGCAACCGCAGGAGAAACCGGTTCGGTGGAACGCCGTTGGTATAACTCGATTTATTATTCCTTCTCCTCCAACCTTCAGAATTATAATTACAGCATTGATAAAGGCGACTATTACAACCGAAAGAAATTCACCATCTCGGACAATTTCGTCTCCCTGTCTGCTCCGCAAAAATTCCTCGGATGGCTGGTTTTAAATCCGGCATTCCGTTACCAGGAGACCTGGTATTACGTTTACCGGACCAACCTTTCCGACAGCTCCTTCATTCCCGGAAACAGTACCGCCCGCCGGGGGACTTATTCTGCCAGCCTCTCCGCCAATACCGTTCTTTACGGGACGTTCAATCCCAAAATCGGAAAACTAACCGGGATAAGGCACGTGATGACCCCCAGTTTGAGTTTCAACTGGCAGCCGAAATTCAATCAACATAAGGAATATCTTGCCTATACCGGGATCGGCGGCTCCGGCTCCAAGAGCAAATCCATGGGCTTCGGGGTCAACAACTTGATCCAGATAAAAACCAGATCCGATGTGAACGGAAAGGAGGTCGAGAAGAAAGTGGACCTGTTCAATTTGAATTTCGCTTCCGGGTACAATTTTTTGGCTCAACAGCATAAACTATCCAACCTCTCCACCTCCCTGCGGACCTATGCCATTAGGAATTTGGACTTCACCTTCTCCACCACCCACGACTTTTATGATAAATCCGGCGAGCTTAAAGTTTTTTCCCCCCGCTGGCTTTATTTCAGTTTCGATACCCACGTGGGTTTCAGGGGAAGCTGGGAGGAATCCAAGGTGGGACAGTCATTATCAGTGCCGGGTTATGAAAGTGAAGACTCGTCTCAGAACCAATCCGAAGCCGGAGGCATCCTGCAGAAGATCACTCAATCCTGGAACCTGGACTTGACTCACCGGTATAGCCAGAGCCGAGGAGGAGCCAAGACCCATTGGTTGAGCACCTCGCTGCGTCTTCCCTTAACCCGAAAATGGCTTTTGAATTATCTCAACCGTTATGATTTCTCGGAGAATAAGGTAACGGAACAGACTTTCGAGCTGTATCGGGACATGCATTGTTGGGAGGGGCACTTTACCTGGATCGTCTCGGGTTATCGAAAGGGGTACTATTTCCGTATCAACATCAAAGCCATGCCCGAAGTCAAAATAGAGAAGGGCCAGGGCGGGCTGAGAGAAGTTTTCTTTTGAGCTATTGAACTTTTAACCTTTGAACCTTTAAACCGGACATAAAACCATGCCCACTTTAAGAAGAGATCCCGTCAATGCCCGATGGGTGATCAATCCGGATCTGGTAGCCGACCATTCCTCCAGTCTGGTTGAAATGGAAAAACTGCTCTCCCGCGGAACCTGCCCTTTTTGTGAGGGGAATGAGAAGCATACTCCGCCGGAGATTTTTGCTATCAGAGCCAAAGGATCTATCAAGGATGGGCCCGGCTGGGAGGTAAGGGTCGTGCCCAATATCTCCCCGGCTCTGAAGGTGGAGCTGGAGCTGGACCGGAGAGCGGAGCGGATGTACGATCTCATGAATGCGGTGGGAGCACACGAGATAATAATAGAAACGCCTCGGCATGTCGCCAATCTGGCAGAATTGGATACGGGGAAAATCGTAAAAGTACTGCAGACTTACCGGGAAAGGATTTTCGATCTAAAAAAGGATCAAAGGTTAAGATCGGTTATCGTCTTCAAAAATTATGGGGAGAGGGCCGGGTCTTCCCCCATAAAACACGCTCATTCACAGCTCATCGCCGTCTCCGTCACCCCCAAGAACGTGAAGGAGGAATTGTCCGGAGCCAGGGAATATTTCGCCTACAAGGAAAGGTGCGTTTATTGTGACATGATCCGGCAGGAGATGTCGGTGGATAAGAGAGTCATCTGTTCCAATGACGACTTTCTGGCCATGACACCTTTTGCTTCCCGCTTCAGCTACGAAGTCTGGATTCTGCCCAAGAAGCATTCGGTCGATTTCGAGAACACCAGCGACGCTCAGTTTGAGAATCTGGCGGCTTTGTTTAAAGAGGTGCTGCTGCGGCTGAAAATCCATTTAAACGACCCCCCCTACAATTACATTTTCCATACCGGACCTAACCGAACCAAAAGGAGAGGCGAAACCTGGAAAACCTTAAATCAGGACTATCATTGGCATATGGAGATCATGCCCCGGTATACCCGAATAGACGGGTTTGAATGGGGAACCGGACTTTACATCAACGCTACCACGCCGGAAGAGGCGGCGGCAAATTTAAAGAAAGTAAAAATATAGAAAAGAGCGCAGAATCAATTATGGTTTTCAATGCAATAAAGGGAAAACAAATTGAAGCCTGGCAATGGTCGGCGGACGATGGACCGCGGACTTTACGACTACTGGAGAAATAAGATGAGCCGGATTCTGGCAATAGACTGGGGAGAAAGGCGTATCGGGATGGCTATTTCCGATCCTCTGGGTATAACCGCACAGGGACTTCCCACCATCGACACGAAGAAGACGAAAGACGTTTTTTCTTTCTTAAGAGATTTGATCGAAGATAAACAGGTAAGCAGAATAGTGGTCGGCATGCCCAAAAATATGGATGGAAGCGTCGGTTTCAAAGGTCGGGAGGTGGAAAAATTCATCCGGAAGCTGACCCAAAAGATAAAGGCGGAAGTAATCGGCTGGGATGAAAGATTGACTACGGTGGAATCCCTGCGCAGTATGAGGGAAATGGGAACCAAGCAGAAAGAAAAGCAAACGGTGGACAGAATCTCTGCCACTTTGATCCTTCAAAATTACCTGGACAGCTTAAGCCAAAATAAACGCGAAAACTCAAATCGATGAAATCTGAACGAAAACATATTACCATTGGGGACTGGCTTTTATTCTTTGTCTCCACAGTTTTGATCTTCCTCTCGGCGCTGCTTCTGGCCATCTCCGGAGCACTTTTTTATCTTATCCGCTTAATCAGAGCAAAGCCCGTTTTGGTTCTTACCTCGATATTGGTATTGATATCTTTATATATTTTGCTTCAATGGATGGTGATTCCCATCTCCTGGCCGGTAGCCGGAGATACGGTTGATGTTATCATAAAAGAGGGCGACAGCATGCTCCAGGTGGTCGAGAGATTGAAGGGGGCGAATCTGATAAAGCATGGTACCGGATTTTTGATCTTAGGTAAGATTATGCAAAAGGATAAACACATCCAAGCAGGCAAATACAGCTTTAAAAAGGGAATGACCTTATATTCGCTTCTGGATGAACTATTCAAGGGAAAGGTGATGTTGAAGGACGTAACCATACCGGAGGGGTTTACTGCCGGAGAAATTGCGGGAATCCTCCAGCGGGAAATCCAGATGGATTCCGCTGCGTTCGTAAAGGCAACGGAGAATTCCCGAATTATCCAAAGTCTGAATCTGCCAGCTCCTAATCTGGAAGGTTATTTATTCCCGGAAACGTATAAGCTCACCTGGGGAATATCTCCCCAGAAAGTTGTTCAGATCATGGTGGAGCAGTTCCAAAAAACCTTCAATGACAGCTTGCTTAAACGTGCCCAAGAGATAAATTTCTCCCTGCCGCAAGTGATTACGCTGGCTTCCTTAATCGAAGCCGAAGCCAAGGAGGAGAAAGAAAGAGCCGTCATTTCGGCGGTTTACCACAATCGTCTGAAGCGGGGTATGCTTCTGCAGGCCTGTCCTACCGTAACTTATGGATTACCCGAAATCGACAGACCCTTAGCGCTTGATGATCTGGAGAGAGATACCCCCTATAATACTTACCTGCATGCCGGGCTGCCGCCGGGACCGATCTGCAACCCCGGGAGGGCATCCATTGTAGCGGCACTCTATCCGGCTGACGTGAACTATCTTTATTTCGTATCCAGGGGTGATGGCACTCACGTTTTCTCCAAGACATTAGCCGAGCACGATAAAGCAAAAAACAATATTGAATACCACCAGAGGAAACCATTATGATCTGATGGGTTCGAATTGGAAAATCGAAATCATCTTTTATCGTTTTTTATTTTATATTGCTTGACAAGAGAAACGTATGAGGTATATTGAAAAATATCGCGGGGTGGAGCAGGCCGGTAGCTCGTCGGGCTCATAACCCGAAGGTCGTTGGTTCAAATCCAACCCCCGCTATTTGAAAGACAAGGAGTTAGACGGAGCCGGATCCAGGTCCGGCTCTAATTGTTTCACTTTTGTTTCAAAGTTCAATACTCCTACAGCTCGATTTCTGTGATCTGGAGACAAGTGGGAGTATTGTTCTGTGACCTTCACGGTAGAGTGTCCTAAAAGTTCTTGGACAGTTCTCAAGTCAACTCCAGTCATTACCAGGTAGATGGCAAAGGTGATGAAGTAAAGGTATTTCTCCTAGCAAAAGGGGTTGAGTCTGAATCTCTTAATTCCGAGAAGTTCAAAGCAACCGACCAAATGCAAGAATTCGTTTCAAAGAATGGTATGATATTATCTTTTCTCAACAGATGTACCAGGCATGGATGAAACTCCTACCCGGGTTTGTATGGATCAGTTGGGGGAGTTTCTTTCTTGGCCTGATAGCGGCCTTTTTTTACGGCATCTATTTCGGATTGGTATTTGCCCCCCTTTACAACTTTTTCCTTGTAAAGGTGTGGAAGGAGGCGGACTGAGTGCCAAAATGGTGGTGGGGTAAATGAAAGTAGGGGTTAATAAGGAAGAAAGTCATGATGAATGATGGATGGTGCATGGCGAATTAAAACCAAAGTCATTCACAGAGCATTAAAAGGATTAAGCAGATGCACTAGCCAATAGTGCCATAATGCGTTTAATCTGTTGGGAAGTTTTCTCACAGCCGTCGTGAACGAAAAAATCTTCAAAACTTTGGTGTTTATTTAAAACCAAATTTCAAACAAATAAGATATTTGATGTCGTATTTAAAATTGACGTCTTTTTTATGATATTTAAAAAAGCATCTTTTGATGTGAAGAAAACTCCATGAGAATACCTTTGAAAATGTTGACTAAACCAACATCAGTTCTGTTGTTCAGCGTTTTGTTATTCGGGACTTTCTCTGTCCAGTCGTGTCCCATACAGCCAAATCCAGTCGGACAAATGGACCGGTTCCCTAACTCCTGCTGCAGTTGCTGTGCGGAATCTGCCACCTTGCCGAGGGATGATGCAGAACATCAGTGCCCCTGCCAGATGACTGAAAGTCAACCGGGGGGGCGTTCACCCGCGGTTGTAATTTCGCGTTACGATAGTAAACCACAAACGTTATCAGTTACACCGGAGATTGAGGATATTAGCGAGATTTGTCTCCCTCAGCTAACCACCTCATCTCCTACCACTTTTTCCAGACCCAACCAAGATCGACCCTTGTATCTTCTCTACTCAATTCTTCTTATATAGACTCCTGAAGCAAAGTGCGTGTCACAAATGTCATTCCGAGGCATGCCCTTAGAGTCTGAGCTTTACTGCTATATCCCGTCTTTGGTGGGATATGGAGCGCAAGCTCGAAGAGCACACGCGGAACGAAGAATCTCATATCCTTGACATATCGATTCATTAGATTTTTCCGGTGGAGCCATGTTAAGATGTTTCTAAGGCGCAAATTCCTCATACCTATAGATGTAGCCACCTGTCTTGAAAAAGGAGAATGCCATGGTAGAAAGGAAGACGCAGGTAATAAACAAGTTAGGAGTACATGCCCGACCATCCGCCATGCTGGTACAGAAGGCAGCCAACTTCAAATCGGAGATCAGACTGAAAAAGGACGATAGGGAGGTAAATGCCAAAAGCATTCTAAGTGTGATGACGTTGGCGGCAGAAGAAGGGAGCTTTGTAACCATAAAAGCCGAAGGCGAAGACCAAAAGCAGGCGGTGGAGACTTTAGCCCAGTTGTTCGCAGCAAAGTTTGAAGAGGGATGGGAGAGACAAAGTGGCATGATCTAATACGATCTCTTACATAGACTTTCATTGCGGTGAGCGAAGCAGCGAACTCCCACCTTATAAACTTGCTTTAGAAAAATGGGAGGAGAAAATGGTTTACTGCCCAGTTTGTAAAAGCAGAACCAATCCTAATAAGGCTCAGATCAAAGTTCATTACAAAGGGGAAGTTTATTATCCTTGTTGCCCTCTTTGTCAGTCTGAGTTCGAAAGGAATTCTGAAAAATATGTCGGGAATACAAAAACCAAGACCTAGCACGCCTAGATTCGAGAGAATTTGACTTGACAATATTATGCAGTCCCTTCGTATATGAATGTATGTTGATATAATAAATTGAAAGGGCATCCCCATGCGACCTAAAAAGGCTCCCATCCGTACGTAGTCGAAGGCACGGAATCCTTCCCGCCGGAACCCGAGCCCAAACCAACGACTGCGAAACCGACCACCAAAAAAGCAGGAGGTTCTTTATGAAGCGCATAAGTATCATGGTAGTCATTCTCTTTATGGCTTTTGCGATGGCCTGCAAGAATTCATCGGAAATCCCTACTCCCAAGGGTTCAGGCTCTAATTCAAGCACGACACAGTCTGCACCCGCATCTTCTCAATCATCAACCATAGCTCCGGGCATGAATCCACCGCATGGACAGCCGAATCATCGGTGTGATATCGCCGTGGGTGCGCCGCTCGATTCGCCTCCGGGGACGGGGAAGACACCACCTGTTGCCTCGCAGCAGAATGTTCCTGCCCAGACCACCACACCCACGACGGCTCCGGGCATGAATCCACCGCATGGACAGCCAAATCATCGGTGTGATATCGCCGTGGGTGCACCGCTCGATTCGCCGCCGGGGAAGCAGCCGACACCACCTGCCTCGGGCGGAAAATAAAGGAAAACACCAGACACTTTGTTTGCCGTAATTCATTGCTGCAATTACGGATTAGTGTCTGGTGCTTTCTGTTGTCTGGACTATTGAACAGGCTCATAACCCGAAGGTCGTTGGTTTCCTTCGGTAAACTCAGGATCTACGACCCTTCGACAAGCTCAGGACCTACAACAAATACAACCCCCGCTATTATTTATTTCTGTAAATGGGCTTGGGTTTTTGGATCTTAGTGGGTTATGATGGAGCTATCACAAAATTTTTGGGTTTTGCTTTGAGGTTATAATGACCCACATTCAACAACTTCAATCTAAATATCCAAAGGACCTGAATTCAAATGCTGGCTTATGAGTGCAGCTTCCTGAATGAGTTCCCTGTAGAATCTTCTAAGTTGGGGCTTTCAATTGACCCAGTCTCTTCTGGGCGTCCTCGAGTTCTGGTATTTCTGTGTCAGCATCCTTCCACAGTTCGAGGAATCGAGTATAATGCTCTAAAGCTTTTTCACCCCAACCCTTCTCCTGATAGATTTTACCTAACATGTAGTAGCTCTTGGAATATATATCACCAAAAAACATCCTACCGGTCGTAAGTGAAATCATCTTTTGGAACTGCTCTTGAGCTTTCTCCAAATCCCCTGCTTTATAATAAGCTAAGGCTAGAGGATAAATGAACAACGCATGGTCATCTAACTCCGAATGTTGAAAAGGAAGCAAAGACAGAGCTTGACTAAAATTAGAAATGGCTTCAGGAAGATTATCCCTTTCTAAATGGATCATACCCATTAAGAGTTGGTGATATCTGTTAAGTTTCTGGTTAATCTTTGTCTGGAGCATTTTCTTGAGTTCTTCAGCAGTCCGTTGTGCTTCGTTTATCACTTTCATCTCGAGGTAAATCCGCCCTTCAAGAAACAGATCAGACTGCTCAACCGAACCTTCTGCAACGGCTATATCCCACCCCTGTTTCCATTCTTCCAAAGCCTTTTCCGGGTTGTCCGATGCTAAGTATAACTGGGCTAAGCAGTAATGTGACCAGATCATGTGCAGTGCGTCGCCAGATTTCTCGGCCAGGTTATTTATTTCTTTGATTTGCGCTTTTGATTTCTCAAATCTCCCTTGTGACAAATATAAAGCAGCTAATCCGGATCTAGCATCATACCAGGCGGTTGGCTCTTCCGTATTGAGTATCTTCTCATATTCCCTTTCTGCCTCCTTAAAATCACCCCGACAATGGTGGATATCACCCACGAGCAAGGGATTCATGGAAGCTGAATCAAAATGTGAAGCTTCCTCTGCTTCACTCAGGGCAAAATCCAATTTACCTTGGCACAAATATACTTGTGATATTCCCGCACGAATCCAATCCTCATCTGGCGAGCGGGATAGATAATTCCCCAGAAGCTTCCTTGCCCTATCATACATACCCATAGCCATATACGCTTCGGCTTGATTTATATAAGGATCGCCTGTCTCCACTCTATTTTGAATTAATACGTCGAACCGTTCTATGGCTTTCTCCCATTGTTCCAAATCATAACCATACAGAACCCCTAAGTTGAAATTCGCATCATAGTCCTCAGGATAGATCCTCAATACTTTATTGTAGGCTTTTATCGCTTCATTATATGTTTTTTCCGACATAGAGTAAAGCTCTGCCTGAGTCAAATAGAACTCTCTGTTGGTCAAACCATCTTTCAAATAAAGTGCCTTCTGCAGGAAATTCCATTCCTCGGAGAGTGAACCGAGCTTACCATAAGCTTCAGCAATAATTCTATAAGCTCTAGCGAATTTTGGATCAATGCCAATTGCTTTTTCCATACATTCAATGGTTTTCTGAGGGTCCCCTCCCTTCAAGTTGTTCTTCCACCCCTCGATGTAATATCTGTAAGCCTCAGGAAAAGGTGTAATCATCTTCTCTAACCGCTGGTCTATGTCGCCAGATATCTGCTCAGGTGAAAGACCAAGGTCCGACTTGATCTTTTTGGTGAGTTCATCGATCTTAGCGGGAATCTCTTCTTCTCCTTTGCAGTCGATTCTTTGTGAACTGATTATCCGACCGAAACGAGGATTCCCCAGCACGACAGCCAACGTGAAATCCGTACCACTTGTAAAAAAGCTTCCGGTCAAAATGTAATCAATTCTTCCCATAGTCGCCACTTTCACTAGTTCCTTCGGGGAATATTCCTTCGCATCCAAAAGATTCAGCTTTTCGGATATGTTGTAAATTTGGGTCTCGCTGACTACCCGCAGAAACTTGGATTGACCAAGATCGGTGATCAGCAAATCGATTAAGCCACTTCTCCAATAATCTAAGCCCTCATCCCCAGAACCGTTTGCGAAGAACATGACGGCAAGAGAAGGCTTTTTCGTTATCATCGGGAGGGGTTTTGGTCGAGGATGAAAATGCCAGACAACAGCTCCGGCGATCACTATGGCTGCAAAAATCAAGACGGGGATCAAGAGCTTTTCCCTTCTGAATGTTAGTGTGATCTCTTTCGAAGTTGATGGCTTTGTTGGGGATTGAAGCGTCTGGGTGGTGCTGAACTCCTTCTCTATCCGGTCCAATTCACAGATAAGCTCCTCTGCGCTTTCAAACCTTTTTTCCTTGTCTTTTTCCAGGCATTTGAGAATCAGCCGACTGAGATCTTCAGGAATTTGAGGATTCAAATCTCTGGGATCAGAGGGCCAGTCGGTTTTATGTTTTAGTGCTACACTCAAAGGTGTCTCTCCATCGAAGGGCAACGCCGAGGTTAACATCTCGTATAGAATAATCCCTAAGGAATAGATATCAGACCGGTGATCTGTTTCTTTCCCCTCCACCTGTTCCACTGACATGTATTCCGGCGTCCCAATGATCACTCCCGTTTCGGTTATTCCCTTGGTCTTAAGAGAGCGGGCTATCCCAAAGTCCATGATCCGCGCATTCCCCTCGCTGTCTATCATAATGTTTTGTGGCTTCAAGTCACGATGCACGATTCCCATGCGGTGGGCTTCAGCCAGACCTTCGCACACCTGCTTGGCTATGAAAACTGCTTTTGCCGGATTCAGTGATCCCATCCTCCGAATGGAACCCTTTAAATCTTCACCCGCTACATATTCCATAGTTATGTAATAAATCTCCTCTTCCTTGTTCAAATCATACATCCGGCAGACATTCCGGTGAGAAATCTGGCGAGCGTATTTCAGTTCACTTCGGAAACGCTCGATGGTCTTTTCATCATCAGCGATATCAGGATTCAACAGTTTCAGAGCGACCTTCTCGTTAATCTCCTTATCCAGAACCTTGTAGACTTCACCCATTCCCCCCTTCCCCAATTTTTCAATGACCTGATATCTACCGGCAAAAATGCTTCCAATGATTAAATTTCTCTGGGGAGATTTAAGAATCTCGGTGGCGCAAACCGAGTTCTCATTATTCCGGGGTGGATGGACAGCGCACTCGTAACCAGAACCACCATCACCCAGATTCTTAGAATGGGACGTCGAGCGTTTCATAGCGGAATATTAGTTTGGGTCGATTTTAGATTGTTCTCTCTTTACCATTTTACTCTATGTTTCCTCTCCACAATGTCTTAATAGTCCACCTTTAACAACCATCATGCAAAGATTCTATGAGCGGAATCACTCCCGTAAACATTTCAAAAGTCCTGCCTTGCCCCTAAAAACCACTATCCGGAAGATCGGATACCCGGATAGTTGTATAAATTTCCCTTATCGATTCTAAAATAATTTCTTAATCCGGGATGAAATGTTTATCCCACCATATCCCCCACTGCTCAGGTTCTGAATTTGAAAGCGAGTGATGCCCCCCCAAGTTATCTTCTTAAGCAAGCCGATAACAGAGGATTTAGAGTAATCTCTTCTTTTTCATCCCTTTTTTGTTTTCTTGAAACGAAAGGAACCCTTTTGAGCATATCACTTCGCTGGATCACGCTTATATCATACATCTTAGGTTAATAAGGACTTGCTTCGATTTTTCGTCTACAGGCTTGTTACCACCACATTCAGAGCTTCGAGCTTGGCATGAACCTCTGATGAGAAACCATATCGCATTTGCTATTTCCCTGAACGAAACGAAAAACCGATTTGCCTACCTCTATTAGGTCATCATTCCTAAGGCTCTGTCTGATAATGCATTCTCCATTCACCTTGGTTTTGCGTTTGCGTCCCAGATTCACCAGCACAAAGTCCTGTTCTTCTTGGATTATCTTAGCCTGTATTTTGGATACCAGAAAACCTTTCACTGGTATATTCACATATTTAGATTTACCAAACGTAATAACGGGTTTATTTAGCAGAAACTGTTTTTGGTCAGTTCCCGCTTCACCTAACAGAACCGACCCACCGGCCGTTACAGATATTTCCCGGCCCTTCTTATCCTTTTCCAAAAGGTTTTTGTGCTTTTTGGTTTTAAGGACCATGGTCACATCTGCACCTGTCAGTTGGTCCTCCTTAGGTCCGTCCTGATGATATGTCAGATTGAACTTGCCAATGGTAATCTGGTCGTTATCCCTCAAAATCTCCTCCTTGATCTTTCGGCTATTCACGAAGGTTCCGTTTAAGCTTTCATTATCCAGGATCAAAGCAGAGTTCTGGTCGAATTCAATTATGGCGTGTTTTCTTGAAACTCCTTTGTTTTCTAAAACTACGTCGTTATTCGGAGTTCTTCCGATGCTTATTCTTTTCTTCTGCGTGACAATTCTTTCGATCACTCTATCCTCATATTTGACCACAATCTCAGGCATATTCACCCCCTTGTTTTGCTTTTGTTATGTAACCGTCTCCTTCCAGTGTTTCCCTACCCGTAGGTTAAGTATATTGCCTTATCTTGATATAAAGGTTCAAGGACATTCTCATCAAGTTTCTCCCCTTTTCTCTTTACAATTTATTACTAGGCTTTACCACTTAACTAAAAAAATGGTAACTCCTGAGTAAATTAGCATAGATAGATTTTGAGACACAGGACAGATTTCAATTATATTGTCGACATGAGAATCGGAAACTTGATTATGGCGAAGAAGTTACTTTGGCTTGCCTATCGTTAAATCGCGAATGATCTTTTTCAATTCAAGATGACTAACTGATGCAAATAGGTTTAATTGTAGACACTTTATTTCTAAAAACTTATTAGACAAACACTGACTGACTGAGGTCTATTTATTTCAAAACAGGGAATAGACTGATCAGTATAAAGATTATTGGATATGGCTAGAATAAGATGGTTTCTGTCTGATGGTCGATAGATATACCTGAGCAGATTTGAATGATTTATATTTTTGACGGGTAAGATTGTGACAGTGCCTGTAGCTAAATAACAAACCATTCCGAGAAGGTGGATCCTTCTCCTACCTGCTTGCCATAATTATCATTCAACCATCAGGGGGGATAACCCGAAGGTCGTTGGTTTCCTTCGATAAACTCAGAGCCTTCGGCAAATCCAACCCCCGTTATTATGATTTATAAGTTTTTGTGCGTTCTGCCAAAGATTTAGCATTTTGAGCATCACCCACCAAGACACACCTTAACCTAAGAAAAACCAACTCCAGTTGTCACAAATCTGGCACAGTCCGGGTAAGGCACTCTATAAAGGGATGCCTCAATTTTCTTGGGTGAAAAGACGAATACCAGACTTCTAATGTTGATAGGAATCCGGTGTCAATTTATTTTCAGGTTACCCCACCATGTCACTCACTATATCTTGAGGGATACTTGAAGACGCATGGGTCAGTCGTGAATCAATTCTATCGGTAAGGAATATTTTCGGGCATGTCTCTGGCGAGATATGAACTCAAGGTTACAAAAATTCACACCCTCTGAGCTCAGTTTCACTGCATCAAAATATCTTATCTGTTGAGATCAACCGTCTTTCTCATGGCTCTGATATGTTCAGGCGTCGTTCCACAACAGCCTCCGATGATTGAAACACCTGATAATACCAGTTCCTTCACTTTCTCTCCCATAAACTGTGGGGTTTCGGGATACACAGGTTTATCACCCTGCATTTCCGGAAGACCTGCATTGGATCGAATGCTAATTGGAAGATGGCTGTACTTTTTAAACTCTTTGCCGATCTTGATCATATTTTCAATACCGTTACCGCAGTTTGAACCTATTATATCGGCTCCTGACTGTTCAAGCTGTATCGCGGCTTCCCGGACACTTACACCCATGACCGTATAAAATCCTCTGGGTGTGGCATCGAATGTCATGGTTGCCATAACCGGTGTTGACGGTGAAACGGTTTTTGCTGCCCTGACAGCCAGCGCTGCTTCTTTTAAATCCATCATGGTCTCAATACATATGGCATCAACCCTTGCGCTGATAAGTGCTTTCATCTGCCTTTCAAAACTGCTATATACCTCTTCAGGCTCAATGTCTCCGTATGGTTTTAAGAGTCTCCCACTCGGTCCACAAGAGGCGGTGATATATGCACGATCTTTTACCGCACTTCTCACCGCCAGGACAGCCCGGGTGTTAATTTCTTCGGTTTTATCCGCTAAAGAATAAAGCGAAAGTCTTAAGGGCGAAGCCCCGAAAGTATTGGTCTGAATTATATCTGCCCCTGCATCCAGATAAAGACTTGCAATTTCCTCAAGGATACGAGTATTCGTAAGGTTAAAGGTTTCCGGTGGCTCGCCCGGTTTAAGGCCATAATTCATGAGCATGGTTCCAATGGCACCGTCGGCAACCAGTATTTCACCGTTTTTTAACCGATCCAGCAGCGGTTTCACTTCAAATCTTTCCCGTAAGTTTTTTAACTTGTTCGACCGCATTAATGCTATCATAGCCGTATCCGTCTGCTCCGATCTTCTGTGCGAATTCGTCCGAAACCGGGGCTCCACCGATTATCGTCTTTATTCTGCCAGCGAGTCCCTTTTCCTTCAGAAGATCTATGGTCATTTTCATCACCGGCATGGTTGTGGTGAGCAGGGCAGACATACCTATGATAGCTGCATCTTCGTTCTCAGCAGTCTCCACAAATCTCTCAGGTGCAACATTGTTACCCAGGTCAATTACTTCAAACCCCGTCCCTTTTAACATGATTCCTACCAGGTTTTTCCCTATATCATGCAAATCACCCTGCACCGAGCCCAAAACCACCCTGCCCAGGGTGGGCATCCCTTCTTTAATGAACATAGGTTTCAAAAGGTCCATTCCCGCATACATCGCCTTTGCCGCTAAGAGAACTTGGGGAAGGAAGATTTCGTGAGCCTTGTACTTTTCACCTACTACATTCATGCCTCCGATAAGGCTATTATCCAGTATCTCTTTAGGTGGAATCTTCTCCTCTATCGCTTGCCTGGTAAGTGCGGTAACCCTTTCATCATCCCCTCTCTGCAGATTTTCCAAAATCTCTTTTAATATGTTCATTAGACCAAGCCTTTCTTGTTGTCAGGTTCAAATTTATGGGGGAGTGCCGCTATCCTATTGCGACAAGAGTGAGTTTTGCATTGACCGCAAAAAGGATAAGAATCATCCATGATAAAAATCTCTTTATCTCCCGCAACTACCAGACCCGATATTGATTTCAAAGGTTTCATCAAGAAACTATCAAGCAATATGATCCCGACATCCTCCGGGTGAAGAAACTCAAACAGTTTTTTCTGCCCGCTCAGGTGCCATCCGCAATAACCCGGGCTGAATCTTAACATAGCGGTTGAAGAGGTAATCTCACCCTTTTGGGAGAGCAGGTTAAAACACCGGTCCTCGACACAATCGGCTGCCTTCTCCGTCCCTACTGAAGCAACAGAATCCAACATGCTTCCTAAAGCAAATTCGCTCGTTTCGAAAAGCTCATCTATCTTTTCTGTCACTTTTTCGCCAATGGTAAGGCCAAAAAGAGACAGACTGTCAGCTTTCCTGTATATTTCATCCAGTGGAGTATTCTTTTCATTTAACCCTTCACCATGATAGACCGTTTCAAATTCAAGAATAGATATTTCTGAGATGACACCCACAGGTTGAGAAAGCTCAAGAAAAAGGTCCATAGCCCGGCTAAGAAAAGTCTCCGCTTTTTCAGGTAGCTTACCCCCGGAAGGGATGCCCAGGGCTTTTAAGACATCATCCCTGTTCGGCTTTAAATCATCAGCTGGAATTTTGAGAATTTCTCTCATAAGGTTATCTTAGGCAGACTCACCATACCGTAACGGCGCGCCTCCTCTTCCATCAGTATGGTCAATTCTTTTTTAACATTATCCGGAAGCCTGGAGGGGGTATAATCTGCGATAAGTTTTTCCACCTCACGATGTGCCCTCTCCCCCAACGTTAGGCTGCCTTCCTCCTGCCATCTGCTTCTGGTCGCCCGATCAATTACCAATCCCGGAAAATAGAATTCTTCCTTTATATAACGAAGGGTATGTTTTGATATCAGCAGGTGTTTTTCGCGGAGGAGCTCCTCCAATCTGGGAAGTGAAGGAAAATCTTCTTTAGGCTCGATTCCTTTTATCAAGCGAAGGGTCATTCCGCAGATTTCGTTGTCCAAAACGAGCTTCTCTTCGCTCAAGCAGCTTTCGAAATCGAGCATTCCAGGTCCGGATATGCTGTTTATGCCGGAAAGGGCGGCTAGAGTGGCTCCCATTGAAGATTCCAATCCCGACTGCGCATCCAGTTGCTTTGCATCGCTTAATGAAATGTAAGCCTGAGTGGGCATACCCAGATATTTTCCGATCTCGTTATAGGCACAATCTATCATCTGCGTCTCCACCGCACCCATCGGGGTGGTCTCATATCGGACGTCAAATACAGCCGGTGAACCGCCGTAAAGGACCGGGGTACCTGGGTTAACCAGCTGGCTTATCACCACACCGCTTAAGGTCTCAGCGGTATGCTGAACCAATGTCCCCACTAAAGTAACGGGCGCCATGAACCCTGACAACGGCATGGAGACGAACTCCACCGGGATTGAGTGCTTCGCACAGTCCATAAGATTTTGAGATGTTACCTCGCTCCATTTTAATGGCGAAGTCGGACAGCAGGAGAATATGGTGAGGGGTTTTGCAGCCAGTTTTTCTTTAGTGCCCCTAACCGCCAGTTGCAGATCTCGCATAACATTGAATGCCTCGATAGTAAATGCTCCGGTGACCACGGGCTTCTCACAAAAAAGGAGGGAAAGGTAAAGCCGATAGCTATCCGAAATCTTTTCGTGAACATCAGCCGGAATGAACGCTGTGCTCGCAGAAGCGATATTGCCCAGCCGACTCACCACCTTTGCATACCTGACGTAATCCGCTGTGGTCGGTTTACGAATTTGCTTAGTGGTATAGTCCAGCACATTCAATGCCGCGGAACCCGGTGTGAAATAGACATTAAATCCGGAGAAATCATGAGTCTCATTTCCGAGGACATCATAGAGCTTAAAGAAGCCAGGGACCGTTTTCAATGCCTGATCTATTAGTTCGTCCGTGAGGAAGACATGGTGCCCGCGTTTATCTAACTTTGCCCCATGGTCCTGCAATATGGAAAGAATGTTCTGGTTATGCACTTCCACGCCGAGTTTGGAGAGGACTCCCCTTGCTTCTGATACTATCTTCTCAACTAGTTCATCACTCAAGAATCTCACCGTAGGCCTCATCTAGTACTCCTTTCAAATCTGTAACAATTATTTAATTTACTAGAAATCTACAAGTAAGGCAAGAAAATTGAGTTAAGGATAGCTCGTGACCTCATGTCAACGACTGACACCACCTGTCCTTCATTATGGGGCTAATTACAGAGTACTCGTAAATCAATACCAACCATTACAGGTTCTGAACTCCTAGATATAGGGACGGTGAGCAAAGTCGAACCGTCAGGATCTTTGATCCTTCGATAAACTCAGGATCTACGACAAATCCAACCCCCGCTATTTTTTATGTGGGAAATAGCATTCGCTCTAGTGGGAGTTCAACCTTCATTTGATTTGTACACGCCTGTAGCCTGCTTTAGATTCTGGTATACCTCAATCAGCCTTTTGGCTGAAACTTTTTCCGACCCATTGTAGAACCCAATGATGGCTTGCTCTGCAGGCCAGGGATTAAACACACAGATCTTTTTGCCGCGATCGTTTCTCCTTATGTCCACTAAGTATGTATACCCTGAGGCAACGAGGAAAGAAGCAAAAGCCATGTCAGTCGTCTCATAGTTACTATTTTCTTTAATAGCTTTCATATCGGAATAGCTATTATGCAAAGAGCGTGCCAATCCTAAAAGAGGACTACATTAAAGAACTGTATTGTATTGAGTGATAAACGGTTATCTTAAAAGCGGGCGCAGTCTCTACTTAAGTTGGAGAAAATCGAGAAGAATGGATATTAATCATAAAAGCTAACTTCGAGAAGAAAGTTAGCTCTTTCGACAAACTTCAAGATAGAAGTTAGCTTTTTTTGAAAAGATGATGAAAGGTGAACCGAAGGTTTTTGTTTTATTTAGATTTTTTTGAACTATCTGAGAGGGAATATTTTTTAAGCTTGTGAGCAAGTCCAAGCGGATTCAATCCTAACATCTTCGCTCTACAGGAGTGAGATTTGCCCTTTTTCCCTTTTTCTATTGGATGGTAGCTCAAAAACCTCTTCAAATATTCCTCTTCGATTTGTTGTAACATAACCCCTTTTTTCGCTAAACTATCAAGCGAATTAGTCGAACCAGATTGTTTCAGTTTTTGTGATGATAGTAGCGAACCCAAGATGGTATCTTTAGACGATCCTTGCACAGGATATCCCAAATTCGATAGAGTTCCTAAAATAGATGGGGGGTGCTGTTCTCGTTCTAATTCGAGTTTCCTCTTTTCTTCTTGGTATTCTTCTCGTTGATTTTCATATTTTGGCAACGATTCAAGTTTTCTCCCTTCATCGACCAAAATTTTTTCTACGTCGAAATACGAGAGATCAGAAAGAGAGGTAATTGACCTGTGCTCTGGTGCCTTCCAAAAAGGTAATATCGGTGCACCCTTCAGTTTCTTCGCAAATGTAACTACGTTGATTCGTTCATCACCCCAGCCAGCCGTCACGGGATCGCTCATATCGTATCGGCCATGTTGGAATGAACGAGTCCTCATAAGCTGTTCTACCACGCCAAACGGAAAGTAGGCTGTCTCTTTAGCCAATTTTCTTTGCCTAATCGGATTCCTTCTTACTACATTTTCAAGTTCTCTTACGTTACCAAACCAATTGCTCATTAACAAGCAATATAGGGAAATCCAACTCATACTTAATTTTCTTATGTCAATATCTGGATAATGTTTTTCAATTAGACTGAAAAAAATCGGCAGAATATCTTCTCTTCGCTCACGCAGAGGATTGATTTTGATTTCCACTTCCGCTATCCGCCAGTAAAGGTCTGGTAGAAAGGTAGTCTGGGGTGAGTTTATAAGCTCACCTGCCGGTTTTAAGCCCATAGCTTCAAAAGGACGATTTGTTGCGCAAATAAGTCTGAAATTCGAGCTCCTCTCTTTCACCTCTCCAAGCCTGCGATAGGTTTTGAATTGAATAAGTCGAAGGAGCTTGCTCTGGACTGTTAGAGGCAAATGTGCAATTTCATCTATGAAAAGAGTGCCTCCATTCGCCTCATTTACCAATCCATCCCGATTAATAGCACCCGTAAAAGCGCCACTAACTGAACCAAAGAGCTCAACGTCAGCAATCGTGTCTGTTAATCCCGCTGGTTGCATAATGACAAATTTATACTCTTTTCTTTTTTTACTTCGGTTGTAAATTTCCCTTGCTACAATTTCCTTCCCTGTACCTGTTTCCCCTAAGATCAGAACGTTCCTGTCATTTTGCGAAGCCCGAAATATGGCTTTGCAAGTTTCCTCAATATTCTCGCTTATACCAACCAGTTGCATCTTTACCTCCTTAATGACTGCCTTCTCCTCTAAAACACCCTTGTACCATTCGTTAAATTCCTCTGCCATAAGTCCGGTTCTTCTTCGGATTATTTTCCCATCCTTCTGCCTTTCGCCAAGAATAATCTCTCCTTCCTTAGATTTTGCAACAAGAAACTTCCCGGATTTTCCTTTTTGTTCTCTGTTATTCATCTCATCTTTTCCTCATCTAACCTGATTTCCTTTCCAGCTTTCCCTTAGAGTTTTTGGTTTAATGGTTTCTAAGGCATGACTCTAAAAATCAAGTTTCATCTGTAAATCTTCAATTCTCCGGTCGACCTCTTTTCGTTTTGCCGCTATTATTCTATTCCTCTCTGCGTCAAATCTACCTTCCATAGCTGCCCTCAAGCCACTGCTTCCTGGACTTAAAAGTCCATGGTCCTGCTCGAATTGCTTTTTCTCTATTGCAAACACTACGGTAACACTATCTTTGAACACCTGAAAATCCTCTTCAAGCCTCCCAATCAAAATCTGATTTTCTCTTTCGATTTTTTGCTTCAGAGCTTCCTTTTCGATTCTTTTTAAACGTTCGTGTTCCTCGATGGCGTATTTCTGCACCTTGAAGGAACCTACGTAACCAAGATAAACCCCTAGTATCAATGTCAGGATTGGCATAAAAACAACAGCAATTACATACTTTAAGTCTATTTTCATTTAATCATCCTCCTTCCTGATTTCGGTCGCATTGATAATTGGCAGGATCACGCCAAGGGTCAACCGAGTCTCAAGGTAACGGGGTAACATAATACAAACTTTCTCCACTCTTGTCATAATACTTTATTTCTTCTTGTCTTGCCCAATACAGATGAAAATTACAGCCATAACTATTGAAAGGGTTACTATTTCCATAGACCAAATTTTTAAGTTTATTTGCCCAAAAGACCACAGTAAACCATAACTTGTATTGCTGACCTTCTCACCGTAGTTGTAAGGCACAAAGAAAATGCTTAAAAAAATGAAACATAAAGCATAAACTATCAAAATAACTTTTTGTCCAAGTCTCATTCTAACTCCTTTCACTCAAACTTTTTCCACGCCCATACCACCTTCCCCAAAGTCTGTCCATTCTTGATGTTCTCCTACTAGCCCAGCCACCACATTTTGCCTCGTCGGTAGAGGAATGTAACTTATCGAATATCTATCTGGTATCTTTTAATGGTGTCACCCAAAAAAGTCCATCCCCATCCTATTAGTTTTTCATCTTTGATAACCAGTGGTGTTAGTTCATCATCGGTTATCACTCCGTCTGTTTTCTTCATATCCGTATAATAAAACAGGATTTCGTAAGTCTGACTCAAGGTATCCTTAGCTGACTCTACCCGATAAGGATTGTTTATTCTGGAAACCTCTGTTTCGAGATCAGCCGTTGATTTCAACACCATCGTCTTTGTTCCCATTACATCTAAGACTTCCGCTTTGGTCATACCAATAGATAAACGAACCAACTTTTGCCTATTTTCCATCCTGGCTTGTTCCATAAGTTCCCCCATGGTGGGCCCACACGCTACAAGTAACAGTAAAGTCAATACCACGTATAGTGGTTTCATTATTCCTCCAGTTCTAATTTTTTCCACGCCTAGACCGTTAAGGGGTTCTCTTTTCCCTTTCCCCAAGCCGTTCGTAGTCCATCCCCTTCCGGTTGTCTGGTTACCTTTATTGACGCAGATAGTAGTTTGTCCAGTATCCTATCTCGTCCGGATTTGTCACCTCCACATTTAACGTACTTGTCAGCACAGGCAAACCTCCGATACTTTCGATATTTACATCTACAGTCTGAGGCATTGCTCTTACCTCATTTGGCAAAAGGGGACGAAGAGCGATTAGGATTAGAGCTATTGCGATAATGGTTAAGATAATACGACTATACAAATCCACTCTTAATGTTACAATCTTCATTTTAACAGCTCCTTGTCTTTGAAATAGACCAGATTTGATTTTTATTATTGATTTTCACTTTTCCCAAGTTAACAGACAAATAAAACTCCTTTCTAGTTTTTCAAAGCACCCATATTCCACCCTCTTCTCGTTGTCTGGTTCAGTTTACAGGTGTAAAATAAATTGACACCGTGTGCCTGTCAAGCGTTTCTTACCCACATCAGAGGAATTAACGTGAAGAAGAACCAGTTCATCAGGATCACTTGAGTTGTTTCAATTTTGTTTCGAAGAGAGTTGTATTTTGGTGGATTATCCTGCAATTTAATGGGCTATCGCAAAGAAGGGAAATTAGGGATTTTTGAATAACCCAATTCTAATAACACGCTTGTTATACAACAAATACGTTATACAACAATTTTGTATTTATCCAGGGAAAAATAAAAAATCCAATTTAAATTTTTTCGTAGGATAAGGCATAAATTATTGAAAGGTACTTCTACTGGCCAAAACAAGTGAAATTGTAACGCATTGTCATTTGTATGCTTAATGATTTCGGTGGCGTTAATCTTTCAGGGGATAAGTATATTCATCTTTTCTTAGGTGAAGTTTATTTTGCCGATTCATCACATCTCACTATTCTATAAAACTCGCTGGCATAGGCGGGAGCACAGCGCTCTAACAATAATTGCAAGCCGGGGAATTGTTCCGGCTCGCCTTGATAAATTATGACATACCTTATTTTATACTGGTTAAGTATTCTCATTATCAGATCGAGATCGTTCGAGCCCAGAACGGTATTGTACTGTTTGAGCATCTTCTCGGAAAGCTCCGGATTCAGCGAAAAGTAAGCGCCGCTGCGGTGTGCCAAAAGATTGAAACGCACCAGGTATCCGGCTATCACCCAGCGGTACGTTTGCTTGGTAGAAAAAATGAAGTCTCCAAAGTTGGTATTGGATTGGAGGAATTGCAGCACTTCCGTTGCATCCGTTTTCCAGTTTTCGTATCGGTTTTTGGTTTCCACCGCCGAGCTGTGAGCCTGGTAAACGTTCCACCCGTTGGCAAATAAAGCTGCCCACACCACAAAAGCTATTACCAAGCTTCTGTATTTTTTGCTGAATTGCTCCAGCAGGTAATAAGCGGCCAAGATGATGACCGGTATGTTGAACAGCACCTGCACCCGGCGGGTATAATTGGAGAAAAATACATAATTCACCACCGGTAAAACCAATATCATCAGGATTAAATACCACTTCAAAAATCTCCTTCCCAAAAGGTCCTTTACCCCCAAGGAGCGAAAGCCCGATATGGCCAGGACAATAAAAATAACATAAGTTATTCCGAACAAAACCGTCACCCCATGCTGGTGCCAATCAAATCCCCCCAAAAGAAAAAATCGGTACACCAAGTCAAAAAACCAGGCAGGTCCCGGAATTCCGGTGAATTGACCAATGGTGGCGGTTCGTGTAAGCTGGAATTCGGATAATAACAGATACTGGGGTATCCAGACGGCAATCGGTAATATTAAAAACGTCAAAGTGAATTTCAAAAGGTCACCCGGGTGTCTTGATCCTTTCTCGGGTGCAAAAAAGATGATCACCAGAAAGATCAGAGTCACCAGAAAAAAGGCGGGCCAGATAGTGACCGCCAAACCGGCTAAAAATCCGCTAAGATAATAACACCACCGCTTGCCTTGAAGCCCTTTATAAATCAGGGTGAGCGAATTTGCTATCACCGTCAATCCCAAAAGGAAGGGGGTAGGGATAAACATCGGACTTTGATTGGGTATATCGAAGACCGCTCCGAGAAACAGAGCGGACAAAACGCCAACCAGAGGGTTGAACCAAGTCTTGGCCAGCAGGTACACCGACATGAAAAGGACTATAAGCATAAAGACTTGAAATATGCTGAGCACGGACCAACTGTCTGTCGCTCCTGCTAACCGCATTATCGAACCTATAATAATATGATAAACCGGAGGGTAAATGCTTGGATAGGACGTAACCGGATCGTTGAAAAAGTAACCGGCCGAGCAGAATAGAATCTTAGCCGCATGAAAATCCATGTCCGGAAGATTTCTCCCCACCGGAACGGAAATGGTAGTCAAAGGTGTAATATAGAGTACTGCTAAGCATAAAACCAGAATCGGGGCAATCAAGCTGTCCGGAATTCTGGTTTTCCGCCAAAGATACAAAAAAAGGCCAATCCATATCGAAGAAAATGCCAATGCTAATGCTGTTCTCAATATGGGATCGCTTGAGTGTACTATTCTTTCGAGGAGGCAGCTGGAAACAGCGTAAAGAACGAATATCAGGCAAATCAAGAGATTTAAACTCCTACCACCAGTTTGACTTAAGCGTTTTAAAATACTTATCATATCTCTACTATCCACCCAAACCTTAAGCAGGATTTCCGGCTAGTGGTATATAATCTAAATTCGTTCCCTGTTGTAGTTGCCTGATTTATGGTTCGACAAGCTCACCATCCTGAGCTTATCGAAGGATCAGGCTTACTGGTAACAATGCTCAATAAATTGAGCAACTACATTCATTCTGAACTTCTGTTGCAGTCCGCTAGTAAGTTAACTTCTTTTTATTAATGTAATGGAAACGGGAGAGGATGCAACAGAAAATCTGTAATTTGTTAATTAGGTTAAAGGCGGTAGGGAGACCAGAAACCACTTGGAATTGCGATTTTATGCCTTATATTTAATTAGTATAATAAAAAGAGCAAGAGATAAGAAAGATTGGATCGATTATTGAATCGGTAAATGGAAAGTAGTATTGGACCTGATGAAACGCTTTTGGTTAATAATCTTACCCGTGGTATTGATTGTTACTTGCGTGAATAACATATCTATAACTCCGCCGCCGGAGCCGATTGAATCGCCGGTCTGCATTATCACCTTTGACGATGGATTATATGACGTGTTGGGAACGGCTAAGCCGAAAATGGAGAATTACGGCTTCAAAGGAGACGTATTCGCCATCTGCGGACAGGTGGGGAATCAGGATTTCCTTAGCTGGAATCAGTTGGGAATTTTAGACAATCTCGGCTGGGGAATCTATAATCACTCATGCAGCCATCTTCCCCTGCCGGATAGCGAGGATATTCAATGTTGTCATGATACCTTAATTGCTCATGGTTTTGATGGGAATGTGTTTGCCTATCCTTTCGGTGCTTACAATGATACGATAGTGAATTGGGTCAAGATAAACCATTGGGCTGCGAGGACTACGGACTGGGGGCTGAATAATCATTTCTTCGCTTCTAATCCAACTCATACATTAAAAGCGGTGCAGGCAAGCGGATCAATTACGCCGGAAAGAATCGAGGGGATGATCGACTCCTGCATAACCCTAAATAAGGTTTTGATTTTAGTCTATCATAATTTCTGCAGCTGGGAGGGATGCACGGTCACACATCGAATCTATATAGGTGATTTTCAGGAGGTTTTAGATTATCTGTATGAAAAGAGAAACCAGATAAAGGTAATGACTTTTAAGGAATACCTGAACAGATGGGAGTGAAAAACATTTTAATTCTTTCCTTTTGCTTTTCTTTGTCTCTACCACCTTAGCAGAAAGGTATATAGACATTAGCCATACAAGGGTATATACTGTTTATGGATATTCACGACAGACTTATCAGAGTACCCCCCTTGCAAAATTACGAAGTGATTTACAAAGACCATGTTCCTGTAGATGTAGATACTGTAAAGATGCTTATAAACTTCAAATTGGCTGTTATCAGATGCTTGGTAAACGCTACCAGATCACAGAAGAGATCGGCTCCGGGAACGTGGGGAGGGTTCTTAAGGCAGTCGACTTACTAACCCGGGATACGGTTGCCCTCAAAGTCCTGTTGCGTCACGAGCCCGAATTCGCAGCGCGATTTAAAAACGAATTCATCCTCCTCAAAAGACTTCACCATCCCAACATCCTCCGGGTGTACGACTTTGGTTTCAGCGAAAACCGGGAACCGTACTTTTCCATGGAATATATCACAGCATGCCCTTGGGAGGAATTCCTCCACCCACTGGATCTCAACAAATTCTACCGGCTTCTGCTCGAGATTCTGTCCACATTGGATTTCCTTCATTCCGGTAAAATCATTCACGGCGACATTAAACCGTCCAATATATTGATAACGCTATCACCGGATGATCAAATCGCGGTTAAATTCACCGATTTTGGTTTTGCCGAATACGAAAAAGTCGAAGACCCGACCCGGTGGAAAGGAACCCTTCCTTATCTGGCTCCCGAGATAATCCGCGGTGAGAAATATACCACCCAGGCGGACCTGTACTCGGTCGGGGTGCTCATTTACGAAAGTCTATTTGGAAGACCTCCATTCGATGATGCCGATCCCATGAAACTGGCTAAAAGCCACCTGGAAAAAGATGTGGTCATCCCCAGGGAACCTTCCATTCCTTCGGAGTTAGAGAACGTTATCCTTAAGCTTTTGGAAAAAGATCCCATAGATAGATTCTTCTCCGCTGGTGAGATCATAGATCGAATCCAAGAACTCTCCGGTATCAAACCGGATAATGCCGGAAGTGTTCTGGCCAAAAGCCTTTTCCGATCCGGCGGTTTCATAGAGCGGGATAAAGAACTGTCTGTTTTAAAGAACACTCTTACCCCAGTGGCTAATGGGGGGAATCGAATTATCCTGGTCACGGGTAAGCCCGGAATCGGGAAAACCCGGCTGCTGGAGGAATTCTCAATCAGATCACAGGTAGAAGGTTTTCCGGTAACTTGCGTCTCGTATAAAGCGACTAAATCCTTTGAAACGCTTAAGAACCGAATCTTTGAATTCATTGAGGTCAATTCTCAACCGACAGTTCTGATCCTAGAGAATTCAGAAAAAACTGATGATTCCTTCTTAGAATTCCTCTCCGCGGTTGTGCATGACAAACCGGGTAAAAAACGCTTGATCTGTCTCTCCTTAACCTTAGACCTCTCCCCTTTCGAAGAAAACCGGAGGATCATGGAGATAGAAAACAAAATCCGGTCAATCTGTGGAAATGCACTGCTTACCATTAACCTGGACAACTTAAACTTGATCGGAACGAGAGAACTGCTCGATTCCATATTCGACTGGAAGGAGGATACGGATCAGCTCTCCACAGTTATGCATGAGGAGACCGGCGGGAACCCGCTTTTCATCATTGAACTATTGGATCTTTTGGCAGAGGAAGGAAAAATCACCAGAGTGAACGATTTGTGGTCTTTAGAACCGCAGTGCATTGAGCAAAGTCGCATTCCACCGAGCATAAAAGCCGGGCTCGAAAATCGGGTATCGCATTTAGACCAAAGCAGTATTGAGCTTCTCCAGTGTGCTTCGGTCTGGGGCAGGGAGATAGAATTGGATCGCCTGATGCAGATGACCGGTTTTACTGAGGAGACCATACTGTCCCAGCTGAAAGATTCCCTCTTACTCGGTTTGATTGAAAACGTGCCCGACCCGGATAAAAAAAGAATCCGATTTGTTGACAACCTCTCCCGAAGATTTTCATATGAAAAGATCGAGCCGGAAAGAAAGAAAACCCTGCATCAGACGGCGGGAGAAATACTGGAGAAATCCGACCAACCATACACCGGGGAGCAAATCCTCATGCTGGCGGACCACTTTTATCGGGCAGAAGCTGCGGAACCGGCAATAAGATATTCTTTGCTGGCTGCCAGAAGCGCGGAGAGTGAATTCAGCCGCAACCGGGCAATCATCCATTATAGCCATGTTCTGGAACTCTGCGATCGATTTCCCTCCCTTTCCCCTATCCCTCGGGAAGAGATGCTGGAGAGTCTGGCAGATCAATTCGACCTAATCGGGGAGTTGCAGAAAAGCCTTAAGCTGTATGAGGAAGCGCTGATAATTCGGACCTCAAGGGCTTCTGATACTCCTAAAACGGCATTATTGTATATGAAGATGGGGAGAATCTACGAAAAGATGTCTCTTCACGATCAGGCTATAAAATTTCTGGAAAAATCATTGGAACAGATGGAAGCATCCAGAAGCCGGAAAGACATGACTGCCACCCGGATCGAGTTAGGTTGGGTGTATCTCAGGATGTCCGACTATCCCAAGGCACAAGAGCATTTCGAGGAGGTGATGAACGTTCCGCAAAAGGAAATCACCACCCGGGATTTAGCCTCGGTTCTAAGCGCCCTGGGGAGTATAAATTGGGCTCTGGGAAATTACCAGGAAGCAAATCGTCTCTACTTCGAAAGTTTGCAAGTTTCCAAACAAATCGGGGACCTTCAAAAGACAGCGGATAATTATGGCAATTTAGGTTTGGTAGCCAGACAGCAGGGTAACTTCAAAGAGGCCATAGATTACACTAAAAGATCCCTGGAAATTTTAAAAGATCTTCAAAACCAGTATCGCCTTTCCATAGTTTATAATACCCTTGGCCTGATCTATTTAGATACGAATTCATGGGATAAGGCTCTGGAATGTTTATACAAAGCCAGCGAGCCTCAGGAAAAAAACGCTGATCAAATTGGCCTGGCTATTTCCAATAACAATATCGGCTTGATCTACCTTAGACGGGGCGATCTATCGTCAGCTGGCGAGTTCTTTAACCGGTCACTGGTTCAATTTCGAATCGGTCGACGTCGGAGCGGTTTGGCTTTGGTCTACTATAATCTGGGGAACCTCTATTCAAGCCGGGAGGATTTCAATCGCGCCTTATGGTATCTGAAGAAAAGCTTGAAAATCAGAGAAGAGCTGGGGGAGGAAGCAGGTATAGCTAACTGTCTGGCCATGCTGGGGGAAATATCACTGCAGCAGTCGGACTTTGACCGGGCCAAATCTTATTTCACTGAAGCGCAGAGTTTACATCAAAAGAAAGGCAACAAGATATCAGAAGCGGAAGTGCGGCTGGATTTGGCCGAATGGTTCATCCGCACCCGGGATTTGGAGCAGGCGGAGACATATTTAGAACAGGTCCGGGAATTTCTCCATCATAACGACATCCAGCTCTTTCAAGCCAGATATCTGAGAACCTATGCCAAGTTAAAAAGGGCAGCCAAGGCTCACCGGGACTCCATCCTGTTGTTATCTGACAGTGCCAAGATCTTTCGGGAAATGCAAGCCAAGCTGGAATTGGGTCGGACCTATCAGGAGATGGGTCAAATCAAATCAGAGATGGGAAGGTATAAAGAGGCTAAAGCTTTTCTGGTGGAGTCGTTAAATATCTTTGATAAAGCCAAAGTCCATTCAAGGAAAAAGGAGGTGGAGTCTTTGTTGGAACAGATAAAAGACCTGAAGATATTGGAGAATGAACGGATCTCTACGTTTTACCAGCTGGCTGAATTATTGAATAATATCTGGGACCCGGATGAATTGCTAACCCGATCGCTCAAGCTGACCATAGAGCTGTTGAATGCGGAAAGAGGAGCGATCATTTTCTATTCGGATAAGGATAAAAGCTTCGAGGTCAAGGTCACACAGGGAATCGAGCAGGAAACGGCAACAGATGCCGTTGCCATCAGCCGCCAGGTATTAAAAGACGTGGTCAGAAGCGATTCCCCTTTGATCGTGGAAGATGCGCGAAAGGACCCCCGATTCGCCAATAGCCAAAGCGTGATCACCCATAATATCCTCTCCATATTGTGCGTGCCTCTTAAGACCAAGAACCGCCTGATAGGAACCGTCTACCTGGATCACCGGGGATTGCCGGCGATCTTTTCCTCCGAGGACGTGGATTTCCTGAAAGCATTTGCCAATCTGATAGCCACCGCCATAGAGAAAAGCGACCTTTACGTCAAAGCCAACGAGGAGATATTTCAATTGAAAGAGGTATTGCACCGGACTTTCGAATATCCCGGTATTATCGGAAAAAGCCCCAAGATGCACGAGGTGTTCAATATAGTGGAAAAGGTGGCTTACTCCAAGGCGAGCGTCATGATCTTGGGGGAAAATGGAACCGGAAAGGAATTGATTGCCAATCTGATTCATACTAGAAGCCCCAGAAAAGCCGGGCCATTCATCAAGGTCAATTGTGCCGCCCTGGTGGAAACTTTACTGGAAAGCGAGTTGTTTGGCATAGAGGAAAAAACCGCCACCGGCGTCGGCTTCCGAAAAGGGAAGTTCGAATTGGCGGACGACGGAACCATCTTTTTAGACGAGATCGGAGATATGAGCCTTTCCGTTCAAGCCAAGGTCTTGAGGGTGATGCAGGAAAGAGAGTTCGAGCGGGTCGGCGGACACAAGACCATTTCGGTGGATATACGGGTGATCAGCGCCACCAACATGGATCTGGAGAAAAAAATGGAGGAGCGTTTATTCCGCAAGGATTTATATTTCAGATTGAATCCCATTGTGATAAACGTTCCGCCCCTCCGTGAGAGGAAAGAGGACATTCCCCTGCTGATCGAATATTATATGGAAAAGCTCTCCAGGGAATGCAAGAAGCCACCGGTCAAAATCAACAAACGTACCATGGATCTTCTCACAGATTACAGCTGGCCCGGCAATGTGAGAGAGCTGCAGCAGAAGATCGAGAGCGCTATTCTGTTGAGTGAAGATGGCTCCTTCCCCGAAAAGCTTCTGCCGAAGGAAGCGCTGAAGACTAAATCTCTGGTTAGTTTGGACAGATATGGAACTCTGAAGGACATTTTGGAATGGGTGGAAAAGAAAAAAATCCTGCATACTCTGAACAAATGCGGATGGAATCAATCCAAAGCTGCTAAAGAGTTGGGAATAACCGAACCCACGTTGCGAAGGAGAATGAAGGAATACAAGATCAAAAAAACCATCAAATTCTCCTCGTCATAATAAACGACGACCTCGAACCGTAATAAAATAATCAGCTTACCTGAAATTCACGAGTATATATTCCTTCCTCTCGTCAAAATTGAAATATAACTATAACTCCGATTGATTTAAAAACTTACTCTCCAACAGACCGCTCGGTGACCTGGTTTTCGTCAGATGTGACGAGATTTGCTCCTCATTGTATTTTAGTAAATCCAACTTCAGAAAATATTTTCTTTCCTTAACTCATTTTCACGCAGAGAGAAAACCACCCTCTCCCATAATCACACCGTTTCCTTCATTATAAGGCACGCTTATTGCAAGCAGGACGATTATAGAAATAGAGGTTAGGAAAGGCGAATATACGAAGAGTGATCTTGATAATTGGAGAGAAAGTAGATAAGAACTTGAAACCATATAAAATATTGACAAGGAGGTGATCTGACTTTATTATAAGAAAAAATGCTAAACCAAAACAGGAGGAGGTAAAATGAGAAAAAGTAACTTAAACATTTGGTCGTTGTTTTTGTTTTTTCTAATCACAGGGGTTTGTCTCAGCCTGATCGGGTGTGAAAAGCATGACGTGAGCCGTGAGGTTGTTGGATTCGTTGAAGGAACCGTCATCGATAGTTTGACCCGCGTGCCAATTGATAGTGCATGGATAAGTGTCACACCTGATACCACAGTAGAGTCAATAACATATACAGATTCGTTGGGGCATTATCGATTTCCAGGGTTTGCAGACAGACATAGGTTTCATTATTGCGGGAAAACGGGATATGTTACAAAACAATCCAGAGAATACGAAATCAAAAAGAATCAGACTACACGGATTGATTTTGAATTATTTTCTTTAGGGGGATAAGGAGGGTAAAACCTTGAAGAAGCTGATGGTAGTTCGTAGGTCAGGAGCCCCAGGCTCCTGACAATATGTTTCAATCGTCAGAAATTTTCACCTTCTAATCTCCCAAACCTCTTATTATAACATGTCCATTTTACGTCGTTACCATCGTCAGGGTAATATTTATTTCATCACCAATGTTACATTCCAGCGAAAACCAGTGTTGGTTGATAATATAGATTTGCTGTGGACTTCATTCAGTACGATAAAAACCAAGGCAGCTTATGATCTAATAGCGTGGGTTATTCTGCCAGACCATTTCCATGTGGTGATTGATCCTAAACGAAACAACATTTCGAACGTCCTTCAACGAATCAAGATGAGTTTTGGTTTTCTCTGGCGAAAGCGAATGTATTTACGCTCTGGTAGAGTATGGCAAAACCGCTTTTGGGATCATATCATCCGAGATCAAAAAGACATGAATCGGCACATCGATTATGTCCATTTCAATCCGGCTAAACACGGATACGTTAATTCGCCATTCGACTGGACACACTCGTCAATCCACAAATATCATACGGAAGGTTTCTATTCTCGCGATTGGGGATTAAGAATCACTCCAGACAGTGAAGCTAAATTCGGAGAGTAACATTGAGTGTCAGGAGCAAAAAGCTCCTGACCTACACGCTGTGCTCGTCATAATCGACGAGATTTCTATGAAAGTACAATAAGCATAATCAAGTATGCGAAAATTCACGAATACCCCTCATTTCCCAACTTCCGTCAAAATTGAAATGATTCCGTAATCTCCTTTGTTTTAAAGGTTTACTCCCCCTCAGATCAGACTGTAGTCACCTTCTCGTCAGATCTGACGAAACTTTACTCCCCATATGTTTTGATAGAACTTCCCTTTAAAAAATATTTGTTATCTCTAAGTCCTTTGTCTGCACGGGGAAGATGCCCCCTTCCTCTTAGATGGTCCCATTCCTTTGTTTTAAGGCACAATCCTTGCAATTAGGGTTAATCGAAAAGTGACAGATGTTAACCCTTTTAAGCAAGGAGGTGTCATGTTAACAAAAGCTTTAATAATTAAAATAACGGTACTCTTGATGCTCACATTGTTATTCCTGAGTATCGCATTCAGCGCTGTGGTTCTGGCAGACGGGGAAGGGACTGGTCAGCCGCTTCCTCCAACTAAAAGCCCTTCAACCCGTGGTAGCGTAGTCAACTCCTCCCTGGTGATTTCACTCTTAACCACACTCCAGTTTGTTCTGTAGGAAAATTGAGATGATTGAGCTGACGAACCAAACGAGCAGCACAGGGATCAAGGGGGAAATCGAGCAAGCGGCCCAATCTACCATCAACGTGCTTCTGGAAGGGGAGAATGGGGTGGGTAAAGATTATCTGGCGGGATTGATCCACAGGAAAAGGGATTGGCGGGATGAGTTGAACATCTGCGATTGCGAATGCACCAATCGCGATCAGGTCAAGATAGTAGAAAAGATAACCTCGGGCAGCTTTTTTCCAAAATTGGTGAGATCAAACAACAAAGACACTCTTCTTCTCCGAAGAATCGATCTGCTACAGGTGCACTTACTTGCCCAACTTTCCGATTTCCTCGAAAAGTTGGGCAAGAGGTGGGGGGTATCCAGGAACACCCTCCTCAGCCTGGGGATAATCGGCACCATCGAGAAAAGAGAGGATGATGAATTGCCGGACCATATGCTGCTCCGCCAATTACTGAATAATCTCTTCTGTTATAAGATTGTAATTCCACCCTTGAGAAAGAGAGTGGAAACGATCCCCTGGTTCATCGACAGATTCCTGTCCATCCTCAACTGCGAACTTAAGCGAAATGTGACGGAGCTTGCTCCGGAGACGATGGAAATATTCCTTCAATACCCCTGGCCCAATAATCTCTCTGAGCTGCGGGCAGAGATGGAAAGGGACATCACCTTAACCAAGGACGATGAGAAGATAAGAATCTCTGCCCTTTCGGATAGGTTGATAAAATACGCTGCCAAAACCGGATTACTTCAACAAAGCCGCCCCAAGATTCTGACCGAGCCCTTTGTGGATAGATCCTTGAGGGCTTAAGTTACGCTTTGGCCTTCGATCTGCCTGAGGAAACCGGATTGCGTCACCGGAAATACGTCTAACGGTATCAACCGATCCAATTTTATATGGACATGGTGTCATCAGATTCAGTTGACTCTTTTACGGAACTGGTGATACGGCTTTTGGAGCTGGAGAGATAGGTATAAAGCGCAGGTATTATAAATAGGGTTAAACCTAAAGAAAACAGAAGCCCGCCGATGATCACGATTCCAATCGAGACCCGGCTTTTGGCCGCAGCCCCCAAAGCTAAGGCGATCGGCAGAACGCCGAAGACGGTAGCCAGACTGGTCATCAGGATCGGCCGGAATCGCTGGGCGGCCGCGTCGATCACCGCTTCCCTGATGGATAATCCCCTGGCTTTACGTTGATTGGCAAATTCCACTATCAGAATTCCGTTCTTGGTCACGATGCCCACCAGGGCGATAATACCTATCTGGCTGAAGATGTTCAGCGTTTGTCCGAACATCCAAAGCGACAGGACCGCACCGGCAAGAGCCAAAGGCACGGTAAACATGATGATCAAGGGATCGCGGAAACTTTCGAATTGTGCCGAGAGAACCAGATATACCAAAATCAATGCAAGCAAGAACGCGAAGACCAGAGTGTTGGAGCTTTCCGCATATTCTTTGGCAGTGCCGGCCAAACTGGTGGAAAACGTCTCGTCCAGAGTGCCCTTGGCTATCTTATCCATCTCGTTGATTCCATCACCTAAAGTGTAACCTTTCGAGGTGGAAGCCGATACCGTGGCAGATACATAACGGTTGTAGTGATAGAGCTGGGGCGGGCTGCTGCGGTAGGAGAGCTTCACCATGTTATCCAGCTGGATCAATTCCCCCCGGCGGTTGCGGACATAAATGGAGCTTAAATCCAAAGGCTCATCCCGGTTCACCCGGTCTGCTTGAGCAATCACCGGATACTGCTTTCCGCTCATGACGAAGTCCCCGTACTTTTGTCCGCTGAAAAAAAGCTGCAAAGTTTGGGCGATATCCATGACTGTAACCCCCAGAGCCTGCGTCCGGTCCCGGTCGATCTCGATGGTCAATTCCGGCTTGTTGAATTTCATATCGAGATCCGCCACCTGAAAAACCGGATCGGTCTGGACCTTGTCCATAAAGCGGGGCAACGCACCCTTCAATTTATCCAAAGTCGGCGCCTGGATCACATACTGCACCGGTAACTGTCTACCCCGGCCGCCTCCGATGGTTTGTTCCTGGGTTACGTAGGTCCGGGCAAAAGTATAATTCCTGAGTTCTTTGGTAAGTGCATCCGCCATCTCCTGCTGGCTCCGTTTGCGTTCACCGGGGGGCACCAGGCTGACCCTGACAAATCCGGAATTTGCCCCGCCTCCGCCCATCCCGCCGCCGATCACCGAAATGATCACATCCTTCTCCGGCAGGGTGTCGACGATGGCGAGAACTTTTCCCATGTAAGCGTACATCGCTTCATAGGATGTACCCTCCGGCGCGGTGGAACTGATCATCAACCGGCTTTTGTCCTCCATGGGCGCCAGCTCCGAACGGAGACGTGATCCCAGTCCGAAAATAATCGCCACCGAGGCTGCCATGATCACCGGCGCCAGCCACCTTTTGGAGATGAATAGACGCAAGGTCCGGTGATAACCCGAGACCAGCCGGTTGAACCATTTCTCGCTTAATGCAAACAGCCTGTTCTCATGCTCGGTTTTATGCAAAATCCGCGCACTCATCATCGGGGTGAGGGTGAGGGAGACGAATGCAGAGATCAATACCGCTCCGGCCACCACCACCCCGAATTCGCGGAACAGCCGTCCGGTGAGTCCCGAAAGGAACATAATGGGGAGGAACACGGAGGCCAAGGTTATGGTGGTGGAGATGATGGCAAAGTAAATTTCCTTCGATCCGGTAAAACCGGCTTCGAGAGGGTCAGTCCCCTTTTCGATTCTCTTGTAGATATTTTCCAGCACCACGATGGCATCATCCACCACGATACCGGTGGACAAAACTATGGCAAGTAAAGTAAGGATGTTGATCGAGAATCCGGCAAGGTACATGATGAAGAAGGCGCCGATCAAGGAAATCGGAATCGCCAGCATGGGGATGATGGTGGTGCGCCAGTGGCGCAGAAAAACGAAAATCACCAATAGTACGAGGAGAAATGCGATCAGCAGGGTTTCAACTACTTCGGTTATGGCCTTGCGGATGTTCCGGGTGATGTCCATAGCCACGGTGACTTTGATATCGTCCGGCAGGTCTTTCTTGATCTGCTTCAAACGATCGTAGAATGCATCGGCGATGGCAATTTGGTTTGATCCGGACTGGGGAACTAAGTTAACCGATACCATCGGAATACTCCCGTTGCCCAGCATGATGGAGCGTTCGTTTTCCGCGGTTAGTACGGCTCTGCCCACGTCTCTGAACCGGACCACCGATCCATTAGATTCCTTGATGAGCAGATCGTTGAATTCCTCCGGGGTGGACAGCCGGCCAAACGTACGGATGGGCAGTTCGGTGCCGTAGCCTTCGATACGCCCCGAGGGGAGCTCCACATTCTCCCGGTCCAGAGCATTCTTTACGTCCAAGGGGGTCAAACCCTGCGAAGCCAGACGCGCCGGGTCGATCAGTAGTTTGATGGAGTATCTTTTTTCGCCCCAGATGCCAACCTCACTGACTCCAGGTATGGTCTGTAGGCGCTCTTTGAAGATATCGTTGGCCAAAGCCGAAAGCTGCAGCAGGCTACGCTTGTCGCTCTGGACGGTTAATGCGACGATCGGGCTTGCATCCGCATCAGCTTTGGAAACAGTGGGAGGATCGATATCTGGCGGAAGATCATGTATGGCTCTAGATACCTTATCGCGTACGTCGTTCGCCGCTGCTTCCATGTCGATCCCCAGCTCGAACTCGACGGTGATCCTGCTTCTGCCGTCACTGCTTGCGGAGGTGAGCGAGCGGATGCCCGCAATGCCGTTGATCGACTCTTCCAAAGGTTCGGTGATCTGCGACTCGATTACGTCGGCATTGGCGCCGGTATAGGACGTGCTCACGGTGATGATCGGTGGATCGATGTTGGGATACTCGCGTACCCCCAGATAGTTATAACCGATAATCCCGAACAGTACTATCAACATGGACAGTACTATCGAAAGCACCGGGCGATTAATGCATACCGACGGGAGGTTCATTGAGGGCTGCTTTCGAGGCCTTTTATCTCCACGGCTTTGCCGTTCGAGAGCTGAAGCAAGCCGGTGGTGATAAGAGTATCCTGCGGATTTAATCCCTGGACTATTTGAACGCTGTTTTCGGTGCGGATGCCGGTCTTGACCGGAACCGATTGAACCTTTCCGTTGACACAGATAAAGACCTTCTCTCCGCTCAATTCGGGGATGATCGCCTCGGATGGGATCACTATAGCATCAAGCAGTCGTTCCAGGGTGATGTCGACTTTGGCAAAAGAACCGGGAATCAGATCTCCGCGGGGATTTGGTATTTTGGCCCGGGCCTTGATGGTTCTGGTTTCCAAGTCTATTCTTGATTCCGCCGCATAGATCACGCCTTTGTATTCCTCTTCAGAATCGCCCACCCGTACCGTGATATCGGTGCCTTTCTTTATCTGCTTCGCATATTTTTCGGGCACGGAAAACTCCACCTTGATAGGGTCAATATCCTGCATGGCCGCAACCAGCATGTTAGTTGTGACAAAACTTCCCGGGCTGACATATCTTAATCCGATCATCCCGTCAAAAGGGGCTGCTACCTCGGTCTTGGCAAGCTGGGCTTCGATGACCTCTTTTTGAGCCTGAATCATCTTGAGAGCGTTGGCTGCTTTGTCGTATTCCTCCTGGCTTATTCCTTTCATCTCGAAAAGCCGGCGCGCCCTGGCTTCCAAATCAGAAGCCTGCTTCTCCTCCACTCTTTTTCCATCCAGCTGCGCCTTCAGCTCGCGGTCGTTTATTTTTATCAGCACCTCCCCCTTCTTTACATTGCTCCCTTCAGTGAAAAAAACGTCCGTAACCCTTCCGGTAATTTCGGGTTTAAGCTGAACCTCCTCGTTGGCTAAGAGGGTTCCGGTCGTAATTATCTTGTTTTCGAGCAGTTGCGGCTGGATGACTATCGCATCTACCGGTACTCTTGAACCCGACGTGCTCGATTGACGCTGGGGTAGCTGGTTCTTGCCGCTGTTGCAACCGCTTAACATGAGGCCTAAGAATACCAGCAATAACAGGGGAATCCTTGGGAGAAAAACTCTTTCGTTTGACATTACCCTCCCTTTCTTGAAAGGCAATTTACTTTTTTACGTATCAACTCGATTGAATATTGAACATATTAAGTATCGGCTTCGATTACTGTTGATTGGTAGATTTATCTCTTCGGAAAAACACAAAAGAGATTGACAGGGAACAGACAACTTTGTTGATTGGGAAAAAGTAATTACAGTGGTTGGTAAAGATTTAATAATGCAGCTTGAAGATGTTTTATGGAGGAGTTTAACCTGCGTGATCTTGCTTCTCCCTTTTTTCCTGATTAAGAGGAGTGCATAGTATGGCAAAAGTTGTCTTGAAACCAGGACGCGAAAAATCGGTACAAAAACATCATCCCTGGGTGTTTTCCGGTGCCATCGCTTACATCGAAGGCGAAGTCATCGACGGTGAAATAGTGGAGGTGGTATCCTCGGATGAAATCTGGTTGGCTCGCGGCTCTATCAATCGTCATTCGCAGATCGTGGCGCGGATTTTGACCTGGAATGAGGATGAGCCCATAGACCAAGAATTCTGGCGCTCCCGTTTGGAGCGGGCATGGTCGGGGCGATCCCGGTTGGCATCCGATCCCGGAACAACCGCATACCGTCTGGTCAATGCGGAGGGTGACGGTTTGCCCGGTCTGATTGTCGATCGCTACGGGGATTGGCTGGTGGTCCAATTCCACACCCGGGGTATGGAATGCGAAAAAGAACAGATCCTAAAAGAGATTAAACGCTTAAGCCAGACCCATGGCATTTATGAGCGGAGTGAAGGGGAAGGTCGGGAAAAAGAGGGTGTGCCGCCATCCGCCGGAGTATTATCCGGTGAAACCCCTCCGGATACGGTTGAGATTCGGGAGAATGGTTTACGTTTTCTGGTGGATATCAAACGCGGGCATAAAACCGGTTTTTACTTGGACCAACGGGATAATCGACGCAGAACCGCACCATATTTGCAAGGCGGTGACGTGCTGAACTGCTTTTCTTACTCCGGTGCATTCGCCGTATATGCGGCTGCTGCTGGAGCCAAAAGCATAATCAACATTGATTCCTCTGAGGATGCCCTGGGATTGGCTCGGCGTAATATTGACCTAAATAAATCCTTCTCCGGCACCTCCGGAAAATCATCTTCATCAAATGTGGAATATGTCGCCGGCGATGTATTTGCGGAGCTTCGCCGTTTTCGAGCCCGGGATAGGAAGTTTGATGCTGTCATCCTCGACCCCCCCAAGTTCGCCCAGAGAAATTCTCAAATAAGAAGTGCTGCCAGGGGTTACCAGGATATTAACCGGCTGTCTTTGAACCTCCTTCGTCCCGGGGGAATCCTGGTAACTTTTTCCTGTTCCGGTCTCGTCTCACCGGACCTTTTCCAGAAAATCGTATTCAGCGCCTCATTGGAAGCCAAGCGCGAAGTACAGATTTTAGAAAAGCTCGGTCACTCATCCGATCATCCCATTCTGATCACCGTTCCTGAGACGGAATACTTGAAAGGCTTTATATGCCGGGTGTGGTAAAAAGGAGTGCAAAAATCATTGTTTGAGTTTGACCTTTAGATTACAAGAACAGCCAGATTTAACTTGACTTCGATTTCCGGAAAACTAACTTAACCCAACCTGCAGGTAAAACTGCAGAAGAATGTAGTGCAAAACAAGCTTGTTATCAAGTTCGGGCAGACACGTATGGAATCCATCGATCCTGAAGAATAAAATGAATTCAGCTCAAGATCCTTCCTTGTCCGGTTGGCTAAAGATTAAAAGGAGAATTGAAAAGGCCGTCTTCTTCTTCCGGTTCGAGGAGTTTATTGCCATTCTCTTTTTGCTGCCCGTCACCTACTTTACCTTCAAAGCCTACTTCTTTTTTCAGGCTCAGGGAAACATCCCCCGTCGCTTTTCCGGTGGGGTGATTCGACTGGTGGTGGTGCTGATTGTGCTTGCCCTCGCCTGGGTAATATCCAAGTATAAGCCCCAGTGGCGTTTATTACGCGATGGTCTCCCCTTCGGCTATGCCATAGCCATATATACCAACCTGCACGACACGGTTCATTTCGTGAATCCTCACGACATCCATAAATACTTTATCCAGGCCGATGCATTTCTGTTTGGGGTGCAACCCTGCGTATGGGCGGAGCAATTCATCCACCCCCTGCTCACCACGATTTTTTCATTTTGCTATACCATGTATCTGGTTTTCGCACCGGTTGTAGCCTTGGTTCTCTTTCTACAGAAAAGATACAAAGAATTCCGTTACACCTTGGTCTCGGTGATCTTTTGTTTCTATCTGGGTTATTTCGGTTATATCCTCTTCCCGGCTGCACCTCCCCGGTATACGCTTCTGCCGGAATTCACCCGCTCCATTCATGGTCCGCTGCTGGATGCTTCCATGAAATTCATAAACATCTTCCCATCTACCAGCCGGTGTGCTTTCCCCTCCCTTCATTCCGCCATTACCGTTCTTTCCCTTCTTTTCGCTTTCAAATACTTGCGCTGGCTCTTCTGGACACTTCTCCCCTTTGGCCTGGGATTGCTTTTGGCAACAATTTACCTGCGTCATCACTACGTGGTAGATCTTCTGGCAGGTTTTGTCCTGTGCGTTATCTCCTTCTGGCTGGGACCCAAGATAGAGGATTTCTGGAGCAAAAAGGTTTCGATCGTTCACCAGGAAAAAGCTTACTGAAGAAAGATAATATATTTTACCATTACGCCTTTCTTGTTTACTGAAAAAAGGGACTTGCCGGGAGAAATAGTTAAATCGCCGGAACTCTCTTTGGAATCATCCGATTTTTGATGAGCTTATCGAAATCATTATTTCTTGTCCCGGATCACTTGACCCAGGGCATCGTTATGAATATATTATCTTAAAGTTCGATACCAGAGAAAAAGTATGAAAAGAAGAATTCCATTCCGGGTTTACAAAGATAACCATGCAAACACCAGATTCCTTCAAGGTAAAACCATAGCCGTAATCGGCTATGGTAATCAGGGTATGGCTCAAGCACAGAACCTGAGAGATTCGGGATTTAAGGTAATAATTGGTTTACCTGAAGGGAACAAAGATATCAAGCTTGCCCAAAGGGATGGTTTTGAAGTCTGCTCAACCGAAAATGCTACCCACCTTGGAGATATAATCTCCGTACTTGCTCCGGACCATCTCCATAAGGAAATATACCTCCGGCAGATTGAGCCATATCTTCGTCCGGGTAAAACCTTGGTATTTGCCTGCGGGTTCTCCATTCATTTCCAGTTGGTTGTTCCACCTGATTTTGTGGACGTGATTCTGGTGGCGCCCCACGCACCCGGGAAGGTGATGCGGGAGCTTTTCATCGCCGGAAAAGGTGTCCCCGCTTTCATCGCCGTACATCAGGATAATCATGGGAAAGCGAAAAAAACCGCTTTGGCATATGCTCAGGCCATCGGTTGTACCAGAGCCGGGGTATTCGAGACCACTTTTAAGGATGAAGCCATCGGGGATCTGTTCGGGGAACAGGTGGTCCTCTGCGGCGGACTCTCCGAGCTTTTGAGGACCGGCTTTGACGTTTTGGTGGAAAGCGGTCTCCCTCCCGAAAACGCTTATCTGGAATGCGTCCACCAGCTCGACTTGATCGTGAATACAATAAAATCCTATGGAATAGCGGGGATGTTTGACCGCATCAGCAAAACTGCGGAGTTTGGGGCATATCTTACCGGCAGAAGAATCATCGGTCCGCGGGCTAAAAAGGGAATGAAAGCAATCTTGAAGGAAATTAAAGAGGGTGAGTTTGCACGGAAATGGATGAAAGAATATGAAGGTGGGATGAAAAACTACCAGAAGATGAAAAGACAAAAAGCAAATCATCCCTTAGAGAGAATAAGCAAGAACATCAGGAAGCTGACCGGTTAGAGGACGTTTGAAAGAAAATCCCCTGTTGGGGGATCATCGAATTCATCTAAATACTATTTTTTGAGTCAGGTGAACTGAAGTACTATTCGACTAAGGTGAGGGCAAAATCTGAATCATGCTATCAAAGGAAAAGCTTAAAGAGCTGCTCAAATTGAAAACCAAGAAGGGGCGCAGCCAAAAGGGGAAATTCTTGCTCGAAGGACTACGCTTGTGTGAGGAAGCGCTGAATTCAAACTGGGATATCGAATCTATTCTTCTAACTCACTCATTTGAGGATAAAGTCCAGGGGAAAGACTTTTTTGGAAAACTTCAAAAATCAAAGACCAAACTAATTGCGGTTAAACCCCATGATTTGCAAAAACTTTCTGATACGGTGACACCCCCGGGGATAATGTGCGTGGTGAAAACCAGAAGGAATCAGATGGAGAATTTATGGAGAAAAAACAACAATTTTATTCTGGCACTCGATGGTATCCGCGACCCGGGAAATGTGGGAACTTTGATTAGGACCGCAGATGCCTTTGGAGCCGATGGGGTATTGCTTTCTAACGATACCGTGGAATTATTGAATCCTAAAGTAGTGCGCTCCACCATGGGATCAATCTTCCACTTCCCTGTCTGGGATGAGGTAGATCTGGTGACAATACTGCAGGAATTGAGGAAAAGAAACTTCAAAATCCTGGGTACGGACGTTCGAAAAGGAAAGAAGCTGGATAGCGTTGATTATTCCGGAAATATATGCATTCTGATTGGCAACGAGGTTGAGGGATTAAGGGAAAATCTGCTTGCATTATCGGATGAGCTGGTGCATATACCTATATATGGTAAAGCCGAATCCCTGAATGCAGCAGTGGCGGGGGGAATTCTGTTATACGAGATAACCACGAAGCGTATATGCACTTAGGCGGCCGGCTGCCATCAACCATATAAAAGAGTGAACGAGGACCAAAACCTTTACCCATAGACTTTCAGTCCTTCAAAAGGCACAGAATTATATTGACTTTAGTTCTGGAAATTGTGAAATTAGAATCTGAGAAAATGGTGGGACCTGATCTCAGTAACCAACAGCGGTCCGGTCACTTCAGTTTGTGATGGTGTTCGTATGCTGGACACCTTGCCCAGCCTTAGTAGAATAATCACCGTGGCTGGGAGCTGGTTACAAGTATGTAAAAGGAATAGAAGATGTCAAAACGGGGAAGCTTGACTTTACCTTTCAGTGCTATTGTCGGACAAGACGATCTTAAGCTGGGTCTCCTTTTGAACGTGGTTAATCCCCGGATTGGAGGACTACTGATCCGGGGTGCCAAGGGGACCGGCAAAAGCACGGCAGTCTATGCACTTGCTGACATCCTGCCGCCGGTGGAGGTAGTTGCTGATTGTCCTTTCCGGTGTTCCTTCAAGGATCCGGCCAACCGTTGCGAATCATGCAGACTGCGGTTTGAAAAAGGAGAAAACCTGCCCAAAAAGGAACAGAAAATGGAGGTGATCAATCTCCCGTTGAGCATCACCGAGGACAGGTTGATCGGTTCCATTAATGTGGAGAAAATATTGAAGGAGGGAGAAAAAGCACTCCAGCCTGGTCTGTTGGCTCAGGCTAATCAGAATATCCTATACGTCGATGAGATAAATCTCCTTCCGGATCATGTGACCGACGATCTCTTGGACGTCACCGCATTAGGGTGGAATACCATTGAACGCGAGGGATTCTCTATCTCTCACCCCTCCCGATTTGTCTTGGTGGGCAGCATGAATCCGGAGGAAGGGGAACTGCGTCCCCAGATTCTGGATCGGTTTCCTCTTTCCACCCTGATTAAAACAGTCAACCAAGAGGAAGCAAGGGTTCAGATAGTCAAGAACAACCTCCTGTTCGAAAAAGACCCGACCGCATTCAAAAACTTATTCCAGAATGAAGAGAATAAGACCAAGGAGAGAATCGCCAAAGCTCAAGCTCTTCTTCCTCAAATCGAACTCGGGGAAGAGATATACTATATCGCCGCTTCCCTTTGCGCCAAGCTGAAGGTGGACGGGCAGCGCCCCGACATCGTGATCGTCAAAACCGCTTGTGCTGCAGCTGCGCTGCATGATAGAATCGGGATAAAGAAAGAGGATCTTCTGAAGGCATCGTTTTTAGCCCTTTCCCATCGCACCCGGGACGGCGGGCTCGAGCCTCCAGCCACGGAAAAGGAGATACAGGTTGCCTTCGAGGAGAGTTCCCAGAAGTGGGGAAAGTTCTGGAAGGAAAAAGGTATTTCCGGAACATCCACCCCCGGGGTGGAATCTGCAGATGACTCCGATAAAGCTGGTAAAGTAAAAAAAAACTCCTGATCTCTCCGAATGATAAGCTTCCTCCCCCCTCTTCCACAAAACAGCATATGGCGGGGATGCCGTTATTGGATCCCAAGCAAGCCATCCGGTCACTAATCTCCTACTTTGACCGCTGGAAAATCAAGCTTGCCAAGAAACCTCCACGCAGGAAAATCCGTCAGTTTGTGGGCAAACGGGCAGCCACCCTCACTATTTTCGCCCGGGGAAGACCTACCAGCTTCCAAAAACCGAAGTCCCCGCCCAAAGAGAACATTGCCATCCTACCCAGCATAGTATCAGCTTTGATAAACCGGGGAATAAATGAACAAATACCAAGAATCAGGCTATATCCTTCCGATCTCCGGATTTGGATCAGGGAAGGAAGATGTTCGGTGACTATACTTCTGATCACCGATGCCAGTTTCTCCACATTTCACTTCCTCCCTGCAGTCTCGAAAGCACTATCCATAGTATACCGGGACGCTTATCGAAACCGGGATCGTTTGGGCTTGATCGCTTTTCAGAACGATTCTGCCCGCATCATGAATCATCCCACCAACAACCTGAGAGTGACTTTGGGAAACTTGAGTCGTCTTACCCCTTCCGGTTTGACTCCCCTGGCTGATGGGTTAAAAAGAGCCCTGGAAGTTCTTAAGCAGGAGAAAAGAAGATTCTCCAACTCCATCCCGGTGGCAATTCTCATCAGTGATTGTTTTCCCGAGCCGCTGACCCATCAGTATGCTGACCTACTGGAAGAGCCCGCTTACCAGGAAACATTGAGGATCTCCCGGAACTTCAGAAGGGAGAAGATTCCCATAGTGGTCATAAATCCGGCTCATGGCAAAACCAAAAACGGTGACCTTTACGGAGGGAGCAAGTTGGGAATGATGATCGCCCGTATGGCTCAAGGAACTTATTACGGCATCGCGGAAAGGGAAACCCCTTCCCGCACCAATTTTTTCGCCAAATATTTCCAGAAGCGCTTTGCCGAGAGACAAGCCAAAAACATCTCTGGATTTATGGACGATTTCAGAGTGGATCTTTTAAGTTCCCAATAGAAAAGCGATTTATGGTTGACTTGTCAATTTCGCATCATGAAAACTCAATCTTTTTAACGGGGCAAAGTGTAAATCCTTTTTTACTTGACAAACTTGCGGTATTAATTTAAAATAGAACATCAGAACTATCATCTGAGCATATTGCATCTTCTCAAAAATAAACGTATGCATCGGAATCGGTAGACTCAACCGACTAACCCTTTTGAGGAAAAATGGACTTATTCGAAAAATGTTTCAATTTTACAGAAGCGGATGAGGTGAAAAGCCTGGGGGTCTATCCCTATTTCCGAGCTATCTCTTCCGGACAGGATACGGAGGTGATGATAGAAGGAAAGAAGATGATCATGATCGGCTCCAATAATTATTTAGGCTTAACCTCTCATCCCAAGGTAAAAGAAGCGGCTATCGAGGCGGTAAGGAAATTCGGGTCCGGCTGTTCCGGCTCCAGATTCTTGAATGGCACGCTGGAGCTGCACGAAAAACTGGAGGGAAGGTTAGCCCAATTCATGAAAAAGGATACCGCCCTGGTTTTCTCCACCGGATTCCAGACCAATTTAGGAACCATATCGGCTCTGGTAAGCCGAAAGGATTATGTCATCATCGACCGGTCCGATCATGCCAGCATAGTGGATGCCTGCCGTCTTTCGTTTGGGGAGGTGCTTAAATTCAGACATAATGATATGGATGATCTGGCACGCATGCTGAGCAATTGTAACGACGGTGCTGGAAAGCTAATCGCCGTGGACGGCGTTTTCAGCATGGAGGGGGAGATCGCCCCGCTGCCGGACATAGTCAAATTGGCTAAAAAACACAATGCCCGGGTGATGGTGGACGACGCCCATTCCATCGGGGTTTTGGGGGATCACGGAAGGGGTACGGCGGAGCATTTCGGTTTGGAGAATGAGGTGGATCTGGTGATGGGGACTTTTTCCAAATCGTTCGCCTCCTTGGGAGGTTTCATTGCCGGAAGCGAAAGGGTGATCAATTACATCAAGCATACCTCCCGTGCCCTGATATTCTCCGCCAGCCCGCCCCCTGCGGCGGTGGCGGCATGTCTGGCTGCTTTGGATATTATAGAGACCGAACCGGAAAGAAGAGAAAGACTTTGGCAGATTACCCGAAGAATGCATAACGAATACAAATCTTTGGGCTTCGATATCGGCAAAACCCAAACCCCTATCATTCCCATATATATCGGTGATGACATGAAAACTTTTCAGGTCTGGAAGATGTTGTCGGATGAGGGGATTTTCGTAAATCCTATAATCAGCCCCGCAGTTCCTCCCGGGTTCCAGTTAATCCGCACCAGCTACACCGCCACCCATACGGACGAGCAGATGGACAGAGTTTTAGAGGCATTCAAAAAGGTGGGAAAAAAGATGGGGGTGATTTAGAGGAGCTTTTTTTCGACGCTTCGGTAATGGGATCTGTGGTTCGACAGGCTCACCATCCTGAGCTTGCCGAGGGACCGAAGCTTGAAAACATCGGTATTTCTCACGCTATTGGTGGGATCTTGCGCATACGCCAATGCACCACGAGAACTTAAGAGATTTGAATTGAGTAAGATAGGACAAATTCGAGCTTTAACCCAAAATGGGCTCTACTATTTGACAAACCATGCAGATGATGAAGCCACTGCAGATGGGTTCGACATTTACGATATAGAAAGCGTAATTTTAAATGGTAAAATCAGACGGACTTGGCCCAAAGAAGATAAATACGAGGTTGTTGGTTTAGCTTTAGATAAACGTCGAATGGGTATCATTTGTCGCATAACCTCCACTGGAAAGGTAAGGATAATTACTGTCTATGAAGACAAACCAAAAGACTAAAAGCAAGGTGGAAGCTGGATTCTGGAGCGGGGAAAGCTGCGAGTACTGTCAAGGACCTATCGTGGAGAAAATAGTCGACTTACCGCGAAGATCAGGGAGTAAATATGTACTCATTAAAAATGTTCCGGTTGGTGTTTGCAAAGAGTGCGGAACTCGCTACTTTTCAGCGAATGTCCTTAAGACTATTGAGGCAACCATTCATAGACGACAAAAGGCAAAAAAAGAAATCTGTATGCCTGTGTATTCACTTTAAGGTAAATTTCGTTCTGATGCTTGCTTACTACCCGTTAGTGTTCTTCACCAACATGGAATGACTACCATGTATAAGACCCCCTTCTTGAAAACTCCCCGAACTCAAATGCAGAATAACAAATTGACCGTCAAATCCGTGGCGAGCAAAAGGGATTTACTGGAATTCATCAAATTCCCCTGGCAAATCTATAAAGACGATCCGTATTGGGTTCCCCCCTTGTTGGTTGAGAGAAAGGAGTTCTTGGACAAAAGTAAGAATCCCTTTTTCCGGCATGCGGACGTGGTTTTCTATTCGGCTAAAAGAAACGGAAAAATGGTAGGGAGGATTGCCGGAATCGTAAATTACAATCACATCCAAACTCACCAGGAAAAAACCGGCTTCTTTGGTTTCTTCGAATGCGTGAAAGATTATGAAATTGCCAAAGCATTGTTGGATTCGGTCCGGGAGTGGTTGAAATCCAAAGGGATGGAGATCATGCGCGGTCCGGCAAATTTCTCCTCCAACGAGGAATGGGGGTTTTTAATGGAAGGTTTTGACTCCCCCCCGGTGATCATGATGCCCTACAATCCTCCGTATTATCTGGAATTCATGGAGTCCTACGGAATGGTCAAAGCTAAGGATTTATATGCTTATTATATCGATAAGAACAGACTTCCGCCTGAGCGGGTGATTAGAATGGCTGAGCTGATCAAGAAGAGGGAAAACGTCACGATTAGAACCATCAACATGAAGGACTTCCGGGGCGAGGTGGGAAGGATAAAGCAGATTTATAATCTCGCTTGGAGCAAAAACTGGGGATTTGTTCCGATGACCGATGAAGAATTCGACCATCTGGCCAAGAATTTGAAGCAGGTCATAGATCCTCACTTGGTCTTCATCGCCGAGGTAAACGGCAAGCCGGCCGGTTTTGCATTGGCTTTGCCAAATATCAATCAGGCATTGATCAAATTGAACGGAAGGCTATTCCCTTGGGGAATATTGAAGCTTCTATGGCATACCAAGATAAAAAACAAAATCGATGGTGCGCGGATAATCACCATGGGAGTTGTTCATGAATTTCAAAAAAGGGGAATCGACACGGTCTTTTACGTGGAGAGCTTTGACGTGGGAATCAAAAGAGGTTACACCTGGGCAGAGTTGTCATGGGTATTGGAGGATAATGTTTTGATGAACCGGGTGCTGGATCTTCTGGGTGCCACATTATACAAGAAATACCGACTTTACGAAACCCCTATTTAACTTTCGTCTGACCTTCCGTTATTGTAGAGCTCCAATCTATTTAGTCACGAATAATCAAAGAACTGACAATACTTGCTGTCTTCAGGTCTTAAAATATTATAAGAATGAAGCTTATCTTATGTCTGTACCAGCTTTCAAATCGTAAATTATTGTAGGATGATTCGTAAATTTTTTCGAATTTTCTTATAAATACAGTTATTGGTGTCAAAAGCTTATAGCATCACAATTGTTTGTATGTCTTTATAATTTAATAACTTAAGATGTTTTGGGATCAGCTTTTAGCTGCTGTTCAAAATTTGGTATGCATTTTGCTATGCAAAGTATTGCATTTCTTTCCTTCTTTCAAGTAAAACAGCCCCTTCCAGGAGTCCCGCCATCCGGCGGGACTCCTCGGACCCCCCAAAGAAATAAGAATCAAAATAGATAATCTTCATTAAACCGGATTTCTGTTGGAATAAGACAAGTGATTGTTCGTATAATTTACCTGGCTTGATTTCTATCCACCGCTTTCGTCTGCTTCAATGCAAGAAAGGTATGGAAGACTTTTTCATTGACAATCCACACCATAATGGATATACTATTAATCAGATAGAGTAAAAAGGCAAGAAGAACTGCAATTGAAACCGAGTTATGTTTAACTCTACTCACCATCGGAGGAAAGTCGATGAAAATTCTGGTTACAGGTGGTGCGGGTTTCATCGGATCAAACGTGGTGGATGGATTCATCCAGGAAGGTCATCAGGTCACGGTGGTGGACAATCTATCCACGGGCGTGGAAAGCAACATAAACAAAAAAGCTCAGTTCATCAAGGTGGATATCCGGAGCGTGGTGATAGACACCATATTTGAAAAAATGCAGCCGGACGTTCTCTGCCATCATGCTGCACAAATCGACATCAGAAAATCGGTGGCTGATCCGGTTTTCGATGCAGAGGTGAACATCCTGGGCTCTTTGAATCTGCTCAATGCCTGCATCAAACATCGGGTGAAAAAAATCGTCTTTGCCTCCACCGGCGGCGCCATCTATGGCGAACAGGATTATTTGCCCACAGACGAAAAACACCCCTCTCACCCTCTCTCCCCTTATGGAGTAGCCAAGCTGACCGTTGAAAAATACTTGAACTATTACCACAAAACTTACGGGATAGATTTTATCTCTTTGCGTTATTCCAACGTGTACGGACCCAGACAGAATCCACTGGGAGAGGCAGGAGTGGTGGCTATTTTTACCGAAAGACTTCTAACCGACAAAGAGGCCGTTATAAACGGAGACGGGAGCCAAACCCGGGATTTCGTTTTTGTCGAAGACGTGGTAAGGGCAAATCTGCTGGCGCTGGATTATCCCCAAAGCGACATCTTCAATATCGGAACCGGCATAGAAACGGATATCAATAGCATCTTTAGGATTTTAAAAGAGGAGATCGGCTCAAAACAGGAAGAAAGCCATGGTCCGGCGGTACCGGGTGATCTGAAAAGAAACGCCTTGGACTATGCCCGGGCGGAAAAATTCTTGGGTTGGAAACCCAGATACGATCTGAAAAAGGGGATCTCCATAACCATAGATTATTTACAAAAGATGAAAAAGTGTGTTGTGGCGCCATGATCATCCGGCTGGGAATCACCCCCAATCTTCCTTCTCCGCAATAAAAACTATTTCCCCATTAATCTCTCTACATGAATCATGTCCGAATAACCGTTTTGGGATCATCCTCCGGTATGCCCTCCCCCTCCCGATTCTGCTCGTCTTTTTTCTTCCAAACAGAAAATTGCAATTTCCTTTTGGATTGCGGGGAGGGAACCAGCTTCTCCCTTTTGAAGTATAAAGTCGATCCGGAATTGATCGATGCCGTTTTCATCTCGCATGCCCACGCCGATCACCTGGGCGGCCTTTTCCTCATGATTCAGATGATGCATCTTTTGAAAAGAAGAATCCCTCTGGAGATTTATCTTCCGGAAGAAACGGTACGGGTGATCGAGATTTGTCTTGATGCCTTTTATCTCTTCCCGGACAAAATCAGTTTCCCCCTGAATCTGCAACCGGTTGCGGATAACTTCAAATTCGAACGGGGGGAAATAACCATTCAGGCTTATTCCAACCGTCATCTGACGGGGAATCAGGAGACAGTTAAAACAAAGAAGCTTCCCAACCGGATGCAAAGCTTCTGTTACGGATTGAAACTTGACGGCAAGAAGATAGTCTATTCCGGTGATGTGGAAACTTCGGATGATCTGATCGGTTTGATCGATGAAGCTGATCTATTAATCACCGAATGTTTTCATCCAAAACTCGAGGCGTTGATATCCTTAATACGCGAAAAGAGGGTAAAATCCACGCTCTTCACCCATATACCTGTTGAAATGGAGGGAAGGGAAAAACAGATCCTCACTCAAGCCCATAAGATGGGTCTGGAAAATCCAAGATTAGCTCATGATGGTTTGGTGATAGAAATCTAGTTTTTTCCCACAGAAAATCATTCTCTCCTCATAGTGCTCTAATATTTTTATTTTCAAATTTCTTAAATCGTCAATTTATTGATCAGTTTTCCCATCTAATTCAAACACAAGGATATAATATATATAATTACTATATGGTATAAGCGCATTAATAGAATTGCTTTAAATGCATACTACACAGTAGCTTAATCTTAATAACCTCATAGGATTCCAACTTTCATAAAAAATTGGGGGGAAATGTAATTATCTCTTGACAAGCTTAAGTTTGTATAGTATAATAAATTCGGAAAGGAGTTGATGAATTTATGAGGTGGAAAGGGGGTTTGGGATGAAATGACCAACGTAATAATTCGGAACGACGAAACCTTCGAAAAAGCTCTGCGCAGATTCAGTAAGTCTTGCGAAAAAGCTGGTATTTTGGCAGACATCAAAAAGCATCAGCATTTTGAGAAGCCGTCCGAACGCCGCAAAAGAAAAATGGCAGCGGCCCGTAGGAAAAGCAGGCGAAGAGAGGAATACTGATTCGTGGCCCCAAAGCCGGAAGCCGAAGAACCAAGATCTTTAAAAAGTGAAATCGATCAAGACATTAAGGAGGCACTCAAAGCCAGAAATAATCTAAAACTTGGCGTGCTCCGCATGTTGAAATCGGAGATAAAGTACAAGGAGATCGATAAAGGTTCGGAGCTCTCTGACGATGAGGTGATTTCGGTACTGTCTTCGTCCGTCAAAAAAAGAAAAGAGTCGATTGAGCAGTTCGAAAAAGGAGGAAGAGACGATTTAGTTTCGCGGGAGAAAGCCGAGCTGGAAGTGGTCAGGGGATATATGCCGGAACAGTTAACCGAGGACCAGCTTTCCCGGATAATCCATCTGGCCATCCAGGAGACCAATGCCACCGGACCTTCCGATCTGGGGAAGGTGATGAAATCTATCATGCCCCAGGTTAAAGGGAAAGCGGATGGGAAATTGATCAATCAGCTGGTTGCCTCTCAACTAAAATCCCTCTCCAACTCCTCTTAAAAGATGTCGAAAAGAGAGAGACTCCATGTAGCTTCGAGCAGACAATGGGTGCAATGGGACGATCCCATGGTGCAAAATGAAAGATTTGGAAAAACCATTCAAGCCAAACAACACGTTACTCGGTAATAGGCTGAGGTAACGTGTTGTTTTTTATACCGGTCTTAAAAGACTTAAAACCGGGTGAGCAGAACCATACATTATGCCTGAGAATCTACCGTCAAAGCCGAAAGAAAGCGAGGGGAGAGATGAACTGGATTGATTTCGTTTTGATCGGGCTTCTTTTGATAGCCATTTTCATAGGTTCCAAAAGGGGACTTTTCAGCGGGTTGATGGGAGTCGCCGGATTGATGGCCGGGGTCATCTTTGCCACTAATTACTTGGACTGGATAACCACCAAGTTCCTTTCTCACATGAAAGTCTCCACCGTCATGGTGGCATTCATGGGATTCGTCGTTACTTTCGTTTTGATTTATGTTTGCGCCAAGCTTTTGGGTTATGTCTTCTATAAGGTCGCATCGCTTAAATCCCTGGGAAATCTGGATAAAGTGGGGGGGGCGATAATGGGGATTTTCAACGGGTGGATTATCCTGGGGGTGATTCTGTTTTTGTTCATATTCCTCCCCCTCCCCCATGCCTTTGTGGATCAGATGGACAATTCCTTTTTTGCTCCGGGGATGCGGGGAGTGGTCCCCATGATTTACGACGAAAGCACTTTTCTTCATCCCCATAGCCCCAATCTGGTGAACAAGATGAAAAGCGCTTTACGGGCAGAGCCCAGTGAGAACGCCAAAGGTGTCGGCCAGTTCCCTACAGACCAGTCAGCGGTTTCAAGAATCATAGGTTCGATGGAGGAATATTTCGGATCGTAAAAAACGACTCTTCCGGTATCGATATTGACCTATTTCCCAACAGAGGAAACAAACCCCTGTCAGTCTGGTGCAATTTCCTGTTGGGATTTCTTTTTGGGATTAAATAGAAATTAACTTACTGCATACGTAATAATTTCGTAGAGAACCAAACACTTGTTTCCGGACCTGTCGTCCTCAGGAATAAAACGATGGATGAACATACCCTCAAGATATTGGAGTTCGACAAAATAAAAGCTATGTTATCCGGCTTATGCCTTTCCCAGATGGGAAAGGAGTTGGCGCTATCCATCTTTCCGGCTAAAGATAAGGAGATAGCGGAAAAGGAGTTGTCCGAAACCACGCAGATGAAAGAGATACTTTTGTATGAAGAACCTTTCCCCCTTACTTCCATGAAAGACATCCGGGTTTCTTTGAAAAAAGCGGAGCCGGAGGGAGTTTATCTTGAACCCGTCGAGCTTTTGAATATTAACGAGATATTGAACATATCCCGGTCATTGATTAAATTTTTCAAGAACAAAAAGGAGAAATATCCTCACCTAGGCAACTTGATTTCCGAGCTGCGCAGTTACGATCAAATATCTTCTGCCATCCTTTCTGCGGTTGATCCTTCCGGTGAGATAAGAGATTCCGCATCCGGAAGATTATCCGACATCCGCCACCAGGAAAAGACCTTAAGAAATAGGATCTTGGACAAGCTGGAATCCATGATCGGTACCCGGAAGACCAAGGGACCCCGTCAGGATGACTTGATCACCATGAGAGACGGAAGGTACGTCATCCCCATGGAGGAATCGGATTTCTTTCAAAGCCGCGGGATAATTCACGACCGCTCCCGGAGCGGAGCCACCTTCTTCGTGGAGCCTCTGGTGGTGGTGGGGATGAACAACCAGTTAAGGGAGCTTGCCTTGGAGGAGAGAGCCGAAATCGAAAAGATCTTAAGAGAGGTAACCGGCTTGATCCGCGCGGAGCTTCTGGATTTGGACGTCACCATCCGGGTATTGCAGGAGCTCGATTTCATCCATGCCAAAGCCCAACTCTCCTTCCGATATGATGGCAATCCGCCTCTCTTGAACGAAGAGGGTTATATCAATCTGATCGAAGCCCGCCATCCCTTGCTGGCTTTATCTAAAAACCAGAATTCCCGTGGGGTCGTCCCTCTCTCTATGGCTTTGGGTAAAGAATACACTGTTCTTATCATAACCGGGCCGAATGCCGGCGGCAAAACGGTAACGCTCAAGACAGTGGGGCTTTTAACCCTGATGGCTCTGTCCGGATTGCATATCCCGGTAAAACCATACTCGGAGATCCCCGTGTTCAAGAGTGTTTATGCAGATATTGGTGACGAACAATCCATAGAAATGTCGCTTTCCACCTTCTCCTCCCACATGTTGCATATAAAAGAAGCCCTGGAGGATGCCGACTCCGAGTCTCTGATCCTCTTTGACGAGCTGGGCGGGGGGACCGATCCCAAGGAAGGGGTGGCATTAAGCGAAGCCATAATCGATCAATTGATCCGGAACGGCTCCAAAGTCATAATCACCACCCATCATGGGGCATTGAAACTCCTGGCTCAGGAGTATCCCCAGATAAAAAACGCCTCCATGGAATTCGACCAGGAAACCCTGACCCCCACCTATCGTTTTCAGATAGGTTACCCCGGCTCCAGTTTTGCAATCCATATTGCTTCAAGATTAGGTATATCTCCGGAGATAATTCAAAAAGCCAGTCAGATTTTGGGAAGCGAAGAACGAGATCTGGGTAAACTTCTGGAGAGCCTGGAGACTGATTTAAAGAAAGTGAGGGAAAACCGCCAAGCTTTGGACGAGCAAAAAAGAATCACCGATGAGTTGATGAATCTGTATCGTGACCGGATGAAGAAATTGGAGGAGCGGGAGAAGGAATTAAAGACCGGAGCGTTGAGAGAATCAAAACTAATGGTGGAGGCGACCCGGGCGGAATTGGAACGTTTGGTGGCACAGATCAGAAAAACCCAGGCTCAAAAAGAGGTGGTGAAGGAGACACACCGGGTACTGGAGGAGAAGAAGAGCAGCTTGAGCCAGGAACTGGAAAAGTTTGAAGAAAAGGTCAACAAAAAGCTGGGGATCATCCAGCCGGGCGATTCGGTATGGATTGAAGCGCTGGGCATTAAGGGAGAAGTGATCTCCAAAGATGGGCTGTCCAAAATATTCAAAGTTTTGGTTGGGAACGTAACTTATGACGTGGAAGAAGAGAAGCTGACCAGAATTGAAGATATGGAAAAAGTGGACACCGAATCAGAGTACTCGGGAACTTCCTACAGCATTCCTCAGGTATCTCCGGAGATTGATTTAAGAGGGCTTATGTCTGAGGAAGCTTTCAATATTGTGGACAAGTATTTGGATGACGCTTATCTTGCCGGCCTGACCACCGTCTCCCTCATTCACGGTAAAGGAACCGGTGCCCTGCGCAAGAAAATCGGGGAATTCCTAACGCATCATCACCGGGTGGAAAACATCAGATTAGGTGAATGGGACGAAGGCGGTTCCGGTGTCACCATAGTCAAACTTAAAGAATAAATATCATAGCTGTTGAATGAACAAAGAGCCACAGTATAAAAGACCGTGATTTTATTGCGCATAATAAATCGTACCGATTTCTTCTTCATCCCCAGCAAACATATAAATCAAGGACATATACAGGGAACCCCTTCGTTACTAAATCCCCTGAATTCGTATGAAGAAGCTGTCGCATTTTAGTTATTGGTGAAATAATCGTGTAGAATCTTTTACTCCATCTACCCCTTCTTGTGATACCCCGATAAAACCTAAACTTACTTTAAAAATTCTTTATAAATGATTGAATCTCAGTTAAGCTATTTTCCTTCTTAACCGATAATATGAAAGAACTTATACTTTTTATACAAAGCCCCTTTAAAGAAGGAAAAAAATATGTCTAATCCGGAAACAAATAAATCAGACAAAGCTGTTAAGCCAACCACATTTGGTGAAACCAAGATCTCTCCGACTGCTGTTCTGAATGATTCGGTTCAGGACACGAAACCGGATAGCACCGGGATTGATCTGGACGACACTCTGGCACAAATGGAAACCCTCCTCGAGCATATAAAATCGGAAGTGCCGCGTCTGGAGACCGAAGAAGGAAATGCCTCTTCCCCCGATTCAGGCCGGGTGAGAAGGGACGACCTGGAAGCCCTGTTGGACATAAGCAAAGCCATCAACTCCACTCTGATATTGGATGATATCCTCCAGATGGTGATGCGTCGAGCCAGCAAGCTGTTGCGGGCCGAGCGTGGATTCCTGATGCTGTTGGACGAGGAGGGACATCTGCAGTTCAAAACGGCTCATAACATATGCAAGGAGTCCCTGTCCAAGGAGGATTTCCGCATCTCCATGTCCATTGCCAATACCGTAGCTCAAACCGGTAAATCCATCTACACCTCTGATGCCCAGCATGATGAAAGGTATTCCAAGCAAAAGAGCATTGTGGAGCTGGACTTGAAATCCATCATGTGTGTTCCCTTGAAGAGCAAAGAAAAGATAGTGGGAATTCTGTACCTGGACAACAGCTCCAAAAGCAATATCTTCCTCCAAAGCGACCTTTATCTTTTCGAGCTCTTTGCCGGTCAGGCTGCCATGGCTATCGAAAACGCCAAGCTTTATGAAAATCTCTTGTCCATGAAAATCTACAACGAGAACGTGGTTAACAAAACTCCGGTGGGTATAGTGGTGGTGGACAATAATCTGAAAATCACCATTGCCAACCGCGCCTTCCAGGAAATATTCAAAAAGACCGGTTGGAGTGAAGATCTCCACCGTCCTCTAAGGGACCTTTTCCTCTTAGCTCTATTTCCCCCGGAGGAGAAAGCCCGATGGAAAAAGATTTGCTATCATGTGCTATATACCGGAGAGCCTTTCGAGGAAGCCAAATCCTACCACAAATTTCAGTCAGAGGAAATTGCCTTGGCTTTGAAGGTAAGCCCCCTCAACAGTCATGATAACCGCATCTTGGGGTTGATCCTGGTGATCGAGGATATCACCGAGAAGGTCATCGCCGAAAAATACTTGATCTATTCCCAGAATCTGGTAGCCAAGGGGGAAATGGCTGCATACATAGGACACGAGCTGAACAACTACCTTGCCATCATCATGAACAATGCCGAGCTTCTCTCCATGCATTTGAAGAAAGGCGACTTAGTTAAACTGGAAAGAAACGCTCAAGCCATTCAGGACATTGTCGACAGAATGAAACGGTTTACCGAGGGGATGGTGGATTTCTCCAAGCTGGAAACCAAGATAACCGAATATGATTTGCGTATTCTGATCGAGGATCTGATCTTCTCCCTAAAACCGCAGGAGACGTTTTCCAAAATAAGATTCCAGACCAGCTTTGATCCCGCCCTCCCTTCTCTGCCCATGGATGTCGGTCAGATCCAGCAGGTACTCCTTAATTTGTTTAACAATGCCGCCGAAGCCATGCACTCTCAGGAGACCTCTACAGGTACTCTCAGTATCACTACCACTTATGCTAAAAGAGAGGAGATGGCTGAGATAAAAGTTTCCGATACCGGTTCCGGCATACCGCCTGAGCTGTTGTCTCGGGTATTCGAGCCCCATTTTACCACTAAACAGAGCGGACATGGATTTGGCTTGGTTATCTGCGAAAAGATCATCAAAAACCATAAAGGGGTAATCAACGTGGAGAGCTCCCCTTATGGAACCACGTTCACCATTACCCTTCCGGTGAAAAGGGAACAGTATATCTAAGTACAATGAACATAAAGCCCGTTTATTCTATTTGACGTTTGAAAACTTAGTCAGGCGAATCATTGACGATTTCCACATAAAGCGTATCCTCCTTTTTCGGAAAAATGCCCAGACAGGAAAATCCCATGGTATTCTCCCATCGTTATCAGGTCTTGCAGGATCTGGGGGAAGGTGGCATTGGTAAAGTATACCGTTCCCTGGACCGATGGACCGGTAAAGACATCGCCCTCAAAGTTCTGGCTGCCGATTTGATAAATCCCTCCTTACTGGAGAGTTTTAAAAGGGAATTTTTAATGTTGAGTCAGCTGAAACATCCGGGGGTGGTCGAGGTTTTCGATTTTGGATACTTAAGCTCAACCGGCGCGTCCGAGACTCCTCTCCCCTATTTCACCATGGAATTTGTCGAGGGGAGAAGTTTGTCGGAAAGTCTTCCCGCTTTTCACAATTCTGCCCAATCTTCGGGTGAGGTGGAGATATTCCATCATTTAGTCTTGCAGATATGCGATATCCTGGAATTCATTCATCTGCAGGGACTGGTGCACTGTGATCTGAAACCGGACAACATAAAAATCACCGGTCACATATTTAAGCCTAAAATACTGGACTTCGGATTGGCGGAAAAAATCGGATCAAAAAGAATAAAGGAGACCAAAGGAACTCTCCCCTACATGGCTCCGGAGATGTTTAAAGAAGAGCCGCTGGATGCCAGAACCGACCTCTATTCCCTGGGGGTGATATTGTATGAGCTGATCACTTCGAGGCTTCCTTTTTTCTCGGACGACCCGGTCAAGATCGTCTCCGCTCACCTGCAGGAGAAACCGATATCCCCTCTGGAGATCAACCCTCACATTCCGCCTTTTCTGAATGAGCTGATTCTCCGGCTGCTGGAGAAATCCCCGGCTGATCGTCCCCCGGATGCTTACCAGTTAAAGAAACTGTTGGAACAGGGATTCTCTATCTACCAGAACGAGGGTAAAAAGACGGAATATCCCTCCGTTCAAAACCTAATCAGTCATGTTTATAGCGGCTCCATGGTGGGAAGGGAAACAGAATCCCACCGATTGGAGGAGTATCTCAAAAAAGCGACTGCCTCAGATGGAGGTTTTGTTCTCATTTCCGGAGAACAGGGAATTGGAAAATCCCTACTTCTTAAACAACTGAAGGTCACCTATCAGCTTCAGGGTATCACGGTTGTTGACACCTGCTGCCTGCAGGATCAGACCGTTGCCTATCAACCTTTGATGGATATATGTCGCAAGCTCTTATTGTACGCTGAAAATCAGGGTTCTCTTCCGATCGTGCAAAATCTTAAAGAAATCCTTCGTCGGTTCAAGGAAGGTTTTCACTGGGACCAGGATAAATCGACAGATGGTAAGGCTTCCGACACGGCTGAGTCGGTGAGTGGACTGCATCTAAGTATTTTCGATGCGTTTACGGAAATCTCCACAGTCCTGCCCCTGGTTATAATGATTGACGATCTTCAATGGGTCGACGCCTCCACACTGCAATTTTTGGGATTCTGCCGATCCCAATGCAAACCGAACAAGATCATTTGGTGCCTATCTCTCCGGGAGGAGCCATTAAACAGAGATTCCCTACTACAGACCTTTTTGACTCATGATATCGGAGAAAAAAAGACCGACTTGATAAAGCTCTCCCGATTCGATTTGGATGGAACCCGAAATTTGATTCTATCTAAATTCCTCGTAAATCAGTTCCCGGGGGAATTTTTCTCGTTCGTTCATGAAAGGACCGCCGGCAATCCCCATTTTGTAGTGGAGGTTTTAAAATATCTATTGGAGAAGAAAGTAGTTTTCCTGAAAGATTCTCATTGGATGTTGGATTTGCATGCGTTGAAGAAAACTAACATTCCGGATTCCATTGAGTCGGTCTTAACTGAAAATCTAAAGAGGTATGACGCCCAGATATTGGATTTACTTGGAATAGCATCAGTGGTTGGAAAAAAGTTCTCCCTTAATTTGATAGGGGAATTGAGTCCATCCGATCGCGATAAGACAGGTGAGATATTAACCATGCTGACCGACCAACAGTTGTTAGTCCGGAAAGATGATCCGGTCGATGGTGAAAGGTATTATGAGTTTACCAATCAGAGTTTACAGGCTATTCTGTATCGGAGGCTAAAGAGAAGTGAACGCATACTCCGGCACAAAAAGATAGGAGAGCTGCTGGAGAGACGATTGACGGATGAAGGGGATGAATTGGTTTTCGAGCTAGCTTATCATTACTCCGAAGCGGGGGAAAATTTAAAGGCTTATCAATATACCCTTCTCTCTGCAGAGAAAATGGAACAGATGTATGCCAACCAAGAGGTATTAGCATATTTCGATAAAGCCCTAAAATTGACGCTGAAATTCTCGGATGATCAGAAGACCAGAGAAAATCGTGTGCTGGCGTTGACCAAAAGAGCGGACTTTTGTAAAAAAGTGGGCGAGCTGAATCAGGCGGAAGAAGATTACCAAGAAGTTCTGAAGTTGGTTTTAATCTCTTCCGATCCGAAAACGCATGTAAAGGTTCTAAACAGTCTGGCAGAGATCTATCGGCTGAAACATGATTACTCCAAAGGTATTTCGATCCTAGAGAAAGCTATGCAGATCCACGAAAAAATAGACGATCCGGTGGAGCGCGCCAATACTTTGAGCTATTTGGGTCTGCTTTATTGGACAGACAGCCAGTATCAGAATGCTCTGGACTCTTTCCATAAGGCGCTGGACATAGATAGGAAATTAGGGAATAAATCATATGAAGCTTCAACGTTAAACAATATGGGGCTAATTTACTGGTCACAACATCAATACAGCGAAGCTTTGAAATACTTCAACAATTCATTGTCTCGATACCACGAATTGGAAGACAAAGAATGGATAGCCCGGAGCTCAAATAACGTCGGACAAACATATTTCTGCATGGGGGAATATACTGAGGCGATGGAATACTATCAAATGGCCTTAACCATTAATGAGGAGATTAATAATAGAAAGGAAATAACCTTTAATTTAGAAAACATGGCTGAAGTTTATCGAAAGGTTGGCAATTATAACGAAGCGTTGAATTATGGACAGCAGGGATTGAAACTGGCCTCAGAGATCGGCTTTAATGAAAGGATTGGAAGGATACTCAAGGACCTGGGATTAACTCATTTTGATCTGGGTCATTATCAAGAAGCATACGAATATTTACAGAAAGCAAAGGAAATTGCAGAAACAATAGTGGATAAAGAAATTGAAATATCAATTTTGATAAGCCTGAGCAAATTCTGGTTTACTCTTAATACCTTCCCCAGATCGACTCAATTTCTGGAAGAAGCTATTAAAATAATAGACACCTTAAATGACGAGCGGTCTTTGATCAATGTTTATCAGATCAAAAGCCAACTTGCAAGGGAAAATGGACAATTTGAAGAGGCTTTAAAGCTATTGAATGAAGCCAGCGCCTTGGCTAATAAATTAAATGTAAAAGAAGAATCTCTCTATACAAATTTGGAATTAACCGAACTTTATCTGGATGGCGGAGAGATGGAAAAGGCAAAAGAGTTTCTCGAAATTGTCAAGAATATCGGGATAGAACATTATGTTTTATCACAACCTGCATATTATTTGATTTCTGGTAAGCTGGCTTGGTCAAGTGGAAATTCAAATTCGGCCCAGAAGTCCTTTGAAAATGCATTGCAGCTGGCAGAAAGATTTAACCATTTAGAGATCATGTGGCGGATTCATCATCAATTAGGCAGATTATTCCTATCCACTCATGAGATTGTTAAAGCTTATCACCAACTGCAAATTGGAGGAAAAATGATTAAAAGATTGGCTGACAGCATTGAAGATAAAGAGTTAAAGCAGAATTATTCAAATGATCGGAAGAAAAAAGAGTTGCTGGTAGATTTGAAACGGACAGCAAAGGAATTAATTGGAGAAACGAAGTCAGTACATTAATGTTTGATTATTTAATCGTAACCACCACAAGTGCATATCCCGATTTACCAAAAAGGGAAAAGCCCCGCTAAATCCGGGGCTTTTCGAAAGGAGGTGCTGGTGCTAACATACACAAGTGGGTCTAACTACGGCCTACCACCTGAGACGCTGCCTGGAGCAATTTTCTCCTCCAGCACTTCGATTTCCAGCACTAGTTCCTTCAGTTCCATACGTCTCACCTCCTTTATGTGAAAAAACATCATACTCGAATTGATTTAAAAAGCAATATGCTTCCTTTCCCCTTTTATCTACTCCCTTAAATATAAAGAGGAACTCTGGAATGAATTCCCGTTAAAGAGACTTCACCCTTCCCCTCAGTTATAATATTATCTAGGGTTAACTACTTGTCAAGGGTTTTTTGTAAATATTTTGAACAGCAAAAGCTTTCGTGAATATATAATACAACAAATATAGGTTAATCAACGTATATATAGATTAGGTAATTCTACTGAATTTAAGAATCCACTAATTAAACTCTGTTTTTATAAAAAGATAGAGTTTTTATCTTCCCATCCGGTCAACCTCAAAGAAACTTATATAGGCTGTCAGAATTTTCCTAGAAAAATAGCAGCCAAGCCTACTAACATCTCGATTTTGAGTAAATGGCTCAATCGATGAAGATTTGAAGGAGAATGGTTTCGTCGCATCGACCAGATTACGTAAATCAAGCCCAGGTCGACTCCCAAAACCACTACCATGAAATAGATGAAGGAAAATATGTGAAGAAAGTAAGGGATGGTGGTTAACCCGATCAAAAACAGAAAAATTAAAGTGCAGATGTCCAAAGAGAATTTCACTCCCAATTTGATGGGCAAGGTGGATGCACCGGCGGAAGAATCCCCCCTGATATCCTCTATGTCCTTCAGGATCTCTCGGCCCAGATGAAAGAGCAGTGCAAAAGCTGCTGGAATCAAGGAGAGCTTGAAATCTTCTGTGGCAATGCCACCGTATATAAAAGCCAGGGCGGAGACCACACTCACCGTCAGGTTCCCCCAAAGAAGCGTTTTCTTCAAGATATAACTGTACAAAACCAGAAAACCGCAGGCTATGAAAGCAAGCGGTAAGCTCAGCGGTTTGACCTGAAGACTCAAGAAAAGTCCTGCCAAAAAGAGAAAAATTGACCAGATCAAAGCAGAACTTAAAGTAATCTTACCTCGGGGAAGCAGTCGGTTGGGTTTATTGATCCTATCGATATTTATGTCGAAAAAGTCATTGATAACGTTTCCGCCGGCTGAAATAAAGAAAGCAGAAAGACAAGCGAAGAGAACCATCACCCAAGATTCTATCTCCCCCGATATGGCAGCCCCGACCAAAACGGACAAAGCGGTGATGAAGTTGTTAAGCGGTCGGGTCAATTTGATGTAATTTGCAATCGCCTGGATGAAGTTGCCTTTCATGAATAGTTATCACGATAGACTAAAGCTTTCTTATTCCTTTTTTGTCTTAACTCATTAGAATCTATTTACCACTCCGAAATGAATTTTACCCTGGCTGAAACTATCCCCCTCCCCCAAGCCGTAATCCAGTCCCAATAATCCTGCTTTGGTGTCTATTCTCAAACCCAATCCGTAACCCAGCTTGCCGTCTGAAATTACTTTAAAATCCCCTCTATCTCCGGAATGTACCCTTCTCTCATAATAACCATAATCGGTGAACAAAAAGAATCTCGAGTTCCCCTCCATGAGAAACCGGTACTCCAAATTCACCCAACTGACGGTTGTTCCGTAAAACTCCTCCTCCCGATAACCGCGCAGGCTGTTTATCCCCCCCAGTTTATATTGATCCGAAAGGGGGACCACTTTTTCATTGGTATTCAGCCCCCTAAAGTGCACCCCCGCAAAGAGGGTCTGGTTCCTGAAAGTAGGTATAAGATTGTCCGCATCCAGGTAATAATTGGTCGAGTGCGCTTTTAGCTGATCCGGCACATAAACAGAAGTAGGATAATTTCTCTTCTGGGTATAATTCATCCCCACTCGGTATAGAATACCCCGGCAGGGATTCTCCAACCTGTCCAGAAGATCCAGGGAGAGGATAAGTCCGGCTTTGTACTTTCTGATGTCGGGTAGATAACTTTTACCGGCTGAACCGGGTATGATCTTTTCCCATCCCCCTTCTAAACCCCAGGATATTTTTTTTGTCGAATTGAAAATCAGTTTAGCTGAAAGATAGAGATGTAAGTAGGTGGAGTCATAATCCGTTTGACCGGTTTTCAGCTCCAAAGTTGGGGGTAAACCAAAGATCCAGCTCTCCCGGTATTGAAAATCGAACCGGGAGGAGTATGGATCTTTTCTATACCAGTTCCATTCCATCCTTCTCCCCGTACCAAACATATTGTCGAAAATCAAATTCATGCTCCCTACCAGGTTCCCCTTTTGCATGCCGGATGAAGGTGCATAACCGATAATTCCGCTGAAAGTATTATTCCTCCTTTCCACCAAAGTGATTTTTAAAATCCCCTCCTCCGGATTATCGCCCGATAAAAGCTCCGTCTCTTTAACCTCTTTTATGTACGATAGTTTCTCAATTCTCTTTATGCTCCGGTCGAGATTGCTTTGGGAGAAATAACCGAAAATATCTTTACCCATTTCTCTTAAAATTATGTTCCTTTGGGTGGTTTTCAGACCATCCAATTGAACCGCCTTTATCTTAACCCTGGGTCCTTCATTTACCTGCAGGGAAAAGGAAATTCTGTCTTTCCCCACGGTCCTGAAATCGGAAGGCGATATCTGACAGTAAGGAAACCCGTTTTCCTCGTACAAAGCCAATATCCTTTCAATATTCTTCTCCAATAAGTCCACACTCGGTGAACCTTTCAACCTCATTTTTGAGTAAAGCTTACTATCATCGAAAAAACTGTTCCCCTCTATGTTAACACTCTCAAAAGCTATTCCCGGGTTGACTCTATTTAATCCTCCATCCGCCCGGCAAGAGCGGTTTAAGAAAATGACGAGGAAGGCAATTAATGCCGGTAGTATAAATTTCAACAGAATCCAGAAATCACGTTCACCCTTCCCCCTTCCATTCCAGGAAGGTATTAAGAGCCAGGAAGGAGTAGACCAGGAGTCTTTCGATTTATTGAAAAACCTGTCTTGGCTTTGAATTCTGATCATATCGATTCTCGGTCCTCTTAAAAGTATGCCTTCAGCTCCATCCTGCCATTGTGTTTCGTTTTCTCCCGGAACACCGATTCTCCGGTATATACCACTGAGGAGGTAAGGTATTGATTTAACCGGTAATCCAAGGAGAAACTCCAGCCGTAGTTCTCCCCTTTCCTTTTACCCTCGGTCAGGATATAGGGCAGGCTCCTTTCCCGGGGATTGGAGCTTATGTGATCCCACCGAAGTTCTGTTTTCAACCTGCTGCGGGAGAGAAACGACCATAATATTTCAGGGATTAAAGAAATAAATTCGACCTTTATCCCTTGAATCTTCTCCTGCCTGCTTTTGTACTCACTGGAGAGCTTAAGCTGCAGGTTCTGGGACGTTCTTTGGGTCAATCCGGCTTTGATATTCCGGCCGGCAATTGCATATTTGGGACTGCCTCCCAAATCATTGTCTCTTCTCTCGCTCCCCAGCCGGGATTCGAAAAAGTATTTTGATGAAAAGTGAGATCTCAAATAGATTTCCTGCTTGGTTTCGATGTCCCTGACCTCTCCTCCGGAAAGAAGCCCGTCCCGGTTTTCGCTTTTCTCCCAGCGCAGCTGGAAATTGATCGAGCGGGAGTTGGGCCAAAGATACAAATCCTGCCTTAGCACCTTGTTCTGCGAAAGTATGCTCCCCTCCGGCAGGCGCGTCAAGGGATATAGAAAATAATGACCCCAGGCTTTCCCTTCCAGAAATCTACCGTGGAGATTCAAAAAAGAGTCGGTTGAGAATATCTTTCCCATCCGAGCCCAGAAGGAATTTTTGTCCTTAAGACCCGATAGTTTGTCCGGGGAAAAAATAACCCGTATGCTTTTGTTTAAATCCAAGGAGGATTGGGCATCCCCCACCCACTCTTCCTGACGGACGTAGTCACCATCGGCTGCCTGGAAGTATTCTCCATCTTCATACAGATAATCCCCCTTCCCCTTATCCACCTTCACGTAAGTATACACCCTTTGAGCGGAGTAGATCTGGTTTTGAGAATGGTAGAAATTTATGTTCAGAAACTGGCTGGGGGGATGAAAATCCATTTTGGTGGCAACAAGATTTTCCCGGCTGTCCCTGCCTGAAAGTAGCTGATATCTTTTGACTCTTCGCAAGAATTCCAGATCTGTCGAAAACATCCCCCGGTAATTCTCCAGGTAAAGCAGATTATGCCAGGTGTGGGAAGTGGACTTATCCATCCATTTATCGGTAAATTCATCCTCATCCCGGTAAGAAAAATCAGTGTTGGCTTTGATCAGCCGGGATAACTCCCAGTTTACCCTGCCGCTGAACTGATCAAACCGGTCTTTTGAATTCAGGGTGTCGGGGGAAGGAGTTGTTCGTTTTTCTTGATCCCAGGAGAAAACGGTTGAGATCCTTTTTATCCGGTTGTTCAGAATCACCTTATTTCTGATCCAATCGCCACCCAGGATGAAATTTTCCGCAGTACGTTCCCGGCTTTTGATCTTTTCACTTCCACCCTTGAGCGAAATCCAGCCGGCAGGCGTAATCTCGGCTCCCCAACTTCCCCTTTGAGAGTTGAAATATTCTTTTTGATTCAACTCCCCGTAATCGAAATCCACCAGGATAGATTTATAAGGTGATACCAGACCGCTGAATTGATAGGTCTCTTCATTGGCAGAGACGGAATTGGAGGGGAGATTCCATTTTCTCTCCTTGTCCACTTCATCCCCGCGTCCGAAAGGAGAAAAATCCATATGGCGGTAACTGTATTCACCGGAAAGCTCCAAACGGTTGAAATCGGATTTAAGGAATTCGAAACCGGTATTTCGGTAATTGGTCTTAAAGGAAACCGCATCCCCCCGGTTATGCCTGTCGTCCTTGGAGGAGAAGGTGTTTTGATCCCTTTCGCTTTGTGCCCACTCTATTTGGGCATTTAAGGTTTTGGCGGGGGCATAAGATAAATTTAAATCCATAAGGGAATGGCTTTCCGGCAGGGGAAGAAAGACCACCGGCAGATAATCCCCATTGTCCGGATAAACGTACTGATAGATGCCTCCGCCTGAGTAACGGTAACTTCCCTTCTTCTCCCCCACCCAGGAGAATGAAACGTTGTAGGAGCCGGAATCTGCCCCCAGGTATCGATAGTATGCATTTCCGGATGAATCGTAAACTAGATCATAGCTCCCCTCCCCTGTTCCTACCAATTTGGCGCCATCTTTAACCGCTCCGAAACGGTCATCCCCGGCTTGCTTTAAAACGGATTCATCATCCGCGGTCAAGGAGAAATCGGTGGGATGATTATTGTTGTCCCTTTCCCATATTCCCCCGGCTTTGAATTCGATCTTTCCACCCAATATACCAGTGGCCAAATTACCGCTGTATAAATCCCTCTGATAGCTCTCCAGGGAATATTCGAAATCCACGGTAATCCTTGAATCCGAGGTGATCAGCCGGCGCGGGGTAAACTGTATGCTTCCCCTGCCGTAATCTATGGTATAATCGTTGTCCGAGCCGCGCTGCATCTTTTCCCCATCTACCCACACCCGTTCCGTCCCGGACAGTACCATCAGGTCCGACTCCCCGCTTTTTCCTCGCAGGTAGTAGGGTCCCTGTTTGTTCTCCTCGCCCAAAAACCGGTTGGTGAAATATTCACCCTGGGATGAAGCCAAAGCAATGGCAAGGGAATTACTGCTATCTCTTACCTCCGACGTAATCCCCTTTAATTTCTTCTCGTAGAAAAAAAGCTCCGAGAAGGATGGCTTCAGGTAATAATCGCCGAGAGTGCCGGTGAAGTGGGGGGAGTTGACCGTGAGCTGAACTTTATCCAGCTCCTCCAGTCTTTTGGTGGTCCCTTCCGGCGTGGCGGGGAGATTTTGATCCGAAACCTGCAGCAGGATTTCGGTATTCGGGCTTGTCTTTCCCTTGGCTTGAAGCCACAGACCCTGCTTCAAGGAAACGTCCTGTGCCGATCCCAATTCCAAAGAGAAGGTCTTGCTTCCCGAAATGCTCAATTCCGAAGAGCTCTTAGCAGGGAGAAAGCTCCATTTCTTTTCTTTCCCGGTAATTCCCGGGGATATTCCGGCTGAATTCCCCCCACTCGATATACCCGACTCATTCGACTTTTGCTCCCCCCCGGAATAAACCATCTCCCGATGAAAGTATTTTCTTCTTAAGTTCAAATCCAGTTTGGTATAGTTGATTTGAATGGTATCCTGGGAGGAAACCGTGAACGAAAAAGAAATCAAGCCCAGATCGTAATTCAATGAATAGTCACTATCCGGATGGAGGAGAAGACCGTTTCGCTTCACCTCTTCCGTCCCTTTCAAAATGTATCCATCCCCCAGTGGATAAGGTCCGGAACTTCCATTGCCCATCAGACGAGCGGAGACGTCGGTGGTGAGATTCATCCTTTCGGTGATTTGGCCGAGAGTCAAATTCGCGGTTAACAGGAATAATAAAACGGTAAACAAGACCCCGGTGATGATTTCGCCCAGATTGACTTTATAAGCAGGGTGAAGATGGGGCAACCGGGGGAATAACCGGATTCCTGTGAATTTGAGTCTGAACATTGGCACCTATCTATGATAAGTTACACTCTTATCTTATCACTTCAAATACCACCACCCGATTGTTTCCGGAATCGACTACGTAAAGTTTCCCGTCGGGTCCGAACTTCAGATCGGTCGGTCGGGACAATTTCGAAAATCCAGCCCCCAGTTCCCCATAATCCAGTATCAAATTACCTAGACGGTCAAAGACGGTGATGCTGTTATTCCCGGTATTGGCCACATAGGCAAGCTGGTTTTGGTCTACCGTTACCCCGGAGGGGATGTTCAAGATTTTTTCTCCGAAGCTCTTAAGATAATTGCCGAACTGGTCAAACACTGCTATCCGGTTGTTATGCGAGTCTGCCACGAAAATGCTCCCCTCCCTATCGACGAAAATCCCCAGAGGATCACGCAAGTTTCCCCCTCCTCCGCCAAATCCTCCGAACGATCTTTCGTAATTGAAAACGTTATCCAAAAGGATAAGACCATCCTCCTGCATATCCGATAAGATGACCTCTCCGGAAGGGGTAACCGCTATCCCCTCCGGCAGACTTAGCCCCGCAAAATCCCCTTCTTTTTCCACCTTAATGGAAGCAACGAAATTGAGGTTATGATCCAATCTCTGGATTCTTTTGTTTTGAGAATCCACCACGTAGATGTTCAAGCCGTTGTCCGTGGTGATGTAGGTAGGACGGTTGAATTGACCTGTTTCCCATCCAAATCCCCCGATCTCCCGGAGGAATCGGCCCTCCGGATCGCACTCCACCACCCGGTCATTCCCCGTATCGGTTATGAATATATTGCCCAAAAAATCCAGGATGATGCCGGTGGGAAAAGAAAGTGAGGAAGTCCCCCATCCCTCCACGCCAAATATGGAAACAAGCTGGAGTCCTTTTACTGTGCCTAAATTGTCGGGAGGGAGGCTGCTGCTTTCCTTATTGGTAACGTAGGAGGCACAAGCAAACCCCAAAAGAAAAACTATGACGAGCAACTTTACGCATTTCATTTTCTTTGGCTCTCACCATCTTCGAGAGACATAAAGCATGATCCGGGGATTGTGGCTGAATGGGTTGGCTTTCAAATCGAATTTTATTCTGGATAATTCGAAGCTCTTGGCGCGATTATAGGTTCGGACTGTCTTCATGGCGTCCAACACCGAGATGATCCGGTTTACCACGGAAAGCCCCACCATGTAAAGCGCTCTGCGGGAGGCATCCCTGCTTCTGTTTTTGAGTTCCCGGTAATATAATCGGGAATCCCGGCTCTCCCAAGCCCAGTTCCATAGATCGTCCTCCGGATAGGGATGGGCTTCCCCCGGATGATACAAAAGGGCAAATTGATTATACATGTCCCGGCTATCGTAAAAAGCCAGATTATCGAAGAAATCGCTCGGCTTGCCGGTCAAATCCACCTGGGCATGCGAAGCGGCATATGATTTGTAATCATCCTCCAGCCAGTTCCCGTATGTTTGGAAGGCGAAGTAACCCGCCCACACCGAAGCTTCGGAGAAGACAAAGATCTGCCCCTTGGTTTTAGCCCCCCCGTATATCTCCCCGGCACCGGGAAGAATGAAGGAGAGCAAAGCGGCTTTGGTTGCCGATTTCATCCCCTCCTTCTTCTCCTCGAATTCTCCCGGCATCTGGAATATGTCCTCCGCTCCTTTGGCGGCATGGTAACCGGGAGAAACAGAATAATCTCCATCCGTTTGCAGATACAAGCCTGCTCCACCTGCAGCGGGGATCAGTATCTTCTTCGGTGCCCGATCAACCGCCACGTAGCTTATCTCCTTAGCCCCGACATCGGTCCAAATAAGAAAAACAGCCAGGGAGAAGAAAAAACCGGCAGAGATTGTCCTTCTTATTTTGTCCATATATTCAATCCTTCATGTATCAGGTAAACCAACACTCAAAACTTCATGCTGACCGTCAACTGAGGAATTATCTCGTCGTATCTTTCGGAGAATCTCATTTTGAATTCCAGCTGGCTGAACCTTTCACCTTTCTTGTTGTATTTTCTTATCGACCAAGCCGCGTCGAAAGCGGAGAGAATGTGATTGGCTATCGAAATTGCAGCCGTGTTCTTGGCTTTCTTCAGCCAGTCGTTGGAGTCTTTTCGCATTATCACATAGGTGTTTCTCAAAACACTGGTCTTGGTGTCATCCCTGTAATCGGACCATCCCCAACGGAACTGCTCATATTTGCCGACCATCTCATAGTATTGTTGTGTCTTGGTATCGGGCAGGTGGTGGGAAAGATAAGTCCATTCCTGTTTCACCGGATCAAAGTAACGCATGGTATCCGAGGTGATTCCCAGGCTGTCGATCAGCCACTGCGTGTATTCATCCCTGGACCAATGACCGTCGGCAAAACCTATATATTGCTTTTCTTTGTCTTTTCCCTTTCCGTGATAGTTGAAATAGAGTCCCCATAAGGCGACATCTATTCCAAAGAAGGCTACCGCCTTGATCTTGGAGTTGGCATAGAATTCTCCGCTTCCAGGAATGATCATGGAATACAGAAAGCCTCTCTTTATGGATTTACCCTTAAAGGCATATACGTCTAAAGCTTCCTGGGTTTTGATCGAATCGCCTGCATCCGCCAGGTAGGGGCTGCGCGTCATGCTGTTTACCCTCAGGGAATGCTCAAAATCATCTTGCGCCAGTCTGTTTTGGAAGGAGAATTTCTGATCTTTTTTCTCCACCAGAGAAGTGCCATGGCTCATTGCAGAAAGAATAAATATCGACAATAGAAGAAATATTGCAATTTGAAGACGTCTTTTTACCATTTTCTCCTCCTAAGTGATTATTGGTTTCCTTGTTATTTCATTGTAATCTTCTTAATCTATCTCCCCTTTCCATCAGTGGAGAGAAATTCAAAGGGAGTGCGGCTATCCGTTTAATCCGTTGACAGCTTTTATCTGTTTCATCCGTTGACCTATTTCACCAACGCAATTTTAAAAATCACCACCTGATTTTCATCGTCCGATTTCGCCTCCACCCGGCATAAATATACGCCGCTGGCGTATTTTGAGCAATCCCAGATTCTCTCGTTGTGCGTTCTTCCCTCCCCCGGACCGGCGAACTCAACCACCAGCATGCCGGAGAGATCATAGATTTTGATGTCCACCTCGGCGTTCTGCTTTAGGAAATATCTGATTTTGGTCTGATCCTTGGCCGGGTTGGGGTAATTGAACGCCATCTTCACCGGCAATAGATCTCCGGCAATAGGAGGAATCGGTCGTACCTCGGGATAATAATTAGTATGTCCCGCATCATGGCCATACATCACCCAGGGGAAGCTCTCTTCCTTATACTCGCCGGGTAAATCCCAGCAGTTTATAAACCCGTCTTCACTAGCAACTAAAAGTTCAGCATTAATGTCTTTATCCAAATTTAGTAAAACGGGGGACGATTTAACGGCTCCATTTACCGTTAACGGGAATCCATCCACCATTTTACCATCTTTGTTGTAAGCCAAAACCCGGTTATCCATGGTTCCCACTACAATGTCGGGATATCCGTCTCCATCCACATCTCCAATGATCGGAGATGATTCTATTAAATCAATAGGTCCTTCGGGATGACTTATCGTAATTGGGAAATTGCTTAACGTAGTTCCATTGAAGTTGTATGCAAAGATTTTATCCTGATTAGCCACTATTATTTCTAAATAGCCGTCATGGTTTAGATCACCTAAAACTGGATTTGCCTTGTACATATTTACGCTGGTCTCTACCGGAAAACCCGACAAAGGATTCAAAAAACTATCCCAGGCGTATATTTTTCCGTCTCCGCCAACCACCATCACTTCCACTTTTCCGTCTCTGTTTATGTCACCACTTATTGGTGAGGAATTATCGACCGCTAAAATCTCTTCCGACGAAAAAGGAGGCATAGGCGGGTTAGTGAAACTCTCCTGGCTGATCCAACCCTTGTTCTGATACTCCCTGAGCAGGTAGAACGCTCCCAAACTGTCTCCCATCGCCAAACCTCTTATCGCTCCTGAATATGCTTTCTCGAATTTAACCGCTCCATGCTGATCATATATCTTAACCGATCCGTTCTCCCCTCCGGCTAATATCTCCAGATCGGTGTGATTTCCGTCAAAATCTGCCACAACCGGGAGTATGGAAATTCTTTCCCCCATTTGAACCGGGAAACCATTCAACACATCCGCTCTTCTGTCGAAATCCCGATCATAAGGATGCCAGGCGAAAATTCTCCCATCCACGGTGGCAGCCACAACCTCCAATGTGTTATCTCCATCCAAATCTCCCAACGAAGGAGGACCAAAGAAAGCGGAATCGTCCTCGGCGAAAATAGCTAATGGAAGGGTGCTCTGTGAGGAGTCAAATTTGGTGATCACCGCCGAATCGGGATTTGGAAAGAATCCCTCGCCTGTGCGACCCCAGGCGTGAATGAATCTCCCCGCGGAGAGGAAGATTCCCGCATCGCCGCTTTTGTATACATCACCATAGACCAGTGAGCTGGCGCCGGTCTCCGGTATGAATTTCTGGGGGAATCCGGTTTGAATCCACTTTTGGAGAACATCCAGAGTCATCACCGTATCGGCAATGCCGATGCCGGTTACCCAGATGTGCGTATCGGATTTGTTGTTGCTTTTGGAGGCGGGAAAAGTATAGGGGGTAAACTCGGTATTGTTCCCCTGGTAAAATATATCCCCTTTTTCACCGTATCCGGTGTAATAGTCCCCGCCGAAATCTATGATCCCGTCCGCTTCAACTAAGGAGACGAAACGCCTGTTTTTGTCCGCCTGCAGGTCGTTATCCCAGAAATTGTTCAAACCGTCGCCATCGTAATCCAAATATGCCACCCCCTCATCCACGTGCCAGATCAATATACCCGAGCCGGGAAGCAGCCAGTCATATTCCCGGTTATACTGACGATTCATATCCACCGGACCCAAAATCACGTTGGTGACGCTGTCTGCCCGCAGCCCGCTGAAATGATCCTTGTCCAGATCCACCTCCCGATTCTCCAAAAGAAAATACTCCTCCGGGGTGATGGGTATTTTTATGGCTTGCAGCTGGCCGGTCAACATCTCGGCAGCGTATAGCCGGATGTCGTTTTGGCTTTTTATCTCCACCGGATCCACAAACCCGAGATATGCCCTGCTCCAGGCATCCGGGTAAACCGGCAATACGCCGGATACGAACACCCCAAATCCCACATCCACCCCGATGTTCTGGGCATTGTTGTCCATCAGGGAGAAATCCCCCACCTGGGTCATGAAATTCTGGGAATTGTATAAATCCACCAGCCCCAGCTGGTGTCCAAATTCGTGGGCAAATACCCCGTTTAAGGCGGTTATCCGGTTATCCTGGCTGCGAGCCTCCGGTATGAAGGTTCCTTCGGTGATGGGATAAGTTCCACCGTTTACCCACACCGTATCCCCCAGGGTGATAAAGCCGGTAAAAAGGTCTCCGGGGGTGGGATTCACCAATTCCCCCAGATCGCTCTGCAGGTCTGCGCCCGCATGGAATATCACGAAACAGTCGTACCGGGAAAAATCGATATGATACACTTGCGAATCCCCATAGACGGAGAAAGAATCGGCTAAATTGAAACTGTCGTGGAAGAACTGTCTGAGCATTTCGATTTTTACGTCCAGAGAGGAATCGGGCGCCCCATAATGCGACATCGGATAAGGGAGACGATAAGCTATGTTTTCATTTCGCGGAAATACCTCCCCTTCCAGAGATAACTTGCCTTCAGAGACCGTCCACCAGTAGTTATGCAAAGCCAAAAGATGCTTTTGAAAATACAATGTGTCATGCGGCGACGGATCAATTAGATGCCCCTCGCTTTGATAGAATTCATCCTGGCTTCTCATATCGAAGAGACCGTCACCGGTGGTGCGGGGATCATCCGGGTTCTCCTCCTGGAATTCCACCCGGATGCCCAATATCTTCAAGGTCTGGGTGGGAGAAAAAGCGACTTTGAAAAATCGCGGCAAAGAATAGAAGTTTTCTCTCTCCAACTCCAGTAAATTTCTTCGGGAGACGTCACTTTTAAAGTTCCGTTTGTTATCTGCAATGGATCGTCCCTGGTCCGACTTTAGAAGCTTTCTATCCTGTATTCGCAGAATTTTACCGGTGTCTGCCAAAATAAAACCGGGCATGAGCAAGATTAAAAGTACGGTAATTGATTTGGGTTTTAAATCTATCAAAGAACTCCTCATAATGTAAGCAGATGGTTAGCTGCTCTCTCTACTTACCAGGTGAATCATCCGTATTGATCAGCTTCCGATATGAAACGGGAACTGATTATCAAATATCCTATGGTTACTCTGATACTCCAACCTAAAAACTTCCGGTCATGGAGAATCTCATGGTATTGGCCAAAGCCAAATCCTTGGATGAGGGGATGTAAGCAAAGTCAAAGTGGAAACGTCCGTATTGCAGTCCCGCCCCAAAGGTGGGCGTCTTTATGTCACCTGCCCGGTCATATATGTAACCGGCTCTCAAAGCCACGTAAGTTCCGTACCAGTATTCTATCCCCATATTCTCTATGGTTTCCTTTATCTCCGTCTTCACCGGATCATCCAAGCCTACCAGTTCCTTGTTCACGTCAAAGGTTGCTGTTAACTTGTTGAATGGGGTATCTACAAACCGGAAAGCCAAACCTACTGCCAGATTGCGGGGCAGAGGATCGGATTGGTTCAAGTCGATGTAAGCGATATTGGGACCGAAATTGGTGGCTGCAATTCCCAGGTCGATTTTCTTGGCGATGAAGTAAGACAAAATCCCTAGGCCGGGATAATGATATGATTTTGGCTTTTCCACTACTATCGTATCCCCAACGCCCGGAACGTATTTGATGGTCTTTGTGCCTTCCCGCTCCGCCCACCCTTTGGTTAAAACCCAGGCATCCAAAACCAAGCAGGGGATCAGTTTGGTCCATTTAGTATCCGACTGCATCCACAGGTTGGATAATAAGCCCGCATCCAGTGCAAATGACGATCCGGAGCCTTTCCCCTTCTCGTAACCCGCCCCCTGATCTGCCAAGTGACTGTAAATCATCTTGCCGCTGATACCTGAGGATAACCTCGAATTTAACTTGGTGCCGTAGGATAGAGCGAAAGCCATCTCAAAGCTGTCAAATACCCCCTTCTCCGCCCCGTATTCATCCGTTCGCACGTTCTTGCCCAAGGAGAGATAGGTCAGGTTTGCACCCAGGGTTCCCCATCCCTCTTTGTTAATCACGATGGAAGCGTATTCATAATAAAGATCCGTAGCCAGCTCCGGCAGCCAGTTGGCATGCATGAAAGTTATCTCCCGTCTGGCGTGTGCGTATATCACCACCTTCTCCCCGGTGGCAAACCACAGCTCCCCGTCCCGGTGGATTATCTCTTTGGTTTTGGATTTCTCCAGACCGCTATGATAAAACCTTCCCCAGTTCTGCCCGTCCCAGTTGATGGTGCCGTATTGGGTCCCCACCACCATTTGGTCCCCTCCGGTATTTGCCAGTGATAAAATCTCGCTCCCCGTGGCATTATAATACACATACACCTGTTGTCCCGGCTCCAGCTTTCCACTCGGATCCAGATTATTGTAATCTATGATTATCTGAGAAAGCTTCTTTACATTCTCTTCATTATCGGACTGGAGGAAACTTTGTGCCACCTTCTGAGCATCATCCCCTTCTACTGCGGTGTACAGCTTATATCCAAATGTATACCATTGGTTTTCGGTATACCTTTTCAAGCCGTGATTTGTCCCCACCCATAGATTCTGATGATCGTCTAAGGCTAAAGCGGTGATCTCTCCATTGATAACCAGATCAAAGGGGAGCTTAATGTCGGAACCCGCCGCTACCACCGTGTCCTGAAGAGCATTGTAGGCTTTTACCTTTTCCATAGCCAGCTGAATTGCCTTCTCTTCTTCGGTTCCCAGAAATCTTTTTATCACCTTCTCCAGGGTATCTCCGATTTTCATATTATACCGCTCATATTCCTGCCAGGACTCTCCTTCCAATCTGAAAAGCTGACTCTTGGTAGCTGCCCAGATTTGCCTTTCTCCCGTATTGGCAAAGTCGACTACCCGGAGATCTTCGACTCCGTCTCCAAATGAGACTTGAGTCCATTTGACGCCATCGTATTTGACCGCCCCCTGATCCGTTCCCACCCATATGTACCTTTCGGATAGGGGAAGAATGGCAGTTATATGAGGCGAGGGAAACCCCTCCTCGGTGGAATATCGTCTCCACTTTTTGCCGTCAAAGGATAACAGCCCGTCCTTGCTCCCCACCCAGAGAAGTTTCCCCTCCGAGGCACAGACCGTCAGACTGTCCGTGAATAATAACCGGTAGGGGATCTTCACCACATCCGGCAATCTTTTCATGATCACCTTGGGGAAAAGAGCGTACAGTTGATCCCGTTCCCCGGCAGTGAGGCTGTCGTCGTTCAAGAAATCATTGATCTTTTTTACCAGGCCGGTAAGGCCATCCGGTAATAAAAGACAGCCATCCCAGGCGGATAGAAGTTCATCCCAGGAGGACGAATAATCCCCCTGCGGACCGGAACCTTTAGCAGCCAAAACCTTCTCTTTCAAGATTAAAATCGAATCCTTGTTCACCGGCTGGTTCAATGCAGCCGCTATCTTCATCATGCTTTCAATTCGGGCGTCATCTGTCACCTGGGTATATTTTCTCAAGATGCTTTCCAGTGATTCTCCGGAGAAGGCAGGATACTCCTCATAGTTAACCCAGCTGGATTGGTGGAGCCGGAACAGGTCTAGATCGCTTAAAGCCCAGACATCGTATCGTTTATAGTTCATTTCAGGCACGTCATTCCTCAACAGGGCAATGGATTTGAGCGCAAATTGGGGAGGCAAAGGATACTCCAACCAGTTGGCGGTAAGAGGATAAAGCCCCAACCCGGCTGGATTCCAGTGGGTGGCGGTGGCATCGTCCGAGATGGCCACAAAAGCCTCCCCCATTCCGGCTGCTCTGGCTCCGGCCGCAATCCTAAGGAACAACACCCCCGAGCGGCTCACGTCCGCTTTGCTGATGGGGCTGATAATCATCGCGGTCAAACACAGGATCAGACTCAGGAAAATGATTTTCCTCATTTTCAAACCTCCTTGAATTTCTTGCTTATCTTTGTTAACCTTCGACTTATCTCCACCATGAAACGATTTGTCTGATTTTCCGCCAAGCCTTGATTGAATCGGGTGACCCGAACACTTCTCTACTTAAATCGGCACGATTCCTGTTAATGATAACTCAGCCCGTTGAATCGGAATACCGTTTGAAGTTTTCATTCGTATATCCTTATTTTAAGTCTCAATCTGCATACCGGTCTGTTATTTAACCACCACCGCTTTGCCCAAAACCTCTGTTTTTTCCCTCTTTCCGTTCAGGGTCCCCTCCGCGGTAATCTTGTAGATGTATACCCCGTTCGCCACCGCATCCCCTTCTTGGTCCCTTCCATCCCAGACGGTGGAGTAGTTGATCCCGGCTTGTGCCGATGCAAAAGGAATCTGCCGGATCAATCTTCCGGCCAGCGTGAATATCTTTACCTCCACCTTTTCTGCATCTGACGAGAGCTGGTAATAGAAATTGGTCTCTTTGGAAAAGGGATTGGGATAGTTCATCACCTCGGTAAGCAATAGCTCCCTTTGTGCGCTAACCTTCACATTTACTGACAATAGGGAGGAATTGTTAGCGTTATCCCAGGCTTTGATGGAAAGATTATGCTCTCCCGAGGATAGACCGGTAAATTGATAGACCAGTCCTCCCCTTTGATAACTCCCCGGCTGGTACTCGAAATCCGCCGATAGATCGATCTGATGTTCCAAGTCCTGATCCACCACCAGGGCGATTCCGTGTCCCACCTCTCCGGTGATGTTTATGCCGTGCTCGTCGAAAAAAGACAGTTTAAGCAGAGAGTTGGGCAGGATGATTTCACCCTGGCTGAAGCTGGTTTGGTCATCAAAGCTCAAGGTTATCTCCGGCCCTATGGTATCTACTACGGTGGTATCCGATCCCCTTACCACCAGAGAATCCAAAATCCCTGCCCCGTCCTGATCTTGGTTTGAAAGGTAGACGCTGATCTTGCCGGTATTTCCTCCATAGCTGATATCTTTGGGTACCACAAAATCAGCGGTAAAACTCCCATTTGTAACCTCCGCATCCCCTTTGAAAATCACCAAGCCCGGCAGATCGTAATACACTTTCCCGCCTTCGGGCATGGTGTGTACCCTCTTCCTTTGGGAATCGAAAACCGTGATCTTAGCCACCCCATTATAGCCGGTGAATACACTATCCTGAAAGTCTCTGACCTCCCCCTTTACCTTTACCAAGCTTAAAGCCGCAAAAGTATCCGGAGAAACCGAGGTGATCTTCACCTTCAGTTCCGGCACGCCGAGTTTCATGACCGGATCACCAAAGAGGACATACTGCCTATCATTTGAATTGGGTTGTCGCAAAAGCTTGGCGGTAAAGAGCGCCTCGCCTATGGAAAGGGAGTCGGTTTTAAAGAGCAGATCGTACACTTTGAAATTTAAAGCAGCATTGGGATCCGGATAAACTAGCCAGGTGGCGGAGACGGTGGCGATGGCTCCCTTATCTTCCGTTCTTAAGAGTTCCTCCGCCATCCCTTCGCCGATAGGATTGAAAAACAATCCGATGCTGCAGGAGGAGGTGTACACCAGGGGGAGCTTGCGTAAATTATTCAGCCGGGGGATATCCTGAGTCCGCTTGAATACCCTCTCGTGCGACCACACGTCCGGATTGCCGTGCCCCAGGTAGTTGACTATGACCGTGCCGGAATTGAAAGCGTTAATGATGGCTTCTTCGGCTTGAGGCTTTTCCTGTTTGAAATCGAAGGGGTACTCCATCAGATATATCTTGGATTGATTCAAACCAGCCGGGACGTGATACTTCGACAGCTCTTCGGTATCCTGGGTATGAAATGCTTCGGAATTCGACTCGTTGGTGTATTCGTCATCCGCCACCAGGGTGATGAGATTTCGCCAGCTTCCGAATTCCGGAGTCTGCTCATATCCGATCACCTTGTCCAACAGTACCGTCACTTCATCTTTCGTCTTCACCGGCCAGCGACTGATTACCATGTCCAGCTGGCGAATTGTCGGAATATAGGCGGAATCCGAGTCCAGATAACCGTATTTGCCGAAATAGACGTAATTTTCGTCCGAGACGGAACGATCCCCCTCCCAAACCGGGGTGAAGGGTGGAATCAAATTTACCGATCCGGTCCCCAGATTATTCTTATAATCGTAATTCCCATCGCCCACCAGTAAGGTGAATGCCGGAGCAGGCTTGCTCCAGCTCTTGTAAGCAAATTTCAAAAAGTCCCGAATAGCCACCGGATCCACCAGGCCGCCGGAGAATTCATCGTAGATATCCTGGACTTTAACTACCTCCACCGACATCTGATTATATGAATGCCGGAAATTCTTCAAACTCTGAATTTGATCATAAAATACCGACGGAGTGAGGATCAGAAAATCAGCTTGATGCGACAGCTCTTTTAAGTTGGATTTCTCGTCGGAGTAAAACTCGGCGGGCGATTTGAGCTTGCTCTCGTCCACCAGAAAGTATCTGGTTTTGAAGTCGGCGGATGCGGTATCTTGAAATCTGGCAAACTCCCCTTCTATCATCACACTGTCTATTCTCTTAACATCAAAATAACTGGTTATATCCAACAAATAGAATTGGGCAGAATATAGATTGGATATATTGAACTGAACCACACCGGCATTCTCCGGATTCTCAAATAACAGCTGCCGCTCGTAACATTCAAATCTCCTGGGATATTCGATCTCATACCAGTCCAGATAGACCAATCCGGGAAAGGTTATATCCAGGGTATCCACCACCCCGCCGTGAAAATCGAAGCTTTGGGCTACCGTCAAGGAAGCGGTGGATAGGGAATCCACGATCTCAGCTAGGACGGTGTTGACATAGACATTCGGACTGGACTCCGTATGTCTCACCTTGATGGTGCAGGTATCCTGGGAAATTGTTCCCGGAAGACTAGCAAACATGCGTGTGGAGGACGTCTCCATCCAGTACCAGCGAAAATAGTCCGCCACGTAACCAGATGAATAATATCTTAATGTATTATCCTGTTCGTAATGAATTCTTGATTGGAATTTCTGAGGTGTGATCGGATTGGGCACGGTTAGGCTTCCATCTTTGGTCTGCATCCTTTTAGGGGGTTCGGGAAACGGGGAGGGGGGATTAAAGGTCAGCCAGAAGACGTTATCATTGGTAAAAGAATTGACATTAAAAGTCGCTTTCTTGCCGGTGGAGTCGTAATCCCAGTCGCTGGGAGACCAGCCGTAGAAAATGATAAAGTCGCCCGCATCAAACTTGCCATTCTCCTCCCCGGAGACGAATATGGCTAACTCTTTCAGCGACAGATAGGGACTGGAATTGTCCAGAGGCAGTGCTTTACCCCCGCCATTGAACAAACGCAGGGTGCGGGGATCTACGGAGCTTACCGGCACCCCGGCTTGGATCAGCCTGGTCCGATCGATTTTGTACAACCCGTTTTCCTTGATTGTCAGCTTGTACCAGTGATCCGAGTAACCGAAAGGGTAATCCGTCGAGGGTTTTAGCTGTCCCTTATCTACCGAGGTTTTTCTCCACCCCCGCGATTGGTCGTAGTTAAGCAGGGTATTTTTATAGATATTCTCGAACAGGTCCCTTTCTCTGACCAGACCTCCCTCCCCCCTGCTTGAGAAATTAACCTTCACTGTAATCTGGGAGCTATGCTTAATGCTTCCGCGAGCAGGATTATATTGGACCGGGAAAATTCTCAATTCAACTGCTCTTTGGTTCCTCAGGAAAACAGGAGAATCATAGGTAACTATCCCTGCAGGAAGAAACGCATCCTGAGTATCCTTGGTTTTCATGGGGCTGAGATTATAACCCACGGTATTTTCCTGTCCCGGTTCTATCTTTACGGCATACGCTAGGTTCACCCCGGTCTTTTCCGTTTCTGCGTTTTCCATAATCTCCACCGTCACGTCCCCGTTCAAAGGAATCCCGATCCATACCGTTCTCACCGGAAGCTGTGGTTTCCCCGGAAGGTTGGAAAGAGCACATCTGTCGATATTGATCAAATCGAAATTTTGTCCGCCCAGCTCGATTTCCTTCAGATTTAGCTCCGGAACCAGATACCTGAAGACCACCCCTTCTTGGTCCGATTTCAGAACCTGTATGTCATCGTATTCGGAAATAGAGTTAGAGCCGGTTGCAAAACCGGCTAAACTCGTCATCAGCCCCACTGTTATAAGCAAGAATATGGTAGTGCCAAAATGTCTCATAAACAAAAAAACCGAGCCAGTTCAAAATCTACAATCCCGGAAGTTATATCTGCCCGGGTGAACCACTCGGCATCAAGGTTTACATGCTCTCTTTGAGTTAAAGGGTTTTTTATCTTCGATTTCCCATAAGCAATAAAAATTCACTTAGGTGAAATCCTAAAGATATTGAACAGTTATGCTTGGTTAGTCTATCTTTGAGTTCAAACTCCAAGCATCTTCATGCTTTATTCCAACAAACCCTTTAACAATTTATTCTATAGTCTCACCTCTTTTAGATTACTTGATATAATACGTCAAAAATACGGTTTGTCAAGCTTTTTCATCAGTCAATAACATAAGGGACGTAAAGCTTTACCTCATCCTACCAGTTTCATTTTAACCAGACTAGCCAAATTCCTGGCTCTGAAACCGGTTATATAGGAACATGCCACCTCGTATGCTTTTTGTTCTATCTGCTGGACGTTCTTCCGGGGGATGGAATCGATCTCTTTTTTGAACTCTCTGGTGGTGAACTTTATATCCTTCTTGTTTTGGCTGGCCCACATCTTCATTTGATCCATGAGGTCTTTGGGCATAAACTCGTGCGCGATGTTTTGCCATTCGGTTCCTACATTACCTTTACGGATGCCAAAGTCGGCAAATTTGCCCACTATCTCCAAAGGTGTGCCGGTGATCCCGTGCTGGGCGATAGATACCCCTTTCGGTTCGATCTTCTCGAAAATCTCCTTTGTCCGGTCAAGGTTGATATTGATCTTCTCCCCTTCGAGATAATTACCGTGTTTGGAGCCGTTGTTTATGGCTAAAAGATCGGGACGGATTCCATTATCTAGCAATCCCTCTATAAAAGTTGTGGCTTCCTCTACCGTGGTAATAACTGCCTCTTGTCCAGCTGATTTCACCTCCCCCACCTCCACCTCCAGCCCCAAACCGAACGGGAGGATCAGGGCAGCAAGTTGGCTGGTGATCCTTATGTTATCCTCCAGCTCGTTAAACGAGGCGTCGATGGCTATGGAGGTATAACCGGCGTCAAGTTCTGCTTCTATCTGTTGTGTGGCGGAATTGAATGCCTCCGGGGTGCTATCCTTTACCGTGGTATGATCGCCGTGGATGAAAAATGGTTTTGAGAACTTCATCCCCTCTGCATACCCTATGATAGTCTCAAAAAACACCAGGGGAGTCTGACCGGTGTACCCACCATCCACGCTACCTTCGGTCTTGGCCAGCTCGAAAGCCACCACCGAATCCAGCTTTTCTGCCGCTTTCATGATTCCCGGAATCACGTGCTTGATCCTGGTATTACATGCCATCACGATAACCTTTTCGTCTTTCAGCACTTTGAAGATATCGTGCGCGTTCAGCAAACAGACCTTGCTTTTGCTTCCCAATTTGTTGCGGACATGTTCCGGTCTTAAATCCAATATTTTAGTCTCGGGGGTTACGGCAGACATGAGATGCCCTCCCGCAAAAGAAGTTGAAGTTTATACGCAAACTCAGGTGTCATGTTTTGCTCATATTTTGCACTACTTGAACAACAGCACCAAGATCACCACCACGATCAGAGCTGGCAGGAAATTGCCCACCTTGATTTTCTTTATCCCTAAAAGGTAAAAACCGATCCCGACGATAATCAAACCTCCGGTGGCGATCAATTCATCCAAAACCTCCGGCCTTAAGAGAAAAGAGAGCTTCGATCCCAATATGGTCAAGGCTCCTTGAAAAATCAGAACGGTCAGTGAAGAGAATATCACCCCCACACCCAGACTGGAAGCGAAGATCATCGAGGCAAAACCGTCCAAAACCGATTTGGCATAGAGCAAGCCGGCGTCCCCGCTCACCCCGTCCTGGATGGATCCCACCATGGTCATGGGACCGATGCAGAAGACCAGACTGGAGGTGACGAATCCCAGGACGAAGCTGCCCGATTCTGATTTGACTTTCTTCTTTATGAACTCTCCCAAACTCTCCAAATGTTCCTCCAGCCCGATCAGCTCGCCGATAATGCCCCCCACTGCCAGACTCCCTATCACGAAAAGGATGTTTTCGGTTTTGAATGCCATCTTAAGCCCGATTAAAAGCGTGGATAGTCCCAGAGCATGCATCACTATGTTTTTTATCTTATCGGAAAGCCTTGAGCCGATCAAAAGACCCAGCGTACTTCCCAGTAATACTGTTGCGGTATTTACTAAAGTACCTTTCATAGATTATTCAATATTTAAGATTCAAGATTAAACAATTAATTTTAACCACCATTCTTCTGAAGGTATCAAGATTTGGATTTGAATTTCTCCCCTTTCATTTTGGAACTTCTCAGATAGGAGATGAACCCGCCTATCATTCCGGAAACACTTTTCGCGAAGGAACCAGCCCTTTTAAGTTCATCCCCATTAAGATAACCTTGATCAAAGGCAACGAAAAGATGTGATCTGGCTTCAGCGCAAGAAGACTTCGCGATGTATAGAAATCTAATTAGTTCAGTATTAGACCCCCTCTCAAATCCCTCTGCGATATATGACATAACCGAAACTGCTGATCTTCGGATCTGATCCACCAAACCAAAATCCTTAGAAAATTGCTGTTTCTTGGTGAGCAGATATATTTCGTTAACCAATTCCCTTGATTTTTTCCAAACATCTAAATCTTCAAAGCCTGTAATTCTCACAGAATTTCCACTCCGTTCTCACGAATTTCTTTGTGTTGGAAAGTCTTTAGTCTTTTAATCTAGAATCTTGAATTTTGAATCTTGAATTATTTCACCAGTACTTTCTCGGATCTGTTATCTTCCCCTCCACCACCGATGCCGCCACGGTTGCCGGGCTGCACAGATAAACCTCGGCACCTTTCCCCAGCTTCCCCAGAAAATTCCGGTTGGAGGTGGAGAGCAGCACGTCCCCCTTTCCCAGCACCCCGTGATGTCCGGAGGTGCACAGGCTGCATCCGGGATTGGTCACCATCGCTCCCACGCTCATGAAAATCTTATAAAGCCCGGATTCCAGCATCTCCATGGCAACTTCCTTGGTGGCAGGGGTGATGATCAGTCTCACCTCCGGATGGATCTTTCCCGCTTTCTTCAAAATTTTAGCAGCCGCTTTGAAATCTTCCAGCCGACCGTTGGTGCAGGAGCCGATGAAACCCTCATTGAAAGGCGTTCCTTCAACCGCCTCCACCGGTTTAACGTTGTCGGGACTGTGCGGGCAGGCGATTTGCGGGATCAGTTTTCCCACATCCACCTCCATTTCATCCGCAAAGTGAGCATCCTTGTCCGAAGTGACTATCTCTATTTCGTCTTTGCATCTTTGCCGTAAAAATTCAAGAGGCTCTCCGTTAGGTTGAATGAAAGCGATCTTGGCGTTTATCTCGGTCATCATGCTTCCCAAGGTCAGGCGACCAGCCAAGGAGAGATTGTCGATGGGCTCACCGTAAAATTCCAGGGATTTATAATTGGCTTTATCCATGCCGATCTCTTGGATGAACTTCAAGGTCAGGTCTTTTGCTGATACCGGCTCTTTGTATTTTCCTTTGAAGATCACTTTGATGGTCTCCGGGACCCTGAACCATAATTTTCCTGAATACCAGGCAGCCACTATATCCGTATTTCCGACGCCGGAAGAAAAAGATCCGACCGCCCCCAGCAGGTTCATGTGGCTATCCGTTCCGACCACCACCGACCCCGGTTTGATCATCCCTTTTTCCAGAAGCACGTGCTGACCGATTCCCCAGTTGACGTCAAACAGGTTTTTTATCCCCTGCTCTTTGGCGAATTCCCGGCATAAAACCTGATTCTGCGCCACCTTCATGTCCTTTGCCGGCGCCTGGTAGTCGAAGGTTATGGCGATTTTATCCGGATCTTTAACCTTCCCGTTATTGGTGAATTTGTCGAATTCCAGTACGGCATTCGGCCCTCCGAAATCCCTAATTACCGCCAAGTCCACATCTGCCCAAATCCGATCATTGGTAAAAACCTCTTTTCCGGACGCCGTAGTAAGGATTTTTTCAATAATGGTCTGGCCCTTCATATATATCTCCACACTTGATGTGCATTTTGAACTTTAAACTTTGAACCTTGAACTTTAAACGCTTTTAAAACTTATACTCCTCCGCAAATTTTATCCTTTTAGCTATGGGCGGATGATCATACAATAAAAACTCTATGACCGGACTGGGATTGGGATCGGATAAATTATTGTAAGCTAACTTATCCATGGCGAAAATGAAAGCTTCTTTATTGTGAGTAATATCCAGGGCGAATTTGTCTGCCTGCCTTTCCATATGCCTGGAATATGCAGGCATCACCGGCATGGTGACGATCCCGTAGACGGAGAATATCAAAAGAAACAATGGCAATCCCGCCACATCCGCCATGTTTTCTATGTTCAATCTGTTTTTGAATCTGTTGATTATTCTTCCGCCGGTCAGATGAATAATGAAAAACCCGATCGCTGCCATCAGGGAGGAGAAGATGATGATCTTCCAGACATGATGCAAAAGGTTGTGCCCCATCTCGTGGGCGATAACTACCTCGATCTCGTCCGGAGTGTATTCGTTGACCAGATTGTCCCCCAAAATGATCCTTTTGGTGTTTCCCAAGCCGGTGAACATGGCATTGGCTTCTTTGGTCTGTTTGCTCATGTTCATGGTGAAGATATCCTCCACCGGGGCATTTGCCTTTTGGGATAATTTTATCAATTTGTCTCTCAAGTCACCTTGAGGCAAAGGAGTGAACTTATTGAAAAGCGGCATGATTAGAACAGGTGCCAGGTTAATCAAAACTACGGTGAATAGTATAAACACCGCCGAGACGTAAATCCACCACCTTCGGGGCGATTTCTTCAAAGCCAGGTATATTCCTTCTACTGCGAGAATCATGATGATGGTAATAACCATCAGACCGACAAGCTGTTCTCCGAACCATTGAGAGAAGTTCTGGTTGGATAACCCGAATCTCTGCTCCAGGGTGAATCCGTAGTAGCTGGATGGAAAACCAAAAACAAATGCCAGGATCAAAAATAAAAGTGTGTAGAATGCCACCACCCAAAATCGTTTTCGGGTGAGCTTCTCGATTTGCCTTCGCAGGTAGGCGGAGATTCCCAAAAACAGGAACAACACCAGAAGGATAATGGTGTAGCCCTGGTCTACAAAAAAAAGAACGTTCTTTGCTCTTTGATATTTAAGGGCTTTTTCCAGGCGCTCTTTTTTTTCCGCCTCTGTCTGTCCTGCTGGTGATGAAGTCTGGCTGGAGGAATCGGACATGGTGGGAACCGGTGAAGTCGGTTCGGGATTGGTTTGAGCTCCAGTTGTTCCGATTAAAACAACCGACACCAAAAGCAGGAACAGTAAAAATGATAGAGTCCTATGCATAACCACTCCGGATTTGATCATGATTTGATTGGATATTATATTTTCAAAAACGATTGAAGATTTCTCTTCTGCTATCCTCCGCCGGTCTTATTATTACTGCCGAGTTAAAGCACAACGGAGAGTCCGGTTGACCCTCCGCTGGTAAAAACCTCTTCTTATCCTACGTAATCTATAAAATTCACCGATGAAACTGCCTTTTATCACTTCTGATTTCATATATTCAATTACTTTAAATTCAATACCTCTCTGTATCCGGGGATATCCAGGAAACCGTGCCCGCTGATGTTGAAGGCGATGACCTTCTTTTCCCCCCTCTCTTTGCATTTGAGCGCCTCGTCGATGGCGCAGGCAACGCTGTAAGCGGATTCGGGAGCAGGTAAAAATCCTTCAGCCCGGATGAACTCCTTGGCTCGTTCAAATACATGCTTTTCGTCTTTGGGATAAGCAATGGTATCGATCAATTTGTGGTCCCGGAGAAGACTGAGGATGGGCGAACAGCCGTGGTATCTTAATCCGTCACCTTTTATGGGATCCATGTCGATCTTGTGTCCCAGGGTATACATTTTAAGAAGGGGGGTCATCTCGGCATAGTCAGCGAAATCGTATTTGTATTCCCCCTGTAGATTAGGAGCCGCCTGGCTTTGCGCTGCCAGGAATTTGATCTTTTTCCCCTGCTTTAAAGCATCGTGCATGAAGGGAAGGGCAAAACCTCCGAAATTACTCCCTCCTCCCAAGCAGGAGATGACCGTATCGGGATAATCATCGAATTTCTCAAACTGCTTTTTGGTCTCCAAACCGATGATGGTCTGGTGCATCAGCACGTGATTCAATACCGAGCCCAGGCAATAGATGGCTTTGGGATCTTTATTGGCATCCTCCATCCCCTCAGAGATGGCTATTCCCAAAGACCCCGGATGCTTTTGATCCTTATTGTAAAGTGTCTTCCCGAATTCCGTCTTAGGACTGGGGGAAGCATATACATCTGCCCCGTAAAGCTCCATGAAATTTTTTCTGTCTCTCTTCCAGTCATGAACTGCCCTCACCCAATATACGGTACACTTCAAACCTGCCAACGAGGCAGCATAAGCCAATGCCGTTCCCCACTGCCCGGCGCCGGTTTCAGTGGCCAAACGCTCGTAACCCTCTTTTTTGGCATAATATGCCTGCGCCAAGGCGGTATTCACTTTATGGCTTCCGGTGGGGCTATAGAATTCTGATTTGTAATAAAGCCGTGCAGGGGTGTCCAATTTCTTTTCCAAATTGAATGCACGAAATAACGGCCTGGGTCTGCCAGCCTGGGAGTACATCTCCTTCAGTTCTTCCGGAATATCGATCCACCTGTCACCGGAGAACTCCTGTTTTAAGCACTCAGCCAAAAGTATATTGGGGAGGTTCTTTATCCTCGACTCTCCAGTCTCCGGATCGTGCGGTGGGGGGAGCGGTTCGGGAAGATCGGGAATTATGTTGTACCATTGATCGGGCAGCTCGTTGGGATTAAGATTAACCATTCTTTGTTTGACCGGCATATCAAATCTCCTTTGTGTTGTTGGATTTTCCAAAAGTGCTCATGTATTAGTCAGATCTTGATTTTAGATTTCCATTTTGCAATTTACACTTTGCAATCTTCAATTTGCACTAAAGGTTTTCACCTTATCCCTTTCACCTTAAACCTTTCCTCCCAAGCTCTCGAAGTTAATGAAGTCTGCATAGTGTACGATTATCGCTTCCACGGATCGATACCCCCCATCCCCTTCGTGCGCATGCGTGGCGATCATATGCACCACCTCATCCGGTAAACCATGCTGGTATGCCAAAGCCGAGCCGGAAAAAGGGTGTCTTAACAGCTTGCCGGTTTTGCTTTTGACGATTTTGCCTTTTTCTTTGGCATATTCGACGATCTTGCCGACATCGTGGAGAATCGCACCGGCGATCAAAATATCCCGGTTGATCTGCACCTTACCATCGTAGAAGCCTAAAAGCACTTTGGCAATCTCCAATGAGGTCTTGGTGACTGCTCTGGTATGGGTTATCAAGCTGATTTTACATTCCGGAATCAAAAGCGTAAAAGGAATTTCACCCAGTTTGTCGATTGACCAGCCGCCCTTTTTTATGGCATCATCCCAGGTTAATATCACCTGCTCTTTTAGCTCTTTATCTTTTATCTGCCGGATCTCTGGTAAAAGTTTTACTATTTCCGATTTCATACATTCCTCTTTTTTGAAAATCTTCCCGTTTCAAACCGGATAATATAGAATTTAATATTAATAAACTTGAGCTGAAATTGCAACAAAAATCTTAATAAAGCAATGACGTATGATTAATGACGGATGCCGGATGAATTTCGTAGGCGGAGCACCCTGCTCCGCCTTAACATTCTGTAGTGTCCGAGCTTGTCTCGGATAAAAATACATATTTACCCCTTGACAAGAGCATAATAACTATTATATTTTGCATAAGCTAATTAACGTAAACCATGGCAGATACCTAACCCGATTCACGTGTAATAAAACATGCTTTAAAACCCATAATCACTAAAATTGGAGGTAGCAATGTTCTCTAAAGTTAAAGCGTTGTTGTCTAATCCCTTGTTCTGCAAAAAGATAGATGGGGGTAGAAATAGGGCTTTTCTGGTTATCCCCGCTTTTCTGATTTTTCTGTTAACTCCACTAATCGCCGGTTATTCTCAATTCCTTCAAGCCAACCCCGATTCCATTCCCTTCGCCCCGGTGGTCAACTATGGGGTAGAAGATTATCCTCTTTCTGTTTTCTGTGCGGACTTGGATGGGGATACCGACCTGGACTTGGCTGTGGCAAACCGGAATAGCAACAACGTCTCCATCTTGAAGAACAACGGGGATGGGACTTTTCAGACCAGGGTCAACTATGGGGCAGGAAGCAATCCTGCTTTTTCCGTTTTCTGTGCGGACTTGGATGGGGATAACGATCTGGACTTAGCCGTGGCAAATTGGAATAGCAACAATGTCTCCATCTTAAAGAACAACGGGGATGGGACTTTTCAGACCAAAGTGGACTATGGGGCAGGAGATCATCCTTTGTCTGTTTTCTGTGCGGGTTTAGATAATGATAATGATTTGGACTTAGCCGTGGCAAATGCTTATAGCGACAATGTCTCCATCTTAAAGAACAACGGGGATGGAACCTTTCAGACCGCGGTCAACTATGGGGCAGGATCTTATCCTTATCCTGTTTTCTGTGCGGATTTAGATAATGATAATGATTTGGACTTAGCCGTGCCAAATACAAATAGCAACAGTGTCTCCATCTTAAAGAACAACGGGGATGGGACTTTTCAGAGCCCGGTCAGCTACGGGACAGGAGATGGTCCTGTGTCTGTTTTCTGTGCGGATTTAGATCAGGATACAGATCTAGACTTAGCCGTGGCAAATGCTTATAGCGACAATGTCTCCATATTAAAGAACAACGGAGATGGGACTTTTCAACCTGAAGTTAACTATGGTGCAGGAACCTGGTCTCATTCTGTTTTCTGTGCAGATTTAGATCTGGATGGTGATTTGGATTTGGCTGTAGCAAATGCTAATAGCGACAATGTTTCCATCTTAAAGAACAACGGGGATGGGACCTTTCAGACCAAGGTCAACTATGGGGCAGGAGATGGTCCTGTGTCTGTTTTCTGTGCGGATTTAGATGGGGATTTGGATATAGACTTAGCTGTGGCAAATGCTAATGGTAACAATGTCTCCATCCTTTTAAACCTGATCAATTCACGCCCTGCAATAACAACACCTGACTCCTCAAAGTTCTTATGTGGGTCAGATACCATTAAGTTCACCGTAACCGCCAGCGACCCGAACCCTACCGATACTCTGACCATCTTTGGTCCCGGCATGTCTGCTCCTGTTACAGGTGTTTCTCCGCTGTCGGTTGAGGTCGGCATCTATGTCGGCTCTCCAGGCACTTTCAATTATGTTTACACCGTAACCGACTCGTGGGGGGCAACGGATGTTGATACCTCCACCTGGACCATCACATTCAACAGCACACCCACAGTTGTAGCAGTCGATTCATCTTTATTCTTCTGCGACCCCGATACGATTAGGTTCACGGTCACCGCCTCAGATTCTGATGTAGCGGATACCATTACTCTGTTTGGTCCGGGCATGACTGCGCCTTTGCAAGGAGTATCTCCTCTATCCTCTGTTGCTGTAATTCCCATTGATTCAACCGGAAACTTCAGTTTCATCTATACAGTATCAGATTTGTGTTTGGCATCAGGGGAGGACACTGCCTCCTGGATAGTTACCGTAAACAGTCAACCTGCGCCTTTTTCTTTATTATCCCCAGTAGAAAAAGATTCAATCAGAATGCCGGAAACACTTATTTGGCAAGCCTCTTTGGATTCTTGTGCTGGTCAGAACATTCTTTATGAATTACATTTGAGCCGTTCGGCGGATTTTAGTCCCGACTCTATTGTGGATGACAGTATATCTGATACTACATATGTCGTTAATAATCTCCAAGTAAAGGATTGGTATTGGAAAGCAAGAGCCTACGATAAATGGGGTGCAGAAAGATGGTCAGACACAACCTGGAGTTTTTATGTTTACCTGTGCGGAGACTGTAATGCAGATGGGGTCGTAGATGTAGGGGACGTGGTTTACCTGATAAACTATCTATTTAAAAATGGTTCTGCACCTATCCCCTTCTTAGCTGGAGATCTTAATTGTGATGGAATTGATGATATTGGAGATGTGGTTTACCTGATCAACTATCTCTTCAAAGCAGGGAACAAACCTTGTTTGAATTGTCCGTAGAAAAATAATGACAGTTATTTTAAAACCCCCTAAATCCCCCTTGTCAGGGGGACTTTACTCTTCATTTTCCCCCCTGATAAGGGGGGAAATACAAAGGGGGGTTATTGACTTCTCTTGAACCCCCTAAATCCCCCTTGTCAGGGGGACTTTGCTTTTCACTTTCCCCCCTGATAAGGGGGGAAATGCAAAGGGGGGTTATTGACTTCTCTTGAACCCCCTAAATCCCCCTTGTCAGGGGGACTTGTTTTGACTTTCCCCCTGATATCGAAGGTTAGTAGGAAGGGGGAGAATACCAAGGGAGGTAATTCAAACAAAAAAGAAACCGAGTAGAATAACGTAGCGTCCGAGCCTTGTCTCGGACGACCCTTCGTTGCACATGATAGTGCGACGCTACGTTTCGAGATTATTGATTTATTTTATCCGTTTGAGCTTGAATTCAGCTCTGAGGAATCCCACTTTTTTCTTTCGATGGTTGTAAACGGGGGGAGAATAAAAATCTGCTATTTCTTTTAGTTGTTTTTTGCTCAATACTCCCAATTGCTTATAAACCTCGATGGATGCCGGCGCTATGGCTCTGGCGGAGCCGTCCATGATCTTGACTGCCAGACCATATCCTTTATCCAGGATGACCGAACAATGCAGTGCCTCTGCCCCACCTTTGCTTAAGATGTTTCCTTTACTCGGAATCGCCAGCTCGTAGTCCAATCTTCTTCTTCCGGAGACCATATCTGGATATTTCCACATGGAGTCAGCCACCACCTGCAGTGATTGGGAGGTAATCTGACTTTTTGATTTAAAGCTTCGAAGCTTGGCAAATCCGATTGCCATGTTTTTCAAAGGAAGGGCAAATGTGGAAGCTCCGCAATTCTCTATTCCGATCCCGATCTTTTCTTTAGGATATTCGCAGAGTTCCGAGATCGTTTTCAAGTCCAGCTTCTGCACCGGGTGTTTCGGATCCAGGTAATTTTTCAGATTCCATCCCTTGTAAACGCATAAAGCCAGCATCCCCGCATGCTTTCCGGAACAGTTATGCTCAAGGGGTGAGAATTTTTTCCTGGGAGGAGTTATTCCCGTCGCGGTGTAGTAATGGGGAACGTGCGCTCCACACTGCAGGTGATTTTTGTTCAACCCGATCTTTTTGAGAATGCCCTGTACTGTCCGGACATGCTTTCTCTCACCGTTGTGCGACCCGGAGATGATGGCGATCTCCTTCTGGGTGAAACCAAACGCTTCCGCCGTTCCCGACTCAACCACCGGCACTGCCTGAAACGGTTTGGCAGAAGACCGCAGGAAGGTGATGAAATTCGGATCACCGGTGGAATATAAAAGCTTACCCGATGAATCCACCAATGCCACTGCCACCCGGTGGATGCTTTCCACCACGTTATTTCTATAAGCTATAACCACTGCTTCTTTCATACAATAAGCAATTTAATATAAAATTTGGGGAAATCAAACAAAAAAGCATGTCGAAGACGAACAGGAAATCATTCACCGCAGATGAAACAGATCAATCAGATGGGAATAACCGATAACAACTCAAAACATCAGCTTAATCCGCTTAATCAGCTGTGAGGTACTCAATTTTCCTTGACTTCTCTCTAATAGACCCTACTTTCCCCTCGTAGCTTAATTTAAGTCCGAGCAAAAAAAGAGGAAAAGATGGAATTATTAAAACTTGTCCGCAAACCTATAAATGAATTCTTAAGAGGTAACCGGAAGCGAATCCGGATCATGGCTTGGGCTTTCCTGGGGATTCTGATTCTATCGCTTGTATCCGTGATCATCTTCTATAATGTCTACAAAAAAGACCTCCCCTCTTTGAGCCAGCTGCATAATATCGAACCGAATCTGGTGACCAGAATATATTCAGCCGAAGGAAAGGTCATTAAAGAATTCTATACCGAGCGCAGGATATACACGCCTTTGTCACAGATGCCTCCCACTCTTATAAACGCCCTTCTGGCATCTGAGGACCGGAGATTTTACAGTCACTGGGGGGTCAACACCCTATCCATACTCCGGGCGATTTGGGAGAGCATTTGGTTCAGGCAGCGGGTCAAGGCTACCAGCACCATCACCCAGCAGTTAGCCCGGATGCTCTTTCTCACCCCCGAAAGGTCCATGTCCCGGAAGATAAAGGAGGTTCTGACTTCTATTAAGATTGAGAGAAACTACACCAAGGAGGAGATCTTAGAGCTCTATCTCAACCAGTCCTATTTTGGAAAGGGAGCTTATGGAGTCCAGGCCGCTTCTCAGCTTTATTTCAGCAAGAGCGTAGGGGACCTAACCATTTCGGATTGCGCCATCTTAGTCAGCATTCCCAAAAACCCCGGTAGATATTCTCCACTCACCAATCCGGACTTATCGATCAAGAGAAGAAACATCGTTTTGGAGTCGATGAAGGATTTCGGAAAACTCACCCGACATCAAGGCGATTCTCTCCAGAGCCTTCCTTTGGAGATCCATACCACCCCTGCACCCCTGGGGGATGCCCCTTATTTTACCGAGATGGTGCGTCAGTATTTGGAGAAAAATTACGGTGAAGATGCGCTTTACCAGGGAGGATTATCGGTTTACACCACTCTGAATTCCGAACTGCAAAAAGCAGCCGAGGAAGCTCTTTTAACTGAACTGCAAAATCGTCAGCACCTCATGGAGAAGTCCCACTCACGAAGAGATACCAGCTATACTATAGTGGTGACAGACTCCGCCGAAGGTAAACCGCAGAGGAAAAGGATATACAAGCAGATTCAAGGCGCCCTTTTGGCTATGGACAACAACACCGGTGATGTTCTGGCTTTAATCGGAGGAAAGGATTTCAACCAGAGCAAGTTCAACCGGGCTACCCAGGCTCTTCGTCAGCCCGGCTCCGGTTTCAAACCGTTCATCTACACCGCAGCCATTGACAATGGAGCAAAACCAATCGACATCATGTATGACACACCTTTCGCCCTCACCGGGGAAGACGGGAAGAAATGGAGTCCTCAGAATTTCGATATGATTTTCCGGGGACCGGTAACCTTAAGGAAAGCTTTGGCCAAATCGATCAACGTGATCTCCGCCAAGCTGATCCAGGAGGTGACTCCCCAGCAGGCTATCTTTTTCGCTTCGCATATGGGACTTACCACCTCCCTCTCCCCATATCCCTCTTTGGCTCTGGGAACTTCTGAGGTCACTTTATGGGACATGGTTTCGGCTTTTTCGGTTTTCCCCAACGGAGGGATTAAAGTACAACCCCGATATATTTTGAAAATCACCGATCGCTATGGAAAAATCCTGGAGGAACATAAAATCTCCCAAAGGCAGGAGGTGTTATCTGCGCAGACCGCTTACATCATGACCACCATGCTTCAATCGGTGATCCAGAGGGGCACAGGTTACGGAGCCACAGCCAAAGGTTTTACCCGACCGACAGGTGGCAAGACCGGGACCACGGACAACTGTTCCGACAACTGGTTTAACGGTTTTACCCCTCAGATCACCGCAGGGGTATGGATCGGTTACGATGACAAGACGGTGATTGGTCATAACGTCACCGGAGCCACCACCGCACTTCCGGTTTGGACCGAGTTTATGATGCAAGCGCACGAGCATTTACCGGTTGAGGAATTTAAGGTTCCGTCGGGGATCTATTTCAAAACCGTCTGCCTGGAGAGCGGTCTTTTAGCCACGGATAAATGCCGCCACATCATCAAAGACGTTTTCACCGATGACACCATGCCCAGGGAATTCTGCAATATTCACCGTTCCAAAGGATTACCCGATTCCACCTCCCTTGTGCCGTTTTATGAAAAAGGTGAAACACCGGAGAAAGAAGAGGGAATAGCATTCTAGAAAACAAGGTGAAAGGTGTAAGGTTTAAGGAGTTATTTTACGAATTCACCTGAAACTTTGAACCTTGAACTCTAATCTCTTTTTTGTAAAAACTTAAAACCCCGAAGAATAAAATATTCGTCGGGGTTTTGAAGTTGTAATATGTCCCTCTTTATCTTAAAGGACATACCTTGAATGGCTTATCTATTATATTCTGGCCACATTGGTCGCCTGGGGACCTTTGGGGCCTTCGATGATGTCGAAACTAACCTCGTCTCCTTCCTTCAGGGACTTAAATCCCTCTTCCGTAATGGCTGAGAAGTGAACGAAGATATCCTTACCGCCATCCTTCTGTTCTATGAAACCAAATCCTTTGGCATCATTGAACCATTTTACCTTGCCAGTTGCCAAACCTTTTCACCACCTTTCACAAACTTAAGTTTTAATATTATCTCATCCAGTCAAGTTTAATTTAATCAAAGTGTTGGTGACTGGAATTCTCCTCTTTTATTCCCTTTGACCAGCTGATTCTAATATAAAAAAACCCACGAAAATTCAGCCTAAGTTTTCGTGGATTGACAACTCAAACCATCCAAAAACTTACTGCAACTTTCTTACTACCTGTCAAAATACCTAAATTAAAATACTACCTTATTACCCCTTTGTCAAGTAAAATCTTCAAAAACCAATAAGAAAAACAACTATTCTATCAATATTTCAAGCTCGTGCCAATTATATATCGGTATAATTGATAAAAGGTTAACTTGATAAATATCGAAATCCGAATGTAGCATAAAAGTAACTTTGTCAAAACCTCAATGCATCGACTTAGACTTCTCGGAATCTGTTAAGTCGAACTCAGAATACATGTTGGGTGGATTATATCGAAAAAGATCAGATCATAATCCAAATTCGAATATCAGCATAGCCAAAAAGGCTAAACCAGCTCCAAAAATGAAAGCGATGGAGACTCCGGCGGATTGCCATAACCAGCCAAATATCAAACTGGCTGGCAACGCCATCAATCCCACTGCCCCGTGGTAAATCCCAAAAGCGGTGGCTCTCTTTTCCTCCGACACCAGATCCGCTATATAAGCCCTCATGGTTCCATCTGCCAGTCCATAATAAAGACCGTAGACTGCAAAAAGTATCCAGGCATGAATCGGTTGAGTGGCAAAAGCAAAACCAAAATAGACCAAAGCATAGATGAACAATCCGGAAACGATCAGACTCTTTCTTCCGATACGATCCGAAAGTGCTCCCGCCGGTGAAGAGACTAACGCATATACTAAATTCAATACCATCCAAAGAATCGGGATGTAAACCACGCTCACGTTCAGACCTTTTGCTCTCAAGAATAAGAACGCATCGCTTGAATTTCCCAGGGTGAACAGGATTGCCCCAACTAAAAATATCTTGAACTTGGGATGGAATGAGGAAAGCTTGAGACTGGGTAAATTGATTATCTTTTCCCTGATCTTCTTTCCCTCTTTTACAAAAACGTACAACGTCAGAACCGATAGGATAGCCGGAACAGAGGCAATCAGGAACAAAGTTCGGTAATTCTTATGGATTAGAGGAAGTAATATAAAAGCCAGAAGCGGTCCCAAAACCGCCCCGCCGGAGTCCATGGCTCGATGGAAACCGTAGGAGAGCCCCCTGCTCTCCGGAGGGGTGGAATCTGCGATCATGGCATCCCGGGGTGAGGTTCTCACCCCCTTGCCGAACCGATCTAAAAATCTCAATCCCAAAACCTGCCAGCCGGCGTTGACTATCGATAAAACCGGTTTTCCCAGACTGGACAAGCTGTAACCTAAACTCACCAAAAACTTCCTTTTACCTAACCTGTCGGAAAGCCATCCGGAAAAGACTTTAAGTATACTGGCAGTGCTCTCCGCCACCCCTTCGATCAAGCCGATAAAAACCGTGCTGGAATGAAGAACCTCGGAAAGAAAAATGGGTAATATCGGATAGACCATATCCGACGAGACGTCGGTCAAAAAGCTGACTATGCCCAAAAGCAGAACATTCTTTGGAATCTTAGCGGATATTTTGAATTTCATCTCTTATTTGAAATGCTTAATTCGATTTCCAAATTTATCCCACGAATCGTCCTCAATGGACCAAGGTAACTATTTTCCTCTTCTCTCCTGAGAGAAGGCGAAACTAAAGGGGCAATTCCCTTAGAGGATACCGGTATTGCGCAAAACTCTCGATTCGTTGGGATCAACTTCTAAATAGCACCTCTTCCTTCTCAAAAAGCCTTTTGGTTACAAAGATGGAAAATGAGGCATAAATAAAGGTGGAAAGAAAGATCAGGGTAAGGAAGCCCCACCGAAATGTACCCAGAAGTATCTCTCGAGATGCCAGAGAGATGTTAACTATGGGGACGAAAGCCAATCCCCAGGAAAGCTCGATTCCCGGAACAAAAGAGATCATGGCAGGCAGGATGACCACAAACATAAGGGGTGAGATATAGCTCTGGGCCTCTCTGTAGCTCTTTGCGGAAAGCGCAATGGAGAGGAGAACGGAGCTAAAAAGAGCCGCCAAAGGAAACATCAAAAGCAAAAGCAGGATCAAAGAAAGTGGTTTGATGGTAATCTGCATCTGCTCGCTTCCGAAGCGACTCATTTGGGCTAATCCCAGACCGGCGGTTATACTCATGCTGGCGGTGGAAAGAACTATGGTTATAAGTGAGATGGTCAAAACCGTGAGGAATTTACCGGTGGCGATGTCCAGACGTGAGACCGGGGTGACTAATATAGTTTCCAGAGTCCCCCTCTCCTTCTCCCCGGCGGTCAAATCGATAGCCGGGTACATGGCGCCGATCATAGCCAAAATCACGATCATGTATGGCAAAAACATCCCCAGCATGAAACCACCCATTTTCTCCTTTGGGGCAAGATTCTCCTTATTTATTTTCAGGGGATTCAACGTGGCTTTATCGATATGATGAAGCGCCAGCCTTTCTGCTATTATGCTGTCCTGGTACCCCTTCAACTTATCCTTCAGTTTTTCTGAGGCCATACTGGATCTGATCTCGGCGGCATCATAATATATGGTGGCTTCACTGTTTTCTCCCGTCTTCAGCTTCTCTTCAAAGCCGGAGGGAAACTCCAAGGCGGCGTGGATTTCTTTCTTCTTCAGGGACGATCGGTAATCCGGCGTCTTCACCTTCTGAAAATCGTCTCCCCTGAAGATATCAGAAACGAAGCGGGGGGCGAATTCCTCCCCCCTAACGGTGATTCTGGTGGTCTCCGCCTTGGTCTTCTTAAGCATCGTGACCACCACTGCGTTTATGCCAAACATCAGGATCGGAAATAGGATGATGGGAATCAAAACGGAGGATACCAGGGTGCGTCTATCTCTGAGAGTATCGAGAATCTCCTTGGAATAGATTATTTTTACCTTCCTTAAGTTCATCCTGGTTTATTCTCCCACCGTTCTTACGAAGATGTCATCCAAGTCCGCAAATCCGGTTCTGTTTCGCAGCTGATCCAAAGTGCCTACCTCCAATATCCTCCCTTGATGGATGATGGCGATGTCGTCACAAAGTTTCTGCGCCTCCCACATCACGTGGGTGGAAAAGAGAATGCATTTATGCTCCTGTTTAGACTCCCGGATGAATTGGATGATGCTTCGAGAGGTAATTACATCCAGACCTATGGTGGGTTCATCCAGGATCAGAACCTGCGGATCGTTGATGAAGGTCCGGGCGATGGATACCTTCTGTTTCATTCCGGTGGAGAGCCTGTCCACCCGTCTCTTCCGGAATTCGTTCATGCCGAATCTCTCGAACAGGACTTTCGACCTTTGGCTTAAGCGATCTTCATCCATCCCGTTGAGTCTGCCGAAATAATTCACCGTCTCCTCAACCGTCAGTCGGTGATAGAGCCCGGTGTCACTGGAGAGAAAGCCGATCTTCTCCTTTACCTTCTCCGGTTCCCGGACGATGTCATAACCCGCCACCTGTGCAGTTCCGGAGGTCGGCTTAAGTATGGTGGATAAAAGCCGCATCAGGGTGGTCTTCCCCGCCCCGTTCAAACCCAAAAGACCAAACACCCTGCCCGGTTTACACTCGATGTTAACCGAGTCTACCGCGCGGATTTCACCCCGTTTCCTGTCGTTAAATATCTTGGTGAGGTTGCTGGTGACGATCATTCGGAATTATGATAGACCAGGATAATCGGCGAAAGCTGGTAAACATCCTGGTTTGTACAAAACGTCCTGGTAACACCACCTAGCGACTGAGATAAGAATAAACCAAAAGAAAATTGTATATGCTGCGTTCGGATTGTGCCATCATAATAATTTCAGTGGGTGATCCGGTTTTTCTGCTAATCATCGTATGATTCCTGGTTTTTGATCTTCTCCTCCCAGCTGTCATCTCGCACTTCCCCGGTCATGGTGGAATGAACCAATCGGTATACCCCGTATCCATCTTGATCCACAAAGATGAAATAGACCCCCCCTTGAATTTCGTTATAATTCCACTTTTCCCAGGGTTTCTCTCCCCGGGTGGAGGGATGTCTATCTATTTCACTGGGCTCTCCGTACCGGATGTACACTCTGCCCATATCGCTGTTCCAGCCGTCATTTGAATCGCTTGTTCGGGAAAAATTAAAATTGGCATAAGCGATGCGCCGATAATGCTCGGTTTTGAACTCGTTTTCCAGCGTTGCCGGATTAGAGTCCCTTCTCTTCCAGAAATCGGTGATATAGTTCTGCTTGCCTATCAAATTAAGCTGGTCGAAAATATTCAGCTCGCTGGGGGTGGCGATGTAAACCACGTCCTGTCTGAATCTTTTTATCTCATCCGCCATGAGCTCGTCCGCGGTCTTTTCTTTGAAAACGATGAATTTCTTGACGGAGGAAACCTTCTGCCCGGTATGTTTGTCTTTGGCATCTACTTGAAGCAGATACTCCCCCCGGCCAAGAATTCCTATGTTTAGCCCGCTGATTACCACAGCGGAATTTCCCGGCTTAGTCTGGGTCTGTTCTCCGAATTCCTTGATTTTCTTCCCGGCGGTATCCAAAACATAAAAGTCCAGGGCGTATTCCGGTTTTACTTCCGGACCATAGGTAAGATTGTAAAGCTCCGCATAAAAATAGAGCATGTTTCTCTCCCGGGTGAAAATCCGGGAGGGATTTGGCAGTATCTTTTTACCTGCCTTGGTAAGTCTTCCGCTGGCAGTATCATCGACCACATCGAATGCCAGCTCCAGATCGCTTAACTCAAGCAAATCTGCGGAGAATCTCCGGGCATCTATCTTCTGTACGGCTTCGCCGCTGGTCATCGAATTCACGTCGCGGGCTTGCAGGGCGATTTGGTAACTTCCCGGTTTGAGTTTAACCCCGATGGCATCGATGATCATGAAGTCCACCTTTTTTGCCTCTTCCGCGTTTTGTACTTGGGACCAGGTGGTCCATATCCGGTTCTCCACTTCATTCCCTTGCTCGTCTTTAATGCCCAGCTGCATTAATATCTTGGCCACCGCTCCTTGTTCCTCCGGAACGAACTCCAGCTCCCTGCGGTTGAATGAATAATATATCTCCACATAATCGCTGGAGGTGTCAGCTAGATCCTCAAAGCAAGCGTAATCTATTCCCAGGTAGAAACTGTGCGGCTGAGCCGGGACTCCGGAGGAGAGCTCCGTCTGAGAATTTGCCTGGATGGAGGAAAATAGCATCCCGGCAACAAGAATCAAGATTTCCAAATACGGTTTAATCGGTTTCATTTTACTTACCTCTGAAAATTGGTATTGAATGAATCTGCATTTTTTTACCCGAAAAAGCCGTTTGGGAGATTTTCTTTGAAAGAAAAGGAGATGAATTCAAAGTCCATTATCTTCTGATCACGCCATCATAAGGGGGTTGAAGCAGGTACTCGCCATCCCCACGGTCCATAAAAAGAAATACCCGGTTGCTTTTGTAATAATACCATTTCTGAAAAGCCTGGCTCTCCCGGTCAAAAGGATGTCTTTCCACGTCATCCGGGGGTCCGTAAACCATGTAAACCATCCCCAAATCCGTTTCCCAACCCTCTCGGGTGGGCAGCGTGAAATTCTGATTCACGTATTTGAGTCGACGGTAGTATTCATCTTTCAGTTCATTTTCCGGGGTGTTGGGGGTGAGGTCCTTGGATTTCCAGAATTCCAGCCAGGCTTGCATCCGTTTATCCTCCGGTACCGCTTTAAGCTTCTTCATCTCATCGGAGGAGGCTACGTATTTCAGCTGGTCGATCGCTTTGGCATAATCGTTTTTCAAAAGATTGAAAAACGACCATTCGATCTGGAAAGTTCTTTCCACCTTGGCTTTCACCTGATCCTTTTCCAAAAGCTCCAGGGTCAAATAATAATCGCCGGAGGGGAATCCCTCTATGTTCACGCTATCGAAGGTGGAAAAAACGGCCGGTCCCAAAACCACGGTGGTGGTCTCCTGGTGGTGGAAATCCTTGGCTCTATGTTCGATATCGGATCTTAGAAGATATGGCTGGGGTGGCTGGGGTCCTCCGTATATCTCGAAGTAAAAACGGAGGATGGGATCGGTATCTCCATTGCTCCGGGAGACGCTGGGGATAATGTCGTACCCTTTCCGGTTAAGTCTGGAATCTGCAATGCTGTCGGTAAGCTGGCGAATGAACTCTATGTCCGAAAAAAGGATTTTATTCTCATTCCGCGAGGGAATGTTCAGATCCTTCTCCTCTTCAAATGCAGAGCCGGAATTCTGATCGATCAGCCTGATTCTTAATTTGTATCTCCCGGAGTACAAAGAGAGGTTTACCTGATTTATCAGAAAATCCGAAGGGGAACGGGTCTCCTCATAGGTATTAACCGCATAATGTTCTTCCACCGAAGTCCCGGTTCTCTCTTTATTGATCTTGTTGCTGGCAAACACTTGCACTTCGTAAGCGGTCTTGAACTTATCCCCATCCTTCACGAAAGTAAGCCCTTTGGTTAAGATCTTGTAATACACCTCCACCCTGAATTTCTCTCCGGTATCTTCACGGAAAGCGGCATAATCGGTTAAGAAGATCTGTTCTCTTTCGTCTATGTAACCGAAATCGGTCTGCGCTAAAATTACTAAAGGAGCAAATACCCCCAGGAAACAGAAAAGGAAAAGTAAGAAAACGATTCTCATGCTCTCTCCTTTGCTTCACCGGTCAAAAAACTGTGCACCACACTACAATAGTTACGCCTGATCTTTAACACAGGATAACTTATTTATTTGAATTTCGCAATAAAAAAACAACGCTAAAAGCAGGGGAGTATCTGGCTGGTAAAAGCTTACCTTTTTCTTTATTGGGTGTAATAATTTTAGAAGCTTTATGGATATCAAATAACCGTACCTTTAACTGATCCCGCACATTCACTCGGATTATTTCTTATTACTCATATCTTAAGGATACGATGGGATCGAGTTTGGCCGCACGATAAGCGGGGTAAATTCCGAAGATCAAGCCGACCGAGACGGAAAAGGAGAAGCCTAAAACTATCCAGAACAAAGAAACGCTGGCCGATAGAGGGGTTACTGCTGCCACCAGCTCCCCCAAAAGCAGACCGATGATTATACCCAGAATCCCACCGCTCCCGCTTAAGGTCATGGCTTCGATCAGAAACTGCCATAAAATGTCTTTTTTCCTGGCACCGATGGCTTTCCGGATTCCGATCTCTTTGGTTCTCTCGGTAACGGATACCAGCATGATGTTCATCACCCCCACCCCTCCCACCAAAAGACCGATGGACGAAATCACCACCATCACCAGATAAATGGCGCTGGTGATCTTTCGGTATATGTCCATCAGATCTTCCTGGGTGGAAACCGAAAAATCGTTGGGTTTGTCTGCGGGGACTCCCCGGCGTAGCCTCATCACTTGTGTGATCTCGTCGATTGCCTGGTCCATCAGCTCGGGGCTTCTGGGTCGGGCTATCAGAAGGAGTTCCTTTTCCTCCGGATAGAGTTTTTTGTAAGTGTTATAGGGTAAAAGAACGAAATTGTTTTGACTCTCTCCCAGAATGGACGGCCTTTTTTCCATCACCCCGATAACCGTTACTTTTTTCGGAGAAAAATTCGAGCCGCTTAACGTGACCTCCTTACCGATAGGATCCATGCTGGGGAAAAGGATGTCCACCACGTCCAGTCCCAAAACCACCACCATGGATCGGTAATTTATGTCGCTTTCGGTGAAAAACCTGCCTTCCACGGCATAATTGTTGTTAACCATCTCATAGTCCGGAAGAACCCCGATGAGCTGGAATCGGCTGTTTTTGTTGTTTTGGTATTTGATGCTTTTGGCTCCCGGACCCCAATTCTGGGGGGAAACCGCACCCACCGCAGGACAAAGCTCTCTCACCGCCTGGGCATCTTCGAAGGTGATCGGTTTGCGATTTCTCTCCTCCTCCGAAGGACCGTCCAATTGTATGCCGATCTCAAATTTGGTGACATAGATGACATTGGACCCCAAGGATTCGATTTGCTGAGACATGCTTTTGTTCAAGCCCGTGATTATCGATACCATGGCAATCACCGTGGTGACTCCGATCAGTACCCCCAGCACGGTCAATAAAGCCCGCATCTTATGAGCTTTAATGGCAGCCATGGCCATGGCGATGCTTTCTTTTATCTCAAATACGTTCATGCTTTTTAAGGGTAAAGGGTCAAGGGTCAGGAAAGTGAATTAATCAATCCTTTCAATAGACGTGCTGTCTCTGCCCTAAGTTTTTCCAGAGCTTCAAAATTTTCGATGGAGATGTAACCCGAATCCTTAGCTAAAGAAAGATATGTTTCTACTTCTCCTAATGAACCTCTGGCGATAAATAGGTGTTGTGGATATTCCTTTCGATGCTGTCGCTCGTATCCTTCAGCTATGTTGGCGGAAATTGATGTAGATGCTCTCCGCATTTGCAAGTTTAAGCCATACATTTCGTTCTTTGGAAAATCTTTCGTTATGGTATAAACCTCTAAAGCCAACTCATAAACTTTCTGCCATGCTAAAAGTTTTCTAAAACTCATTGTAATAAACTCTGCCTTTTCCTGAACCTTTACCCTTACCTCTTGCCCCTTGACCCTTTCTTATTCATACCTCAACGCTTCAATCGGATTGAGCCGGGCAGCTTTCATGGCGGGGAATATGCCGAAGAAAATCCCGACAGAGGAGGATACCAAAAGAGCCAACCCCACCGACCAGGCTTCCACCGCAGCGGGCAAAGGGCTCACCTGGGCAATCACCTGGGCAATCAAGGCTCCCATGATTATGCCTATCGATCCGCCTACCAGGGCCAATGTCACCGCCTCCACCATAAACTGCCATAGAATGTTCCTTCTTCTGGCACCCAGCGCTTTGCGGATTCCTATCTCTTTGGTTCTCTCGGTAACCGATACCAGCATGATGTTCATGATCACGATCCCCCCCACTACCAGGGATATGGAGGAGATACCACCCATTACCAAAAGAGCCAATTGGGTAAATTGCCGGAAGAAATCCATCACCCCTTCCGAGGTGAGCATGGCAAAATCATCCGGTTTGTCATAAGATATGTTTCTCCGTGCTCTCAATATCACCCGGCTCTCATCCATGGCATCCTGCATGGACATGAAATCCTTGGCTTTAACAAAAATCTCCAGGAAAAACCGGCGGGCATAAAGCTTCTCGAAAGCCGTAATGGGGATCAGGACGAAGTTGTCCTGACTTTGTCCCAGGAAATTTCCCTTTTTCGCTGCCACCCCGATGACGCGGAAATAATTGTTGCCTACTTTGATGTCCTTTCCCAGCGGATCTTCGTTGGGAAACAGGTTATCCTTTATGTCCCAGCCCACGAAACACACCTGCCGGTTATGCTCCACCTCAAATTCTGAAAAAGTTCTTCCCTCATACACGTCATGCGAGGCGATCTCGGTGATATTGGCTGTTGCTCCCACCACCGCCATGTCGGATAAATGCTTGTTTTTGTATTTTACTTTTCTGAAGCTGACGGCTTGGGCTCCTACCCTCCAGCAATCGGTACAATTTTCCTCGATGGCTTTCATATCGCTGGTGGTCAAATCCTTTCTTTTTAACATCTCGTGCCACTCCTCATCCGAGGTGATGATGCCGAATTTCCGAATCAGGAAAGTGGTGGAACCCATGCTGGAGATCTCCGCTTCCACGTACCGGTTCATCCCCGATATTACCGAAACGACGGCAATCACCGTCATCACCCCGATGATAACGCCAATTAACGTCAGTACCGACCGGAGCTTGTTGGCGATCAAGGATTTTAATGCTATGATTATGCCTTCCAGAAATTGCATGTTAGCCCGGAGAAATGAGATTTGAGTTTTGAGTTCTCGGATTGAGAATCAATGTGATCTGTTTCGAATAATGATTGGGTTATTCTTTTTGCTTGATTATTCGCTGTTTTTTATGCCCATTGATTTTTAAGGTGCCCCTTTAGTTTCTGAGAACCTTATTCTGTATTAATGGCTTATCCGTTCCTCTTTTTCAATGCCGCCGTCCCGGATGTAGATTATCCGGTCGGCGTAAGTGGCAATATCATGTTCATGAGTTACTATGATGATCGTATTACCCTGATGGTGAAGTCTTTCGAAGATTTTCATGATCTCCCTGCCGGTAATAGTATCCAGATTCCCGGTGGGCTCGTCTGCCAAAATCAGGGAGGGATTGTTGACCAATGCCCGGGCAATGGCTACCCGCTGTCTTTCCCCTCCGGAAAGCTCGTTGGGCTTATGAGCTGCCCGATCCTCCAAATCCACCATCCTCAAAGCTTCCCTGGCTTTCTGTTTCCGCATATCCGATTCGGTGCCGTTGTATATCAGGGGAAGCTCGACGTTATGAGCGGAGGTGGCGCGGGGAAGAAGGTTGAAGGTTTGAAAGACAAATCCTATCTCCTTGTTCCTGATGCGGGCCAGCTCATCGTCATTCAGCTGGCTCACCCGTTTTTCATTCAGGTAGTAATCTCCCTTGCTGGGGGTATCCAGACAGCCGATCAAATTCATCAGGGTCGATTTTCCCGATCCCGAAGGCCCCATGATCGCCACGTATTCCCCCTGGTTTATCTCCAGGGAGACACCGCGCAGGGCATTCACCTGCTCGGTCCCCACTTCATATATCTTCCATAGATCTTCGGTCCGGATTAACACTCTGGTTTCTCCTGGTTAACAGAAAAAGTAAGTAAGACTAAATGACAAATCTTAAGAGATTTATATCCGAAAAGGCTAAACGTGTCCGTCTTATTCTACTTCAAACTCTCCCCTTCGATCTTCTTGCTTATCTTCACCTTATCCCCATCCTTCAACGTCCGAAGGATCTTGTAACTTCCGGTGACGATCATGTCGTTCTCGGCTATGCCGGACACTATTTCGATGTTCTGTTGATCTGCTATTCCGGTTTCGACCTTTACAAATTTAGCTCTTCCTTTGTCTATTATAAAAACCCCCTCTATCTCCTTCTTATCCTTTTTCTTTTTTCCCTCTTCCTTGGCTGAAGCACTGTCCTCGGAAGCCATCGCCCCCTCTCCCTTTTCCTTTTTCAGCTTCAGACTGTCTGTTTTCTCCTCCCTCATCACCACCGCCTGAATGGGTACGTTCAATATATTGTCGCGATGTTTGGTGGTGACATCCACCGAGGCGGACATTCCCGGCCTTAGGCTGGGTACTGAGTCCGATAGCACCACCTTCACCAGGAAATTGGTTACCTGATCCTGGGTTCCCATGCCGCTGATCAGAGCGGTATGACCGATTTCGCTCACCTTCCCTCTGAAGGTGGTATCCGGAAAAGCATCGATTTTGATCTTGGCTTCCTGACCCAATTCCACGTCCGCTATGTCCGTCTCATCCACCTCCACCTCCGTCTCGATCTCGCTCATATCCGAAATGGTCATGATCACCGTTCCCGGATTGTTCATGGTTCCGATCATCACGATCTCCCCCACCTCGGCGTTAAGGGAAGTGACCATCCCATCCATGGGGGAGGTGATGGTGGTTTTGCTCAAAGCATATTTAACTTGAGCCAAATTTGCTTCTGCTTGTTGGTTTTGAGCTTCCGCTTGTTTAAGCTCGGTCATGGCCAGATCGTGCTGTTCCTGGGAAGTAAGCTTCTTTTCAAAAAGCTCCTTCTGTCTTTTATAAGTCAACTGGGCTTGTTCCAAATTCGCCTTGGCCGATTTCAACTGCGCTTCCGCCTGGTTTTCCGCAGCCTTGTATTCGGTAGCGTCCAATTGCACCAAAAGTTGTCTCTTTTTGACAATGTCTCCTTCCTTTACCGGAAGCTGTTCGATTCTGGCTGGTACGTAGGCAGAGATCTTCACGTCGGTTCGGGGAACTAATTTACCATTGGCGGTCACCATGGAGGTGAGGTCACCCTTTTTCACCTTCTCGGCTTGAACCGTGTAAGTCTTCTCTCCGCTCTTCAATACGTTAATCACCACGAAGATCACCACCAGCAGCACTATTCCTAAAATTATCCAGATCTTTTTCTTCTTTTTCATCTTTCCTCCGTACCCGTTTTCGCTTATTCGACTTTTTTAATTGCCCGAGGGAGACAGAATGATATTCAAAATCCAAGGAGAAAAATTCAAAATTGCATTTAAAATACTAAAATGGTATCGGTTTTTCCTGTATTGAAAAATCTAATTTTGCAATGCCACTTTACATTTTGCTTTTTTGATTTTGCATTTACATTCGTCCTTCTCCTCCACTTCCCGTTTCCCACCCTGCGGGTGGAACAATCATATGACCCAAACTGAGATTATTTGCCTATCGCTTGTTCAAACTGAGCTACCGCTAGATTATAATCATAGAGTGCCTGAACCTGGTCAGATTGCGCTTGCTTGTAGCTCACCTCGGCATCCAGAAGTTCTAAGATGCTTGCCGCACCAAGTGTATATTTTTCTTTCACCAGATCCAGATCCTCCTTTGCCGACTGGAGTTTGTCGTTGGTCAACCCGATCGTCTCTTGAGCCTGCTGCACGCCGATAAAAGCTTGCTTGACCTGGTAGGCTACATCGTTTTTGGTCTGGCGAAAATTCTCCTGGGCTGAGTTCAAATTGGCTTTGGCATATGACAGGTTCTGTTTCCTCTGGAAATTCTCGAAGATATTGAAGCTTATCGAAGCATTAAAACTCCAGTTATAATCGCGGGTTCTGATATTCTTTATCTGATCCAGATTCTGGTTATTCCAGGAATAACCGCCTCTCAGATTTAATGTGGGGAAGAACGAACTGCGAACCAATCCCATTTGAGCTTTGGCTGATTCCAAATCGGCTTTTGACTTTAAAACGCTGGGATTCTCTTCAACCGATTGATTCAAACCCTCCTCATATGAATAAGGGAATGCAGGCTGGGTCAAGTTTTCCTCCACCTCTATGGGAAAATCCACATTCTGACCCATGATACTGTTCAGGGTAGCTTTAGCCAGCTTCACATTGTTTCCTGCAGTGATCAAAGCTAATTTCACGTCTCCATATTGGACTTTAGCTTTGAGCACGTCCGAGAACGATGCTGATCCCAGATCGTACCGGGTTTGGGCAATCTTAAGCTGCTCCTCCACACTCTTCAGTGCCTCCTGCTGAATGCCCAATAGCATTTTTGCTTTGAGTACATTAAAATATGCTTGCTTTACGGATAGAATTAACTCCTGCCGGGTAAGCTGATACGAGTTATAAACGGAGTTTCTGGAGGCATATTTCTCCCTGATTTCGTAAAAATTATATCCACCCAAAGACCAGCTCTGACTAGCGCTCACCGAAGACGAATACGATTTGTAGACTCCTATCCCTGTAGTTCCGACAATCACCTCCCCCGTGGTCTGATCAATCCGTGTTTGCTGGGTAGGTCCTGTAACTACCCGCGAATATCCGATACTGGAACCCAAGCTGGGAAGCACGACTCCCCACCCGGTCCAAACGTCATTCTTCGCCACCTGATATGCATTCTTTGCGGCAATTACCGTGGCGTTATATTTCAAAGAAATCTCAATGCACTGATCCAATGAAAAAACTTTGGTCGAAACGGTTTCAGTTTGGCTCCGGACCATATTGACTAAAAACAAAAAAACGCAGAAGCTCATCAGTACCTTTTTTGTCATTTTCTTTCCTCCCGATGGTTACAAACCGAACATCCCGCCGAATAGGCTGGAAAGCCCCGATTTGGCTACGATCCATATGATCCATAGAATACACGTTGCGGTAAAAGCTTTTTTGGTGCTGTATCTGTATAAAATTCCCATACCCATGGAAACCAATATAAGCTGCCAGATAGTGAAGATGTCAAAACTGGACAGGAAACTATATAGAAAACTGTTCTTGCTATCAGCAGACAAAAGTAAGGCCAGGCTGGTTTGAACGTTAAGATCTTTCTTCATCATAATCAGGGGATACTTAACTATCATGGCCGGTACGGCAATAAGAGAAGAATAGCAGTATACCGAAAACACCCGGCGGAAGGAAGAATCTCCACCCAAGATAACGTTGAAGACGAAAAATAAAATCCCCGCCACCGCGACCAAAACCACTATGGTGCCCAGCGGGGCCAAAAACAACTGCCATACCGGAGGATGTGTTCTTTCGGTCATCTTGTCGATGATCACCTGCTTCTGTTCTTCGGGTATCTTATCGTTGTCTTTTATCCTCTCCACCTGCTGGTTCATAATATAAGGGTAGGTGGAGTAGAAGAAACCTATTCCCAGTAATGCCACGATGATGAATGGCACCAGCCAGGTGGGTTTGATTTTTAAGCTTTCGAATACCCTTTTCGGTTCAAAAAACATGTTTAGAATTTTGGATGCTCCCCCTATCGGTTTTTCCTCCGGCGGAATGGTCGAGATAACCTGTTCCATTAAAGCTCCTTTCTTTACTAAACAACTTCCTTTATTTTCTAACGCAGTATGTCGTTAAAAGTTTCAAAAAATCTCTCAAGCCTTGGTGTCTGCAAACGGAGGGATCGAACTCTTATTTAGAGATTCTTTTTCCCGTCTGATGGTTTAATGTTATTTTATCTTGAAAATCTCCCATAATGACAAAGGCAGTTTACCAAACTGCCTTTAGCCGCCAAACACAGATTTAATACACTCTCCCGCCTCTCAACCCATCTCTCCTCCCACGAGCTGAGCATATGATCTTCGCCGGATTAATATAACCGCTCTCTTGTCGGCAAAGCCGACCATTTACAAACCGACCCTAAGAAAAAAGAGCTGCTATTTTAACTTGAACTCGACCGGATAAGTTACCCGTACAGCTACTGGCTGCTTGTTACTAATAGCTGGTTTCCATTTGGTTTTTTTTGCAGCATCCATGGCTGCATCCTCGAATCCGGCACCTGAACCTGATGGTCTGACCACTCTGACATCTCTCACATTGCCATTTTTATCCACCAGGGCTTCCACCCATACAGTTCCCTCAATCCCCGCCTGTCTTGCTATGGGAGGATATTCAGGTTTAACATACTCTAAAGCCACGGGTTGCTCGTCCACTGGCACGAACTCTCCCGGTGCAGGTAGATATTCCTCTGCCGGTATATCGATGGCGATTGAATCCCCGCTTCCTCCTATGATGCTTTGAGCACTGAGATCCTGGATTTTTCCCAATTCTTCCTGGCTGGCGATGGTGACGTCCTGAGGAGCTTCCTCATCCGGAACCGCTTTGGGAATTCCGACGGAAGGGGCTGTCAAAGCCGGAGATGCTACCGCCACCTGCGGTGCTTGAGTTTGACTGAGCGAAGGGGGGGGAGCCAGCTCCGCTATGGTTTTGATTCGGACCACTCCTTTGGCTTCCGGCGGCTTGCTGCTGACGCTGGAAATGATCAAAAAACCGCCGATGATGACCAAATGCAACGCTGCTGCAGCAACCAGAGCTATGCTCAGATTCTTTTGATAGCTTCTTTTTAGCTCAAATGCTCCATAGTTTGTGAAGGTGCTTGAACCCTGGGTTAAGCTAACTGCATTTCCTGCTTTCATTTTGACACACCCCCTTTCACATCTTGCATTTGCCTTTTATCGAATTCAGAGAAAGGTGACAAACTGAATCGATAACTGAAATTAGGATTCTTATCCTTAATCTGTTTTTCCACTAACTGGATATCATCAATCACGTCCACCATCCGGAAATACTTGGCATCCTTGTCCACCTTCACCAAAGTTACCAGCTTGGGTTGCTTCTCGTTCTGCTCTCTTAATAATCCTCTTAAAGAATCGTACTTAAGGGGCTGCGGGGTCTCCCTGGCTATATTCCACCATAGGTTATTATCCGCATCGATCCGCAGAGTCAAAAGCCGCGATTCAGCAACCGGGACCGGATTATCAGTCGGAGGAAGATTTACCTCCATAGTTTGGGGCTGACTGAAAACGGTGGTGACCATGTAAAAGATCAAGAGCAAGAAAGCGATATCCACCATCGGGGTCATGTCTATTCGTATCCCGATTCTTCTCTTCGGCTTTTTAAGCCCCACTCCCTTTTTTTGTCTGGATGATCCTCCACCTACATCAACAGCTGCCATAATTATTCACTCCTGATTCTCTTTAATTACGTTCCTTTCTCCATCTCCATTTCCGTAACCAGACTGAACTTGCTGATCTTGATCTTCTGGAGCGCCTCCATGATGCTGTTCATGGTGCCGTAACTTACATCTTTGTCCGCTTTTATCACCACGAACCACCTGATGGCACCGGGAAGACTTCTCACTTGTGTTATCACCTGGGGTAAGGTAGCAGGATTTGCCTCCTCATAATGTCTTACTGGTTCCATGAGTTCTTTTCCCTCCCGGTTTACCTTCTCCTTGGTGATGTACTCCACCAGGATGCTGTCCTCTTTGGTAACCGTAACATAGATCATGTCTGATTCGGGAAGTTTAATCTCTGAGTGTGAGGCAGGAAGGCTGACATCCATTCTCTCTGGCGGCTTAAACGAAGTGGTGGTCATGTAGAATATGAGCAGAAGAAAGGCAATATCCACCATGGGAGTCATGTCAATCTTGATGCCTACTCTTCTCTTTATTTTTTTAAGCATAACTTATGCTCCTTTCTCTGCTTCCACCGGGATTATTTCTTTTCCGCCTCTCTGCTCTTCATCAGTTGCAACATCTCGTAGGTGGCTTCATCCATGGTATAGTTGAATGCATCTACCTTGTTCACAAAGAAGTTATATGCCACAATTCCTACAATAGCGGCTAACAGCCCGCCCGCCGTGTTAACTAAAGCTTCTGAAATACCTACGGCTAAACTTTGCGCATCGATGACGCCACCCACTCGGGTTCCGGTTGCTTTGAAAGCCCGAATCATCCCGATAGTAGTTCCCAAAAGCCCTACCATGGTGGCAATGGAAGCGATAGTAGACAAAGCGATCAAATTCCTTTCAAGTAATGGAACCTCCAACGCATTAGCCTCCTCAATGGCTCGCTGGGTTTCGGTCAAACGCTTTTCTGTTGAGCTCTCGGTTATCAAGACCTGCTTGTATCTCTCGATGCCAGCTCTCAAGACATTAGCCACCGTCCCTCTCTGTTTATCACAAGCTGCCAGCGCTCCGTCGAAGTTGCCTTGCTGGAGCATATCGATAATGTTCTTAAAGAAAGCTTGAACCGAGATTTTCCCCTTGGCTTTGTTCAAAGTCATTATGCGCTCGATGATGAAAGTCACCAGCATCACCAGAAGGGCGATGAGAACAGCCACCAGAGGTCCTCCCCTTCTTAAGTAATCGGGGAGCAGCATAGCCCAGATGAAAATTCCTATGATCAAAGAAACTATCAAAACCAATGCTATGAATATCGACTGTTTCATTTAAACGCTCCTTCGTTATATTTAAGGGTTTGGTACTTATCTTTGGAATTAACTTCAACCTCATATCCAGAGATTCAATTAAGCTGGATGAATCATCCCATTCGCACCAGCTTGTCGATATGCCGACTCAAACCATCCATACCTCCTTGTTTTAACTACCCACCCGGCTTCAAGGAAAATGCCGGGGATTGGCTGATTCCTCAATATTTTTATGTTAAAATATCCTCTCCCCGATAGATTATAAATCACTGATCTTCACACAGTTGATGATCAGGCTGGGCAAGCTTAACCATAACCCGACAGAAGATTGGGTAAACAGATCGACAATGTTGAAGCTGCCACCCGCGGAGGAATTGGGGGAAGAGGTGTTCATGCCGATGACCGAGATGAATATCACCACCGCCCACAAGATCAGTGGAATGTAATTCAGTTTCAATTTCTTTTTTAAATTGATCAGATAATATTCCGGGTCTTTTTCCTTTTTATACAAAGCCCCCAGGTTGATCACGCCGGCAGCCGCAGAAGAAAGAATGGTCAAAATCATCAAGACCATAAAGAGCCCAAAAAGCACCCCCCCGGCCTGCAGCTTACTTATCTGAAAAAAGAAGAGCAAACCTATCCCCTTTATGGAAAACCAGGGTAAGAACACGCTGAGCACCATGAAAATCGAGGCGATGGTTAAGATCACCTTATCGGTTTTGGAAAAGAGGATCATTTTGATAATACTATGCTCCCTTTCCAAAAGAGAGGATGAGGATTTCTTTCGCTTGATCTCTTCCAGATAGTTTTTCTTCTCTTCCTCATTTTCCCAAAATTTCCGGGTTTTGCCAGGGTAGATTTCAAATCCGATATACTTAAATCGATCCTCATCCGAAACCCTTTCGGCAGAGATGTTCTTCTGATTTTGATCTTCCATTCGCTTTCCACTCCTCCGGTGAGAATCAATTGATTCCCGCCTATGTTGGTTATACCTTTATGACCGATTTAGAATTTTTGCATGTCAATTCGATCTCTGCCATCCACGGCGTCTTTGTTTTTGGGATCGATCTCCAGAACCTTCAGATAGTATTTGTATGCTTCATCCAAGTTCTTGGTCAATTCCAGGGCTTTGGCCAGATTAAGAAGATTATCCAATTTATTGGGATTACAGGAGACCGCCTTCTGGAAATAGGGAACTGCGGCAGCCGGATTCTCCAGCCGCATGAAACAGTACCCCACGTTCGATTGCAGATCGCAGTTAGAACCGTTTATTTGTATTTCCTTAATATACGCATCTTTAGCTTCGCTGAATCGGTTGAGGTTAAGATATACCCGGGCCAAAAGATCCAAGGCGTTGGCATTGTCCGGTTTCAATTCCACCACCTTTTTCAAAGGATCCACCGCCTCCTTATATCTTTCCAGCTTGAGATAACTGAAAGCCAGATTAAGGTAGGATGAGGCGTTGGTCGAATCTGCCTCGATTTTTTTCTGGAAAAAAGGAATGGCTTCGGCATACTTCCCCTGATCAAACAGGGTTGCCCCTAAGGAGGAATAGGCAGTGGTTTTGCTGGAATCCAGTTGAATGGCTCGATCGAAAGAGGCGATTGCCCCCTGCCGGGAAACCGAATCTCCCAGAGCCGCCAATGCCTGTCCTTTGTTGACCCAAAAGTCCGCATCCTCTTTTTTCCACTCGTAATTGTTCTGAGTCAAAATCCTCTCGAAGGGTTCAAATGCCTGCAGCGCTTTTTGAGATTCTCCTTTATCCAGATAACTTTTCCCCAGGTATAGATAGATTTGGGGAACGTCCGGCTTCAAACTGGCTGATTTCTCCAAATATCGAATCGTCCGGTCCAGCATATCCGACTTGGTAAGGCTATCTCCATCCACCACCAAATAAGCCAGTATCCTGGAAAGATGGTAATAGGAAATACCCAAATTAGCCAGTGCTTTACTGTCTTGCGGATCGTATTTTAAGTACTCCTCGTAGATTATTCTCGCTTCGGGATAATGCTTGCCATCCAACATGTAGATGCCGCCGAGAGCGTGGTATGCTTCCTTATTGGTTGGGTCCAGTTGGATAACCGTCTTGTACTCGTCCATGGCTTCGTTGAATCTCATCTGTTTCAAATAAGCTTCCGCCAGGTTGAAGTGTGCCTTTATTAAGGAGGAGTCCAATTCCAAAGCGGTTTGGTACTCCTGAATTGCAATTACCAGCACGTCTTTTTTGAAATTGGCGTCTCCCAGATTTCTATGGTACTCTGCACTTTTCTCATCATAAGCTATTGCCTTGCGAAAGGACAAATCCGCATCCTGTAGCTTCCCCTGTGCCATCTGTACCAGGCCTAGGCCATTGTGGAATTCCCCTCTTTGTTTGTTCTTCAATCCCTCCTTGAAAACCTTTTCCGCCTCATCCAGCATCCCCTTCTTTAAATAAGTCAGCCCCAGCTGATTTTGGGCTTCCCAGTATTTGGGTTTGATCCCCAAAGCCTTTTTGAATTGTTCGATGGCTTGATCGTAATCCCCCTTGGCAAAGTAACAGTTCCCCAGATAAAAATATCCCTGTTCGTCAGTCGGCTTCTGCTGAATGTATTGATTTATAAGCTGGATAGCTTGATCGAAATTCCCATCCGTAAATGCTTTGATCCCCGGATTTAAATTCTGTCCGGCCGCAGGTTGCACCACTCCCCACACGGCACAGAAGAAGATGATTACCATTAAGTAATATTTGGTGGTTTTATTATTCATGTGGTTTCCTATAGTTTAAGCAAAACAATTCATTATTATAATTCAATTAAGAACAAAGTCAAGAAATTTCTAATTAGTTACGCAGGTTTTTTTCATCCTCTTTGGTTAAAGCTTCCATATTTTCTTTTTTCCCTTCCGTACTTCGGTAACGGGATTTCAGCATCCAGAACCGAATCAGTCCGTAACCTATCAGAATCAAACCCAAAGGCAATCTGAAACCGGGGTCGATGCTGAAAGCTCCAAGCAAGATCAATATTCCTAGCAAAGTTACTATCGAAACTACCCCTAGGCTGAATATCTTTTCAAACTTAGTCGGCACCCGACGATCGTATGGTAGAAAGCTGTCAGGTTTTGCCATTCCCGTGAGCATCAAAGCCATAACTCCTTTCTTTTTTCAAATCATTTTTTGCAAAACCAAAGTAAGTCGAAATGACATTTTGTCAAGCAAAAATCTTTTCCCTTACAACTCCCATCGGGTGTAAAGTATTTGCGTTAATTCAAATAATCTATTATTCTTCCGGGGAGGGTAAAGCCAAAGTCGAAGGTCACGCCAAAGGCAGCTTTACACTCCGGGTTTTGATAACCACCTCCTTGAGCTTCACACCCAATAATAATACAAAAAACATGCCTGTTTTATTCCCTGGGACATTAGCACTAATCCACTCAATCCCTTTGAATTATGGTATCAAAATAATGCACGACGGGAAAAACTGTGGGGATTTCGCAGATGTTTGCGAAAAGGATTCGCCACGATTGACGATTCTCCTCTTTCCATAGAAGGAATGAAGGTAAAAGCTTATCAATAATGTGACTTATTGATAACCTGATCTGTGCTATGAACTCAATTCTCGCATCTTGATTCTCGTTACTTAAATCCTCCCCTCATCAGTTCCTTCATCCGAGACAGATCCACACCCATCAGTCTGTCTTTAACCACCGGCTGTATTCTTTTCCTGATCAGGTGATAGATTCTATTGGTGTCGATACCCGGCTTCAACGGAGTTCTGAAGTCAATTCCCTGGGAGGCTGCCAAAAATTCGATGGCTAAAACCTCCTCTGCGTTCTTTAGAACTTCCCGGGCTTTCCTGGCGGCGATGGTTCCCATGCTGACGTGATCTTCCTGGTCGATGGAAGTCGGTATGGAATCGACCGAAGCGGGATGAGCCAAATACTTGTTTTCCGAAACTAAAGAGGCAGCCAAAATCTGCGCCATCATAAATCCGGAATTCAAACCGGGCTCCCTTATCAGAAAAGCAGGCAGACCACTAATCTCCGGATTCATCAGACAGGCAACCCTACGCTCGGAAATGTTGGCAAGTTCGGAAACTGCCATGCTCAAGAAATCCATGGCCAAAGCCACCGGCTCTCCATGGAAATTACCAGCCGAAATGACCTTATTCTGATCGGGAAAAACCAAAGGGTTATCCGTAGCGGAATTGACTTCGATTTCCAGCACCGATCGAATATGGGACAAGCTATCCCTGACCGCTCCGTGCACTTGCGGCATACAGCGGAAGCTGTATGGGTCTTGCACTTTGGGGCAGGCTTTGTGGAACTCCCTGATCTGGCTTCCTTTGGTGAGATTTATCAGATTGTCCGCAGATTTTCTTTGACCCTTATAATCTCTTACCTTCTGTACATTCGGATCAAAAGCTGCCGGAGTACACAGCGCCGCTTCCAGACTCATAGCTCCTGCCATATCAGCCAACTCGACCAGTCTTTCTGCTTTCAACAAGGCTAGTACCCCGATAGCGGTCATGACACAGGTACCGTTGATCAAAGATAAACCCTCCTTGGAGGACAATTTGATCGGTTTTATCCTCGCCTTTCTTAGAGCCTCCCTCCCCTCCATTATCTTTCCATGGAAAATCACCCAACCTTTTCCCAAAAGAGGCAGAGCCATGTAAGCTAAAGGAGCCAAGTCGCCGGATGCACCTACTGATCCCTTTTCGGGAATAATGGGATGAACGCTTTTATTAAGCATATCAACCAGGGTTTGAATCAATTCCAGCCTCACCCCCGAATGCCCTTTGGCCAGCACGTTTGCCCTCAGGAGCATGATGGCTCGGACTTCCTCCTGGCTGAAAAAGGGACCAACCCCCAGCGCATGGCTTAATACCAAATTCTCTTGTAACTTCTCGATGTCCTTTTTACTGATCCTTTGGTTGCACAGCTTCCCAAAACCGGTATTGATCCCATAAACGGTCTGTTCCGCATCCACGATCTTCTGCACAAACTTCCTGCATTTGTTTATTTTACCTACAGCTTTAGGATCAATCTTAACTTTGACTCCATGCAAAGCCACGGTTTCTACTTCTTCTAAAGTCAAATTGTCACCATCTATTTTAACCAGATTCATTTGCATATCCCTTCGCTTTTGTAGCGGAGGTCTTTAGACCTCCATTTTGGAAGGCTGAAGCCTTCCGCTACATTTTTTCCACTTTAGACCATCGATTTCTTTCATCGGATTTCAATTTCGGGAAGCTTAATATTCAAATCATAAAGAGGATTGTATTCTTTTTGTATAGCTTCCAGTGCACCTATCAATCTTTGTGTTGTCTCCCATAAAATTTCCCATAGTTCATTATTAAAATCTTTGTAATCTGTTTCTGCTTTTTCAATATCCCCACCAACTTTTACAACTTCGCCAATCTGTTCACGTAACGTTTTCTCTAATAAGAATCCTTTATTACATCTCCAAGCATGTAATGATGAAATCAAACCCCAAAGTTCTTTCTTCTTTTCCGGTGTCATTATTAAAGATTTTTCCTTATAGTAAGCTTTTACAAGTCCGAAAATTCTAATTATCTGACTAAATGCTTCTATATGTGCATCAATACTCTTATCTATCATCTTCTCTTCAATTTTGAATTTTCTTTCTCTCTCCTTATCCTTTAGCTCCAAGTCTTTCAAATATTCATTATGCCTTAGTTCTTTTCTTTTTGTTAAATAATTAAAAAGAGAACTTAGTCCTACACCTAAGAGTGTAGTCAGCGAACCGATAATAATTCCAAGAATGGTATTATTCATAACAATCCTCAACATAAATATAGCTATATGTGTCTTCATTTCTGCAAATTAAACACCACCATCCTTATATCCGTCATCTCCTCGATGGCAAATTTTAAACCCTCCCGTCCGATGCCCGATTCTTTTACCCCGCCATAGGGCATCTGGTCTGCTCGGTAAGTAGGGACGTCATTAACTATCACCCCTCCGACTCTTATCCCCTTCACCGCTTGAAATGCATGCTCAATGTCAGAGGTGAATACCCCCGCTTGAAGACCATAAATGGAATCATCCGCCATTCTCACCGCATCGGAGAAATTGTCGAAGGGAACAAAACAGACCACCGGAGCAAAAATCTCCTGAGCCATCACCTTCATCTCCGGTTTCACTTTGGTTATAACCGTCGGGTAATACAAGTTGCTCTCCCTTTTTCCCCCTACCAGAATTTCCGCCCCTTCGGCAGCCGCTTCGTTTACCCACTCCTCGGTCCTTTTGGCATCTCCTTCTGTGATCATGGGACCGACGTCCGTCTCCGGGTTCAAGGGATCGCCCAATTTTAACTGCTTCGTTGCTTCAATAAACCGCCGGGTGAATTCATTAAGTACTTTTCGGTGAACATAAATTCTCTGAACGGAAATGCAGATTTGGCCTGCATAGGCGAAACTTCCGGTGATACATCGGGGAACGGCTAAATCCAGATCGGCAGATTCATCCACGATACAGGCGGAATTTGAACCCAGCTCCAAGGTGACTTTCTTCAGTCCCGATTTCCCTTTTATCTCCTTTCCTACCGGGGGACTTCCGGTGAAGGTGATCATGGATACGGCAGGATCGGTGACCAGCCAGTTCCCCACTGTTCCGCCCGAGCCGATGACAATATTCAAAGCTCCGGGAGGCAGACCGGCTTCCATCATTATCTCGCCCAGTTTAAGAGAACTCAGAGGGGTGGTGGAAGCAGGCTTGAGTATGACGGAACATCCGGCAGCAATTGCCGGGGCAACTTTGTGTGCTACTAAGTTTAAGGGGAAGTTGAAGGGGGATATCGCCCCTACGATTCCCACCGGGAAGCGGAGATAAAACCCCATTCTATTTTCTCCCCCCACCGCTGCATCCATGGGTACCGTCTCGCCGTGAATCGACTTTGCCTCTTCGGATGCGAACTTGAAGGTCTGGACCGATCTCTCCACCTCGGCTTTGGCATGTTTCCATGCTTTTCCCGCTTCCATCGCCATAATTCTAGTGATCTCATCCATACGCTGTTCTATTTTCTGTGAAGTTTTCTCCAGAATCTGCGCTCTCCGGTAAGCCGGCATACCGGAGATGAGCGAAAATCCATCTTGAGCAGATTGAATAGCTTCTTGAAAGGTTTCATGATCGGTCAGGGGCACCGATCCAATCACCTCGTGGGAATACTTGTTGGTCACCTCTAAGAGGTTTTCACCTTCCCTCCATTTTCCGCCAATCAGTGTTTTGTAAATCATAAGAATAGTTACCTCTACCGTTATTATATCTGGAGCTCCAGTTTCCTGGTAAATATACTTCTATATAATTTTGGGTCAAGAAGGAAATATGTTCTTAAGGAGAAGAAAGAGAAATCAGATTCTGGAGTGTAACCATTTATGTTTACCTTAAGTTTATTCAAATTCGTTTTAAACGTAATCGGTACAGCCGAAGCCGAAGGTTCCGCTGAAGGTGGTTTAGGGTCTTTCCCGGTGGATCAAAATGTCATATAGACATGGTTTAGTAGACGGTTGAAAGATAGTGATAGTGACACCCGACGTGAATTCTTATCCTCTCTTGCAGAGAATATGAATCATCGTGCATAACCTTCTCTTAACCCGGTTCTTTGTGCCGACCCTCCATTCTGCATTAATTTTATGGCACAGAGCAGTTTATCCTTATGGCTGCTCCACACTTTTACCATCTAAGTGAAGGCATGGATTTTGCTTTTTGTTTGAGTGAGAATCGACTAAGAGGAGAAGCCAAATATGGAAAAAACTTTATCGGTTGGTATAAAAAGAGGATTCTCCGAGGAGAAATTAAAAAAAGCCAAAGAGCCTTTGGTAAAAAAAGACGAAAACGGATTCTATATCTTTACGGTGAATGAAAACCTGAAAGTATATTTTGAAGATTTCTACGCCTTCCTGGAAGGACTGGAAAGAAAATGTTTAGACGATTTACAAAAGATCCAACCCAAGGCGGATGACTGCGATTGCCGGTGCGATGAAACCAAAGCCTTCTACTGTGCCCGAAAAATCATCGTGGAGGTGGTTTTGAAAAATGTCTACGGTTATTACGGGGATGATTCCACCCTGGGAGTGATCATGTCCCCCTGGTGTTTCGGCACCGTGGTTTTGGAAAAAGTGGAGAACTACAAGGAACGGTTGAGCCGGGGGGAGCTTCTGGACGTGAATCTGCCTGAATATCCCTATCTAGTCTTACGATATGTGGATGAGATCTACAGAAAGACCTTGGTGGAGCTGTTCGAATTCCCGCCAGAGGCATTTAGTGTCAAATGGCAATATACCGAACCTTTAAAGCGCTATGCCAAGATTCTTTTCGATATCACTACCAATTTGAAGACCATCCTTATCTTGGTGCGGGAGGATGACACGGAAATTCTTGCCGACGGAAATGGCGATCTCCGGGGACCGTATTAACCTCGGTTAATGAATACCGCTCTCTTTCGATACCGTTTCTTATACCGAAATACCCTCACTTTGAAACCTGTGTGATTGAATTCAATAAATCTGTCTGCTTTTTTTCACATTAGTTCTTATCTATCTTTTCATCCTATAATTCTTATCGCAGAATTTGACGTGGTCTTTCCCTTCCTCGTGGTTGCAGCTCATTGACCCAACCCTGCATTTGTCTGTTTATTTCACCAACAAAAAAAATATGAAAAATCCTTGACATACCTGAAGGGGAAGTTTATAATTACTGCACTAAAAATTCGGAGGAGAGGAATTTTCTCCTTCGTAAGAATGGAATTAAAACCTAAAGGAGAGTGGTTATGAAGCGTTTAGTACATCTTTCAGTTTTATTGTTGTTGATCTTCTCCATCTGGTCATTTGGTCCCAGCGCGGGGAAGGTAGAAGCTCTGACCATAATCAATTTAACTTCACCAGGTGATTCCGCCAAAGTCACCGCTGCTCCCACTTTCACTTGGGGAGTGGTTCTGGTGGCGAGCGAAACCCCGCACAGATTTCATATCAAATTAGCCGATAATCCTGCATTCACTAATCCCATTTGGGAAGACAGCACCATCACCGGATCAAGCCGGATTACACCTTATGGCGGCCCCCCCTTGATCCTGTGGAAAACCTATTATTGGGCCATGAACGTGGAGGTGGATTCGCAAACCACCAGCGGAATAAAAACCTACTGGCAGGAGGAGTTCACCGCCCCCTTTACCTTCTTTTATACCACTGCCACCCTGTTCCACATCCAAGCGGATGGACAGGGAGATCTTCCCACCATTCAAACGGGAATCGTCTGGGCAGCCGCCAAAGATACGGTTCTGGTGGAGGAGGGTACCTATTATGAGAATCTGATATTCTTCAAAAACGATATCCTGGTGACCAGCAACTATATCTTTGACAATGACACCACCGCTATCAACAATACCATAATCGACGGAAGCCATCTGGTTTTGGGTAAAGATTACGGCAGTGTGGTACTTTTCTCCCCCGGTGTTGACTCCACCGCTCGATTAATGGGATTAACCCTCCGGGGTGGCAAAGGTACCAAAACTCCTTCGGGAGCGGAAGAAAAATTCAACGGTGGAGGGATTTACTGTGATGAAGGTTCCAGTCCCACCATTTCCTACAACGTCATCACCGACAATCACGTGGCGGACGACGGTGGCGGGATCTTTATCAATTCGGCGGCACCGAATATCTTCCACAACCTTATCATCAATAATACCGCTCAGAACGGCTCGGGAGGGGGGATTGAAGCTGCATTTTCCATCCAGGTACAAGCCACCCCTCACTCCAGTCCGGAAAACCGGAACCGGGACGATATAACCAATTCGCTTTATCCTAAAGATGCTACCGAGGTAGCTCCGGCTGCCCCCGGCTCTTTGGCCAAAACCGCCCTTGGCTCTCCGCCCGTGGCGGTGGTCACCTATGAAGCCCGGAGAGATACCATAATTCACCGGGATAAATATCTGATTGGCGACACACTCATCTTCGATGGGACCGGCTCTTACGACCCGGACGGAGGCGATATCACATTCTACCGATGGTCTATTTTCACCGTTAAAGATTGCCCATCAGGAGCTCCCAGTAGCCCCAACAATGTGGAAGCACCCGTTTGTACCCTGGCAATTACAAACGTCGAGACCGGTCTATTGAAAGTTTTTTTACTGATAAGAGATACTACGGATTTCCTTACCGATTATTCCGACACCCTGACTTTCAGCGTTCAATATCCCCCGAATGCAAAGGCATCTGTCCAAAGTGGACCTCCCGGGGATACAATCTGGCTGGATGCAACCAAAAGCTGCGATATAAATCCCTTGGATGTTTTATCCTATCATTGGACCCAGGATTCCGGCGTTGTTTCGGTTGACATTCAGAATGCCGATTCGGCCAAAGCATATTTTGTTCCCGTCGACTCATCCTTCTTGGGCAAATACTATTTTAAAGTTAAGGTCAGCGATTCTATGGATTCCAGTTTTGCCAACGTGTTTGCAGTAGTTTCCCGACCCCCGGTTGCAGTGTGCGATACTAGTGCCCTCTATGGAGATACTTTGGTGGGGTATACCACTTCAGACACAATGATCCTGGACGGATCATCCTCGTACGATCTTGATCCGGGTGATGCCGTTAAGTATTACATCTGGCAGCCGGTTATGTGGTACTTCGTAACCCAGAACGGACAGGACAGTTTACCTCTTTCTGTTATTCCGGTAGCAGGGGATAATCTTAATGACTCGACCAAGGTGATCCATAAATTTACCTATAACCAAGGAGGTATTATAAAATTCCGATTGCGGGTTAGAGATACCTTCGGCATATCAAGCCAGAATTATGATTCTGTATTCTACTCCATTGAAACCCGGGCGATTGCACAGGCGGGGAAAGATACGATCGTTTACAAAGAAACCAAGGCATATCTAAAGGGCTCCGCTTTGGAGATCAATCCCGATCAAAGGAACTCATTGAGGTATAAATGGGAATGGATCGAAAAGCCGAGCGCCTCCATATCCCTCCAACCTTCCGACACTCTTCAATCCGTTTTCTTCGACGCCTCCCTTTCGGGGGTGTACAGACTTGCATTACGGGTAGATGATGGTTTCGGTCAAGGCTCCCCGGATGAGATTAAGATATTGGCTAATGTACTCCCGGATGCCAACATAATTAACGTCTCTCATGCCGTAGAGGGTAACCCGGTGACACTGGATGCTTCAATCTCTTCCGATCCTGATGCATCCACATTTGGCGGGGGACTTAAATACAGCTGGAGTGTTGCAGCGGATGGTGTCCCTTCCGGTGCTGAAACTCCGGCGATAACCGATGCGGATAAATCTATAGCTTCTTTCATCCCTTACGGAACGGGAACTTTCAAGTTCAGGGTGTTGGTCAACGATACCATATCGGTCTACCAGCTGCCCGACAGTTCGGCTACCGGAAACATTGCTTTCCTCACCGTTAATGTAGACTCCACCTATGCTTATCCAATAATTCAAGGCAACCTGATTGCACATAATTATGCCGGGGGAAAGGGAGGGGGATTAGACTGCAATAAAAGCTCTGCCGGAATCATCAATAACATCTTTTATAAAAACCAGAGCAAGTCTTCCGGAGGGGCAATCTGCTGCCGGAATTTTTCAACACCCGAGGTAAAAAGTAACATCTTCTTTGGAAATCTATCCAGCGACTCCACCGGCGGAGCGATTGCCGATTTGAAGGGTGCGCTGGCTGCTCCCTCCGCTTCCCGGAGAGTCAGGAAGAACTTGACGGTTAAGTACAACGACTTTTGGAATAACCGGGGAGGAACTCTATATCAAACCGGGTCGGATACGGCTCATAACATCTTCGTTTTCCCCCGTTTGACCGATCCGGATTTCGGTGATTACAGGTTGGATTGTACTTCGCCCTGCAGGGGAGCAGGGGATCCGCTCCATCCCGATATCGGATCGCTTATCTACTATCAGCCGTGCGCCAACGCGGAAAACCTGACCATGCTGGATCTTTCCCTTTTCCAAAATCCGGCTGCCACTGCGATAGCTCACTTCTTGATAAACACGGACGCTCCCCTTAAAAACGCTCCGGTTGCTTACGTAACCATGGGAGACAACGCACCCGGTTCGGTTTACTTCACCGCCATCTCTGCAAATAGCTACCGGGGTAGTTATGTCTTCACATCCAGCGATACGGCTAAAATAACCATCTCCGCAACATCTCTTTTGGAGAAAGACACCAGCACCACCAGAAACTTCACCGTAGAACTGATCGGAGCCAACCAGGGAGGAACCCTGTTCAGCGCCGATAAAATGATGAAAATCATCTTCCCGGCAGGATCGGTAAAAGATCAATTATATGCCACCTGCATGGATGTCACCGGAGATTCTCGTTATAAGTTCGAAGGAAAACCGGAGGCGGAGGCGACCGGACAGGTTTATCAGCTGGGTCCATTGGTTTCATTTGAAAAGGAGTTGACCGTCAGCTTCCCGTTGGATCAGTTAGGAGTTGAAGATAAAGACAAGGCTTACTTCTCGGTATATGGTTACGGGGACGGGAAATGGAACCGAATGGAAAGCTATTTGGATGGGAACTCGGTTTGCAGCAAAGTCGATAAACTTAGCATTTACCGGCTGGTATACGATCCCACTGCCAAGCAAAGCGCCAGCCTGCCCAAAGCGTATGAGCTTTTCCAGAATTCACCTAACCCCTTTAACCCGGAAACCCAGATAAAATATGATCTTCCGACTGCCGGACACGTGCAATTGACGGTTTTCAATGTCCTGGGTCAAAAAGTTAAGGTTCTGGTAAACGAAGTGCAGGAAACCGGACACCGATCGGCCACATGGGATGGTAAGGATGATATGGGTAAAGATGTCGCTTCCGGCATCTATTTCTACAGGTTACAGACCGAGAATTTCGAGAAGACCAAAAAGATGGTTCTTTTGAAGTAGTCCAAATCTCACGGGGATAGAAAAAAAGGAGATCCTATGGAAAAAAGGTATTTCTCACCAATCGTTATATTTCTCTCCATTCTTTTTCTGGTTTATGGATGCGGAGGAAATGGTGGCGGAAACGGAATAACCGCCGAGCAACTGATTGAGCAAGGGTGGACCAAGTTTAAAGCGGGTAATTTCAGCGGTGCCGGTGGTGATTTCAACGCAGCATTGGGTTTAGATGCTAATGCATATGAAGCCTATTTGGGTTTGGGTTGGACCGAGTTGCGGCAGAGTCATGGCGGCTTGGCAGAGAATGCTTTCGTTATTTATGTGGATAGTACATCCGATGCCCAATACCAAGCCCGAGGAGGATTGGTCTTAGCCTATCTGGCACAGGCAAAATTTCAAAATGCCATAACCACTGCCAATGTTGTACTTTCCGCCGTTTCTGCTTGGACTTTCTCCAATGACGGCAATTTCAACCATCTGGATTTGAAACTGGCTTTAGTCCAGAGTTATTATGAAATAGCCGAATATACTCAGTGCTTGGATGCAATCAATACGTATTTTGATCAAGCTTTCAATCCGGGTGACGTAAACACCGATCAGGGTCGAGAAGCATTGGCAGAGAAGATAGAGAGCCTCTATACCGGATAAGAAACTTTTCATCGCTTTTGGTCCTAAGTTTAAAGAAGGGTGAGAGTAGCATCTCACCCTTTTTTATTTTATTCTCCCTCATTTCATACTTTTGAGTGAACCTGTCCTCTTTTAACCATGATTAAGAAAAGAGGGAGAAGCACGAAATTTATTCTTGCTTTAATTCCTTTATGGGTTAAGTTTTGTCAGAAAGCAGAGTCTGAGGCTGTATGATTAAGAATCAAAAGAGAGAGAAATCCTCAAAACCGATTATCGGAATCACTATGGGTGATCCGGCGGGCATCGGTCCCGAAGTAGTGGTCAAGGCGGTAACTGATAGAGAGGTCAGGGAGATTTGTCATCCTTTAGTGATTGGTTCCGAGCAGGTGATCTTAACTGCAGCAAAAAGATTTTTAAGAAAAACAAACGTAAGAAAGCTGGTTTGGGTGGAAGAGGTAAAGAAGTCTACTGCTGACATTAATGTGATAGTTTCCTCCAGTCTGGATCCTTCTAAACTAAAGATGGGTAAAATTACCCCCTTATCCGGAAAGATGGCGGCGGATTCCGTCTTCTGTGCCGCGCAATTCGCCCTCTCCGGTCAGACAGATGCCCTGGTTACCGCTCCGTTGTCCAAAAAGGGGCTGCATCTGGCAGGATATGATTTCCCCGGTCATACCGAGCTTTTGGCTTACCTTACCGCTGCTGAAAGATATGCGATGATGTTCGTTTCGGATGAATGCAAGATAGTTCTGGTGACCACTCACCTGTCACTAGCCGAGGTTTCTCCACATCTCTCCAAAAAGTTGATTCTGAAGAAACTGATGGTCACCCATGAAGCTATGCAAAGATATTTCGGTATAAAAAAACCCGAAATCGGGGTATGCGCATTGAACCCGCATGGCGGCGAGGAAGGGATTTTCGGAAACGAAGAAAGGAAGTATATCCTGCCGGCTGTCAAATCCGCAAATCGGTTGGGGATAAAAGCGCAGGGACCATTTCCGGCAGATACCATTTACTCTCCCCGGCTCGTCAAAAATTTTGACTGTATCCTGGCAATGTATCATGATCAGGGGCTTATTCCTTTAAAAATGAAAGGATTGGGCGAAGCGGTCAACCTGACCATCGGCTTGCCGATAATTCGCACCTCTCCCGATTTTGGAACGGCTTTGGATATTGCCGGAAAAGGTGTGGCGGATCCCCGGGGAATGATAAATGCTATCCTTTTGGCGGTAAAGTTGATCGGGAAAGTAAGAAGCCAAATCTAAAGAACCACTGAATATAACCGACTCATAATCATATAAAGACCAACAAGGGCATGGGGCTATTTTAATAAGGGGAATTCTATTACATTTAGTGGTGATCTCCTCTTGAAATCCAATTTAAAATTAATTACGGTTAAGATCAACCCCTCCCCTGCTTGTCTCAATATCATTAAGCAAATAAAGTAATTGAATCTATCTGCATACTTTCTTTGTTCTTTATTGTGAAATTGGTAAAGCGGATTCTATTACTCCGTCTTTCTCAGAACAAAAGAAAGATGTTTCGAAACGATCATCCTTCATACATAAGGATAGCAGTTATCAAGTATATGAAATTTCACGAGGGCCTACCGAGGGGGGAACAATGCTCACCACAGTGAAGGTCCCAAAGCAATTTGAGCCCATATTTCAAAAGGCACAGGAATACGTAAGCAAATATTTTAAAGAGAAGCTGGAGGAACCATCCAAGGGCACCATTGAGATATTTGGTCAGCGCTATATCCTGATAAGAGCCGCCTCCATGTCCATAGACTTCTTTGAGACGGTTAAGAAATTGTATCAGGACAAGGGGGAGGAAGAGGCGCTCAACGTTGCTCGAAGCCTTCTTTTTGACATCGCCCACGCCATCGGTAAGGAAGACGCGAGAAATTTCCACAAAAAAATGAAGCTGAAGGATCCGGTGGAGAAGCTTTCCGCCGGTCCCGTCCATTTTTCCCATTCCGGATGGGCATTTGTCGACATCTTCCCCGAATCGAACCCCACCCCTGACGAGAATTACTTTCTGATATATGACCACCTGTTCTCGTTTGAGTCCGATGCCTGGATAAAATCGGGTAAGAAAAGCGATTTCCCCGTCTGCGTGATGAATGCGGGTTATTCCTCCGGATGGTGTGAGGAGAGCTTTGGCATAACCCTGGTCGCATCGGAAATAATGTGCCGGGCTAAGGGGGATGATGCCTGTCGATTCATTATGGCGCATCCTTCAAAAATAGAAGACCGTATAAAAGAATATATCAAAGGAAAGCCGGATTTAGCCAAAAAGGTGACCAAATATGAAATACCGGATTTCTTCAAGAGAAAGCTCATGGAGGAGAAGCTGCAAAAGGCGAATGACGAATTGGAAACGCGGATCCAGGAACGAACCAAAGAATTGATACTGGAGATAAATGAGCGCAAGCGGGCGGAAGAAAGGATAGCTCGCTTAAATAGACTCTACTCGGTGTTGAACAAGATTAACGAAGCCATTGTGCGCATCCGCGAGCCGGAAGAGCTTTATCAACAGGCCTGCCGCATAGCCGTGGAGGATGGGTTGTTCCGGATGGCGTGGGTGGGACTGGTGGACCGGGAATCTCTTTTAGTGAAACCCGTAGCCCATTGGGGTTTTGAGGAAGGTTATCTTGATCAGGTCAGGACCTCGGTCTGGGACGTTCCGGAAGGAAACGGACCTACGGGCGATGCCATTCGGATGGGAAAACATTTTATATGCAACGATATCGAGCTGGACCCGCGCATGCTCCCCTGGCGGGAAGAAGCCATAAAGCGCGGGTATCGTTCTACCGCCGCTTTTCCGCTGAAAGTCGGGACCAGGATAATCGGAGCATTTAATATCTATGCATCTGAATCACATTTCTTCGATGAGGAGGAAATCAATTTATTGGATAGATTAGCCGCCGACATTTCCTTCAATCTGGAATCCATCGAGCAGGAAAAACACCGTAAGAAAACGGAGGAAGCACTAAAGCAGAGTGAGGAACGGTACAGAACCTTGTTTGCCGAAGCCATAGACGGTATCTGCCTGGCGGATGCAGAAACAGGGAGGATCATTGATTGCAACCAGGCTCTGGCAGCTTTGGTTGGCAGAGATATAACAGAACTGATGGGACAACATCAGAAGATTTTGCACCCACCCTCCAACGACCACTCAGAATTCTCCCCTACATTCAAGCAACACCTGAACAGTGAAACGGGGAAAACTCTGGGCACACAAGTTGTCACCAAGACAGGTGAGATCAGAGAAGTGGAAATAAAAGCCAACTTCCTGTATCTCTCTGGGAAAAAAGTGCTACAGGGGATATTCAGCGACATCACCGAGCGCAAGAGGGCGGATGAGTCGCTGAGGGAGAGCGAAGAAAAATTCAGATTATTATTTGAAAACGCAAAAGATGCAATCTTCTGGGCAGATCCTCAAACGGGTTTAATTACGAACTGTAATAAAACAGCAGAAAACCTTTTAGAGAAAAAAAGAAAGGAAATTATAGGGAGCCATCAGAGAATGCTCCATCCACCCCAAAAAACGGAATATTACGCTAACATGTTCAAAAGACATCTAGAACAGAAGGGGGCGTTTGAGGAAGAGGCAGAGGTAATAACTGAATCAGGAAAAATAAAGCCCGTCCAAATAGCTGCTTCTATAACTTTAGTTGGGGGAAAACCAATAATGCAAGGAATATTCCGCGACATCACCGAACGCAAGCAGACGGAGGAAGCTCTGAAGGCAAGCGAGGAGAAATACCGAACATTGATCGAATGCCAGGGTGAAGGAGTTGCTATGGCGGACGAGGATGAAGTTTTCACTTTTGCCAATCCAGCAGTGGAGGACTTATTTGGTGTCTGCCCCGGTGGTTTGATAGGTCGGAATTTAAGTGAGTTCACGACTCCAGATCAATTTGCCATTATACGCAGGCAAACTGCCACCCGGCAAAAAGGAATTAAAAGCTCATACGAAGCTGAGCTACATAGACCTGATGGTGAAAAACGCATCGTGCTTATAACCGCTTCACCTCGGATTGACTCCCAAGGGAACTTCATGGGAACATTCGGAGTATTCCGTGACATTACCGAACGCAAACGCACGGAAGAAGCACTGAGGGAGAGCGAGGCAAAGCTAAGAGATGCTCAAGTTTTAGGACAGATCGGAAGCTGGGAATTTGATGTTGAAAGTAAAGAGATCAAATGGTCTGATCAGACATACAAACTCTATGATCGCGATCCTGCTTTGGGTCCACCCACTTACGAGGAGGAAGCTGAATATTACTCCCACGAAGAGGCTCGAAAATTACGCGATTATGCTCACCGTGCTATTGAGGAAGGAAGGGCTTGCAAATACGACCTGGAAGCCATGTTGCCAAGCGGGAGGCGTGTTTTCTATTCAGCTACGATGCATCCCATTAAAGATGACCATGGTCGGGTCGTCAAACTATCTGGAACTGTACAGGACATCACCGAACGCAAAAAAGCAGAAGAAGCATTGCGGAAAAGCGAGCATCGCTACCGATCTTTGATTGAGCTTACCAATCAGGTGGCTTGGATTACAAATGCTGACGGAGAGGTGATGGAAGATTTACCTGCCTGGAGGAAATACTCCGGTCAAAGCTATGAAGAGATTAAAGGACATGGATGGTCAAACGCATTTCATCCGGACGATGTTGAGCGTACAATGCAGGTTTGGATGCAGGCAGTAAAGACAAAAAGTGCTTATGAGACGGAATATCGGATACGCAGATATGACGGGGTTTATCGAAACTTTTTAGCGCGCGGAATCCCGGTGTCTAATAAGGACGGAACTATTGAGGAGTGGGTTGGCACTTGTATTGACATCACCGAACGCAAACGGGGTGAAAAAATCCAATCTGTTTTATACCAAATCTCTCAGGCCGCGAGCGGATCAAACCAGCTAAGGGAACTGTTGGAAATCATCCATAAACAGCTCGGGACCATGATCGACACCACAAATTTCTACGTGGCTCTCTATGATGCGAAAAACGATATGTATTCCTTCCCTTATTTTGTGGATCAATATGATAAGCTGGAAGATTTCGGACCTCAGCCACTTCCGGGAAGTTTAACCGACTATGTCCGGAGGACCGGTGCACCCCAGCTTATAGATGAAGAGACGAGCAGACAGCTTGAGCAAAGCGGGGAGGCAAAGATGGTGGGGGTACCATCGTTGATCTGGTTAGGGGTGCCGCTAAAGACACATCAAGGGGTCATCGGCGTGTTTGTAGTTCAGAGCTACACTGATAGCTCCTGCTATTCTGCGCGGGATGTGGAACTCTTGACTTTGATTGCCGATGACATTGCATCCGCCATTGAGCGAAAACGGGCAGATGAAAATCTAAAGAAAGCTAAGGAAGATGCAGAGGAAGCCAACCGGTTAAAAAGCGAGTTCTTGGCAAATATGAGCCACGAGATCCGCACTCCCATGAATGCCGTTATAGGTATGACCGATATAGTTTTGGATACGGAACTGACCAGCGAGCAACATGAGTATTTGAACATCGTCAAGGAAAGCTCCTATTCTCTTCTGGGACTTTTGGATGACATCCTGGACCTTTCGAAAATAGAAGCGGGTCGGGTAGAACTTGAGACCATAGATTTTGATCTACGCGCAACTGTTGAAAGCGTTGCTAATACTTTAGCTCCTAGAGCTTCTGACAAAGGACTGGAATTGGTTTGTTCCCTTCACCACTCTGTCCCTCCGCTCTTGAGGGGCGATCCGGCTAGGTTGCGCCAGATTTTGTTGAACCTGGGGGGAAACGCCATCAAGTTCACCGAAAAAGGGGAGGTGGTGATCCGGGTGGAGTTGGATAAAGAGGCTGAAGACAGAGCCACCATTGTTTTTTCGGTTACGGACACGGGAGTAGGCATCCCTCTGGACAAGCAGACGAAAATCTTCGATAGTTTCACCCAGGCAGACGGCTCCACTACCCGCAAATATGGAGGCACCGGTCTAGGGCTGTCTATCTCCAAGCGCTTGGTGGAAATGATGGGCGGTCAAATCAGTGTGGAGAGTCAGCCCGGGAAAGGAAGCCGTTTCTGGTTTACCATAACACTGGAAAAACAGAAAAAAACAAGGCAGGTCCCGTCGCCTCTTCCTCGTCTGGACATACGTAATAAGAGAATCCTGGTTGCCGACGACAACAAAACCAGCCGAACCGTTTTAGTCAAGATGTTACAATCCTTCGGATGTTTTTGTGAAGCGGTGGAAAGCGGTGCGGAAACCATCCAAGCATTGAAGAAGGCTGCAGCCGAGGGGAAACCTTTCGACATGGTTTTGCTGGATATGCAGATGCCGGAGATGAATGGAGAGGAAACTTTGCGGACTATAAAGAAGAACCCTGAACTTAATGAAATACCGGTGGTTATCCTCACCTCGATCGGAGAGCGCGGAGATGCCGCCCGGCTTGAATCACTAGGTTGCGCAGGATACCTCGTGAAACCGGTCAAACAGTTACAATTATTTGATGCCATTGTTACCATTTTAAAGCAAAAGAAAACGGAAGGGAAAGGAAAATCCATGCCTATTGTTACCCGGCATACCATAGCCGAGCAGAAACATCAAAAAGTACGAATACTGGTAGCAGAGGATAATCCCATGAATCAGAAATTAACGGTCACCATCCTGCAAAAGGCGGGTTATGAGGTGGATGCGGTGGAGAACGGGCTGAAAGCCATTGAAACCATAAAGCGAACATCTTACGATCTGGTCTTCATGGATGTCCAGATGCCGGAAATGGATGGGTTCGAAGCCACCAGAGCCATTCGAGACTTTGAAGGCACCCGACAGCATACGCCGGTAATCGCCATGACTGCCCATGTGATGAGAGGGGATCAGGAAAGGTGCCTTGAAGCGGGAATGGACGATTATATCTCCAAACCGATAGAACCGCAGGTGATGTTCAAAGTTATCGAAAAATGGATTATATCTTCCGCTATACAAGAAAGGATATCAACGGTTCAGGAATCCAAGGAAAAAAAGCATAAACCGGACATCCCCTTGGATATGGAAACCGCGCTTAAGCGGTTGGATGGAGACAAAAACCTCTTCAAGGAATTGATGTCGGAGTTTTTGAATCATACATCTGAGCAGGTAAGTATTCTGGAGGAGGCGGTAGAAAAAGGTGATGCTAAGTGCGTAGTAAGGGAAGCACATGCCATTAAAGGTGCGGCAGGTAATCTGGGCGCTAAAAACCTGGCTGATTCCGCCCTAAGGTTAGAGCAATTGGGACGAACGGGAAATCTGGACAAAGGAGAAAATCTGATCGCAGATTTGCAAAAAGAGCTAAGACGCTTGACGGAATATGCTTATAAATCTCTGGGGATAGAAAGTACTGAGAAACTTGATATTAAAACCACGGGGATCTGAAACTTTGAGACGAAAATGAAAATACTCATTGCTGAAGATGACGAAATCTCCAAGAAAATGCTGCAGACCGTCCTGATCAAGGAAGGACATGCAATTGCAGCCGTAGAGGATGGGGCAAAAGCGCTGGAGGCGATTCAGAAGAGCATCCCCGATATGCTCATCACCGACTGGATGATGCCCGAGCTGGATGGTCTGGAATTGTGTCGTCGCGTTCGGGCGTCACATCTCCCCGGCTATGTTTATATCATAATTCTGACAGCGCTGACCGAAAAACAGAAAATCACGGAAGGTTTGAATGCCGGAGCGGATGATTATGTAACCAAGCCGTATGACCGGACCGAGCTTTTAGCCCGGGTGAAGGCGGGTGAGAGGGTGATTCAGCTGGAAAGATCGCTCCGTCAAAAGAATGCAGAGCTAACCGAAGCTTTGGTTCAGGTAAAACAGCTCAAGGGACTTTTACCTATCTGTATGTACTGCAAGAAAATCAGAAAAGATGAAAACTACTGGCAGCAGATAGAACAATACTTGGTGGAAAATTCCGAGGCTGATTTCAGCCACAGTATCTGCCCGGAATGTATGGAAGAGCATTTCCCCGATTCTTCAAAAAGGATAAAAGAGAGACAAATAAAGGTATGTAATTGAAATATTTTCTCTTTCCTCAATACCCCCTCACCTTGATCCTGCGAAGCATGCATCCACGTCTTCCCCAGGGGATAAGTTACACCGTTCTGAGTAAATTGGAGAGTTAAAATGTTTTATGACGGATGCTTTTAATCTTTTGCGGCGGACAGCGGACTTGTCCTGAGCGAAGTCGAAGGACGGCAGACGACGGACTATCTTTTCTTATAAATATGATCCCCCACTCTTCTAATCCACTCCAGCTCCTCCGGGGACATTGAATCCATTACCAAAGTATCAAGATTTTCTTTAGTCTGCTCGATGTTCTTCGGTGCGGAAAGACAAACGTGAACCGAGGGATGGGAAAGAACGAACCGGTAGCAATCGCTTGCCCGCGGGACCTTCTCCCCTTTCGGCAGGTATTTGGGTCTTAAAAGCTTGGTCCAGCAGGTAGCTGTATAGTTGACGATCCCCGGTCCGTTTTCCTTTGGAAAAAGGGGAAAGACGTCCCTTTCTGCACCTCGATGCACCGCATTATAGCGGATGTGATATAAATCAAATACCTTTTCCTGCTCCACTTGTGCATATCTGGCTCGGAGATGGCACGCCAGACCAAGATGGTGAACCAGCCCTTTCTCTTTTAATTTCAATGCGGTATCGAGTGCCCTCTGATTGGGTCTTCTTCTGAAAGTGCTGAATAATAGGATGTCAGCATAATCCAGTTGAAGCTCTCTTAATACTTTTTCTACCCCTTTTGGAATGAGTCCTTCTGAGGGCCAATAATTCTGAACCGTCACCACCATTCTCTCTCTGTTCTTCCTCGCCAAATGCCTGATCGCCCTCCCCATCCCTTGCATTCTGAAAGCGCCCCAATAGAAATAGTTCACCCCCTGCTCAAAAGCTTCCTCTACTGCTTTGGTAGGGATACCGTAACCCACCCCTAACCCCAACCGTCCCACTTTTAATCCGGTCCTTCCTAAAATGGTAGGCTCAAAACTCATAAACTAATTTCCCTGAAGTGTTCTTGCTCATTTTCCAGTTTGCCTTGTTTTACCCCCCCCCCCCCCATTTTATTTTTTTCCTCTATGAGGTGGGTAAATGCTTTCGTCCCCCTTGACAAGGGGGACTACAGGGGGATTATGATTTTATTCGTTATTCCTCATTTCATCACCACATCTACTAGCACCCCGCACTTCTTACACTTTTCATCGGTAATGCCGACCACAGAGGTGCGATAACCTTCTCTTTTGATCAGAAGCTCGTTGCAGGAAGGGCAGTAGGTATTAGAGGTGTTCGGTATATATGCGTTGCCGACATAAACGTATTTCAGTCTCCTCTTTCCCAAAAGAAACGCATTTTGCAAACTCTGAAGTGGAGTAGGAGGTAAATCCATCTTATAAGCCGGGAAATAACGGGAAAAATGCAGGGGAATTCGATCACTTAAACCGGCTACAAAATCGACCAGCTTCTGGATCTGTTCCTCCGAATCATTAAGCGTGGGAATGAGCAAATTGGTAACCTCTATATGCACTTTACTTTGATAGGATAATTCTATCGCTCTTAAGATAAAAGGGAGTTTCCCTTTACAGGTATTCTTATAAAAATCCTCATCCATTGATTTCAGATCAATGTTCATGGCATCGATACATGGTAATATCTGTTTCAACGGTTCCTCGTGAATGTATCCATTGGTAACCAGAACGTTGACCAGGTTCTTTTCGTGTGCGATCTTCGCCGTATCCGTAACATACTCATACCAGATCAAAGGTTCGGTATAGGTGTAAGCGATACCTATGGAATTTTCCTTAAGAGCTATTTTAACCAAATCCTCGGGTGATACAAACTCGGTCGGGGATTCTTCCTGAGAGATATTCCAGTTCTGGCAATTTTGACAACTTAAGTTACAACCGTTAGGACCGGTGGAGATTATATTGGCTCCGGGATGGAAATGATATAACGGTTTTTTCTCGATGGGGTCGATGGCGACGGAAACCAACCTGGCATAATTTATGGCATATAGAATCCCGCCTTCGTTTTTCCTCCCCATGCACACGCCGATCTTCCCCTCGGCGATCACACAACCCACCGGACAGAGAAGACACTGGATTTTCCCGTCTTCTCTTTTTTCCCAGAAAAGCGCTTCCTTTTTGATCATATCCATATTCCAGTTAAATTTTATTTCCCTCTACATTAAAATAAAGGGACCGCTCGGTAAAACAAGAAGAATTTTGTTTTTAAATTTCCAGTTTATAGAGAAATAGAATACCCTCTCCGCTTTGAGACTGTGTCATAATTGTGTTTTGGGTTTGTAGCCGTCCATATGGACGCAAGTCTATGGAATTCAACATATCGATTTCGCAGACTAAAGTCTGCGGCTACATAAATCGAAATTATGACACACCCCTTTGGGGAGGGTCAGGGTGAGGGGGATTAAAATAACAAAAATAATGAATCAATCAAAAGGAATTAAATTCTCAATTTTTCCAATATCTTAGGGATATCCAAGAAAGTTTTGGCGATATGCGCACCTGCCTCTTCTAGTGCTTTCAGTTTGCTCTGAGCCGTTCCCATCTCCCCCTCCACGATGGCGCCGGCGTGTCCCATTCTCTTTCCGGGAGGTGCGAAAATCCCGCCTATCATGCTTATTACCGGCTTTTTCATCTTCTCTATAGTTGGCTTTGCCATCTCCTCATATACTCCGCCGATCTCTCCCACCATAACCACCGCTTTGGTCTTCTCGTCCTTTTCGAAAAGCTCCAGTATGTCATTAAAGGTGGAGCCCAAAACCGGATCGCCTCCCAGACCGACACAGGTGGTCTCCCCGTAGCCGGTTCGGGAAAGGGTATCAGCCACGTAATAGGTCAAAGAGCCGGAGCGGGAAACCGTCCCCACCCGTCCGGGCTTGAAGGCTATATCCGGCATTATCCCTAAATTTGCCTCACCCGGTGTGATGATGCCGGCTGTATTTCCGCCCAGCACGATCGTTCCGAATTTCTGAGCCTCCTTTCGCACGGTCATCATGTCCATAAGGGGGATGTGTTCCGGTATGACCACCACGAACTTTATTCCCGCATAGATTGCCTCGATCACCGCCTCCATGACGAAACGCGCGGGGAGAAAAACGACCGAAGTATCCGCCCCGTGATTCTTCACGCACTCCTCCACCGTATCGTAAACCGGAATCCCCAGCACCTTCTCCCCGCCTTTTCCAGGTGAGGTCCCCGCCATGATCCTGGTACCGTAGGTTAGCATTCGCTCGGTATGGAATTTTCCCGCACCGCCGGTTATTCCCTGAACTATGACCTGGCTATTCTTATCCACCAATATCGCCATGAAATTCTCCTAATTCATTTTCTGTCGTTGCTCGATTTATCGAGCTATCTTTTGCCTGATAAATCAGGCAACTACCGTGTTTAACGTAGTTGCTCGATTTATCGAGCACTGTTTTACTTGACAAAACCAGCTCATATATTTAGTTAAACCGCAAAAGCAAGCTTTTGCACTCCAAGAACAATGCGTCAAGTAATCCTCCAACACTCTGGATCTACGACTTCCTTATGCTTTATGATTTACACTCTATACTCTTCGCTCTCTCCTCTCCATTCTTAACTCTCAACTCTAAACTTTTTTAGCCAACTCCACCGCTCTTTTGGCGATTTCTTCTATGGGTGTCTCAATGCCGTGGATCTCGATGTTTTTGAATATCTCCGGATGTTCTTTTTTCGACTCCTGGAAAATCCGCACCCCCTCCTGCCACATGTTGCCGGTCATCCGCAGAACCATCGGTTTGGAAAGCCCGTGCTCCTTTAAAAACATCACCACCCCTTTGGCGAAATCATCGCAGCGGGAGATACCTCCGAATCTCGCTCCGAATATGGCTTTTACTTTCGGATTTTCGTCCAAAAGGATGAGCATCCGAGCCAGCCTCTCCGGAGTTGGTCCGCCGCCCGAGTCCATAAAATTGGCGGGTTTCCCGCCGAAATGGTGGATGAAATCGTTCCCCATGATGCCGAATCCCGCACCGCCGGGAAACATCCCGATGTCCCCGTCCAGATCCAGATAGGGAATCTCCCACTCCCTCGCCAGCTTTTCCCTCTCGGTCATCTCCCCTTCCTCGTGCCTCTTCTCGATCCCCATCTGGGCTAATTCCGGATGACGGAACAAAGCATCGTCGTCCAAGCTCATCCGCGCATCCCCGGCTACGTATTTCCCGTCTTTGGTCAGAAACAGCGGATTGATCTCCACCAGCTTGGCATCGTACTGCTTGAACAGGTTGAACAACGAGACGGCGATATTACCCACGATCTTTACACTTTCGCCCCCGACACCCAACCAGCGGGCCAGTGTCATTCCCCGGAAGGGATAGAACTTCTGATCTACGTCCAGACTGATCCTTTTTATCTTCTCCGGATTCTTTCGGGCGATCTCCTCTATCTCCACCCCCCCCTCGGGACAAGCCAATACCACGATTTTGTAATTCACCCGATCCAGGGTGATCCCCAGGTAGAATTCTTTCTCGATTTCCAATTTCTCGTACATCAGAATTTTTCCGACCGGGAAACCTTTTATGGTCGTGGTTAAAAGCTCTTCTGCTTTTTTCTCCGCCTCCGGTGGGGAATCGGCGAATTTCACCCCTCCGGCTTTGCCTCTTCCGCCGGAAAGAATCTGGGCTTTCAGAACCAAAGGTCCCTTCACCTTTTCGGCATAAGCTTTGGCTTGCTCTTTACTCTCCGCCACTTCTCCCATGGTTACCGGGATTTTATATTGAGAGAAGAGCTTCTTCGCTTCGAACTCGTAAAGTCTCAAGGGTCACTCCTTCACTTGATTCTCTGGTCCATAACTCGTTACCTTGCAAGGCCCGGCGCATACTGGCTGATGCTAAACCTTTCAAATCCAGGTTTGACCGTTAGAAGGCACTTTTTTGCTCATGCTCTTGACTATTCTGCCCACCTTATGGGCTTGAACCTTGGCAACGGATTTTTCGAATATCTCCAATGCTTGATCGACAGTTTCCTGACTTATGATCAAAGGCGGTATGAACCGGATGGAATTCTTACCGCAGGTTAAAAGCATTAAGCCGTTCCGGAAACACTCATTGGCGATTTCATTGGATTCTTCTGCTGCCCGCTCCTTGGTGTGCCTGTCCTTGACGAACTCTATGCCGATCATCAATCCCTTTCCCCTGATGTCCCCGATTATCTCGTAATCATTCATCATACGTTTCAGGTGCTTCATGATATAATCACCCATTCTGGTTGCATTCTTCAAAAGTCCGTTCTCCAAAAGCTCGATGGTTACCAGAGCGGAAGCGCAGGCAATGGTATTGCCGCCGAAGGTGGTGGAATGGGAGCCCGGCTCCCATGACATCAGCTCCCGGGAAGATATGCATGCGCCCAAGGGTAATCCCGATGCCAAGGCTTTGGCCACGGTGATAATGTCCGGCACCACGTTCCAGTGCTCCACCGCGAACATCTTGCCGGTCTTTCCCATCCCGCTCTGCACCTCATCCGCCACCAGAAGAATCCCGTATTTGTGCGCCAAAGCTTTTAACCGGGGGAGAAATTCCGGCGGGGGAACGATGTATCCCCCCTCTCCTTGAATCGCCTCCACGAATATGGCTGCCACCTCGTCTGCGGGTGCCACCTTGTGTAATATCTCCTCCTCGATGAAGTCGACGCAGGCGATGTCGCATTTGGGATAGGAGAGATTAAAGGGGCACCGATAGCAGTAGGCATAGGGGACGTGAGTCACTTCCGGCACCAGCGGGGCAAAATATCTCCTCTGGTTCATCTTGCTGCAGGTTAAGGATAAAGATCCCATGGTTCTTCCGTGAAACGCCCCGATAAAGGCGATGTTGCGGGGTCTCTTTTTGTTGTAACGGGCCAATTTGAATGCCGCTTCCACCGCCTCCGTCCCGGAGTTGGCGAAGAAGACCCGTTTGGGATATTTCCCCGGGGCAATGGAGGCAAGTTTTTCCGCCAGTTTCCCCACCGACCGGTGATAGAAATCCGCCGAAGCGATGTGCACCGATTTCTCCGCCTGTTTCTTGATCGCCTCCACCACCTGGGGATGACAATTCCCCGTGGAGCAAACCCCGATGCCGCTGTGAAAGTCGATGAAGCAGTTTCCGTCCACATCCCACAGGTATGCACCGTTTGCTTTTTCGATTACCACCGGATAAACCCGGGTGTACGAATGGGAAACATATCTTTCATCCTTGGCGATAAGTTTTTTGCTTTTCGGACCCGGCAGGGTAGTCTTGATTTTGGGACATCTGCTCGAATTCATTTATTCTCCTTATATAATGGGATATAGTGGATATTCATGTTATCACATACTAGTTCGTGTCGGGTTGATGAGGAAATCCGATTACATCCATATACTGATTGACTCAGCCGATCTAACCAGCTCCCCATCCAGACACTTCAGACATTGTGTTTCTATGATTAAAAATCAAAACGTGGGAAATAGATGAAATTAGGTCTGCCCCTTCATGTACATTCTTAACAAAATCCCTCGCAATAATCTCAACATATCAATATCACCTCACGTCAAACTTTATAATTTACATAAAAAGATAAAAAAGTCAACGGAATATGTCGAAAAAATTACGAATACCATACGTTTATTTCTGTTCAACATCTTACCATTTGTTCTAGATTAAACCGGCGATAAAAAAACACCCCAGAACAGAGATATGTCCGGGGCGTCTTAATTTGATTGGTCTATTCTTCTGTGGTTATACTGATTCCTGCTTTTAGCTTGTGAATTCCCTCTTGGTATCGATTCCTAAGGCCCGCAACAGCGTGAAGTGGGACCATGCCGGAAAAGAAAGTTCATGATGAAAACTATGTCCGCCACGGTCACCACCCTATCGCAGGTGACGTCCCCCCTGGAAAGAGGATTGGGCGCGGACTGGCCTTTGAACAGGTAATTGATCAAGAATACTATGTCCCCGATGTCTACCACGCCGCTTGTGTTGGCATCCCCCCGGTATTCCATGATATCTATCATAAGGGCGTACTCCGCCACCGAACAGAGGGGGTATCCGGATACATATGGCCGAGTGGATGAGACGAACTCATCCGGGACGTTTTGCCGGTAAAAAATATAAGATAAAGAATCGGGATTGACGCTGACCGGGTAATCGGAAACCCACCACCTTCCTGCCGGGTTGGAATAGTTCAAGCTCGCATTGTAGATGTCATGCGAAACGTTGCCCGGATCGTTATGCCGGGTGGAATCGCTGTGGGGTATGGGGGAGTGGGGAATATACGAGCCGGAGAGCACCTCACCCGGAGCACCGGTTTCCGCATTATCGAAGAACGGATCGGAAAAGGCGATCATCAGCTGAACCGAATTCACTCCGGCTACGGTGACGAAGTGTCCCCCTACCCGCCGCCAGTTGGAATTTTCCGGATACCAAAAGCCCAAAAGCAAAATCACGTTATCGTGCTGTTCCACCAGCGACTCCGCAAACGCGAAGGTCGGTTTCTCCCACAACATCACACATAAGCTGTCGCTCAAACTGCTTCCGTTGTCAAAGGTCTCGCTGGAAAACCATTCCCCGATCGCATCGGTCATACCCTGCACCTTGGTTCCGATGTGTGGACTTCCTGATCGGTGACCGTCGGTATCCAGGTACCAGGCCAGTCTCTCCACCAATTCCCCCCAGTTACTCGTCCCTCCGGGCGCTTGATATCCTGGAATGAAAGGCTGTGGGGTAACCGGAGGTGGACTTGAACCGTTCCATGGGGTATTAGACTGATCCACATTGGCCAGATCGTGATCGTCCCAATTAAGATACGGGGGTAAATCGTTTAAATAATCCCTCACCAAAGGACACTCATCCATACCATCCCCCATGTTTCCGGGGGGAACGTTAAGCTTTGAATCCAGCCACCAGAAAGAGTTGGCTACCGCAGCCGGAGCGGAAAAAGACATCTGGGAGGTCGTCGGATTGGTCCAATGATCCTGCTTTTGATCGAAATCCGGCATACCGCTGGGGGCATAATCCGGGTAGGAGGCTTCCCACCACCAGTGCTCCTGCCGGGAGCAGATCATAACCGCATATTCAACCACGGTGACATAGCTGGTTTCGGGTGGTGCCGCTTGATAATAGGATATGAATTCAGTGGGAAAATTCCCTCCGGTAAACTGACGGGGAAAGTCTGGATCAATCTCCAGGTAGTCGTTCAGCTGCCAATGCGGATTCCCCGGCGGAGAAGATGAGAGTTGCGATTGATAGATATCGTGAGAAACATACTGGAAATCGTTGTGCAGGGTGTCCGCATGAGGAGCAGGCGGATGATCCGGAGGTCTCACCCTTCCCGGCCAGCCGTATTCCGCTTCATCCTTTGAAGGATCGCTCATAGCGATTTTAAGTGACTGAGATTTCACACCGGCGAGGATCACAAATTGTCCCCCCTCTCTCCACCAGTTGGTGCCATCCCACCACCAAAATCCCAAAAGCAGAGCCATGGTCTGGCTGACCCGGAGCGAATCCCGCATCTCATAGAAATCTGGTGCCGACCATATTCCCGAGTAAAGGCTGGATATGCCGAAGTCGCTTAAGAGATTATCGATCCCGGCTTTCATCTGGTGCACCTCTGTGCCGGCAGAGTCGGTTTGGAAATAAAGGGTCAGGGTATCCGCAAAATCGGGTATGTTCCAGGCCAAAGAGAAATTCAAACCGAACCACCCCAGACAATTTACCATCGCTGCCGGACCGGATCGTCCCACCCAACCATCCTGATCCGCGGAGACGTCCGGAGCCCCGCTGGGTGCGTATCCGTTATCCCCTAACCATAACCAGCCCGTATCACAGACCAAAGAATAGGTCTCCCCGCCAAGACGCAGCATCAGCCATCCCGGATCGGGATCATTCCAGTAATTGTTCCACTCTCTCCAGGGAGGGGAATAGGGATTGTGCCACAGCCACTGGTAACAGCTGTCCACCATCTCCTGCTGCGTATCCGAAACCAGGCTGGGAATGCTGCCGTATTCACCGCTGGCATATTCCAAAACGAAAAAAAATCGTTCGTTTAGGCAAATGTTGTCGAAGAAACTGATCGTGGTCCAGTTGGGGTAAAAGTCGGTGACGGTATAAAGGGGTGATGAGCAGATTTGGGTCTGCGGACCGCTGCAGAGATTAGCTCCGACTGTCCATAGGCTGAACCTCACCCGGGTGGAATCCACCCCGGCGTGATCGTATAAAAGAAACTCCACCTCTTTGATCTGAAACGGAAAGGGATAGGGAACGCCGCAATTCTGCGGATCGAAATATACGGCGGTCTTATCACCCACCCTCCAGTTGGGAAAAAAGCTGAGTGCCGTCCCGTTATCGTGTTGGAGAAGACAAGCTCGCTTGGAATCAGACTTAAGAGGTGACGGTTGGGGGGATAGTGTCGACCCTGCAATTCGTTTCATCTCGAAATTTGCAGAGAAACTTTCCATACTCGAATCCACTTTTTCGTTCGGAAAGGCAGAGGGAATATCGCTGACCAGCAGAGATAACAGAACAGATGCAAAAAATATCCTTAAATAAAAAATCGTTTTGTCCATCTTAAAAATCCTTGTGCTCCTGTTCATGTCTAAAATAAACAATACTTTAGTTCTGTTATCCCGAACCGGTGAACACCATGGTAGCCATTCATGAAATCAATGAATTCAACAATAGAATAATATAGTGAGCTATTCTTTTGGTAATAAACACGTTAATGGACGCAACTTAAAGCGTCCCACGAAGGGATGATTCTGTCTGAATATCTAGGTTCGATTCCTTTACGGGCGATTAGATGTAAAACAGCCTTCCTATCTTCATTCATAACATAACATAAAATGCGGTTTTGTCAAGAAATGTATTGAGGAGAACGCTTAAAATGAGATTTTAAGCTCTTCCCGCATCAATGAATGTGAGTTCCGATTCTTTCCCACCGAACCCGCCAGGGAAAATGGACAAGATTATAGAAGAGTATTTTAAAAACAGAAATGATATAGGGGCTGGACCATTTGGGGGCAAGGGGATCTGGAGCCCAGGAAAAGTATAATAACATCGGTTTTCCCTTTACGTATCTCCTCTCCAAAAAACCCCATACTCTCGAATCCGAGCTATTGTCCCGATTGTCCCCCATAACGAAGTACTGCCCTTGGGGAACTTCGAACGGCCCAAAGTTATCCCGGTTTGAATATTCAGCCGGGAAGACCTGATAGTCGACATGCTTGGCGGGAAACTTCCCCTCGGCAACCTCCCCGTCTACATATAACCTCTTATTGATTATCTCAACCACCTGACCTTCACCCGCGATAATCCTCTTGATCATATTCTTACTGGGATTGAGGGGATATTCAAACACGATCACCTCCCCTACTTCGGGTTCGCCAAAGTGATAGGCCAGCTTGTTTACCAGAAGAAAATCACCCTCTTCCAGCGTATCCTCCATGGAGCGTGAGGGGATCCGGTAACCCTGGATCACATAGGAGCGCAGGAGCAGGCCCACAAACAGGGCAATGCCCACGGTAATGGCATATGATTTAAGTTTGGAGTTTCCTCTTCTTCTCATAATTTTAGAATTGGTCGACCTTCCCTTTTTAATGCTTCTGGCCTCTCATAAAGGAGTCGTAGTTCTCCCGCCAGAGGAGGATCTGCCTTTGCAGATATCCTTAGGCAAACTTATTTTGCTCACTGACTTTTGTTGAAACTCAGCTTGCTGGAAAAGGGTGTCGGGAACATCATGAAAACGGACGTTACCAACCTCACATTGGTTCTATGGTACCACCTCACCTGATCTCTGTCACAAGCTATCATTACATTTATCGGAAGTTTTCCGCCAAAATTTACGAAAGCTGAAGGCTATCTTTGAATGCCGGGGTAAAAACTAAGGGGATTTGGAATCGCTTGACTCCCGGGTAAAATGTCTTTATTTTAAAACCGATTTAGCCCATTTTAACGCCAATGAAATATGAGCGTTTTCGTCTAAATAGGTGAAACCAAAAAGCGGTGAGGGATCATGGATAAATTTGTGATAGAGGGTGAACGAAAGCTCTCCGGTAGTGTGATCATTCAAACCTCCAAGAATGCGGTTCTCCCTATCTTGGCGGCATCTCTTTTGCCGGAAAAGGGGGAAACCATCATCCACCAGCTGCCTAATCTGGCCGACGTGGACACCATCCTCAAAGTATTGGAACGGTTGGGTGCCAAAGTCAAAATTTATTCTGACAGATCTCACTTTTTACCTTCCCAGAGGACCGTGGTGATCCGGGCGGAGCAGATGAAAAGCTACGAAGCCCCATACGACTTAGTCAGGAAGATGCGCGCCTCCTTTCTGGTGATGGGACCTCTTTTGGCTCGAACGGGGAAAGCCAAAGTCTCCCTGCCGGGTGGGTGCGTGCTCGGTCCCAGACCGGTTAATTTACATCTGTCCGGTTTCGCCAAGCTGGGGGTAAATATCAAGGAGGAATATGGCTATGTGATCGCATCCACCGATCGGCTCACCGGAAACACGATCTTCTTCGACCGCCCCAGCCATACCGGCACGGAGAACATCCTGATGGCAGCTTGTCTGGCCAAAGGTAAAACCACCATCGTGAACGCTGCCTGTGATCCCGAGGTGGTCGATTTAGCCCGGTTCCTCAACCGGATGGGGGCAAAGATCAAGGGTGCGGGGAATGCAATGATCCTGGTGGAGGGGGTGAAAAACCTCAAGGCGGTCGAATACACTCCCATCCCGGACCGTTTGGATGCTGCTACCTTCATGATGGCAACCGGGATCACCGGCGGAAACGTTGAGATAAAGAATGTATTGCCCGAACATCTGAACATGGTTAGCCTGAAATTGAGAGAGATGGGAGTAGAGGTGAAGGAGCAAAAAAGCAGCCTTAGGGTGAAAGGTCCTAAGAGGCTTGCACCGGTTTCGATAACCACCTATCCCCACCCCGGCTTCCCCACGGACGTGCAAGCCTCTGCCATGGCGCTGGCTACCGTTGCGGATGGCACCAGCCAGATCCGGGAAACCGTATTCGAGGACCGTTTCACCCATGTGATGGAACTCTGTCGGCTGGGGGCAGACGTTAAGGTCTCCGGAGATCGAGCCATGGTAAACGGAGTACCCCGGCTTAAAGGAGCATCGGTAATGGCTTCGGATATCAGGGCGGGAGCAGGTCTGGTAATAGCCGGGCTTGCTGCCCGGGGAACCACCCAGGTGCTCCGGGTGTATCATGTCGACCGGGGATACGATCAACTAGAAAAAAGACTAACTCAATTGGGCGCGCAGATTAAAAGGATCAGAGACTAAAAAAGTTAGTGCATTCGATGATTTATTTTAGTTCCAGAGCGGGTAGAATATGATTCTCATAGAATACGAATTAACCAGAGTTTATAGGATAGTAACTTGTAGAGACGATATGGATCATATTTAAATCAGCTATTTCATAAACATTTATAAGAAACCAATTTTTTCTAAACTTCTCTTGTTTCGAGGGTGGAGATTCCGAAGGGAGATCACAAAAATGAGGAATTTTATCAAGCAGATTCTGGTCTGCAGCCTGATCCTGGGTTTATTCAGCAGTCTCTCCATGGCCCAGGAGCCTTATTTCGGCAAGAACAAGGTCCAATATAAATCCTTTAAGTGGCGCTTCATCCAAACCAAATATTTCGACATCTATTATTACCAGGACCAGTATCATCTGGCCAAGTATGCTGCCGGTGTTCTGGAAGATGCTTACTTGAAGATAAAAGGGGAATTGCACCACGATCTGACCAAGAGGATCCCGGTGATTGTGTACAACTCCCCCAATGACTTCCAGCAGACCAATGTGATCTCTGATCTGATTGAGGAGAGCGTGGGGGGGTTCACCGAATCTTTGAAAACCAGAGTGGTGGTCCCTTTTACCGGTTCTTACGAGGATTTCCGCCACGTGCTTCACCACGAGCTGACTCATGCGGTGATCTACGATATGCTTTACGGAAACGCCATCGGGTCCATCTTAAGCCGTCAGTACCTGTTCCAGCTTCCCTTATGGTTTGCCGAAGGTTATGCCGAATACTCCTCCCGGGGCGGGTGGGACATACAGGCGGACATGGTGCTCAGGGATGCCACCATCAATGGATATTTAATCCCCCTGGAACTGGCCGGAGGTTTTTTAGTCTATAAGGAAGGACAGTCCGCCATAGGTTATATAGTGGAGAAATACGGGGAGGAGAAGCTCTCGGAGATATTGAACAAAGGCAAGGGGGACCTCTCCATGGATAAGGCATTAAAATCCGCCATCGGTCTGGATCAGGCGGCTTTTTCCGAGGAATGGATGAAAGCTCAGCGGAAAAAATATTGGCCCGACATCGCCTTGAGAAAGGATCCCAAGGACTTCGCCAGAGAGCTGACCCACCATCCCAAGGATGGTTCCTACGTAAACGAAAGACCAGTCTTCTCTCCGGACGGTACCCGCCTAGCCATCTTCTCCGATCGAAGCGATTATACCGAGATTTATATAATCTCCAGTATTGATGGAAAGCTGATCAAAAGACTGGTGAAAGGGGAAAGATCCGGCGACTTGGAATCGCTCCATTCCTACGTCAGCGGTCTTTCCTGGTCCCCTGACGGCAAAAGCCTGGCTTTCGTCTCCAAAAGCAAGGGCCGGGACGTTTTGTGTCTGGTGCAGGTGAAGAATGGCAAAATATACAAAAAGCTGAAGTTCGATCTGGACGCCATGCGCTCCCCCACCTGGTCACCGAATGGTGCCAAGATTGTTTTTGTGGGTATCAAGAATGGTCAGACCGATCTTTATTCTTGCGATATAGCTGGCCAGAAACTGGTGAAATTGATGGATGATTACTATGACGACGAGGATCCCAGTTTCTCCCCCGACGGCAAGTTCATCGCCTTCAGCTCGGATCGGTACCAAAATCCAGCTCCGGATACCGCCAATTACCGTTATGGACATTACCAGCTTTGTCTTCTGGAACTCGACACCTGGAAAATCACCCCGGTTATCTCCGGCATGTCGCCGACGGTACCTTTCGCCGGGGAGTGGAACAACACCTCTCCAACCTGGTCGCCCGACGGCAAAAAAATATGTTTTGTCTCGGATCGGAATGGAATCTATAATCTCTATGTGGCCGATTTGGAAAGTTTGATGGTCGTCCCCGTCACTAACATTCTGGGTGGTTGCTTCTCCCCCACCTGGTCCAAAGACGGGGACAAGATCGCCTTCTCCGCCTTCCAGAAGGGAGGCTGGGATATATTCTTGATCAAGGAGATCAAACCAGTCGTAGCAGAAGGAAGCTTGTTGACCAAAACCCTGTATCTTTTGACGTTGGAGAAAGACACTCTCACCGCTCAGGCTGAGACCACCTCGGAGGAACCTGCCGAAAAGAAACCCGATTTCACCTCTTACGTGTTCAAGGCAGGGAAAAATGAGCTGGACAGCTTGGCTGAGATGGTGGAGGGAAAGAAGACGGCTCCGAAGGAAGACACCCTCCGTAATAAGCTTCCCAGCGGGGAGTACCGGGAGCAAAAATATAAGCCTAAATTCTCAGCGGATTTAGTCTCCGGAGCACTAAGCTACGACACCTTCTTCGGATTTGAGGGGCAAACGGTCGTAGTGGTCAGCGACATGATGGGGGACCACTCATTCCTTTTGGCCACGGATGTGGTCAATACCATAGACCAGAGCAACTTCGAGATACTTTATCTGTACAACGCTCACCGGCCTTATATCGGAGCCGGTATATTTCACACCAAATACTATTATGTCGACAATATCGATCGGCTCTTCTCCGACCGGGTATATGGCGGGCTGGCTTATATCTCCTACCCCTTCAGCAAATTCACCCGTTTGGAGCTTAATTTGAACCAAATTTCCATAGACCGGAAATATTACGATTTAAATCCGGTTACCTTGGCTTATGATGATCATAGCGAGAAGGTCTATTTGGCTTCGCTTTCCTGGATCCACGATACGATCCTCTGGGGGATCACCGGACCGATAAATGGAAGCCGCAGCCTGTTCTCCTATGAATATGCCCCCTACCTGACTCCGCGAACCATCACCTACGGAGCAGCCAGTATGGACTATCGCAGATATTTCCATTTTCTGAAAAGCTATGATATCGTTTTCAGATTGACCGGTGGATTCTCTCATGGTGAGAATAAGAAGGAATTCTTTTTAGGCGGGGTTTCCAACTGGATAGGCCCCAGCCTGGGACCGGGCAACATATACGGGATAAACGATCTCTACTTCGGAAGCATCATCACCCCGCTCCGGGGCTACCGGTATTTCGATGTGAACGGTACCAGGTATTTCCTGACCAACCTCGAGTTGCGTTATCCTTTTGTGGAAAATTTCGTCATGAAATTCCCCCTCCCCTTGACCCTCCGCTACGTCACCGGTGCCATGTTTTATGATATGGGTGCGGCATGGGATGAAAATAAACGGTTCAAAGGGGTGACCACCGCAGGGAGTACCAGGCTGAAAGACTTAAAAGCAGGTTTTGGCTTCGGAGCCAGAGTCAATCTGGGATTGTTTGTGCTGCGATGGGATGTGGCTTGGGCAACCGATCTCCATTGGGTAGCTGCCAAACCCAGGCATTATGTATCCTTAGGAGCAGAGTTTTAACCTAACACAGGCTATTTTAAGCCGGCTGTTATACTATACCAGGGAAAAAACAAAAAATCCCCAACTCCCGGCTTGAGTGTGGTGCTGTTACTATAAGTTTATTGCTTATAGCAAATCTTGAACATAAAAAAGCCGCTCTCAGTCCTTTTTTGAAAGGATTTAAAGCGGCTTTACCCCCCTTGGTTAACCTACCTTTTAATGCCCTTATCGGGCATCCCCCTTTAAGATGCCGTGATTATAAACAAAGTAAAACCTCTCTTTTCACGCTTCTTTCAAGATTGCTAAAAACCAGATCTCGATTTTGAGCATTTTTGATTTTCCATCACAGTATATATATCGGCAGCTCTGAAGATTTTTTTACAGAACAAACTTGAAATCATCATTTTTATAGTAAATAGAAGCATAAAAAGATCCCTGAATATGTATAAGCCTAAGTTATTCTGCCTACCTGGAATCATTCTACGAATTGGTGATATTGAATAGGAGAAGAATGCAAGAGCTACTTCAAATCAGCGCGGAAAACTTGATTTACTAACCAGAAGACAAGTCACACAATTCCCTAACGGCTAATAATCAACTAAAATTATCGTGTAATAAAAAAAGCGGGAACTTTGTCCCGCTTTATTTATTTTGTTACCCGAGTGGATTTTTAGTTAGGCTTCTGGGCTAGGCGCTTCCTCTTTTTTCTTCTCCTCGATCCGGGCAGATTTGCCTTTCAGCCCTCTAAGGTAGAACAACTTGGCTCTTTTCACCTTTCCCTGACGGAGCAGCTCTATTTTCGTGATGTTGGGTGAAAATAAAGGGAAAATGCGCTCCACTCCCACGCCGCCGGAAATCTTTCTCAAGGTAAAGGTTTCACCCGTCCCTTTGCCCCTTCTTTGAATCACCACCCCCTCGAATGCCTGAATCCTCTCCTTGTCGCCTTCTTTTATTTTGGTCGAGACTTTGAGCGTATCCCCCGGTCTGAACTCAGGGATATTGTCCTTTATGTATTTTGCCTCTAAAGCCGAAATCAAATCCATTACTTCCTCCGTGCGAACTTAAACGTTGATCCCAAACGAAATGTTGGCATCCATACGAAATTATGTTTTATGGTTTTTTCAAGCGATTCTATTCTAGATATTCCTTATTACTTTCTCCTTCTCTCTTCTTCCATCAATTCTTTTTCTTCGTCAGAAAGCTCTTCCCAATTTAATAGATCCGGTCTTCTTTGTAAAGTCCTTTTTAATGCTTCTTTCCTGCGCCAGATTTTTATTTTCTCATGGTCACCCGAAAGAAGAATCTCCGGGACTTTCAACCCTTCAAACTCAGCCGGACGGGTGTATTGAGGCGGACCTAAAATCCCCTCGAAAAACGAATCGGTTTGGGCCGATTCAAAATCCCCCAAAACTCCGGGGATCAACCTGACCACCGCATCGATTATAGCCAAAGCGGGGATCTCCCCTCCGGTCAGCACGTAATCCCCGACGGATATCTCTTTCAAAGGATGCAGCCATTTCAATCTTTCGTCCACCCCCTTGTAGTGTCCGCAGATGATCATCAGGTGCTCTTTCAGGGAAAGCTCAAAAGCCAGCTTCTGGGAAAATCTATCCCCCTGGGGAGTGGTCAATATTATACAGGAAGATGTTTTGTCTTCGCCCGGTTTGGACAGCGCTTCTATGGCTTTGTGTAACGGTTCCAGCCTCATTACCATCCCCCCCCCGCCGCCAAATGGAGTATCATCCGCGGTTTTATGTTTATCTTCGGTAAAATCCCTGATATCATGGATCTGGATCCGAACCAGATTTTTCTCCTTTGCCCTTTGCATCAGGCTTTCGTCCAAAAATCCGGAAAACATCGAAGGGAAAATGGTTAAGATGTCTATCTGCATGGGTGTTTCAAAGCTCCAGTAAGCCGTCTATCGGTTCTATTATCATGACCCTGTTTTTCAAATCGACCTTTTTGACGATCTCCCGGATAGCGGGTATATCGTAATCTCTTTTCTCCCCCCGCACTATGTAGATGTCGTTGGCTGGAAGCGAAATCACCTCTTTTACCTCCCCTATCTTCTCCCCTTTTGTGTTTCTGACCTCCAGCCCGACGATTTCAAATATGAAATAATTCCCTTCGGGAGGCTTGGTCAAATGCTCCGCTTCTATCTCTATAAATCCACCTACCAGATTCTTGGCTTCTTCCGGGGTGTGTATCCCTCTCAGCTTAAGAAGAATAGTCCTGGTGAGTTTTCTTGTTCCTTCTATCTGAAATTGTTGGACACTTGCTCCTGTGGTAACGGTTATGTCTTTAAGTTTAAGAAACCGACTGGGGTCATCGGTCAAAGGGATGACCACCATCTCCCCTTTAACTCCTCTAACCCGGGAGATTTGCCCAATAGTTACCCGTTTTAATTCAGGCATTTGTATTCGTCCGCAGAAAGAGGAAAGGACGCCCTCAGAAACGCTATCTACCTCAAGGAAAATAGAGCTTCTATTGAGCTAATATTTTCACGTTATAGTTCTCGACCCAGATGGAAACAATTGTGGAAAACCTATTAACCTCTTTAGTCGATATATGCGCAATCTTAAATATATCCGCCCATGATGAGGAAATTCCAGTGAATTTTATCTCAACGGACTTAGGTAATAGGAATATCACCAGCCTCTCTTCGCTCTTTGCTCTTTGCTCTGTACTCTTTCCTCTATACTCAATACTCAAAACTCAGTACTCTAAACTCTATTCCTTCTTCTCCTCCTTACCTTCCGCTTCCGGTGTCGGTGTTGCCGGTGTCGGTGCTGCCGGTTTCGGTGCTGCCGGTTTCGGTGCTGCTGGTTTCGGTGCTGTTGGTGCCAGTGCTGCAGGAGCTGGTGTGGTTGCTTCCCCTTCTTTTGCTTTCCTCTTTTTCTTCTGGGTTCTTTCCTTTATTTGACCGGCCAGAGTGACCTGCGAGACGTCCTCTCCCTTTTTCATCATCTCCCATTTTTTCCAGAGTCCAATCTGCTTGAAAAGCCCGTTAACCGTGTCACTGGTGGTGGCGCCTTGCTTTAACCAGTGATACACTCTTTCCTCTTCTACTCCTAATGTAGCCGGCTTCTCGATGGGATTATAGTGACCCAGTATCTCTAAGAACCTGCCGTCTCTGGGCATGCGTGAATCCGTGGCGACAAAGCGGAAAGTAGGTCTTTTCTTTGCGCCGGTCCTTCTCAATCTGATTGTTACTGCCAAATTGACCTCCGTTTAATGTGGTTATTCTGGAGTGTAAAGCCCCGCTTTTGGCGGGAACTTCGACTTCAGCTTAACCCTGTTTTTATCCAACGATTAAAAGACTCAATTCTGTTCGTCTAAACATGCACATTCCCATTTGCTTTTTCCTGCCCCTTGACCTTTGCCCCTTATACCTCCAATCTTTTTTTACCTTAAACCAAAGAATCCCTTTTCCAATTTTCGCAGATCCATTTTGGTCACGTTCTTTATCATCTTTTGCATCATGAAGAATTGTTTTAAGAGTTGATTTACGTCCTGCACCGACGTCCCGCTCCCCGCGGCGATTCTTCTTCTCCTCCCCCCGTCGATGAAGTGCGGTTTATGCCTCTCCTCCTTAGTCATGGAGTTGATCATGGCTTCCACCCGGATCATGGCTTTATCGTCGATCTTGAGTCCTTTGAGGGATGCCCCGCCTAATCCGGGTATCATCTCCAAAATCGACTCCAAAGGACCCATCTTTTTCAATTGTTGAAGCTGGGAAAGAAAATCGTCGAAAGTAAACGCTTCCTTTCGCAGTTTTTTCTCCAGCTTTTGCGCTTCCTCTACGTCAAGTGCCTCCTGGGCTTTCTCCACCAAAGAGATCACGTCTCCCATGCCCAGAATGCGGGAAGCGATCCGGTCGGGATAGAACGGTTCGAGCGCATCCAGCTTCTCCCCAACTCCCACGAATTTGATCGGTTTGCCGGTAACCGCGCGGATGGAAAGTGCCGCTCCTCCCCGGGCATCTCCATCCATCTTGGTTAGGAAAACTCCATCCAGTCCAATCTTTTCTTCAAAGGTTTTGGCGATGTTTACCGCATCCTGACCGGTCATGGCATCCGCCACCAGGATTATCTCTTGCGGTGAGGTCGCCTTTTTTATCTTCCGCAGCTCCTCCATCAATGGCTCGTCGATATGCAGTCTACCAGCAGTATCGATTATGATCAGATCCTTCCCTTCTTTTCTGGCAAATTCTACAGCCGATTCGCTGATCTTCACCGGATCATCTTTAATGGAGTAAACTGGAATATCCAGCGACTTGCCTAATATCTTAAGTTGATCTATGGCAGCGGGGCGGTAAACATCCGCTGCCACCAGCAGAGGAAATCTCCCTTTCTTTCGGTAATATCGTGCCAGTTTCCCGCAGGCGGTGGTTTTGCCCGATCCCTGAAGTCCCACCAGCATGAAGACCGTCGGTGGCTGAGCGGAGAATTTCATGTCCGCTTTATCTCTGCCCAGAAGAGCGGTCAGCTCGTCGTTGACGATCTTTATCACCTGCTGACCGGGGGTGATGCTTTTAAAGACCTCCTGCCCTACGGCTTTGGTTTCGACCTGAGTGATAAAATCCTTCACCACCTTGTAGTTGACGTCCGCTTCCAAAAGCGCTCGCCTGACCTCCTTCAGGGCATCCTTGATATTGTTCTCCGAAAGCCGTCCCTGCCCTCGGATCTTTTTGAAAATACCTTCTAATTTACTGGTCAGGTCTTCAAACATACTTTCCTACTCAGATTTCGGAGTGCAGAAGCTTGCTTCTGCACTTTTTGAATTTACTATAAAACGCCATGCACGAAGATACATTTCTTCTGCTACATACGCCAAATTGGACTAAAATTCAAAATAAATAATATAAACATTCGAATCATTTTTGCAAGATAAATTTCATGTACCTTTTTGGATAATCACTATGCAAAGGTAGGTTGGTTCTTCGTTATATTTTAATTAGGGGATGTGCTCGACAAAAGCGAACATCTATACTTTATGCTTTTCTTAATCCCTTAACCACATGACAATAGTTACTGCTCTTAAAAATCGCTGCCCCTGCTACTAGAATAGTCGCTCCCGCTTTTCCCACCACCATTGCAGTTTCGGGATTTATCCCTCCATCCACTTCTATTTCCGTTTTCAGTTTAAGCTCTTTAATCAATTTCTTTGCTTCCTTGATCTTGGGAAGAACCGAGGTAATGAACTTCTGTCCTCCGAATCCGGGATTAACGGTCATTAATAATAGGAGATCAAGTTCTTTTAGTATTGGCTTAGCCATACACAAGGACGTTGCCGGGTTCAACGCGCAGCCGGCTTTGATCTTGTAGCTTTTTATCAGGTTGATGGTTCTATTCAGATGCTTGCACGCTTCGATGCTCACCGTCAGATAATCCGCTCCGTTTTCAACGAATTCCTCTACCAAGGAGTCCGGATTCTCGATCATCAGATGGACGTCCAGCGGAAGATCGGTGCAGCGGTTTATGGCTCCCACGATCATCGGTCCAAAGGTGAGGTTGGGGACGAAATGCCCGTCCATGATGTCGAGATGGAGCAGCTCCACCCCGCATTTTTCCACTGCCTTTATTTCCTTTTCTATGTTTCTGAAATCAGCCGACAAAAGAGAAGGCGCAATTTTTATCATCGTGTACCTCTTGAGGTTTTGACTTTATTTGCTATATAACCTTATCTCTAATTCAAGTTGTTATTAGGATTTCATTGGAAAAGGATTCGGTTGAGGTTGCGTATCGTATTTGTCTCTCGAATGTTGGTTTTCGTTTAAAGACCAAACCGAAGCCCAAAACCGAAACCGATACGTAACCATAACCTAAACCGATAACGATGACTGTTTCAGACTTCTCCACTATACTGTTCCTCTCTCCACATGGTGAAGATGAGGATAAAGGAGGTAATGTTTATTATGATATTTCATTCCGTTTTGCTCACTTCCAATTCGATCTCCGTTCCTCTTAATACTTTATCCCCCGGCGGTACTGATTGATTCAAAACGGTTCCCGGAAGAAAATCGTCATTGGTTTTCGATTTCGTCTTTCCTATCTGAAGCCCGATCCCCTGCAGTATTCTTCTGCACTCCTCTATGTTCTTCCCCACCAGATCCGGCATCATCACCGTATCCGGCACCGCTCCCAGGCTGGCGACGATGTTCACCGATATTCCCGGTGGAACCGACAGTCCGGATGAGGGGATGTTTTCAATCACCACGTCCCGGGGGAAGGAATCGGACGATACCCAGCTTACTTCCCCTAACTGCAAACTCGCCTGAGCCAAAAACAGCTCTGCCTGCCTTACGGAAATTCCCTTAAGCTGGGGAACGATCACCGCCTCTTCGGCTTTGCTTACCTTAACCTTAACCATCCTCCCCTCTTTGATTTTGGTCCCCGGTGCAGGAATCTGAGAGATTATCGTTCCCGGCTGTTTGGATGGATCGGTCTCCTCTGCCAAAATCTGAAGCTGCAGATCCACCTTGGCCAGGATCGAATCTGCCTGCTGTAAGTTCAAATCAACCAGATTGGGGATGATGCTGGTCCCCCCCCGATGAACTATAACCGGCATGACCATCCGATCAGCGAAAAGTATCATAAAATAAATGATCGCTAGGGCAATCAAAATTAGGATAATGATATCTCTCCTTGATTTATCGTACCAGATCCACTCCATTATGCCTGTCAATCTGTCTTTCACGATTTCTCCTGGTATGATCTTTTCGGAATCAATCTTGCTCTTCTACCCCTATTAAAATAAGAAAGTCCTCTTAGAAATCCAATTTAAATAATCCTTCAAAAGATCAGGTCTTCTCCAATCTGCAGGCGAAACTGCCGTCCATTTTATGAACCTGGGGTAACGTCCGGACGAATCCTTTCTCGTCCACCACGTTTGAATCCACGAAGAGGTGGCTGTCTACCTGCTTGAAATCCTTCCTCTGCTCCAAAAATCGGTAGATCACCTGTTCGTTCTCTTCCGGCATAATGGTGCAGGTGCTGTAGACCAAAACCCCTCCACTTTTTAAAAGCTCTGCAGCATGGGTTAGAATCTCGAGCTGAAGTTTCTGTAAACGTGGTATGTCCTCCTTCTGTTTTCTCCATCGGGCATCCGAATTCCTTCCCAAAGTTCCCAGGGCGGAACAAGGGGCGTCAAGTAAGATTTTGTCCACCAATTGACAGTAAAAGCTTTTGGCATCCGCACAGCATAACTTGACGGATTCGATCCCCAGCCTGTCACAATTTTCCTTTATGGTTTTGAGTTTCTTTAAACTTATGTCCACTGCTATCACTATTCCCTGATCCTTCATCTTTTCTGCCATGAATGTTGCTTTCCCGCCGGGAGCGGCACACAGATCCAGTATGCAATCATCCGGCTGAGGATCCAAGAGCATGACCGGAAATCCAGAGCTTTCGTCCTGAAAGTAGACCCACCCATCCTGCAAGGGTGAGAATTGACTCAAGTCCATCTTGGATTCAATGGAATAATAATTCTTCAGGAATTTCCCGGGTTTGAATTTGATCTTTTCCCGGCTGAATATCTCCTCCAAATCCTTTTGTCCGATCTTTAGGGAATTAATTCTCAAGGATAGACGCGGTCTCTGGTTAAAGGTGTCACACAGCTTAACCGTCTCCTCCTCCCCGAAAATCTCCAGCCACCTCTCCACCATCCAACTGGGGAGGGAATAAAACAAGGCGATATTTTCGACTTTATCCTTTTCCCAGGAGGGAAAAACCACCTTGCTTTTGTCCCGCAAATAACTTCTTAGGACCGCGTTCACCAAAGCCACAGTCCCTTTATGACCATACTTTTTGGTCAACTTGACCGACTCATCCACCGCCGCACTCTCCGGAACCTTTTCCATGAAATCGATCTGATATATCCCCATTCTCAGTATGTTTCTTATCCACGGAGTCAACCCCTCCAGCTTCTCCGCTAAGAACGATTCCAATGCATAATCCAGCCTCCTTCTCATTTTGGTGGTACCGTGAACCACCTCGCTTACAAATCTCCGGTCCAAAGAAGAGAGGAAAAGGTTTGAGCAGAAGGATTGAATGGCTTCGCCGGCAAAGGCGTTCTGAGTCTCTATTTGATGCAGGATTTTTAGGGCAATTTCTCTTGAATTTATCTGCGACGTTTTATCCACTTCGTAAGAAATACCTGAGTATTGATTTCATCTCACCCCCTTCTGTCCCTCTCTCCACTATGTGGAAAGGGGGATAATCGAAGATCCGTGGGATGGTGAGTGAGACTAAACATCCATTAATTAAACTCTCAGGAAGTATGACCTTTTCATCATACCACTTCCATCGGAGTCAATAGTTGTTTCTCTTTAACGACAAAGAGCCCGGACCTCCTGACGAGTAAACCCAGGACCTCCTTCTCTTCCATGCCCAATCCATAAACCAGGATTTCCTCCGGGCGGGTATATCCTTCACTCCCCACACTTAAATACATTCTCAGGACCGCCATGTTTCCCAAAGGTTCACTATCCAGCTTATAAATGTGTTTTCTTATATCCACCTCTTTGACCTGTTCTTTGGTAGATCTTTTTATCCAAAGATTTTCCCTTTCCAGAAGGGATTGGATACCGGAATGTATCCGGTCATGGGGAATATCCAGTTTCACTTCGTAACAGGCTAAGTTAATTACGGAGCTTAATGACTCCGATTTCCCCAGAATGGATCTGGCTTCGAGAAACTTAAATCCGTCAGGCAATGCCTGATTCAGTTGACTGAAGAAAAGGGGAGTATATGGTTCAGTAAGCTGGAGGTCTAAGTATTCCGAGTCGGAGATGAATCCCAGGGGAAGCGGAGGACCAAACGCCATCTTCTGATGCGGATGAAATCCCTCGCTGTAAGCGATGGGGATCCCCGATCTTCTGATGGTTCGCTCTAATGTCCTTCCCACGTCCAAATGCGAGGTAAATCTGACCTCCTCCGATTTGCTCCATCTTAATCTGATCCTTCCCCTTGCCACGGTAACGGGTAGGGATACCGGTATTTTCTTCCTCTTGCGCCCATAGGAGTCAGAGAAAGTCATGGACGGCTCCAAAGAAGGTGTTCGAGTTCTCTCTATCTCTTCAGTCGAAATGAGATCAGCTATCTTGGTTTTATCGACCGTCTCCTCTTTTTGAGGGAACAATGTTTGTGGGTGATCTTCCGGCGAGATGGATTCCTCGCTCAATGCATAAGCCCGATTTCTTTCCTTTTTTAAATACTCTTTTTTGATCCCTTTATCGATGTGATCCCAGGGTAGAGCGGTTTCCGTATTTTTTGCTCCGGTATAGAGGGAGGGTTCGATTCCTGTTTCGGAAAACCCTTCCTTCCAGAACGAATAGTTGAAATGCTCGGACCAGCCATCCAATTTTGCCCCCTTTTTCCAAGCAGAATAAATGACCGACGAAAGCCGCCTGTCTCCCCGGCTCAAAATCCCCTCTAAGTACGAAACCTGCGGGTCCCTGAATTTCAGATGCAGGTTTCCCTGCCTGAGGTTGCTCTTGAGATAATAGATCTTACCCTGCAGGCTCTCCACCTCTTCCAGTCTCTCCCATTGAAAGGGAGTATGCGGCTTGGGGGTGAAGGGAGAGATGGTGATATTCAGGTTTTTTCCTCCCCCGGCATCTTTGGCTACCCGCAGTATCTTTTTCAGCCAGTCTACGATGCCGGCTAAATCCTCCTCCCTTTCCGTGGGCAATCCGATCATGAAATATAGCTTCAGCAGATTCCACCCCGAGGAAAATGCTATTTTGGCGGTATTCAGAAGGTCCTCTTCATTCAAATGCTTTCCGGCGACGTTTCTCAACCTTATCGTCCCTGCTTCAGGAGCAAAGGTCAAACCCGGCTTTTTTACTCTGGACACGAGCCGGGCCACCTCCAATGACAAAGAATCGGGCCTTAAGGAGGGGAGGGAAACCGAAACCTTTTTCGAGGAAAACTTTCGATTCAGCTCCTTCACCAATTCGGGTAACTTCGAATAATCGGTGGTGGAAAGGGAGAGAAGGGATATCTCGTCCCAACCCGAGTTGGCTATACCGGTTTCCGCTTGTTTGACTATCTCGGCAACCGATCTTTCCCGCTTGGGCTGATAGGCAACGGTGGCAGCACAGAAGCGGCATCTCATGGGACAACCCCGCATGATCTCTATGGTTAACCGGTCATGGGTGGTTTCCAGGAAAGGGACTATCGGAGCGGTAGGATAGAATTCGTTTTTCAATTCAGGGACGGTTCTGACCTTGATCTTCTCCGGGACCTCCTGAAATTTTGTTTTAATACTTTCGAATTTATTTTCTGCATCATACGTGACTTCGTAAAACCGGGGAACATATACTCCTGGTATTTGGGCAAGTTTGAGAAGAAGCTCCTCTTTGTTCAAATTATCCTTATGGGCTTGCCGAAACACGTCCAAAATCTCATCTACCATCTCCTCTCCATCACCCAAAGCAAACAGATCGAAGAAATCAGCCACCGGCTCCGGATTCATGGCTGATGGTCCCCCCGCGATGACTAGAGGATGAATCTCTTCTCTCTGCGAAGAAAAAACAGGCATTCCGGTTAAATCCAGCATGTTAAGAACGTTGGTATAGTTTAACTCGTAGGTCAAGGAAAAACCTATTATATCAAATTCTCTCAGCGGGGTATGACTTTCCAGAGAAAACAGCGGTATGTTTTCTTTTCTCATTATCTCTTCCGCATCTGGCCAGGGTGAGAAAACCCTCTCCGCCACCCCATCCGGTCTCCGGTTGATCAGGTGATAAAGAATGGCTTGCCCCAGATAAGACATCCCGATCTCGTATACGTCCGGAAAAGCAAGAGCCACTTTGAGTCTGTCTCGGTGATCCTTCTTTATTGCTCCCAGCTCGTTCCCCACGTATCTTCCCGGCTTCGTCACAAAGGGAAGCAGATTCTTTTTGATTCTATCAGATTGTAAATGCATTCTCTTGTTTCTTATTTCTTCACCTATATAAAGTGTTTTCATAAAATCATTTTCTTATTCCGCTTTGCAGTCCTTGATAATATAAACAAAAACGAGAAGAAATCAAAATGAGATGGGGTAAATTTGAAAGAATGAGGTTTCGGAGTGCAGAAGCTTGCTTCTGCGGTTTTAATTGAAGTTAGGAGTACAGAAGCTTGTTGAAGCAAAGCGAAGGTCCCGCCTTGCGGGGCTTCTGCGATTTTAATTAAAAGAGTAGAAGTTCGGAGTGCAGAAGCTTGCTTCTGCGATTTTAAGTTTTAAGGAGTGCTCCTTGGTAAACTGATGTGCTAGGCTTAATAATCATCATGATTCTTGACTTCCTCGACAGGAAAACGCTTTAGCATCCCATTTAACCAGTCTTCCCCTCTAAGGTTCAAGTAAGAATTATAACTGGAGAATTTATATAATTCTGGTGCATCCACATAACCATGTCTTACCGGATTCCAATGAATATAATTAATCTTGGCATAATAATCTCTTTCATCTCTAATACACTCGTCCCAATATTGATACCAGATTTTTCTTCCGGCCTTCTTTGAGGATTTATTCAACCAGACTGCGCTCTTGCTGTGAATTTTCTTAATCACTTCAGGCAGGAAAAAAGCATCTTTGAATTTGCCTATGATATGATAGTGATTACCTAATATTACCCATCCATGAAGTGTACCATCATAGGCATTAAAAACGTCGCAAATGGTTTCATACAGAAAATTCTTCTTACCGTCATCTTCGAAATATCGCTTTTTACTATAAGTGCCAGCGGTTATGAAATAATAGAAATCAGAAAGAAAAAGATGGGTCGGAGCGTGTTTGTAATTTTTTAGATTATCTTCTTTCATTGAATCTAAGAATCAAATTCGCGCTAGCATGCAGGTGCACTCCACAATCTACCCCTCATATTCTCGTGAAGTTTGTTTTTGGAGTGCGGAAGCTTGTCGAAGCAAAGCGTAAATCCCGCTTTGCGGGGCTTCCGCAGTTTTCAAACACAAAACGAAAAACGCATCAGCAAGCTGATGCACTCCTTTTCATCGCTTAAAGCTCCCCCGCCACCTCCTCCGCCACCTGAGTAGTGGTCGACTTTCCGCCCATATCGTAAGTCCGGACCTTCCCTTCTTTTATGACCAAAGCGATGACCGATTCCAATCTCATTGCCTTCTCGGTCTCTCCCAGCCAATCCAGCATCAATTTGGCGCTCAAAAGCGTAGCTATCGGATTGACCTTGTTCATACCGGCATACTTGGGGGCAGAACCATGGGTGGGTTCAAACACGGCATATTTATCGCCGATGTTGCCGGAACTGGCGAATCCCAATCCCCCCACCAGCTGAGCCGCCAGATCGGAGATGATGTCGCCGAACATATTGGAGGTGACCAGCACGTCATATTCCTCCGGGTTTTTGATCAGCCACATGCACATCGCATCGATGTTGGTCTCCCACAGGGGAATCCCCGGATACTCCTTGGCTATCTTCCGTGCCTCCCGGATCATCAAGCCGGAGGTCTCCCGGATCACGTTGGGTTTCTCCACCACCGTGACCGATCTTCTCTTGTATTTCCTGGCATACTCGAATGCATCCCGCACGATATTCTGGCAGGCTTTCCGGGTGATCACCCGCAAGCTCACCGCTATGTCGTCCAGCGGAATCTTCTCGAATTTTTTCATGCGCTCGTTATGCTGGCTTATCACCGCCATGACCTCCGCCGGGAGAGGATGAAATTCCACTCCGGCGTATAGGTCCTCCGTGTTCTCCCTGAAGACCACCAGATCCACCCCCTCCCGGTAATTCAAGGGATTGCCCGGATAAGCCTTGCACGGTCTTAAATTGGTGCGGAGATTGAACATCTGGCGCAGTTTAACGATGGGACTGAAATATACGTATCCCTTCCCTTTTAAGGGAAGCTCAAGCTCGACGTCCGCCTCCTCCTTGGGTTTGGAGGTGATGGCGCCAAAAAGGGCGCAATCCGTTTTATTCAACAGCTGAATGGTTCTATCCGGAAGGGGATTCCCCTCCTTGCACCAAAACTCCCAGCCGATGTCGCCGTGAATGTATTCCGCATCCAGTTTAATCTTTTCCAGGACGATCCGGGCAGCTTCCAAAACTTCCTTTCCGATTCCGTCTCCCGGCAGCCAAGCGATCTTGTATTTCGCCATAAATTGTTTCTCCTCTGTTGATCAGAAAATTACGTCTGTTATTTCGATGGTATGAAAGCTCTTTGATTAATAAACATAAGTGTTTTATTTCCAGTTGAATGATTTTAATGGAATTTCTTTAAGGAATTGTAATTGAAGACAAATCTCCCGCTCTATCGAAATCAAGCTTATTCATAATGAATGGGAAGTTTTCTTAAAACTCCGCTTTCAATGAAACGCAGTGCACGTCACCCAAGTCTGATTTATAGGGAACGAAGGCATAGTCAATGGCATACTTCTTGTATTTGATTCCCATGCCGAAGGAGATGCTCTTATCGTTATAACCGAACTGATAGCCCATACGCAAGCTGAGGATTTGATATAGCTCGTACTCCGTTCCCAGGTGGAGTTTGGTGTCATCATCCCTCGGCTTGATCACATCCATGTTCATGGTGAAATCGCTTTGCCACTCTTTTTTTTCGACAGAATAACCCACCCCGGCTTTGTATTGAGTAGGCAGGGGGAATCTCTCTTCTTTGAATTTGATCTTGGAGCCCAAATCCAGAATGGCCGCACCGAATCTTAAGTTTTCCACCAGAGGATTCCCCGATCCCGCAAAGGGGGAACAGATTCCGCCCAGATCGAACCCTAACCCGCTGGCAGAAGAAACGTCGATCTTCTCGTAAAGCCATTTTACGGAAAGTCCCAAACCGTACTTACCTTTTAAACTTCGAGCATAGGAAAATGACAAGACCACGTCATGAGCGTCGATCATGGCCACAGGTTCGGTAGTCGGTATTTCGTCTCTCTTCTCGATGCCGGGCACCTTGCCCAAAGACAGGTTCAGTCCCCAGGCGTTTTCACCCGTTTTTGTAAATGCGGAAAAATAATCGGCGGTAACGTCCTGAAACCATTGGGTGTGGGTTAAGTTGACTAAGGTTCCGGTAATACCGGAGATTGCCGCCGGGTTCCAGAAAGCCGAGCCCGACTTCTGCCATTGAGAGGTGAAGGCTTCCCCCATGCCAATGGCTTTTGCGTCCGATCCCAATTTCAAAAAGATTAAGGCGGAGGTGCCGCTTTTATCATTTTTTGAATGAGCCGTATTTATAAAGACCGGAAAAAGAAGAAGTGATATTATAGCTGAAAAGAAAATCTTGTTTTTCAATTTATCTCCCCGAACAGGTCAATCCTTTTTGCTCGATCCATGCTCTCTATAAATTCTAACCATAAATGTTGGAAATCAATGTCCCGGATAATCCGACTTCTGTTTTACCTTCTATTCATTAACCCTCAATTCCGATCTTCCCGTTTGATATTATTAAAATTCAAATTGTAAAGATATCAGATGATCCGCATCCTCCCCCACCCGGCTCCCCACGAAGGCGTAATCAAAACCGAAAGCCACCGATCTTATCTTCTGTCTTAATCCCAAGCCCAGGGTAAGCGATCCGTTATCGTATCCTATCCTTCCCGCTAAATTCTCTAAAGCCCACCCTTCCACCCCTACGTGAATTTTCCCTTCTTGTTTTGTGCTCTTATCCATCTCCGATGAAAAAAGCACCCTATCCTTCAACAGGAGATAGGACGCGCCGAATCTTAAATTGACCGGGAACTCTTCTTTTGTCGATGAACCCAACAGATCGAATTGCTTCCAGTAATTACCCGAGGTCCAGGAAAGTTTCATCCCCAAATTTTCCGCGGAGAAACCCAGGCGTAGTTTGGGTAACGGTCGTCCCATTATGGACAACCCTCCCCCTAGTCCGTAGGCGTTGATATTGGCCAGATTATACTGAATGTACTCTATGGAAAGCCCGGCGGATAGCTCCTCTATGATCTTTCGGCTGTAAAACATCTGTACCGAATTCTGGTAATTGGATATCTCCCCGGTTATCTCTCCGTCCCTGTTTCTTCCCATCACGTCTCCTACCCCGGCATTGATCCAGGCTAAACCGATGGTGGCTTCATCCCGGATCGGCTGGTTGTAAACCACGTAGCTGGATCTCCGGTTCAGAGTCATCTTCCGGTAGAATGCGCCAAAGGTACGTCTTTTTATCTGGACTAAACCGGCTGGGTTGAAGAATCCGCCGGTGGCATCGTCTGCCACCCCCACAAACGCACCTCCCATTCCCAAAGCTCTGGCTCCAAAACCGGGTTGAAGAAACGCATCTGCATAGCCGCCATCTTCCGTCTCCGCCAAAACCGGCAAGGAAAAACAAAGAAAGACCAAAAATATCCCTAATGGAGTTACTTTCGACATATTGTCTCCTTATCTCATTTTCCCTTTTGAAACTGCTTTTTTCATGATTTGGAATCTTTCGTTATATTTCGTATCGGATATTCTTGTCTGTCAATTTCTATTTCAGAACCACCACTTTCCCCCATTCCGTTTGTCCGCCCGCAGCTTCCACTTTGAAAAAGTATACTCCATTGGCGACTATCTCCCCTTTTCCATTTCTCCCGTCCCAGACAACTTCATATTCTACCCCGCCTAAACGTCCCTGGTTATCTTCGAGCGTCTTGACCAGCTGCATGGCAAAATCATATATCTTCACTGTGACCCCACCGTCGCTTTTTGGACGGTAACGGATTCTGGTCACCTGCCCCTCTTCCACGATGGGAGAGAAAGGCGAAGGATAGGCATAAGCGGTTTCCGAACCTTTGGTTCCAATCGGCACTGCGGTGCGAACCGTATCCCAAGTGTTCCCATTGTCTGAAGACCAAGCCAATCCATCCGCACTCCCCGCCCAGACCTCACTGCCTATAATGGCGACGGATGAGAATTCTGTGGTATAAATGCCATCAATGGAGTTAAAGACTTTCCAGCTTGCTCCCCAGTCATCGGACCTTTTAAGCCCCGCACTGGTAGCTACCCAGATCACGGAATCGTCGAAGGCAAAATTCCAAACCTTATCACCCAAAAGAGTGGTATTCCAACTGTCCCCGTCGTCGGTGGTGTAGCTGATGCCGTATCCGCCCGAATATGTCGGCTGCGTTCCCGCCCAGATGATCTTTCTCCCGCCGAATTGCTGGATCGCCAAACTTACCACAAAATCCCCGGTCAAATCCAGCGAGTTTTGGCTATAGCCCAGCACGGTGTCGAATTGGCTCCTCTGATTGTACAGAAATTTGTATATTCCTGCAGCGCTGCCTGCCCAGATGGCTTTTTCGAAGGTCAGGATGAATTTGGTCACCTCCCAGGTGATCCCTTCGTTTCTGGATATGGCCAGGCCATCGCTCGATCCCACTAAAACCGTTATACCGCCGGCATCCAATCCCGTGCACACCGAGGTGAAATAAGAGGGGATGATCAATTCTCCGCTGGCGGAGTCGATGACCTCATAGGTATCCCAGTGCTCCCCTCCGTCTTTGGATCTCTTTAACCCTTCTTCTGTCGCTATCCAGACGGTAGTATCCCAAATAGCAAAATCGCGTGCTTGAATTCCATCCAGATAGCTATTCCATGTGGTCCCTCCGTCCGTGCTTTTTAGAGTAACCGGGTAGATGTCATCCGGTGTGGGATTATAGGTATAAAAAGAGTAGCCAGCTAACCATATGCTCTTCTGATCTTTTGTTGTCTGAATTCCTATTCTGACTACCCCCACAGAGGGATCAGTCGGGCTATTTCCCATCCCCCCTCCTAAAGAATAATAAAGATACCGATATACCGTATCCGGAGAGCCGGAGACGGTGAAAACCATCTTGTAAACTCCGTCCCTCGTCCCCGCCCATATAAAGGTCGTATCCATGCTTGTATCTACTGCCACGGCGGTAAAAACATCCTCCTCCTTCAATTGCCCTTCTTGATACCTTCTCTGGGCTGCTGTATCCACAAAGATGTTCTCCCAGTTTTGCCCCCGGTCGAAACTACGGATTAAGCCGCCCCTTCCGCAGGCTGCCCAAATCACGGTATCCAGCTTGGCAATGTCTATAGGAAATTTGCCGGTTGTATCTGCCTGTCCTTGGCTGGGATGAGAGGTGCTCCAGGTATATCCATTATCGGTGGTCACGTTGAAATCCGCTCCGGTTAAATCAGGTATAAGCGGGAGAGGAGTGGTTTCTCCTTCCCGGTACAAGCCCGCCAATATAATCGTGCTGTCTCCTCCCAGGCAATAGATCCCGTTGGAATTAAGTCCGCTGGTAGTATCGTAAGGAAAATAAGTTTCCCCATAATCTGCACTGGCATGTAAGCCATTCTGAGTCGCCACCCAGATCAGTTTGCCGTCATAGAATATATCGTTGATGGAGTTCTTCAATCGTTTCTGGATGGGGCAATTGGTGTCCACCACTACGGAAAAATACCGGTTATTCAGATAATTGAAATATCTCCCTTCGAAATCGTTTCTGGAAAAAGAATCCACGAAAACATTCTCGCATATCAAGCTGTCGTGGTCCACCAGGCAATGGATAAGACCCCCGTACCAACAAGCCGCCCAAAACGTGGTATCGTCGATGGCAATGTCATAAGCCAGCATACCGGCGAAATTGACCTGCCAGGGAATAAAAGAGTCCCAGCTTTCTCCAAAATTACTGCTCCGGTTGAATCCTTTGCCATAAGGGACCACCTCCCCATCCTTAAGCTGGGTATAGGCGCAAGCTACCCACAAGGATGTATCCGCACACGCCAGAGCGGAGATATCGTTCTCGTTCAAACCCGTCTGCCGGTTATAGGTTGCCCAGCTGGCACCCCCATCCGTGCTTTTGGAAAGCCCGTTCCCCGTCCCCACCCAGATGATCGTGTCCCCTTGAGGTGTAACCGTATAAACTATGTCTCCCACGCTGTTGCTGGCAAACCCCGCCGCCGGTTCATCCAAACTCCAATTTATCCCGGCATTCGATACCTCCGGCAGCAGCATCACGATCAGTATATAAAGCAAAGGGACTACCTTTCTTATCATCTGTCCTCCTGGATTATCATTATTCAAAAACCATCCTATAAAGTCAGCTGATGAATTGTTAATAAAATCCAAACAAGTTTTTTGTCAAGTAAAATAGAGTTGGCTGTATGGAGAGTTGAATTCAATGGATCAATTTTGGAGTGTAAACATTTTTGTTTACCTTTTTGTTCTTTATACGAAAACCAGATTCACAAAATTCATTGACTTTGCTTAAATTTTCGGTATGTTTGTACCTCAGTTATGATAATATGTCAGGAGGTAATATGAGCGAAGATAAATGGAAGACCGCTATTACGGAGATTAAAAAGGGAGAGATACGGATAAGAGGCTATGACATTGCCGAGCTGATGGAAAAACTCTCTTTTTCCGACGCTATCTTTCTGACTTTAAAGGGAGAGCTACCCCGAAAAGACGAATCGGAAATGATGCGTGCCATCCTGGTTTCCAGCATTGACCACGGTGTTACTCCTCCTTCGGTCCTCTCTGCCCGGAACGTTTTCTCTGCCGGAAATTCGCTGAATGCAGCCGTGGCTGGCGGTGTTTTGAGCATCGGAGACGTGCACGGAGGTGCTATAGAGAAATGCGCCAGGATTCTTCAGGAATGGGCTAAGAAATCGGACCAGATCGATTCTTTGGCTAAGGATCTGGTATCCGATTCCATATATGCCAAAAGGCGAATTCCGGGTTTCGGTCACCGCTTGCACGAGACCGATCCGCGGACCGTCAAGCTGTTTGAAATTGCCCGGGAATTGAATTTCAGCGGCAGGCACCTGGAATTGGCTAAAGTAGTGGAAAAGGAATTGACCGTCGCTTTGGGCAAAAAGCTCCCCATAAATGTGGACGGTGCCATTGCTGCGGTCATATCCGACATGGGATTTGATTGGAGACTGGGAAAGGCATTCTTCATCATCTCCCGCGTCCCCGGACTGGTAGCTCACGTCTACGAGGAGATGATCCGGGAAAAACCGATGCGCAAATTGGGCGACTGGAACTTCGAATATGACGGACCGGGAAAAAGAGAGCTTCCGAGTGATTACAAGTAAGGAATTGCCGCTTTACATCGGTTTAGAAGCTCGTTTTTAGTTAGGTCTTTCCGACGTACGACTTACGATTTTCAACAGACGATACGTAACCACAACCGATAAACGAAAAACGAAAGACAAAAAAACGCCAGTCCTGTTTCATCCAACAAGACTGGCGTTATGTTTTGCTGCTTTACAGCACTAGAAGTTGAGCATCAGACTGAACCGGTGTGAGTTCTGCAGCTTGCCGAAATCGGCCCAGGCATAGCTGATGCCGATGATCCCGAATCTGGGGATATCGAAATCATAGCCTGCGCCCAGAGCCAACCCTTCCTCGTCCGTTCTCATTTTATATCCGGCTCTGACCGCTAACCGATCTCTCCAGCTGTACTCCAATCCCAAACTGGCTTGTTGTCCCCGGTCCCGGGTGTTGTATCCGTCCAGCGCCGCCATCAGCTTGCTATATTCGTTGAACTCGAAATCATAAGCTACTCCCAGCCTGAAGATCAGCGGCAGAGGCTGAGACTGGGTCTGCTTCTTTATGAGTATGGGTGCGGTGCTCGGATTGTTGTCTTCATCGAAAGTCGTCTCCAGCTCTTTCCCGTCGAATTTGGTATCCGTTCCAAAGTTCCGGGTAGACATGGCAATCCTCAGAGTCTTAAACCCGGTATAGTACAGGGTGCCAAAATCGAACGCTATGGCGTTGGAAGAAAGCTCGGAGATCTGCTCCCGGATGTACTTGGCGGTGACGCCAAAGGAGAACCGGTTGGTCAGCTGGTAAGCATTGCTGACACCCACCACCCAGCTGTTGGCGCCAAACGTCTCTCCCGTCCCGTCGGGCTGATCCAAGGTAGTCACCTCCATGTCGCCCATGGTCAAAACGCCAACGTGAACTCCCATGTTTCCAAATCCTTGAACCGGAGTCTCGTAGGCAAAGTAGTTATATTTGATATCCGAAATCCAGTCGGTATAGCTGAACGCCAGGCTGCGCTTCTCCATGTTGGCAATTCCCGCAGGATTGTAGTAAAGCGCCATCGCTCCCTTGGAAAAAGCCACGTTGGCTCCGCCCAATCCCACCACCCGGGCATCCACGTCTATTTTTAGAAACTGAGCACCTGATGTTCCCAGATTGTCGAACTCCGCGGAGTTAGCCTCACCGGCAAACCATACAAACTGGGTCAACAGCAGGAATAAAAGAATTTTTTTCATGATAATTACCTCCTCAATGTTTTACCGGTTATCGCACTACCGCGAACTTCCCGATCTTTTCCCCGTACGGCGACTCCACATGAAAGATGTAAACGCCGGATGCGATCTTCTGGTTGTTTTTGGTCAAAAGATCCCAGTTCTCGTTTCCATCCAGAGCCGTGCTGGTATGTTCCAGGGTGCGAAGAAGATCGCCGGATAGGGTATAGATCCGGATGGTGCATTGGTCGGGCAGGTGAGTGAAAGCGATGCGGGAGTAATCCCCGCTCGCTTCCCAGTTGTTCCGAACGATGTATGGATTGGGCACCACCTTGATGTCGTTCAAGTTGACCAGCGAGGTAGTGATCTCCTTCTTTAGTGTCTTGAAGGTGAAAATATCTGTTGGCAGATTTACAAAATAGGGGGTCACTAAAAGAGTGTCTCCATCTGTCCAAGTGCGAGCGTTTCCCTGGGCATCCGTCTGCGCTTGAGTCCAACTTGCGTAGAGGATGTCAAAATCCGCATTATCGCCAGAAAGGTTTTTAGTGGTATATTGCTCCAGTGCAGTGTCACTATAATCGCTTAAAAGAATAAACAGATATTCACGCCCTCCTGGATTGGTACCGTCGGAGTTGTTGGGATCCCAGGTACTGTCGAATACGGCTGATCCGGTCCACTCCACAAAGGCCACATTTAACTGTCTCTCTGGATCAGTTGTGACATCCCAAGCGGTAAAGGGAATTTCGAAGAATCCCCCGTAAGCATACCCTGGACGAATATATCTATAAGCAGATTGCTTTTGAGTATCGCTGAATCTCAACTCGACCTGCACATAATCCGCTGCTGCCACGCCCCCACCCCATCCCCAGTCAACTCCTATGACCCATCCCCCATCACCAACGAACCAATTATTGTCAGCAGGTAGGTAATCCAAAGAAGCGATTCCAGGGCTTGGTCCAATAGTTTTGACCACCAAACCGTTTACCACTGGGTAATCATCATTTCCAGCCTGGTTGCTCATGCTATCAAGCGTTTTTATCCCAGTTTGCAGATCTTTCAAATACCAGAGAAGCGGTGGAGCACCTTCGTAGAATCCCACCTCATACTGATGTCCTGAAACGCTGTCTGGTTCCACCACTATGACTTTCACCTCGCCATCGCTTTTAACCTGACCGCTCCAGGCATGCTGAACATCGTATGCGCTTCCTTCAACGATACCTGTCGCATGAGAACGAGGAGTAACCGCTATTCCTTTTATTCCGTTTTCCAGACTATGAGGTGAGGATAAGGCTTGAAAATCAAAAGCAGTGACGTCATAGTAGTAGGTCATTCCGTTGATCAAACCAGAATCTATGTAGGCGTATCCAAGTTCGTTGTTAGCGCCTTCTACTTCCTCCAGATGTCCGGTTATTTTAAATATGACCTCTGGTGATGGAACATAGGAAGGACTGTCACCCTTGAAATTGATGACCATTCCACCCACTAAAAGATTACACCCATCAAAATAATTGTCGTAGATTCCATTTGCTATGTTGGCAGAGTCAGTTAGGCTAGTGAAGGTCTCATCAAACAACTCAAAATAATATGGAGGCTCACCATTATAATACCAGTTGTCTGCTTCCTCGGACGGGGGAATACTTACTCCCAAAGTCAAGTCCGTGATAACGAACGAGGTGTCGGATTTGACCTGTATTAAGTATTCATGCCCTGTAAAAAGCGCAGTTCCACCATAGGCCAAAATATAATCCTCAGTATTGGCCTTATCGTATGAAACCGTTCCTTCGAAGGTTGGACCGGACAATTGCTTGATATCGACACGTCTGGGCGTGACGCTGGTTTTGTCCCATGAAGCTAAAAGCGTATAGGTACCGGGAAGACCTGAACTGCTTCGATAGAGCCTGTACCCCTCGAAATCCATCTCTTTATACAGGGGATCATATAACGGGTGGTCCGGGTCGCTGGTAAATTTATAATATGGATCCTTGGAAATTTCCGCCACGTTATCCCAACTGATCAATACCTTTTTGTCGTCTGGAATTATGGTGATGTTCGGCTTGTCAGGAGGTCGGGGAAGTATGAAGCCAATGTCATAAATCGATTGGGCTATATCCGCTATCTTGGGAAGCTGAACGATATCAGGAGCCATCATTACCGCAACCGTTATCCTCACCGTGTCACCCTCTATCGTGTCGATGTTGGCTATATGTAACGTGGAGTCTGCTTCATTCCATCTCCAAATTGTATCGACCACTGTTTCCCCCACTGGAGCCAAAAGGAAGGGACCGGTATTTTGGAAGATTCTCTGGTCCACCGGTGTCTCTCCTGTTCCCAAATCAAATGGAGCATATTCTTGGCTAGTAACATCCGGGTAGTTATGACCTGCCATGATCAGGAACTTCTCCGGCTCCGTGTCCGGATCACCCGACTGCAGATTTGAGGTTTTAAATGAGGTCAAACCCAAACGCTCTCCTTTCTTTATATCTTTCACCCAAACCTCATTGATCAGGATGGAATCGCTATTGATCTGATCGTCCCCATTCAGGTCTACATCGTAGGTGGCAACCGGACTTTCTAAGAATTTGTAAGCCAAAAAACCAGGGATTCTGGCGAAACCTTGCTCGGCGAAGTCACTGTCGTAAACATAACCCAAATTCCGACCGTAATCGAAACCCACCAGATCATCATTGGCTGTGGGACCCACATCCGCATCGCACATGACCGTCAAAAAACAGTTCCTTATCGGTGCTTTATCCAGCCGGGCGTTTATTACGTCGTAGATGAAGAAATGGACGGTTTTGTTGTTTTCATAGTTCCAGGAGTAGGTACGCTGAATGACCTTGACACCCAAACCGAATTTGGCGATGTCCACCCCGTCTCCGGCATTGGAGTTGATTCCGGTATCCCACCTCTCCAAATCCTGATCGTCGAATTCCGTGTAGCTGTCCTCGATGCCGACGACAATAGGATTGCCTTCATTGTCCAACAAAGGCCAGTAATCTTTCAATTCCCGATTGCCGTAATCCTCGGGATGATCGCTGATGAATATGTCGGCCAAACCGGAGAACTCCTCTGCTCCCCCGCTGGGGTTATATCCGATCACCACCCGCGGATCGGTTATGGTGTTATATAGAACGCTGTCTCTGACGGAACCATACTGGCTATAGGCAAAGGTTTGCAAGCTCTTATCGTTTACCGTACCGCCGACCCATATGCCCGCACCGTAGATGTAGAACTCGTTGGAGCCTTTGGGCCATTCTCCTCCGGCTGCTCCCAGATCGATAAACTGCCCGAAAACCGCATAGTTGGTCATGGGGACTCTGAAATCGTTGATATCCAAACCATGCCGGATATATTTCGTTCCAAAATGATCCGTGGCTGTTTTTGCCATCTTGGCAAAGGGAGGAGATGCTTCCTGGCTTCCCTTTTTTGCCTGACCTTGGAGGGGTAATAGAAGAAGGAGACACAGGAAGATAGACCCACACAAGATTGTACGCTTCTTCACGAATTTCTTCATTTCAAATCTCCTTTTTAAGGATAAATTTTAAGCTTATCATTAGTTTGGGTCATACATACATAAGCACTTAAAAGGCGATGTAGAACCCCACCTTGATCTGACGAGGAGCTCCGTAATTCATCGGGTCTTTGGCATATAATTTATAAGCCGCGCTATATGCTACATACTGTTCCTCCGCGCTGATCACTCCATCCCCGTTCGTGTCTTTCACCTTGATCCATTCCCAGAAAGGATTACTGGAAGTCTCTCCCGGAGCCAGCACCGCATTCGGATCCAACCTGTAGCCATCGTCATCCGGACGACCGGTGGCAGGATAAACGTTGAGGACGTCGATTCGTCCGAACAGATTGAATACCTGAACGAATACGTTGATCTCCCGACCCTTGATCTTGAAGCTTTTGTCCACCGTCAGATCCGTATTGTAGGTCCAGGGCTTTCGATATTCGTTGGTCTTTCCAATGCGGTTTCCTCTGTAATCTCTCTTGGTGTAGGGAAGCCCGCTCCCCGCTTCGGAGATGACGTTGATTCCGAAACTCTGCAGCGGCACCAGCTTGAAATCCTCGGGGAATCTCAAATCTGCTTGTGCCACGACGCTGTGTCTTTGATCGAAATCCAGGGGATTTACGCTGTGAGGAAATACTCTGGGCAAACCGGTCACCGGATCGGTGGCATCGCGTGAATGGAATTCATACTGGTCGTAGGAATCGGAGTTGGTCCCTTCCGCATATTGCAAAACATAGCTTAGATCGAAGGAGACGTATTTTCTCGGCCGCTGGGATAAGGTAACCTCCATCCCCTTGATGTTGGAGTAATCCAGGTTCTTCAAGACGTCGTAGGATTGGGGAACTATGAAGATCCTCTCGAATTGGGTCATGTTGTAAACGTCTTTGTAATAGGCGGTGACCGTCAACCTCAGATCCCGGGTTATGGCCCGGTTCATCCCCAGTTCATATTGGATGTTTCGGGCGGATTTCAGCTCCGGATTCCCCACCTGCTGGTTTGCTCTCTGCAGGTTGGGGCGCAGCGACAGAAAGAGGTCGTTGAAAGTGGGCTGTTGGGTAAAATGTCCGTAGTTGAAGAAGATGGTCATCTTGTCGGAGACCGGATGGGAAATCCCCAGTCTGGGACTAAAGGTGAATTCATCCTCTACATTTCTGGTTCTCCCGCCGTCTGGTTCTAAATCAGGTCGATATGGTACCTCCTCATCGCTGGGCCATGCCTTGGCGTCTCGGGAAAGATAATCCACTCTCCCCCCGACGTTTACCACCAGACCCTGGTATTCGATCTTATCCTGAACGTAGAAGGCGCCGCCCAGGGGTTTGTATTCGTAGATATCTATAAACGGCTGGGCGTCCCACGGTAGGCTGTTGTAATGTCGGGTGATTTTGTAGGAGTTGAACTCCAGTCCGGATTTGACCTGATTGTGGAAATCCACCTGACTGGTAATGTCGAACTTCACCGTCCTGACGTCGCTGCCCCTGGTTTGGTAATTTCTGGTATCATAGGATGACCAGAACATATTATCTATCGCCAGAGGATAGCCTTGGTTCTGTTGGCGTTCTTGGTATCGATCCCACACGCTGGTATCCGGTGTGGGTGCCGCAAATTCATAATCCTTCCACCACTGTCCATCCCAGATCTCATCCTCGTGCGCTTTTATGAAAGCAATGGAATCCTCGGGCGTTTGGGTTCTCTCACCGGCAGCGCGCTCCAACAGACTTCTGTCTTTGATTCTGCCGATGGTGAAATCGTTGTTAAAAAGACCCAGTTTAAGCTCATAAAAGGTTCTCTTGGAAAGATTATGCGTCATTGCAATATAGCCCTGTTTGGCTTTTTCCAAAGTGCAGTCAAATCCATCCAGGTTATAAAGCCAGCTATGATCATATCTTTGATACTGCCTTCGGTTTAAAAAGCCGCCGGCGCGCAGGGTGATGGCAGGAATCGGCTTGTAGATTAGCTTTCCCTGGATTCTATAGGTTTGCTGTTGGTGATGCGGAAGTATATGGAGTCGGGGGCTCCAATCGTCGGTCAGGTACAGGTTGCCTGCCAGATAATAGGACATCTTGTTCATCGTACCCGGTATGGGTCCACTCAGATTGAGGAAATGCTCGTTGGTTCCCAGATCGTATTTGTCTCCCAGAAATTGATCGGTGGAATATTGGTATCTGCCGGAAAGTTTGGTTCCCCCCTCCTGCGTGACGTAATTTACGATGCCGGATAAAGCGTTACCATACTCGGCATTGAATCCGCTGGTGATCAATTGAGATTCGGCAATGGTGAAATGATTCAAATTCGTGGCTTGTCCGGCCAGGATGGGATCGGTGATGGATAATCCGTCCACCATGTATATTACTTCTTGTGGACGCCCTCCCCTTAGGGTTATTCCGGGATTAGCCGTATCGTTGACCCGGTCCCCCTCGTTTCCGATGACCGTGCCTTGGGTCCCCTGATTGATGGGACCGCCGATCGGATCGAAAACCACTCCCGGGGTTCTCTGGATGATTCCGTCGGTATTGATCACCGGACGATGGACCATATCCACCGCTGTGGTGATATGAGCGGTAGAAGTCATGTCTGGTTCGAAGATGGGTCTCTCCGCTGTGACCGTGACGCCCTTCACCTCCACCGCTTGCGCGGTCAGCTCGAAATTTATGGTGGTGGTCAAATCCAAAAGGACCTGCACCCGATCAACCTCCATCGAAGTGTAACCGATCAGGTTTGCTTTCAGTTTGTAAAGCCCGGGGGGCACGTTTAGTATAAAATACTCCCCCTTTTCGTTAGCTGCGGCTCCCATGGTGGTTCCTTCTATGGTTATGGCTACACCGGGGAGCTGCTCGCCCGTATCTTTGTCCTTGATTATTCCGGCGATTTTACCGGTGGTCCCGGCAAAAGCTGCAGTACCAAAGATAAGAAGCGATATGCTCCAGACGAGCACCACCTTGAATATTTTTCTCTGTTTCAATTTACTTCCCTCCTGTTGAAAAGTTACCCGTTAACCGTTAACTTAAACATTAATTTTACTTTGGTCATTCACCTCCTTTGTAAAATTAGTTTTTTCATCTGGCTTTCTCTTCAGTGTGTTTTCAAATGCGGTGTGGTTTTTCAAGAAAGATCTATTCCGATATGTTAAGTATCCCTACCTTTTGGCTTCCAGCCTTAAACCGTTACAGGACATTTCCCATTTGATGCAGAAATGCTTCAATGTTCAATTAACGCACAAATCGCGGAAATATATTACTATCACCACGATAATTCACGCCCTCAAAAAGATCGATCCGGCTTATTAAGTTCTTGCCGATTCACCTCTTATATGATCGACACATCGCCCAAAAAGTTTAGGATGTAAATTTGCAATAATTTGCAGTAAGATGTGGCCGGGTATGGAGCAACTCTTTATCCAGTATGTCAAAAATCCCTCCATTTTTGAACAACTGAATCGAGGGGTCACTTTAAGGTAGTCGGTTCCGATGACTTTGCTTAAATTAATATACTAAAAATATGGTTCTTCTATTTCAATGTAAAGCTTTTTTTTAATTATTTTCGTTTTTTTTGAAAATCCGTTAAATCAAGATAACGCCTACTTTATCTTCTGCAAAGTTTTTTCTAAAAGCGACAAGCCTTTTTTAATGTTCTCAATGCTGTTGGCATAAGACAATCGGATGTAACCTTCCCCGAATTTTCCAAATGCGGTTCCCGCCAGGACCGCAACCCCGCCTTCATTCAGAATATAATCCGCCAATTTCTTCGCCTCCCAGCCTATTTTTTTCACATTGGGGAATACATAAAAAGCTCCGGAAGGGGTTTTGCACCCGATCCGGGGGATAGAGCACAGACCTTCGACTATGACGTCTCTTCTTTTTTTGAATTCGGCATCCATCCGGGCCACCTCATCCTGGGGACCGGTTAAAGCTTCGATTCCCGCCCGCTGGGTGAAACTGGCGGTGCAGGAGTTGGAGTTGGTCTGCAATTTGGCGATCAGAACGGCCAAATCCTCTCTCATCACCCCGTAACCCAATCTCCAGCCGGTCATGGCATAGGTCTTGGAAAATCCGTCTAATATTATGGTCTTCTCCTGCATCCCCGGGAAGGTAGAGATGCTGTGATGCTTCCCCTCGTAGATTATGCGGCTGTATATTTCGTCTGCCAGAACCATGATGTCTCTGGAAAGAGCAATGTCGGCAATCGCCTTCAGATCGTCGTAAGTAAGGATTCCGCCGGTGGGATTATGGGGCGAGTTGATGATGATCAGCTTGGTTTTACTGGTCACCAGTTTTTTCAATTCATCGGTATCCAGCCGGAAATCGTTCTCCTCCCTCAGCTGGATGGGAACCGCTTTGCCGCCTACGAACTCGATCACCGATTCGTAGATGGGAAAACCGGGATTAGGGTATATGACCTCATCCCCTTCGTTGACTAAAGCCAGAATGCAGAAAAACATGATCGGCTTCGCCCCCGGGGTCACCACCACCTGATCCCGATTCACCTTGATGTTTCTGGTATTCGAAACGTATTGGGCTATCGTTTCTCTCATGTCAGGCAATCCGGCTGACGGATTGTAGTGAGTCCACCCTTCGTTGAGTGCCTTTATGGCGGCATCCGTGATATTCCGGGGGGTGTCAAAATCCGGCTCTCCGATCTCCAGATGAACGATCTCCCTCCCCTGTGCCTCTAATTGTTTGGCCCGGGCTAATACTTCAAAGGCGGTTTCCGTCCCCAATCTCGACATTCTATCTGCCAATTTCATATTCTCCTCCGATAATCGATAATTGATAAATAACTGCTAAAAACTTCTTTTTGTTTTCCCTCTATACTCTATACTCTCAACTCTTCGCTTTTTGCCTTTCCCTCTAAACTCTATACTCTATACTCTCAACTCTTCATGTCGTACAGCTCCTTCGCCTTCTGCGCTATGTGCTCGGCTGACACTTCAAATTCCTTGATCAGCTCCCAGGGCGCGCCCGATTCCCCGAACCTGTCTTTCACTCCGATCATTCCCAGAAGAATCGGCTTTTTGTAAAGCTCGGTTGCTTGCGAAACCACGTTGGCGATCCAATTGCCGAACCCGCCTACCTGGTGTTCCTCCGCCGTCACGATGATACCGGTCTCTAAGGCTGCCCGGACGATGACTTTTTTATCCAGCGGTTTCAGCGTGTGAATGTTGACGATCCGCGACTCGATTCCGAAATCCTCTTTCAATATCCACGCCGCCCGCATGGCTTCCGGCACCTCCGGACCGCAGGCGATTAAGGTCAAATCCTCATTTTCTGATTTGTATTCCGATGCCAGTTTGACCTCAAAGGCGTCTATGAATTTGTCCTTCTCCCCCCGGAAACGGTAGATATTGGCTTCCCCGAATTTGAACGGAGTGTTGGCATCCGTGATCACCGGCGTCGCTTCCCGGGCAAATCTGAGGAACTTAGGTCCTTTGATCTCAAATAAAAGATACTCGGTGGCTTTTTCGGTTTCTATGGAATCACAAGGGACTGAAACGTGCATGTTGGGCAGACCGCAGATCTGGAACAGGTCTTCCAGCGCCTGGTGGGTGGCTCCGTCCGGTCCCACGGAGACGCCTCCGTGCGCTCCCGCAATCAAAACGTTGAATTCGCCATAGCAGACCGTAGTTCGGAGTTGATCCAGATTTCTCCCCGCGGCAAATACGCCATAGGTGCCGAATACCGGGATCATCCCCTCCTTGGCCAGACCCGCCGCCACCCCGGTGCCGCTCTGTTCGGCAATTCCCATGCTCAAGAATCTGTTTTTCCTTTCCGGATGCTTCTCGTAAAACTTGCTGATGGCGATGGAACCGGAAATATCCGCTCCCAGACATACAATCCTCGGATCGTCTCCCCTCTTCTCCAGAGCTTTACCGAAGCCCATCCGGGTCGGATCCATGTCCACCTTCATGTTGTTCTGTTTGTTCCAGAAGTAATCTCTTTTGAACTTGGGCATCTTGGCTTCCAGCTTTTTCATTGCTTTAGCTTGATAATCATCCGCTTTCTTGAACAACCTGTCCCGGTCTAGCTTCTTGTCCAACTTTAACTCTACCAGGGCTTCATCCATCTGATCGCACACCGGTGACTTCCCGTGCCATCCCGCTACGTTTTCCATGAAGCTCACCCCTTTCCCCTTGACCGTATGGGCGACGACTACCGTGGGCTGACCCTTGTGGGCTTTGGCTTTAGCAAATGCATCCAGAATCTCCTTCATGTTGTGTCCGTCGATTTCGATCACGTTCCATTTGAAGGCTTTGTATTTGTCCACGATCGGGTCGACATCCATCACGTCCTTAACCCAGCCGTCGATCTGCAAGAGATTCTTGTCTATTATGCAGGTTAAATTGTCTAAATGGAAATTCCCCGCCTCCATCACCGCCTCCCAGATCTGTCCCTCCTGATGTTCCCCGTCTCCGGTCAGGCAGAAAACGTGATAATTCTTATTTTGCAGTTTCGCCGCTAACGCAATTCCGTTGGCGATGCTCAAACCTTGTCCTAAGGAGCCGGTAGACGCCTCCACACCGGGAAGTTTTAGCCAATGCGGATGTCCCTGAAACGGGCTATACAGCTTCCTCAGCTTGACCACCTCTTCCACGTCGTAATATCCTGCCATCCCCAAGCCCAGGTAAAGGGACGGCGCTTTATGTCCCGTGGACCAGATGATCCGGTCCCGGTCTTCCCAGGATGGATTTTGCGGATCGTGATTGGCCACCTGCAGATACAAAGCGGCGGTGATGTCCATGATGGACATGGTGCCGCCGGCATGTCCCGATCCGGCAGCGCATAGGGAGATCATGTCGTAACCGCGCATCAGATTGGCGGCTTCGATCAACTCCTCTACAGTGTGATTCTTTTTGATTTTACCGGTCTTTGAATCGATGATGGGCATCTCTCCTCCGAAGTTCAAAAATTTCTAAAAGTGTAATTCCAAAAAACCATTACATTTATACGCCTTTTCGCCTCTCAAAGCTTGTGAAATTTGTAACATACAACCAATATAGTATTTTGTAACACTTAGTCAATATTTTTCTTGTAGGATGGGCTGAACGCCTGACCGACAAGTAGACTTATCTATAAGATAAATTTGAAGCTACTGGTTGAGTGCGGGGGGCTTGGGGGAGATGGGGAGGGTGGTTTTTTATTTTTTAATGTTCCAAACGAGGTTCATAAGTTAAAAGGTTCAAGAGTTCAAGCGTTCAAAGGTTCAATAAAGGCAAAGGCGTTTAAAATTCAAAGGGTAAACGTCCGACAGAAGCGTCGGACGCTACGTCTTATTTGTTCTGGCGCTGGTGGTTCTGATGGTTCTGGTGATAGGAGCAGTATTTTTCTATTTTTCATCATCGGTTGGTGAAATGGGGTAAGGCGTTTATAAATTTGGATATAGCTGATTTGCAACTCCGGTGGTTCTGACGGTTCTGACGGTTCTGATGGTTCTGACGATGAATTTTTATTTTTTTCATCTTTATGCTTTTTGGTTGTGACAGGTGTAGCGCATGACGCAACGTAAAACCCCCCTTTGGAATTTCACCCCTTGTCAGGGGGGAAAGAAAAAAACAAACCTCCTGAATTGGTTCCTCTTTACTTTTCTTTCATTACTCCCCTCCCAGACGGGAGCGTCCGCTCATATATTCCGCTCCCATCCCTTTCACCACTAAAATACTACAAAAATTGTAGAGAAAGCTCTTTCCTTATTATTACCAGGGGATTTTTCTCCCCAACAGAATTACTTGACAAGCTTGGATAAATGATTATAATGAACGATGTAACCAGAACGGTTTTACCACAATTAGGGCTTGGAAATTGCGATACAAATATAGTATTATATGGTGATTGTGTTGACTGATGCTCTGGGAAATAAGTTTTGGATTGCAAAATCATGATTTTACGATTGATAAATGTTTCAGTATTTGCCCTGTATAATTTCAGCCAGGATAGCCCAAGATTATATGCCTTTTGTTTTACCACTTTTGTAAATATAGATTATCTCATCAGATAAAAATAATTAGTCACAAACGACCCAATATCGCAAATTGGTTCACATAACTTAATTAGTTAACTGTATGGCTCAGACAAAATTTGATAATTTAAAATTCATAGATTTCTGTGCTGGTATTGGCGGTGGTAGAATAGGGCTTGAGAATCTAGGAATGCAATGCGTTGGATTTTCGGAAATTGACAGAAATTGTATCAGGACATACAGAGAGTTGTTTGGTAATGACGAACCCAATTTCGGCAATCTAATGGATATCAAACCACAAGACCTGCCTGATTTCGATTTAATGATCGCCGGTTTTCCTTGTCAAACTTTTTCCGTTATCGGTCCAAGAACCGGAATGAATGATCGTAGAGGTCTAATTATTTTCGGATTGATAGACATAATGGTTAGGAAAAATTTAAAGTATGCAAGATAGCGATAAAATAATTTCATATTATGAAATGGTGGCAATGGAGAAAATGCCTCTGCAAAGAGGTATGGTTTTTTCTGATGGCAAAAGAAAATATTCAATTTTATTAATGTCGCAAAGGAAAGACGCTGTTTATAACGACGGTTTTGACGAGAATGGTAATTTGATTTACGAAGGACACGATGCAAGAGCTGAAAAAGAAATTGATCCGAAAGAGATAGACCAGCCGCTTGAAACTCCAAACGGCACTTGGACGGAAAATGGAAAATTCTACAAAGCCGCCATGGATTTTAAAAGTGGATTAAGAAAAAACTCCGAACTTGTAAAAGTATATGAAAAAATTGATGTTGGCGTTTGGTCAATAAAAGGGTTTTTTCAATTAATTGATGTTAAGCAAGTATCAGATGGAAAGAGAAAAGTTTTTAAATTTTATTTGAGACCAGTTTTGACTAAAATTTTTAACCGCGTTGAGGATTTGCCTTTTAATCGGCTGATACCAACAGCTACAAAAGTAAAAGTCTGGGAAAGAGACAGGGGTAGATGCGTTTTGTGCGGCTCAACGCAAAATTTACATTACGACCACGATTTGCCATATTCAAAAGGTGGCACAAGTTTAACAGAAAAAAATATTAGGCTTCTTTGCGCTAAATGTAATTTAAAGAAACATGACAAAATAATGATTCTTGTTTGTTATTTATAATGACCATATTTACCAAAAGCAAAAATTATTCGTTGCGAGAAATTATTGATATTTGCGATAAAAACGGTTTGATTACAGTTGATTGTTTGAAAGATGAAAATATAATTAGTATTGAAGAAAAGGGCGGGGATTGTCTATTTGAGTTTTTAAAAATTGGCGAAGATCTTTTCAAATTAACTTGGGCGGCAGATATAAAACAGTAAAAAAGCGATTTCTGCCGAAAATTAGTCAACAATCCGCAAGGGTTTAATCAAATTGATAAAAGATGAATTGATAAATATGTTGAGATGTGGAATATGCCGTCGGATATTGCCAGAATTTTGAAATTATTTACTGGACAGCTTGTACCCACAAAAAGCGGACTGAGAGACAATCGAAGAATGTTTCTTAACGAAATGAGTGTAAACGATCAGGAAAAGATAATCAATTTTTTCACACAAAATAGAATTTTAGTAGTTTCAGATATTTTGAAAGGCAGAGGGAAATTTTCGGCTGGTTGGATGCTGGTTGCTCTAATCGCAAACGAAAAAAGTCGATGGGTTTTGAAATCTATAAATAATGCGATGAATATTTTTGCTGCTGGAGAGGTTCGAATAACCTCGCAAGGTAGTTTGAAAATAGGCAAGATTACAATGCAAAGGAAAGGTGGAGACGCAGGGCGGGACACTTCAAAAATGCTTCAGTTCAAAATTAATCCTGTTGAGCTTTTTAATAATTGATTATGGTCGACACTGTTTCGAAAAAGAAAAGAAGCGAGATAATGAGTGCTGTTAGAAGCAAAGACAGCAAGATAGAGATTGAGTTTAGAAAAAGCATTTGGAGGGCAGGATTCAGATATAGAAAGAATCCAATGAAATATTTCGGTAAACCAGATTTAATTCTCCCGAAACATAAAACAGTGATTTTTGTTGATTCGTGCTTTTGGCATGGGTGTAAAGTACATTGTCGTATTCCTAAAGTTAGGAAAAAGTATTGGGTTGAAAAAATAAATAGGAATGCCAAACGAGATAAGATAGTTACGATACATTACAAAAAACAAGGTTGGAAAGTCTTTAGAATTTGGGAACATGATTTACCAAAAAAACAGCAGAGATAATTAAACAGCTATAGTTCGTATATAAGCCAGTAGGTCAAGAGCTTTTTGGCTCCTGACACAAAACCCTCATACCTAATCCACAATCTCTCTTCCCATCTACAAATTCTCTACAATTTCTGTGGTGAAAAGGATGGCGGCGGTATTTATGAAAGGCAGTGCATTAAACCTGCCCCTTACAGCATTCCAAGAACGCATAACTTTAAATTGTGATCTTGAAACGTGAAACTTTAAACGCTTTTGAAGGTAAATATGTCTCCGGTGTACAATTTGCACGAACTATGCATCGAAAAACATACGCAAGTCAATAACCTTGAATCACTTGAAGGAAAAGTGAGAAAAAAATAAAAATGAACCTCAGATGTTTCAGAAGCTTCAGATGCCTCAGTCAAGTTTGTAGCCGCAGACTTCAGTCTGCCAAACCCAAGAGAGGTGTCCCAAGGTGCGTTCCCGGGCATTGAAAAATGAAAAAATCACTCTCCGCAAGTCCAGCATGCCCAGCAAGTCCAGCATGCCCAACCCAAAAGCCAAAAGCCCTGCGCTTCTGCCAATATATTTCAAATGTCAGATGATTACAGTTTTTGATTTTCGGAATTTATTTAATTTGGAAAATCTATTGCAGTTCACTTTAGTGAACTGATAAGAGGATGGACAAATTGATTGGCTTTAGCCACATATGTCTTTACTGCGAACTGCGGACGTTTTTCTCTTTCCTTTTTCCTTCTTCCTTTTTCCTTCGGTGTTGCTGCGGTCAGCGGTCGACGGACGATGGTCGGCGGTACGTGCCGTCTGGTGCATACCGGCGGACGTCCTGGTTTTTGCTTTGATTTTGCCTTTGCCTTTGATTTAGCAACGGACTTTGGACGGCGGACGTCTTTATTGCTTTAGCGGCGGTCGACGGACGATGGTCGGCGGTACGCACCATCTGGTGCATACCGGCGGACGTCTTGGTTTTTGCCTTTGATTTAGCAACGGTCGATGGACGGTGGTCGGCGGTCATCTTGGCTTTTGCGACGGACGACGGACAGCGGACAATGGACGGTTTTTATTCCACACACCCTCTCTGCAGCGGATCACCAACCCGGAAAAGATAATTGGTGAGGTAAACCACGTCTCCCACCGTGATCACACAATCGGCATTGGGATCGCCGGCAGAAAGCGGGTCGGGAGGAGGTCCCAACTTGAAAAGGTAATTGAGCAAGTAAACTAAGTCTGCTACGGTCACGTTCCCGTCCCCGTTCGCATCCCCGTACACGTAAGTGTATCCGGATGCCATGATCAAAGCCCGGTAGCAATTTATCCGGCCATACCCCAGCTCGTAGCTTTTTCCGGTCTCGATGTAGTAGGTGTAGTCTCCCACCTTATCCGCGCTCTGTTCGATTATCTCCCTCAGCTCATGTGCGGTCAGGTTTGGCTCGATGGAAAGCAGAAGCGATGCCAATCCGGTGACCATGCCGCACGACATGGACGTGCCGGCAATGTAGCCATAGGTTTGTTCCAGATAATAAGGGGAATAGCTCAAGACCACCGGATAATTCGGCGTGGTGGAAAAGATGTCATTGGTGCCCCACGGTGTTCCTTGACCTCCGGGTGCGGCTACACAGATGGAGGGACCGTAATTGGAAAAATCCGCCAGCCGGTCACTGCAAGTGGTAGCTGAGATAGCCATGACGTTTTGATACCTGTCGGCGTAATGCGCCGGATATTGCACCGAATCCTGGAACCCGTTTCCAGCGGATGAGACCAAAAGGACGTTGTGGCTGTCGGCATACGCCACCGCCTGTTCCTTGGTATAGGAGGCCGAGCCACCCCCGCTGTAGTTGATCACCCGCACGCCGGAATTGACCTCATGCAGAACCCCGTTCTTAAAGGTATTGTGCGTCCCCACTCCCGTGCTGTCGAATACCTGATCGACCAGAATCCGGCAATTCCAGTCCACCCCTGCTACCCCGCTTTCGTTATTGGTCATGGCAGCGATTATCCCCAAAACGTGTGTGCCGTGTCCGAAATGATCTGCTACCGAATCCCTGTCTCCCACCAAATCTGCGCCCAGCTTGTACCGGTTGGTATCGCTTAAATCCGGATGATACAGGTAAACTCCCGAAAACAATGGGATGCCCGAATCTAGGATGCCGATCAAAACGTTCGAGCTTCCCGGGGAGATGTCCCAGGCCGAAGTTACTTGTATATCCGATCCCGGAGTCCCCGCCGGAGGATTCTGACCGTAATTATAAAGCCACCACTGGTAGCCGTTGTTGAAGTAATAATCGTTGGGAGGATACATGGCATGATCGACCATATTTGGCTCGGCGAACTCCACCAAACCGCTGGAATTCAAATCAGCTAATGCCTTGAAAATATCGGCCGCTGAGGACAGTTCTATCTTTCCCATTCTCAGCTGGTCCGGTTCTTCAACCAGCTTAGCCCGATTACCCTGGATCAGTCGATCCAAAGTGCTCAGCTTGACGTTGGATTTCATCCGGAATAGGATCTCCCCTTCCACGTATTCCACCTCCCTACCCATCCACTCACCTTTCAGAATCCTTTTACCGTTGAAAGATGCCGGATAAAGAGACGGAACCAAAAATAGCGTCCCTATCAGAACCAATATGATCGCTAATCTTCTCATGCCACCTCATAATGTCGAAGGAACAATCCCTAATTATATAACGTCATTAAAGTGGACTAAATGAAGTTCCTCTTGAGAATTTCTATCATTCATTCAATCCGCATGCATCCAAAACAAAGCACCCTTATCTTATTCAAAACATCTATAGTATGACTAATGGTATGTAACATAAATTCGTTCCCTATTGTAGTTGCCTGATTTATGGTTCGACAGGCTCACCATCCTGAGCTTGTCGAAGGATCAGGCCTACAGGCGACTAGCTGCCTGATTTATCAGGCTTACTAGTGACAATGCTCAATAAATTGAGCAACTATATTCACCCTGATCTTTCGTTACAGTCCACTATGCACAGCCTCTACCCGGCGGTGGTCCGGATTTAAACAGATAATTTATCAAAAATAGGATGTCGCTGACATTCACCGTGCAATCCTCGGCGGGATCGCCCAATCTAAGCGGATCGGGAACCGGTCCGGCTTTATACAGGTAATTCAATAAATAGATCACGTCATTAATGTCTACGGTTCCATCTCTATTCACGTCGCCGGTAGGATCCGGCAGGAATCTGGACAGCTTTAAAGTGGGGTCGCCCAGAAGGGTCATTCCGTAGAACCAGGCCCGGGATTCCTCTCCGGCGCAACTTTCGATGTCGTCAATGCACCAGGATAAAAAAGCATCGCCGAAATTGGCTCCATTTCCCAGGGGAGTATAATAATCGTAGAAACAGAGCATGCTTCCGGTCTTGGTAGCACCCAATGAAATCAAACCATACGTGCTCTGAAAGAGGTACCAATTCCCCATATCATCGTTTTCCACGTAGCGGCAGTTGGAGCAGGCAAAGAGGTTATAGAAAAGCACCTGCACGTCAATACCCTCAATCTCATAATTGAAAAACAAAGAGTAATCGTAAGGTCCGGTTCCCCAATAGAGGTAATGCGCCCAGGGGGAGGAATGGGAACAGATCAGCAAATTCTCATACCGGTTATCCGTGCTCTGTCTTACCCTTAGCATATAATCTTCGCGATTGGTTTGATAAATATCGATGACCGGATCGGTCTCGGGATAGGCCAAAGCCACCTCATCCTCCCATCCGTAAATGCACCAGTCGTTGTCTATATATGCTAATGCCTTATCCTGAAGCCGGAGATCTCCGGTTCGGTAGCGGTGGTTTTTGTCAAAGTAATTATCCATCATAACCCGCTCGGTTGCACCATGGTAGGTTAAATTTTTCGCCAGAAGCCTTCCCACCCAAATATCTGCCTCCATATCTCCCATTCCGTTATTATGACCATCATATATTCCATCTGTGTCCGCATCTGCCCAAAGCCCATCTAAATCCATGAAATATAGATCGATGGGAAACTCCACGTGTGCCCCACCCCAGGACGCCGGCTCGTTCATCTCATACCAAGGAACGGCCAAGTCGCCGATGAATATGGCGCCGACTATTTGCCGGCTGTTCCATTCGGAGATCAGTAAATTCCTGAGAGCCCCCTCATCCCCGTCGTTATTGGCGGTGTAAACGTTTGGGTTGTAGCCGTCCGCCTCCAGATCGGCTAGGAAGACGGAGAATTTGGTTTGAATCTGCGGCTGCAGATTCGTGTTTATTATGATGCAAATATTTGCTTTCCCTTTACTGGCGGCATAAATCAATCTGGCATCTAATCCTGGGGCAAATTCCCGGGTGCTCATGTATTCCTGATAGGTGATCGGATTTCTGTAGGGGTCCATCCAGCGAAGCGGGTGTATATTCTTGTAGTCGATTTTTGACTGGCTGCTACCGACATTTTGAATGGAGAAAACCAATCCCAATACCATGAAAACCATAAACGCTTTTTTCATTCTTTCTCCTCCGTTTGGAATCTTTTATCTTACGGTAACTATGCTGACTGTTTCACTTTCTCATTATGTACACGCGGGAAAGGTGTTCTGTTATTTGTTTATTTCAGTGATATGAATCGGATGGTTCAAATCGCTAACGGTTTTATGCACAACCCCTCACCGGTTGTGAACCTCCTTTAAAAAGATAATTGATTAAATACACCGCGTCCTCAACCTCCACCTGACAATCTCCGTTGACATCTCCCCGCACCAAAGGCGAAGGAGATGGTCCTGACCGGAACAGATAATTTATCAAAAGTATCACGTCTCCCACGTCGATGTTTCCGTCCCCGTTTACGTCTCCGTAGTTTTCCAGATCAAAGCTGAAAACCTCATTCGACCATCTGCTCTCTCCCCATTTGTCATAAGCTTTAACCTTCCACCAATAAACTAAGCTGTCTGCCAAGGGGATACTATATTGGCTTGAGGTCAAGCTATCGATGATTAAGGTCGACTCCGGGACGAATTGTGCTGAAAGGCTGATATAAAGGGTATAAGTCACATTATCCGAGATATTGGGATCCGGGGCATCCCCCCAGTCAAAAGAGACCGGATTCTGTAGTACCGTGTCCTGGTCCGCTGGCAGAAGCAGTGAAAAAGAAGCCGGGGGAAGGTTCGGTTCCGCTTCCCCCCAGAAAAACGCACCGGTCATTCGCAGGGAATTGTATGAGCCTCCTTGGTATCGGGAATATAGAAGGAGAGATTGTTTAGCCAATGAGAGCAGACTCAAAGATGCAGGTCCGGAGGAAATGGATGTTTTTGAATAAGGAGAAATCTCCGTGATTAAGATCCCCTCCTCATCCAGTACCACACCGGATGGCGTTATACGGCTGGTATACAGATAACCTGTTTCCCATACGATCTTGTTCCAGCTCACCAGGTAATTTCTACCGTCAAATGTAACCGAAGGGTGTTCTTCGGTATCGTAGGTTAATGCGATTTCTATACCACCGGGGTCCAAAACCTGTCCGGCAGACGAAACCCTAGTGGCAAGGATATGGGCATCAGGCCAGTGCGTACCGAAATCCTCCCACGCTACTAGAAAGCTCTCTCCATCCGAAGCCACCACCGGATTCTGCTGCATTCCGCTGGCAGTCCGGATGCTGAAAGAAGGAAAAACCATACCGTTGGTATCCACCATGGCACCATATATGTCCCAGAAGTTTTCATCAGACCACACCACCAGATATTTCCCTCCTCCAAAAGCCACGTCCGCATACCTTTGTTTGTCTCCAGTGGTAATGGAAATCGGCTGAGGATCCATCAGCCCGCCATCCCGTGCTATCCTTTTACCTTCTATCTTGAACATGGTACCCAATGAGTCGAGCACTCGATGCCATACTACAAGGAAATTCGTTCCATCAAACGCTATTTTGGGGTTTCTCTGATCGGAAGAAGGATCCACCAGTATCGGAATCCCGGTGCTATCAAGAACCAACCCCCCTGAATCTATTCTTGAAGCATATATGTCGAAATCCCTATTTCGGTAATCCTCCCACACTGCTAAGAAATCTTCGTCTCCGGAGGTAACATCCGGGGCATCCTGCTCTTCTTCTGCGGTACTGATTTTCATGTCCTTGGTATCAAGCAAATTCCCGAATCGGTCAATCCTGGCACCATAAACATCGTGATTCTCCTCCCATACGGCAAGATAGGAACTTCCATTCCAGGCTGAAGCTCCCGAAAGCTGAACATCGCATGACCGGGAAATATTCATTGAATTTGTATCAAGGGCTTGACCTAGATCGTCCAGGCGTATTCCAGAGATATCCCAGAACTGGCCGTAATCCCCCGATTGCCAAACCGCCAAAAAGCCAACTCCGTCCGTCGCCATTCCGGGAACTATTTCCGAATGTTTATAATGGGTTATTCTTTTTCCGCTCGAATCGACCACCACACCGCCCGGGGTCACTTTGGTTCCATATATGTCGTATCCGGTGCTGTCGAAATTCCTCTCATCCTCCCAAGTCACAAAATAGTTGCCGTTTACTGCGGATGCCTTTGATCTCTGCTGCTGCTTTAGTGTGGAGCAGACTACAAATCCATCGGTATCCAGTACCACCCCGTCTGCTTGTACTCGGGATACGTATATGTCGCTATAGGCACTGTCACACCGGTAGGTATTGAAACTCACCAGAAAATCCACCCCATCAGAAGCGCAGGAGGGACTATCCTGTCCTCTCGGATCGGTGGAGATGTCGATTCCGGACGAATCCAAAAGCACGCCTTGGGGAGTTATCCGCGCACCGCGGACGGAAGATGGATTGGGTCACCCCAAGGCATGTTCCCAAGCCACGAAGTAAACCGAACCGTTGTATGCGACGGAGGGGGTTATCTCAAATGCTGGTTCACTGGAAATCTGAATTCCCCTTGGATCCAAAACCTCTCCTGCAGGTGTAATCCTGGTACCGTAAATGTCATCATAGGTGGTAACACTTCTGTCATCCGTCCACACCACGAAGAAATTCGTTCCGTCCCAAACCACGTCGGGATATGATTCCCAATCTGAGCTGGTAGAGATGGGAAATCCGTCAGGATCCAGTATGTTCCCCGAGAAGTCCACCCGTGCCCCGTAGATATCATAACTGGCATTTCTATAATCGGTCCAGACCACCAGATAGTTTTGATCCCCCCCTGCTACCTTTACTCCGGTTTGCAGATTGGTATAAACGCAGATAGGGATGCTGATCGGGTCGAGCACCTCACCTGATGCAGATACCCTCGCGCCGAAGATATCTCTGTCCGTGTTGATCCTCTCATCCTCCCACACCACCAGATAATTCGCTCCACCAAAAGCAACTGCCGGCGAAGATTGGGTGCCATAAGCACTACCCGAAAAACAGTCAGTTGAAAGCGGGAATTCTGGCCAGGAGGAGAAAGCATTCCCGGATAAACACAGGCAAAAAACAATCATCCGTATTGATATTCTCAGTATGAAGTTGACGAAACCGGGCTTATCCACATTCGACATGATTATCCCTTTCTATTTTCCTATCGAGTGATTAAAAACTTGCATTTGCCTCATGGATTTGAGAATAAACAGCCCAATACCATTACATTCAAATACTATTTATAATATAATCAAAGATCATTTTTAGTCAATATTTATTATGACCTAATTAATCCTCTTTTTGAGTCTTATATTTAGCCAAATATGTTGAATCTGATAATGTTACACCAAGAGATATTGATGGTTTGATAGTTTATCCGGTCGGATTATGAACAATAAAAAATGACTTCCTCCTTTAACAAGTTTAAAAATTAAGACGAAAGGTCCGGAGGAAGGGGTTGAGTATGTCAGGATAGATTATGGTATATCACTTATCTTGGGGTGCGGCGACTGTTAACAATGAACCGTGAACTGTGAACTGCTTTAAATACCCCCGGGGCGACTTGAACGCCCGACCAAAGGTTTAGGAAACCTCTGCTCTATCCAAACTGAGCTACGGGGGCAGATCTAAAACCGGTTAATGGATCGTGGTTCGGAGTTCGTGGTGGCAAAACCAATCCATGGAGAACCAAACTTGTTTCTGCTTATGCAGGAAAAGGCAAGTTGTTTAAACCAGCTCCCCAACGTACTTGGTGTACGACTTGGACTTCCCTGGCTTCGGCAAGGTCAGGTCTGCATCAAGAAGGCAGTCATTGCCTCCATTGATCCTAATACCCAAACTAACCTTTCCCTCCGCATCAGCGGATATTTTGACCTTAACGGGTGTGTTTACAGGCATAATCGCAGTTGTTTCAATCATTTTTCACCTCCTAATTATGTAGGTTAACCATTCCGTATAGATGGTTGACAATTCCTTTTTCTTGTCAAGCAGGCTACGCCGAACTTTACCTGTAATGTTAATCCTCTCCCTGGGGGAGAGATAGGGTGAGGGTGGAATTAACTCTCTCAAGGTCTACAAACCTTGCAAGGAACATACCCTTGTTTTTCTGCTTTCTCCTTACTTTTGAAATATATACAATTCTTCGGCTTGATTTTCTTAGCTGACTTGCAGGTAAGTTTATGGTATTTCTTAGATTTGATATTACCGATATATTTATACTCAGTAGCCGGCGTGGTTTGATTCTCTGAATATGCACCCTGGAAAAGAAGTAAAACGATCAATAGAATTAATAATGTCGATATAGTTTTCTTCATGTCATACTTTCATTGATTTACAAGCATTCGGAAATGATAATAAGCATGTGCTCGAGATTTGAAATCCCGAAGAATCAAGAGGACTATTAATATCAGTTTCATTGTTGACCCGAAGGGATCGAACCAAGTTCTACATTGAGATTAGCGAAAAAAAGTTCCTCCAACGTTCCATTGGTGTTTTGTCTTACCCAAGTTTGTGAACCATCCCAACTAAAGGTTTCTACCTGGGATTCTACCAAAACACGGCTTTGAGCTGTAGTTATTCCTATGATTTGAATGCGATATCTATATCGAAAACCATTCCAGTTAGGACTACCAATCGAAGGAGGTATACAATATTTATAAACTTTTTGATTGAAATCAGATGGTGTCATATCGGGTGGATATTTTTCGATAATCCAGCTTGATTGAACAAAACCGTTTGATCTATCAATGTTGTTAACCTTATAACCTTTCTTTTCGAGAAACAGATAGACTTTAGACCACATTTCTTCCTGGCTATAAGGATAGGAACGGACTATGTGTGTTCCTATTTTGCGGGTTGCGTCTATATTTGTTCCAACTACTGAAGTTCCAGTTTCGAAGGAGGGGGGAGCACATGCACAGAACAAAAAAACTACAATCAACGCTAAGAAAAATCTTCTCATAACAAATCCCTCCCCTTCATTTTCACAGAAAAAAACTAAATTTAATATTTTATCATATTATTTCTATTCATATCTAATTAATGTAAAAAGATCATAATCCTTCAATTTATCTCTGCCATTCAAAAAACCCAGCTCGATCATCACCAGAATTCCCGCCACCTCCCCCCCCAGCTTTTCCACCAGTTTACATGCCGCCTTGATGGTTCCGCCGGTGGCTAACAGATCGTCGATGATTACCACCTTTTGACCTGGCGTAATCGCATCTTTGTGTATCTCCAGCCTGTCCGTTCCATACTCTAAGTCATATTTCTGCTCCACCGTGTCGGCAGGAAGCTTGCCGAATTTCCTGACCGGAACGAATCCCACCTTCAACCGGTCTGCCAGCGAACCTCCGAAGATGAATCCCCTTGATTCCACTGCCGCTACCAGATCGATCTTTTTCCCATAGCACCGGGCAAAGAAGATGTTCATCACCTCATCAAAAGCATCCCCTTTCTTAATCAGTGTGGTGATATCTTTGAACACGATCCCCTTTTTGGGATAATCCGGTACGTCTCTGATTAACTCTCGAAGCTTTTGGATATTAACAGAAGTTTCGTCCATTTGCATCCTCTCAGGTTCTACCTCATCCTCATAGTCCCCCTATCCACAAATATAGAAAGGAGGATATCGGGGTATAGGTCAGAATCTTATCTCAAATCCTTTGAATTTATTTTCGAATTCTCCCCAATCTATTTTGACGTTGGTAACGTGAGCCGAATGCGATCCGATTTTCAACTCCTCAGCGAAATCGATGATCAACCCCTTATTTCCCTCCACCTCCGCTTCCACGTTACCGTCATATAGATTCCTTACGTATCCTGCCAGATTATATCCCTTTGCCCTTCTCATCACGAACCAGCGATAACCCACCCCCTGAACCATGCCGGTAATCAATAAATGGGCGCTCACTAATCCTTCTGTCATACAAAAATGTATTAATTGAAGAAATGTTTATTTGTTTTAGACTTATCGGTATGGGTTTCGGTTGAGCATTGGTTTCGTTTGAGTTTTGGTTCCCGTCGATTTTTAACTTTTTGGCATAGTCCTTTTAAACACTTCCTGTCTAATTTGACGAAACCCTTATTTTAACTACACCAGTAAAAATAACACCGAAGTAGTGGAATCATAATCCAATTATATCTAAAGCTTTCTTTACAGCCTCTTCAGCGTTCTTTGCCTTTATGATTTTTTCAGAAACATCCCAGGTGGAAATACCGATTACCGGTTTGTCGGATTTCAAAGCAAAAGCAATCTCGGACAAGGTGCCAAATTCTCCGGGGAGTGCAATCACTGCATCGGAATTACCAATCACCAGAAGATTTCTCCCACCTCCGAGCCCTGTGGCAATAGGATAATCTATATATGGATTTGCGTCATTCTTATCAGTTCCCGGTAGGATTCCGATGGTAACACCACCAGCTTTTTTAGCCCCTTTGGAAGCAGCTTCCATCACCCCACCTAATCCCCCGCAAACTAAAACCGCTCCAGCTTTTGCCACCTTTTCCCCCACCTCTTCCGCCAATCTATATATTTCCTCAGAACAATCCCCCCAGCCTATTACCCCGATATATATAGGTTTTGCCTTTTGCATTTACCGTGAACTATGAACCGAGAACTATTGACCGGTTTTAAATATCGGGGCGACTGGATTTGAACCAGCGACACCTTGGTCCCGAACCAAGTGCTCTACCAGGCTGAGCCACGCCCCGAAAGTTCATTCGCCAGGAGTTATTTTACAATCCTTTCGTTCAAAAGTCAACAAAATAATTTTGTATAAAAACATGAAGGATGACTAATGAAGAACAATATTAGAATACGGTAAATGAAGCGGCTCGCCTGATGGGATATGAGAAAACCAGCCATGTTTAGCATTATGATTCTCGCGTTTTTCGAGCTTAGAGTATCGTAAAATCGAATCTCGATACGAGCTTCGCAACCGATAAACGCTTATCGAACAAAAAAATCCCTGGTGCCAAAAATCGACACCAGGGATTTTTATCTTCTCTTTGGTTACATGGCATGACCCTCGATTATGAGGGTAAGGTAATTAGTCTCCCATTTATCTCAGCAGCGTCATCTTCATGATAGACTCGAAGTCGGAAGCTTTTAACCGGTAGAAATAAACTCCGCTGGCTACGTCGCTTCCCTGTTCGTTCTTACCATCCCAAGTGATCGAGTGGTTACCTGCCTGTAGGACCTCATCCACCAGGGTGTTGACCACCTGACCCAGAACGTTGTAAATTCTCAAGGTAACTTTAGAATCCTGTGGCAGGCTGAATTTAATCACCGTTTCCGGGTTGAATGGATTGGGATAGTTCTGCTCCAGGTTGAAAACGGTAGGCTTGGTCTGTTCGGCTGCACTTGCTTCGCCAGGCTTGATGGGAATGGGAATATCCGCATCCTGCATGTTCTTTCCGCAGATGGAATTCCCCCTCTCATTCACCAGATCAAAGTAAAGCTTTCCGCCCGACAAAGCCCAGGGAGTGAGTTTTAGCTCGGGAACACGATCGCTCTTCGAGCTGAAATGCATGGTGACCAGCAAGCCTTCACCCGGCTTCAGAACGTCGTCGATTTCCTCGTTCAAAGCCCGGATCATGCCGATGAGCACCTTTTTGTTCTGGTTGTCGATCTGGGGATAAAGCTGGAAATTCTCCACCCGGCTTCCGGTGAACTCGATCTTGGTGCACTGGATGTCGGAGTTAGAAGCGGCGAAACTAATAGGTATGGATCCGCCCGCTATCCCGGCATTATTCTCCAGAAAAAGTTTTACCGTGGCGGTGTTCTTGGTCAGATCCTGAGTTACCTGATAGCTTAAAGCGTTGCCGCAATCAGCCATCGCAGCGGAGCCCCAAAGCACTAAACACAGAACTACGAGTCCTGCTAAGATATTTCGGGACATCACTAAACCTCCTTTCACAAAAGGATAAAAGTTATTATTTTCCCCTTTCTTTTCTTTCTGCTTCCCCTTCAGCATTTCCGCACCACCTCCTTTTTACCTAATTAACGCAATTTGTAATTCATGTCTGATGGTCTTCTCCCGGACGGGCAAAAGAGAAAAAACTCAGACATGACATCCCATAATTTTTGTTTCCCATTTAATAAACCATAAACTCAAACTTTCAAGAAGGTTGCCAGCCAAATCCCCACAGATATAAACGCATAATGCTCTCCTGGTTTCTATCCTTCCATAATAAAACACACCACTCCAGGATGAACCCGCTGAGCAAAACCCCTTCGCTCAAATCTTATGGTTGTCCCTTATTTCTAACTGTTGGCTAACTGCTGTTGCCGGTGCCTCCGTGGCACGTACGTGAGGTAAACTTGATATCTTAAAACCGTGTGATGTTCCTCTGCTGCGAAGAATTAATTCCATCCCCTCCTGAATAGTTAATGCATCAATCTCTAATCTTCCTCTACTTTTGTACGTTTCCCCGTTAGTTGTACACGAGTATCCTTACATTACTATTTACGCACCCTTGAATTAATCTGTTTAATCCCAAATAAACCTTTTCTCCAATAGTAGTCAAGAAAAAAATGAATTTTTTCGAAAATTCTAGCCCGGAAACGATTTTTGTTTATACCGGGGTTTTGAAGAATTCAAATCCCTTTCCCCTGGTCATTTGTTGAGCTCTGCCAAAACCTGATCGGTGAGATCGTAGCTTTCGCTGGCATAGAGGACGCTTCCAGCGGTAGAATCCAGAACGAACGAATAACTCCCCTTCAGGGCAACCAGTTTTATGACCGTGTTGATCTTGTCTATCAGCGGCTTGGAAAGCTCCGCCTCTTTCTGAGCGGCTTCCCCATCCTGCCCCATCACCTGATTTACATACAGCTGGTATTCGTTCTGTTTAACCAAAAGCTTTTCCCTTAATTCGTTCTTCCCCTGGTCGGTCAAGAGAGGACTGGGTTTTTCCAGTTTGTCCGCTATATCTTTCATATCACTCTGCATGGAGTCGGCTTTAGCCTGCCAAACCGCCATCATCTTCTCGAACCTTGCCTCGGTTGCTACATATTCTTTATATTCCTTTTTCAGACGAACCACATCCACATAGCCGATTTTCAACTGCTGAGCTATTCCGGAAGAAAACAAGAAAACCGATAATATAACTCCCAAAAGAATCACACTACCCGTCTTGGCCAATATCCTACTCATCTTTTTACCTCCTTGGATGAAATTAGCTTTCTCAGCACTATATTATTATACCATTAAAATAAATCAATCATCTAAAATAAAATGCGATCTTCCTTTGTCAAGAGTAATTTCAGAATGTCTGATAAAATATTCTTTGGACCAGAAAGAGAAAAACTTTTATGATTCCTCTCATCTCACTTTGCACTACCTTTCTCATTGGTACGTTTTTCCCTAAATTATTTTATTCTAATTTATAAAAATTCTTGACAAACTACGGAAAAATGTTTTTTTGTAATCTGTTTGTGAAGAACTTCACATGCTTTCTGGTTAAAGAAGCGGAACGATAGAGATCCACCATGTTAAAAAATGTCATCTTAACAGCCTATGCTTCATGATTATGCTTTTGTCGGTTTCTTTTGCGTGATCGGGGTTTTGTTCGTTCTGTTCGTTTTTTTCCTTAACCGTTTGGTCCGCCCCCACCATCCCAATCCGGATAAGCTGGAAAGCTACGAATGCGGAGAGCTTCCCGTCGGTGCCGCCTGGGTTCAGTATAATGTTCGGTACTACCTTTTTGCCCTGATCTTCGTCATCTTCGACGTGGAGATAGTATTTCTATTCCCCTGGGCGGTGGTTTACCGAAGCCTCGGATTTTTTGCATTCATCGAGATGATCATATTCTTATCCATTCTGATCTTCGGATTGATCTACGTGTGGAGAAAAGGAGCTTTGAAATGGGTTTGATCAAAAAGATCCCGGTATACTTAGAACCGATTCCGGGAGGGGGTCTTATAACCACGGTTTTAGATGACGTGCTGAACTACTCCCGGGCATCCTCCCTTTGGTACATGCTTTTTGGCTTGGCTTGCTGTGCGGTGGAGATGATGGCCACCGGAGCTTCCCGGTATGACTTTGATCGGTTCGGGATGATCTTCCGTGCCTCCCCCCGTCAATCCGACTTGATGTTCGTGGCGGGAACCTTGACCAAGAAGATGGCTCCCCGGGTGAAAAGACTTTATGAACAGATGGCGGAACCGCGCTATGTCATCGCTATGGGCGGATGCGCCATAATCGGGGGACCGTTTTATTACGACAGTTACAGCGTGGTGAAGGGGGTGGATCTGATCATCCCCGTGGATGTCTTTATCCCCGGTTGTCCTCCCCGACCGGAATCACTAATGGAAGGGTGCATCAAATTACAGGAGAAGATAAAGAAGGAGAAACTTGCAGATTGGAGTTGAAAAAATTCAAGGATTCGAGAGATTAAATATCTCAATAATTGATTATCAGATTTATTTTATAAGTTTTAGCATTTCGCTCAACCCCTTGAATCATAGACCCCTCGAACCCTATTAAAATTATCAAGCCATGACCAAAGAACAACTGCTTCAAACCTTTCAAAATAAATTTCCGGAAAAGATCGAGGAATTCGCCTTGGTGGGAGTGGACGTTGCTTTTAAAGTGGATAAGGATTTGATTATAAAGATTTGCTACTTTGCCAAGGAGACGCCAGAACTGTCCTTTGATCTTCTGGCTTGTATGACCTGCATTGATTACGTGGAAAGGCTGGAGTTGGTATATAACCTGTTCTCCTTCAAGCATAGATACAAGGTAGCCATAAAAACCTCTCTTCCCCGGGATGGTGAGCTGGAGTCGGTCACTCCTATATGGAAGGCTGCTAACTGGCACGAAAGGGAGATTGCCGAGCTATTCGGGATGACCTTCAAGAATCATCCTGATCCCAGACCGATATTATTGCCCGAAGATTGGGAAGGTGGTTTTCCCATGAGAAGAGATTGGGAGGGAAAGGATTTTGTCCGACTACCCAAAAAATAGCCATGACATTCCGCTCATCACCACCGAGCAGGTGGGGAGCGAAGAGTTTATCGTCAATATGGGACCGCAGCATCCCAGCACCCACGGGGTTTGCCGGCTGCTGTTGAAAATGGATGGGGAGGTGATCGTTGAGGCGGTCCCCATCGTGGGTTACCTTCATCGGGCTTTGGAGAAGATCGCGGAGAACAGAACCTACCTTCAGTTTATCCCCTATACCGATAGGATCGATTACGTTACCGCCATGATCTGTAACCACGGTTTCTGCATGGCGGTGGAGAAACTGGCTGGGATACAGGTCCCGGAACGGGCGGAGTATATCCGGGTGATAATGGATGAGCTGAACCGCATAGCCAGCCACCTGATCTGGCTGGGGACGTTTGCCTTGGACCTGGGAGCCATCACCCCATTCCTATATTGTTTCCGTGAAAGGGAAAAGATACTGGACCTCTTCGAGATGACCTGCGGCCAGAGGATGACCTTCAACTACATGCGGGTGGGAGGGGTATCCCGGGATCTACCTGAACAATTCATCCCCTTGGCCAAGGAATTCACCGAATATTTCAAACCCCGGGTTGACGAGTACGAATATCTCCTCACCCAGAATCCCATATTCCTGGGAAGAACCAAAGGGGTGGGAATATTACCTCAGCACACCGCTATAGATTATTCGGTCACCGGACCGAATCTGCGGGCTACGGGATTGAAATGGGACCTGCGAAAGGAAGAACCCTATTCGATTTACGACCGGTTTGAATTCGAAATCCCCACTGGCGAAAATTCCGACACCTGGGATCGATACTCGGTGCGAATTCAGGAGATGAGACAAGCCAACCGGATAGTGGAGCAGGCTGTAAAATCGATTCCAGAAGGAGAGATAAAGGCAAAAACACCAGCGGTTTTCAAACCTCCGGCAGGTGAAGCTTACGTGCGAATAGAGTCCAGCCGAGGGGAAATGGGGTTCTATATCGTTTCCGAAGGGAATACGATCCCCTATCGGTTAAAACTACGCACTGCTTCGTTTTCCAACCTGGCCGTTTTGCCCGAGATAATCCGGGGGTGGAAGATAGCTGATTTGGTGGCTATCTTCGCCAGTTTGGACGTGATCATGCCGGATGTGGATAGATGAAATCATTCGTCTTCGGCTCAGGTTTAGGCCACGTATCGGATTTCGTATCTCGGTGCGGTCTATGTTCTGGAGACGACAAGTAACGTTGTTGTTAGAATTAACGACAAATAATCTTAATGGAAAATCTTTTGATAAAATTTGAAGAGGAAATTACTTGTTCGAATTAGCTAAGGTTTTCCAAACCATATATAACTGGCTGGAAGGATTGTTCGTCAATTGGGGCATCCCTCATTTCTGGTTCGATCTTCTTTCCATGCTGCTGGTATTCGGTTTGATAATAGCTTTCATGTCGGTAGCTGCTCTGTTTTTGGTCTGGTGGGAAAGGAAGGTATCGGCTCACATGCAGGTGAGGTTGGGACCCATGCGAACCGGTTGGCATGGGTGGAGACAGACCATCATCGATGCCATTAAGTTAATTATGAAAGAGGATATAGTTCCGGCAAAGGTAGACAAGGCGGTTTTTGTGATCGCTCCCATCGTGGTTTTCGTCTCCGCACTCATGGTCTACGTCTGCATCCCTTTTGGCAAAGGATTGATCGTGAGCGATCTAAACATCGGGATCTTGTACATATTGGCCATCACCACCTTTACTGTGGTGGGATTATTGATGGCCGGATGGGGTTCCAACAACAAGTATTCCATGCTGGGGGGACTCAGGTCCGCTGCGCAAATCATCAGCTACGAGGTTCCTTTAACTCTCTCCGTCTTGGGTGTAGTGCTTATCGCTCAATCTCTCTCCATGGTAAAAATCGTCACCGCTCAAACTCACGTCTGGCAATGGTACATATTCCGGCAGCCGATCGGATTTCTGGTATATCTTACCGCAGCTGTGGCTGAAGTAAACCGGACCCCTTTTGACATACCGGAAGCTGAACAGGAGTTGGTAGCCGGATATAATACCGAGTACAGCGGTATGAAATTCGCCATGTTCTTCTTTGCCGAATACGCAAACCTGTTCACTATTAGTGCGGTCAGTACCACTTTGTTCTTAGGCGGATGGAATGGGCCCTGGTTACCCTCCTGGATCTGGTTTTTTATTAAAACCTTTTTCGTCATCCTGGTGGTGATGTGGTTCCGCTGGACCTATCCCCGGATTCGGGTGGATCAGCTGATGAGCTTTGCCTGGAAGTTTCTGTTGCCTTTGGCATTTTTAAATCTTATAATAACCGGACTTTTTGCTTAAAGTTATGGCGCTGATAAAGAAAACATATTCGGGAATATACAATCTCATCCTGGGATTGGTCGTGACGGTCAAACATATGGGTAAACATGCGGTCACGTTACAATACCCCAAGGAAAAATGGACCATGCCGGAAAGATCCCGGGGATGCGTGGTGCTTACCACCGATCCGGAAACCAACCAGCTTAAATGCATTGCGTGCGGGTTGTGTTATCGCATCTGTCCCAATAATGCCATCCGGTTCAAGGATACCAAAAACGAAGCAGGCAAGAGGGTGGCTGAGGTATTCGACGTCGACACCGGTTTATGCATCTACTGTGGACTGTGCGAAGAGACCTGTCCGGTTAAGGGAAAAGCCATAAAACTGGTTCCTCGATACGAATTCTCGGTTTATGATAAGACAGAATTGATCTATAACAAGGAGAAACTGGCGGAGATCGGAAAACAATATCAATAGATGATGTTATTATTGGAGTACCGAAGCTTGTCGCAGCGTAGCGTAGATCCCGCTTTGCGGGACTTCTGCGATTTTAGATGGTGCTTTATTCACTTAATAACTTCGCACCGGCAAGCTGGTACACTCCGCTGATAAAAAGGATAGATAAATTGCTAAGTGGAATCTCGGAAACCATATTTTATATATTAGCCGCTATCATCATCGGCTCGGGAGTGATGGTGGTCAGCATGAAGAACATATTTCACTCCGCATTGTTTTTGGTCTTATGTTTCTTCAGTATCGCCGGGATATATGTTCTTCTGTCGGCTGAATTCCTGGCGGCAGTTCAGGTGCTGATTTACGTAGGAGCCATCACCATCCTGATGATCTTTGCCATCATGCTCACCGCCCGGCTTTACAGTGCCCAAATCAAGCAATCCAACGAGCAGGTGATCCCCGGCCTGATAATAGTCGGAGCCTTACTGGTGATTACTATCTTCACCTTGAGCAAAACCGCATGGAAACTCTCATCCGAATCTTCCCAGACACAAACTGTCGCCAGCATCGGCAAACTCCTTATGACCACCTATGTCTTGCCATTTGAGATCGTATCGGTGGTATTGTTAAGCGCCCTGATCGGTGCCATAATCATAGCCCGGAGGGATTGATCTTGATCGGACTTAATCATTATCTGACTTTGAGCACCTTCCTTTTCTGCATCGGGATATTCGGTGTTTTAACCCGGAGGAATGCCATCGGGATTTTGATGTCAATCGAGTTGATGTTCAATGCGGTCAATATCAACTTCGTAGCTTTCTCCAAATTTGTAACCCCGACTGCTTTGGTCGGACAGATATTCGCCATCTTTGTCATCACCATAGCAGCAGCCGAAGCTACGGTTGGCTTGGCCATAGTGCTTTTGATTTACCGGAATTTTAAGGGAATAAACGTGGATAACATAAATATTATGAAATGGTAGGAGATATTGTAATTTGCGTTAGCTAACATAAGAGAATTGACACTTTCTTTAACTCAATTCTCAAACTCAAAACTCGATTACCAAACATGCTATCAAACGCCTGGATCATACCTTTACTTCCGCTGCTCGCTTTTGTTACCATCATATTTTTCACCCGGCGCCACGAAAGACTAAGCTCGCTGGTTTCGATTGGAGCTATCTGCTTTTCCTGGGTATTATCATTGGTTGTAATTATAAGCGTGTTGAAAAATCCGGTTACCTCGGAATTCGAGTTCACCTGGCTTAATCTCATCGGGCTCCAGGTCAGGATGGGGATTTTGATCGACTCTCTTACAGCCATAATGTTGTTTGTGGTGTGTACCGTATCGTCTTTGGTTCATATATACTCGGTTGGTTACATGACCGGTGATCCTCGCTTTTCCCGCTTCTTCTCCTTTCTGTCTCTTTTCAGCTTCTCCATGCTGGGATTGGTGCTGGCTAACAACTTTCTGGGGATATTCGTTTTTTGGGAACTGGTGGGTCTCACCTCTTATCTTTTGATCGGTTTCTGGTTCGAGAAGAAAACCGCCTCCGATGCCGGTAAGAAAGCCTTTATCACCACCCGTACCGGAGATTTGGGTTTTATCATAGGTATTTTGATTATAACCACCGCTGCCGGAACCTTCAATTTCAGAGAAATATTCCATGCGGTGGAAGCCGGACACATACCTATCGGTCTTTTGACCTTAGGTGCCATCTTTCTTTTTGCCGGGGCAGTCGGGAAATCAGCTCAGTTTCCTCTGCACGTATGGCTCCCAGACGCCATGGAGGGCCCTACCCCGGTTTCCGCTTTGATCCATGCCGCTACCATGGTGGCAGCCGGTGTATACCTGGTTGCCCGGACCATGACCATTTATTTGGCTGCCGAAAACGCCGCCTTGGTGGTGGCTTCGATTGGCTGCATCACTGCCTTTTTGGCTGCCTCCATCGGACTGGTTCAAAACGACATCAAGCGGGTACTGGCTTATTCCACCATCAGCCAGCTCGGCTATATGATCATGGTATTGGGACTGGGCGGATATACTGCAGGCACATTTCATCTGTACACCCACGCCTTTTTTAAAGCTCTTCTGTTTTTGGGAGCGGGCAGCGTGATCCACGCTATGCACACCAACGACATCTGGGAGATGGGCGGATTATATCCCAAGATGAAGGTAACTGCGGTCACCTTCATTATCGCCTCACTTTCCATAGCGGGTATATTCCCTCTGTCCGGCTTCTGGAGCAAAGACGAGATACTCACCGTGGCAGGTCATTTTCACAATCCCATATTTCTGATCGTGGGGATTTTGGTGGCAGGAATGACCGCATTTTACATGTTCCGCTTGTGTTTCGTTACCTTCTTTGGCCCTCCCCGGGATCAGCACAAGTTCGATCATGCTCACGAATCTCCAAAGGTGATGACCGTTCCTCTGATGATTTTGGCTTTTCTATCCATCTTCGCTGGATGGGTGGGGATACCGTGGTTGAAACATGGTTATTCCTCCTTCGTTTATCATCACGAGCCTCATCATGCCGAACCTAACTTTATCCTGATGATCGTATCCACCCTGGTGGCACTTACCGGGATATATTTGGCTTATGCCATGTATTACAAAAAATCCATCTCTCCAGAAAAGTTGAAGGAAAAATTCGCCTTCCCCTATAAGGTGCTTTATAATAAATATTATTTCGATGAATTGTACCATGCCATCATCATAAACCCGGTGATGAAGCTCTCCGATTTTCTCTTTGGAAAAGTGGACGTGGGGGTGGTGGATTGGCTGGTAAATGGTACCGGTCGTTTCACCGTCCTTCTGTCGGATGCTAAACAATGGTTCGACAGCCGCATCGTGGATGGTACAGTAAACGGGATCGCTTCTGTAACCGGGAGAGCTGGATCCGGACTGAGAAGGATCCAGACCGGACAGTTACAGAACTATGCTTTTGTCGTCTTCTTTGGCTTGGTTATAATTATTTTATTAAAATTAAGCTAAATGAGAGAATAAACGATGGAGTACAAACCTTCAGGTTTGTTTATATGGTTAAAAAAGATAATCCCGCAGATTAAAGGAGGAATATACACCCCATGAACTTTCCCATATTGAGTTTGATGACGTTCATCCCGCTTTTGGGGATGGTGGTTATTTTACTTACCAAGAAGGAACAGGAGAACTTAGTCCGGTATCTGGCAGCTTTATTCTCTTTTATTCCTTTGGTTTTATCCTTCATTCTCCTTTCCCAATACCGAGGTTCCACCTCCCAAATACAATTCGTGGAGAAATTCGACTGGATCCCCTCGCTGGGCATCACCTATTACATGGGAGCAGACGGGCTCTCCGTCCCCATGCTGTTCTTGACCGCCCTTTTGGGCTTTTTGTCGGTGATATATTCCTTTGGGGACATAAAGGAGCGGATCAAGCAGTATTTTGCTTTTCTTTTGCTCTTGGAAGTGGGGATGATGGGGGTCTTTGCCGCGCTGGATTTCTTCCTTTTCTACATCTTCTGGGAGATCGTTTTAGTCCCCATGTATTTTCTGATCGGGGTATGGGGTCATGGAAGAAAAGAATATTCCGCCATCAAGTTCTTCTTATACACCTTGTTTGGTTCTCTCTTCATGCTGGTCGGAATCCTAGCGCTTTACTTCAACGTGGAGCCTCATACTCTTAACATGATGGTTTTGATCGAAAAAGCCCCCATGCTCACCCGGGGGTTCCAGCTTTTAGTCTTTTCCGCTTTCTATATAGCTTTCGCGGTTAAGGTACCGGTCTTCCCGTTCCATACCTGGTTGCCCGACGCTCATGTGGATGCTCCCACCGCCGTCTCCGTCATCCTTGCCGGGATTCTGCTGAAGATGGGTACCTACGGATTTCTGCGGATCAGCTATCCCATGTTTCCCCAGGGTGCGATATATTTCGCCCTGCCCATCGGAATCCTGGCTTTGATAAACATCGTGTACGGGGCTTTGGTCTGCATGGCGCAGAAGGATTTGAAAAAGATGATCGCCTATTCCTCCGTGAGCCACATGGGGTACTGCATGCTGGGGATAGCAGCGATAACAGTAACCGGCATCTCCGGATGTGTATTCCAGATGGTCTCGCACGGTCTGATAACAGGCGCTCTGTTTCTTTTGGTAGGGATGCTGTACGAAAGAGCGCATACCCGGGAGATACAAGCCTTCGGCGGATTGTGGATAAAGATTCCGGTCTATTCCGGCTTGATGTTGCTCTTTTGTCTTGGGTCTTTAGGGCTTCCCGGTATGTCGGGATTCATCAGTGAATTTATGGTTTTCATCGGATCATTTCCCAGTTTCAAAATAATAGTACCGCTGGCGGTCATTGGAGTGGTTATAACCGCAGCCTACTTTTTGCGAACGATCCAGGCGATGTTTCTGGGGACGTTCAATACCAAATGGGGGGGATTAACCGAGATCTCTGCTCGGGAGATTTTCACAGTGGTCCCGTTGGCTATCTTGATGATCGGGATAGGGATCTTCCCTTCTCCCTTAGCCAACATGATCAAAGCCACCATTGAAAACATCGTTCATCTGGTAACCGGATAAAGCAGAGGAAAATGGAATAAAGAAAAAGGAAGATTTCCTTAATCTTGAATTTTGAATCTTAAATCTCAATTTTGATATGAACTATCAACTCCTATTACCGGAAATATTTTTGTTTTTATGGGCGATCTTTATATTTATCGTCGACTTCTTCCGAAAGGAGAAAAAGCAGAACTTAGCTTACCTGGCTCTTTTGGGAATAATCATAACTATCGTCCTGGTCATGACCTCCCAAAAGGGCGATCTTTTCGGGGGAATGTTTCATGCCGATTCCTTTTCCACCTTTTTCAATCTGATCTTTTTGGCAACCGGATTTTTAACCATTCTCTCCTCCGTTGAATTCACCAAAAAACTTCCCTCCTACCAGGGAGAATATTTCGGGTTGATCTTGTTTTCCATGGTAGGGATGATGTTCCTTGCCTCCGCCGGGGAGCTTTTGACCTTATATGTTTCATTGGAGCTAACCACCATCCCCCTCTTTGTTTTGGCGGCATATCGCAAGGATGAGCAAAAATCCAGCGAAGCCGGTTTGAAATACCTGATCCTGGGAGGGATGTCGTCCGCCCTTCTGCTTTTCGGCATAAGTTTGATATTCGGGCTTACCGGAACCACCTTTTTGAAGGAATTGAAGACCGCATTGATCGTCAAATTCATCTCCACCGGTGAGGTCGGACCAGCTCTAGCGCTTAGCCTTATCTTCATAATAGCCGGTTTGGGATTTAAGCTGGCTTTGGTCCCGTTTCACATGTGGGTACCGGATGTTTATGAAGGTGCACCCACCCCCATAACCGCTTTCCTTTCAGTTGCCTCAAAAGCAGCAGGTATTGCAGCTTTCTTAAGGATTTTCTTCCGGGCTTTCCTGATAGTTCAAGTGGATTGGGTACTGCTTTTGGCTGTTTTAGCCAGTTTAGCCATGATCATCGGGAACATCATCGCTCTTCTCCAGACCAATATCAAAAGGATGCTGGCTTACTCCAGCATCGCCCAGATCGGGTATATCCTAATTGGTGCAGTATCTGCTAGCCATACTGGTGCTTCTTCTATAGCTTTTTACACCTTCGTATACATGTTCGCCAACATGGGAGCTTTTGCAACAGCTATCACCTTCTGCAACACTACGGGCAGCGACGAGATAAAGGATTATGCCGGACTCTCCCGCAGATCCCCCGCTTTAGCCGCCATGATGGCTGTGTTCATGTTGTCTTTGGTGGGAATCCCGCCTTTGGCGGGATTTATGGGAAAATACTATCTCTTCTCTTCTGCTATAGAACAAGGTTATATCTGGTTGGTGGTGGTGGCGATACTAACCAGCGTAATCTCCTTATATTACTATCTGGGTGTGGTCAGGCAGATGTATTTTCAAGCTTCCCCGGACGAGAAAGCGGTTTCAATAGCAATTACTCCGGCGCTGAAAACCGCCTTAATCATCTCCGTGATCGGTGTTCTGATTTTCGGTATCCTCCCTCACATTTTCCTGAACTTAGCCAACCAGGCAGCAGCTGTCTTTTTGTATTAGTATAAAGTAGTAGCTTCATGCACACCCTCTCTGGTGGATGTTATCATCTTCCCAATGTGGTTTGAATTTTACTTTAATACATCAGGGGACAAATTGATTTTGAGATTGTCACAAACAGCATTATTTAATTAGATAGCTATATTCATACTATCTTCAATTTACAATATTTCCACAATTAAGGACGATGCTTAATAAATTGGTTTTCATGTTGCTGGGATCGTTACTCAGTTTGATTGTGCTGTTGGTGTATTCCTGCAGTCGTCAGGAGATGCCTGTCAGCCACACCCAATTGATTGGCATGGCTGATTCCATAACGAACACCACTATGAAATCCGGCAGGTTTGGTTTAGCTTCACAATTCTTCGAGAATCTGACAACCTTGAAGGAGATAGAAGGAGTTGATTCTGCTCGTTCCGTACTCCTCGCTTTCTTTAGCCGTCTGCACCCAAGTGTCCGGATTACCGATTCGCTGGCTGTGCTGCAAATGGTGGAATGGATGGGCAATTGCTTTACCCAAATGGATTCAGGAGGTGTCTTTTACGCCAACGGAGACGCAGACACTTATGCCGCCTGGTATCTCCAGCAAGTTGAAGGAGCCAGGCCGGACCTCATCATAATCTCTCTGCCCTATCTGATGGGTCCAGATTATAGACAACTGCTCCGGACGAACCTAAGGATTCGCTCAGCTTTGAATCTCTCTGAAAATGATAGCATACCCGTTCCCCCTTCAACCGACCGGACACAAGATGTTCTGGTGGAGATAATCACCCAACAGGCAAGACAGCCACATCATCCACCGATTTACCTATCACCTCGATGTGGGATAGAGGGTGAATTTGGGGATCATATTGTCGACTTGGGTCTGATCAAAGCTTACCAGGTCACGGTTCAGCCTCAGGATCAGATACTGGATCAGCTCATATCCAAACTTACCCGGAGCTGGAAGCTTACTTACGCCTCAAAAGGAATGCCAAATGACAAAAGCTATGCTGCTTGCTTACCCTTTTTGCAATATCTGACTCTTCTTATGCGCTTTGCACCCGAGTACGACCATGCAAAAAAATATGGAGAGATGGATACTATGTTCACGTTTCTTGAACCGGTCTTGAGCCAGGATTGGCGTTTTTATTACTTGAGATACGAATATTGTCACAAATACGAAGAGGAGTGTAAGAAGTATTTGGATAGAATTAGACAGATCGCCTCTGAACATCCCGAAGATAAAATACTTCAGGAAACCATGCGCGACCTTGAGTCGGAATAGAATCACAAATTATCCCTGCTACGAATAATCTTTATAGCTTCCTACTTTCAAAGAAATAAATAACTGAAAAAAACTATGCGGACATCTCTTATATTGCGTATCTGGAACGTCTTAGGGAGCATGTTTAAATCGATCACTCCTCCCATTTCAAAATTCTTTCCATCAAAAATAGCTTGCCAAATCGTAAATTGTTAGTATATTGGCAAAGTTAAAATTTAAAGAAAAGGAGTTGTATCCGCCATGATGAAATTAATGAGAAAGCTGACCAAACAGATCCTATGGATAGTTATCGCCGCATTTGTGGGAACCATCATCTTTGCCTGGGGGATGGAGTTCTCCGCCAAGAACAAAAAAGCCGGGGTTATCGCCACCGTGGATGGTGAAGATATTCAGGCGATCGTCTTCCAGCAATATTATGACCAGGCCTTAAGGCAGACGGAGAAAGAAAAAGGGGAGGTGGATGAACAAACCTCCTATCAGCTTCGGGAAGACGTGTGGAACAATATGGTTAACCAGGTTCTGTTGAATCGTGAGATGGAAAAGAGAAAAATTAAAGTCACCGACGCTGAATTGTACGAATATCTGCGGCGCTACCCGCCCAAAGAGCTGCAGGAGAATCCCGCTTTTAAGACCAAGGACAGCAAATTCGATTACCAGAAATATTTGCAGGCTTTAAATGATCCGCGGGTGCCCTGGAAGCAGGTGGAGGACTACATCCGTCCCAATCTCCAGCTGGCCAAGCTCCAACAATCCATAATTACCATGGTACGGGTGACCGATGATGAGACCAAACAATATTATTGGGATCAAAATGAAAAGATCAAAGTGGATTACCTTCTGGTACCGTCCTATCAGTTCCAAGGAGGGAATATTCAGGTGAGCGATAATGAGATCAACGCCTATTACCAGGAACATAAAAAAGATTTCGAAGGTGACCAGGGGGCAGACTTAAACTATGTTGGATTCGAGAAAAAACCCAGTCAGGCGGATGAGGAGGAAACTAAGAAGCGAATCCAGGAGATAAAAGACGATATTCTGGCCGGGGAGGATTTCGCCGAAATGGCCAAGGATTATTCCGAGGACAAAGCTTCGGCGGTAAATGGCGGGGATTTGGGCTGGTTCAAAAAAGGGATGATGGTTCCCGCTTTTGAAGAAGCAGCGTTCTCCTTAAAACCCGGGGAGATATCCGATCCGGTAAAAACCCAATTCGGCTGGCATCTGATAAAAGTCACCGACCGGAAAACCGAAGGGGGTAGCGAAGAGGTGAAAACCAGCCATATACTCCTCAAAGTAACCCCTTCGGAGGAGACCTTAACTCAAATCAAGGGGGCATCGGACGATTTTGCCGAAAAGGTCAACAACAACGACTTTTCCAAAACTGCCGGGGAATCTAATTTACCTGTTCAGGAAACGGGATGGTTCACACCCGGAGCGAATATTCGGGGGGTGGGAAAAAATTCGCAGGTGGATGAGTTCGCTTTTAATAACGATGTGGGAAAAGTAAGCGACGTCTTCGAAACTGCTAAAGGATTTTACATCTTTCAGATCAAAGCCAAAAGACCTGCAGGATTGGCTACATTAGATGAAGTCAAAGCTACCATAAAACAGATACTCTCCAAAGACAAAGCCGACTCTTTGGCCTACGAAAAAGCCCAATTAATCTATAGTCAGATAAAGACAGGTAAAAGCCTGAAGGTAGCGGCTGAGCAAAACAACGCCACCTATGTGGAACCGGCTGAATTCACTGTTAGCTCTCCCCCATTGGAGATCAAAGCGGCTCCAGAATTCATTGGAAAGGCTTTTTCTCTGACCAGTTCGGGACAGATATCCTCACCGGCTCGGACCAATCTGGGCGCTTTCATCATCCAGTTGGTGTCCCGCTCCGTTCCCAACGACAGCCTGTTTGCAGCTGCCAGGGATTCAATTAGCTATGTGGTTTTACAGAAAAAACAGGGACAGGTATACCAGGATTGGTTTTCCCAGATCAGGAAACAAGCGGACATCAAAGACTATCGCAGCTCCTACTACCGCGAATCGGGTGAATAACCTCAATGTTTTATATGCTTTGTATCATATCCCTCCCTTTGAGGAAAAAAGGAGGAAGATTCAAAATTGATTGCAAGATTCCGATAAAGAACCTGATTTTAATTCCCTTGTTTATTCAAGTACCCAAGATTATCTCTTTTTGGAGAAGCAATAGGGAAATCTTAGCGCTCAAGAATGATATTGGTAATATTCTCAGAACTGTGTTTGGTAATGATCTGGCAATTGCTGGAATAGGTTATCGCAAAGGTGGGATTATCTTACTCTATTTAACGTCGTCTTCTATTACCTTCCTAACTTATCATGTTTTTGAATAATTTCCCCTTCATCTAAGATCACGGAACCATCCGGGTCTCTTTTCACACTGGTTATTCCTGGACATTCGCTTTCCAATTGCTTGAGAATGGTATTTTGCTTGTTGACCGTCTGGGCCAAAGTCTTATTTTCCTTTTGCAGGTAATAGAATTCCAAGGCTTGTTTTATGGTCAGTTTGAGATCGTCATCGTCCCAGGGTTTCAGCAAAAACCGGTATATCTCCCCTTTATCGATGGCTTCGATAACCGATTTAAGGTCGGCGTGTCCGGTTAGCATAATCCGCAAAGCTTCCGGTTTTTTCTGCTTGGTCTGGGCAAAGAACTCTACCCCGGTGGTAATCGGCATCTTCAGATCCGAGATAATCAAATCCACATCCTGCTGATCCATGATTTTTAAACCCTCTTCAGCACTGGTGGCGGTAAAGATCTGGTAATTCTCTCTTCTGAAAAGGCGCTTCAACGCATGCAGAATGTTTTCCTCATCGTCTACTATCAGTATGCTGGGATTTGTCATAACCTCTCCTTTTCTTATTGAATCATCCTTTCAACTTTGCCCTCGGGTAGAGATCTCTAATGTCTTTTCAGGCCTTGATCAATTCCCTATTACACCTCCGGATCCGAGAATTTTTCTATGGCTTTTTCACTTTTAGCTAAGTTATTCAAAGGCAGAATGACCCGGAAGGTAGAGCCTTTGTTAACTTCACTTTCCACTTCTATTTTGCCTTTGTGGTTCTGAATTATTCCGTAAACCACACTTAAGCCCAAGCCGGTCCCCTTCCCCACTTCTTTGGTAGTAAAAAAAGGCTCGAATATATGTTTAAGATTTTCATCGAGAATTCCCACTCCGTTGTCGCTTATCTCTACTACTACTTCCTTATTCCGCTGATAGGTTTTTATCCTTATCGCCCCTTTGGTCTCGATGGCTTGAGCAGCATTGACCAGCAGGTTCATGAAAACCTGATTCAACTGTTGGGGGAAACATTCTATCTTGGGTATGGAGCCGTATTCCTTTATGACCTCCGCCCTGTATTTTAGTTCGTTCTGGATAATGTTTAAGGTGCTCTCAATTCCCTGGTTTATGTCCGCTAACTGCAATTCTCCCTTATCCATGTAAGAGAAGTTCTTTAGGTTTTGAACTATGTTTTTAACCCGATGAGTCCCTTCCTTCGATTCGGTGATAAGTTTATCGAAGTCCTCCAGGATATGGCTGAGATCGATTTCTCTTTTAAGTTCATGGATTTGTTTGAGTAACTCTGTACAAGGTCTATTGGAAGCCAAGAGCTGCTCCAGTTTCGAATATTTAATCAATAGGTTTTTAAGGTCCTGTACATACTCGTCAAGCGTACCCAGGTTGGAATGAACAAAACCAATGGGGTTGTTCAACTCATGTGCTACCCCGGCAGAGAGTTGACCCAAAGATGCAAGTTTCTCAGATTGTATAAGCTGCGCCTGCATCTGATTCAGCTTCTCATATGCCTCCTTCAACCGTTTTTTCTCTCCCTCCAGTTCATGGGTTCTCTTTTCCAATTCCAAATTCTTCTCCTGCAGTTCTCGCTTGGCTTTGTTGAGACTTCGGTTGATAGCCGTCTCGTTTTCATGCAAAATCCTTAAGGTCTCGGCTTTTTCCTGCTCTATTTTTATCATCTCCTCCTGATACCTTTTGGTCTGGGTGATATCTCTTTGAAACCAGACCAAAGCGATGAAACTACCCTCCCGGTCAACCATTTTGGATACGGAGGTGGATACATAAAACAGCTTCCCATCCTTGCGTCGGTTTAAAAGCTCCCCGTTCCATACCCGACCACATGCTGCCACTTTGAAAATTTCATTTTGAATTCTTTCTTTGTAGAGCTCAGTGGTTAAAATCTCCAGTTCCTTATCCAAAAGCTCCTCTGTGGGATAACCAAACATCTTCTCCGTTCCGGGATTCACATATTTTATTCTCCCCTCCTGATCTGTGGCTATTACCGATTCTGGAGTATGATTCACTATCCCGGCAAGAAAATTAATCTTCTCCTGGTTTGCTTTTTCTGGACTTATCTCTTGAAATACCTCCATCGCATCCGAGCTTTCATCATCAATCCTAAATGGGATAAGGAATACTCGGTAGAACTTCCCATCTTTAGCCTTCACCTCTATGGATTTTGAAGCATCCGCTGAAAGCTGCTTTTTTAAAGGACAATCTTCACAAGGTTGCTTCAAGTTCATGTAGCCGCGATAACACTGGATATCTTTCAAATCACCAAAACGTTCCCGCAAAAACTGATTTTGATACTTTATGGTATGATCTCCCCGCACAATGTTAAAACCGCATCCCATATTTTTCAGGATAGCATTCAACTGGTCTATCATCTCAAGAACGTCTCTTTCACTCAATCGAGGTTTAAGATTAGGTATACCGGTTGCGCTCGGTTTCTCTTGGACGATTATGGATTCTTTTTGACTCTCCTTCATTCTTTTCTATAAGCTTACTTATTATGACTATCAAATATAGAAGATTATCCTTCTGTGAGAATAACCAGCCCCATTTTTCCTTTAATTATCAAATCCATTCCTCAAAGGTCGGATCGAATGAGACCATTCCAAAAAAGACCGGTTTCGTTACCCGAATAAATTCCCCTTTCTTTCGTGTTCTCTCTCCCCTTATGTTCGAAAGCGAATGTGTCTTCCCCACTCCCCGACCGTCTCTTTAATCCTCTTTTAACCTGCCATATATGACAAGGCAGACTCTGGTCTTATCTATTAAAATAAGCACCTAATAGACAAAGCCTTAACCCGACAAGAAGTTTCCAGAGTCTTAATAGTTATATCGACCGATCGTAAGGTAACATTACCACTAAGAGTAAAAATCCACTCGGGCGAGGGAAGTCAGAAGAATAAAAAGAAGTTAAATAACAAAGCTGAGAGAGCGGAGCTATATTCTAGTATGAATTAACGGATTACTTGTAGACGATAAACCGTATGCTTATATATTTATATATAAAATATATAGACCTGCCAAACAAATCAAAATACCGCTGATTTTCTTGGTGAGGCTGGAGAAGTTGCTAACCCCTTTGGATTTGGCGTAGCTTTCCATAAAACCGGTAAATATCCCTGCTATGACAATCAAAGTACAGTGCCCTATCGCATAAACGAAAAGCAGGGATGTGCCATAGACGATTCTGCCTTTGGTGGCAACGAATGCCAAGATAACAGCCAGGACTGGAGTGGCACAAGGAGAGGAGACTGCACCGAACAATAGACCAAGCAAGAATGCACCGAGAACCCCTTTATGTTTGGATTTGAGAGTAACTGGTTGGGGAAGTTTAAAGTGTATCACCCCCATCAGATATAAACCCATTATAATCGCAACTGCACCGGCTAGGTAATACCAAAATTTCCCTACGTCACCGAAAAGACCCCCGACTAAAGATGCTATTGCCCCTAATATGGTGAAAGTTATGGAAAGCCCCAGGGCAAATACCAAAGCATATATAACTGCTTTCTTTTTATTACCTTCAGAGTATCCTCCGACAAATCCTATTACCAGAGGGATAATGGCTAAAACACAGGGACTGGAGGCGGAAATCAACCCTCCCAAGAAAACAAAGAGATAAGCCAACCCCGGAGAATTGTTTATGACATCTGAGATATTTGATAGGATTGATTCCATATTAATATACCCCCATCTCGGCAAACTTTGCTTTTATTGCCTGCTTGTCCAAAAATCCTTCATGGCGATAAATCTCTTTCCCCTCCGCATCAAAAAATATCTGGGTAGGGATCAACCGGATTCCGTACTTACTGGCTTCCTTGGGTTCATCTCTTAAGTCAATTACTCTGACGATTGCTTTTCCCTGGTATTCGGCTTTTAGCTCATCCAAAATCGGCTTCATCTTTTTGCAGGGAATGCAGGTTCCCCTTCCTAAGTCGACCAGCATGGGCATCTTTATCGCCGGTTGATTCTTTTCTCCTTTCTGAGATAGACCAGGATTTGATTTATTCTCCGCTTGGTCACCGCAATTGGAGAAGAGAATTAAAGTAATTCCTAAAACTATCAAGATACTTATAATGGGCACATCCTTTTTTATCTGCAAGTTTACCTCCTGCTATTTTATTTCTGAGGATTTGTCCTCATGTCTATGTTATCTTTTTCGGAATGATTCCAAAATCGCCAAGGGTGGGAATGAAATAGCCTTGGGCTTGCATTTTAATGCACAAATGCTACATCCCACCTCGCAGTTAAAGGGATTTGCAACTCTCACTTTATTTGTTCTCTCATCGTATTCATATACCCCGAAGGAGCAAAAGTTCAAGCAAAGCTTACAGCCATCGCACAATTCTTCCATAATAGTAGGAAACCAAGGCACCTCCTCCCGGGGGACACCTTGCCAGGTTCCCAAAGTTTTAGCCTTTTTTTCACCACCTTGGTTTTTCTGGTCACAGAATTCCTCATACTCTCGAAGCAGGGCTTGAGCATAACTTTGCTCTTTGGCCGCAGGGATATAATTATGCTCCTTGAACTTCACCAGCAACCGGTTTTCCAAGCCCTTGCTTGGTTTTTCACCAGCATCGAAAAACTCAGTGAAAATCTCATCTAATCCAATCATACCTATCAACTTGCCCTCTATTGAGATTAGCTTCGATTTCATTTTTACCCATCTTTATGATTAGATTTCAAATCTGTTCTCCTGCGAACAGCTTCTTTATCTCTTTTGTGGACGGAACCTTACCTTGAAATTTAACCTTTCCGTTAACAATTAAAGCCGGGGTCATGCTGATACCTCTGTCAATGATCTGAAAAATATCCGTGATCTTTATAAGCTCCGCTTCCAGGTTCAACTCATCCAATACCTGCTTGACTTTCTCAAAAGTATTATCACACTTAGAGCAACTTGGTCCTAATACCTCGATTTTCATGCTATCTGATTCTTTCAGAAGACGTTAAACCCTTATCTCTTTTTCGATACGCAAGGATGACCCTTGGCGTTAGGATGGCATTCTTGTATTTGCTTCGGAGAACAATCTTTGGGGTCCTTATTCTTCAATTTCTCTGGAAACTTGCATTTTGATTTAGTCACACACATCTTTGCTATCTCCTATTTTAAGCTTTTCTTATTTCAAAAATTAGATACAAAGCCGGTAAGAAAAGGAATACTAACACCAGACCAAACATCAAACCGCCTATGACTGCAATAGCCATTGGTTTTAATAATTCAGTTCCTTCGCCAAAACTCAATGCCAAAGGAAGTAAACCAAATATTCCGACCATATCCGTCATTAAGATTGGACGCAATCGCACACTTGCAGCTTTCTGAATTGCTTCAATCAAATCCATTCCTTCCTTTCTCAGATCATCTATAAATGTAATAAGCACAACACCTTGATTTATCTCTATACCAGCGAGAATTATGAAGCCGATCAGAACAGTAACCCCAATTGGCTGATTCGTTAGATACATGGCAAAGGAAACACCGATTAGCGAGAGTGGCACGCGAATCAAAATCATAAACGGTTTTATAAAATCTTCGAAGTTGATCACAAGAACCACGTAAGCAAAAAACATTGCAATCGCCAAAATTAAAATCATTGATCTTATATTTTCCGCCATCATTTGCGACTGACCACCCAGGCTGATTTTGTAACCAGGCGGCAAACTAAAATGTTTCAGCTTCTCTTGAATTTCGGCGGTAGCTTCGCCGATGCTTCTTCCGGTTACGTTGGCAGTTGCTTTAATAACACGGTTCTGATCTTTTCGGTCTATCTCAAGAGGACCAGTTTGTTGAACAACTGATGCAAGATTTTTTAGGTTAATATTAGCTCCGTTTGGTGTTACCAAAACTATATCTTCAACGTCCCTACGGCTTTTAATATTCTTTTCATTTAACACAACTCTTATGGGATAATAATATCCTTTCTCTTTGTACTGAGTAGCCACGGCACCATCAATCATTGATTTTACCGTTGCGGCAACTTGATTGACATTGAATCCAAGATCGGCTGCTCTTTGACGGTCCACAAATATTTGATATTCCGGTTTGGTGATATCAATTGAAACATCCACTCCGGTAAGTCCTTTCACGTCTCTCAAAACACCGGCTATTTTAGAAGCGTTTTCAAAGATATTTTCCAACGCTTCGCTTCTCGAAGCAACCACTTCTACTTCGATGTCGAATTCTCCGGTTTGTCTGATTCCCTTCATCTTGGTGTGCATGACTTTAATTTTCGCGCCTGGGATCTTGATTTTTTGCTGAATTATAGGTATCAACTTCTCTACGTATTCCTCGGTATTCAAATTTCTTTTTGAGGGGGAGACAAGTTGAAGATTCACTTCTCCCTCATTTGCAACTTCAGAAGTAACCAAACCCCACACTTTACCGCCGGAAAGCGATGAAAAACGTTCAATGTGCGGCTGTTCTTCCACTGCTTTTTCGATTTCTGTTGTAACTTTATCGGTCTGTTCCATGGATGTCCCGGTGGGCATTTTTACTTTTATCATAACTAAACCATCGTCTGCTTTTGGTAAGAATTCCGTCCCTAATTGTTTCAAGAAATAACCCCCCAGAACAAAAAATCCAAGGACGATGAGCATTACAATCCATCTGCGCTTGAGAGTAAGGTTCAGCAGGGGCTTATAGATGCGGATAATTCCGCTTAGTATTTTATCAACTAACTTGGAGAGGAAACCCTTATAAATATTCGCCCCTTTGCTTTCGGGGAAGAACAAGGCAGTTAAACTGGGCGTCACGGTAAGCGCTACAAGAAGGGATAAAGCAATTGTTATCGCAACGGTTATTATCAATTCACCGAAGAGCAGAGAAGTTAACCCCGATATTAGCAGGAAAGGAAGAAACAATGCGATAAAAGTCAAAGTGGCTGTTAGTATGGCGCCGGATACTTGAACCGCTCCTTTTTGCACCGGCGTTTTTTCTTCCGGTTCTTCCTGGAGACGAGTTATGTTTTCAAGTACCACAATACAATTATCCAAGAGAACCGTAATGGCAACGACTAATCCACCGAGCGAAAATATGTTTATCGAAAAACCTAGAGAGTTCATAAAGAAAAATGTTCCGAGAAGAGTAACCGGAAGCGTCAGGGCAACGATCAATATCCTTCTCCAGCCCGTAAGGAAAAATGCAGTGACTAAAACGACTAAAGCCGCGGCAATCAAAGCCGCATCTCTAACTCCCGCAACTGCAGAGCGGATATATTCCGCCTGGTCATAAATTACTTCCATTTTAATGGAAGGCGGCAGAATGGTTTTTAGTTCCTCTATTTTTTCAAAAACTTTGTCCGACACCTCGACGGTATTAGCGCCGGCCTGTTTAAAGATTGAGAGCTTAACTCCTTCATTTTTATTCAGCTTCGTTTTGATCCGTTGAACCGCATAGGCGTCGGAAACATCGGCAATATCATTTAGGTATATGGTTGCGTTATTCTTTGATCTCGCCACAATCATGTTTTGGATGTCATAGACAGATTGGAATTCTCCGACTGTTCTTACCACAAAATCTTTTTTTTCGGACGTAACTCGACCGCCTAGCAGTTCGATGTTTTCATCCTTCAATCTCTGCAATATCTTATCAACGGTAATTCCAAAACCCTGAAGTCTGCTTGGATCAAGATGAATCCTGATTTCTCTTTGCAACCCTCCGGTAACTTCTGTTCCAGCGGTACCTTCAACGGTTACAAACTGATCCTGCAATTCATTTTCAGCCCAGGTTCTGAGCTTTACTAAGTCCATTGCCTCGGATGTTATGAGCAGATCAACGACCGGTAATTGGGAGGGATCAGCCTTAATGATTAGGGGTTCTTCGGCGTCTTTAGGAAGCTGTTTTCTAACCAAACCCATTTTGGCCAGAACATCTTGATAAGCAATGTCTCTATTGACCTTGTAATCAAAGTTTACCAGCAAGGTGTAAAGGCCTTCTGTGCACTGCGATTCTATATAATCGAGGTCGTCAACTGTTGAGATTTTTCTTTCCACGACCGTGGCTATATTATCTTCAATTTCTTCCGGAGTGGCACCCTTCCAATTAACATATACCTTTATCAGTGGATAAGTGATATCGGGCAGAAGATTGGTTGGAAGCTGAGTATATCCGAGAACCCCGACCACTATAATTGCAATCATCAAGATAATAGTTGCGGCGGGATGTTTAACGGCAGTGATTGATAGATTCATTTTGCGTTCTTCCCTGTATGGTTCAACTTCATCTGGCTCTTCTTATTTAGTTTTCCGACTGTTGAATTTTTACTTTCATTTTATTTTTTAGCATTTCTTGTCCTGTTGCAACCACCTTCTCCCCGGCATCAACACCCTGAAGTACTTCAGTAAATTCTCGTGTTGAAATTCCGGTCGTAATTATTCTTTCCTGGGCAACGTTGTCATTCACGACAAAAACAAATTTATCGCCGTTAGGTTTGGTTAATATTATGTCGTTTGGCAAAGTAATTGCATTCGGTTTTGATTCAGTAATGAATGTTAGCACAGCCATCATGCCGGGTTGAAGTTTCAATCCGCCAGAGCTTACTTTTACTTCAAGTTGAAACGTGCGGGTTAAAGGATCGATTTGCGGAGAGATCAAAGAGATTACTCCGGTGAATTGCTTGTCGGGATAAGCATTAATCTTAATGCTTATTTTTTGTTCGATTTCCAACTTAGGCGACAGTTGTTCTGATACGGCCGTTTTAATTACTAAACTATTGAAATCCGTTACCGTGAGTATTATTTGTTTAGCAGTAACCACACCGCCAAGTTCAACAAATTTCTTTGTTACTATTCCGCTTATTGGAGAGACCACCGGAACCCCGAGAAAAAGTTTATCTGCGTAATCACATTCCTTAACCGCTCTGTCCAATTCTTCTCTAAACAGATTATAGTCGGGACTGTCCATATCGGTTGCTTCTAACCTACGTTTTGCGTCTTCAAGCTTTAACTGCGCATTGGCAAGCAGCGTTGTTCTCTCTTGCGAGTTTATCTCTGTAATCGTTTTATTTTTATTGACAAAATCATTCTCCTTAACCGTCAGCTTTGCAATGCTGCCATCTATCGGAGCAATTATATTAGCAACAACCTTTGCTTCAACGGTGCCGGTTGCTTCAACAGTATTTTCTATTCTTGTTGGCTTGGTTTCTATAACTCTAACAACTCTGAATTCTGGTTGTTTGATCTTGTCCGGGCTGTTTTCTTTATTACTGCACTGCGTAAACAAAAGCGTGATTAAGATGGCTGGTAAAAACCTAAGTGTTGTTTTCATGATTTTTCCCGTATAGTTATTCTAATATTTTTCTATTTGCTAAATGCCGCCCCATTCCTTCCAACGGCATAATTTAGCTCTGCCCGCATAGATAAATAATCCATTAAGTTTTGAGAGTAAGTTATCATTGCATTAGTTAAAATAGTCTGAGAATCGATGACATCCAGTCTGCTACCCTTGCCTATTCCGTATTGTAACTCGGCGGATTTTAATGATTCTTCTGCAAGTTCAACTACCTTTTTGCTGCTGTTAATTCTGCTTTTTATATTTTCAAGTTTGGATAGGATACTTTTAAGACTCAACTCAAGTTTCTGTTTTAAAGCTTCTTCCGCAGAGAGAATTGACTCTCTTTTAATTTCTGTTTGCTGGATCTTGTCTTTGAACTTACCGCCTTGAAAGAATGGAATATTATATGAAAGAAGAACTCCAACGTTCCAATTATTATTTCCTATAGGTACCCCCCTGTCTTCCCAATTCATTGTTCCCCATGCATATACGTCAGGCAAATAATCGGCCCTATAAAGAGCCAACTCCTTCGATTTGTAATCTAAATCGAGTTTTATCTTTTCTAAATCCGGGTGAATTGAAAACATTTCTGTTAGCAATTCCTTTTCATCGAACTTTTTATCTTTTTCCGACGACCAAATTTCATCCGTTATATCTTCAACTTCAACTTCTGTCTCTGGACTTCTGCCCATTGCGGCATTCAGCACGTAGGTCTGGATGTTAAGATCATTTTTCGCTTTTGTAATCTCATCTTCGATCACAGCTATCTGAACTTCAACTTTGAGCACATCCAAATTTGACACTTTGCCTATGTTATATAATGATTGCGCCGTCTTCAAATGTTCTTTCAACTGCTGAAGAGTTTGTTCATATATTACCTTCACCTTTTCCGCTTTGAGAACGTCAAAGTATGCCTTGGACACGTTTAATATTATTGTTTGTTCAAGTCTGATCTTGTTTACCTTTTCATGGCTGGTAGAAATTTTTGCCAAGTCGCTTTGAAGAGGAACCTTATTCCCGTTATAGATGAGCTGATTAAAACGTAACTCAGCATACAAATCATTTAAAGAGTTGTCCAGGAGCTTAGCTTTACTGGGAGGAATGGATTTCCATCTTGATGGGTTAAGCCCGGCTGTGAACTGTGGGAGATAATCATTGTTAATTATATCAATCTGTTTTTCTGCTGCTTGAATATTAAGCTGACTCGATTTCAGCAGAGGTTGTGTTTTAAGCGCTATCTCGATTGCTTTATTAAGGTCGATAGGTTGGCTTTGTGCAAACAAGTTACTTTGTATAAGAAGGAATAAAAATCCTAACAGCATTCGAAAGTTATTATGTGGCATTTCTGTTCACTCTAAGTTTTTTATTGCTCGTTTTTCTAAAGCACTAAAACACGAACAGAACAAATATTTTATAACGGACTCCCCATCACAATTGCATAGATGTGGACTCAGGTTATATCATCTATGTTACCGCTCAGGACAGCACGGGGAACTCGACCACCATGCCGCTATATTTCGAAATGAGTAAAACGTTCAGGTGATCACATTTCTATAACCGATTCAATTTAATCAGAATCAGTTCAATTTTAACGATATTTCGTCGTAAAGCTAAAACTGTTTGAACGAAATACCTATGTTGGCAACATAAACGCTCCCGTCGATGTCATAAATGTAAATCTTCTTGTTGCTAAAATCATAGTAGCCCAGCTCACCGGTCAGATAAATATTGGCTAGTAATCGATAATCCAAGTTCAAAGTTATATAAAGCTGACGGTAATCATGTTTACCATAAGTGTCAAAGTCGGTCAAATCCAATTCCTCTTCCGGATGGTCAATGGGGTGTCCTTTAAGGTCCTTGGTAATATATTCACCCTGGCTGAAAAGATAGGTAGCAGAACTGTTCCAGGACAACTTGGGCGAAAGCTGTCGAAAGATACCTAATCCGAGGGAGTGAATATCTTCATTGTAGGGAATTAAGACGTTAATAGACCCGTAATGATAGTTCAACTGGCCAGCTTTTAATAGCATTACCGGAACCGAAAAGATTGTCTTAGTCCGGCCATATTGATAACTATAAGTCAAATTCATATTGGTTTTTTCTGAGGGTAAGAAATTCATACTAACACCAGGGGTAAGGTAATCTGCCTTCCAGCCGGTTGTTTGGTTGCGACTGTGACGGTATTCGGTGTCTAAGGAAAAATCCCACTTTTCGGAAGGAGAAAAACCCAACCTGACTCTTCCTCGATCTTCCCGAGTCGGGTCGCTGGAAAGCGGACTTCTCAGGCTGTCGAGAAAAGTGGAGTAGATATCCCCCAGATAGAAACTATCCGCCACTACTTCCTTTCCCCCACGATAATTCTCAAAAGGATTATCAATCCAGCTACCAATATATTCGAGCTTAGTGTTGAATTTTCGGGATATCCTTGTGCTCACCGATGTCCGAAAGCTGTTTTTAGTCGTTTTACCCCCTTCATAATTCTTTCGATCAACTATATCTCCCTCCCATCCGAGGCGCAAGACCGATCGACGCAGCAATCGGTACACCAAATCGACATTGGCTTTGTGGGTTTCCCTGCTCAAAGCAGAATTATACAATCGTGTGGGGGAAAAATAAGGATCATTGGGAAGCAGATATGGCGCCAGTGCCGCTACCTGAGCTGATTCAATGTCATCGTTATCAATATGCTGATAACGGTATTTTAGATTCAGACTTAATTTATCGGTAACAGCTGAATTAAAAAGGCTCGCCACGGAGTTATATTTAAGCCAGGCACTATTATGTAAATTCTGGTTAGCGGAATAGTCCCCGACCACCGTCAGATTGCTACGATGGGGTAACCGTACCGTGGTTTTCAGGGTGTGCGAAGTTTTCTCTGAATTAGGCACAAAGCTGTAAGGCAATTCCTCATCACTGTATGTTCTTTTATCAGAATAAGACTGTGGTGCCCCAGGCCAGGTAGTATCAAAAAAGGCGGGGTCGGGATTGGTGGAGGGTCCTTCATAAAAATTGGTGGGAGCCGGTGCTTTTTCTTCGAACTTCCGATAACCAAACGTGTAATCAGCCGTTACCTTACCTTTTTGAAAGGTGACGCCGGCACTATAAGTTTGGGTAACCTGGTCGATCTGTTTGGCTCGACTGGAGACGTGGCAGGTCTGGCACATGGTAAAAGAAATCGCCTGCACGCTCCCCCGGCGTTCCTCCTGACGAAAACTCACATGACCGGTTATTTCGGGCGCATCGGGGGATTGGTACGAAAAACTTGCATGAGCTACTGAGCGATCTGCTTTATAATCCGTTCCCGCGTCGAGGTCTTTGGTGTACACTTTTCTCGTCGGGGGTAAACCCTTAACCTCATTCACATTTTTGATAGGGTCATGGTCCAACCAGTGACGGAGTTTATCGAAATCAAAAACACCCTTGAAGGCTTTCCCAATATCCCAGAGGGCATGATACGATTGTTCTGCATCATTTTGAAAGTCTCCCTGAACATCGATATACGATTTATCATTTTCCCCACCGGCGGCGAAACCGATACCGGCTCGGGCACCTTCGTCCAAGACCTCGTACTCGCCCACTTTCCCCGGGTAATTTTGGGTGGTAGTAGCTTTGGTGAAAAAGCTAAGTTCTTTTACCTTCAGTGATAAAGGGGGTGAGGTCTGATTATTATCTTTGTTCGTTGTGGAGTCTGTGTTGGTCACAATACTCTCTTGGCCTAAGGCGTTACAGGCAATCAGAAAGATGGAAATGAGAACTGATATCCAAAAGACTTTCGATTTCATATTGACTCCTCCTCTCTTTTCTTGTCAACGAGTTAAGCTTTTACCAGCATTAGTCTTCAATGCGGAAGGCAGGTCTGATCCGTGTATGGCAGTATGACAGTGAGTGCAGGCTGAGGATGCTAGTCCTCGAACGTCAGAGTGTTCCGCGATTTGAAAATGGAATTGGTGACACTGTAAACATAGATAGGGCTCCGTTTTCTTCAACAAGTTATTGACCAGCGTTCCATGCGGTTCGTGACACAGACCACAATCTTCAACCACTGGCTCATGCTCAAAGGTAAACGGTCCCTGCTTGTCCGTATGACATTCAAAGCACAAATCATTGGGTGTCTGTACAGTTTTAAGATTCTTCTCCCCACTATGTGGATCATGACAATCCAGGCAGGTCATTTTTCCTTCTCTAAGCGGGTGGTGCGAAGGATAATTTAGCTTACTGGCAATGTCTTTATGACACCCCAAACAAAGTTTATCTTCCGCCAAAACAAGATTATGATTGTCCCTTGTCTGATGAACTCTGTGGCAACTGATGCAGCTTACGTCATTAATGTTATGTTCGCTCACGCTGAACGTCATAAATGAACCATTGGTGTGACAGCGCAAGCAGACCTCTGATGCCTTGCTTGGCGAGAGGTCTTTAAAGACCGTGATATCTTCAGGGTTACTACTTTCCGCATGAATACTTCCAGGCCCATGGCAGGACTCACACCCTTTACGAAAATCCTTGACCTGAAAATCAGCCAGCTGGCCATGAGCGGTTTTGCTAAAAGCGTCACTTACATCCCCATGACATCCGGTGCACATCCCGTCACCAACATAGGAAGCGGTTTTGGCTTGCGGCTCATCTCCCTCCCCTCTAATCGTATTCGCGATAAATCCTGCAAACAGAATCAACACAACCACGTTTGCTAAAACCTTTACCTTTATCATGGGTCCTCCAAAATATGTGTGTTAGGTTACAGTAAATCTTCAAGGAGTAATGAAAACGAAAGGTTTTCAAGACTCATTACTTATCCTTTTTGATGCCCGAACAAATAACCAGGGCATCTTCTGGAGTATGGACTTAGTTCACCTCCTTTCCCTCCTGTTTTTTTTCTCAATCTTCTTCCTTCATTGCTAGCAATGTTCCAACCGGGCAGACATCATAGATGAGCGGAATGCTCATCTTTTGACATTTTTCAACGGCAGCATCAGACCAACAGCCCGGAGGTAGCCAAAGCATTTGAATCTTGGACTTGCTGAAATTCTCAATCATCTTCTCTGAATTAGAAGGAGCCAGGGTCAAAATCACCACCTCTGGATTTTCAGGAAGATCCTCTAACGAGGCATAGCATTTATGACCTGCAATTTCGGTGTATTTGGGATTTATAGGATAAGTCTTGTACCCTGCCTGCTGCAAGGAATGGAAAACTTCGTATCCATACTTAGATCTATCTTGAGACACACCCATCACCGCATAAATCTTCTTAGTCTTCAAAATTTCTTTGGCTTTTCCCATCATCTGTTCCTCCCCTTGTTTTGCTTTCTCATCTTGCGCTTTAGTTTGAGGTTTTTCTTCTTTCGATCCGCCCATGAACTCATCTAACTCTTTTTTAAAAGTCGGAAGGAATTTCACTTCATCTTCGCAAAACTCCCACACAGATTCGATCTCCTTAAACTCATTTTTACCTTTGGATAACTTCGTAAAACCTAAAGCAGACCAAAATATCTGGTATTTTTTGGCGGTTAAGGAGTCTTCATCAATATTGCACTCCCTGAAAATGATGCGTCCATCTTTGTATGGTTTAGCATAGAATTTTTCTAATCCTTTTTTTGAAAAGTTGCCCACGTTTATACAGCAGGAACATTGAGCTGTTGGATGGAAATGAAGCACTACAATGGAATCAAAACCAGCGGAGGTTTTTAAATGCACATCTCTCTCTGAAACATTTCCTAAAGAATCCTTAACCATACTCTTTTGGGTGGGAGGGTCATTAGCTTTATCAATACAGGGAGCTTGAGGCGATAAAGTTACCAACAGACCAACGAATGTGATGGTCGAGAACAAAAGGACAATTCTGTTTAATTTCATAACCGGGTCTCTTTCTTAGCAATCAGCTGGTTTTAGTAAGTTTACCTTCTTCCTTTAGAACCTTCTTAACCTTGCTCCAGATTTTCTCTTTTTTGATAAAATCCTTTCAGCTTTTCAACGTTTTGAAAAGCTACAGCCTCGCTAAATCGTTCTCGTCATTTCTGCGCGAACTGGCTTTTGGATGATAAGGGCACACTACACCTGCACACATTTTGTTTTTTGACCAGAACCGACATTCGAGTTCAGCCAGAGGCAGGGTGTATCCCTGTGTACTAAGATACTTAACTGCACTTTCTATAGCTATGTAGCTGCTTCTTTTGCAGCATCGTCTTCCAATCTGAGAAATCGCAACCAGCGTATCGGCAACAACTGGCATTATTTTGGTTCGCTCCTCGTCATGCAGTGGCGTAGTTTTATTAATTATACTGGCGACAATCCCCACACTATATGCCCCACCACATGTCCCCATAAACCCGCAAGAACCGCCTGTGAACCTCTGCCCTCTAGTCATCCCTTCTTCTATGTCCTTTTGAGTTATGCCGTATCCACAGTTCCGCATGCAGGATAACACAATTCCTGGGATTATGAAGTGATGCCATTCGTTATTAACAGGAATCGGAACATCGCATTTCCATACCCCTTCAATTTGGTCGAACAAAGAGAAAAACATCTTTGATGGATCATGCTCTTTCGATCCAAGAATGAACTCTTTAATTACAGTAATAGGTTCGTTGAAATCTTCATCTGAAAGCCCCTGTGCCTGTCTCATAAATGCGCGAAAATCGTCCATTATATAAATCTGCTTCGCCTTTTCTAACATTTCCTTCATGCTCATGGTATTCTCCGTTTTCTCTAAAAGCGTTAATGGGCACTCGTATTGCTACACTGTAAGTAAGAAATGAGATCAGTGCGCAATTGTGAACCACCTACGCCCGGCACTGAAAACGTAAAGGCAGAATGAACCTTTCGCTATGTTTTCACACAAAACTTGAGCAAAAGGATCCACCAAAAAGCCCACTAATATCATCATCCATCCCAAAACGACAATTTTATTCACTTTCATTGTTGGCTCTTCCTTCGAGAATTAGCTTTTTGTAGCAAGATTACCTTCTTCTTTTAGAACCTTCTTTACCTTGCTCCAGATTTTTTCTTTTTGGTAAAGCTCTCTTATTTTTTCTATACTTTGAAAAGTTATGGCATTTCCCATGCAGAGATTAGCACAAGTGTTACAGCCTACTATGCAATCGTAAGGCCTTGCTACTACAGGACCATCGTCAGTCCAGTCAAATACTTTCTTGCCGCAGTTCATGCAAATACCACAATTCAAGCACTTCTTGAGATCTATGGTGGGATACCATTCAATTTTTTCCCTGGGATAACCAGCTAACCATGGCATAGCAAACCTCCTACGTGCGTTGACTTTTGACTATGGGCACCTTCGCACTGACGATTCCACGAAAAACCACCAGGATGATTCCCACCACGATTAAAACCAAACTGAGATCGAAGACCAGATAAGAAAGACGGGTAATCACGCCCAACGCTTCTGGATGCATTAACATGATGATGCCGGACAGAGCAGCAAAAGCCAGTCCTATTGCGATCAAGGTGCACCGAAAACAAGAGGCGACTCTTTTGCGAATACGTCCGCCAGGATATAGCTGTTTAAGGCGGATCAAGAGGGCGATCGTTCCTACTATCATCACCCCTGCACCAACGCCAAAATGGTGTGAATCAAGCCAGAATCGGCTGGGAAGCATGAATTCTAAGAGCTCACGATGCCACATTAAATAGATAAATATTAGAAATATGCCAACTCCTATGACCCAGGAGAAAAGACGATGGTGTAAACCAATGGTTGGCGGACCCAATATCTCAAGTGCGCGATCAACCGCCCAAATCACCAATAAAGATATCAGAACTACAAATAGCACATTAAGGGTCGGTTTAAGCTCGGACTCCCTGAACATTCCTAAACTCACGCTCCAGGGCGCCAGTCCGAGAAGTTTGTATTGTGGGACATATACTGGGTTCCCCTTCTCATCGAAGGGACGTTTAACCACAGGAGCAAAGAAAAAATCAGATTTTCGACTGTGACAATCCCCGCAACCATTTACCCCCAGAGCCGCCCTGGCGGGGTATATGTCATGGGTATATTTGTGCACATTCCCATAGGGTGAAGCTTCCCAAGGATCCATTGTGACTTGTTCAAACTTTCTTCCGCTTCTGTATATCCGGTCATCTGATACCCACACCACACGCTTACCCTCCAACGGATAACCAGTCTTTTTTAAGTAAGAAGTCACTGCAGAAATCAACGCATCGATTTCCTCTGGTCGATTGATTTCTATTACTCCGTCTTCATTGTCGTCTGTAATGAGCGCCAATTGTGGATAAGTAGTTGTATCTTTCTTGAAGGAAATCCACATCTTATAGACATCAGACATTAGTGGTTGAGCTAATCCCTCTTTACCCTCAATCTCTATTCCAGGCCAAGCGCTATGAAGCTGATTTACAGGATAAATTTTCTCTTTGTAACGTGCCAATACAGGACGATATGGGTCAGTTGGTTTGTCATCAAACCCCATCATCTCCAACTCGCCATAGTGATTCCAATATTTCATATCCGGGCCATAGAAAGTCCAAAGATATTTTCCTTTCTCTGGGATTTTAGTTCCCGGATTAAAGACATCCGAAGCTTGAAACAACGCCGCCTTCACTGGTCTTTCTGGAATATGGCAGGTTTGGCAAGCGATCTTATCCAGATGTAGTGGTGGTAACCAGCTGTGCTTGGCAATAGGGGCATTCAGGTATCCTTTTTCGTGGCACTGAGAGCAATCCCTACAAGTGTTGTCCAGATCATCCCTCACATGTCCACCCGGGTCGTCCCCCTTGCCGACTTGATGCACATCTTTTCCTTTGATGCGTTCATCATCTGCATATTTGCCTGCGGGATGGCAGTCCACACACATTAGACCGGCGGCAAGGTGAACGTCTGTTCGCGCCCGGAAGTTCGCCCCTCGCTTTTTCCATCCGGGTTTGGCATGGCAATTAAGGCAAGTCTGAGTGCGTGGCTCTCTTACAATATGAGGAGAAAGTCTACCGTCTTCGTCAAACCGAGTTTTATCATAGGTAACTTTAATCGGTTTCCCCTCTTTCATTGAACCTTCAACCGTGGCTAACTCAGATCCAGCAGTAGCCGCCCATCGGAAGTTCAGATTCTTCATTTGCTCATTGCGGGCTGAGAAACTGTATTCTGGCATATGGCAAAGAAAACAATCTGCCTCCAGAACACCGGACTTATCCCACATAGCCTTGAAGTAATCGCCGTCTAAACTGTTTTCACCTCCAGAGACCATGCCCGAATTCGGATCGGTCATAACCGAATCATAGCGATGTCCATCTCGATCATATTCCAAAGGTCCCCCTCCGGGATGACAGCTTCCACATTGTACCACAAATTCATAAGACGTCATGTCAATTAATCGAGCGTTTTCATTCTTTTTTTCCGCCAACTGACGGTAAAGGGGCGCCGGGCTTCACCAATTGCCACCATAGTTGCCGGGCGATGTTACCCAGAGACATCTTTCCGCAGTTAACGGATCGGGTTTCTCTCCCCGACCTTGCTGAAAATGGAACCCTTCGGTGGTTTTATTATAGTCATGACATTTCCCGCAGGTTTGCTTTGGGGAGTAAGGTCGGTCTGCGTTTATGTTGTTGACAGGATCAATGGTATCACCCTTCTCATCCAAAAGATAGAAAGGAGGGCAAACCCCAGAGGGCGGGGTTATCCTCTTTGTCTCCTGTCGGCTCTCTGCCCAGAGTATCGAAGAACTCAATAAAAACATAACCGACAAAATCAAACCGCTTAGACGTTTCATCCAGACCTCCTTCTTGATTCTCAAAAAGACAGAGTAGTTTCTAAAAAGTACCAGTGAACCTTCGGACTGTCGCCTGTGTTCTCAATAAACTCGCCCGGAACAAAGAAACTGTAACCCCCAAACAACTCCACATGGTTTGAGACCTTTTTTCTAACCGAAAAGTCTAATTCCTGACCAAGCTCACGTCCGGAACTCCCAGTTTTATCCATACGTTGTGCTTTGCTGGGGTAATACCATGCGTCTTTTGCTTCATCCAGCATGAAATAATGGTATTCGGCACGAAAAGTGGTTGTTTCTTCAGGGGTAAGGATCAAATCCAAACGATGTTCTCTAAGGTTGGGCCAGAAGAAGAGGTTCATCCAACCGTAAAGTATCGTATCTGAACCTCCAAAGATACCATCGAAAGTGCCATGTTTACCATCATTAGGTTCCTTATCACCGGAACCTTTCACATACTGTGCGATGAGGCGAGGTCGCCAGGCCACATTGAAAGTGTATCCCAAATGAAAGACCAAACCGTAAGCCCGGATTTCATCTGCGCCCCAATTGCCAAACTGGCTTACCACGGTTGATCCATAATCCCACCGATGATGCTGTCCATCTACCCGAAAACCAAGACTGTGTGAGGATAGATTGCCAACCCCTTTTTCACCCTTGGTCACGCCTCTGCTATCTGTCTTCAAAACATAGAAAATATCAAGCACGAAAGGGAGTTTCTTAACAGTGCTATAAGTTGCATAAGCAGTAGGACCAGCCACATGCTTATTTGGCCAGCGATCCGGGTCGTGGATGATATAACGACCAACCAACCAGTTGCTATTGATGTGTTCATTATCAAAGCGCAAAAAAACTGCATCCCAAGCATATCTTCCGGTATTGCCCCAATCTCCGGGTCCAAAAATCATGCGGTCCCCAAATGAGATAGATTGCCTTCCCACTCTCAACTCAATGCCCTTGATCGGTTGTAAGGTGATATATGCCTTGTTGATGTCAAAGGGATCATGATATGGATTATTGTTTGGAGAGAAATCGCTGTCGTTAAACGAAAGTCCCAATACCTCTGCATCCTGAATCTCTGTGAAGAACTGGACAGCATTTAGCAAATGCAAATCAAGGTGAAGTCGAAGACGCGAGATCACATAATCTTCTTTTGTGCCTGTTCCATAGGCTTTCACGTCGAACTTGTCCTGCACTTCTCCTCGTATACGGTAAGCCCCGCTGACATATAAGTTTGTTGTTCCCAATCGGATACCTCTCCTTACATTTTCTTCATCTTTGTTGATAGCTAAACTCGCCTGCACGCCAAAGCTGAAAACAGGAAGGCAAAACAGGACTATGCTTATCAGTTTCAAGACTGACTCTTTCATCAGTGGTAAGTTAATCAGACATCATAACCTGATTCTATATATTCTGAGCATAGGATACAAACTTTTCATAGACCCCTCACATATATCACAGGAGCTTCACCAAGAGCTGGGCCGCAAGAGCCCACATTAAAAAGCCGAGCCCGACCCTGATCATTTTAGTTTTGACTTTTATGCTGACTCTCGCCCCGAGATTTCCGCCGATGAGAACGGCAACGCCAGTTATTAAAATCAATGGAATATCAAGACGGTGAGATGCCGCATGGCCTATTATTCCGGCAAGTGCCGAAAAGGATATAATCAAATGCGACGCCCCCGCTGCGAACTTCGTCGGGTACCCGCATACATAGACCATGAAAGGAACGATCAGTATTCCACCACCTACCCCCAGCAGACCGGAAATGATTCCAACAGCGAAACCGAAAAACGCAATAAGCGCGTACATGGCAGTGGAAAGATTTTCTGGGGGCTTTTCCTCAACCTTCCCCTTTTCCCAATAGGCATAGATCATCCTCGCTCCCACGCTAAGCAGGAAAAACACGAACAACCATAATAAAGCGGTGGTATTAACAAATTTGGCCAGTGACCCTCCCATAAAGGCGCCAACAGAGATACCTGGTGCGAATATCAGGGACGTTTTAAAGTCAATCATCTTGTTACGGTAGAAAATATAACCCGCAGACACCGATGTTATTAGATTCAACATCAGGGATGTGGAAGTGGAAAGCAATACCGCGTAACCAAGCAGAATGAGCAGAGGGGAGTATACCGACCCTCCGCCCTGGCCAAACATCGAAAATACAAAAGCTATCACAAAGACAAAGATGACAGCCAACAGTAGTGTAACACTAATATCCATATTGTTGATCCCTCACTGCATGACTCTTAAGCACTCAGCCTTGATATCGTGAAGCCGGAGCACGGGATACACACAGGCTTTCCATCTTTTATTCGCAGATATCTTTCAAACACATATTCACCGCAAATGCTGCACTTGTCTTTATTGAATGAGCCCTTAACCGGTGAGAATTTGAAATCAGGCTTAGGTTCAACCTTAAACATAAATTCATCGGACTGTTCGTAGGTCCAGTTGATAACCTCATCTATTACGTTCTGGGGAATGAGTGATGGTTCAACACCTTTTTTGCGGTATACAAAAAATTCAAACTTACCCATGGCATCAATAAATCCAGGTGTAAGCGAATAGCGCACTGCACCTTTCTTGGGATGATAGAAAATCGCAGCCAGTTTGCCATAAAATGTTTTTTCTATCAATACCTTACCATATGTTGCTCCGGTTGCTATTTGTATGCCATCAACCATACAGGTCTGCGGATGACCCTCGCCAATCTCAGGAAACACAAAAAAGCCGTGATCCTTCTCGCGCTCCACTTCAAGGTATTCCATTGCCAGCCTGCCCATCCGATAGCCGATAGGCATAAAAGGACAATTATGCCCATGAAATTCAAAAACCCATTCCGGTGGTATAAATTGTGTTTCCATACTTTACTCCTTTCTATATTTTATCAAAATTTCGTCTGATTTGATTATTTTAGCATTTCTGTTTAACTCACTCAGGGACTTGTATACGACCTTCTCTAACTTCGAATTACTGGCAACATCACACTGCATCTACCAGTGCCAATGATTCCACCGAGCATGCCAGCCACAAGACCTATAAGTATGAGTGCGATCCCGTTTTGTAAGAGGTGTAAAGACGGTAGTTCTCCTTTTGTTGCTGAGCCTGACAAAAAAACCCAGATTACCAGCCATATTATGATGAGGAGAAGCACAGCTACGGGTGGGTAACTTCGCCACAATAGGTTATTTTTACTTTTCATCTGCATCTCCTGAATAAAGGAAGTAAACTATAACTCCATTGGTTGAGAATTAATCCGGTGCCTTGCCCCTCTGGAGCTCTTCCTCAATAATCCTTACAGGCCAGACATCTGCTGGTCCACCACACATAAGGACAGTAACTCCGAGAGTTTCAGCTATCTCTTCTTCTGTTGCTCCAGCCTGTAGAGCTCTTCTCAGGTGGATCTTGATGCAGGGTTCACAATGCACAGCAATAGAAAGAGCAACTGCCAAAAGTTCCTTAATCTTGACGGATAACGCTCCTTCCTTCATCGACTCCGAAGCTAACCTGCTTAAAGCACTAAATGTCTCAGTCTTATGTTTTTTAAGTATGGACATTTCCTTTACCTCTGTTATTGCATTTTAACTTCTCTTTTCACCGGTATGGAAAAACGAGTCTTCGCCTTGTCATTTAGCTCCAAAGTAATAGATTTTTTGAATGAATCCTCCTTTAGGTCCCGGTTCAATCTCAGCTTTAAGTCGATTTCCTCGGAGGGTTTAATCCTTTCGTCGGAAAATCTGATTTCAAAAAACCCAACGCTCGAATCGACTACTTTCAGCTTTATCTCTTCCTGGCTGACATTTTTGATCTTAACCTCTTTTTCCACAACCATCTTTCCTTTGATCGGACTGAAATCTATCTCAGGAGTTGAAATCACCAAAGGAAAGATGCTGTCCGGATTTTCAACCACCTCTGCCGAGAGCGAAATCCTTACTACACCGGCAGTGGTATCATTTAACATCACATTAGCACTTTTTTGCACTTTTCCTCTGTACCCCCTGGAATTGAATATCATCTCAATATCAGTGCTGTCACCGACAGCCAGCTCCATTTTCTGCACTGGGGCCGTCGTGCATCCTCACTCCGGCTTCACTTTTATTATCTTCAAAGTATCAGTGCCGATATTCTTAATCTGATAGGAGTGAGAGACTACACTCCCCTGTGGGACTTTTCCAAAATCCCAAGTGGTTTCGGGCATAAGTGCCTTTGGTTGACCGCAAGAGGCATCCGCCACCATTAAAAGCAAAAGCACTAATGAAACCACCACGCAAAGAAGAGATACTTCGCTTTTCATATTATCCCCCTATACTACCTCGGTTCAAGAGGTATTCTTGTATTCCCCCTCAATCCATCTCTTCAGCGTTGCTATAACTGGCAGTTTACCGGAAGAGTAAACTTTTCGGTTTATCACCAGCCCTGGGGTCATCAATATTCCATATTTAGCAAACTCTTTTATGTCTGTAATTTTGACTACTTCCGCTTCTATTTTCAACTCCGAGAGAGCAGTCTGCACGTCCTGCTCCAACTTTCTGCAGCTGGCGCATCCAGGTCCTAAAACTTCGATTTTCATTCTATCGCTCCTTCTTCTCCTTTTTCTTTTGAAGCCTCCTCTTTAAAGTAATCAACTTTGCTTTGATCACCATGAATAGCTTCATCGATATGGCGCTAAACAACAGATAACACAATCCTGTATTTCCGCAATATTGACACATCAAATAACCTTTGTATGTTTCTCTTTTGAAAAATTTACCAACTTCTTGATGTCGGTTCGTTCAATCACGGAAACCCTCTCCGTTAATCTGTTCAAGCTTGTTTTAAATTCCTTATCTCAAAGGATTTGTTTTTAAGATATTTGTCCATCAGGATGCCAATTGAAATGAAAATAGGTAATGATAACCCAGTCCTAAGTAGAGAAAATTTTAATCCTAAAAATCCAATTTCAAAAGTGAGCATAGGTATTTTGAGCGTTGAGAAAGCTCCAAGATATATAAAAATATTTCTAATGCTACATCCCTTTTTATAGAGTAGATATGCCACAGGAAATGCCCCATACAAGGGTCCAGCTTGGAGCATAGCTAAAATAATAACCCAGAAAATTCCTTTAACTCCTGACTCTTTTCCAATATGTTTCTCCACTTTTTCTTTAGGAAACCAGACATCAAAAAGACCAATCAAAATGAACATAAGTGGAATTAAACTAATCATCTCCCCGAAGAACATCTTGAAATTACCAAAAGTTGCCTCCCCCGGTTCAAAGTGAAAAACCGCGGAAATCAAAACAAAAAGAAGGAATAGGATTGTCCACAAGTATTTTATGATGAGGTTTCTTAAACTCACATTACTACTCCGATCAAAAGCGCTATTATGATGGCGCCGACGAAACTTAAGGTATTTCTAATAAATGCTGCCCTTTTACCGAAGAATTTTATTTCCAAAGGCAACGTTATAATACCCACCATCATTAAAGTGGTAACAAACGCCGCAACCACCGAATAAGATGCGCCTTGTTGAAGAAGGATGGCCGCCAAGGGATAGGAAACAAAACCAGGGATAAGAGCAACCGAACCGACTAAGGCAGCGATTAAAATTCCTCCAGTGCCTGTTCCCTTCCCCAAATAGGTAACTATGGTTTCATTTGGCACCAGAAAGAGAAAAACACTCACTGCAATCAGAATATTTAAGAAAGCAGGTAGAATATTAAAAAACATCTTTAATCCCTTTTTTATACCGACCATGGTTTTCTCTCTGTCGAGAAATAGAGACAAGACCAGCGCAAAAAATGCTGATATCGCTAATAATTTCATTGTGTATTTCTCATCAGAACCAAGCTCCGAATGCCATTCCAGTAATCGTTGCCATCACAGGAATTTCGCAGGAAGAATAAACTTTTCCGTTAATCACCAGACCTGGGGTCATCAGGATTCCGTATCTGGAAAACTCCTTTCATGTCGGTAACTTTGATCACTTCCGCTTCTATTTTCAACTCTGCCAGGGCATTATGTACATCCTGCTCTAACTTTTTGCAGTTAGTACATCCTGGTCCTAAAACCTCTATTTTCATGACTTGGCCTCCTCAAGATACGAATGCACCAAAACTCATTCCAATTATAACGGACATAATCACCACCAAAACGACGTAAACGCCTGTTTTCTTTATCCCGATCAGCTTGGATAGTATTATGATACTGGGAAGGCTTAAAGCGGGATCAGCTAATAGCATCGTCAGAGCAGGACCTTTTCCCATTCCCAAATCCATAAAAGCCTTGAGTACCGGGACTTCCATCAGGGTGGAAAAATACATTACCGCACCAAAAAGAGCAGCGATGAGATTTGCTCTTACACCATTTCCCCCAACTAAGTGCTCCACCCATTCCTGTGGCACGATCTTCTTCATAACCCCAGCCAAGAAGACCCCCACTATAAGAAGCGGGATTATCTTTTTACCTAAATCCCAGGTCTGATACATCCAATTCTTCAATTCGTCTTTCTTGAACCAGCGATAAAGAATAAGAAACAAAATGACCAGGAGTATTCCGGTAACCCACCAGTTTTTTGCAGCCCCGAAAACCAGAATTCCCACCAAGACCGCAAAGTATAAAATGGTGATCCCCTCATGTTTGGGTTTTTCCCCTTCAGGTACAACAAACTCGTCACTATTGTTTTTCTTTTCCAATTCTTCTTTTCTCCAGATAAAAGCCATGATCAATCCGATTAATATAGAGAAAGAAATGGCTCCTATCGCCCGGGCAATTCCCAGATCGTATCCCAACAGTCTGGCGGTATAAACGATTGCCAAAAGGTTAATAGCAGGTCCTGAATAAAGAAAAGTCATAGCCGGACCTAAGCCCGCTCCTCTTTTATGAATTCCCGCAAAAAGGGGAAGAATAGTACAAGAACAAACGGCCAAGATGGCACCGGAGACTGAAGCTACTCCATAAGCTAAGAATTTATTAGCTTTAGCCCCAAAATATTTCAAAACTGCTGCTTGAGAGACAAAGACTGCTATTGCCCCTGCAATAAAAAATGCCGGAACCAAACAGGTAAGCACGTGAGCGGATAGGTATTCCAGCAATGCGTCTAAACCGCTTTGAAGGATGCTGATGAATGACATAAGACCTTCTGTTTGAATTATCCGGAGCGCGAAGGCGGGGCTTCCAGCCTCGACTTAGTTATGCGAGCGAGGATGTCCACCTTACGATCTATATTCCAATCGCAGACAGTTAACATAACTGTTGCTGACATATGGACGAACATTCCAGTTTTCATTATACCAATATTTTTACCTGCTTTGCCTTTTCTTTGATTTCGGTTTTTACCATTTCGTCAACCAGGGAGAGTAAGCTGAATATCTTTTTATCTTTAATTTTGTAATAAATCGACACCCCCTCCCGGCGAGATTCGAGTATACCCAAATCCCGCATGTGAGTCAGGTGTCTGGAGATATTGGATTGATCCTCTTTCATTTTAGGGATGATCTCGCACTGGCATTTTTCTCCGTCTTTCAAAAAATATAGAATTCGAAGACGAGTCGGTTGAGCAATGGCTTTAAGATAACTGCTTTCCAGTTCAATCAAGTCTGAGTTTAACATATCGATCACCTGAACTAAACCTTTTATGCATATATACGCATATAAACATAAGATGTATGAAAGAAATTATCTTTAATGAATTGTTTCCACATATTTTTTATTTAGAAGGAAAATAATAAGCCCTCTTGAGTCTGGCTGTCTTTCAAGCAGTGTCTCCAGAGGGCTTGGAGGTGCATGGCTACTTCTGACTTAAATCTCTAATTTTAATTACAACTGACTATTCTGATTATCGGTATGTCGGACTATTTCAACAACATCCTTTGGGGAAAATGGTTTTGGATTCAGGATAGTCGTTCATTGAATTTATTATGTCATTCTATTTGTGGGTAAATCTGCTTTTATTCATTTTAACACCTCTGCGTATTTGGTTTTCTATAATTATTCTTAACCTACCCCTTTGGGAACCCATTGTTTCAGCTATAGACCTTCATCTATCATCTCCTTATCCTTTTGTTATCTTTTGACTTCTATCTAATCATTTTCATTTCACCAGGAGCCCCGCTAACCGCGGGGCCACCGGCTCCATCTTTGGCATAAACTTTCTCGTTCACACCAGAGCCAGCATGAGAGGAAGGGGAACAAATCTCATCCTGGTTTTTCTTTTTTCCATAAAGAAGATAACTTTGAGTGCTTAAGAAAACTCTTAAAGAAGACTAAAAAACGTCAACTGATCTCAACAAACAACCACCCACCCCAACTCGCTGAATGATAGCCGCTTAATAGGTTTATATTAACATTTCCTGAAGGGTGAACATCATTTTTTATTGAAACCTATGATCAAAATATGAACATTGCCCTTTTTGTTCTTAAATAATCAGGAGGCAAAGATGGGCAGACTCTTGAAAAGGAAATTTAAAATGAAGATGGGAATTTTTAATTACTTGTCAAGGAAAGGGTAGATCTTTGTTCACTTTCCAACTCTAAAACATTTTCAGGAAAATGGCAGACAGGATACTGAATTTGCTTGACAACTTTGTTACTCGGAGATAGATTTTAATAAAATTAATCTGAATTTGGCTCAAGGATCAGGGCTTCGGAAAATGAACTGTTCGCTTTCTCAGATTCCAACTTATAAGCATAGGAAATGGGTATGGGCATCATGGATGATAATACAGTTTGCTTTCTGCTCTTATTCATCTTCCACCGAAATAAACTGGAGAAAAGAGTTAACCGCACAAATCGACGGGAATTCGGTCGATTGTGCTTTTTCTGGTGGGATGGAATACGCTAAACCCGCCTTTGCAGACATAGATGGAGATGGTGACCTGGATATTTTTGTGGGTGATCAGAATGGAAGGATACGAATATTTCGGAACGAAGGTACATCCCAGATTCCTATATGGAATTTCGTCTTAGATTTCCCTGATTCAACAATTGGAGAAAGGATCTCTCCTGCTTTGGTGGATGTTGATGCAGATGGTGATCTGGATTTATTTGTCGGCAATAAAGAGGGGAAGGTCTGTTTTTTCAGAAACGATGGAAATCCCCATTCTCCGGTTTGGATTCAGGTAACAGACTTCTATGCTTCCATTGATGTGGGATCGGAAAGCACACCGATCTTTGTAGACATCGATGCGGATAAGGATTTCGACCTGTTTGTCGGAAAAGACGGTGGAGCCATAAGTTTCTACCGTAATGCCGGTACGAAGAGTGTACCGGCATGGAATCTCATTACCTCCAACTATGATTCCATCGACGTGGGGGCATCGAGCATTCCTTTTTTTGCCGATATTGACGCTGATGGAGATCTAGATTTGCTTATCGGGGAGGATCAGGGGAATTTAAATTTCTATCGTAATATCGGAAACAAAACTTCTTCCGATTGGGTTTTGGTTTCCGATAATTACAATTCGATCGATGTGGGGAAACGCAGCGCCCCCAGCTTTGTGGATATTGATGATGATTCCGATCTCGATCTTTTTGTGGGGCGGGATGAGGGTAATATTGTTTTCTATAGGAACAACGGAAGTATCTACCTCCCTTCCTGGACTGAAGTTACTAGAGACTATCTATTTATGGATATGGGAGCATATTCAAAACCTGCGCTCGTAGACATAGACGGAGATGGAGACAACGATCTTTTTGTGGGAGAAGATGAGGGGAATATTAATTTCCATAGGGATGAAGGCATAGGCCCCGTAACCTCCTTAAGCCAGATCACCGAAAACTACTTCGCCATCCAGGCAGGCGAATTCTCTTCCCCAGCGTTTGCGGACATGGACAGAGACGGTGATGCGGATCTGTTCATCGGAAAAAAGGACGGGAGAATGGATTTTTATGAAAATATCGGTACTGCCCAGTCCGCTCTATGGAATTTTATCTCCGACCAGTATAACTCCATAGATGTGGGCTCCTACGCTGCTCCTGCTTTTGTAGACATCGACCATGATACCGATTTGGACATGTTTATAGGACAAATGTACGGAAAGCTCCACTTTTACCGAAATGACGGCACTTCTCAATTTGCTATCTGGACCTTGGTTTCGGATAATCTCGATTCAATTGATGTCGGTTGGTACAGTGTCCCCACCTTTGGTGATTGGGACATGGATGGTGATTTTGATCTGTTGGTCGGGAATGGAGACGGTCGGGTATACTACTACCAGAATGAAGGTACTCCCTATACGTTTTCTTTCTCCCTCATCGCTGATTATTACGATTCCATTGACGTGGGGGATCGGGCAACTCCGGTTTTAAACGACTTTGACTCAGATGGTGACTGGGATCTATTCATAGGAGAGTCTGAAGGAGGGCTTCACTTTTACAAGAATCTAACCCTAAATAGCATTAGGGGCCAGGTGACGGATGGAACGTCCGATCCAATTGTTAATGGAATTGTCTATCTTTCCGGACTCAAAAAAGACAGCACCTATACCAATTCTCACGGTTTTTATAAATTTACCGGTTTACCTGTAGGTTACTATTGCGTTTACCGGGACGCGAATTCTTTCAAGTATTGTTTCTCTCCTTTGGATCAGGATGCTTTTGATATAAACTTCATTGGAACCACCGATGTCGAGGAATCATCTGAATCTAATATTCCTGAACGAATAGAGCTTTACCCCAATTATCCCAATCCTTTTAATCCATTGACCACTTTGAGCTATTCTTTACCCGTCGATATGGAAGTTGAAATCAGCATTTTCAATGTTCAAGGTGCGAAGATTAGAGAACTAACAAATGGATTTCAACCCAAAGGAACGAAAAATATAATCTGGGACGGGAAAAATTCACAAGGTAAAGAAGTCTCCAGTGGAATTTATTTCTGTAAACTCCGGAGCAGGTATTATCACGGGACAATCAAGATGGTGAAGCTTAAATAAAATTACCAAATATCTTGTAGTTGCCCAATTTATTGGGCATAAAACTCCTTTATCTTACGCTCACTTGATTATCCTGGAGATCTGCCTGAACATTGGAATCTCTGCCGTCTTCATCATTTCAAAAATAGCCGACTCTACCGAACCGATCACCGCACCTGCCTGTCTCATCCTCTCCAGAGCATTTTTATAGTCTCCTTCTTTTCTGGAGCTAACCGCATCATAGGGGACATACACGAAATATCCTTGATGCAAAAGATCGTGTACCGTTTGCAATACACAGATATGAGATTCAATACCTATAATCATTATCTGTTTTTTCCCCAAGCTTTTGATCTTCTGATCGAAGTCCCCCACCCCACAACAGCTGAAGGACATTTTGGTGATAGCTTTTACCTTGGGGAGGAGCCCTAAAATCGCTGAATCGGTGGGTCCCATCCCCTCGGGATATTGCTCGGTCATAACCATCGGGATTTCCAGAAGTTTGGCTGCCTGGATCAATTTACTGCAGCTCGATATTAACCTTTCTTTTTCAAACATCACTTTTAAAAGCTTGGTCTGGATATCGACGATCACCAGTAGTGTATCATCTCTTCTCAAAAGATTGGGATGCCTCATTTTTTACCCTCCGATTAGTTAACTTTGTAGTTATCCAATTCGTTGGACGTCAACAGACCAGTAGGTTGGGCTGTCCGAAGGACTGCCCAATAAACTAAAGACGCTGGGTAGCTCGTAACCCGGTCCAATGAAGTTATGGAATCTTCAGAACTCCTGCTCCGTTGATTTTACCCTGCTTGAGCAGTTGCAAAGCCCGGTTAGCTTCATTTAAAGGAAAAGATACGGTCTTGGTTCGGATGGGAATCTCCGCTGCAAGTTTAAGGAGTTCCTCTCCGTCCTTTCGGGTGCTGGCGGTAACGCTTCTGATTGTCTTTTCATAGTAAAGATATTTCAGGTAATCCATCTGCGGTATCGGTGTCATATATATACCCGCCAAAGCCAACGTCCCCCCCGATCCAAAGAGTCCAAAGCATCTAAGACCAATTCTCCTTTGGGAGCAAAAATTATGGCGGAATCCAATTTTTGAGGAATTTTATCCCTGACTTCTCCCGTCCATACCGCACCCAGATTTTCCGCCAGCTTTCGATGTTCCATGCTTCGGGTAAATACATACACCTCGCATCCCCAGTGCACTGCCACTTGTATTGCTACATGCGCCGAGGCCCCGAATCCCCACAACCCCAGTTTTCCTTTAGGTTTGATCTCGCTTAATTTCAAAGCCCGGTAGCCGATAATGCCTGCACAAAGCAAGGGAGCTGCTTGTTCATCCGAGAATCCAGGTGGTAAGGGATAGGCAAAATCCTGAGAGATCACCGTGTATTGTGCATATCCCCCATCTACGTGATAACCGGTGAAAAGAACATCCACGCATAAATTTTCTCTCCCTTCTAGGCAATATTTACACTTCCCGCAGGTGCGGTATAACCAGGCCATTCCCACCCGGTCACCTTTTTTGAAACGAGTGACCTTCTCCCCTATTTCCTCTACTACCCCAACTACCTGATGTCCGGGAATCAAAGGCAACTTAGGAAGGTCCAATTCTCCTTCGATCGTATGCAAATCCGTATGGCAGACTCCGCAAATACTGACCCGGATTAGAATCTCATCCGAACTGATTTTCGGTACCTCTTTCTCTACCAGCTGCAGCGGATTTTTCTCTATCTTCCCCGCCTTCTCCAAAAGCATTGATAACATTTTACCCTCGTCCGAGTGTTGCTTCCTTTTTCCCCCTTATAATTATACAAAATATTATTTTCCTCCCACATTGACAAGCAAAACTTCGTTGAAACCTTCTTTACTTTTCAGCAGTAAGGATAACTGAAATGATCATCAATTTTGCTTTCCTGTTTATCGATTCATGTCTGTTTGTTAATAATCACTTCTTCCCCTGTTCTTTAGATAATATCCGTATATAATTAGATTTGCTCTTGAAGCTATTAACTTTTCAAGGAGGAAGGAATGAAGACGTTATTAAAAATTTCCGGATGGGGATTGATTCTTGTTATTTTCGTTATCAGTACCGCTTTTGCTCAAACCTCAGTTCAAAAAATACCTCAACGGTCAGAAATACCCGAAAAATACAAATGGAAACTGGAGGATATTTACCCCTCCGACTCCCTATGGGAGAAAGATTTTTCTCTAGTGGGAAGTCTCATGCCCGGAATGGAAAAGTTCAAGGGACACCTGGCAGAATCGGGAAAAATTCTCTTGGATTGTCTTAGAATGCAGGATAGCGTGTGGATCGTCATGGATCGTCTTTATGTGTATGCCTACATGAAACTGGATGAAGATACCCGTGTCTCCAGATATCAAGAATTATCTGATCGCGCTGCCAGCTTAAATACCCAAGTCAGAAGAGCCACCTCTTTTATTGATCCGGAGATTTTAGCTATTCCGGAAACTAAGGTGAATGATCTGATTGTAAATGAGGAAAAACTATCTTTGTACCACCACTATATTGATGATATCCAACGAAAAAAAGCGCATACTCTCACTACGCTGGAGGAAGAGCTTCTAGCGCAAACAGCAGACATCGCTCGCATCCCCACAACTGTTTTCACCATGATAGATGGTGCCGACATCAAATATCCTACAATCAAAGATGAGAATGGGATCGAAGTCCAGCTCACTAAAGAGAGGTATTATAAATTCTTGGAATCCACCGACCGCCGGTTAAGAAAAGATGCCATGGACGGTTATAATCAAGCTTACCTAGCTTACTTGAATACCCTGGGAGCTACTTTAGCGGGAAGCATAGCTAAAAATATCTTCAACGCCAAGACACGAAAATATAACTCTTCGCTTGATGCAGCGCTCTACCAAGACGATATTCCTGCAGAGGTGTTTGAGAATTTGATCAAAACAGTCAACCAAAACTTGGAACCAGTTCATCGGTATGTTAGCCTCCGGAAAAAAGTTATGAAGCTGGATGAGCTGCACAAATATGACCTCTGGGTTCCGCTGGTGCCTCAAGCCAGAATGGATATCCCCTACGACTCCGCAGTGAATTTGGTTTTGAATGCAGTCAAATCCCTGGGGAAGAAATACCAAAGCGATCTGAAACAAGGTTTCACTTCCGGGTGGGTGGATGTGTTTGAAACCGAGGGAAAACGCAGCAGCGCCTATTCATGGGGTGCTTATTCCACTCATCCGTACATGCTTCTGAATTACAACAACACATTGGAGAATACCTTTACTGTAGCTCATGAAATGGGGCACAATATACATGGGCTGTATTCCAATCGGAAACAACCTTATATCTATTCGGACGCCCGCACTTTTGTGAATGAAGTGGCTTCTACCATGAATGAGGTCCTTCTGATGGATTACCTGATCAAAAACGTCAAAGATAAAACTCAAAAACTCTATCTCCTTAACTACCATGTAGAGATGATAATGGGCTCCTTTTATAGTCAAGTTATGTTCACAGAATTCGAAAAAGGAGCTCACCAACAAGCGGAGGCCGGGGAGGCTCTCTCTGCGTCCTCTATTAGAAAAATTTATAACAACATATATCGGAAATACGAAGGTCCGGAGGTGGTGCTGGATTCACTGGACGATCTTTCTGGCCTTCGCATTTCTCATTTCTATACCCATCCCCCATTTTATGTGTTCCAGTATGCGACTAGCTTTGCCGCTGCTACCGCTTTGGCTCGAAAAATATTAACCGGCGACGAGGATGCAGTAAGGCGCTTTATCGATCTTCTTGAATCCGGTGATTCCGATTATCCGATAAATCTTCTTAAAAAGGCTGGCGTGGACATGACCACCCCTGAGCCAGTAAATGAAACCATCAAACTTTTCGGACAACTGGTTGGAGAGATGGAAAAGTTGCTACAGGAGTGAAGTACTTCAATTGGAAAATTATATTTTTATCAACATTATTCTATTTCAAATATCACACAACTATGTTATTTGATCAGAATATTCTGCATTATGTGAGTATTAGTATATTAACGATAACGATATCTGAATGATTTCCTTTTCACAAATAATCTCCGTCCAAAACGACGTGTTTCGGACCCACCTTGTTGGTTCTTTGATCTAAACATAAACAGTAATATTATTCCACAGAATACAACGATAAGGGATAAGAAAACAATTGTTAATTTTTCAAAGTTTATTACACGTTCAGTATCATAATCTAAAACAATGTTTCCATGGAAAATTGGTGACTCACGGGTGATAATCGTAATAGGATTACCATTTTTTGCTTTAAGAACTGGCATCTCAAATACAGCTCGGTAATCCTCGATTAATGGTTTTGGACCGGGCCGCGGGCTTCTTAGAGATAAGATACTGCCTTTCCCTCCAGATGTAAGATTCGGAACTGCACTAATATAAACTCTTATATTCCTACCAGGCAAATCTCCATCGTTTTTTAACCACACAGTGCTCTCTACCCTTCTGGATGATAATTAGCTAGTTCCAAAACATGCCCATCATCTTTAGATAGTCTTTTGATTTCAGGTAATATTCGATCAATCCATTCATCACAATTACTAGTGTAGCAAAAGAGCGTACCAAATAAGAAAGGACTATAAGATTCAAGCTTTAACTTTTTATCTATTTCGTAAACCTCATAGTTAAGTAAATCGGGTGTTAATTCTTCAGGATAGTCACTAAACTTCCCCTCTTGAGCCTTTTCAAGATTAGGTATCTCCAATCTACCACTTCTTTGAAAGTACCTAATAACTAGATCGGGGATTTTAAAATTGTGTTCGATATAGTATCTTGCGATCGAAGATTCATCAATCCATACTGCTTCCGGAGACAATAGATCATAGGTTATTTGGGCATGTTGATTGAAGTAGTCAAATAATCCCACCAAGCTTGTAATTACAGCGACCCCAACAAGTAGATTAAGAAACTTGTTGAATGATTCCAAGACAGATAAAAATCTTCTCATAAAATGAGCCCCTTTCAAAAAACTCATCTTTTCTATTAAGAACCGGGTGATTTCCAATCAGAATAAAATCCCTTCATCACTTTCCCATCTTTTTCTTGTGTTTTATACCTTAAATAATCATTTTGTTGGACGATAAAGATTGATTAAATCCCGCAATCTTAAAGCTTCAGTTCTGGCTGCCGATGCAAAGTCCCGTCCTGATGAAGCGTAGATTATGGCACGTGACGAGTTTATTATCGCCAGTTCCCCGTTTTCATCCGCGCCATATTTCACGGTGGATTCGACCTCTCCGGCTTGTGTTCCCACACCCGGTATCAGAAAAGGCAATGTCGGGGCAATCTCTCTAATTCTCTTCAGCTGATCCGGATAGGTGGCACCGACTACCAATCCGCAATTACCCCTTTCATTCCAGCTAAGGACCTTTTCTGCAACTATTTCATACAAAGGTCTCCCTGCTATCATGGAAAGCTGAAAATCTTTGGCTCCCTCATTGGAAGTCAGACAAAGGATAAAAGCGCACTTTCCTTCATATTCCAAAAATGGTTGGATCGCGTCTCTACCCATATATGGGCTGACTGTAACCGCATCCGCTTTCATCACCTCATACAGCGCCCGGGCATACATTTGGGCGGTGTTCCCGATATCCCCTCTTTTTGCATCCAGGATAATCGGAATCTCCGAAGGGATATATTCGCAGGTTTTCCTCAGAGCCTCCCACCCCTTTGTTCCCAACGCCTCATAGAATCCCATATTTGGTTTATAAGCGCACACCAAATCCCCGGTGGAATCGATGATCTCACGGTTAAATTTGAAAACGGGGTCCTCCTCGCTTTTAAGAAATGGGGGTATCTTCCTTTCGTCCGTATCCAACCCCACACAAACCAGAGAGTTGTTTTTCTGGGAAACTTTCCGAAGTTTATCGATGAATCTCATATTCTCCTCCTCTATTTTTCAACCAATATATTTTCTCGGAACCAAATGTCAAAAGTTATTTTATCCGGTCATGACTATTTTGAAAGCTCAACTATCAGTATTTAGAAGTTTTCTAGATTAAAGAGTTGATGAAATGTTCGAAGTTCTCGAGGAAAAATTTCTTGACAAACCATATATGGTGGGTTAAAATTATGCCGGGTAAATTACAAAACCCCTGGGGTAGGAATATCCATGGAACAGCCATTGATCTTGAATATCGCTAAAAGAGGAGGTTAAAGTGGATAAGTGGGAATGTCTGGTTTGCGGGTACATATATGATCCGGAGTTGGGTGATCCGGATAATGACGTTGAGCCGGGAACACCGTTTGAGGAGCTTCCAGAAGATTGGGTATGTCCGGAGTGCGGTGTGGGGAAAGATGAGTTCGAAAAACTGGAAGAATAGGGCTACTAAAATCCATCCGATACAGAAAAACCAACCGGTGTTTTTGCTTTTCTTTGACTTAACCTGATTCCCATTGGGAAACAAGAGGTTCCAATCCTTCATTTCTTCTCCCGTTTTAGAATCAGGTGAAACCAATCCATTATTTGATCTTCGAGATAATCAAGGACTAGGTGTTCTTCCATCTTTTTGCATAACCATACGGTTAACGTGGGGGACATTCCTTCAAAATATCTTCAATTTTCTATGTGTTTCGGCTGTATAATATTAAGTATCAACCACGCAGGAGGAAAAGATGACTGAAAAGAAAGACTTGGAAGCAGTGGAAAAGCTCAATGAAGCCCGCAACAAGATAAAAAAGGAGATCAAAAAGGTGATCATCGGACAGGACCGAGTGATTGATGAGCTTTTAACTGCACTTCTGTCCAACGGACATTGTCTTTTAATCGGTGTACCGGGTTTAGCTAAAACCCTGATGATCTCCACCATCTCCCGAATTTTTGATCTGAAATTCAACCGCATCCAGTTCACGCCGGATCTGATGCCCTCTGACATAACCGGAACGGAGATCATTGAAGAGAATGTCTCCACCGGAGAGAGGAGTTTTAAATTCGTAAAGGGACCGGTTTTCGCCAATATCGTGCTGGCGGACGAAATAAACCGTACCCCCCCAAAAACTCAAGCCGCACTTCTGCAGGCCATGCAGGAGCATGAGGTCACCGCAGGAGGCGAAACCCACAAGCTGGTAGAACCTTTCTTCGTTTTGGCTACCCAGAATCCCATCGAGCTGGAGGGAACCTACCCCCTTCCTGAAGCCCAGCTGGACAGGTTCATGTTCAATATTTTTGTAGATTACCCATCGGAACAGGAGGAGAGCACCATAGTCAAATCCACCACCAGTGCCTATGGCTGGGACTTAGATAAGGTGATGGATGCCCAGGAGATCATTCAGTTGCAACATCTCGCCCGTCGTGTTCCGGTGTCGGATCACGTGGTCCACTATGCAGTAAAACTTGCTCGCAGTACCAGGCCACATGGAAACAACTCCCTTCCCTACATAAAAAATTGGGTAACCTGGGGGGCGGGACCGAGGGCTTCTCAGTATATGATTTTAGGCGCGAAAACCAGGGCAATATTGGACGGCAGATATACCCCTTCGACGGAAGACGTCAAAGCAGTGGCAAAACCGGTCTTAAGACATCGCATCGTTACCTCATTTAATGCTGAAGCGGATGGGGTGGGAACTCTGGACATAATCGAAAAATTATTGCAGGATGTGAAAGAAGAATAGGACTGGTTGTGATCCATAGGGAGAATTACCCGAAATTTATCGAAGATCTTAAGTCGATTTCGAGACTCGTTATGATGGTGAGCTTGGCGAATCACTCGAGACTCGAGGTACGATGGTGAGTTCCGGAAAATTCCCCAGAAGTAGAACTTCGATACCAGTTTAATCACTGAAAACGTGAGGGGAAGTTTTGATGATACGGACAAATGCTTTCAAACTGTTTCTTCTTTTTCTGTTGATACTTGGATCAGTAAGTTGCAGTAACAAAGAACAACAAGCGCAGAAGCATTACAAAAAAGGATTTGAATTCCACAATCAAGGTTCGTTGGACCAAGCCATCGAAGAGTATCAAGAAGCACTTAAGCTTAATCCGTCTTATGCGGAAGTCTATATGAACTTAGGAGCAATCTACGTATCTAAGAAAGATTACGATCAAGCCGTTCAGCAGTTTAAGAAAGTGGTTGAGCTAAATCATTTTAACGCAAAGGCACATTATAACTTAGGGATGGTTTATGTTTATAATGGAGAGAAGGAAAAGGCTGAGGAGGAACTCAAGATTCTTAGAAGCTTTGGCTCTGGACTGGCGGATAACTTACAAAAGAAGATAGTGGAATAATATCCTAAAAATATTGATATCTTGTAAGTTCCCCCATGTGGACAACGTAGCATGATTATAAAATGAAGATTTTACCGTTAAATGAATTTGAAAGACGTAATTTCGAGCATTAACTCTTTGATTCAGCGATTATTATTATTGAATTCCGAATAGTGATTTTGCATTTTAGATTTTTAATTTTACCTTTTTCTCACTTATGCCAGAAGACTACCGCAGATTTTTAAAACCGGATGTGGTATCCAAGTTGTCCGGAATGGAGATCAAAGCTCGGTTGGTGGTGGAGGGATTCATCGCCGGTTTGCACAAAAGCCCCTATCACGGATTCTCCGTGGAGTTTGCTGAACACCGGCAATACATGCCCGGCGATCCTTTGCGAAACGTCGATTGGAAGGTCTATGCCAAAACCGATCGCTTCTTCATCAAAGAGTTCGAGGAGGAGACGAATCTCAAAGCCTATATCCTGATGGATACTTCCGGCTCCATGGGGTATGGTTCCAACGGCCTCAACAAACTGGAATATGGCAGTTATCTTTCTGCCGCTCTTTCCTACCTCATGCTGAAACAGAGGGATTCCGTGGGATTGGTCATGTTTGACCAGAAGATAAACCGATACATCCCTCCCAAATCTGCTTTGAGAAGTCATCTGCACGTGATCCTTCAGGAACTAAATAAAGTCACCCCCTCCCGGACCACCAACATAAGCTCTGCCCTGCACGAGATGGCGGAGAGGATCAAAAGACGAGGACTGATTATCTTGATTTCCGATCTTTTCGACGATCCGGATAAGGTGATAAACGGGCTGAAGCATTTTCGGCACAAAAAACATGAGGTTATCGTTTTTCATGTACTGGATCCGAGGGAACGCACCTTCTCCTTTCCGGAGTTGGCCATCTTCAAGGATCTGGAGACCGATGAGGAGTTGATGACCTCCCCCTGGCAGATCAAAAAAGAATATATCGAAAGGTTCAAGAAACTGGTCAGCAAGTACACCCTTCAATGCCGTGAAAGCTTAATCGATTATGTGCTTTTGGATACTTCCGTCAGTTTCGATTATGCTCTGTTTTCCTACTTGAGCAAAAGGCAGAGATTGGGGTAAGATGTCCGCGTTCAACAGTTCGCCGTCCACCGCTGAAAGGAACAGCACGCAAACAAGCCTTTATATGATAGGTTAATAATCATTTCCTGTAAGCAGGGCTCCCACCATGCCACACTTCGGAGAAAAGGTAATGACAAAAAAACTGTTAATTGGCGCGCACATGTCCATATCCGGTGGAGTCTACAACTCGCTTATTTATGGAAAAGAACTGGGATGCACCGCCATTCAGATTTTTACCAAAAACAACAACCAGTGGAAAGCCAAGGAACTCTCTTCGGAAGATGTAAAGAATTTTTTCGAAAATCAAAAGAAGACCAAGATTTCTCCGGTGGTGGGGCATAATGGTTATCTGATAAATCTGGCTTCTCCCAAGGAAGACATATACCGGCAGTCTTTGGAGTCGATGCTGACCGAGCTGCAACGAGCGGAGCTTTTGGCTCTCCCCTATCTGGTGATGCATCCGGGCTCGCACCTGGGAACGGGAGAAAAAGCTGGGATAAAGAGAATCGTCCGCTCCATCGACTGGCTTCATCGAAAGACCAAAGGTTACAAGGTTAAAATATGTTTAGAGACTACTGCTGGTCAGGGGACCGCCATCGGTTTCCGGTTCGAACAGATGGCAGATATAATCGAGATGGTGAAGGATAATCAGAGACTGGGGGTATGTTACGATACTTGCCATACTTTCGCTGCCGGATACGATATTCGAACCAAAGAGAGTTACGAGGAAACATTCAAGGAGTTCGACAAGATTGTTGGTATTTCACGACTTAAGGTGTTTCATGTAAACGATTCCATGAAGGATTTAAATTCCCGGGTGGACCGACACCAACATATCGGCGAAGGCAAGATCAAACTGGAAGGATTTCGATTATTGATGAACGATTCCAGATGGGAAAAGATACCTAAGATACTCGAAACTCCAAAGGAAAGTGGAACCGAAAAGGATCAAAAGAATCTGAATTTGCTAAGAAAATTAGCTAAGTAATCCACCGCAGTTCAAAAGAAAATTCGTATTTTTATCTTTATGATAAAATTCGAACGAAAAAGGTTAAGGTCAATATGAACAAGATGAAATTTAAAATCGGCTTAGTCTTTCTCTCGTTTTTTCTCATCCTGAATTTCAGAATCGCATCAGGTGAGCCCGGGACACAATTAGACATCGCCATTAAAGAGGGCGTCACTGGCGACAGTTCGAGTTTCAAACTCATCGATCAGAGGGAAATCAAGCTGCATAACGGATTGGAGACCGCTTCCTTTCAGGCGAATTTCACTTTGACCACCACTGCCACCGTAGTGGATAGCGAAAATGTGGTACTGAACCTGGTTTTAATCACCCTCCCCCCTCAACCACAGACTATTTTGAAGGAGGTTTTAGCCCAGGATAATCTACCGTTTCTCTTGGGTGAAATAAATGTCAAAACCGGAAGAGTTTTTCAAGTCTATCTTACCCCCCGTATAGTTGATCTCCCCCCCCTGGAATGCGATCTCGACACCCGAATCAAAGAAAAAGATGAATGGGACGAGCTCCCCAGCTCTCATTTTTTCTACCGTTACATCTTAAACTCACTGGCCGATCTACAATGGTCCACCATAAAGGGACATACCGAGACCGAATACAACCGCTTCCGGGAAACTTTCGGCTTCACCCAACCGGCTATGGATCGGATGGAGTATTATCTTCTCCCCTGCCATGTTAATGAGATAGTATGGGACCAACGGTTTAATATGGGTCTGGATCCAACCAAGAATAAGATTTACACCATCTATACTCTCTTCGAGAAAAGCCTAGATTCTCCCAGCATTGGTTTTCTTCTGTTCTACCGATTGTGGGGATATGCTCCCCCGATGCTGGCGGAAGGGATAAGTAATTATTTTTCCCTTTCCCATTATTACACCAAGAAGCTGATAGCCTCCAAACAATGGATTTCCCTAAGCCAGCTGGAGTTGACCCGGAATTACCGGAAACAACCCCCGGAGGTTGCTTTCTGGGAAGCCAGCTCCTTCGTGAGATTTCTGGTTAAATCCTACGATCTGGATAAATTCAAACTCCTATACCAAAAAGCCACGGATTTAACCCTTGATCAGGTCATCCAGGAAGTCTATCAGAAGAACCTATCTGCCCTGGAAAAAGAGTGGCTCTCCTATATTAAAACCCAGAAAGACAGTATCTCTGATTTCTATTACTTAGCCAGCATGAAGACTACTAACGGACATTTCGAGGACGCCATTGAACTATATGGTGACATGTTAAGTCTATTCGGCACCAACGATCCGGGTATCCTTCGCAGTTTGGCTTATGTATATTATCTGAAGGGGGATTATGATCAGGCTGAAAAATACTATCTGCAGGTGCTTTCCGCCGATACCTCAAACTTGGAGTACATGCAGATACTGGGGAATATTGCCAGCATCCGGGGCGACTACGAAAAGGCGAAAAGGTACTACCTCCGGGTGATCTCCCTGGATTCAACTTATGTGGATGCCCGTATCAAGCTGGCAGAAGTGCAAACCATCACCGGGGACTTGCAGCCAGCCAAAGATAATTTGGAGAAGGTGGAAACGTCGAAATTGGGCAGTCAAAACCACGTAGAGATTTGTTCCAACCTAGGGACCATATACCAGAAGCTGGGTGAAGCCGAACTAGCTCAGGTAAACTTCGACAAGGCTCTCTTCTATGGCAGACGTTTCGTGGTGGAATTTCCGGATAATCCCATCTCCTATCTAAAACTGGGTGAAGCCTATTTTAACAAAAGCGATGCGGATTCCGCTATCAACTTTTATAAAATAGCTGAGTTTTTGGAAAATAAACCGTTCTATCGTGGCAAAATTCTTTTGGCTATGGGGAAGGCGTACCAGCAGAAAAAAGATGAAGCCAAAGCCAAAGAGTATTTCCGGGAGGTATCCAATATTCCGTCTGGGTATGAGGAGAAGAAAGAAGCACAGAAGCTTTTGATGCAAAGTTCAAAATCCGGAAATAAGAATTAAATCTTGGCATTTAGAATCGTTTTAGAAATGGGAAAGGTAATGGAGTAAAGGTGAAATCAAAATCATGTTCAATTTTCTTAATCCGATCATACTAATCGTAGCGGGGATTGCCGTATTATTTCCCCTGTTGATTCATATATTCAACCGGCAGAAGGTGAAAAAGATCCTCTTCAGCTCGCTTCTTTTCTTAAGGTCTTTGGAGAAGACCCGGATGAGAAGGGTGAAGATCAAGGAGTATCTCCTGCTTATCATCCGCAGTTTGATTATCCTCCTAGCCGTGGCGGCTTTTGCTCGTCCCGCTATAAAAGGAAGTTTCGCCAGCCGGGTGGGAGCTCACGCCAAAACCTCCGTGGTTGTACTTCTGGACAATTCATACAGCCTGGGTTACGAAACCAAAGACGGGCCGATTTTCAAAACGACCAGGGATAAAGCTAAAAACATCCTAAGTCAACTCAAGGAGGGGGATGAGGCCAGCCTGGTCCTATTCAATTCGAAACCCCGGCTGATAACTCCCCAACCCACCTATGATTTCAAACACTTGGCAGAATCTATGGACGATGAAACCGAACTTTCTGCCGATATCACCGACGTCGGAGCAGCTCTGGAGAAAGGTTACCAGCTCTTAAAGGATTCAAAAAACTTAAATCAGGAGATCTATCTGATCACCGATATGGAAAAATCCGGGTGGTCAACCCTTCAGCCCGGTTTTATTTCTTCGGAAAATAAAAAAGTAAAGCTCTTTGTGGTGGATGTTTCACCTTCGGAAAGGCAGAATTTATGTATTGAAAAGGTAGAATTCGGCAATCAGTTGATCGAGCCGGCAAAACCATTTCAATTATCTGCTCAGATTGAGAATTTCACCTCACAGCCAGTGACTAAGTTGTTGGTTGGATTGTACCTGGATGGGAAACGGGTCAGTCAAACCGATACGGACATCGAAAAAGGCGGAAAATCAACGGTGAAGTTTAGCGCGATGGTGGAACAGGCGGGAATTCACACCGGGTTCTTTGAATTGACGGATGACGATCTGATGATAGATAATCGGAGATACTTTACCTTCCGGATACCGGAGAAGATGAAAGTCCTTCTGGTGGGGGAAAACGAGAGAGACACCCGCTATTTAAGCCTAGCCTTAAATCCGCAGAATTCAAGCGAGGCTGCTAAAGAGGTCACTTCCGTCAGCAATGACGAACTACCCGGAGTCGATTTCAATCAATATCAGGTGATCGTTTTCTCCAACCTTTCCCGGCTGTCCGATGTTCAGCTGGCCAATCTGGAAAGATTTCTCCACAGGGGAGGGGGTGTATTTTTTATCCTGGGAGATAACATCGATCCGGAGTTCTATTCCCAAAAGATAATAAAGCCGTTTTTCGATCTGAGCCTAACTGCTCCGCTAGCTCTTACCAAGAGCATGAGTGGATTTTTCAGTCTGGGAACTTTCGATTTAGATCATCCCATCTTTCAGGTTTACCGTCAGGTGGAAAAGGATAAACTGCCTGAGATAAAGTTCTTCTCCATTTTCCAATTACCAGAGGGTGGAAACATAAATACCCTAGCCCGCTTCAAATCGGGAACACCCGCGCTCTTGGAAAAAAGTTTCGGTACCGGAAAAATATTGCTTTTGGTTGCTCCTTTGGGGGAAAGCGAAGGCGATCTGGTGATACATCCTTTTTTCGTTCCGTTCATCAATCGATCGGTGGAATATCTCGGTTCCGATCTTTCCCGATTGGATGAGGAGATACTGATTGATGCCAAAATCACACGCGAGCTTCCGGTGGATTTAGCCGGCAAAGGGATTGAGCTGGTCGATCCCTCAATGAGAAGAGTCGCCTTGCAACCGTCTTTTTCCGCTGGCGAGGAAACCGACCAGCTTATGGTGAGGATAGAAGATACCCCTTTACCCGGCATATACAATATTCTGTCCCGATCCTTTGCCGTAGAAGAAAAGGGGGTGGATAGATTTGCGGTTAACATCGACACCCGGGATTCCGATCAGGAGAAAATAGAACGGAGTGAAGTTGACAGGAAATTGGAGGGCATAAGCGTTTTTTACATCAGTCCCCAGGATGATCTGGGAAAATCGATTCTGCAATCCCGCTATGGAAAAGAGCTTTGGAAAACCGTTCTGTGGATAGCGCTGGGGCTTCTGGTCGTGGAGATGTATCTATCCAGAAGCAGAAAGAAGGATGTGGTGAAAGAGGAGCAAAGTTGAAAGATTTTGGACTATTAGGCTAAAGTTTGATCTTGATACTCGTATTATTTTAATCCGAATAGTTTAGCAAAATCTGTAACCGTTTTATATCGATAGATATTGACTGAATGAACGGCGCATGTTATTCTATAGCTTGCGTTTTTTTTGTAGTTTTATGATCGACCGGATTTGAATATATGAAAACTGATCAAGCCATATCTAGTAAGACATAGATGATCTTATGACTTTAATAAACCTGAAAAATATCACGAAGACGTACGGAACCAATGTGGTCCTAAGCGACATCTCCTGGCAGATTGAGGAAGGGAGAAAGATCGGTCTTCTCGGTTCCAACGGAGCGGGAAAGACCACCCTCTTTCGCATCATCACCGGCGAATTGGAAACGGATAAAGGAGAGGTCATCAGAAGCAAACACTTAAAGCTGGGCTTTCTGCGCCAGGAATACCAGCTGGAGGATGAGCTCACCTTGTTTGACGAGATGCTCAAGCCCTTTTCGGAGCTTTTGAAGCTTCATGACCAGCTGCGGGAATTGGAACATAAAATGTCTTCAGTCGACGATCCCGGCAGACTTTTGGAACTCTACGGTAAACTCCAATCAGAATATGAGAACCAAGGTGGATACGGCTTTGAACACAAGATCGAACGAGTGCTTTACGGGCTGGGTTTCAAGAAAGAGGATTTCGACAAGAATTTGAACGTTTTGAGTGGGGGGGAAAAAAACCGTGCGGCTTTGGCATCGGTTCTTTTGTCCGAACCCAATCTTCTTCTTTTGGACGAGCCGACCAATCACCTGGATATCGAAGGAACCGAATGGCTGGAGCAATATCTTTCGGAATTTCAAGGCACGGTGGTTTTGGTATCGCATGACCGTTATTTTCTTGATAGGATAATAAGCGAGGTGGTGGAATTGGAACATCATCGTCTGGAAAGATACTCAGGAAATTTCTCAGCTTATGTGGAGCAAAAAGCAGAAAGACAGGAAAGAACCCTTAAAGAATATGAAGCCCAACAGGAATACATCTCCCGTACCGAGGATTTCATCCGACGAAACATCGCCGGGCAGAAGACCAAACAAGCCCAATCCAGGAGAAAAACACTGGAGAAACTGGGTAAAATGGAAAAACCGAAAACCAGAATCAAAAAGATTAAGATGTCCTTCTCCTCCACCGGTAGGACGTCCCGGGCGCTGGTCTGGACCGAGGAAGCCGCTAAGAAATTTGGGGAGAGGACCCTGTTCGAGCAGGTCAATTTCTCCATCGAAAGAGGTGACCGGATCGGTTTGATCGGTCCAAACGGCTGCGGCAAAACCACCTTTTTGAAAATCCTTTTGAGCAAAGAAAGTCTTACTTCCGGGGCAGTCAAGGTTGGTTCTAACCTGGATGTGGGATATTACGACCAGGAGCATGAAGGATTGGATCTGGAAAGCTCGGTTTTGGATGAAGTATGGAAAGCCAATTCCCGACTGCTTCCAGCTGAGATGCGAAGCTACCTGGCTAAATTCCTGTTTTTCGGGGATGACGTATTCCGGGAGATAAAGAGTTTTTCCGGTGGTGAGCAGAGCCGGGTGGTCTTAGCCAAGTTGATCTTGTCGAAACCCAACTTCCTTGTACTGGACGAGCCGACCAACCATCTGGACATCGCCTCCCGGGAGGTGCTGGAAAATGCCTTGCTGGAATTTGGAGGAACGATTCTGGTGGTCTCCCACGACCGCTATTTTCTCAACAAGATCGTGAATCGAATTTATGCTTTCGAAGGTGCGGGTTTGAAGGAATATTTAGGAGATTATTCTTATTACGAAGAGAAGAAAAAAGAAAAAAAAGAAAAAGAGAAAAGGAAATCGGAGCTCGCCAGAGCGGAAAAAAGGAAACAATCAGAAATCAAAAATATCAGCCCCAAAACGAAAAAGAGAAGCTTATTTCAAATAGAAAAGGATATCTCTGACGTCGAGAGAAAACTCGAGGAGATTGATTACCTGACCTCCACTCCGGACATCTACACCGATTGGCAGAAACTCGTGGAATTGAACCAGGAAAAAGAGGGGTTAACTCTGAAATTGGAAAAATTGTATAGCGAGTGGGAAGATTCCACCGTGGAATAATGTCCTTTGAGGTGTAAATTTTTTGTTTTACCTGGTCTTGTCTTAAGCAAACCTGAAATTTTTCACACCATTTCTTCGGGTTTAATTTTGGGTGGAGTGTAAAGCTTTAGCTTTACCTATAATTTAGTGAAGTCCTAAACCGAATGTAGGCGGTTGTAAATGAGAATCTAACTTACGTCGGGATTTTATAATCCCCACGTAAATCCTTTACGGTTCAGAGTGAAGCCATTCACTCAATCCCTTTCCATCCTCCCCTATTTTATCAGTGTTTTGCGGAAGGTCGACTGCTGGCGCTTTTATCCGTTTAGTAGATTCACTTTGCTCATAACAAGTTTCTTGGTGGTGGTTAAAAATCATCCTGCCCCACCGCCTGAGCCTCCCGCCCCACCACCGGTTCCCGAAGCGGAGCTCATGGTCGAAGAAGCAGCGGTCATAAGCGAAGACAGTGCATCTCCAAACCCGGTTGGCGAGAAATCGGCATAAGGATGGCTGGCAACGTACCAGGGGAAAAAGCTGTTCTGTTGCCCTTGTGGTACCATCTCCGCCAACTTCTTTACGACCTCCTTGGATAAACCCAGAACCACACCATAGACCAAAAACTTACTGATATTCTCCAAGAAAAAAGGGCTGTGCGGGAATGTTTTATCCAAGTGATTTCTCTATGGACAACCCGGCACCGAGCCACTCTTGAACAAATAGTTGATCAGGTAGACTATATCCCCCACATCTATTTTCCCGTCACAATTGTTATCTCCGGCCTCTGTCGGAACAGGACCAGGACCACTTGTGTACATATAGTTTATCAGAGTAACCACATCTCCAATATCTGTGACGCCGCTCGAATTGGCGTCTCCGGATAAAAATGTACCGGGGATACGAATATTAGCATAGAGCTTATCACCCACGATGGAATCTACTCTAACCGTAATCCATGAGGGACCGTAATAACCCCGGCTGCTCGGATTGGTATAGTAGCCGAAGGTTTCTTGTCCGGAAACATCGGAAGAAAACGAAGCTGCCAGTTGGGTTTCATAAGGGTACCACCATTGTGCGCTGTCTGAGACCCAACCCCCCGGATTGCTGTGGGCATCGCGGCTGGGATTATATCCGGCATCCTCGATCTTAACCGTGTAGTGGGGGTAATCCGGCGTGCCGCTGTTTATTCTCCAATAGTATGCGCCAAGAGAGTCATGAACATGGGTGATGATCAAACCCCTATCCAAAGGATCGCATCCAAAGGTCAAAGCGGGCCAGAAGAAAACACTGTAATCCGAATCTAATTTGTCGAACTTGGCGGGGGAATTGGGATTGCGATACTCCAAAAGGAAATATTCACCTTCAGCTGGAATTATGGGAAGCAAATATAGCGAGCTGTCTTCGGTTGTTTCGATATTGCGTATGACTATGTCGTTATGGATCCCTTCGGTTAAAACAACCGGAGTTATCCATCCGATTTCTTTTTTGCTCCAGCCGCAATGATGAGATGGTATTTCGGAACCGATGGAGAACAAACCATAACCGGCATATCCCATAACGCACCAGTCGTTCACCGGGTGATCGTTGCCATCGTTGGGGGTGTAATAAGTCGTGGTATCGATCTTGTCATCGTAGTCATACAGGTCGGGTATTCCAAAACAGTGCGACAGTTCATGGCAAAAAACACGAATCCGGTTTAGGGCATTAACGCCTAAGAAAAGCCTGGGATTGGCTGGGTTATGTAAGGGTCTGGTCTCCGGGGAAGTGTTCCATCGGTTGACGTACATTCCGTCGAAAGGTCCGGGACCGGAACCGGGCGGGTAAACGTAGGCATACGACCAGATGTCATTGGTGTTGTGCGAATTTTCCTGACCGTTGCCGGTACGAACGAAAACCACCGCATCCACGTCGCCGTCATTGTCGCCGTCAAACTGTGAGTAGTCGATGACCGGATCCAATACCGGCAATAAATCCTCAAAATCATAGTAGGGGGTATACCATCCGGCATTATACCAATTCATCACCTGCCCGACCACGATCGCTTTCCCATAGGAGACTTCGTAAAAATAATCCGCTACCGATCCTCCCGGAAAGACATCTCGGGAAAAGAGCAGACTGTCGAAAGTTTCCTTGGGATATGTGTGTAAACGATTGTCCCACTCCACCAATATGGCTAGAATTTTAAGCGTATCCGCGGTGAAACGATATTGGGCCATATCGACACTATCCTGCCGGGTGAGCTGGGAAGCCGGCATTCTCCCGAATTGCCGCTCCATTACCTCCTGCGGGACGTCGAGTATCATACCCCTGGAGAAATCTATGGCGGACGCAAAAGCCGGGAACATCAGCGCCGCAAGCACACAAATCACAAAGATCTGCACTAACCTTTTCATACTACCTCCTATTCAAATAAGATCGAAAAACAAGTAAAACAGCACATCTATAATATAACCTATTTGTTATACGTGTCAAGGCTGTTTCAAGTTACATCGGGTCGTATTTCAAGGATTAAAGAAAACAAGGAGAGATTTTTTGAATATATCTTTCTTGACGAATCGTGACTGTGTAGTATAATATGGGGATTAAAGGGATGAGGATTAATTAGCAATAATAACACAAGCACGGTGCATCCGACCTGCTGCGTGAGAGGGAATAAAAGTTGACCTTTCAAGTATTGACTTTTCTGCTTATTGCGCCCATAGGACTATTCCTCCTTTTTGTTCTGGTTAAACCGCTGTTTCGCGGCTCCAAGCGCAAGCGGCTTTTGGGCCAACACTTTCCAGCTGAATGGGAGGAAATCTTAAACCGGAACGTGGTTCTTTATCGCTACCTCCCCGACCCGCTGAAGAAGGAGCTGCAAGGGCATATCAACGTATTTTTGGGCGAGAAGACCTTTGAAGGATGCGGAGGGCTGGAAATAACCGACGAGATAAGAGTTACCATTGCTGCCCAGGCGTGTATCCTGTTGTTGAACCGGATCAAGCCCACTTATTATCCCACGCTTTACAGCATTCTGGTTTATCCGAGCGCTTATGTGGCCAAGAAGGTGACAGTTACCGGGATGCAGCACACGGAGGAGATGACCGTTCGCGGCGGGGAGTCGTGGACCCGGGGCGAGGTGGTTTTGGCTTGGGATTTCGTGCGGAAGGCGGCAATCGATCTGGCTTTTGGGCATAACGTGGTTCTGCACGAGTTTGCTCACCAGCTGGACCAGGAGGATGGAAGCGCGAACGGAGCGCCGATTCTGGGGAAAAGCACCAGCTACAAAACCTGGGCGCGGGTTTTGAGCAAGGAATATAAGGGACTGCGGCGGAATGCACTTTCCGGCAGGAAAGATATTATGGATGCTTACGGGGCAACCAACCCGGCGGAGTTCTTTGCGGTAGCTACCGAAACCTTTTTTGAAAGACCAAAACAGATGAAGCTCATCCACCCGGAACTGTACGAAGAACTGAGAAGTTACTATGGACTGGATCCGCTGAAATGGTTTGAGGAGGAAGAACATTCTTCCAACAATTCTGCAGCGAAATAGGTTGTTGTCGGGCAGTTCGTCCCGATAAATCGGGACGCATCTATCGACAGCCCGACTTACTAGTCTCTCCCTTGTCCTATGAAATTGTAGTTGCCCAATTTATTGGGCTCGATAAATCGAGCAACTACCGATGGAACCGGTGCATCTGAAGCTTCTGAAACATCTGAGGTTCATTTTAATTTTTTTTCTCACTTTTCCTTCAAACGATTCAAAGTTAGTGACTTGCGTATGATTTTCGATGCGTTGTTCATGCAAAATGCAAGGGTCAAGAGTCAAAACTCAAGACTCAAAACTCAAAACTATGCATTCTATGAATGCGGTAAGGGGGCAGGTATAATATACTGCCTTCCATAAATACTGCCGCCATCCTTTTCACCACTGAAATTGTTGGGAATTTGCTTTTCGTCGTAAGAGAAACTTAAGGTTAAGTGCACTGCGCACCTGACAAATGAACAGTGTCAGGAGCAAGGGGCTTCGGACTTACTACAGGATTTCAGTCGGTAACGAAAGAGTATATGTCGGAATCCTTGGGCGTACCGAAATTCTTGAGCAATGTCTGTAGAAATCTATAGCCGCTGGTCGGGTGATATGAGCGTCTGGGCTTAAACAATTCTGAAAACAAATACGTTTTATCTAACTCTATAAAAGTCCAGTCAGTGAACTCGTAATCTGTCCGTGGATGACCTCTAATAATGGTGTCGAATGTTACAGAATTAATTCTCAACTCTGCGTAACCACATACGGATATATTTAAAATATCGCTTTCAAGAAAGACGGATAGAATCCGAAGATTGTCGTTGTGGTAAGCATCTGGCTCAAGCCCTAATTCCTCTTTTAGAAGCCGCTTTCCCCAGTTAAGAGCAGTTGCTTGCTCCCCATTCTTAAAATCCTCACGCAATAGTTGCTCTTCAACCGAAGCAGACCAAGTTCCGGGGTAGTACTCTACTTTAGGAGATCGCTGTGTTAGCAGTAACCTGTTGTCACTTGTAACGACCACCATATGCATACAAAATGAATGGGGAAAATCTACCATTAGCGAGCCTCTTATAAGATCTTCTATGAGATGATTCCGTTCGGCTGTAATATTAGCCACATTATCACGATAAAACTGCACATGGCTATATAGGGTAGGTTTCACAAGTAAAGAGAGCGATGGGGTATCAGAGAACGCGATGGGATTCTGCTCTAACATAAACTTCTCACCATCGTCCTTGAAGCGTTTCTTATCATAGAAGTCTTTAAAGTATTTTTCATAAGATGCCTTGTATCTAATGGGCACAGGAAATGGATTTTCATTGTTGATCTTAATCCTGATCTGAGAGAGAGGCCATCCTTCTCTCGGATTTGGAGAGTTTTGTAGAGATATAACATCACCCCAACCCATGCCCGTATACGGTGTGATTATGGGGCTCTTCATATGTTCAATAGCCGATGCAAAGGCAGCTGTTATACCCGAACCTCCTCTATGTGACTGTATAAACGCAGTATTTAGTTCAGCAACCTTTCTGGCTAGTTTTGGGGGAAAGAGCTCTATTTCAATCCCTGCGTCAATGAGCTGCCAGTAACCGCGCCCGCATATTGAGGGATTTGGGTCCAAGATTCCTATAACTACCCGGCGGATGCCTTTTTCAACTATCCAAGCTGTACAGGGACGCTTGTTATGCGATCTGGTAGTACATGGCTCAAGTGTGGTGTATAGTGTGGCACCTGATAATAAATCTTTGCTCTGTAGCATCTTATGAAGGAGTGTAAACTCCGCATGATCTCCTTTGGCTTTCTGCCCTCTATGAGCCACGCCAACGAGTTCCCCATCTTTAGCAACAATTGCCCCAACTTTTGGATCATCTTCGTCACCCCATTCTGACTTTGAAGCTTCTGTAATTGCTAACCGAATGAATTTTTGATCATATTTGGTCATTTTATCCTCTGCTTTCTAGCTTCGTACGTCTGGTGCCCTGCGCCCATACGGGCTCGTCCGAACACCTGACAAATTAATAGTGTCAGGAGCACGGGGCTCCTTGTATGATATAAATAAATTGTATGCCCCTGCAATTAAATGAAGATTGTGTTATGCTTTCTTAACTGAATACCCTGCTGTTTCTAATCTTCTGAGCAGCAGTGAGGCAAGTCCTAAATGATCTAGACAAATATCAGGCGAATCTTTTAAAGAGTGTTCGTGGCCTCTCGGGTTTCGGATAGCCAACACACTACCAGCGAATAAGAATTTATAACCTTGTTGTTCATCTTTTTCAGAAAGATTCAAATTTGATGTCAATGCGATAAGAGGGGACGATTCTGCGAAAGCGTTCATCATTAGCTTGGATCCACTCTCGTTTAAACTCGAAAGCCGCTGGATTTCTTTGTCTATAAATTTGAATGCTTCAAAAGTAGCTTGAGAGTAATGACCGTCATCAAATAGTTTTCTAACTATATCGGGCAGACTTTGATGGATATCTCGTGCTTCAAAGGGATGTAATGCAAGCTTATCCGAAGAAGACACATAGGTAAATTGATATGATTTGCGGACTATTCGTTCAAATTTACTAAAGGCACTATCCATTTAGTAGATTCTCTCTTATACTTCTAAAAATTCGATCATAAGTTTCTTGGTCACCCTCCGCAGGTAAATTGATTTCTATTCTAACGGTAAGGCCAAACTCTTTTCCTGGCTTTCTATCTTTTCCATCCAGATTTGGTACTATAGGTTTAGTACGTTGTCTGGCTTTTGGTTTCTCGGTTTTGATTTGCTTTATTGTCGTTACCTTCGGTTCAGGTACTTCACCAAATCCACACATGGCAGCCAGGGCCTTGAAAGTGTTTGCTTGCTTCTTTCCTACAAGAGCAGTTGATTTATCCGACTGGCGGAAGAACGTGATCAGAGAATTTGTATCTAATTTCCAAGCAGCTTCCGAATGGAGTGAGAACAAATCGTTGTAAGCGTTTTTTACTAGACCAGAAAATTCCTTTTGAAAAGCTTTGTCCTCATGTTGAGAGAAAATTTTTGATGCTTTATCTATAGTCTTGCCCTCTTCGTCAATAACGCCAATAAAACGTAAAGTACTTATTATGTAACTTTCGTTTTTAGGCGCATAACCAAGCTTTTTCATGGTATCTGAATTGAAAGTGGAAGGAAACGACTTTCGTAGGTAATTAATCACTTGTACAAAAGGACCGTTACTGATTACATAAGGATGTTTATCTGTCATGGTAATTCCTTTTTTAAGTTTTTTGAAACCCAACTAATAATTTTTTGATTTCTGTATAAGAACCTTTGTTTGACTTGTAGCTAGTAATATATACCCCACCATATCATCCACACCATTCACTCGCCAACCCTTGATACCCCAGCATATATTGCTTGCCACCGTTTTCTGGGGAATCAATTCTATTCATTTAGGGCATTATAATTATTCCCATAACCTTGTCAAGCCTTTTTCTTGGTAATGTCCCAAAGGGGTAAATATGGTTGTTTGCAGAGGAGGAAAACCCCCTGTATCCCCCTTTGAAAAAGGGGGAGAAAAAGCAATCCCCCTTGAATCCCCCTTATTCCTTCTCACGCCTTTGGCGTGCTCAGGACCTATTGGCAGGGGGACTCGGGTGTTGGTTTTTTGCCCCCCTGATATCGGAGACCCGCAGGGACGAAGATCCGTAGGAAGGGGGGTAGGGGGGTTCTCCCACCTGACAAAGGGGAAAGGTTTCTCTACAATTTCCCTACAGTTTCGATGGTGAAAAGGACGGCGTCGGTATTTATGAGGGAGGTACTGTTAAAGGATAGTGTACCGTTTATCGGTTTAGGTTTCGGCCACGTATCGGTTTCGTGTTTGGTTTTCGTCACGACAAACGACAGCCGCTTAACGATAAACGATACGTAACCTAAACCGCAACCTTTTAGCGAAGTTAGTTATGAGCTATCGAAAAACAAGAAAGTTGAACGATTACTATAATAAGTCACTCGGAGTACAGAAAGCTTGTCAAACAGAGCCCATGGAGGTAAATGTTACCACCAGTCGCAACTCTTTAGTTTCAAACGTACACCATTCTTTACCCAATAATGGGTTGGAGGAAAAGTGAGGAAAAAATAAAAAAGTACACCAGTTGCACCAGAAGCACCAGATGCCCCAGTTCCACCGACGCATTTAAAAATGAAAAAGCTATCCCACAACACCCTCATGTCCCCTCTGTCCAGCCGACAGATTTAAATTCCCCCTTTAGTAAAGGGGGAATGAAAGGGGGATTGAATCTCTCTTTTTCCCCCACTCTTCACAAGTTGAAAATCCCGTCCTTCGATTTATTCAGGATGGTGAGCACATGTCCTGAAGCAAAGCTGAAGGAAGGTCGAACCACCACAAGCGTGTGTGGGGGGGATAAAAAGGAGAGTAAGGACAACTCATCTGTTGTCCCCACAATATTCTTCCCCCCTGACAAGGGGGGAAATTTAAAGGGGGGTTATAAACGTTATTATCGGGACCGAAGATAGTGGGTCGCATAAATGCAACCGCTACAGAATTCTTCCCCCCTGATAAGGGGGGAAATGCAAAGGGGGGTTATAAAAGTGTCGGTGTTACGAAGCTTCTGATTATTTTCTTTTGTGGAATCTTACTCTACATAATCTACAATCTTCTTGCCGGTTTTTATTAAATCATTCACGACCTTAGAGATGTCGGACTTTTTCTTCTCGGCAATGTTTTCCACAAAGGATAGGTTCTTTGGTTCAAGATAAATAGGAAGGTTTAAT